>Ga0310690_10000096_pt1 | contig 197310 bp, 180 predicted proteins | sample AusTroGonzalo_MG_2_FD_207661 | JGI IMG/M metagenome (GOLD analysis project Ga0310690, IMG submission 207661) | Bovine rumen microbial communities from tropical cattle in Woodstock, Queensland, Australia - Gonzalo_04 (v2) (version 2) | ecosystem: Host-associated > Mammals > Digestive system >... | reverse complement strand
AGTGCAAAGAAGGACGGCTTCGAGCTAATGAACACGGATGCGGTGGATCAGTGGAACATAGCCGCAGACCAGAGGCCCTTCGAGCTCGTGATGGTGAACAGCGCTTTCTTTGCACAGCTCAAGGCTAGACTGAAGCAGACCTCTACGGAGAGTTACAAGGCCAAGTACGAAAAGGCCGTTAAAGATGCTGAGGCACTCAAGCGGGCCGCCAAGATCAGCGAGGAGGAGTATTACCGGAAGCTGGATGAGCTGGAGACACAGTACATGAATTCGCTGAAGAACATCGACACCTACATAGACCAGTTTGCCCGGATTGACCTGAGCGAGGTCTCCGCGGAGGAGCAGCGGATTCTGGAGATGGTAGAAGAAGGGAGGATTGACGAGGCGGTAGAGGCATACGGGGCACTGGACATAAGCGGAAAGCTCCGTCAGGCACGTGAAAACAAGAAGACGCTTGCCCAGGCAAAGGCGCGGATAGAAGAAGAGGAGGCCAGTCAGGAAAAAGCCATCCAGGCGCTGAAAGAGAAACAAAAACGTGAGATTGCCACGCTGAAACTCGCAGGCGGCAAGGAGAACTACGACAAAGTGGGAAGTATGCTCAAGGAGAATGCCATTGCGGATACGACGGATGTGGATGCGATATGGGAGTATGCTGTATTTGCATACAATCAGCATGACGACACTGAGTCTGAGCGATTTTACCTCATGGCGCTTGATATTTACACGGCGTTGTTCAATCAGGACCCTGATGCCTACCGCGCTGACTTGGCTAAGACTCAGCTCAACTTAGGGACCCTCTATTATGACCTTAACGACTACGCCAAGTCTGAGGGATACCACTTGAAAGCGTTGGAGAATTATAAGGTTTTGATTAATCAGAATCTTGATGTAAACTTAGCAGATTTAGCCACGACTCAAAACAACCTGGGAAATCTCTATGAGGATCTTAATGACTACGTTAAGGCGGAAGAATACCACCTGAAAGCGCTGGAAAATCGCATACTATTATTCAATCAAAATCCTGATGCGTACCGCACTCATTTAGCTGTGACTCAGAACAACCTGGGGTATCTCTGTTTTAATCTTCACGACTATACGAAGTCCGAAGAATATTACATGAAGGCCTTTGGAAACTATACATTTTTGTTCAATCAGAATCCCGATGCGAATCGGACTGGTTTAGCTATGACTCAGAACAACCTAGGATTTCTGTATTCTCATCTACGTGAGTATACGAATGCCGAGGAATATTACATGAAGGCCTTGGAAAACTATACAGTTTTGTTTAATCAGAATCCTGATGCGAACCGCTATGCTTTAGCCACGACTCAGAACAATCTGGGGGCGCTCTATAATGATCTTAATGACTACGCCAAGTCCGAGGAATACTACTTAAAGGCGTTGGAGAATCGTACAATATTGTTCAATCAGAACCCCGATGCGTACCGAGATGACTTGGCTGCGATTCAGAACAACCTGGGGCAACTCTATTTTAACCTTAACGACTACGCCAAGTCCGAGGAATACTTCCTGAAGGCGTTGGAGAATTATATGGTTTTGTTCAATCAGAATCCCGATGCCTACCGGGCCCGTTTGGCAATAACTCAGAACAACCTGGCATATTTCTATTATTACCTTAACGACTACGCCAAGGCTCTCAGCTTCATTGAAAAAGCCATTGCCCTTATGCCAAAAGAAGCCATCTATTACGACACCAAAGGTAAAATCCTATTGATGACCGGTGACGAACAGGGCGCCCTGGACATGTGGCGCAAGGTGCTGGAACTGGACCCGGAATTCCTGTCTAAATATCCGGATGGCACTGAACTCTACAACAAACTAAAACAGAAAGGACTGATTACTGAATAAACAACTTGATCCCTATGGACAACAACGCCCCGCGAAATTACGTTTTCATATCCTACAACCACAAGGACCTGAAATGGGCCAAATGGCTCCAGCGCAAACTTGAATGGTATCGCCTTCCTTCTGAGGCACATAATGAATTATCCTCCTCGCGTTTCATACGCCCCGTGTTTCGGGACCGGGATACGCTAACTTCCGGGGTGCTGAATGACAGCTTACGGGAGCACCTGGAAGCATCACGATATCTGGTTGTCATCTGCTCGCCTAACTCTGCGAAGTCGGAATGGGTGAGCGACGAAATCCAGGCATTCATCAACATGGGCCGCCTGGAACAGATTGTCCCTTTCATCGTGGACGGGGACTCCCCCGATTGTTTCCCGCGTGCGCTTCGGCAGTGGAATGAGGAACATCGGGACAGGAACTTGCTGGGGATAGCCGTTAAGGACGATGGGAAGACCAACCGCCAGAAGGCCTTTATCCGGCTTGTCTCGCATATTCTTGGGTTGCAGTTCGACGCACTCTGGAAGCGGCACCGCCGGCTCATCCTCCGCCTGTCCGTGGTCTTTACGGTCATCGCTATCGCCTTGGCAGCTCTATCATACTGGTTCATGGTTCCCGTCAATCTTCAGATAAACATCCAGGCAGAACCCTGTAACTTGCCCGAGATGGAAGCCGGAGTCCTGACCGTGAATGGAAGCGAATACTCGTTCCAGCGTCCCGATACCACTTTATCGGTAGGAAATCTGCCCGGTTACTTTCGCCTACACAAAGTGCCGATATCTTTCTATGCCGACCGATTCTATATCAATGAATCCATTGAGGTCCCCATCACGGCTGGCACCCGCCAGGTCTTGACCCTGCAGGCACAACGGGACAGCAGCTTCGCCATCTTTGCCGGCCGGGTCTACGACGGCAGCACGGATGACTTCATGGCCCACCCTATAGATGGGGCGAAGGTTACAATAGACGGACGCTGCGCAGTCACCGGGAACGACGGAACATTCCGTATCGTTTTCCCGCTTGCTGAACAGTCGGAAACCAAGTCCATTTCCATCATCAAGGACGGATACCAGCCTTTCCGGCGTCAAGATGAATGTCCCGCGGAAGGATTGATGTTCCTCTTGAGGCAGCAACTTTTTGAGAATCCGACGGAAAATCGCTGAAAAAATTTTGAGAATCCGACAAAACGCCCTAAATTCGCGTCAGAAATCTCAAACTTTTTGAGGATATGGAATACCCGGAAAGAGTATTTAAGAGAAAAATTTACGAGAAACTCGCCCAGTGGAAAAGGGAGCAGGACGGAAAGACCGCCCTGCTTATTCGCGGCGCAAGACGTGTCGGCAAGTCCACCATCGCCGAGGAGTTTGCCAGAAATGAATACGTTTCCTATATCAAGGTAGATTTTGCCGATGCACCCGATGCTGTTTGGGAAGCGGTGGCACATATTTCCGACCGCGATCAGTTTTTCCTTCAGCTTCAGTTCATCTATAACGTGAGGCTGGAACCACGGAAATCCGTCATCATCTTCGATGAAATCCAGAAGGCCCCGAAGGTGCGCGAAGCCATCAAATATCTGGTCCAGGATCATCGTTACGACTTCATAGAGACCGGCTCACTGCTCTCAATCAAGAAAAACACTCAGGGCATCGTCATTCCCAGCGAAGAAACCCGTATCGACATGTTCCCTATGGATTATGAGGAGTTTCGCTGGGCGCTGGGCGATACGGCAACCGTTCCCCTGATGAAGCAGACCTTCGATGAAAAGAAGGGAGTCGGAGATGCTACATGCCGGAAGCTCCTTCGTGATTTCCGGTTGTACATGCTGGTAGGGGGTATGCCGCAGGCAGTCAATGCCTATCTGGATACGAAGAACCTCAGTGTCGTGGATGCAGCCAAACGGGAGATTATAGAACTGTATTCTGAAGACTTCCGCAAGATTGACCCAACCGGCCGTGCCTCCCGCCTGTTCATGGCCGCCCCCTCCCAGCTGACAGGCAATGCGACCCGCTATCAAGTAACCAGCGTTCTCGGACGCAGCCAGGACGAGAATGAAATGAATGAAATCATCCAGGATATGGAAGACAGCATGGCAGTCAACTTCTCCTACCACGCCGACAATCCATCCGTTGGACTGTCACAGCATAAGAATATGCAACAGTACAAGATGTTTGTAGGAGATACCGGTCTGTTCATTACAATGGCATTCTGGGATAATGCAGTTACAGAAAATATTATCTACCAGAAGCTCCTGAGTGACAAGCTGGCTTCAGACCTGGGTTATGTTTATGAGAACGTGATTGCGCAGATATTCCGGGGAAAGGGTGATAAACTCTATTATCATACGTGGCCTACGCCCAGCGGCAAGCATAATTATGAAATAGACTTCCTACTCTCCAGAGGCTACAAACTCTGCCCCGTTGAAGTGAAATCCTCCGGTTACAAGGCGCATGCTTCCATGGATAATTTTTGCCAAAAGTTCTCACAGCACATCGGTATCAAGTATCTCCTTTACACAAAGGACCTGCGGAAGGACGAAGACCTGTGGCTCCTTCCGGTGTATTTGGCACAGTTCATTTAGAGCACTTCATTTTCAAATAATTAGTGTTATATTTGCAGTATGGCACGGAAAAAGAAAAAATACTCCGGGGTGGATCCCGCCTATCTGGACCGGCAGCGCGACGCCCTCAAGCGCAAATACCGCAAGAGCGTATTTTTCAATGAGATGGAGATTTCCGCCATCGACGAATTCTGCAAGCGCTTCAAGGTCACTTCCCGCTCCGCGCTGATCCGCAGCGCCGTAATGGACCGCATACTGTCAGAGCTGGACAAGAGCCACCCTACGCTTTTCTGATCTGCTTTTTCCAGCGGTCGCGGGCCAGCTGCTGCATATCCCGCACCACATCCTGCTCATCCACGATCTCGTCGCCAAGGATGGTCTCAATCACATCCTCCAGCGTCAGGATGCCCTGGAAGCAACCATAATCGTCAATCACCACGCCAATCTGCTCGTCGCGCGAAAGCATCTCGTCCCAGATGGCGCCGAGCGTACTGTCGGCACGGAAGGTGGCGATATCGCGACGTATGGCGGAAAGCGGCGTATCGTATTTGTCCTCCGCCATCAGCTGCAGCGCCTCGATGCGCAGGATGTAACCGGTAATGTACTCGTCATTGTCCTTGTAGACCGGGATGCGCGAATGGTGGAGGAAGCGTTTGTCCTTGTAAAAGTTCTTGATAGTCATCTTCTCCTGCGCGATGGCCGCCACTACGCGCGGGGTCATCACATCGGAGGCCTTGATTTCGTCGATATTGATGATGTTCTGTATGACCTCGTTCTCGTCTTCATCCAGTTCACCGGACATCTCCGCGACATCGGCCATAGCTCCCACCTCCTCGCGGGAAACGGAAGTATCCGTATCCTCAGGAGTAATCCACCTCTGTAGCCGCTGCACGCAGACCACAACCGGATAGAGGCAGAAAATCAGAACCTTGATACACCGCGCCGATACGCCCATCAGCGACTTCCAATACACGGTACCGATGGTCTTGGGGATAATCTCGGCAAAAACGAGCACGAGCACCGTCATCAGCGCCGAAGCCAACCCGAACCACTGGCTACCGAAGACCTCCGTCACCTGCCGCCCGACACCGGCGGCGCCTACTGTATTGGCGATTGTATTAAGGCTCAGGATGGCGGCTATTGGACGCGAGGAATCTATCTTATATTGTTTCATCAGCGTAGCCGGACGATAGCCTTCCTCCTCACGCAGAGTGATATACGAAAGAGGCGTGGACATCAGCACCGCTTCCAGGATGGAGCAGAGGAAAGACACCGCCAGCGCAAAGGCCAGAAACAATAATAATTCCGTCATCAGACTGCAAAGATAAGCAGTTTTTGTCAAATAAAATGAGTAACTTTGCGCCGCTAAAAAACCAAGCACATAATTATGACCAATTTATTCGATCTTACAGGCCGCGTTGCGGTGGTTACCGGTGCCTCCACCGGTCTTGGAGTACAGATGGCCAAGGCATTTGCCAGTCAGGGGGCGAATCTCGTCCTGCTTGCCCGCAGGCAGAATCTTCTTGAAGAAAATGCTAAACAGATCAGCTCGGAATACGGAGTGGAAGTCCTTCCCTTCGCTTGCGACATCACCAGCACAGAGCGGGTAAAGGAAGCCGTCAAGGCGACGATGGAGCGCTTCGGCCGCGTGGACATCCTCGTCAACAACGCCGGGACAGGCGCCGTCGCTCCCGCCGAGGAAATCACCGACGAGCAGTTCATGCACGAAATGAATATCGACCTCTTCGGCACCTTCGTCTGCGCGCGCGAATTCGGCAAGGAGATGATCAAGGCCAAGTACGGCCGAATCATCAACATCGCGTCTATGTACGGGCTCGTAGGCAACCTCATCGTGGGCAGTTCGCCCTATCATTCCGCCAAAGGCGGCGTTGTGAACATGACCCGCGCGCTGGCCGCCGAGTGGGGCAAGTACGGCATCACCGTCAACTGCATCTGCCCGGGTTACTTCTACACAGACCTGACTACCGCTACCCTGGATTCCGATTACTTCCAGGCGATTGCCAAGCAGAACATTCCGCTTGGCCGCTACGGCAAGGAAGGCGAGCTGAACAGTTGCGCGCTCTTCCTCGCCTCCCCCGCCAGCACCTACGTCACCGGCCAGAACATCGCCGTTGACGGCGGCTACACCTGCATCTAAGCCATACATGCACAAAAATTCCCCGCAGCGTTTGTAGCTGTGGCAGGTTGTCCTCTGCGACCATTTACCCGGATAGGGTTGCGAAGCAACAGGGAGCAGAGGACTTCTGACACAGCCAACTGCGGGGAATTTTTATTTTTCTGCGATTGCCTTATTGTAGCACTCGCGGCAGAGGGGCTCGTAAATGTCCTTCTCGCCCAGGACGACCAGGTCGCTGCTCTTGGAAAGGCGGTGCGAATGGTTCGCCAGGTTGCCGCATCGCACGCAGATGGCGTGCACCTTCTGCACATCCTCCGCAATGGCCATCAGGCGCGGCATAGGACCGAAGGGATTCCCTTGGAAGTCGGTGTCCAGCCCGGCGATGATGACGCGAACGCCACGGTTCGCCAGCGCCTGACATACCTCCACGAGGTTGTCGCCGAAGAACTGCGCTTCGTCGATGCCGACGACCTCCACCTCCTGCGGAATCTCCAGCATGCTGGCCGCATCCGCAATCGGCGTTGACTTGATGCTGTGCAGGTCGTGGGAGACGACCTCCACTTCGGAATAGCGCACATCTATGATGGGCTTGAAAATGGCGATTTTCTGGTTGGCGAACTGCGCCCGCTTGAGGCGGCGGATCAGCTCTTCGGTCTTTCCGGAGAACATCGAGCCGCAGATAACCTCGACGCAGCCGGATTTGCGGTAATTTTCAGAGAACATTTCTGGTATAGGATAAAAATTCGTTTCGTGTCTGGGCATCTGTACGGAAAATGCCCGTCAGGTAGGTAGAGACCATCGCCCCTTCCTTGCGCACCCCGCGGCTTTCCTTGCACATATGGCGGCCGCGCATCATCAGCGCCATCCCCAGCGGCGGGTATTCATCGTCAAGGGCTTCGGAAAGCATCTGCACGACGTCGTGCACCAGCCGCTCCTGCACCTGCGCCCGCGCCGAGCAGTAATCCACTACACGGCCGATTTTCGAAAGGCCGAGGATCTTGCCCCTGCGGTTGGGGATGTAGGCAAACCAGTAATCGCCGAAGAAAGTACGGAAATGGTGTTCGCAGACGGAGTAGAAGCTGCCCGTATCGACAACCATATTGTCATAGACGATTCCGTCCGCGCCGTTGCGGAAAGTAGTCACGACGGGCTTTTGCGCGGGATCGTAGCCCCGGAACATCTCGCCGAACATCCGCAGGATGCGGTCCGGAGTCTCCTTCAGGCCGTCACGATCGGGGTTCTCGCCTATATATTCCAGCAACTCCCGGATATTCTCGCGGGCTTTCTCTTTACTGATCATCTGCTACGTCTTAACATTTCTCCGAACTCCTCAAGATCCCTGACCACCAGGTCTCCGGGGACACAGGCGGTGGAGGCCAGTTCACGGGTAGTCTCTCCGGAGAGGACCAGCACAGGAAGAGCACCTGCATTCCTGGCCATCGCGATATCGGTGTAAACCCTGTCGCCTGCCATCGCCACCTCGTCCTTTTCCAGGCCCAGCTTAGCCTCCAGCTCAAGAAGCATGGTCGGATCCGGTTTCCCAAGCACGATATCGGCCTTTCGCCCGGTGGCGTGCTCTATGCACTTCTGGATAGAGCCGCAGTCCACCAGGACGGTGTCCAGCTCGGTCGGGCATACGCGGTCCGGATTGGTAGCTATATAGGGCACTCCCTTTGACGCCCACCATGCCGCCTTGCACAGACGCGTATATACAAGGGTCATGTCAAAAGACACCACCAGCACATCAGGGGCAATAGGGTCATTTTCATCCACAAGTATATATCCCTTCGACACAAAAAGCCGCTGAAGGCTCTGTGTGCCAAGCACATATATCCTACGGGCAGAGGGCATGTGGCGGCCGATATACTCCACTACCGCCTGGGATGTCGTGAGCATCTGGTCATCCCTGCACGGAATTCCCATGGCGGAAAGTTTGCCGATATAGTCCCCGGGGGATTTGGTGGGATTGTTGGTAAGGAAGGAATAAGCTATGCCCATTTCTTCCAGTCCGCGAAGGAAGTCCAAGGTAAACGGAAACAGACGGGACCCAAGATAAATGGTCCCGTCCATATCCATTACAACGTGGCGGATCTTTCTAAGTGAATCCGTTGTCATTACATCATTCCGCCGGCAGGCATGGCAGGTGCCGCAGGTTCGGGTGCAGGAATCTCGGCGATACCGCACTCCGTAGTGAGGAACATGCCGGCTACTGAAGCCGCATTCTCGAGTGCCACACGGGCTACCTTCGTAGGATCGATAACCCCGGCCTCGAACATATTCACGTACTCGCCGGTACGGGCATTGTAACCGAAGTCATTCTTGCCTTCCTTGATTTTCTGGATAACGACGCTTCCGTCGACGCCTGCATTAAGGGCAATCTGGCGAAGAGGTTCCTCGATAGCCTTGGCTACGATATGGATGCCGGTGGTCTCATCATCGTTCTCACCCTTGAGGCCTTCAAGTGCGGAAACGGCACGGATGTAGGCCACTCCCCCACCGGGCAGGTAACCTTCCTCGACCGCAGCGCGGGTAGCATTGAGGGCATCCTCCACACGGTCCTTCTTCTCCTTCATCTCGACCTCGGTAGTAGCGCCCACATAGAGGACGGCCACGCCGCCGGCGAGCTTGCCAAGACGCTCCTGGAGCTTCTCGCGGTCATAATCGGAAGTCGTGGTCTCCATCTGCTTGCGGATCTGGTCGGCGCGGTCCTTGATGGCCGCCTTGTCGCCTGCACCGCCCACGATGGTGGTATTCTCCTTGGTAATGGTAACCTTCTCAGCCTTGCCAAGCATATCGGGGGTAGCATGCTCGAGGGTATAGCCGCGCTCCTCGGAAATAACGGTGGCGCCGGTCAGGACTGCGATATCCTGCAACATTTCCTTGCGACGGTCGCCAAAGCCGGGGGCCTTCACCGCAGCAATCTTAAGGGCGCCGCGGAGCTTGTTCACCACGAGGGTGGTAAGGGCTTCGCCGTCAACATCCTCGGCGATAATGAGGAGTTCCCTGCCTTCCCGGGCGATGGGCTCGAGAATCGGGAGCAGATCCTTCATCGTAGAAATCTTCTTGTCCGTGATGAGCAGGGCGGGATTCGTAAGTTCGGCCTCCATCTTGTCCCCGTTCGTCATGAAATAGGGGGAGATATAACCGCGGTCAAACTGCATGCCCTCTACCACCTTCACCTCGGTATCGGTGCCCTTGGCCTCCTCGACGGTAATCACACCGTCCTTCTTTACCTTGGACATCGCGTCGGCGATAAGCTTTCCGATATAACTGTCATTATTGGCGGAAACGGTACCCACCTGCTCCACCTTGGAATAATCGTTGCCGACTTCCTGACTCTGCTTCTTGAGGTTGGCCACGACTGCAGCAACAGCCTTGTCGATACCCCGCTTGAGGTCCATGGGATTGGCCCCGGCGGTCACGTTCTTGATTCCCACATTGATGATGGCCTGAGCCAGCACGGTTGCCGTAGTAGTACCGTCACCCGCCTGGTCATTGGTCTTGGAAGCCACTTCCTTGACCATCTGGGCACCCATATTCTCGAACTTGTCCTCAAGCTCGACTTCCTTTGCGACGGTCACGCCGTCCTTGGTCACCTGGGGAGCGCCGAATTTCTTCTCGATAACCACATTGCGCCCCTTGGGGCCGAGGGTCACCTTGACTGCGTTAGCAAGCTGGTCGGCGCCGCTCTTCATCTTCGAGCGCACCTCTGATTCGAATTTTATTTCTTTTGCCATAATATTACAGAATTGCCAAAATGTCCGACTGCTTTACGATAAGATATTTTTTGTCATCGACGGTGACCTCTGTGCCCGAATACTTGCCATAAAGCACCATATCACCGACCTTCACCTCCATCGGCTCATCCTTCTTGCCGGAACCGACCGCGAGCACCTTGCCCTGCTGGGGCTTCTCCTTAGCCGTATCGGGGATGAAAATACCGGAAGCCGTCTTGGTCTCCGCTTCCTTGGGCTCAATCAGAACCCTGTCTGCCAAAGGTTTAATCATAAATCTTAAAGTTTAATTGTTTTGTTGCATTCTCAAAATAAGCGCCTCCGGCAAGCCGGAAACGCTTATTCAAAAATCAAGGTCCGTGCCATTGACAAATTGTCAGCCTAGTACTTGTTCAGCGGTACACCGGCAGTCATCTGGTGCACCTTCTTGCGTACATCGGAAAGCACCGCCTCGTGTTCGGCAGGAATCTCCTTGCATGTAATCGCATCGATATTCCTTGCGCAGGACTCCAGCACCATATCTATCAGGTTCACGATATCCCTCATATCTTTCTCCACGAACCCGCGTGAAGTCACGGCAGGCGTCCCCACCCGGATTCCGGAAGTCTGGAACGGAGAGCGGGTGTCGAACGGAACCATATTCTTATTTACGGTAATATCCGCCTTCACCAACTGCGTCTCGGCGATACGGCCGGTAACATCGGTAAACTTGCCCCGCAGGTCGATGAGCATCAGATGATTGTCGGTGCCTCCGGAAACGACTTTGTAGCCTTTCTCAAGGAAAGCATCGCTCATGGCCTTCGCATTGGCGATCACCTGCTTCTGGTATTCGGCATACTCGGGCTGCTGCGCTTCGAAGAACGCCACCGCCTTGGCAGCGATGACATGCTCCAGCGGACCGCCCTGGATGCCCGGGAAGACACTGCTGTCCAGGACCTGGGACATTTTCTTGACCTCGCCTTTGGGAGTAGTGCGCCCGAGCGGATCATCGAAGTCCTTACCCAGCAGGATAATGCCTCCACGCGGTCCGCGCAGGGTTTTATGCGTCGTGCTCGTAACGATGTGCGCATACTTCACGGGATTTTCCAACAAGCCTGCGGCGATAAGCCCCGCCGTATGCGCCATATCGATCCAAAGCAACGCCCCGACTTCGTCGGCAAGCCTGCGCATACGCGCATAATCCCATTCGCGGGAGTATGCCGATGCTCCGCCGATAATGAGCTTCGGACGGCACTCGCGCGCCTTTCGCTCCATATCGTCGTAATCGATACGGCCGGTCGCAGGATCCAGCCCGTAGGCAACGGCATTGTAAAGGATGCCGGAAGCATTTACGGGAGAACCGTGCGTCAGGTGACCGCCCTGGCTCAGGTCCAGTCCCATGAAGGTATCCCCGGGACGCAGCACGGCCATTATGACGGCCATGTTGGCCTGAGCGCCGGAATGCGGCTGCACATTCGCCCACTCGGCGCCGTAGATGGCCTTCAGCCGGTCAATGGCAACCTGCTCGATCTGGTCGACGACCTCGCAACCGCCGTAGTAGCGCTTGCCGGGGTAGCCCTCCGCATATTTATTGGTGCAGACGGAGCCCATCGCCTTGAGAACATCGTTGGAAACATAGTTCTCGGAAGCGATAAGCTCCAGCCCGCTGGCCTGCCTTTCGGCTTCTTTCTTGATAAGGTCTGTAATTACCAGGTCCTGTTTCATAAATCTTATAAAGGATTAGGCCGCTTGTTTGATGGCCGCCTGTGCCGCAGCAAGGCGAGCGATAGGCACACGGAACGGTGAGCAGCTTACATAGTCGAGACCGATCTTGTTGAAGAACGAGATGGAATCGGGATCTCCTCCGTGCTCGCCGCAGATACCGCACTTGAGGTCGGGACGCCTTGAACGGCCGGACTGGATGCCCTGCTCCACGAGCTTGCCGACACCCTTGACGTCAATGGTCTGGAACGGGTCGCTGTCGAGGATCTTATTGCCCAGGTAGTCGCCCATGAACGTACCCACGTCGTCGCGGGAGAAACCGAAGGTCATCTGGGTAAGGTCGTTGGTACCGAAGGAGAAGAACTCGGCGGTACGGGCCATGCGGTCTGCGGTCAGGGCGGCACGCGGGATTTCGATCATCGTACCGAAGTGGTAGTCGATGGTCTGGCCGTAGTAGTGCTGCTCCACCTCTACGCGCACCTTTTCGCAGTGGCTCTTCTGGAATTCGAGCTCGCGTGCGGAAACGGTGACGGGAATCATAATTTCGGGCTGCGGGTGGAAGCCTTCCTTCTGAAGCTCAGCAGTAGCGGAGAAGATGGCCCTGTACTGAGTTTCGGCAATAAGCGGGTAGGTCACGTGGAGACGCACTCCGCGGTGTCCCATCATCGGGTTCACCTCGTGCAGGCTCTCGCCGCGCTTGTCAACCTCGGCCACGGAAATTCCGAGTTCCTCGGCGAGCTGGGCGCGCTTGTCCTCGGTCTTGGGGACGAACTCGTGGAGAGGCGGATCAAGCAGACGGAACACGACGGGCTTGCCGTCCATGATCTTGAGGGTGCTCTTGACGGAAGCCTTGATGAAGGGCTCGAGCTCGGCCAGGGCGTTCTTGCGCTCCTCGTCCGTCTGGGACATGATCATCTTGCGCAGCTTCGCGAGCGGAGTTTCGGAATTCTTGCCGTAGAACATGTGCTCTATACGGAAGAGGCCGATGCCTTCTGCACCGAACTGCAGGGCGCGTGCGGCATCTTCAGGGGTATCGGCGTTGGTACGGATACCAAGGCGGCGGAACTTGTCCACCACGCTCATGAACTTGATGAAGAGCGGATTCTCGCTCGCATCCATCGTCTCGATGGCGCAGGCGTACACGGCACCCTTGGCGCCGTTCAGCGAGAACGCATCGCCCTCCTTGTAAACACGGGGATCATTGCCGAAGGAAACGCACTTCTTCTCGAAGTTGATCTTCATGGCCTCGCAACCGACGATGCAGCACTTGCCCCAGCCGCGGGCGACGAGCGCCGCATGGGAGGTCATACCGCCGCGGGTGGTAAGGATACCTGCGGAAGCGCGCATACCCTCGATATCTTCGGGAGAGGTCTCCTCACGGATGAGGATGGTCTTCTTGCCCTTCGCAGCAGCTTCCATTGCCGCTTCGGAGGTAAATACGATGGTACCGACTGCTCCGCCCGGAGATGCGGGAAGGCCGCGGGCGATAACCTCGGCATTCTTCTCGGAAGCGGGGTTGAGGATAGGGTGCAGGATTTCGTCGAGCTGGGACGGAGAAACGCGCATTACGGCGGTCTTCTCGTCGATCATACCCTCGGAAAGCATATCCATCGCCATCTGCAGGGCAGCGATACCGGTGCGCTTGCCGATACGGCACTGGAGCATCCAGAGCGTGCCTTCCTGAATGGTGAACTCGATGTCCTGCATATCATGGAAGTGGTCCTCCAGGCGCTTGCGGATGCCGTCAAGTTCCTTGTAGACTGCGGGCATCGCGGTCTCGAGAGATTCGAGATCCTTGTTGTGCTCGTTCTTGGTGGCCTCGTTCAGGGGGTTCGGGGTGCGGATACCCGCGACCACGTCCTCGCCCTGGGCGTTGATGAGCCACTCGCCGTAGAATTTATTGTCACCGTTGGCCGGGTTGCGGGAGAACGCCACACCGGTAGCGGAAGTATTGCCCATGTTGCCGAAGACCATCGACTGCACGTTTACTGCAGTACCCCAGTCATCGGGAATTTTCTCGATACGGCGATATGCGATGGCGCGCTTGCCGTTCCAGGACTTGAACACGCCGCCGATGGAACCCCAGAGCTGGGCTTCCGCGGTATCGGGGAACTCGACGCCGAGCACTTCCTTCACCTTGTCCTTGAAGAGGACGCAGAGCTGCTGGAGCTCGTCGGCGGTGATGTCGGTATCCGACTTGTAGCCCTTGGCTTCCTTGAGGTCGGCCATCATCTTGTCCAGCTGCTGGCGGATGCCCTTGCCGTCCTCGGGCTCGATACCCTCGGCCTTCTCCATCACGACGTCGGAATACATCATGATAAGACGACGATAGGCGTCATACACGAAACGGGGGTTGCCGGTCTTCTTGATCATGCCGGGAATAGTGGCGGAGCAAAGACCGATGTTCAGGATGGTGTCCATCATGCCGGGCATGGAGGAACGTGCGCCGGAACGGCAGCTCACCAGAAGGGGATCGGAAGGATCACCGAACTTCTTGCCCATCAGTTTCTCCGTGGCGGCGAGGGCCTCGGCCACGTCTTTCTTCAGCTCTTCGGAATAACCGCCGCCCAGCTGATAATACTCGGCGCAGCATTCGGTGGTTATGGTGAATCCGGCCGGAACCGGCATACCCAACTTGCTCATCTCTGCAAGGTTCGCACCCTTGCCGCCCAGAAGTTCCCGCATGGAACCGTCGCCCTCGGCCGTCTTGCCGCCGAAGCGATACACTCTTTTCTTGGTCTGATACATAATTATATAATTGATAAATTATTGATTTTTCACAACTTGCATCCCACCGAAGCGCATCCCTGCGCCCCCGGAGCGAATAACCTACAAATTTAATAATAATTATTGGGAAAAAAAACGGCCCGCCGGAATCGGCAGGCCGTCAGTACGTGCGCGGGATGAGACTCGAACTCACACAGGTTTTACCCCACTAGCTCCTGAAACTAGCGCGTCTACCATTTCGCCACCCGCGCGCTAGCGGACTGCAAATATACAACAATTAATCCAATTCGCAATAATCAGTCAAAAAATATACACCACGGACAGGATAAAATCGTCGGGCAGCACGAAATATTTTCCCCCGCTGACCCTCAGTTTCCCGCAATGCATGCACTCGTAACTGCGGTAACGGTCATATCCCGCCCAGGCGCCGATCCCAACATCCAGATTCCAGTGCTTACCAAGCATGTAGGCGTACCCGGCGGACAGGCCACCCCCGAAACGGTCCCCTTCCGTAGTCACCGGCGACTCGAATCCTCCCCTGCTGTACTCCTGCCACTGGGCCCTGGCCCCCACCCACCAACCTGAATAGACATGCCAGGGCCACCATCGCGCCCCCGTCCGCACCAGGCGCTGGCGCGCCTGGAATCGTCCGCGGGAACTCTCGAAGGAAAAAGGGTTGTATTTTACACCCAGCTGGACGGACCAGTGCCGGGCAAAACCATAGGCCGCCTCCAAATTCAGCGTACCAAGCTGCGCGTAATCCAGCGCATTGGTGGACAGGGCGAATTCCTGTCCGAAAGCCCTCTGCGGCAGCAACAGCGGCAGGAGCAACAATATTACGGCAAACGACCTATTCATAACGGGAAAACGCCTGGATTATCATGCTTTTGTACTCGGGATAATAGTATATCAGCCTGTCCCGCAGCATCTGCCTGTCGGTCACTTCCCCATCAAGCGCCTTGAACACCTTGAAACGCGTAATGCCCCTCTCATCAAGCCAGGACAGTATCTGGGGATGGAACCAGTAGGAATAGCCATAGGAAAGCCCGTCAGAATAGCGTTTGTTCATAAGGACGGTCTGGACCGCGTAGGCCCACATCTCCGCCACCGCCACATATCCGCTGTCTTCATCCTGCGGGCTGCCGTAGGACATTTTCATTTCAGAGGCAAAGGCCTTCAGGATACACATGGCAAGATGGTCCCAGAAATCGGTTCCAACCTTGCTGAAATGGCTGGCATGGGCACATTCATGGGTAACCAGGGAGTATATGCTTCTGGCATCGCAATCCCTCAGGCCAATGATGATATCCGGGAGGAACATCTTTACCAGCGAGGTGTATTCACCCAGCCACTGTTTCACTATAGAATTATCTATCAGGGTTCCGTGCTGCAGCATCGGAGCTCCGCTTACATCAAGGCTCTGGAAGCACCAGAACCGAAGATTCGACGGAGGTGTGCTTATCTCGTCCCCGGCTTCGCCCCTGCACGAATCAAAATAATCACTGCACGCGTTGTTGATTACACTGCGGCAGAAGAGACTGCGCTCCGAATTTTCATCGATGGTGACGCTGACGCCTTCGGGGCCTGCGGTCCCAAGCGTCGACACCGATGCCGGAAGCAGTATTAGGTTAAAGCCGGTGGCGAAGCCCTTCTCATTCTTGAATACGATGCGGTAGCGCATTTCGGTGGCAAAAGACTTGTTCAGACGGTAATGACCCTGCGCATCCGTATAACCCTTGGCGATCTTTACGAAGGAATTGCTGACTACCATTACCCCCCGCACGCCCACGGGCGCGGAGCCAAGGGCGGAGTCGATCAGCAGTATATCGCCTTCAGCGCATACGGGAGTCCCGTCGCCGTCCCGGGATGAATCGCAGAGCATGTCCGCATTTCCGGTAAGCCGGAAAGATTCCCTCTCCACTGCAGCCCAGTCGATGCCATAAGCCCTCGACTCCGGGTCATTCTCAGCTATATAGCATTCGTCCAGAACCTCGTACCTGATATCGGATGGCATGGAGAAATCCCTGGGGACTACGCCGTACTGCCAGGTAATGTCCCCTTCCGGGACCGACGGATCGTGATAATAATCCCCTTCCCTCAGGATGCGGTAGTCCATTGGATGGTCCAGAAGGACCAGGCCCATATCCTGCAGGCGGTCCATCTGCGTCCTGCCCGACGGGAGGAAACGCACATAGACATCGGTAGGTTCAGGGATTACGCGCTCCGTCCTGGTCGGATAGAGGGATTGCAATGCCCTGGAAATATTATCCACCGAATAGGGGTCCGCCAGCTGCTCGCCCAGGACTATCATCCCATGCTCAAGCCCAACGGCACCATTTGCGGGAGGGGTATCAAGCCCCCCTGTACCGACAGAACCGGCGACGCACGAAGAACATACGAGCGCCGCCGAAATAAGTTTTAAAATCCGTTTCATAACGCCTCTGTTTTTAGTTACGGAGGCAAATGTATGGAACAGAAAGCCGTTGACAATTTTTTTCAACGGCTATTTTTCATAAAAATCAGAAATAATTTACAGTCCGGCCTTCCACGGCACTCATGAGGCTGTTTCCGAGCCGGCTGACTCCCAGCCGGAACAGGCTCTTGTCAAGCCACTCTTCGCCAAGCACCGATGAAACGATCAAGAAATAGCCTATTGCATCCCTGGCATTGGATATGCCGCCGGCAGCCTTGAATCCCACTTTCCTGCCGGTAGCGGCATTAAATGCGCGGATAGCCTCGCACATCACATAGGCGGCGGTGGGAGTGGCATTTACGCTCACTTTCCCCGTCGATGTCTTGATGAAATCGGCTCCCGCCTCCATTGCGAGCAGCGACGCTTCGGCGATATTCTCCGCGGAAACCAGGATTCCGGTTTCGAGTATCACCTTCAGGACGACCTTGCGCCCGAGCGCGGCGGCTTCTTCGTCCACTCCCGCACGGATGGCGGCGATTTCGGCAAAGGCAGCATCCTCGTCCCCGCCAAGGAAATCCCCGACAGACAGCACTATATCCACTTCGTCGGCGCCTCCACGCACGGCAAGCCTGCTCTCCAGGACCTTTACTTGCGTGAAACTTTGCGATGCCGGGAAGCATCCGGCCACCGTAGTCACGTGCAACTTCTTGTCGGAGCGGCCTTCCGCCACTATCGGAGCGAAGTTGGGATATACGCAGATTGAAGCCGGCAGCGGATAGTCCGGATACCGGGCCGGCAGGTCATTGACCTTTTCCACCAGCTTTTGCACGGAGGCCTTGGTATCGCCTACATTCAGGGTAGTCAAGTCCATCAGCGAAAAGCAGGAAAGCAGGTTTCCGCGGGTGGACATGGCCTCCACCTGCCCGGCAATGGTTTCCAGGGCAGCAGAGACGGCCCCCTCGTCCGGCGTATAGCCGTATTTTTTCAAATATTTCATATCAGATCAAGATTTAACGAATCCGGTTTTTCACAGTAGCGCAGCGAATCGCGATACGACTCTATTTCCTCCCATTTCCCCTTCTCCGGGATTGTGACAAGGCGCTCCAGGCGGTCCTTCTCGATTGCAGCCAGCTCCTTTTCCATCGCCTCGCGCCTTTTGTCAAGCCGGACGGAAGATTTCTTCAGTATCTTGGAAAATGCCGCGGGATCCTCGATATAGAAACGCACGCTGGCATCATAGTCCTTGAACGAATACCCGTATTTTTTGAATACGGCTCCATAAAACAGGGTCGAATCAGCCTGTGTACGCATAGACGGATTGTCACGCAGCCACTGGTCGGCGAGCAGCATATCCGCATAAATCTGTGCCATTTTCCGTGCAGGGATAATCCTCCCCCGGCTGCATGAAAGCGGGAGCAACAGCAGCATTACCAGCACGATATGACACAACGTCCGCATTATCTTAGGGAAGCTCCGAATTCCTTGGCGAATGCATCCATAATCCGGCCCATAGTGCGCTCGACATCGGCATCGGTGAGGGTGCGGTCGTCGTCGCGAAGGATGAAGCTCAGGGCATACTGCTTTTTCCCTGCGGGAATCTTGTCGCCGCGGTACACGTCGAAGAGTCCTACGCTCCGCAGCAACTTCTTCGCATTCTTCAGTGCACAGGCGCGAAGGTCCGCATAGGAAACGCCTTCGTCCAGCAGGAGTGCCAGGTCGCGCCGCACTTCGGGGAAGCGGGGAAGCTCCCTGAAGGCCACCTTGTCGCGCTTAACCAGCAGGAAGAACGCCCTCCAGTCGATTTCTGCCGCAACCACTGCCTGCTTTACGCCGAAGCGCTTCGCAAATGCCGGTGCCACAGTACCGACAGTCGCCAGCACACGGCCATCGCCCGGCAGCTTATAGACCACGCCCTCCGAGAAGATATCGGCGGGAGCACTCTCGGTCCACATATTATATAGGTCGGCCCCGTAGCGGCGCAGAAGTAGCTCGACATAACCCTTCAAAAGGAAGAAATCGCTCTTGCGGGCTGACCCGTTCCATGATTTGTCTGAAGTTCCGCTCATCATAAGGCAGAACACTGGATGCTCTTCATAGCCGGAAAGCTTCCGGGAATCTCCGCCGGGGAGCTTCCTGTAGACAGAACCGTACTCGAAGGTGCGCATGGAGTAGCACTGACGGTTCACGTTATATGCCACAGTCTCCAGCCCAAGGGGTATGAGGCTCTGGCGCAGCACGTTCAAATCCGAGCTCAGAGGATTCACTATCCTGACACAGGCCTCTTCCGGGAAGGTTTTCAGTGATTCATAGGCCGCCGAACGGGTCAGGGAGTTGTTCATTATCTCAGTGAAACCGTTGGCTGCAAGGAAGGCGGACACGGCGTTGCGGACCGACTCCGGATCCGGCGACGGCGTAGCATTCACCGACATCTTCATATGCTGCGGCAGGGCGATATTGTTGTATCCGTAGATACGCAGAATCTCTTCAACCACATCGCATTCCCGCTGAACGTCAACCATATAGCTAGGCGCGAGCACTACGGCACCGTCCTCCCGGCGCTCGACGAACTCATAGGCCAGCGCATCCAGGATGGTTTCGATAACCTCGCGCCCTATCTTCTGCCCTACGAAGGCATCGATGCGGGCATAATCCAGTTCGATGCGGGCGCGCTCAAAAGGCTTGGGGCAGACTTCGAGGACCTTGCCTGAAATGCTGCCGCCGGCGCACTCCTGAATAAGCAGGGCAGCCCTTTTCAGCGCATATAGGCACACGAGCGGATCGGCGCCGCGCTCATAACGGAAGGAAGCATCGGTCTGCAGGCCTTCGCGGCGCGCGGTTTTCCGGATGGAGGCGGGATCGAAGTAGGCGCTCTCGAGGAACACGTTGACGGTATTGTCCGTAACGCCGGAATCGAAACCTCCGAATACGCCCGCTATGCACATGGGGCGCTTTTCGTCGGCAATAACCATATCGGTGGCCTTCAAATTGCGGTCGATTTCGTCGAGGGTCTTGATCGCTTCGCCCTCGGCCGCACGGCGCACTACAACTTTCTTTCCGCCAATGCGGTCCGCATCGAAGGTATGCAGGGGCTGTCCAAGCTCGAAAAGCACGAAATTGGAAATATCAACGATGTTATTGATAGGGCGAAGGCCTATGCTCATCAGGCGCTGCTGCAGCCATTCGGGCGAAAGACCGACCTTCACGCCGCGGATGCTCAGTCCGGTGTAGCGGGGTGCACCATCGCTGTCCCGCACTTCGAGGGTAATATCGTCTCCTGGACCTTCGCTGAAAGCATCCACGGAAGGGCGGAGGAGCTCGCAGGGCTTGCCATTGAGCTTCAGCCAGGCATAAAGATCGCGGGCTACGCCCCAATGGGAGGCGGCATCCACGCGGTTGGCCGTGATCTCGTATTCGATGACGGCCTCGGTCTCCAGTTTCAGGTATTCCTTGGCGCTCATTCCCACGGGCGCGTCCTCCGGGAGAACCATAATGCCATCGTGATTGTTTCCCAGTCCGAGCTCATCCTCGGCGCAGATCATACCGAAGCTCTCCACCCCGCGGATCTTGGATTTCTTGATCTTGAAATCCCCGGGAAGGACGGCACCAACGCAAGCAAGGAGCACCTTCTGCCCCGCCGCCACGTTAGGTGCGCCGCATACGACGGTAAGGGGCTCGCCTGTCCCCGTATCAACTTTCGTGATGTGGAGATGGTCGCTGTCCGGGTGAGCCTCGCATTCCAGCACTTCGGCCACCACCACTCCGGCCAGTCCGCCGGGAATCCGTTCCGTCTCTTCCAGTGCATCCACCTCAATTCCGATGGAAGTCATCGCTTCGGCCACCTCGGCGGGGGTCATGTCGCATTTCAAATAATCCTTTAGCCAGGAATAACTCAGTTTCATATTTTTACTTTAAATCTTCCGGATTAAACAACTTTTCAATGAATTTCTCTTTTTCGAAGGGCTCGATATCCCCGATGCCCTCGCCCGTTCCGATAAAGCGGACGGGAACGCCAAAACGGTCAGCCACTCCCACAACTACGCCACCCTTCGCGGTACCGTCCAGCTTGGTAAGCACCAACGAGCTTACAGAAGTTGCACGGACGAACTCCGCCGCCTGCGCAAAGGCATTCTGGCCGGTACTGGCATCCAGGACCAACATCACTTCCTGCGGGGCGCCCGGAAGCACCTTCCCGATGGAATTCCGGATCTTGGAGAGTTCGTTCATAAGGTCCGTACGATTATGCAGGCGTCCGGCGGTGTCGATGATGACCACATCCGAACCGCGTGCGACGGCCGATTTAACCGTATCATACGCTACTGCGGCAGGATCGGAGCCCATCTGCTGCTTGACAATCTCCACACCGGCACGCTCCGCCCATACGACCAGCTGGTCTACGGCAGCAGCACGGAACGTATCCCCGGCACCGAGCAGGACCTTATAGCCCTGCTTGCGATACCACAGCGCCAGTTTACCTATGGTCGTGGTCTTCCCCACTCCGTTCACGCCCACCACCAGGATGACAAGCGGCCCCTGCCCGGGAACGGGACGGAGGGCTTCAGGTGCACTGTCCGGAACCAGCACGGCAATCTCTTCGCGCAGCAGGCCCACCAGCTCGTCAAAAGACATGTATTTGTCCCTCTGGACCCGGTCCTCCAGGCTGTCTATAACCTTGAGTGTAGTATCGACACCAAGGTCGGACTCGACGAGCGCCTCCTCGATCGCATCGAGGGTGTCGTCATCAACCCTGGACCTGCCGGCGATAGCCCGGCCTATCTTCTGAAAAAAACTCAGTGCCATATCGCACAAAGATAATAAAAAAAACCGGGCCCCGTAGGGGTCCGGCTATTTTTTACAGCACGGGCGAAATTACTTCTTCTCGAAGAATTCCTTCGCCTTGGCTTCCTCGACAAGCTGCTCAGTGAAGACGTAAGCGCCGGTCTTGGGGGATTTCTCCATACGGATGCATTTGACCATGCTCTTGGCACCGGCCTTTGCTGCGAATGTTGCGACGGCTTTCTTTGCCATATCTTATCCTCCTGATTACTTTATTTCACGATGGACGGTCACCTTGCCCAGATAGGGGTTGAACTTCTTGCGCTCAAGCCTTTCGGGGGTGTTCTTCTTGTTCTTGGTAGTGATGTACCTCGACATTCCGGGAACGCCGCTCTCCTTCTGCTCGGTGCACTCGAGAATGACCTGCACCCTGTTACCTTTAGCTTTCTTTGCCATAGTCCGTAAGTTTAAACAAGGTTAACCAATCCTTTCTTGCGAGCATCGCGGAGCGTGGCCTCAAGACCGTTCTTCTCGATGATACGCATACCTTTGCAGGAGACCTTGAGGGTGATGAACCGCTGCTCCTCCTCGCTCCAGAACCTCTTGTTCTTGAGATTCAGGGAAAAGTCGCGCTTGGTGCGCAACTTGGAATGGGACACATTGTTGCCCTTCATTCTCTTCCTTCCCGTTATTTGACAAACCTTTGCCATATCTTATTCACTTTTTTGATTATTTCTCACAATGGGCTGCAAATATCGCTTTTAATTTTCTGATTTCCAAATTGTGCGCTACAGAAATTTGAAGAATCTGCCCCATCTGATATTTTTGGGGAACTTCCGGCCCGAATCGGTGGAGAGCCAGATGAGCGCCGGACGCCCCACAATGTGGTCTTCCGGCACAAATCCCCAATACCTTGAATCGAGGGAATTATGACGATTATCCCCCATCATAAAATAATAGTCCTGCCTGAAGGTGTAACTGCCCGCGGCGAGCGCAGCTTCGATATCCCCGCCCTCGTAATCCCGGATAATCCGCGCATAAAGCGGCAGGTTTTCAGGGGTAAGGGCGACTGTAGCACCCTTTGCCGGAATCCACAGCGGGCCGAAGTTGTCCCTGGTCCATCCGCTTTCCCGGGTAAAGGGGAAAATCATAAGCGGACCGTCCATGCTGGTTTCAGGATTCCTGTCAACATTGGGGACTACGCTCACCACATTACCCATAGCCTTCACCTGCTCAAGTCCCGAGGCCGTGAGAGGCATCATGGGATAGCCGGGAAGAGTGGCATCGTACCACAGTTCCGTGACATTGAGCCCGAGCTTGTCGATGGTCTTGGGATTAAAGCGGTGACCTGTAGTGGTAACGGCGTAGCTGAGCTGCACCCCCGGCCAGACTTCCTGCTTCTCGGAATTTATCCACACGAAGCCGTCCCTGACAGAAAGGGTGTCACCTGCCACCGCCACACAGCGCTTGACATAGTGGTCCTTCTTGTCCGCCGGACGGACAATCACCGGCCCGTAACGCTTGATGACGGTTTCCCGGCCCAGCATGCGCACCAGCGTGCGATAGTCCTCCACCGGGGCCTTGGTAAGCACCGTATCCCCGTCGGGAAAACAGAATACCACACAGTCTCCCTTCCGCACTTCCCTGAATCCCCTTAAGCGGCGGTAAGGCCACTGCACACGGGAGGAATAGGACTCGTGTCCGAAAATCACGTTGTGCGTGAATGGAATTGTAAGCGGAGTCTGGGGCAGGCGCGGACCGTAGGTGAGTTTGCTCACGAAAAGGTGGTCTCCGGTATAGAGACTGCTCTCCATAGACGAAGACGGAATCTTGAACGACTGGAAAAAGAAGATATTTATGAAGGTCACCACGATGACGGCAAAGATGATTGCATCCAGCCAGTCGTTCGCGGCGCTGTGCTTCTCTCCATCCTTGTAGCGCTTCTTCCAGAAATTCCAGTGCACCTTGCGGGTAATGCACATGTCAAAGATGACGACAAGGCCCGCAAGCCACCACCACGATCCGAGCCATATCACCCAAAGCAGATAAAGCAAAGCCCAAAAAATGAACTTTGCCCACCTGTTTCGGATGATATCCTTCAAAGACACAAGCCTCTAAGGACTATTTTACAGAATTGACTATTGCCTCGAATGCCTGCGGATTGTTCATGGCCAGATCGGCGAGCACCTTGCGGTTCAGCCCGATATTCTGCTTGGAAAGTTTGCCCATGAACTGGGAATAGGTCATTCCGTACTGACGTGCGGCAGCGTTGATACGCTGGATCCAGAGGGCGCGGAAATTGCGCTTCTTGGCCCTGCGGTCACGATAAGCATAGGTAAGACCTTTCTCATAGGTGTTCTTTGCAACGGTCCAGACATTCTTTCTGGAGAGGAAATTACCGCGGGTTCTCTTGAGAATCTTCTTGCGGCGCGCCCTGGAGGCGACTGAGTTGACTGATCTAGGCATAATTCTGATGCATTTACCAAGTTAAACTAAACTACAAGACAAGAAGTTCGCTGACCCGCGCGATGTCCGCCTTCTCGATGAGGGCGAAGTGATCGAGGTTCCTTTTCTGCTTCTTGGTCTTCTTGGTGAGGATGTGGCTGTGGTAAGCATGCTTCCTCTTGATTTTTCCCGATCCGGTAAGCGTGAAGCGCTTTTTGGCACCGGAGTTGGTCTTCAGTTTTGCCATTGTTTTTGGTTTTAAATAAATAATTAATATACGGTCCGTATCACACGGATTATTTCTTTTTGACAGGAGCGATAATCATCGTCATCCGCTTCCCTTCCAGCTTTGGCATGTTCTCGGCCCTTCCTACTTCCTCGAGCTCCACCGCAAAGCGCAGCAGCTGTTTCTCGCCCTGGTCCGCGAACATTATGGAACGTCCCCGGAAGAAAATCGTCGCCTTGACCTTGGAGCCCTCGATCAGGAATTCCCTTGCATGCTTGAGCTTGAACTGGAAGTCGTGCTCGTCGGTGTTGGGGCCGAAGCGGATCTCCTTGATAACAATCTTGGCGGAGTTGGACTTCATCTCCTTTGCTTTCTTGCGCTGCTGGTAGAGATACTTCTGGTAATCGAGTATCTTGCATACGGGCGGTTCCGCCTTTGCACTGATTTCCACCAGGTCAAGATTGAGCTCATCGGCCATTTGAAGGGCCCTTGAGAGCGGGTAAATCCCCTGCTCCGGGATATTCTCCCCTACCAAACGCACTTCCGGGGCGGTTATTTCCCGGTTGATGCGCAATTCATTCTCGTCCTTGCGGGGCAGCTGCGAATCCGGCCTGCGTCCTGGCTTGGGACGCGCGGGCTTGGGTCTGAAAGGTCCGGCGATAGTTTTTTCCTCCTTAAATTTTAGGCCGCAGCCAGTTCATCGGCTACGGTGCGGTTCATATATTCTTTAAATTCTTCAATGCTCATCGAGCCCTGATCGACACCTTCCTTCCTCACGGAGACGGTGCCGTCAGCAACCTCTTTCTCGCCCACAATCAGCAATACAGGCACTCTGAGAAGCGATATCTCACGGATTCTCTTGCCCAGCGTCTCGTTGCGCGAGTCTATGGAAGCGCGAATTTCGCAATTTAATAGCAAATCGCAAACTTTTTTCGCATAATCTTCATATTTTTCGCTGACTGGCAGGATTTTAACCTGCTCGGGCGAGAGCCACACGGGCAGGTGCCCGGCGGTATGCTCGAGCAGCACGGCGGTGAAACGCTCGATGCTGCCGAAGGGTGCGCGGTGAATCATCACGGGGCGGCTCTTGCTGCCGTCCGCATCGGTGTACTCCAGCTGGAAGCGCTCCGGCAGGTTGTAATCCACCTGGATGGTACCCAGCTGCCATTTGCGGCCGATTGCGTCCTTGACCATAAAGTCGAGCTTCGGGCCGTAGAACGCAGCCTCTCCAAGTTCGACCACCGTCTCGAGCCCCTTGCGCTCGGCTGCGGTGATAATCGCCTGCTCCGCCTTCTCCCAGTTTTCGTCGCTGCCGATGTATTTTTCCTTGTTGGAAGGGTCGCGCAGGGACACCTGGGCGATGAACTTGTCGAAATTCAGCGTCTTGAACACATAGAGAATAAGGTCGATGACCTTTTCGAACTCCTCCTGGAGCTGGTCCGGACGGCAGAACAGGTGGGCGTCGTCCTGGGTGAAGCTGCGGACGCGGGTCAGGCCGTGCAGCTCGCCGCTCTGCTCGTAACGGTAGACCGTACCGAATTCGGCGAAGCGAAGCGGAAGGTCACGGTATGAACGCGGCGCGCTGCGGTAGATTTCGCAGTGGTGCGGGCAGTTCATAGGCTTGAGCAGGTATTCCTCCCCTTCCTGCGGGGTATGGATGGGCTGGAAGGAGTCTTTCCCGTACTTGGCATAGTGGCCGGAGGTAACGTACAGGTCCTTTCCGCCGATATGCGGGGTCACCACCGGCAGGTAGCCGATTTCGCCCTGCTTCTTGCGCAGGAAGTTTTCGAGGATATTGCGCATCACGGCGCCGCGGGGCAGCCAGAGCGGAAGGCCCAGGCCCACGCGGGACGAGAAGGTGAAGAGCTCCATCTCCTTGCCGAGCTTGCGATGGTCGCGCTTTTTAGCCTCTTCCAGCACCTGCAGGTATTCGTCCAGCATGGATTTCTTGGGGAAGGTGACGCCGTAGATGCGGGTCAGCTGCTCGCGGCTCTGGTCGCCCTTCCAGTAGGCGCCGGCGATGGAAAGAAGCTTGATCGCCTTGATATCATTCACGTGCTTGACGTGCGGCCCGCGGCAGAGGTCGGTGAAGTTGCCGTTCTTGTAGAAGGTAATGCTGCCGTCTTCCAGCGCGTCGATGAGTTCGCACTTGTAGGGATCCCCCTTCTTCGTGAAGTAAGCCGCGGCATCAGCCTTGGACACCTCCGAGCGCTCGAAGGTCTCGCCCGCCTTGGCAAGTTCCTTCATCTTCTCCTCGATGCGGGTCAGGTCGGCCTCGCTGATAGCCTGGCCGCCGAAATCCACATCATAATAAAATCCCGTCTCCACGGCAGGTCCCACGCCGAACTTGACGCCCGGATAGAGCGCTTCGATGGCCTCAGCCATCAAGTGGGCGGACGAGTGCCAGAAAATCCGCTTTGCCTCGTCGTCTTCCCAGGGACGGATACTGCCGTCAGTGAATGCTATCGTCAACATATTTATCAAATATTTAGCCTGCAAAGATATGAATTTTTTCCTATATTTGTACCCGCTATGAGCAATAACAAAAGAACCTGGGATGCAGCGGCGCGGGCGGGGCTCGTGCTCGGCGGCATATCGGCGGCATATTTCGCCCTGAATTCCCTGCTTTCCGGAGGCAGCGCGTCAGCTATCGGCAACATTGGGTCAGCCATCGCCATCCTCGTTCTGTGGGGATTTAAATTCTACCTGTGCATTGCGCTGATGAAACGTTTTATGAAGGGCTTCGCCGCTGATAACGACGATGTCACAAACGGCGACACCCTCCGCTTCGGGATCGCTACATCCCTGCTTTCATCGCTGGTTTACAGCGCCTTCTACCTCGCATGGGTACTCTTTATCCAGCCCGATATTTTCGTCAATGCGATGCAGGCGGTTGCCGCTTCCATGCCCGCCGACGCCATTTCAAAGATGCAGGACATGATCGGGAAGATGCCGCAATACACATTCTGGGCGAACCTGATTTACTGTTTTCTCTTCGGAACGGTACTTTCCCTGATTTTATCCCGGAACATCCCGTCACAGAATCCTTTTGACGAGCAATGAGCGACCTTTCCATAATCGTTCCCCTCTATAATGAGGCCGAATCCCTGCCCGAACTCTGCGCCTGGACCGACCGGGTGATGCAGGAGAACGGACTCAGTTACGAAATGATTCTTGTAGACGACGGTTCCACCGACGCTTCCTGGGAAACCGTCCAGAAACTTGCCGCCGGCAATCCCTGCCTGCACGGCATCTGCTTCCGGCGCAACTACGGCAAGTCCGCCGCCCTTTTCTGCGGATTCGCCAAAGCCCAGGGCGATGTGGTAGTCACTATGGACGCGGACCTGCAGGACTCTCCCGAAGAGATTCCGGAAATGCTCCGTATGATCCGTGAGGAGGGCTGGGACATCGTTTCAGGCTGGAAGCAGCACCGCAAGGACAATGCGCTGACCAAGAACCTGCCGTCCAAGCTGTACAATGCGACGGCCCGCCGTATCACCGGCATCAAGTTGCACGATATGAACTGCGGACTGAAAGCCTATCGGCAGGAAGTGGTCAAGGACATCGAGGTATACGGCGAGATGCACCGCTATATCCCCTACCTCGCCAAGAATGCAGGTTATACCCGCATTACGGAGAAACGGGTGCATCACCAGAAGCGCAAATACGGCAAGAGCAAGTTCGGCATGAACCGCTTCGTCAACGGCTTCCTGGACCTGCTTTCCCTATGGTTCCTAAGTACCTTCGGCGGCAAGCCGATGCACTTCTTCGGCTACAGCGGCATCTTTATGTTCCTGGTGGGCTTTGTGATGACGGTCTGGATTATCGTGGCAAAACTGGTCAACCAGGCCCGCGGGCTGAAGTTCCGCGCCGTCACCGACCAGCCGCTCTTTTATCTGGCGTTACTGGCGGTGGTGCTGGGCGTCATGCTCTTCCTTGCCGGCTTCATCGGCGAGATGATCGCCCGCAGTTCCGACAAGCGCAATGACTACAACATCAAGTCTGAATTCTGAAAAGGCCGCGCTGCGTGCCGCCATTCGAAAGCAATTTGACGCGCCGTCGCCCGTGGCTTTGGCGGCTGGCTGGGCCTCACTGGAGGCGCTTCCTGATTTCATCCAGGCGCATACCATATTAATATATACGTCCATGCCGGACGAAGTGCCGACTCCTTCCTTTATTGAACGCTGGCATTCCCGGAAACGCATCGTCCTGCCCGTGGTGGAGGGAGATTCGCTATTGCTTCGGGAATATCAGCCGGGGTGTTTAGCCCCGGGCTGGAAGGGGATTTTGGAACCGACTTCCGAAGCTCCACTTGTCTCACCTGCTGAAATCGATCTGGCCCTGGTGCCCGGCGTCGCCTTTGACCTTTCCGGTGGCCGTCTAGGCCGAGGCCGCGGCTTCTACGACCGCCTCCTTCCCTCGCTGCACTGTCCTCTGATTGGCCTCTGCCCCGCCTCCCGTCTCGTCCCTGCCGTCCCGATGGATTCCTGGGATGTCCGTCTGGACAAGGTTATTGTCTTCTGAGGGCGGCGGCGTCCGCGGGAGCGCCTTCCCGTAGCGGCTGCCTGCGTCCGGTCGGGTACTGCACCCGTCGGAACTCCGTTCGCTGCGCTCACTACGGACCCTTCCACCGTTTCCTGCGTCCTTGCTACGCAAGAACTTGTCTCCGGCGGACCCGCTCCCCGTGGCCGCGGTTGGCCACGTCCTCCGGATGCAGTACCACTCCCTCCTCTACGGCAGCCGCTTTACGCCGCCCGAACCCCTTCGGACATCCGGCTGAACGCCACTCCGGGGCTAAAGCGTCCGCGGGAGTGCCCCTTCCGCTCCGGTTACGCAGAGCTAAGTCGCTGCAGGGGCATCTCCCGCTCCCGACTTTTTCCGCCGCCCAGCGATATAAAACAAACAAAATGCATATCATTCGTAAAAATCTGCATCGGCCCGCCAGGGATTTGTTTGCAGCCTGATTCCGTTACATATTTTTGTGGTTCACTAATTTTTATGTGAACTATGAAGAATTATGTAACCCAGGTACAGCGGTGCTCCGAATGCGGAGCCGCTCCCCGGCCGGCCCCCGAGATCGGGCCCTATGTCGAACTCATGCTCGATAAGAACTTCAAGTTTTTCTTCGCCAGCGAGGAACGCAAGGACCTCCTGCTGTTTCTCTTACAGTTGGTCTTGCCAGAATTGGGTATCGAATCCGTCACCCTCGGGCCGCAGGAACACATCGGCCGGGAACCGGGACTGAAGAACAGTATCTTCGATGTCTATGCTACTACAAAGGACGGAAGGCGCATCATCATCGAGGCGCAGTACTCAGACCGTCCGGACTACCTGGACCGCATGCTCTACTACTCCACATGGCCCATCTCCGAGCAAATCAATATGGGCAGCAAAAATAATTACGCCCTGTCCGAGGTTTATATCCTGAGTTTTATTAACTTCGCGCTTGAGCACGACAGTGACTGGGACGGGGACTTCGTCTCCTCCTATTCCTTGCGCGAGGACAGTAACGGGGAGATGATGACGCGGGCGTTGCATTTCCGCTTCGTGGAACTGGGACGTTTCAACAAGACGGAGGAGGAGTTGAAGAGCGTGCGGGAGGAGTGGCTGTATTACCTGAAGAACCTTGGCCGGATAAAGGAGGAAATTCAGCCGACAGGCCGGGAGAAGGCCACGGACAAGTTGCTGACGGCAGCAAGATACGCGGGGATGGCCCCGAATGAAAGGAACGAATACCTACAGAATATGCGCAACGAGTTTGACATCAAGACCGAAAAATGGTATGCCCGGCAGGAGGGCCTGGCGGAAGGACGAGCGGAAGGTAGAGCGGAAGGTAGAGCGGAAGGTAGAGCGGAAGGGGCCTCCTCTAGGACTGACGAAATTGCCCGTAATATGAAGGCTGACGGTCTTTCCCCGGAGCTGGTTTCAAAATACACCGGCTTGACCCCTGAACAAATTCAGGCTTTGTAAAGATTATTTCCGGCGCGAGAAGAGGAGGAGTTTGCGGGCGAAGAAGTTCCAGAAGAAGACAATGGCCGTGGAGATGAGCTTCGAGAGTAGGTAATGCAGCCCGGCCACATCCGTTCCCAGCCAGATAATCCCTTCATTGAGTCCTGCGCCGACGATGCCGATGGCGGCAAAGGCGGTGAATTCCGCGGCCGGTTTCCAGGAGCGCTCGCCCCGGAACACCCACAGGATGCTCAGCGTGTAATTGACCAGCAGGCCCGCTGTGAAAGCGATGGCGGCGGAAACGAGGTGATGCATGCCCGCGAATTCCGTCAGTGCGTAGAGCGTGCCGTAATCTACGAGAAACGCGACACCTCCCACCACGCCGTAGCGCAGGAGTTGCGCCAGCAGGCTGGTCTTGCGTCTGCGCTTCATAGCGTGGCTTTGGTGGCGAGGGCGGCGGCGAGGGCCAGGAAGGCCCCCGCCTCGGGACCCGTCCCGAGCGCAGCGGGTTCCCCGCTGTCGCCGCCCTCGCGGATTCCCTGGACCAGCGGAATCTGCCCGAGCAGTTCCAGGCCGGCTTTCCGGGCCATCTCTGCTCCGCCGTCCCGTCCAAAGATATAGTACTTCTCCTCCGGATGCTCTGCCGGGGTGAACCAGGCCATATTTTCCACCAGGCCCAGAATCTTCCGGTTCACGTTCTTGTTCCGGAAGAGGTCCACGCCCCGTTCCACGTCGGCGAGCGCCACGTTCTGCGGCGTCGTGACGATGATGGCTCCCGTCATCGGAATGTCCTGCACGAGGGTGATATGGATGTCGCCGGTTCCCGGAGGCATATCGATCAACAGGAAGTCCAGTTCGCCCCAGGCTACCTGCAGGATCATCTGCTTGAGGGCATTGCAGGCCATCGGTCCGCGCCAGATAAGCGCCTGCCCGCGCGGAGCGAAATAACCGATGGACATCCACTTGACGCCGTATTTTTCGATGGGAAGAATCAGTTCCACGCCGTCGCCTTCCACTGCGTCGGGCTGTGCGCCCTCGGTGGAGGTCATCGTCGGGACGGAGGGGCCGTAGACATCGGCGTCTGCAAGACCGACCTTATACCCCTGTCGCGCCAGCGCGCACGCAAGGTTCACGGCGACGGTGGATTTGCCTACGCCACCCTTGCCCGACGCGATGCCGATGATGTGCTTCACGCCTTTGAGTTGCGTATCGTCCAGGTCTTTCACGGTCTTTTTCTTCGGCGCCTCCACCTCCTTCGTGACGGTCTTTACGGAAGATTCCACCCCGGCGGGCAGATGCCGGATGAGCGTGGCCCGCGCGGCCCCAATCAAATAATTCGAAAGCGGGTCCTTGCGCCCCGGGAAGGCCAGCGTGACGACGACGCCCCCGCCCTCGGGGAATTCCACCGCGTCCACCATCCCCAGTTCCACGATATCCCTTTCCTGCATCGCGGGATGCTTCACCTCCCGCAGCCAGTCCAAAATTTGCTGCTTGTCCATACCTCAAGTTTCGCAATTACACATTTTTGCACTATTCGAATGTTCGGAGAACTTGCGAAACTTTTTCCTTCCGCACATTCTTTACTTCGTTACCCCTACCCTAAGTCCCTTCCCTCGGGGAAGGGACTTACTATCGCCCTGTCGGGCTCCAATAAGGTCGTTTCGCAATTATGCGAAACTTAAATCTGTAAACAAGTGCAAAATTCGTAAAAAATATCCGAAAACAACGAATTTACACAAGGATTTCCAGGGCGGTGAGCCCGTTTTGGAAAAGCGGGATTTTGAGCGCAGATTTTTTTAGATTGGTTATCTCTCGGACCAGCTCTTGAGATCAAAGAACATCAGTACGGTCTCTTCATCTTCCTTGGGGGCGGAAAGGCGGGAGAATCCACACTTGGTGTAAAACGGTTCAGCCTCACAAAGGGCATGATGTATCGGCACCCGGATTTTCTATCCTTATAGTACCAGGTCTGGATGAAAAAGAGGATATCTTTTCCGATTCCGGAACGCTGTGCTCTGCCATCAACAGCAAAACGACCAATCTTGAGAGCCGGGTAGGATGACCTTCTTTTGGCATTGGGAGTATCGCCGCCAGGTTACAACAAAAAAACCGTTCAAGTCGGCAACGCCGCAGTCGAACGGTTTTATGATATCAGTTTCCGGCTGAAACTTGCGAATGGTATAACTCATAGCGCGAAGGAGATTTTCTTGCTGAGTCTTTCGTAAGCCTCCAGCCGTTCTGTTCGCTCCTCCTCAGTCAGAGGAACGACATTCTGGGCCGCCATTTCAAAGCGGTAGGCATCCTCGTCATAGAGGACTGGCGTTTCTTTGATAGGTTTTGCCATAATTCGTTTCTCTTTTTCAGTATGGTCGCGAAATTAATAAAGTTTTCGTGATTACCAAAAAATGATTCCTCTCAGAACAACGTCGGCTCCAACTCTTTCGGATGGAAGCTGCGGCGGTGGTGTTCGCAGAGGCCCCACTGTTTGATGGCGTCGATGTGTTCTTTCGTGGGATAGCCCATGTTGCGCTCCCAGCCGTACTGGGGGTAATCGGCGGCAATGCGGCGCATATATTCGTCGCGGTGCGTTTTGGCCAGCACGGATGCGGCGGCGATGCTTGCGAAGGTCGCGTCCCCGTGCACGATGCAGCGGTAGGGGAAGCCGTCGAAGGGGCGGAAGCGGTTGCCGTCGATGAGCAGGAACTCCGGCCGTACGCTTAACTTCCGTACTGCGCGCTGCATCCCCGCAATCGACGCGGCGAGGATATTGATGCGGTCGATTTCTTCTGCGCTCACGGCCTCCACCGCCCAGGCGAGGGCCTCCGCTTCGATGACGGGCCGGAGCGTCTCGCGCGCCTTTTCAGTCATCTGCTTCGAATCGTTGAGCAGCGGATGGTGGAAATCCGGCGGCAGGATTACAGCGGCGGCGAACACCGGTCCGGCGAGGGGTCCGCGGCCCGCTTCGTCGCAACCGGCTTCGAGGCGTCCCGCTTCCAAAAAGGGCTCCAAATGATGCGCAGTCTTCATAACCAAGTTGCAAGATAGCGATTTTGCGCCGATTTCTTGCTATCTTTGCAAGGCTATGGCATCGAAAACGGGAAATATCATCAAATATACGCTGTCCTTCCTGCTGGCGGGCGTGCTGGTCTGGTTTGCCTTCCGGGGCATCGACTGGTCGGCCTTCCTGGACGGCCTGAAGGTCACGAACTGGCTCTATATCGCCCTGTTTTTCGTGCTGGCCACGGCGGCGCTGGTGCTGAGGATGCTGCGCTGGCGTGCTATGCTCCTGCCGGTGATGCCGGAGGTGACGCAGAAAAAGACCTGGGATGCGGCGAACATCGGGAACCTCATCAATGTGGTGCTGCCCGGGGCGGGGGAGTTCGTGCGCTGCGGCATAATCACCGGAAAAAAGGGCGCAGGTTACGAGAAAGTGCTTGGGACCGTAGTAATGGAGCGGATTTGGGATTTCCTGATTGTGGGCGTGCTGATCGTATTGTCGCTGGCGCTCAAATGGGATACCTTCGGTATCTTTTTTATGGATCAGATTGCCGCGCCAATGAAGGGCCGCCTGCAGCTGAATCTGGGCTGGATGCTGCTGCTTGCCGTCTTGCTGCTGGCGCTCATCTTCTGGCTGATTTACCGGTTCAGGCACCGCAGCCGCTTCTGCGGGCGCATCGCAACAAGCCTGAAAGGCCTGCTGCAGGGTCTGGGCAGTTTCCTGAAAATGGAGCATAAACCGCTGTTCCTGCTCTATACGCTGCTGATCTGGCTTATGTATGCACTTATGAGTTTCGTGGTGCTCAAGGCCATTCCCGGGCTCTCTGCGCTTTCCTTTACGGATGCGCTGTTCCTCTCGGCGGTGGGGAATGTCGCTTCAATCGTGCCTGTGCCGGGCGGTATAGGCGCCTACCATTACCTGCTGGCGCTGTCGCTTTCCAGCCTTTACGCGTTCAGCTGGGAGACGGGCATACTCTTCGCGACCCTCAGTCACGAGGCCCACGCTTTGCTTGTAATCGTGCTCGGGCTGATATCCTACTCCACCCAGGTGACGCGGGAGTAGTTGTATTCCGTCTTTTCCTGGCCGGTGATGATGTCCTGGGTGTGGATGGTTTCCTTGACGGCGTGTACGCGACCGCCCTCCAGGATGTAAGTGAATGTCCGCTCTTTCTTGTTGATGCTGAATTCGCTGTATCCCGCCGGCAGGTGAGCACTTACCTTCCCGAAAAAGCCCTGGCGGTAAAGCGCGTCGTCGCTGACGGCATAGGGAATGGCGTTGTAGGGAACGAATCCGTGGAAGGGGATATCTGAAATCGTAAAGGTGTTCCAACCGTCAGAGGTAATCTCTCCATTCTCCCAGGTCACTTTTATCCCATCCTTGATGCCGGCCAGGTGCCCGTCGGCATCATAAATGAATTCAGTCACGTTCGTGCTGCTCTCGTTCGTGCGTTCCAGTGTGCTGATGAATCCGCTCTCGCCGAGGGTATAGCGGTCCGCCCGGGTCACCAGGGGGCTGTCCTTGGAAGGCCTCACGGTAACGGTAATGCTGCCGTTCCCATAGGTATAGGCGGCATAGGACTGCGTTTTCCCGTCGTCGTAAGCGACTACGGTCACACGCCCTTTGTTGTCATATGTATAGGTCTCCCGCGTACAACTCGCAAAACCTTCGGTATTGGAGCCGTACTCATAGACGCTCACCAGTTGTTTTTTGGGGAGTCCCCCGGGTTCTTTCTCACAGGAAATCAGCGCGGCGGCGCTGCAAAGCAAGGCGGCAAATAAAGAAATATGTTTCATACCTGCAAAATTACGAAAAAACGCTATCTTCGCAAACTATGATTACCAAACGACTTTTTGCGGGTGCGGTCCTGCTGCTCTCTGCGCTGGTGGCCGGGGCGCAGGCTCCGGATACGCTGCGGATCCTTGCCATCGGCAACAGCTTTTCCGTCGATGCGGTAGAGCAGAACCTGTACGAAATCGCCGCCGATGCGGGGGCAGTCTATATCATCGGCAATATGTACATCGGCGGTTGTTCGCTGGAGCGGCACGCGCACAATGCCGAAAGCGGAGCCAAGGCCTATTCCTACCGGAAAATCGCTGCCGACGGCGTTCGGGAAGTGCGGGCGAAGACCGATCTGTCCTATGCCCTTGCAGATGAAAAGTGGGATGTCGTTTCGTTCCAGCAGAGCAGTCCGCTGTCGGGCCTTCCCGCAAGCTATGAGCCCTGGCTGACCCGGCTGATCGCCTATGTAAAAGCGCGAGTTCCGTCCGCATCGCGTTATCTTTTCCACCAGACCTGGCCCTATGCAACAGATGCGCTGAATCCCAATTTTGCCAATTATGGTTGCAATCAGATGGTGATGTATGACGCCATCATGGATGCATCGCGCCTGGCGGTGGAGTATCACGAACTGGAAATCGTGCCCTGTGGTACTGCCATCCAGAACTACCGCGCCACATGGTACCGGGACAATACCACCAGGGACGGTTACCACCTGAATCTTGTAGGGCGCTACACGGCCGCTGCCACCTGGTACTCTGTACTGAGCGGGAAGGATGTGCGCTGCAGCGCCTATCGTCCGGAACATCTGACTGAAGGGCAGGTCAAGGCGGCGCTGGCTTCGGCTGCAGCGGCTGTGGAAAACCCCTACGAGGTGACGGATTTCGGGATGCGCACGAACGATATCAACTATGACGAAGCGCTTATTCCCGCGTTCCGCCTGCCGGAGATGATGCGCTGCGCCGACGGAACGAAGGTACAGGGCAAGGCCCGCTGGGAACAGAAGCGCCGCGCCGAGCTCTACGCCCTTTTCGAGCGGGAAATGTTCGGAAAGGCTCCCCAGGCTCCGGATACGCTGGATGCAAGGGTGATGGAAAGTGCAAAGGGCGTACTGGGCGGCCTTGCCGACCGCAAGCAGGTCAGTATCCATTTCGGGCGCGCCAGATTCATGCACTTGCTGATCTATACGCCTGCCGGAGCAGAACAACCAGTCCCCGCCTTTCTGGGGATTAATTTTTTCGGGAACCACAGCATCTGCGGTGATACGGATATACTCATGCTGCCGAAGGATGCGATGCAGCCGCATTTCGGCGTATATCCGGGAATTGACCGGGATAAAATGGAAAGCCGCAGCGCGCGGGGGGCACAGGCTTACCGCTGGCCGCTGGAGGAGATCCTATCGGCGGGATACGGGCTGGTAACCTTCTATCGAGGGGATATAGATCCGGATTTTGACGATGGCTTCCGCAACGGCGTGCACGGGCTCTATTACCGGGAGGGCCAGCATTATCCCGACCCCGACGAATGGGGGAGTATAGCCGCCTGGGCCTGGGGCCTGAGCCGCGCGCTGGATTACCTGGAGACGGAACCATCAATCGATGCCTCCCGCGTGGCGGTTTTCGGTCATTCGCGCCTTGGAAAGGCGGCGCTTTGGGCCGGTGCTTCCGACGAGCGCTTTGCCCTGGTCATCTCCAATGAATCAGGTTGCGGCGGAGCTGCGCTCTCCCGCCGGGCGATAGGGGAGACGGTGGAAATCATCAACCGCAGTTTCCCGCACTGGTTCTGCGGAAATTTCAAGAAATACGGTGGGAACGAGGATAAACTGCCCTTCGACCAGCACGAACTCCTGGCACTGATAGCCCCGAGGCCCTTATATGTGGCAAGTGCGTCACAGGACCGCTGGTCGGATTCCCGCGGAGAATTCCTATCGGCGGTAGAAGCATCGAAGGCCTGGCAGCTGTACGGCTACAGGGGCCTGAAGGGCGCTAAAATGCCGGAAGCGGGCGGCTCGGTGAGCTCAGACCGGATGGCCTACCACCTGCGCGAGGGCAGGCACGATATAACGGAGTTCGACTGGCAGCACTATATTGCTTTCGCAGACAGGTTCCTGAAATGAAAAACCTCTCCGTGAAAGGAGAGGATGGTGCCCGGGGCCGGGCTCGAACCGGCACGTCTTTTAAGGACACAGGATTTTGAGTCCAGCGCGTCTACCAATTCCGCCACTCGGGCCTGCGAGGGGACAAAGGTATCAATTTTCTCCAACTTATCAAATTTTTGCCTAACTTCACGCAAAATTTCGCGCTTATGTTCTTCAAGAAGAAAGTAAAACTGCATTTCAGCGATTCTCCTGGCAGCCTCAAGCGGCGTTTGCGCTCTTTCAAACAGGTTTTTGTAGTCTATGATTCAAATGTGGAATCATGGCTTCCCAAACTGAACCTGCAGGGACGTCCCGCCTGTCCGATAGTCGCGACGGAAGACAACAAGAATATTAAGACGGCATACGAAGTATGCAAATGGCTCCTTGAGCAGGGTGCGGACAGGAATGCCCTGGTGGTGGCTGTAGGCGGCGGAATAACGACCGATATCGCCGGATTCGCCGCAGGTATTTACAAACGGGGAATCAGCTACGTGAATGTCCCTACCAGCCTTGTAGGCCAGGTGGATGCCGGGATTGGCGGAAAAACAGGAGTGAACGTCAGTTCGTTCAAGAACATGATAGGCCTGATCAAGCAGCCTGAATTCACCTGGATATGCCCTAAACTGCTGGAGACATTGCCCGAGAAGGACTTCATCTCCGGCAGTGCGGAACTGCTCAAGACCTTCATTCTCGAAGACCGGGAGGCGTATGAGAATGCGGTGGACCTGCTTTCGGCGTCCAACCGCAATCCGGAGGCATACGCGGAGCTCATAGAGAAGGCGGCCCGCATCAAGGCGTATATAGTGGGGAAGGATGAAAAGGAAAACGGCCTGCGGCGTGTGCTGAACCTCGGACACACTTACGGGCACGCAATTGAATGGTATCAGCACGTGAACGGCGATGAATCTCCCCTCACCCACGGGGAAGCCGTTGCAGTAGGCATAGTCAAGGCGGCCAAGCTCTCTGAAGAGCGCGGATATGCCGCAGCTGGGCTGGAATCCAAGATCCGTGACGATTTCCGCCGATGCGGCCTGCCCGTGGATTTTCCCTGCGCGGAACAGGACCTCGAAGAAGCGATGGCAAAGGACAAGAAAGCCGACGGAGGTTCAATTAATTTCGTTTTCATAGAAAAAATCGGCAAGGTCCGTATCAAGAAATTATGATTTGCACCAGCCTGCAGCACAAGGGCCTGGACGATATTTTCACCATCCTCCAGGATCCGTATGTGGAAATGGCGGAAATCCGCCTGGATCTTTGTGAGCTCACGGAGGGCGATATAGAAGAGCTCTTCAGTTCCGCGGACAAGCCCCTGATTGCAACCTGCCGCAGTACCGAAAAAGATGCCGATGAAGCCCTGCGCAAGCTGGAAATCGCCGTACAGGCCGGAGCGCGCTATGCGGACCTTGAGGTGGAAGCATCCGCCCGCATAAGCCAGCGCCTTCGCAAAATCTGCCGCGAATACGGAGTCGGATTGATCCGCTCGTGGCACGATTTCTCCGGAACTCCTGATGCCGATACCCTTGAAATGTACGTAGGACGCTGCCTGCGCTACGGTGCCGATATAGTCAAAATCGTCACCAGCTGCACTTGCGAAGCGGATGCCGGGCGCATTCTGGCCCTTTACGACAAACCCGGCAGGCGCGGACGCCTCATTGCCTTCGGAATGGGGGAAGCGGGGCGCGGGACGCGTATCGACTGCCTTCGCAGGGGCGCTCCTTTCAGCTATGCGGCCTTGACTGACGCCGATGCCACCGCCCCGGGGCAGTGGCGCATCGACCAAATGCACAAGGCGGTTTACGGCGATTCCCGCACGTTCTTCCGCAATTCCCTGGAAATGCCCGCGTCTAAAAGTTTTGCCCAACGGGCGATTCTGGCCGCCGCGCTTGCGGACGGGACTTCGCATCTGCGGGGCTATACCCCCTGCGAAGATTCCGAAGCGGCTATCGAGGCCGCAAAGGCGATGGGCGCGAAGGTTCGTCGCGGCCGCACTCTGACCATCGGCGGAATAGGCGCGAAAAAGGGATGCCTTGCGCTGGAGAAGCTCAAAACTGGTAATTCGGGGCTGCTGGCGCGTCTCTGCATTCCGCTGCTTTCCGCAATGAACCGTGGAGAAGTGCTTGTCGACGGCGGGGAGCAATTGCGCGCGCGACCGATGGAAAGTGCTGCGGACATAATGGCTTCATTCGGGGTGATGCTGCGTCCCGAAGGGCAGCGGCGCGACAAGCAGATTCACCTGCCGCTGCGCCTGCGCGGCCCTCTGATGAGCGGGAATGCGGATATCCCCGGTCGCGGCGGCTCGCAGCTCATATCCGGCCTGCTGATGGCGCTCCCGCTCTGCGAAAAGCCTTCGAAGGTTTTCGTTATCGACCCGCGCAGCATTCCTTACATGTTCATTACCAGCGACGTACTTGCGTCCTTTGGCATAAAGATCAGCAGCGAGATGGAAGGCGACGAAGAACTGCTCGAAGAGGGCGACTGGTCTTCCTGCAGCGGCATCACCTTCCACATTCCCGGAAATTGCAGGTACAGGGCGGCGGAACTGGCTATCGAATCCGACTGGAGTGCGGCGGCGGCCTTTCTAGTGGCGGGAGCGGTCTTCGGCAGTGCACAGGTCCAGGGGTTGAGTTCCCGCTCCCTGCAGGCAGACATGGCCATCTGCGATATCCTGCTTGAGGCTGGCGCCAGTGTCTCTTCCAGCGAGGAAGGTGATGATATCTGCGTGTGCAAGGGCCCTCTCGAGGGTTTTGAGACTGACCTGAACAATGCCCCCGACCTTTTTCCGGTGGTAGCGGTGCTTGCGGCTTTTTGTGAGGGTGAATCCCGCCTGAAGGGCGTACGGCGGCTGCTCGGCAAGGAATGCAACCGGGCGGACGCCATCTCGGAGATGCTTTCCCGGATGGGCGTGCCGGTAAGCGTCGAGGGTGACGAGATGACTATCCGCGGCGAGAATTACGTTTCCCGGATATTGAACGGACGCCTGCTCAAGGGCGGGGCATTCAGCTCTTCCCACGATCACCGCATGGTAATGGCGCTAAAGATTGCGTCACTGGGTGCCGTGGAACCGGTAGTAATCGACGACACGGCCTGTGTAGCCAAATCTTTCCCGGAGTTTTTTGAAATGTTTGATTAATATTTTCGTGATATGGTAAAGAAAGGAATCGTACTGTTGTTGTTGCTCTGCTCCGTGCATGCCTGGGGCTGGGAGCGGGAGCCCATCTGGCCCAAGGGAAAGATGCCGGACGCGCAGCCGCATCAGATTGCCGCGATGACAAGTGAGTCGAAGGAGCCGGGATTCAATCCGGACAAGCACCGTATGCCCTATCTGGAGTGGTTCGAAGCACCGGACCCCTCTGTAGACAAGGATATCTGCATGATACTGATTTCCGGTGGAGGTTACAACAATACCTGCGACATGAAAAAGATAAAGCTCTGGCACGAGACCTTCACGGCGCTCGGTGTCCAGTGCGTCAGCCTGGTATACCGGACGGGGCGTCCTGAAGGCCTGCCCATATACCAGTCGGCCTGGGAAGACGGGCAGCGGGCTGTCCGGCTGGTGCGCAGCCAGGCCGCAAAGCGCGGCTTCGACCCTGAAAAGATAGGCGTGATAGGTATGTCCGCCGGATCGCATCTGGGTCTGCTGTTGGCGGCCAATTCACAGACGGCCGCTTATGCGCGTATCGACAAGACCGACGACATTCCCTGCCACGTCAACTGGGGTATACTCAATGCTCCGGCCTATGTGACCACGGACGGTGAGGCCGGCACACGTTCCACCCGCGAGGGTTACGGGACCGATGTCGCAATCAGCAGCCTCTTCCGCTTTGACGAAAAGACCTGCCCGCTGAGCCTGCACCACGGCGGCATGGATCCCTATTCCCCAAACGGCTCCACCCTGATTTACCGCGAGTTGCGCAAGCGGGGGATTCCCGCGGAACTGCACCTCTATCCCGGCAAGAAACACGGCGCCTACGGCCTTGAACGCGGTATCGAGTTCATGACTCAGATGGGCTTCTTCGGTGAACTCGAGCCGGAGGTAGCACTCCTTTCCCGCTTCCCGGACGATTCTGCCCGCGCTTTCTACTCCAAGGAGCCCGTCTGGCCGGAGGGGCAGATGCCCAGCGCGCAGGAACAGCAGTGCACCCCCTATATCGAGTGGCATATTCCCGCCGAGCTGAAGACCGATGCAATCCAGATAATCTATTCAGGCGGCAGCTACAAGAACAACAGCCCGGAGAGCTTTGAAGTAGCCCCCGCGCGGCGCTACCTCAACGCCAGGGGGATGGCGGTGGTGACTCTCAAGTACCGCACCCCGCGCCCGGAAGGCCTTGCAAAGCACACCACCGCCTGGCAAGACCTGCAGCGGGCTATCCGCCTTGTGCGCAGCGAAGCGGCCTCCCACGGCCTTAATCCGGACAAAATCGGCATTATGGGTTCATCGGCCGGCGGGCATCTTACTCTGATGGGGGTAACCTCGTCCCGGCATCGTTCATACCTTCCCAAGGATAAGATCGACGACATCCCCTGCAACGTACAGTGGGGAATCGGCATCTACCCGGCCTATGTGCTCAGCGACGGCTTCGATGCCCACAATACCGGCGGCGGCAACGATGATACCACGTACATCGGCCCGGAATTCTCCTTCGACCCGGATACGGCGCCGATGCTCTTAATTCACGGCGATGCGGACGGCTGGGCTTCCATGAATTCCGTGCGCGTATGGGAAAAGATGCGGGCGATGGGCATCCAGTGCGAACTGCATACCCTTGCCCTGCGCAAGCACTGCTTCCAGCGCCAGGCGTCCCCTGGCACCGGCAGTTACACCTGGCTGGACCGCATCGGCGAATACCTTGAAAAGCAGGGAGTGCTTTAATTATGGAATAATTTAATCCCTGCAAATGTCCGGACAAATTTTGCCGGCGATATTGTTGATTCGATAGGAGCCCGGGCCGTAGGTCCGGGTTTCGTTTTCTCCCGGCAGGGTGACGGAGGCGCTGCAGCCTTCGGGGATGGTGAAGGTCCAGTGGCAGACATCTCCTTCGTACTCCCAGGCACTCTTGATCGTGCCCGCGGCGCTGTGGTATACGGCGTCGATGCTTCCGAGGCGCTTGTCCGGGATAGGCTGCATAAGGATGTGCTTGAATCCGGGCTCCGCCGGGTCGGCCGCGATGCCTGCGGCGGTTTCCCAAAGCCACTGGCACACGCAGCCGTAGGCGTAATGGTTGAAACTATTCATCCCCTTCGGGCCCATACCGGATTCCAGCGTATAACTGTTCCATCGCTCCCAGATGGTGGTCGCGCCGTTGTCGATGGAGTAGAGCCAGCTGGGGTTCTTGCGCTGGAATATGAGGTTCCAGGCGATATCGGCCATGCCGTTCTCCGTGAGCGTCTGCATCAGGATGGAGGTGCCCAGGAAGCCGGTCTGCAGGCAGCCGTCGTGGGCGGCGAAGTTCTCCCTGAGGCGGGCGATCAGCGCCTCCCGGGCGGCACCGTCAAACAGGTTCAGCTTCAGGGCAAAGAGCGCAGGGGTCTGCATCGTGTTCAGGATTTCCAGCCGGAAAGTCCCGTCCTCGCGGAGGAAATGGTCGCGTAGATAGGCTTTTGCTTCCTGCTCCATCGCCTCGTAGCGTGCGGCGTCCCTGCCGGTAGCGGCGGCCATATCCCGCATCATCCCTGCGTCGATGGCCCAGTAACAGGCTCCCAGATAACTCCAATATGTCATGGCCTCCGGCAGCGGTTTCCTATTGCCCTTTGCGTCCTTTGGGGTAAAGGCGCTGCGTCCGGCGCTTTCCAGCGGCTCGAAGGACAGCCAGTCGGCATACTGGTTATGGCCAGCCTCATCGGCAATCGTCGGATAATCGTAGCGGGTCTCGCAGACGTGGTCTATATACCGCTCCATCGCCTCCCAGTTCTCCGCGATGATATCCGCGTCCGCAAACTGCTTCCATACGGTCCAGGGCACGATGATGCCGGCATCCGACCAGCCGAAGCGCATCGGGTTGCGGCCGTTCGGACCCAGGGGCGCGACCGACAGGAAGGAGCCCGTCTTGGCTTGAGTGTCCCTCATATCCCGCATCCATTTGTGGAGGAAGCTGCCTGTAACTGCGAAGAAACTGCCCGTCTCCGCAAATACCTGGGTGTCTGCCGTCCAGCCCTGGCGTTCGTTGCGCTGGGGGCAGTCCGTGGGGACGGAGAGGTAGTTGGATAGCTGGCTCCACCAGGTGTTGGAGATAAGCTTGTTGATGTCTTTGTTTCCTGTAACGATCGATCCGCTTTCCATCGCTGCCGTAATGGAGCTGACGGGGACGGAGCGGATGCTGCGGAACCTGACCTCGGCAGTTGCCGTTAGCGAAACATAGCGGTAGCCGAAGAAGGTGCAGCGGGGCATATACCGCACCCAGCCCTTCTGCGGCCCGAAGGTATAATCCAGCCGGAAACAGTCGGTATGGCTGCGCAGGTTCGTGCGATGCACGCTGCCTTCCGGCCCGTCCATGCCGCGGCTTTCGGCGCCATTGCCGTCGTTGAGGATTTCGGCGGGCAGGCAGGTGAGGATGGTGCCTTCGGCGGCTTTGAATTCAAAGGAAGGTACGGCGGCGGCGTTCTGTCCGAAGTCGAGCACCAGTGTCTGTCCGGCGCCCAGCGTTATCGTTTCTCCGTCCCTGTAATTGCGCAGGCGGACGACTTTTCCGTATTCCCCTTCCTTGGCGCCTTCGATCTCCGCGTACACATAGGCTTCCACGGGCTTGAGGGCAAGGTCTTGCCGGTAGCAGATCTCCGCTCCCGCCGTCGGGACGATTTCTCCGCCGAATTCGCTGTTAAGTTCCGGGGTTTTGAGCTTTTCAGGCGTCCGGTATCCGGGGAGGATGCGCGCGTCATAGGCCTCTCCGTCATAAATGCCGGCGTGCGTTACCGGTCCGGCGATTCCGGCAGTCCAGTTTTCCGTATCGGTTCCCAAAAGTTGCGTGCCGCCATCGGCAAAAGTGAGTTCCAGGACTGCGCGGAAGGCCGGTTTGCGTCCCACCATCCCGTCGTGTCCGTTAGGGGTGATGACTTTGTCGGCCCACCAGCCCGGCGTTACCTGGGCGGAAAGCACATTCTCGTCCCCGGCGGCCTTGTGGAAGGCCCGGGTAATGTCGTAAGTGTAGGATATCCTGGTTTTTTCCGGATGCGTGAATCCTGGTTTCAGGGCATCGGTACCTACCGGTTCCCCGTTAAGGTAAAGTTCATATACGCCCAGGGCGGTGGTCATCCACTTGGCAGACACTACCTTTCCGGGATTCTTCACGGTGGTCAGGAACCAACTGGCGCCATCGGCCGCCCGCCGGTTCGTGCGGCTGTTCACCTTGCCGGTAATTACAGGCGCATCCGTGGCGGAGATCCACACGGACTGCTCCCATACCTCCGGGCCCAAAGCATTCGTACGGGTGCCTGTAGCGGTATTTTCGGTGCATACTGACAAGGCAATTGTCAGCACCGCTGCAAGTAGATGGAAAGTCTTCATGGCAATACTCTTTTACTATCGCGAATTTAATGATTTTTATGTATTTTTGTGCCGCTATGAAACGCTTTGTTTTATTTTGGGCAGTATTGCTCGTAGTGTCGTGTACCCCGGCGTCTGTCCCGGAGCGCGGTGGCTGGAATGAAGAACCTTATCGTGCCTTGTGCGGACTGTTGCAGGATAAATCACTTCGCGGTTCGTATGCAGTATTTGACTGCGACAAAACCACCATCCTCAATGATGTCTCACATACCTTGCTGGTATATCAGATAGAGCATCTTGAGTTTGCCGATGCCGCCGGAGAGAACTTCCTTCACGGCCTTCAGCGTACGGATTTTATCCTGAAGGGCCTGGGCCGGACCGCCGCGGAGATGGGGGAGTGGCTGTCAGTGCGCTACGCTCATCTCAAGGCCATGCTGGACAGTGGAAAGACACTCGGGGAGATTCATAAGGAGGACGAATATCTGGATTTCCGGGCAGGTTTCCTTGCTTTCCATGATGCAATAGGGGATAATTATGAATATGGTGAACTTTGCCTCTGGGAGCCCATGCAGTTCAGCGGCCTTCCCCGTGAGCTTGCAAAACAGAGTCTTTCTTACTGGCTTTCGCAGGGCCGTATCTGGGAAGAGGAATGGGTCTCATCGGACGGGCGCTTCCGTGCCATCGCCGAGAAGGGACTTGTAGTTCCCAAAGAGATAAAGGAGCTTTATTCTGCGCTGCGCAAAAGCGGCATCACACCATATATCTGTTCGGCATCCCCGGAATGGCTGGTAGAGGAATTGGCCTGTAATCCAGATAACGGTCTTGGTATGGATCCCGATTATGTATTCGGGCTCCGTTTTCTTGACGGTGGATATGATCCCGGCTACCGGCAGCCTTTCATGGAGGGGAAAGTTGCCTGCATCGACGGCCTGATTGCCCCCCTGCACGGCGGTTCCCAGCCTGTCCTGGTTGCGGGAGACAGTTCCGGAGACATTCCGATGCTTACCGCCTATCCCAGGATGCGCGTGGGACTGATAATGAACATGCACAGGGGAGCGGCAATCGAGCAGCTTCTCAAGGACGGAAGCGGCAGGTATGTTTCCCAGGATTATGGCTTTGCGCTATGATCGCTTGCGGCTCTGGCGGCCTTCGATGAACCGCAGCTGCGCTTCGAGCATTTCGAGGCGGGGCATGGGGCATCCGGCCTCGCGGGCCTGCCGTAGCGCTTCGGTGTAGATGGCGCCGATTTCCATCGGCCTGCCGAAGTCATAATCGAGCTTCATGCTGGGGGCGTAGGGTTTCATCCCGGCCGTAGTTTCCAGCATCTGGTCTGCGAAGCTCTCGTCGATGTTTTTTACCCCCAGCGCCCGCGCCGCGGCAATCACTTCCAGCATCTGCTCCCGAATCAGCGCGGCAATCGATGGGTCCGCCAGCAGCGCATCGGTCGATGTGTTTAGCGCTACTGTCATACCGTTGAAGGGCATATTCCAAATCTGCTTTTTCCAGCGCGCTTCAAGGTATTCCGCGGTGGCAGCCTTTACGCCAGCATCGGCAAAATCGCACGCTACCTTCGCTGCTGCAGGCTCTGCTCCCGGGGTATAGGGAGCAATGGTGAGTTTTCCGAAATCCTGGTGATCGATGACGCCGGGACCCGTCTTCGCGGTGCAAATGAACGCAAGCCCGGCGGCAAGCAGGGTCTGCGGGAACATCGCCTGTACCTGCGCTTCCACGCCGATCCCGTTCTCGATGAGCAGGACGAGGGTATCGGGCTTTAACAGCGGCGGCAGCAAGTCCTTGAGCAGGGGATTATTGATGGATTTCAACGCGACGATCACAACATCGCTCGCGGGCATGTCGGCGCTGTCCTTATAGGCGTTTACCCGGTCCAGGTGGAAGTTTCCCCGCCAGGAGTTCACCTGCAGGCCGTGTCCGCGTACGAATTCGTAATCCTTATGCAGGAGGAAGTGGACCTCCTTCCCCGCACGGGCGAGGCAGCCGCCGTAATAGCCGCCTATGCCTCCTGTTCCGATGACTGAATAGACCATTTTCCGTAATACTGTTTGTGACGTAAAGATACTCAAATGCAACGAAGAACCAAAAGATTTCGTAAATTTGCGATTTACGATGGAAACGCAAAGGCGCGACATCCCTGCCGGAACAGCGGCGGGCAGCGAGTACAAGGAAGGTTTCGTCACGCAGGTCGAACAGGACTTCGTTCCCAAAGGCCTGAGTGAGGAGATTATCCGTACTATCTCCGCCCGCAAGGGCGAGCCGCAGTGGCTGCTGGACTTCCGCCTGGACGCCTTCCGCCGATGGCAGAAGATGACACCTCCCACCTGGGGCCATCTCAAGTTACCGGAGATTGATTTTCAGGACATTATCTATTACGCCGCCCCCAAGCGCGACGAGGACCGTCCTACGGAAATCGATCCTGCGCTCCTCGAAACCTTTGACAAACTGGGCATCCCGCTGCACGAACGCGAGGTGCTTGCGGGCGTCAAGCCCAAGGGCAACGTTGCCGTCGATGCGGTCTTCGATTCCGTGTCCGTCGCCACCACCTTCCGCAAGACGCTTTCAGAAAAGGGCATCATCTTCTGCTCCTTCTCCGAAGCGGTGCGCGAGCATTCCGACCTGGTCCGCCGCTACCTCGCGAGTGTCGTCCCTGCGGGGGATAATTTCTACGCGGCACTCAATTCCGCAGTCTTTTCCGACGGGTCCTTCTGCTACATCCCCAAGGGGGTCAAATGCCCGATGGACCTTTCCAGCTATTTCCGCATCAACGCCAGCGGTACGGGGCAGTTCGAACGTACGCTCATCATTGCGGACGAAGGCGCCAGCCTCAGTTATATGGAGGGTTGCACCGCGCCGATGCGCGACGAGCACCAGCTCCATGCAGCCGTCGTCGAAATCATCGTCGAAGCGGGCGCCGACGTGCGCTATTCGACGGTACAGAACTGGTATCCCGGCGATGCCAAAGGCCGCGGAGGCATACTGAATCTCGTTACCAAGCGGGGCATCTGCCGCGGCGAGGGCAGCCACCTCAGCTGGACGCAGGTGGAAACCGGCTCCGCCATCACCTGGAAATACCCCTCCACCATCCTGAGGGGCGACAACTCTTCCTCCGAATTCTATTCGGTGGCTATGACGGGCAACTTCCAGCAGGCCGACACCGGCACGAAGATGATTCATCTGGGGAAGAACACCCGCAGCCGGATCATAAGCAAGGGAATTTCTTCCGGGCACAGCCAGAACAGCTACCGGGGGCTCGTTCACATCGGCGCAGGGGCTGCCGGAGCGCGCAACTATTCGCAGTGCGACAGCCTTCTCATAGGTTCCGACTGTGGCGCGCACACCTTCCCCGTCATCCGCAGCGCCAATCCTTCGGCGACCGTGGAACACGAGGCGACGACCTCGAAAATCAGCGAACAGCAGCTTTTCTACTGCAACCAGCGCGGCATCCCGCCCGAGGATGCGGTAGCGCTCATAGTCGGAGGCTATGCCCGTGAGGTGCTCCAGCGCCTGCCGATGGAATTTGCGGTGGAGGCACAGAAACTGCTCGCCTTGTCTCTGGAGGGGGCTGTGGGATGAATACCTGGATTATCGATCTGACGGCCTCCGTGCTGGGGCTGACCTGCGTTTTCCTTGCAGGCCGCAACTCGAAATACAATTTCTGGGTGGGTTACCTGTATACAGCTGCGCTTTTCGTGTTGTTCCGGGAGCGTCACCTGTACGCTAACCTGCTGCTGCAGCCCATATCGCTGGGTATAAATATTTTGGGACATTACCGCTGGACTCATCCCCGCGAAGGGGAGCGCAGTGCAGAGGATGCATCGGCGCTGAAAGTCAGTATGCTGTCCTGGGGGCAGCGAGGGCTTTGCATTGCCGCCGTGCTGCTGACGGCATTTGCCTGGGGTTGGGCGCTTGACCGCCTGTTCCCATCCGATCCGCACCCTTACCTGGATGCTGTGGTGACGATGCTTATCCTGCTTGCGCAGCTCCTGTCGGCGCTCAAGAAATGGGACTGCTGGGTGGCGTGGCTGCTGGTCAACGTGTCGCAGATGGCCCTGCATATCAGTGTAGGCAATCCTTTTATGGCCGTAGTTTGCGGTCTGTACCTGGTAAACGGTTGCTGGGCCCTCAATTCCTGGATGAAAAGATACAAGAACAATGGATAATTTGCTTGAAATACGGGGCCTGCACGCTTCGGTGGGGGAGAAGGAGATCCTGAAGGGGATCGACCTGACCATCCGCCGCGGCGAGGTGCACGCCGTGATGGGGCCCAACGGCGCCGGAAAATCCACGCTTAGCGCCGTGCTGGCCGGGCGTCCCGACCTCACGGTTACGCAGGGCACTGTGCTTTATGAAGGCCGGGACCTGCTGGCGATGGCGCCCGAAGAGCGGGCCTGGGCGGGAATTTTCCTGTCGTTCCAATACCCTGTAGAAATCCCCGGGGTGTCGATTACCGCCTTTATGAAAGCGGCGATTGCCGCCCGCCGCAAGGCACAGGGCCTGCCGGAACTGAAGGCAGCGGAGTTTCTGCGGCTGCTCAAGGAAAAGATGGCCTTCGTGCAGATGCGGCCGGAATTTGCCTCGCGCAGCGTGAACGAGGGCTTCTCCGGCGGCGAGAAGAAACGCAACGAGATTTTCCAGATGGCGATGCTGGACCCCGTCTTTGCCATCCTCGATGAGACGGACAGCGGCCTGGACGTGGATGCGCTGAAGATTGTGGCTTCCGGCGTGAACGCACTGCGCTCGCCCGAGAAATCGGCCATCGTTATTACCCATTACAAGCGCCTGCTGGATTATATCGTGCCGGATGTCGTGCACGTACTCAAGGACGGCCGGATTGTGAAGACCGCCGGCCCGGAACTGGTGGAACGCATTGATCAACAGGGATACGAGGGACTGGATGGATAGTTTGTTTGTCATAGGGCGGGATACGGTTCCCGGGTGCTTCGAGGCGCTTCCCGGCGAGCCGCTGCGGCTGACCTTCGTGGTGCTGCCGGGCACTTCCTGCGCCGTGGAGACGGAAATCCTGCTGGCGCGTCCGGGCTGCGAAGCGGATATCGCCGGGCTGTACCTCTGCGACGGCGACGACCGTTTTTCCCTGAAGCTGAACCTGCGTCACGACGCAGGGGAGTGCCGGTCGCGGCAGTTGTTCAAGGGAATGGCCTCCGGACGTTCCCGCGCCATCTTCGACGGCCGGGTGTATGTGGGACACGGTGCGCAGAAGACCAGCGCGCTGCAGGAGAACCACAGCCTGCTGCTGGGCGACGACGCCTTCGTGGAGAGCCGTCCGCAGCTGGAGATTTACGCCGACGATGTGGAGTGTTCGCACGGCGCGACCGTCGGCTCCCTGGATGAGCAGCAGCAGTTTTATATGCAGAGTCGCGGCATTCCCCGCGACGAAGCGCTTCGGCTGCAGAAGATATCGTTTTTGTCTCCGGTATTGGGAAGGCTGCCGGAAACGCTTTTTAATGAGGTGATTACTTGTCTATGAAAGCCTTCCCTACGCCAAAGGTCAATCTGGGGCTGAATGTGAAGTCCCGGCGCGCAGACGGATATCACGAGCTGGAAACGCTTTTCGTACCCTGCGATGCCTATGCCGATGTGCTTGAAATCGAAGAAGCCCCGGCCCTGCAGGTGGAGATTCCAGGAGCGGACTGGCGGGAGGAGGATGATTTGACGGTGAAGTCCTGGCGTCTGCTTGCGGATGAATTCGGCATTCCTCCGGTGCGAATCTACCTGGAGAAGCATATCCCGGTGGGGGCGGGGCTCGGCGGCGGTTCATCTGATGCGGCATCGGCGCTGAAGTTGCTAAATGAGCTGTTTGCGCTGGGGCTTTCGCAGGAAGCGCTGGCGCAGCGTGCGGCCCGGCTCGGTTCCGACTGTGCATTTTTTGTATATAATACGCCGATGCTGGGGACCGGCCGCGGGGAAATCCTGACGCCCTTTGCGCTGGATTTGTCGCAGTATCTGCTGCTGGTGGAGATGCCGGAAGGAGAGCGGGTGAGTACGCGCGAGGCCTATGCCGGAATTGTTCCCGAACCTTGGGAGTTACCTTTGTGCGAGGCCCTTTCCCGGCCGGTGGAGCAGTGGAGAGACTGTGTGTTTAATGATTTTGAGGCGAGCGTGTTTGCGGCGCATCCGCGGATTGCCGCCCTCAAAGACGAAATGTATGCGCGTGGCGCGGTGTATGCGGCGATGTCCGGCTCCGGCGCTGCGGTGTTTGGAATTTTTTCGCGAAGCGCGTAAAATTGCAGCGGATTTGCCGTCTGCGACCATTTACCCGGATAGGGTTGCGAAGCAACAGGGAGCAGATGGCAATCTGATGCAATAGCGCGAAGCGAAAAAATAATTGAGAGATTGAGATATAAAGGTTTAATATCGGTGATTCTGGCGTTTATCTGCACCGCGGCGGCGGCGCAGACGACGAAGGTGCGCGGTATCGTCAAGGATGCCGAGACGGGGGAGCCGATACCCTTTGCGGCGGTCTTTTTCAAGGATACCACCATCGGCCTTACGAGCGACAATGACGGGAAGTACAATCTGGAGACCCGCGACAAGTCGGTGAAGATCCTTTGCTGCCAGTTGCTTGGCTATGTCAGTCAGGAGGTGCCGGTCCGTACAGGTGGCTTTACCGAGGTGAATTTCAACCTGGTACCTTCCGACAACCAGATCAAGGGCATCGTAGTAAAGGCGGACAACCGCAAGATCAAGCGCCTGCTGGCCGGAATCGAGGCCAACCGCTCCCGCAACAATCCGGAGATGCGGCCCCGCTATTCCTGCGATGTCTATAACAAGATCGAGCTGGACCTGACGCATGCCAAGGAGCGCCTCAAGGGTAAGCGCTTCCAGCGGGAATTCGGCTTCGTGTTCGACTATATGGATACCTCGTCCGTCTCCGGCGTGCCCTATCTGCCGGTGATGATTTCCGAGACGGTGACGCGGCGCAATCACACAAGTAATCCCGAGGTCAATGGGGAGACCATAATCGCCAACCGGATTTCCGGCATCAATCCGGATGCGAACCTGCTGACGCAGTTTACCGGCAGCATGCACCTGAAGGTCAATTTCTACAATCCCTTCATCAATTCCTTCGATGTGGAATTCCCTTCGCCTATCCAGGCGGGGGGCCTGCTCTTCTATAACTATTACATCATCGATACCCTGCAGGTAGACGCCCGCAAGACCTACAAGATCCGCTATCATCCCAAGGGCGGCATCTCCTCGCCCGCCTTCGACGGGGAAATGCTTGTGGATGCCGGGGATTTTGCCCTGCGCTCCATCCATGCCAAGATGGTGCGGGGCGGGAACGTGAACTGGCTGCGGGACATCGTCATCGATGCGGAATATACCCGGCTCGAGGATTCTACCTGGTTCTACAAGAACGACAAGATGTACGCCGATTTCTCCGTGGCGCTGGGGGATTCGTCCAAGCTGATGTCCTTTATAGGGGTGCGCCAGCTGAATTATTCGAATCCGGATTTCTCCGCCGATGTGGCCTACAAGGGCTCCGACGGGCCAGTCAAGGTGGAACGGGAAGCCAATCACAAGGATGAGCAGTATTGGGACACCGTGCGGCCTTATGACTTGACGGACAAGGAGAAGGATATCTATAAGATGGTAGAGCAGGTGAAGGACGTGCCCCTCTACAAGGATCTGTATTCCATTATCTATACGATTATCAACGGCTACTGGGAGAAGGGCCCCATCGGCATCGGTCCCTATGCCAAGATTATCAGTTTCAATAACCTGGAGGGCGTACACCTGCAGATGGGGGTGCGTACGAGCAAGGACTTCAGCAAAAGACACCGTATCGGCGGCTGGGTCGCTTACGGCTTCAGGGACAAGCAGGCTAAGGGCGGAATCAGCTATGAACTGCTTTTGAGCAAGGAGCCCACGCGCAAATTCACCTTCGAAGGCAAATACGACCTTGTGCAGCTGGGCCGCGGTACAAGTACCTATACGGACCAGAATATCCTCTCGTCGATTTTCGGCAAAGGCAATTCGCAGCGGCTGCTGCCTGTGATGCACTTTTCCGCCAAGTACGAGCACGAATTCAATATGTCCTGGAACTTCGAGGCGGGCTTGGACGTGAAACGATTTTACGCCAATGCCTTTGTTCCTATGTGGCATCCGGACCGTACCTGGCAGCCATCAATTGCCACCAACGAGGCGCATCTGGTGTTTCGTTATTCCAAGGACGAGACCGTGAACCGCGGGCACTTTATCAAGACTTACGTCCATACCAAGTATCCAGTGCTTACGCTTAGCCTGACCGGCGGTATTCCGGGTATCCGCAAGGACGACGTCGGCTTTTTCCGGCCGGAGATATCGCTGGACTGGAAATTCAGGATTCCGCCGATAGGCATGTCCAAGATTCATATCAACGCAGGTACCATCGTGGGGCAGGTGCCCTATCCCCTGTTGCATCTGCACGAGGGGAACGGTACCTTTATCCTGGACAAGAGCGCCTTTTCCTGCATGGATTTCTTCGAGTTTGCCTCCGATACCTGGGCGACCCTCTTCTGGAACCACAATTTCAACGGCTTCTTCCTGGGGAAGATTCCCTGGATCAAGAAACTCAACTGGCGTGAGGAGTTTACCTTCAAGATGGCCTGGGGCATGCTGCGCGACGAGAACAACGGCCGCACCGGCTATGCTCCCCTCCGCTTCCCCGAAGGGATGGACAAGATGGGGGATATGCCCTATATGGAAATCGGTGCGGGTATCAGCAATATCCTGCGCCTGATCCGTGTAGACTTCTTATGGCGTCTTACCCATCGTGAAAAGGAAGTGAACGGCGAGATGGTCAAAGCCCGCAACCTGTTCGTCGTCAACGTCGGCTTGGAATTCCGCTTCTAAGCTCGCCCGGGAGCGGCGGAGGCGTCCGCGGGAGCGCCCCTTCCGCTCCGGTTACGCGGAGCTAAGTCGCTTCAGGGGCATCTCCCGCTCCCGCGTCTTTCCGCCGCGCAGCAGTCACGCATGGCACAGCCGTTGCAGCAGGAGCGGCGCTTCCGGCGGTCGGTACGGATTTTAACAAGGGCGAGAATGGCGCCCAGAAGCACCAGTGCCAGAATTACAAGGGAAGCGGTATTCATATCAGCAGTCCGGCAATCCAGTATACCACCAGCGCCGCCACCCAGGCAACGACGCACTGGAATACAATCATGAAACCGGCCCAGTGCGCCCCCAGTTCACGCCTGACGGCGGCGATTGCAGCCACGCAGGGCGTATAGAGCAGGCAGAAGACCAGCAGGGGAATGGCGGTAAGGACGGTGAGCGAAGCCGTCACGCCGAGCAGTTCCATCGTCGAAACCACGCTCTCCTTGGCCAGGAAACCGGAAATCAGGGCAGTAACCACGCGCCAGTCGCCAAGTCCCAGGGGAGTGAACAGCGGTGCGATGCATCCGGCAACGCCGGCAAGCATGCTGTCCGAAGTGTCGGAAACCATGTTCAGCCGCCAGTCAAAGGTCTGCAGGCACCAGATAACAAGCGTCGCAAGGAAGATTACCGTGAATGCGCGCTTCAGGAAATCGACGGTCTTGTCCGATAGCAGATGCAGGACATTGCGCATCTGCGGAAGGCGGTAATTGGGCAGTTCCAGGACGAAAGGCGCCGCTCCGTTCCCTCGATGCAGCAGCCGTCCCACCAGCGCCACGATGATGCCCGCCAGTATGGCAAACAGGTATAGGCAGACCAGCACCAGCCCCCCGTGCCCCGGGAAGAAAGCACTGCTGAGAAAGGCGTAGATGGGCAGTTTTGCCGAGCAGCTCATGAACGGTGTCAGCAGTATCGTGCGCCGGCGGTCATAGGCGGAAGGCAGAGTGCGCGCTGCCATTACCCCCGGTACTGAGCATCCCAGGCCAATAAGCAGCGGTACGATACTCCGGCCGGAAAGGCCGATTTTCCGCAGGAAGCTGTCGGTAAAATATGCCACACGCGCCATATAGCCGCTGTCCTCGAGCATTGAAAGAAAGAAGAACAGCAGTATGATAACCGGTACGAAGCTCACCACCGAGCCCACTCCGCCGAAAATGGCATCTACTACCAGCGACTGCACGGCGGGACTGACATCCAGGCTCTCCATCCAGCCGCCGGCCAGTGCGCCAAGTGCCGAAATACCGTTCCCCAGCAGTTCCTGCAGCGGGGCCCCGATTACATCGATGGTCAACCAGATTATCAGCGCCATAATAGCTGCAAAAATGGGAAATGCGGTCCATTTGCCGGTAAGTATGCGGTCGATGCGGCGGCTACGCAGATATTCCCTGCTTTCGCGCGGTTTCACCACCGTCTGCGCGCAAAGCTTCCGGATGAAACTGTATCGCATATCGGCGATTGCGGCGGCACGGTCAAGCCCGCGCTCCTGTTCCATCGCGGCTATCAGGCGTTCGATATTTTCCTTCTCCGCAGTATGCAGCTGCAGGGCGTTTTCCACCCACGGGTCGCCTTCGATAAGTTTGGTGGCGGCAAAGCGGACGGGCAGCTTCGCCGCGGCCGCATGGTCCTCGATCAGGTGCATGACGCTGTGCAGGCAGCGGTGTACGGCACCGCCATGGTCGTCCTTGTCGCAGAAATCCTGGCGGGCAGGGCCTTCCCTGTAACGGGCTACGTGCAGTGCATGTTCTACCAATTCCTCTATTCCTTCCTGACCGGCCGCGGAAATGCCTACTACCGGAATACCCAGGATACGCTCCATTTCGTTGATGCGTATCGATCCTCCATTGCCGCGGAGCTCGTCCATCATATTGAGGGCAAGCACCATAGGTACGTTAAGTTCCATCAGTTGGAGTGTTAGGTAGAGGTGCCTCTCTATGTTGCCGGCATCCACGATATTGATCAGCCCCCGAGTGTCGGGAGCCAGGATGAATTCCCTCGAAACCAGTTCCTCCGCCGTGTGCGGCGACAGGGAATAAATCCCGGGAAGATCGGTAATGGTGCTTTCCGGATGGCCTTTGATTACACCTTCCTTACCTTCTACGGTAACGCCGGGGAAGTTCCCGACGTGCTGGTTGGATCCGGTCAGGACATTGAAAAGTGTGGTTTTGCCGCAATTCTGCTGGCCTGCGAGAGCCAGGTTTAGCCTGGCGTCCTTCGGCAGGGGATTGGCATGGTCCCGGGAGTGGTATTTTCCACCTTCTCCCAGGCCGGGATGGGCATTATGGTCATGGAGGTATGCGTTGTAGCCGACATTGTTGTCTGCGGCCTGTTCGGGCATCCCGTCCACCTTGCGGACCTTGATTGCAGCGGCATCCGCTTTGCGCAGGCTAAGCGCATACCCGCTGACCTCGAGCTGGATCGGGTCTCCGGATGGGGCCCTGTCCACTACTTTGACGCCCGCTCCGGGAATCAACCCCATCCCTAACAGGTGCAGGCGTATTTCCCCCTCGCCGCCGACCGTCTCAATCACGGCAGGCTGTCCGATCTCCAGTTTGTTCAGCGTAATCATTTGTTCTGTACTGCGAAAGGGCGGCAAACAACGGGCGCTTGTTGCTGCGCAACCCTATCCGGGGAATTGAGCGACAAACCGAGCGATGTGGAACTTGTTCCGACATCTGAGGTACGAAGCTCAAAGCCGATAGGCAAATGCGCCCTAACGTTTGCCACCCTTTCGGATTGCAAAGATACGGCAAAGTGGCAAGGCGGTCAATCCCCAAAAATGGGGATATTGGCGGCTATTTCCAGGGGGATGGGAAAAGTTTGAGCTTGAAGTGGCGGATTGCCCTGTAGGTCTTTTCGCCGAAAAGACGGATGACCGTCTTGCGGAAGAGCAGGACCGGGGTAACCAGTTCCCAGCTTCCCATAAAATGATGGACCGCTACTGTGTTTTCCGTCTTGTGGATTTTCCGTGTGAGTGAATCAAGCGGGGAAAAATAGTCGCCGGGATAGACGGTCAGCAGTCCTGGAAATTCCTGAAAACTATTGTCGGTCTTAAGGCCGTGGACGGCTACCATATATTCCGTAATGCGCCGGACGTTGGGGGTAAGGTCGAAACTCCCGTCTTCCCGCACAAAATGAAGGTCTGCGTAGAGGGCCAGGAATTCATCGATCCAGAGGCTGTCCTTTTCCGCGCCGATCAGGCCGGTGGCCAGGTAACGCTCCCGTTCGAATCCTGTAAATGCAGGATGACTCAGGAAAGGGTCGAGGGGTTTCAATAACTCTACATCCGTGTCCAGATAAATGCCTCCCTGCGTCTTGAGGGCCTGCAGGCGGGCTACATCCGAGACGAAGGCGTATTTTTTGTTATCATAGGCTTCCCGTGTATAGGGAAGGGCGCCGCAGTCGAAATTGTCCTCGTTCCAAAGGACGAAACGGTAGTCGGGAAGCAGGTGCTTCCAGGCATCGAAATTTTTCTGTACGCTTCCCGGCATCGCCCCGCGGCCGAACCAGCAGTAATGGATGATTTTCGGAATCATACGCGGTGACGGAGTTTGCCCATTACCTTCTTCCAGGGATGGAACAGCTGCAGGTAAATCAGGATGAAGAAGAATTTCTCTTCTGCAGGGATGCCGCGCGTGAAGAGGAAAATCCGGTTGATTTCGGGAAAGACGTTTTCCCAGACTTTGAAAATATCCCTTTGGTGGACAAATGGTTGCAGGTCCTGCCGGCAACGATATTTGAAAAAGACGACGTCGGCACCCTTTTCCGGGAAGCGGCCGTCTTCGCGCAGGGCCTCCAGAATGGGGCCGGCATTGGCCTTTAAATCCTCAAGACGTGCCAGGAGTGCGGCTTTTCCCGGCCGGTGGGAGATGGATTCCTCCCGTACATAATAGTTCTGCAGGGGTTCCGGAAGGTATCCGATGGCCCCAGCCTTCAGCGTGGCGGATACGACCAGGACCAGATCCTCGCAGAAATTTGCCACGGGTGCTTTGGAGCCTGCAAGCAGTTCCCTGCGGATCAGCCTGGTTCCCAGACTGCCCATGACGCGGCCGGACAGCAGGTCGCTGACTTCTCTCCCCGGAACGCTTTTCTGGCTTTTCCGTTTCCAGCCCGTGCTGTCATTTCCCATAAGGAAGTCGCAGACAACTATGTCAAGATGCTCTTCAATGGCTTTCCTGTACATCTTTTCACAGGCTTCGGGGGCAAAGGTATCGTCGCTGTCACAGTGGGCGATGTAGTCCCCGCCGGCCAGGCTGATGCCTGTTTTGCGCACCTCCGCCTGTCCGCTGTTACGGGGCATCCGGTGAATCTTCACCTGCCCTTTGCGTTCCGGAAATTCTTCCAGGACTTCACGGAGAATGTCTATGGAGCGGTCCGGGGTGCAGTCGTCGATGAAAATATATTCCAGTTCCGCCATCGTCTGGCCGAAGAGGGAACGGGCGCAGCGGGCGATGTAGGGCTCGACCTTGTAAACCGGAACTATGACGCTGACGGCAGGCATTAGCGTTTGGGTATAAGGCGTGCGCGGACCTTCAGGAGAAACTCCAGCAGGGAAAATTTTCCGGGGACATACATTTTCCGCAGGTCGCGGTATCGCCTGGTAGTGAAGAAACTGAAATCTTCAGTAGAGGAGAGGTAACTCAGGGGAGATATCCCCTTGAATGGATCATCAAGTATGGCCTGTACCATTTCATCCGGCTCCCCGCTCCTCTTGATTTCTTCCAGGACCTCGGGACGGTTCAGCCAGTAGAGCCGGGAGCCGTCCTGTCCGTTGGCAAAGTAATGGAAGATGCGGGCGTCCTTCATGTAGCGGACTCCGTAGGGGAGCTGGCAGTTCCATTCGGCGTCAAGTTCCCCGGCTATGGGAGACTCCGCTACGGCCCAGGCCAGGGACGGCTGGTCCAGATTGATGCCGTTTTTCCTTCCGGCGAGATATTTTTCCTCCCAGAAAGAGAAAAAGGCCCGCACCTGGGGCGTGTCCCGGGCAAATATGACTCCGCTGTTGAAATAGAGGTTTTCCTCTTGCATCGGGAAACCCGCTTTGCGGCATTTGAAAAGAATATCTTTGCGTACGGCTATATCCTTCAGTGCGCAATGGTGATCCAGGCACATGGCCAGGTCGGCAGGCGTGTCATCGATGCCGGAAAGGTCGCGGACGATGAGTGTATCGGTGTCGATGAAAAGAAAATCCCCGTCGATGTATTTGCGCATTCCCGTCTTGAGAATGCGGGAACGGAACTGCTTGGGCAGCGAAGCGTCCGTTTGGGCGGTAATCCAGCGGTCGGGCAGATCCAGAAGGGCGGCTCCCGATTTCCCGCGCTCCGGAAGCTGATCCATGGTGGCCTGGTCCGTCAGGACGCATACCTCCGCCCCTTCAAGGTGCCGCCTTAGGGAAAGGATGGAGACCAACAGCTGCTCGGCATAAAAATCCGCGCTGTCACTTACCAGGACATAAAGAATTTTCGTTGTCACCTTACAAATGTATGGATTATTTTCCATTTTTAAGTATTTTTGTTTTTTGACTATGGCTGGCAGGTCGGACATACGGATTGCAAAAAATACGGTCATCATCTATATCAGGATGATCGTCACCATCCTGGTGGGGCTGGTGACCAGCCGTCTTGTGCTGCAGGCGCTCGGTGCTTCGGACGTTGGTATCTACAGTGCCGTGGGAAGTGCTGTGGCCCTTGTGTCCATCATCAGCGGTGCCTTGACGGGCACCACCGTCCGTTTTATGAATATTGAAATGGGCAAGCCGGACGGGGACATCAACAGGATGTTCAATGTCTGCCATACAACGCATCTCTGCGGCGCTGTCGTCATTTTTTTGATCCTTGAGACACTGGGTATCTGGTATATACGCACAAAACTCAATGTTCCTCCCGGGAAGGAGTGGGATGCAATGTTCGTCTTCCAGGTCTCCACAGTGGTGGCCTGCCTCAATATTGCCAATGTGCCCTTCCAGAGCCTTTTCAACGTCCACGAGAAATTCGGGACCATCGCGCTGGTAGACATTGCCAATACGGTAGTCAAACTGCTCCTTGTCCTTGCGCTGTGCCTGTTCTGGCGGGAATCTTCGGCCGGACTCCGGATATATGCCGTGATGATGAGCGCCGCTACCTGGGTTTCCTTCCTTTTTTATCATCTGGCAAGCCGGAAACTCTGGCCGGACACCGTCCGCTGGAACCGGGTAAAGGAAGGCTCCGCTTATCGGGAGGTGCTTTCTTTCAGCGGATATAACCTGCTGTTCTCCAGTGCGATGATTGCCCGTGCCCAGGGGTCGAACATGCTCATCAACGCTTTTTTTTCCACTACGGTGAACGCCGCTTACTTTTACGCTTCCACCCTGCAGAATTATGTGATGAACTTTGTGTCCAACTTCGACGCCGCCTCTGCTCCGCAACTGACACAGAGTATCGGTGCGGGAGACAGCGGGCAGGGGGAAATGCTGGCCCGGCGCGTCTGCCGCGTCTGCCTGCTGCTGTTCCTGCTGCTGTTTTTCCCCTTGTGGAGCGAACTTGAATTTTTGCTGAGGCTCTGGCTGGGGGCAGGGATACCGCCGGATACGGTGGTTATGAGCCGCTGGTCCCTGCTGGTCGCCGCCGTTTCAGTTACATCGGCGGGCTTGTTCCAGCTTATCAATGCCTACGGCAGGATCAGATGGTTTAAAATCGAGAGTTCCACGCTTTTCCTGCTCTGCCTGCCCGCCGGTTACCTGCTATATCGGAACGGGTATCCGGCGTATTCGATCCTGATATGTTTTGTTGTCGCGGATATTGTCAATCGTATCATCCAGTTCACTTTGCTGCGGTCGATGTTCCGCTTTGACGTGGCCTGGTTCGTGAAGGGGGCTTACCTGCGTCCCGCCCTCATCGCCCTGCTGATGTGCGTTTATATCGCCGCGTACCGCCGTTTGCCGCTGGAAGGGGCTTGGATGCATCTCGCGGGATTCGCGCTTACTTTCCTGGTGTGTGCCGCGCTGGTCTGGGGAATCGGCCTGAGCCGCAGTGAAAGGCAGCGCCTGCTCCGTCATCCCCGTGTCGTGTCTTTTTTAAATCGGGGCCGATGAAGATTTCCGTAATTGTTCCGGTATATAACACGGAAGCGTACCTGCCCCGCTGTCTGGATTCCGTGCTTCAGCAGGGCGTTCCGGAAGGGGCATTGGAGCTGATTGTAGTCAATGACGGTTCTACTGACGCTTCTCCACGTCTGGCAAAGGAATATGCGGAGAAATTCCCCTGTATTCGTGTTGTTTCGCAGCCGAACGGAGGCCTCAGCGCTGCCCGCAATCGAGGATCGGAGGCGGCGACGGGGGATTATCTGTGGTTCGTAGATTCTGATGATTATATCGCCCCCGGCTCCCTTTCGGCCATACTGTCGGCAGCTGACCGGCACCAACCGGACCTGTTGATGCTGGGGAGCGCCCGGGACAAGGGTGGGACGATCCGGGAGGACGCTTATTTCCCCGCCGGCTTGCAGGACAGGGTTATTTCCGGCCGGGAAGTTATGCGCAGGGGCCTGCTCCGTTCCGTCTGTTCTCCCTTTATCGTAATCCGGCGCGGCTATCTGCAGGCGGGGGGCTTTGGTTTTATGCCGGGAATATTGCACGAGGACGAGGAATTTACGCCGCGTCTGCTTTACCGGGCGGAGCGCGTCACTTTCCTGCCGATGGCTTGTTACTATGCCTATGCCCGTCCCGGTTCCATTACCCGCTCTCCCAATCCCCGGCGTTCGGCTGATTTGCTGACGGTCGCCCGGTCCCTGGACCGGTATGCGGCGGAGGTTCCTCCCGCAGACCGTTATCTATTCTCCCGCAGGATTACCGATGTGCTCAATATGGCGCTCAAATTGACGCGGGACTATGCACCTGAAGCGTGCAGGGCCTTTCAGGAGAATTTGTATGAAAACCGGGACCTGCTAAGACACCTGACCCGCTCCCGTATCCCCAAATTCGTGCTGGAAGCTGTCTTGCTGCGGCTTTGCCCCGCACACAGTGTTGCCGTCTATCATTTTTTGCAGCGAAGCGCCGCTGCGCTGGGTCTGTCAACGGAAAAACCGCGATGAACGTACTTCACAGAAAGATTTATTACACACTCCGGAAATTGCGCCTGCACATCGATCCGGCCGGACAAATGCAGCGGGATCTGGCGAAGTGGGGGCAAGCCTGGGACATCCGGAATCCCAAAGACATCAACGAGAAGATTCTCTGGCTGGTTTCCCACAAGCCGTCCAGGGGCTGGGGCAGGTATGCGGACAAGATTGCCGTGCGCGGGTATGTAGAGGAGTGTGGCTACGGAGATTTGCTGGTGCCGCTGCTGGGCGTATGGCGCAGGGCCTCCGACATTGATTTTGATGCCCTTCCGGACCGCTTCGTCCTCAAATGCAACCACGATTCGGGGTCCACGGTAATAGTGGACAGGACAAAAGGCGCGGATGAAGCGGAAATCCGCCTGCGTCTGGAGAAGGCACGCCGCCGGAAGTACGGATACTGGCTGGGCGAAATGTTTTATAATGAAATCCCGCCGTGCATACTGGCGGAACCGCTGCTCAGCCCGGCACCGGGCGCAAAGACCATCCCGGATTACAAGGTCTGGTGTTTTGACGGCGTTCCCCATTATATCTGGGCCTGTTATGACCGTATGGAGAACAAGGTGGCTTCCCGGCTATACGACACCTCCTGGACTCCCTGCGACGACAAGGTACAGTTCGTCAGCCATTGGTATCCCGCCGGTGACCGCCCCAAGCCGCAACACCTCGACAGGATGCTGGAAGCGGCTGCCCGGCTCTCCAGGGGATTCCCGGAGGTGCGTGTGGATTTCTACGAAGCCGACGGAAAACTTTATTTCGGCGAAATGACTTTTTCCTCGATGGGAGGAAGGATGGAATATTTTACTCCGCAGTTCCTGCGTGAACTCGGCGATCTTTGTATTTTGCCCTATGAGAAGAAATGAGCTGTTGACGCAGTTTCCCACGCCTTTCTATCTTTTCGACGAGGAGGGTTTCCGGGAAAATATCGCCCGTCTGGTAGAGGCATTCCGGGCCTGCTGGCCGGAATATTCGCCAGCCTATTCCTTCAAGACCAATTATACGCCTGCAATATGCACGATGGCGCGTGAAGAGGGTTGTCTGGCGGAGGTTGTTTCCGATATGGAATATACCCTGGCCAAGAGGCTTGGTTATACGGACGGGGAAATCATTTACAACGGTCCTTTCAAGGGCCCTCTGTCCCGGGAACTTTTCCTGGGTGGAGGCATGCTCAATCTAGATAGCCTGGACGAGACCCTCCGTATATGCGCCCTTGCTTCCGAGTATCCGGAACGGACTTTCCGGGTAGGAGTCCGCATCAATCTGGATTTGGGTGCCGGCTTCATCTCCCGTTTCGGGATGAGCGTGGACAGCGGGGAACTGCGTGACGCGATGCAGGCTATCGATGCCTGTGAAAACCTGAGCCTGGTGGGCCTGCACTGCCATATCAAGGCTCCCCGAGACCCTGAATCCTGGCGCCGGCGTGCAGAGGTGATGATTGCCGCGGCGGACCGTTACATAGACGGAACCCCGGAATATTTCAGCCTGGGAAGCGGGATGGTTCCCGGCCGCTACGACCAGACGGCGGGGGAGTGGGCGGACTTCAAACCATCCTGGAACGATTTCGCCGATGTCCTCTTTGCCCCGTTCAATGCCCGATACGGCTCAATGCCGCGTCGTCCCCGTATTTTTACGGAGCCTGGCCGTGCGCTCATCTTGCGCTATGTTTCCCTGTTTGCCAGGGTGGACAGCATCAAGGAGGTGCAGGAGCGTTTCCTGGCTACGACGGACGGCAGCTTCCAGAATATGGGCGAGATGTGTACGATGGCGCGTGTGCCGGTAAAAGTATACCCTGGTGGCGGGGAGTCCCGGTATTTCGACAACTTGGACATCATGGGTTACACCTGCCTGGAGCAGGATGTGATGTTCCCCGCCTATGCGGGCCTGCTGGCCGTGGGGGATATCGTAGAATTCCCGAACGTAGGATGCTACTCTCTTGTCTATAAGCCCCAGTTTATGATTCCGCAGTGTGCGATGTATGCGCTGGGGCCCGACGGAGGCGTCCGTACGCTGATGCGCGCAGAGACTTTTGACGACGTATTTGCCAAATTCGGGATTTAGGGCAGCAATCCCTTCGGAACGGCCATATCGAGGGTCCGCGCGTCGGGATCGATATCCAGGATCAGGTCTTCGTGCAGTGGGATGAGGGTGTCGCCCATACGCAGGCAGGGGTTCCCGGGAATAAGTTCCATCCCGTCGATTATCCCCAGTCTTTTGCCGTTGTCAAATAGGGTCCAGCCAGTAAAATCCTCTTCCGAATCATCTTCCAGCTCGTCTTCAATATAGACGGTCCTTCCGGCAAGTTCCTCTGCATCCGTGAGATTATCAGTGTCGGTCAGGTGCCAGATACAGCGTCCGTTCCCTTTGCTTATGGATTTTTCAATAAAAAACGGAACCGGCAGTCCGTCGAATTCGATGAATACCGGTTCCTTTGAGCTAATTTCCTGCAAATTGAAGGTGGTGGATCCTGCGAGGACGTCACCTTCATTGCCATAGGCCTTGAGGATTTTTGCAATCGGCAGCATTAGGCTTCTGCAGGGGCTTCGGCGGCCTCCTCGGCAGCCGCTTCCTCGGCGGGAGCTTCTTCCGCAGCCTGCTCTGCAGCCTCGGCGGCAGCCTGCTGGGCGGCGAGTTCCGCAGCCTTGCGGGCGATAGCCTCGGCGCGGGCCTCGTTCACCTTGGCCTCTTCAGCCTTGGCGGCCTTGCGTGCCTCGATGGCGGCATTCTTGATGCCGGTCACCTTGGCGTCGATCTTGGCATCCCTTTCGGCCTTCCAGGCATTCCACTTTGCGTCGGCCGCCTCCTGAGTAAGGGCTCCCTTGGCTACACCACCGTCAAGGTGATGACGCAGAAGGACACCTTCATAGGAGAGAATGCGGCGGGCGGTCAGCGTAGGCTGGGCACCGACTTTCAACCAGGCCAGGGCACGCTCGCCGTTGAGGACGATGCTGGCGGGGTTGGTGTTGGGATTGTAAGAGCCGAGTTGCTCGATAAAACGACCGTCGCGCTTTGCGCGCGCGTCTGCCACTACAATGTGGAAGAATGCGAAATTCTTCTTTCCGTGGCGCTGTAAACGAATTTTAACAGCCATTGTGAATCTGTTAGTTAATAAATTAAACGGTTAACCACCCTACCCGAGGGCGGACGACAAAGGTAGCTATTTTCTACGGATGTGCAAAATTTTTTGCTTTTTCGTAAAAGTATTGTACATTTGCAGTCCCAAAGCGCGGTAGTGGTGAAATGGTAGACACGCTACTTTGAGGGGGTAGTGGGCGTAAGCCTGTGTGAGTTCGAGTCTCACCTACCGCACAAAAAACGGCTCAGAAGCAATTCCGGGCCGTTTTTCCGTATAAAGCAGGAGTCTATAATCCCACTCTCTTGAAGATATAATCGACGTTTTTGAAATAATAGTCGAGGGTAAAGCAGGCGTCCAGTTCCTGCGCCGACAGCAGCGCACATACCTTCGGTTCCGCAAGCAGCAGCGTCTTGTAGTCGATATGCTCGCTCCAGGCCTTCATCGCAACGGGCTGCACCGTGTCGTAGGCTTCCTCGCGCGAGAGTCCCTTGCCGATCAGCGCGTTCATAACCCGCTGCGCGAAAATCACCCCGTTCGTGCGCCAGATATTGGCGAGCATATTCTCCGGATAGACCGTCAGATTATCCAGGATGCCTCGGAAACGGCAAAGCATATAATCCAGCAGCTCCGTCGCATCGGGCAGGATGATGCGTTCGGTGCTCGAGTGCGAAATGTCCCTTTCGTGCCAGAGCGCAACGTTTTCCGCCGATGCCGCCATATAGCCGCGCATCACGCGGGCGCAGCCGCAGATGTTCTCGCTGCTGATGGGATTGCGCTTGTGCGGCATCGCGCTCGAGCCCTTCTGCCCCTTGCCGAACGCTTCCTCGGCCTCACGGACCTCGGTGCGCTGCAGGCTGCGGACTTCCATGGCCATTTGCTCGAGGGTGGAGGCAATGACCGACAAGGTCGCGAGGTAAAACGCGTGCCGGTCCCGCTGGAGCACCTGCGTCGATATGTCCGCGCTCGCGATGCCCAGCTTTTCGCAGACGAAATCCTGGATCGACGGGGGGATGTTCGCGAAATTGCCCACGGCGCCGCTCATCTTGCCCGCCTCGACGCCCTTTGCGGCAAAGTCGAAGCGTTCCAGGTTGCGCTTCATTTCCTCAAACCAGAGCGCCCACTTGAGCCCGAAACTGGTGATGTCCGCGTGCACGCCGTGCGTCCGTCCGATGCAGGGGGTGTCCTTGAATTCTAGCGCGCGGCGGCGCAGAACTTCCATAAAATCTACGATATCCTGCCGCAGGATGGCATTCGCCTGTTTCAGCAGATAGCCGTTGGCGGTATCCACCACGTCCGTCGATGTCAGCCCGTAGTGCACCCACTTGCGCTCTTCGCCCAGGCTCTCGGAGACGCAGCGCGTAAAGGCCACCACGTCGTGCCGGGTCTGCTCCTCGATTTCGCGGATGCGCGCCACGTCAAAGCGGGCCTTTTCCGCGATTTTCTGCACGTCCGCGGCGGGAATTACGCCCAGTCGGCTCCATGCCTCACAGGCAGCGATCTCCACCTTCAGATAAGCGCCGAACTTGTTCTCTTCGGTCCAGACGGCGCGCATCTGCGCGCGGGAATAACGGTCTATCATAGGCTTTTCAGAATGTTGGCTTCCATCGATGCGGCATCGTAGGGCGCCTTCTCAAAGGGCTCTCCGATAATCTGTTCGTAGAGTTCGATATAGCGGTCGGTAATTCCGGAGACCACCTCCGGCGTCATCTCGGGCACCTTCTCGCCGGCTCTGCCCTGGAATCCGCCCGCCATCAGCCATTCGCGCACGAACTCCTTGGAAAGTTGCTTCTGGCGCTCTCCGGCGGCGAGGCGCTCCGCATAACCCTCGGCGTAAAAATAGCGGGAAGAATCCGGCGTATGCACCTCGTCCATAAGGTAGATCCGTCCGTCGCGCTTGCCAAACTCGTATTTGGTATCCACGAGAATCAGCCCCCGCTGCGCGGCCATCTGCGTGCCCCGCTCGAAAATCGCACGGGTATAGCGTTCCAACTGCTCGTATTCAGCGCGCGGAACCAGTCCGGAAGCGATGATCTCCTCGCGGGAAATATCCTCGTCGTGCCCCTCGGCGGCCTTGGTCGTGGGGGTGATGATGGGCTCGGGGAACTTCTGGTTTTCCACCATCCCATCGGGCATCGGGACCCCGCAAATCGTGCGCTTGCCCGCCTTGTACTCGCGCCAGGCGTGGCCGGAAAGATAGCCGCGGATGACCATTTCCACCTTATATGGTTCGCACTTGAGGCCCACGGTCACCGCCGGGTCCGGCACCGCCGTCTTCCAGTTCGGAAGGATATCGGCGGTAGCGTCCAGAAAGCGCGCGGCAATCCGGTTCAGCACCTGCCCCTTGTAGGGAATGCCCTTGGGCAGCACCACGTCAAAGGCGGAGATCCGGTCCGTAACCACCATCACCAGCCGGTCTCCCATATCATACACATCCCGCACCTTCCCTACATACTTCCCCCGCTGTCCCGGAAGATTGAAGTCTGTTGCAGTTATAGCACCCATTATTTTATACATAAGGGCACATAAAGTGATGTAGCAGATGTCCTCTGCGACCATTTACCCGGATAGGGTCGCGAAGCGACAGGGAGCAGAGGACATTGGCTACAGAACATGTGCCCGTTGTTAAATGAATCATCGAACAATTACTGCGTCACGTTCGGGCCCCACAGAGATAATCCGTACGGGACAGCCCGTCTCCGCCTCGATATACGCCACATAATCCTTGAAGGCCTGCGGCAACTCCTCGTATGATTGAATCCCGCTCAAATCACACTGCCAGCCCGGGAACTCCCGGTACACCGGCTCCACCGCCTCGCCCCCGTCATAGGGGAACGAATCCAGCAGCACGCCGTCCTTGCGGTAGGCGGTCGCCACCTTGATGCGCTCGAAACCGTCCAGTACGTCGGACTTCATCAGAATCAGGTCCGTCACCCCGCTCATCATTACCGCATACTTGAGGGCTACCATATCCAGCCAGCCGCAGCGTCGGGGCCGACCGGTCGTCGCACCGAACTCGTGCCCGATCCTGCGCAGCTCCTCTCCGTCCGCATCGAAGAGTTCGGTAGGGAAGGGGCCGCTGCCCACGCGGGTACAATAGGCCTTGCAAATGCCGAACACGCGTCCCACGCGGGTAGGCGCCACGCCCAGGCCCGTACAAACGCCCGCCGCCATCGTATTCGACGAAGTAACGAAGGGATAGGAGCCGAAATCGATGTCCAGCAGCGAACCCTGCGCCCCTTCCGCCAGCACCGGTACGCCGGCGTCCAGATAGCCGTTCACCGCCCCTTCGCCGTCGATGAAGGAGAAGCGCCGCAATTCCTCCACCGCCGCGAGCCACTGCTGCTCGTATTCGGCGATATCGAAGTTGAAATCGGGATAAAGCGACAGCATGCCGATGTGCTTTTCCTTCAGCGCTTCGTACTTGCTGCGCCAGTCGGGACGCTCCAAATCGCCGAAGCGGAGTCCGTTGCGGCCGGTCTTGTCCATATACGCCGGGCCGATGCCCTTGAGCGTCGAGCCGATTTTCGCCTTGCCCTTCGCCGCTTCGCTCGCCGCATCCAGCATCCGGTGCGTCGGCAGGATCAGGTGCGCACGGCGGGAGATCTGCAGCCGTCCGTCGATGCTGCCCGCCTTTTCCTCGATGGCGTGGATTTCCTCGGTCAGGATGACCGGGTCCACCACTACGCCGTTGCCGATGATGTTCACCGTCCCCTTGCGGAAAATCCCGGACGGAACGGTGTGCAGGACGAAGGCGCCGTCGTCAAAGACCAGCGAGTGCCCTGCGTTGGGACCGCCCTGGAAGCGGGCGACCACCTTGTAGGCGGGGGCGAGCACGTCCACCACCTTGCCTTTGCCCTCGTCTCCCCACTGGAGCCCGAGAACTACGTCGATTTTACTCTTCATACCCTACAAAGATAGGGCTTTTCTTCTGATTAAGAAAGTGAAAATTTCAGGGCGTTTCTCATCGGTCAACCCTTACGACGCGGATACCCACGTTTGCGTAGCCTTTGGAACCGTCGCGGGCCGCGTCGGAGTATTCGCTCCGGCACTCGTCGCGGCTGCTGTCCCAGGCGCCTCCTTTGATGATGTACTGACCGGATGCAGTCTGCGTGCCGGTCCACTCCCAGCAGTTGCCCCAGAAGTCAATGCCGCCGCAGCCACCTTTGGACGACGCGTAAGCGTCAACGCTGGTAAGTCCGGACTCGACGTGATTGCTATTCATCTTGATATCCTTGGGCATATGGCCGGCCGCAAGGATCCACTCATATTCGGTGGGGAGGCGATAGGCGTGGGCAGCATCTTTCGTCCCCAGCCAATCGCAATAGGCAAGCGCCTGGGTAACTGAGATATTGACTACCGGGTATCTATCCTGCCCGGCAGTATAGGTGAATCCGGCATCGAAAGCCGCATACTCAGCATTAGTGACCGGGGCATATCCCACATAGCAGTTCCCTTCGGTCGCCCCCTTGAGTACCAGCCATTCATCGTCAGGATTGTCATCCTTGCGAGAATCGATCAGGCTCAGGAAACGTTGCTCAAGGCGCTCCTCGCGGTTGTTTACCATCTCGTCCACAATGGCCTGCATTTCCTCAACCAATGACAGGTGCTTGGCTTCACGCTCCAGTTCGCGCAATTTGGCTTTTTTGCGGGCAACCACTTTGTCGTAGCGTACGCCCATCTGCTCATACAAGGCGTTGTAGGTATCCAGGCAGGGATTCTTTCTGTAGTCGCGGAGCAGTTCTTTCGTCTTGCTGTCCAACTCAGGTCGTTCCTCTTCCACGAGGGGGGCTCCCGGGTCGTCAAATTCCAGATCATCCTCTATCAAGTCCAGCGGTGAGATGAAAGTTCCAGCCCCTATCACCTGATGCACGCCGAAGAAATGGGCCACCTTCCCGTCCTTGAAAATGGAGAGCCGATAGCCGCCGTATACATCGCAGGGAAAAGTCCTGACGATGTAATCCTTTCCGGCTTCCAGAACACCGCCGTCGGCGGGCAGAAAAGTGATGATGGAATGAGGAGAACGGATTTCGCCAAGGGCTGGGACACTATTGATTTCGATGATTTCCGCCTCCCCGGCGAGAGGGTTGGCATCCACGCTTTCGATTTCCAGTTTCGTGATGCCGGACATCTGGAAACTCAGTTTAAACCCGCCTGTAAGTCCGTCAATGATCTGTTGGCCGGCTTTCTGATTGTCGGGAATCGCTATGACGCTTATTGCCTCAATCCCGGCGGCATCATCTTGCGAAGGTCGTTCCTCCTTTTCGCAGGCGCCAAGTAACAGGAGCGCTGGTAAAAGAAGGGTAAGGGAGGGATTCTTTTTCATATTCGTCGTTATTCTAATTGTGTTTCAAGCGATAACACAGATTAGATGCTGTATGACGGAAAAAGTAAAAAGACTCCGGTCAAATCATTCCCATTCTATGGTTGCGGGTGGTTTGGAGGAGATGTCCAGGGCCACTGGATTCTCGTAGGTGCGCTCGTCGCCCACTGGAGCCCGAGAACCACGTCGATTTTGCTCTTCATACACCACAAAGATACAGGTTTTCTTTCGATTTAGCCCTTACTTTTGTGGGATTTTTATCATGTCTGAAGACTAACTATGTCTATCCGACTATCGCTCTATCTCATCTACACAGCCACCTTGAAAGTTTACCCAGAAAATTTACCCAGAACGACAAAAAAGTTACCCAGTAAATTCACCCAGAAGAAAGCGGAAAATGCTACTCAAAATATCATATAAGTATAAATTCCTTCCTGTTTAGGGTTGTGAGATGCAAAGAATTACCTATCTTTGACAGTCGCATCAATAACCGGTTTTGAGAAGCCTGTATGAAAGAATTGACAATACAAGACATCGAGTTCCTTATTCATCACGACGAAAGTCGCACTTTGGAGGTTAAGAAGAGTACGGGAGAGCTGAATGCCGGTATGCAGTCAGGTTGCGCCTTTCTCAATACTGAGGGTGGCTGGCTATTCTTTGGGATTTCACCGGATTCCTTCAAGATTCTTGGCCAGAATGTCGCAGACAGGACGATGCAGGAGATTGCCCGGGAGCTACATAAGTTCTCTCCCGCCGTAGGTCTTGCAGCGCAATATATCAATGTCCCCGGGCGCCCCGGACAGCAGGTTATAGCTATCTGGTTTCCCGCACCTACCGCTAATGCTGCTCCCTACACATATGACAGTCGTCCGTACTACAAAGTCGAGAACACGACGATGATTATGCCTCGCGAAATGTTTGAGGAGCGCATTCGTATGAGCAATCCTAAAATGTTCAGTTGGGAGCAAACCCCTTGCCCGAATATAGATGCCAATGCTATCAGCGCTAAAACCCTTGATTACATTATTGTTTCAGGTATAAATAGGGGGCGAGTTCCGCGTGATGCCACAACGCTTAGGAGCCGTCTGAGTAAGTTGGATCATTTGGGGCTTTGCACATCGAGTGGAGAATTAACCAATGGAGCCATTGCCCTTTTTGGGAAAGCGCCTAATCGCGAATTTCCCCAATGTAAGGTCCGCCTCGCCCGTTTTGAAGGAAAGACTATGGATAGATTTCGCGATCAGTCCGTTTGTTATGGCAATCTCTTCGAGCAGTATGATGCCATTATGTCCTTTTGCCAGAAGCATATGTTTCTGGCTGGCAATATGGATCAGGTAGAGCGTATAGATACGCTAACAGTCCCTCTCAAGGTTGTAAGGGAGGCTGCTGTCAATCTTCTTGTCCATCGTTCCTGGTGGTCCGACGCCCGTACTCCTAGCGTGGCTATTTTTGATGACCGTATCGAATTTATGAATCCTGGCAGTTTTCCTCCCGGAACAACCGCTGAAGACTTTCGTAAGCGTCCACATTCTGAGCCAATTAATGAAGCCATATCGAATGTGTTCTACAAGAGCGGTTTGATGGAAGCCTGAGGCCGTGGTATTCCCGATATCTTTGGTGAATGTGAGTCTGCTGGTCTTCCTATGCCCCAATTTGAGACTATCCCAAACTTTGTTTGTCTGACAATCTGTTTTAAAAATCCACTTGCTCCGTATCTTTATGGTGAATTAAATGGGGCGTTAAATGGTGAATTAAATGGGGCGTTAAAAACGCTCAGCTTATCAATTCAATCTGTATATAATATTATTAAACAGAATCCGGGTATGCAGAGAAAAGACATCGTTGTGCTCACAAAACACGGATCCTCCACTATTGACAGATACCTTGCATTATTGGTTGAAAAAGGCCTTATTGAACATCTTGGCTCCAAGAAGACGGGGGGCTACTATGCGAAATCTTTTTAGAACGTTGAAGAGAGGTCTTATGTGACTGTTATGTGACTGAAGCCCCTTCGTCTATCACTAAAGCGACCACACTTCATTCCCATTCTATGGTTGCGGGCGGTTTGGAAGAGATGTCGTAGACCACCCGGTTCACGCCCTTGACCTTATTGATGATTTCGTTGCTGATGTTCTTGAGGAAGTCGTAGGGGAGTTCCGCCCAGTCGGCCGTCATCGCATCCGTGGAAACCACGGCGCGCAGGGCCACGGGATTCTCGTAGGTGCGCTCGTCCCCCATCACGCCCACGCTTTTGACGGGCAGCAGGATGACGCCTGCCTGCCAGATGGCGTCGTAGAGCTTGGTGGCCGTCTCCCGCGGGTCCGAAGCGCTGGGGAAGCCCATCCCCGTGCAGTCGTAGGCCCGCAGGCCGCGGATGAAGATATCGTCGGCTTCGCGCAGGATGCGGAGTTTCTCTTCCGTAACGTCGCCTAGGATACGGATGGCCAGCGACGGTCCCGGGAAGGGATGCCGCCCTACCAGTTCCTCCTTGATGCCCAGGGCCCGGCCCACGCGGCGCACCTCGTCCTTGAAGAGCATGCGCAGCGGCTCCACGATCTTGAGGTGCATCTCTTCGGGAAGCCCGCCCACATTGTGGTGGCTCTTGATTTTGGAAGCGATGCCGGGAATGCCGGCGCTCTCGATGACGTCCGGATAAATGGTCCCCTGGGCCAGCCAGCGGGCATTTTCAATCTGTCTGGCGTACTGGTCGAAGGTCTCCACGAACAGCCGCCCGATGATCTTGCGCTTGGCTTCGGGTTCGCTCACCCCCCTGAGGGCTTCCAGGAACGCTGAGGAGGCGTCGGCCCCGATGACGTTCAGCCCCATATCCTTGTAGGAGGCGAGCACATCCTCGAATTCGTTCTTGCGCAGCAGGCCGTTGTTCACGAAGATGCAGGTAAGCTGGCTGCCGATGGCCTTGTTCAGCAGTACGCCGGCTACTGTGGAATCGACGCCCCCGCTCAGGCCCAGGATGACGCGTTCCTGCCCGATCTGCTTCCGCAGGTCCTCCACCGTCGTCTCGATGAAGGAATCCGGCGTCCAGTCGCCGCTGCAGCCGCAGATGTCCAGTGCAAAGTTGGCCAGCATCCGCGTGCCTTCGCTGGTATGGAACACCTCCGGATGGAACTGTACGGCAAAGCTGGGCTCGCCCGCAAACTGGAAAGCGGCATTGGTCACGTCGGCTGTGGAGGCGATTACCTCCGCGCCTTGCGGAAGGGCCGATATGGTATCCCCGTGGGACATCCACACCTGCGTTTCCTTGCCGATGCCCTTGAGCAGGGGGGAATCGGCCACGACGCGGAGCATCGCCCGCCCGTATTCACGGGTATCGGAGGCCTCCACCTTTCCGCCGCACATATGGGCCAGGTACTGGGCGCCGTAGCAGATGCCCAGCAGCGGCCGTTTTCCGCGCAGCGGGCCAAGGTCCACCTGGGGGGCATTGGCATCGCGTACGGAGCAGGGGCTTCCGGACAGGATTACGCCCCGGACGCTTTCGTCCAGCGCCGGGACTTTGTTGTAAGGGTAGATTTCACAGTAGACGTTCAGTTCCCTGAGGCGGCGGCCGATGAGCTGCGTCACCTGGGAACCGAAATCCAGGATAATGATTTTCTGCATGTCCTAGTCCCTGTCATTTGGCGGGTACGTGGAACTTGGCCTGTGCCTGCGCCTCCTTGCCGAAACTGTCCGTTACCGTGATGGTGAATACATTGGTGGTTTCGTTATCCGTATAATCCGGAAGATTTTCACTTACGAAAACGAAATTCAGCGACGCCACCTCAGCTCCCACCAGCTGCGTCTTCGTAGGGAACCAGTATTTGAATTTCTCGCTGGCGAAGAGGTCGTCGTGAAGGGAAATGACTGCCTGGTCGCCCGTGACCCGGTTGACAATCCAGCGTTTCAATTCGGCATCCGCCGTCTTTTCATCCAGGGAAATGACAAGAGTAGCTATCTTGCCCGGTGCCCTGACAGCGATTTTGTAAAGGTCGGACCCTCCCGACTCGCTTCCCATGCGGTCCAGATTTATTACACTAAAGGCAGGATTCTTGGGCCAGGTGATTTCCGGAGCGCTGGTATAGTGGAAATTCATGGTTGCGTTATCCACGCTGCCGCTCTTGTCCTGCACGCCTACAGATACGGTAAAAGTCCTGTCGTTTTCTACAGGCTGCCATTCAAGGAGCGCCATTATGACTTTCTTGACATCCAGTGTCACATTTTTAGCTCCGGCCAGATCCGTCCCGGCTTCTACTCCGAGCCCCTGAACATAAGAGATGACTTTCAGGTCTTTTATGAGGTCAAATACGGCATTTTTCTTCTCTGTCCCCTTGTTCGCTTCTATGCCTATATGCTGGTTGGCAATTGAATTGAAGCCCCCGAGAGCCAGAGAGATACACAGTTCATCGATTCCCCGCGGGGCGGAGACCACCAGCTGGGCATCCACGCTCTCAGCCAGTTCGATGCGGGCAAAAGAACCGTCGCCGTCAATACGGAACTGAATCCGTTCCGGATCCACCTCCTCCTTCTTACATGAAACACACAATGCAGCCGCGCAGGCCGCCAAAAGTAATGCGATTTTTTTCATAGTCTTGCTCTTTATCGTCCGTTATCGTCGATGTGCAACAACGGGCGCTTGTTGCTTCGTAACCCTATCCGGGGAATCGAGCGACAAACCGAGCGATGTGGAACTTGTTCCAACATCCGAGGTGCGAAAGCTCGAAGCCGATAGGCAAATGCGCCCTAACGTTGCACATCTCCTCTTTTTATCGGACGATAAAGATACGAATTTTTGATAAAAAATAAATTAGTCGTAGAATGACCCGCGATAAGTTTTCAGCACCATTCCGCTGATGCAGATGGGACAGTCGTCCTTGGCCGTAAGGGTGATGCTCGCCGAATGCGTACGTTCCGGAATGAACCAGAGGTACTGCGTATCATTCCCGGGATAGGCCTCGAAGGTTCCGGCTTCGGTGGTCCCGGAAGCGGGACACAGGGTCTTACGGGTCCCCTCCCAGGTCACCCGGGCCTGGATGGTGAATTCGATATAGCAGGGATAGCAGTCGTTGCGGGTACTCTCCACACTCACCGTGCAACTCTCCCCGGCCGGAATCATTATCCCGGCGGGATAGGCACTGCGGATTTCGCTGATATTACTGAAACTGACCAACATATTATGGGGGTAAGTCTTGGTCTCCATCGGGTAGGTGAACTGCGGGTTGTCCACGGTGAAACCATAACTGTTCCCGGGTTTTATGACATTGCCGGTGGTCAATTGCTGCGTGTAGATGTTTCCGTTCAGGCGTCCCGTACGGAAGTGCTCCACGACGTAGCCCGGAGCGGAAAGGGTGAACTCCACGGGATTATAATTCTTCGACGACGTGGTCTTGAACTCGATCTCGTGGTAGGTGGGAAGGCCATACTGTCCGCGCGGGCCGGTCGGGGCGTAAGGGAAGGCGGACGGCTTGGTGGCATAGATGCCGGCGCGGGTCGTCTTTGCATTCGCCTGGATGAGCAGTTCCCCGTCGGGACCGGTAACCGTGATGGGAACGTTCAGGGCCTGGGGATCGTCGCAATAGCCGAAGAGGACGGTTTTGTTTGCATCGGAGTTTACGCGGCCACAGACGACGTTGGACCAGGAGGAAGTGTTGGTGAGTTGGTGCCCGTTGATGAAGCCGGCGTTCGTGAAGTAGTGCGTCCGGAGCGTCTTCGTCTCATATTCTTCCGCAGACAGTTCCAGCTGCAGGTCTCCGTCGTCCGTGATGGTGACGAATTCCAGGGTGACGGTAGCTGCTTCCGGTTTGAAGACCCAGGTGCCGCTGACCGGCCCGGGAATCACCTCTTCGGACACCGGGAGCATTCCCTGCGGGCGGAGTTGGATCATAGGATAATCTTCCGGATAGGAAAGGTCCGGATCCTCGTCCACCGTAAACTGGACGGAGACGGTGGCGTCCTCCGCCAGCGGAATGGCTTCCAAAAAATTAAGGTTGCGGAAGGTCATCGAAGAACGGTAGTTGCTGAAGGAATCGGAAGCCGTTTCAAAATACTCGTTCGTTACCCATACCGTCGTGGCGCTCTCGCGGCGGTTGCTCTTGAAGTAGCAGGAGAAGGTGCGCCAGTAATTGTCGTCGTCATCCTGCACGAGGGTGAGTGCGCGGTATTCCTCCCAGGAAAGAGTGTATACGAAGTGGTAGGAAGGCCTTCCCGCATAGGATTCGTGTTCGGAAATCGAAGGTCCGCTTTCCACCGGGAGGTTATTGTTCGCCATACTGCCGTCCGGACTCAGGGTCCGGTCTTCCGGCTCGATATTGAAGAGCAGCGGGAACATGGACTGCACCAGTCCGTCCGGAATGCTGATATGGACGATTTGGGGAGTACCCTGCTCGGCAGCGATGCGCTTGGCGGCGCAACTCACCTTCATCGGCTGGATGGGCTGGATGGTAATCACGATGTCGCGGTACAGGCGCCCGAACTCGTGACGTCCCGTGACCCGGATGGTCTGGCTACGGATTGTAGTTCCGGGATCGTGGGTGGAAAAATGGATCGTCCTCCAGCCTACGGAGCCCTGTTCGGTCGACGGCGGGTCAATCGAAAGTTCCGTGATGAGGTCTTCTGAACCATAAGCCATCGGCAGTTTTTCCACCATAACGGAAGCGGCGTTCATATCGACCGTTTCGTGGTAGATATCGCTCATCAGGTAGGCGTGGAAGAGGACGTTGTCCGTTTGCGCCTCGGAGAAAGTACGCGAAATCCAGGGCTGGATGACCAGGCGCCCATGGCCGTCGGAAATGTCGGTCAGGTGGCTTGTCGTGATGTCGGCGGAGACGTCTGCGCTTCCTGCCGCCGCTGCGGCCGCTACCGGCGTGTGGTGGCCCTGCGATAGGATCTTCCGGATGATGACCTGGTATTTGAAATTGCGGAATACCGGGTAGTAGTCGGCGTCCACCATCAGGTCTACCTTGTAGAAATAATCTCCTTCGTGTTCGAGGTCGTCCGGATTCCGGTAATGCCCGAATATAATGATATATGTGGGCGGAATGCTGCTCGAAGGCACCGGCCGTTCATACAGGTAGACACCCGACGAAGTCCCGACCGCCGCTACGCCACCGGTACAGTTGACGAAATCCTCCGCAGTGGGGACGCTTTCGTCGAAGGTCGTGCCCGGAGGCAGGTTGGCCGCATAGTGCATCCCTTCCAGGTCGTCGAATCCCAGCGTATGGTAGTTGGAGATAAAGCCGGTGGTCGCGCAATGGGGGACGACCGTTCCGCGCGAGGGCACGTTGACCACCGCATAACTGTACGGGGTAAAGTAACTGGAATCCGGATTCTCGCCGGTGACGACGATCTTGGCCCAGTTCCGCACCATCGGGATGGCGACGAAGGCGGCGGCCGTTTCGTCATCAGGGATATAGCCCTTGCCGTTGATGATCTTCTTGGCGTCCTTGTCGATATAGTCTCCCGGGTAGACCCGGTTGCCTGCGGCGTCCGTGTATTCCGTCGTGCTCTTGCGGGCGCGAATGCCGTCCAGTGTCTTCATCTGCCAGTAGGCGCCTTTTTCGCGCTCTGAGAGCAGGCTGGGCATCACCGCATCCACATAGCCGAAAGGCAGGGTCTCGGGCCCGTTCCCGATGAAGTGGAGGATACGGGGACTGTCGGAAAGCGTGAGCGTGACCGAGAAATGCCAGACTGTATCCACTTTTTCCGTCAGGGTGGCCTGTACGTATTCTTTCAGGTAGCCGGAACTGCCGAATACGGCGATATACAGGTTTTCAAGTTCTTCCTTCTCGCTCAGGGCCCGGGACGGTCCGTCGCCCGGGATGTCGCCGTAGACGGAGAAATTCACCGTCATCTTTTCGCCTTCGGGGAAAGGAATGCCGTCGCCGCCCTGCTCCGGCGTCTCGCGGACGCAGGAGAAAAGCGGCAGGATCAGGCCTGCAAGTATGCAGAGCAACTTTTTCATTCCATATCTCCCCAATAAAACTGTGTGCGCGGTTCCGTCTGTTCGTTCCCCCAGTACCAACTGTCATAGACGCAGCGGGTCAGTGCGTTCTTGCTGTCGCTGTCTTTTACGGTGCCGTCCGAAACGAGGATGGCGCCGTTGGCCGACCAGTACGTGGTGTTCCCGAACAGGTAGGTGAAGGTCTTGTTGGCGGACAGCTGGGAGATGAACTTGATTTCGCCTTTGGTGGGCAGCCGCCAGCGTCCGGCCGGGAATCCGTCTTCCTGATAGGCGGCGCAGCGCCACTTCGCCTGTTCGAAATTCAGGTTACCGAACTCGATACCGCCGTGCTTCGAGGCAATCCGGTAGCTCGGCGCCAGCATATTGGCCGTGCGGTCGGAAGATTCCGTCGGCTTATACCAGCGCAGGCGCCTGGGGGACGGCCCGTAGAGCGCGGGCGCCTCGTGGAAATCGTCACGCAGGTTGTCCACCCCGTCGATGCGGGGATCCCCGATGACGAGATCCGTCCCGGCGGGCAGCACCGTCACGTTGATGTTGAAGATGTCGCGGCTTCCGCCGGTAAACCAGACCACCCGCCAGTGGTATTCCTCGAGCGAGTAGCCGAGACTGTCGGCGATGGGTTTGTACTCGGCCAGGTCGCCCTCGCCCTGGCGCACCAACTGCTCGTTGTCCACATAGACGTAGCCCCAGTAATCCGACTTGTAGAGTTTCCTGCCCGCCGAGCCGTTCTTGATGAATACCATGGTGCTGTCTGAATTCGGGAGCGCTTCTATATAGATGGCGGGCCGCTGCAGCAGGGTGATGTCCTTGCGGAAACGGTCATCGTCCGGCCGGTCCTCGTGTACCAGGGAGAACGAGACGTTATAGGGCGAATAGTCGAACATCTTGCTGACATAGTCGTTGTTCAGCGGGTGGTGGAAGATGATGGCGACACCGTTGTTGTCAAACCAGTCGCGACCGTCTTCGGACAGCGCCCTGCGGTAACTTTCCGGATAATCCAGATATAGGGTTCCTTCCGCATAGATGTCATTCTTCCCGGCCTTGCGTACGATGCCGCCGAGGGTCTCGGTGCCTGCGCCGCTCTCGCCGTAATAAGGACGCGTCACACGGATGCTGCCCTCCTTGATGACGGCCGGGTGACTCGTGGTATAACGGATGTTGACGGAAGGGACATTGTACAGTTCATAGTGTTCCTTGTCTACGGACAGGTAACGGGCGTTGCCGATTTCCGCCTGCTTGATGACCACGTTCTTGTCCTGCCAGTATACGCAGTAGCAGGAGCCGTCGTAGATGGTGACGGCGGCTTCGTCGGTTTCCGCGCCGAGTATGCCCACATCGATGTTGATATGGTACCAGTTGTTCCGGGCGAAGCGGCGCTTGAAGCCGTTCCGTTTATCATCCGGCATAACGATCTTGTAGTAGAACTGCTTCTGGGTGGAGGAGTAGTCTCCTTCCGCGCTCCTTGCCCAGGGGACGACGAGTTTCAGGTAAGGCTCCTTGTCGTAGCCTTCGTTGGAGCCGTAGGTCCAGTGCTGGGGATACATATACATCGGAAAGGTGTTGTAGTAATCCCCGTCCATATCCACGTACGGAATATAATGGCCTTCCAGATCTTTGTAGACAAACTTTTTCTTGTTGCCCGAGTAGGAGAAATAGACGGGCTGTTCATCCTCGCCGCCCAATTTGACGCTGCGCACCCCGTTGACGAGGTAAATCTCCATCCCCTCGAGCATCGGATGCCAGACTTCTCCGTTGGGCAGGGTCACCTCCTCGGCCACGTTGACGCCGACGGTCATCTTGCAGGCGTAACGCGCCAGGGCGATGGTCCCGGTCGCCGCCATAATCTGGGTGCGGCCGCGCAGGTCGATGACGGTGCTTCCGCTCATCATAAAGGAGGACTGTTTGTGGTCTGCGGGGGAAACGAAGTCGCTGGTGACCAGTCGCGCTTCCAGTTCCGCAAGTGAAGTTCCGGACAGGTCTTCCTCATCCGCAACCAGCGTGCCGGGATAGTTGGCGACGGCCATCACGCGGGATTGCCGGATGTCGGACGGATAGGAGGGGAAGATGCGGTTGTTGATGTCCTCGGAGGTCAGTTCGATACGGAATACGTCGCTGCGGCGGTTGCCTGAACTGCGGTGTACGTGGAAGGTGGCGTCTTCATCCTCGGCGCCCACGGGCCAGAAGAAAAAGTCCACGTCCACGATCAGGTTCTCGTTGTAACGGTCCGTCCCTTCGCGTACGCCGTCGCCCCCGGCCCGGCTTTCCTCCGGATCGTTGCAGTAGACGTCCAGTGAAATGTACGGTCCGTCATAACCGTTCCCTTCCGTCTCTTTCGTGCAGGAGACGGGCAGCAACAGCAGCAGGGCCAGCAGATATGAAAGGCGGCGCATCACAGGATAAACCGATAGACTTTTCCATTGAGGATTTCCGAATTCGCGTCGATTTCCCGTTCGCCGGATTCGACGGTAAAGGAAAGGGTGATGTACTTTCCGGTCTGGTCGCCTTCGGCGTCGGGATTGCGGCGGATGTCGATATCGATGCGACCGGAATTGGCCGTGGGGTCGATGTCGGCGATATCCGGGCTGACGATGAAGGAAGAAGCATCGCCGATGGGCCGGATCATCAGTTTTCCGCTGACCGGCGTAGTGATGTACAAGTGTCCCTTGGCGGTCACGCCGGCACGCAGGCGCACGTCAAAGTGATCGTGCTCGGGTTCGGTGACATCGGCCGTGGTATCGTCCACCACGAACTGGGTAGCCTGGACGGACTGGTTGGAGAAATCCACGTGATGAAGGTTATAATCCCAGGGCAGGACATTCACGGCCAACTGGAGGTTACGGCCGCTGAGGAAGTAGCCGTACAGGGTCCAGGTATGGTTGCGGGCAAAATCGCCGGGATTGGCCATCGTAAAGTTTCGGGTGTGGGAGACTCCGTTGATCGTATAACTCACAAAGCCGGTAAGCATCTTGTCGCTTTCGCGCAGATAGATAGTGCCCGCATCCGTCAGAAGGCCGTTCGCTACGGCCTCATTGATCAGGCGCTGGTAACTCTGGGCATCCTGCCCGGCATAGACCAGTTTTTCCGGGGTTTCATTTTGGGCGAGGGTCTGCGGTCCTTCGGTGACCAGCGGCGTGGGATCGTAGCCTCCCGGCGCGATGGCATAGGGCAGGGAACCGTTAAAGAGATACTCCTGCCAGGGAATCACACCGCCGTTCAGGGTAATGCGGTCTACAGAAATCGCATCGTGCTGCTCGTCATCCTGCATCCGGCAGAAAACGAAGCGTACTTTGGAAACCGCGCGTACCAGCCGGACCGTTTCCACCCGCAGTACGGGCTCTTCCAAGTGAATCTGCAGGCCCCTGCCGACGCCGGTCATCGGAAGGCCGTAGGTCGGGTCCACGCTCCGCGTGGGGATGGAAATGCCGAAAGCCGACGGGCCGAATACGGCCTCGTTTACGGTATCCCAGTCTGAATCCGTAGTCAGGGAACTGCCGATACCCTCTGCGTTCGCAAAGACGAATACATCCACGTCGGGACGCTGTGCAGCGAATTCCCTGGTGACGGGAACTACATAGCGGCGCGTCCTTCCTGCAGCGGGGAGTTGGCTCTGGGCAATGTTCAGCGCGGCGATTTTCTCGTGTCCGTCACTGGTGAATACCCAGATTTTCATATCGTGCAGCAGGTTCTCCGCCTCATCGGTGGACGGGACATCGCCTACATCCGCACGGGAAAGGTCGTCTCCCGGGGCTTCGATGTAGATGCCCATCTCCCGGGCCGGGGCGGGCGCTTCCTCCCTCCGGCAGTTCCAGAGGCTTAGTAGCGCAGCGGCGGACAATATGAGCAGACGCAGGACCTTCATCAGTACATCACGATATAAGACGAAGTGGCCTGCATCCAGTTCATCGTAACGATGACGCCCAGGGTAAGGGAAGGATGCTCAAGATCCGGGATGGAGTTGCGCGCCTCGCTCAGCGAGGAGACGAGGCAGTTGACGTTCGTGGCGCAGTCGCGCCGGAAGATGCTTGCGTCGCTTTCGCCCTCCGGCGGTTCAATGCGCCCCACGAGGTAGAATTTGCAGCCGGGCAGGATCCTGCCGTCCGCTCCCGAGAAGGAGACGCCGCTGTCATTGCAGAATTCCAGGCAGAAATAGACGTTTTCGCCGGGCAGGGTCTGCGACACCAGCGTCTGCAGTACAGGCGATGTTTCGGGCGTAAGGTAAATTCCGGAAACGCAATTGTCGTAGAGGAAATATTCTTCTCCGCTAAGCGGGCTGAAATCGAATCGCAATTGCCTTTGTCCGCCGATGATGACGCCGGTCAGGGGATACTGCGTCCCCCTTCCCACTTCCTCTGAGGTGCATCGCAGGGTCGTCCGCAGCATCGCGCAACTGTAGTTCAACGGCTGGTCCAGGGCGACCGAACGGGTGTCGCTGTACACGGATTTGGCGCCGCGGTAATCCGCCAGGATGGCATTCCAGTCCGGTTTTTCGCTGGTATAACTGGCTTCCTTGTCGGAAGTGGAGGTGCTGAAGGTAGAGTTGGCGTAATAACGCAGGTCCGGCGGGTAACAGTAGGTGGAAATGGGGGCCACGCCGTCGAGCGTGTCGTCCGCCACCTCGAAGCGGAGCCCGTTCCAAAGTATTGCCGCCGCCCCTTCGGGCAGGCCGTAACTTCCCGGATAAACCCGCAGCGAATTGCTTCTCAATTGCACGGAATGTTCTTCGTCGATCTGGATCTTATTGTCGAGGACCAATTGATCGAAGCGGGCCAACAGGTAGTCCCGCAACGCGTTGTACAGGTCGGCGTAGGTGAGGGGCTCGCTTCCGCCGGCTTCTTTCATAGCGGTGTAATGCGCCCCGCCGGAAATGTGCTCATAGACGCTCTCATCGTAACTTGAGTAGTCCAGGAGCAGGCGGTAGAGGTAGGAAAGCAGGTATTCTGCCGAGATGCCGGAGCCGCCGGTAATGTTGCCGTCGTTGGTAAACCACTTGAAATATTCTTTCAGTCGGGCGTCGCTGCAGGTTTCATTCCATACGATGGAGACGCTGCCACTGCGCCAGACTCCGTTCGCATAGTAGGCGTAGGAGGTCGTCTGAGATGCCGCCGAGGCTACTTCGCTCAGAATATCGGCGATGCTGTAGGCCGCTGCCGGAGGCGTGGTGGGAAAAATCCTGACGGGGGAGAAGCGGATGTTCGACACGACCTGCCGGCCTTCTTCGGGTTCGATGCCGCTGATTTCCAGAATGCCGTTGAGGTGCCGCTCTTCCACTTCGTTCTCGCGATGGATGCGCGGCGCTTTCCCGTAAACCAGGGCGGACGCCGTCTGGCGGGCCAACTGGACACAACTCCCGGGGAAAAGATGGGAACGGTTGTTCAGGATCAGTCCCGGAACATACCAGCCCCCGGTGTACGCCGTTTCGTAATAATCCGACGTGATGTCGGGCAGGGAGAAGCCGGCGGCGTTGCTCCGGTCTCCTTCCTGAATGGCTCCGCGGACATCGAAGGGAATCAGAAGGATTTCGGTCATTCCGCGGAAGGTTTCGTTCATTTCGGTAATGGAAGAAGGGTCGCCTTTGGAAGCGTCCGGCCTTTCGGCGCCGACGCGCAGGGCCAGGGACACGGAAACGCTTTCCCGGGGGACGAGGTCCTCCGGGTCGTCCGCATTGCAGGAAAGGATTCCCGCCGCGCAGGCAAGCAGTGCAAGCCGCTTAATAAAAGCGTTACAATTCCAGGTCATATTCTTCTCCTTCGTGCCAGTCGAGTTTGACGCTCACGCTGACCATGGGGTCGGTGACGGACACGACGCCGTTTTCAAAAATCTTGGCCTTGATAATCTTCAGGCAGCCGGCCTGCAGCGGTTCTTTTACGCCCAGGACGGAGCAGGTGACGGTGCCGTCCGGAAGGGAAACGTAAACGTGCCAGCCCCAGATATCGCCTTCCGCAGAATCCCGGGAAGGAAAATGGATGGCGGCATAACAGGTCTCCGATCCTCCGCTGACCGGCAGGTCTTCCGTGCAAACGATGGCCTTTTGCCGGAAAAGGAAGCAACTGTCCGCGATTTGGAAGCCATCCGCAAATCCGGTCGCATAGACTTTGACGCTACCCGCCGAGCGGCCTTTGGCTTCGTCGAGCACCAGAGCCGAAGCGGCGTTGGCAAAGTACAGATGGACGTCAATCCGGTTGTCTACATAATCCTCCATACGGATTTCCTTGCGCGCCGTGAAGATACCGGTATTGAAACTGTGTACCGTATCGTTCACGGCTTTCTGGAGCAGGACGGCGCTCCCGACGGTCTCCGCCGACTCCAGGAAGACCTGATCGTTGTCCCTGATGTTGGCTACGGCAAGGTGCCGGTAGGCTTTTGCAGGGAGGTAGAAAGTATAAACGGCTTCTTTTCCGTTCATCTTCTCCTGCAGGTGCTCCAGTCTTTGGAAGGGCGCTTCCGGTTCGTAGAAGGACAGGTCGATATCGCGCGCGTACGCGGAAAAAATTCCGCCCAGCCAGGACTCGAGCGCCTGGGACACGTAAATGTCCCCTTCAAGGTCCAGGACTGTGGACAACTCCGCCTGCATATTGGTCTGCAGGCGGAGTTCACAATCCACTTCGTTGTATCCGCCGCAGTCACTCAAATCCTCGTCCACAAGGTATTTGCATCCGCTGAGGAGCAAAAGGAGTGTGGACGTATAGAGGAGAGTAACGGCGGACAGACGCATTTTGAGAGGCTACAGATCGACGTTGAATTCGTAACCGGTCTCCCAGCTCAGGTCAACGGAAAGACCGAGGCTCATCTGGGTGGTACGCAGGTCAGGCGTCGTCACGTAAGCATTATGCAGGGACATCTGGCCGATACGGAAGGTAACCTTGGTCATGAAGTCCTGGATGAAGACACGCGGGATCTGCTTGGAGGCGCCTGCAGTCTTTCCGGAAGGAACCTCTTCGCCGTCCACGCCGTAGATGGGCGGGACCTGGTAATTGGTGGGCCAGGTGATCGTACCGCCTTCGCTGTTCTTGAGTTGTCCGAGGAGGTAGAAGGTGCCGCCGCTGCGGACCATATTGTCACGTCCCCAGAAGTCGTCGCCGTTGTTCTGGATTTCGAGGGCCACATAGACGTCGGCCTGTCCGTTGTCGGGGAGGGAGGCGTCGTAGTTGTCGAAGAGCAGGGTATAGTTGGGGGCGGCGGTAGGGATGGCGCCGCTGGCGATATGGTCGTCATAGACCACGTAGTTGAAGAGGGCGGGGTCGCCGCTGGCGCCGCGCTTGATATACTGCCAGCCCATACGGGAGTTCTGGCCACCGATCAGGATGCCCTTGAGGACAAAGTGGGCGTCGTTGATGGAGAAGACGCGGTCGTTCTCGGCATTGTTGGTGATGGCCTTGCGGTTGTCGTTGAGGGTGTTGTTGCCATTCCAGGTGACGTTGGTCTGGAGCAGGGCTACACCATAGTTGATGTTGTCGCGGATGGCGACGCCGCGGGTGGAAGAGGTTACCTTGCTGTTCTTTTCCCAGGCGCCGGCCGTCCATTTGTTGCCTACGCTGCTGTCATCGTCCCAGGGGCCGGTACCGTTGGGGTAGTCGGAGATGGAGAGGTTCTCCTTGGAGGTAACGCGCAGACCGCTGTTGACGTAGTACATCAGTTCGGCGGGGAACATATAGTGCGTCGGGTCAAAATCGTTGCCCGGGCTCAGCAGGGCCTCGTTGGGGAGCTTGTAGGAGAAGTAGTCGGTATCATTATACTGCAGCTGGGCGACACCCATCGGAAGGCCGAAGTCCTCATAGGGGAAGCCGTTCAGGTCTTTGGCATATTCGAAGCTGGCATTCCACTCGCTTTCGGTCATCAGGGAGTAGGTGTTGATCATCCTGTTCTTGATGGTGGAGATGGTCATATACTCGTCGTTGGCGGTAAAGTAGCTTTCGATGCGGGAGTGGATGTCTTCCGCAAGACGCTGGGCATTGGCTTCGCCGGCATTGGTCGCGGTGGCGTTGATGGTGGCGACGGCCACTTTATCAAGGTCGGCGATCATCGTCTTGACCGAACTGGAGGCACCGGCTCGGTACTCGCCCGGCTTGATGTAGGTCATCATCGAATAGGTCTTCGCGAGGTTTTCCTCGAGCGGAGTCTGTTCCACCTTGGCGCCGGTGCGGCCGTAGAGTTCGTTGTTGATCTCGTACTGGATGCCCAACTGCTGCCAGGAAATGGCGGGAAGGTCTTCGTATCCATTGAAGGAGTCTCCGGGGGCCAGGGCGCTAACTTCCGACTTCATCACGCGGTTCAGTACATAGACCATCAGGGCCTCGGTCTGGGCGTAGGCGGTAGCGTTGTCGCCAAGCCTGGGGCAGAGGTCGAAGTAGATTTCCGACGGTGTATTGCTGAGGTGGGAGTTCACCTTACCCTGGATACGGCCGGGCTGCTCGTTGATGAGGGTGGCGTAGAAGAGCATCGCATCGGTGTTGATGGGAATGCTGAGCTGCAGTACGCGGTTGGAGGAACTGGTAGCGTTCTCTTCCGCGTTGATCTGACCGCTGCTGTAAAGGGTCCCGAGTTTGAACTCCTTGAGCGCAGCCGTGGTGCTGCTGTTGACGTAGGGAACACCGCTGACACCGGTATTGAATGCCAGGATGCGGGCGTCATCGATACCCAGGAAGTTGTTGTTCCGCTGGACATTGACGGCCGTCTGCTTTGACGGGGTCGATCCGGTGGCTACGGACATGACGAACTGGGCGCTGACTTCTTTTTCGCCGCCCAGTGCGTCGTTGGAGTTCTCCTTGTTGCAGGAGGCCAGGAGTCCGGTCATCGCCAGGGCTCCCAGCAAGAGAGTTTTGAAATTCATTTTCATCACTTTAGATGTTTAGTTGTTATGATTGATTTGGTTAATTTCGTTCAATACTTCTTTTCGTGCGGCTTCGCGCTTCTTTTTGTCTTTCGGCCGCTCCTGGGCCGTGATATCCCAGGCGATGTTTACGCCGAGTTTAGGGATGATTGCCAGCCCTTCCGCAGGTCCGAGGGGGGCGCCGCAATGGGCGCATTCGTAGCGCTGCGCCCCGTAATAGCCCACGCCTATGCCCGCTTCCGCCTCGATGCGCCAATGCCGTGCCAACCGCCAGGAATAGCCGCCGAAGAGCCCGAGAGCCCAGATGTCGCCCTGCAGGCGCTCTTCGCGTACCCGCGGATACATACCGAAGGGGAAGTTCACGTTGCCTACGTTGAAGTGGCTCCAGACCAGGTCAGCGCCCACGAACCAGTGCTGATACACCTGTTCGGGCCACCAGCGCAGTTCCGGGGCAATCAAGATATGCTTCCACTTTTTGGGATTTTCCCTATCGAGGTCCCAGGCAAGCCAGCGCGGCCAGGCCTTCAGGCCGAAGTTCGCACCGAGGGAAAAATGTTCGCCGATGGCAAAGTCCACGCCCAGATTGGCGCTGGCCGATGCCGCGTAGACCAGATTTGTGCGAAGGGACGCACCTCTCCAGGAAGAACTGTCGCTTTGGGTGGCCTGAGCCTTCCCCATCGTTCCTTCCAGTAAGAGCAACATTGCTATCAACCGTATGACAGCCTTCTTTCTAACCATTCGAATTATTCCGCAAAGGTACGAAAAAAGGCGCGGAAAAGCAAATTTCCGCGCCCCTCCTCAGTGCTTGAAATCACCCCCCCCATAGGGCCGGGAGGCCGATTTTCTGTAATTGACTATAAGTCAGAAAGTTCCTGCGACATCTCGTCCTTACGTCCGACAATGATGTCCTGGTACTCCTTCAATCCGGTACCTGCGGGAATGAGGTGTCCGCAGATGACGTTCTCCTTCAGGCCTTCCAGATGGTCCACGCGGCCGCGGATGGCGGCTTCGCTGAGCACCTTTGTCGTCTCCTGGAAGGAGGCTGCCGAAATGAAGCTCCCGGTCTTGAGGGCTGCACGCGTGATACCCTGGAGCACAAGGCGTGCCGTAGCCGGCTGTGCGGGACGGGTAACCATAGTCTTTGCTCCCTGGCGGGAGAGCGAGTCGTTCTCGCTACGCATCTCACGGATGCCGATGATGTCGCCCATGGCGTACTTCTCGGAGTCGCCCGGATCTTCGACGATATGCTTTCCGAAAATCCTGTCGTTCGCGTCCATGAAGGCCCACTTGTCCACCATCTCCTCCTGGAGGAAGCCGGTGTCTCCGGGCGAGGTGATTTCCACCTTGCGCATCATCTGGCGGACGATGATCTCGAAATGCTTGTCGTTGATCTTCACGCCCTGCAGACGGTAAACCGCCTGGACCTCGTTCACGATGTACTCCTGAGCCTTGACTGGGCCGAGGATCGCGAGGATATCGGAAGGGGACACGCCGCCGTCGGAAAGAGGCATACCGGCCCTCACGTAGTCGTTCTCCTGTACGAGAATCTGCTTTGTAAGGGGTACGAGATAGCTCTTCTCTACGCCGGACTTGTTCTTGACGCTGATTTCCCTGTTTCCGCGCTTGACCTTGCCCATGATGACCTCGCCATTGATTTCGGAGAGGATTGCGGGGTTAGACGGGTTGCGTGCCTCGAAGAGTTCGGTGACGCGGGGCAGACCGCCCGTAATGTCGCTCGCCTTTCCGATGGCGCGGGGAATCTTGATTACGATATCGCCGACCTTCACCTTGTCGCCGTTCTCCACCATGACGTGGGCGCCGACGGGCAGGTTGTACTGCCTGAGGCTCTCACCCTTGGAATTAACGATGTTCAGCGCAGGGCTCTTGGTCTTGTCCTTGCTCTCGATGATAACCTTGTCGGTGCTTGCAGAGAACTCGTCGGCGGCTTCCTTCTGGAAGGTGGCGCCGTCAATCATGTTCTCGAAGCGCACCTTACCGGCCGTCTCGACAATGGTGATTGCGTTGTAGGGATCCCATTCGCAGATACGGTCGCCCTTCTTCACGGAGTCGCCGTCTTTCTTGAAGAGCACCGCTCCGTAGGGAACGTCGTACTGGGAATAGGTGATTCCTGTATTCTCGTCGATAATGCGGAGTTCCGTAGTGCGGCTTACCACGACATTCGAAGTGCTTCCGTCGCTCTCCGTGCGTTCCACGGTACGGAGTTCGCTGAACACCAGCTTGCCCTCATACTTGGAATCTATGGAGGAATCGGCTGCCGACGAAGATGCCGTACCACCGACGTGGAAGGTACGCAGGGTAAGCTGTGTACCGGGCTCACCGATGGACTGTGCGGCGATTACGCCTACGACTTCGCCCTTCTCCACCATGCGGCTTGTCGCGAGGTTGCGTCCGTAGCACTTGGCGCAGACGCCCTTGCGGCTTTCACAAGTGAGCACCGAGCGGATTTCAACCTGTTCGATGGGCAGGGAGTTGATGAGCGTGGCTTCGGCTTCGCGGATTTCCTCGCCCGCACGGATGATGAGCTCGCCCGTAAGCGGGTTGAAGATATCGTGTACCGATGTACGTCCGAGGATGCGCTCGCCCAGAGATTCCACCACTTCGTCCTTGTTCTTGATGGCGGTGGCGATAAGCCCGCGAAGCGTACCGCAGTCCTCTTCGGTAATGATTACGTCATGCGACACGTCCACCAGACGCCTTGTCAGGTAACCGGCATCCGCCGTCTTGAGGGCGGTATCGGCCAGACCCTTACGGGCACCGTGCGTGGAGATGAAGTACTCGAGCACCGTCATACCTTCCTTCAGGTTGGAGATAATCGGGTTTTCGATAATCTCGGCTCCGGATGCACCGGACTTCTGGGGCTTTGCCATAAGGCCTCGCATACCGCAGAGCTGCTTGATCTGGCTGGCGGAACCACGGGCTCCGGAATCCAGCATCATGAACACGGGGTTGAAACCCTGCTGGTCTGCGGAAATCTGCTTCGTAACCACGGAGGTGAGCTTGTTGTCCACTGCGGACCAGAGGTCGATAACCTTGTTGTAACGCTCGTTGTTGGTGAGGAAGCCCATCGCGTAGTCGCCCTTGATCTTCTCGATGCCCTTGTAGGCCTCTTCGATGAGGGATTTCTTCTCTGCGGGGACGATGACGTCGCCGAGGTTGAAGGAAATACCTGCACGGAAGGCCTGGTAGTAACCGAGGTTCTTGATATCGTCAAGGAACTGGGCCGTGCGGGTGACGCCGGTGTATTTGATGACATCGGTAATGATGCTGCGCAGGGCCTTCTTGCCAAGCACGTCGTTCACGTAGGGCACCTCGTCGGGAACATACTGGTTCACGATGATGCGTCCTGCGGTGGTCTTTATGCTGTGGGTCCCCTTGGAAGGGTCGGTCTTGTCCTTGGGAAGGCGCACGTTGATTTCAGCGTGCATGTCGATGACCTTTGCGTCATAGGCGATAATAACCTCCTCCGGGCCGTAGAAACTCTTTCCCTCACCCTTGGCTCCCGGACGTGACTTCGTAATGTAGTAGAGTCCGAGCACCATGTCCTGGGAAGGAACGGTGATAGGGGCTCCGTTGGCGGGGTTAAGGATGTTGTGCGAACCGAGCATCAGCAGGTGGGCCTCCATGATGGCGGCGTTGCTGAGCGGGAGGTGGACAGCCATCTGGTCACCGTCGAAGTCCGCGTTGAAAGCGGTACAGGCGAGCGGGTGCAGCTGGATGGCCTTGCCCTCGATCATCCTCGGCTGGAACGCCTGGATGCCCAGACGGTGAAGGGTCGGTGCGCGGTTGAGCAGCACGGGATGTCCCTTCATCACGTTCTCGAGGATGTCCCACACGACGGGATCCTTGCGGTCCACGATCTTCTTTGCGGACTTTACGGTCTTCACTATACCGCGCTCTATGAGCTTGCGGATGATAAAAGGTTTGTAAAGTTCCGCCGCCATGAACTTCGGAAGGCCGCACTCGTGCATGTTGAGCTCGGGACCCACGACGATGACGGAACGTGCGGAATAATCCACGCGCTTACCGAGAAGGTTCTGGCGGAAGCGGCCCTGCTTTCCCTTGAGGGAGTCGGAGAGACTCTTGAGGGCGCGGTTGGACTCGCTCTTGACCGCGGAGGACTTCTTGGAGTTGTCGAAGAGGGAATCGACGGCTTCCTGAAGCATGCGCTTTTCATTGCGGAGGATGACTTCCGGAGCCTTGATCTCTATGAGTTTCTTCAGACGGTTGTTGCGGATAATCACGCGGCGGTACAGGTCGTTCAGATCGGAGGTCGCAAAGCGGCCGCCGTCGAGCGGGACGAGGGGACGAAGGTCGGGCGGAATGACCGGAATGACCTTCATTATCATCCACTCGGGACGGTTGACGCCTTTGGATTCCTGGAACCACTTGACAACCTGCAGCCTCTTGAGTATGTCGGTTTTGCGCTGTTGGGATGACTCCACTGCCATGCGCTGGCGCAGTTCCCTTCCGAGCTCGTCTACGTCAATCTCCTTGAGGAGGTCGTAGATACCCTCGGCGCCCATCTTTGCAACCAGCTTGGCAGGGTCGCTGTCGGGCAGGGCCGCATTGCCGGGCAGCTTAGCGAGAACGTCCATATACTCGTCCTCGGAAAGCAGGTCCATAGCCTTGAGTCCGCTCTCGCCCGGGCGTACTACTATATACTTTTCGTAGTAAATCACGGATTCGAGCTTCTTGGCGGGCAGGCCCAGAAGTGCGGAAATCTTGTTAGGCGCGCTCTTGAAGTACCAGATGTGTGCAACCGGAACGGTCAGGGTGATATGGCCCATACGTTCACGGCGCACCTTCTTTTCTGTAACCTCGACGTTGCAGCGGTCGCATACGATTCCGCGGTAGCGGATGCGCTTGTACTTTCCGCAGTAGCATTCGTAATCCTTTGTGGGGCCGAAAATCTTCTCGCAGAAAAGTCCGTCGCGCTCCGGCTTGTAAGTCCTGTAATTGACCGTCTCCGGCTTGAGGACCTCACCGCAGGATCTCGCTGTAATGTCCTCGGGGGAGGCCAGCGAGATGCTGATCGTCTGGAAATTGCTCTTTACTTTATTTTCCTTGTTATTGAAAGTAGGCATAACAAAAGTCGTTCAAAAGATTATTCCAACGTTACCTTCAGGCCGAGGCCCCTCAATTCATGAAGCAGGACGTTCAGGGACTCAGGCACGCCTGCAGGCGGCATGGGATCACCCTTGACGATAGCCTCATAGGTCTTGGACCTTCCGGTGATGTCGTCCGATTTGACCGTCAGGATTTCCTGCAGGGAGTTGGCGGCGCCGAAGGCTTCGAGCGCCCAGACTTCCATTTCTCCGAAACGCTGGCCGCCGAACTGGGCTTTTCCTCCCAGAGGCTGCTGGGTTATCAGGGAATACGGTCCGATTGAACGTGCGTGCATCTTGTCGTCTACCATGTGGCCGAGCTTGATCATGTAGATCACGCCAACGGTCGCAGGCTGGTCGAACCAGTCGCCGGTACCGCCGTCGCGCAGCATGGTCTTGCCGAAGCGGGGAACGCCTGCCTTGTCGGTGTATGAGCAGATTTCCTCGATGCTGGCACCGTCGAAGATAGGAGTGCTGAACTTGAGCCCGAGACGGTATCCGGCCCAGCCGAGTACGGTCTCATAAATCTGTCCGAGGTTCATACGGGAAGGCACGCCCAGAGGGTTGAGCACGATATCGACGGGAGTACCGTCCTCGAGGAACGGCATATCCTCCTGGCGCACTATCTTTGCCACGATACCCTTGTTTCCGTGCCGGCCGGCCATCTTGTCTCCGACGGTAATCTTGCGCTTCTTGGCGATATAGACCTTTGCGAGCTGCATGACTCCGTTGGGAAGTTCGTCGCCGATCTTTATCTTGTCGATTTCACGCTTGTAAACGGCAGTCTCCGCTTTCAGGGTGGTGCAGTAGTTGTTGATGAGGTCACGGATGAGCGCATTCGTGTCCTTGTCGGCCGTCCACTTTGCAGAGCCCACGTTGTTGTAGTCGATTCCCTTCAGGAGTTCGAGGGTGAACTTCTTGTCCTTGGGGATGACTTCTACGCCGTAGAGGTCGTCCACGCCTACGCTCTTGCGGTTCTTGGTGAGAGTGAAGAGCTTCTGGATGAAGTCCGCGCGCAGCTTCTCGGCCTTGCGGTTGAATTCCGCTTCGCGCAGTTCCAGACGGGTCTTCTGATCGTTCTTGGATGCACCCCTGCGCCCTGTTTCCTTGGAAAGCTTGGCATAGAGGGCAGTCCCGACCACCGTTCCGCTCAGCGAGGGGTTCGCCTTCAGGGAAGCGTCCTTGACATCGCCGGCCTTGTCGCCGAAGATAGCCTTGAGAAGCTTCTCCTCAGGGGACGGATCGCTCTCGCCCTTGGGGGTAATCTTGCCTATCATGATGTCACCGGGCTCGATATGGGCGCCGATGCGTACGATACCGTTCTCGTCGAGGTCCTTGGTGGCATCCTCGCTGACATTTGGAATATCGGAGGTAAGTTCCTCCATTCCGCGCTTGGTGTCGCGTACCTCGGTAAGGTACTCATCCACGTGCACGCTCGTCAGGACATCCCACTTTACCATTTCCTCGCTGAGGACGATAGCATCCTCGTAGTTGTAACCCTTCCAGGGCATGAATGCCACCTTGAGGTTGCGTCCAAGTGCGAGTTCGCCGTCCTGGGATGCGTAACCTTCGGTAAGGACCTGGCCTTTGGTGACCTTGTCGCCCTTGCGGACGATGGGAATGAGGTTTACCGTAGTGTTCTGGTTGGTCCTGCGGTAGATGGGAAGCTTGTAAACGGTCTCCTCGGGAGCAAAGCTTACGAATTTCTCGTCTTCGGTCCGTTCGTACTTGATGTGGATCTCGTTGGCGTCCACATAAGTCACGTCACCGGTGCGCTCGGCGATGAACTGGGTGCGGGAATCCAGGCAGACACGCTCCTCCAGGCCGGTGCCCACGATGGGGGACTCGGGCTTGAGGAGGGGAACGGCCTGGCGCATCATGTTCGCTCCCATGAGGGCGCGGTGCGCATCGTCGTGCTCGAGGAAGGGAATAAGGGAAGCTGCAACCGAAGCCATCTGGTTCGGCGCAACGTCCATGTAATTCACCTCTTCTTTGGTAACTACCGGGAAGTCGGCCTCCAGGCGGCACTGGATACGGTCCTCGAGGATGTTGCCGTCATCGTCCATGCGGACGTTGGCGAGCGAAACCAGCTTTTCTTCCTCTTCCTCCGCGCTCATGTAATGCCATCCGGATGCACTGAGATCCACTTTGCCGCCCTTGACGTCGCGGTAAGGGGTTTCGATGAATCCGAGTGCATTGATACGGGCATATACGCAGAGGGATGAAATCAGACCGATGTTCGGTCCTTCCGGAGACTCGATAGGGCAGAGGCGTCCGTAATGGGTGTAGTGGACGTCGCGCACCTCGAATCCGGCACGGTCGCGTGAAAGACCTCCGGGGCCGAGAGCGGAAAGACGTCTCTTGTGGGTGATTTCCGCAAGAGGGTTCGTCTGGTCCATGAACTGGCTCAGCTGGCTTGTGCCGAAGAACGAGTTGATGACGGACGAAAGCGTCTTGGCGTTGATCAGGTCTATGGGGTTGAACTGCTCGCTGTCGCGCACGTTCATCCTTTCACGGATAGTCCTCGCCATACGGCTCAGTCCGACGCTGAACTGGTTCGCGAGCTGTTCGCCCACAGTCCTTACGCGACGGTTGCTGAGATGGTCGATATCATCGACTACAGCCCTCGAATTGATGAGCTGGATGAGATATTTGATAATCTCGATGATGTCGGTGTTGGTCAGGACGCGCACTTCGGGATCCGTAGTAAGCCCGAGTTTCTTGTTCAGGCGGTAGCGGCCCACGATTCCGAGGTCATAGCGCTTCTCGGAGAAGAACAGCTTCTCGATGACGTCCCTTGCCGTACTCTCATCGGGCGGTTCCGAATTGCGGAGCTGCTTGTAGATGTAGTTGACGGCTTCTATCTCGGTATTGGTAGGATCCTTCTGGAGAGTGTTGAAGATGATGGCGTACTCGTTGGAGCCGACCTCGTCCTTCTGCAGGAGTATGGTCTTGACATCAGTTTCGAGTATGGCTTCCATCGTGTTCTCGTCGAGAACCTCACCCCTGTCGACGACAGGCTGGGTACGCTCGATGGGGATAACCTCTCCGGTATCCTCGTCCTCAAAATCTTCGGTCCATGTTTTCAGCACCTTTGCCGCGAGCTTGCGGCCGGCGTTGGCCTTGAGGTTCTTTTTTGTGACCGCCACCTCGTCGGCGAGGTCGAAGATGTCGATGATATCCTTGTCGGAATTGAATCCGATGGCCCTGAGAAGGGTGGTTACCGGCAGCTTCTTCTTGCGGTCGATGTAGGCGTGCATCACGTTGTTGATGTCGGTGGCGAACTCAATCCACGAACCCTTGAAGGGGATGATCCTCGCGGAATAGAGTTTCGTTCCGTTGGCGTGCATGCTCTGGTCGAAGAACACTCCGGGAGAGCGGTGCAGCTGGGAAACTATGATGCGCTCCGATCCGTTGATGACAAAGGTCCCGGCGGGCGTCATGTAGGGAATGTCACCCAGATAGACGTCCTGGACCCTCGTATCGAAATCCTCGTGCTCGGGGTCCGTACACGAGAGGCGGAGTTTCGCCTTGAGGGGAACATGGTAGGTAAGCCCCCGTTCAAGGCATTCGCTTACGGAATACTTGGGCGGATCGATGAAGTAATCGACGAATTCGAGCTTATAATTGTTCCTCGTGTCTTCAATGGGGAAAATCTCCTGGAAGACCTGGTACAACCCTTCGTTCTTACGGTTTTCCGGGGTTGTCTCCATCTGGAAGAAGTCCTTGAAGGACTTTATCTGGGCTTCCAGCAGGTCGGGATATTCCAGGATTTTCGATGTTGCGAAATTTATACGCTTGTTATTGGTCTTCTTAGACATGTTTTGACCCTGAAGAATGGAAAATTTTTATACGGAAAAAAGGTTTAGAGCCTTTTTTCGGCTCTAAACCTGTTTGTCCCCTAAGCAGGGAGAGCGATGAAGTTACTTAATCTCAACTTCAGCTCCGGCCTCTTCGAGTGCAGCCTTGAGGGCTTCGGCCTCTGCTTTGGAAATCTTTTCCTTAACGGTGGAAGGAGCTCCGTCAACGAGATCCTTCGCTTCCTTCAGACCGAGACCGAGTTCGTTCTTGACGACCTTGATCACGTTGAGCTTGCCCTGTCCCGCAGAGGTGAGGACTACATCAAATTCGGTCTGCTCAGCCTCGGCGGCTGCGCCGGCACCGGCTTCAGCGGACACCACGACTGCTGCCGCGGCGGGCTTGATACCATACTCTTCCTCCAGGATCTTCGCAAGTTCCTGAACGTCTTTCACAGAAAGGCTAACGAGCTCTTCTGCGAGGGCTTTTACATCTGCCATAATTGTTTTATTTTTTAATTGTTGATATTACTTGATTTTCTCGTCGTCAGCCTTGCCTTCGCAAGCGTTCTGCAGGGCGGAAACAACATTCCGTGCAGGGCTCTGGAGGAGACCGATGATATCGCCGATAAGTTCTTCGCGGGTCTTGATGGAGGCGAGCATGTCGAGCTTGTCCTCACCGATGAACACGCATTCCTGTACGTAGGCGCCTTTCACCACGGGCTTGTTGAACCCTTCCTTCAGGAGCTTCTTGATGAGCTTGCCGGGAGCGGCGGGCACCTGGGTGTACATAAGGGCGGTGTTGCCCACGAGCGTCTCGGAGAGGGTCTGGACATCTTCGTTCATTCCCTTGAGCACGTGTGCAAGCAGCGTGTTCTTAACGACCGTAAGAACGATACCGTTGTTGAAGCATTCGCGACGGAGTTTTGAAGTCTGCTCGGCGTTCAGGCCGGCGATATCGGTGATGTAGAAGTTGGGAAACTCCTTCATCTGCGCCGAGATACCTTCAATAATCTGACCTTTCAGTTCTTTTTTCATAGTATTGAATTTTTACTCGGCACCGTTGAGGAATGCCTTGAGATCGATTTTAATACCGGGGCTCATAGTCGTGCAGATGGCTGCGCTCTTCATGTAAGTGCCCTTGAGAGACTGCGGCTTGAGTTTGGAGATGGCGTTAAGCACCTCGGCCGCATTTTCATAAATCTGCTGGGGAGTGAAGGAAACCTTGCCGATTCCGGTGTGGATGATTCCGGTCTTGTCAACCTTGAAATCAATCTTACCGCCCTTCACGTCCTTGACCGCGTTTCCGATTTCCATCGTAACGGTGCCGGTCTTGGGGTTGGGCATGAGGCCGCGGGGACCGAGAATCTTTCCGAGGGCGCCGATCTTGGGCATCACGGAAGGGGTGCAGACGATAACGTCGATATCGGTCCAGCCACCTTTGATTTTTTCCACAAATTCGTCGAGTCCGACATAGTCGGCTCCGGCGGCTTTGGCTTCTTCCTCTTTGTCGGGAGTGCAGAGTGCAAGTACCCTGACCACCTTACCCGTTCCATGAGGGAGGGTGACGACGCCACGGATCATCTGGTTCGCCTTGCGCGGATCTACTCCGAGGTTGGCGGACAGTTCGACAGTGGCATCGAACTTGGTGTAGGTGAGGTCTTTAAGCATTTCGCACGCCTCAGAGAGCGGATACAGTTTCGCGTGGTCGTACTTGGCCTCGACAACTTTCTGATTTTTCGTTAGTTTACTCATTTCAGTGTGCGATTTATTAAAGATCCTTCGGGAATTCACCGCTCACGGTAATACCCATGCTTCTTGCCGTACCGGCTACCATACGCATCGCGGAGGCGATGGTAAAGCAGTTGAGGTCCGACATCTTTCCTTCGGCGATGGCCTTAACCTGGTCCCAGGTCACGGACGCGACCTTCTTGCGGTTGGGCTCTCCGGACGCGGTCTGGATTTTTGCGGCTTCCTTGAGGGAAACGGCCACGGGGGGCTGCTTCACGACGAAGGAGAAGGACTTGTCCGAATATACGGTAATCACCACGGGGAGGGTCTTGCCCGCCAGTTGCTGCGTCTGGGCGTTGAACGCCTTGCAGAAATCCATGATGTTCAAGCCTTTGGAACCGAGGGCCGGTCCTACCGGAGGTGCAGGATTGGCAGCTCCGCCTTTGATTTGGAGCTTGATGAATCCGGTAACTTCTTTTGCCATAATAGGATGTTATTCTTTTGTTACTTGGTTGAAGCTGAGTTCCAGTTGTGTCTTGCGACCGAAAATCACTACTATAACCTTGATCTTGCTTCTGTCTTCCAGAATTTCGTCGACAGTACCGCTGAAGCCGTTGAACGGCCCGTCTGTAATCTTGACGGACTCGCCGACCTTGTAGTCCACCACGGTGTACGCGGCGGCTTCCGCGTTTTCGTCCTGGGTTCCGAGTATGCGTGCGGCTTCCTCGTCGGTCATAGGGGCGGGAATCCTCTCTACGAGGTTTCCTGCTCCTGTTCTCTTCTCCGTCAGGAATCCGGACATTCCGGGAACGTTGTTGCGGATTATGTTCTCAAGCATGGGAGAGAGCTCCGCCTGGATGAGTACATAGCCGGAAATGAGGATACGGTCCACGACCGTCCTCTTGTTTCCCTTGGTCACGATTTCCTTGCGAACGGGGACAAGAACCTGTCCTACCGAGTCGCCGAGACCGCTTCTCTCGATTTCTTTCTTAAGATATTCTGCAGCCTTCTTTTCCTTCCCTCCAGCCGTGCGCAGAACATACCATTTCATTTCGCCCATTGGAATCTGTCGGTAAAGTTACAGTGTGTAGATTGCAGTCATCAGGTGCTGGAAGGCGAAATCCACCACGAAGAGCGCAGCGGCGAGGATAATCGTGGCAACGAGTACCTGAACCGCACTTTCCTGCAGTTTGGGCCAGGTAGGCCACGTCGTCTTCTGCGTCAGCTCGACGAAGGACTCCTTCAAATAATTGACAAACTTTCTCATCTTCACTTTTAATGGACGCCGCTTATTGGAAGCGGGGGGCGCGGCATCTGTTAAACATTATCAAGTCGTAACCCTTGATATCTGGCAGGGGAAGCAGGATTCGAACCCACATCGACGGTTTTGGAGACCGCTGAACTACCCTTGTTCTATTCCCCTGAATGCGGGCCCCCGGTCAATCCGGGCGCCCGCAACAGGATTCAAACTCTCTTAGTCGAGAATCTTGATCACCTGGCCGGCACCGACGGTGCGTCCACCTTCACGGATAGCGAAGCGCAGACCTTCGTTCAGAGCCACGGGAGTGATGAGGTTCACATCAATCTCCACGTTGTCGCCGGGCATAACCATTTCAACTCCTTCGGGCAGCTTGATCTCACCGGTAACGTCGAGCGTACGGATGAAGAACTGGGGACGGTAGTTGTTGTGGAACGGCGTGTGACGGCCACCCTCTTCCTTCTTCAGAACATAGATCTGTCCGAGGAAGTGCTTGTGAGGGGTGATGGAGCCGGGCTTGGCGATAACTTCGCCGCGCTTGACTTCCTTCTTGTCGATACCGCGGAGGAGCAGACCTACGTTGTCTCCTGCCTCGCCCTGGTCGAGCAGCTTGCGGAACATCTCGACGCCGGTTACGACGGTGCTCTTCGGCTTGTCGTTGAAACCTACGATTTCAGCGGGATCGTTCACGTGGATGGTACCGGTCTCGATACGTCCGGTAACGACGGTTCCGCGTCCGGTGATCGTGAAGACGTCCTCGATAGGCATCAGGAACGGCTTCTCGTTCTCACGTACAGGGATGGGGATGTACTCGTCGACAGCAGCCATGAGCTCGAGAACCTTCTCTTCCCACTCGGGCTCCCCGTTGAGGGCGCCAAGGGCGGAACCACGGATGACGGGAGCGTTGTCGCCGTCGAAGTCATACTTGCTGAGGAGCTCGCGAACCTCCATTTCAACGAGGTCAAGCATTTCCTCATCGTCCACGAGGTCAACCTTGTTCAGGAAGACGACGATCTTCGGAACGTTCACCTGCTTTGCAAGCAGAACGTGCTCGTTGGTCTGGGGCATGGGACCGTCAGTGGCGGCAACCACGAGGATTGCACCGTCCATCTGGGCGGCACCGGTAACCATGTTCTTCACATAGTCAGCGTGACCCGGGCAGTCCACGTGCGCATAGTGGCGGTTCTCGGTCTGGTACTCTACGTGAGCGGTGTTGATGGTGATACCGCGCTCCTTCTCTTCGGGAGCGTTGTCGATCTGGTCGAAAGACTTGATTTCGCTCAGACCTTTCTTTGCCAGCACCTGGGTGATGGCGGCGGTAAGAGTGGTCTTACCGTGGTCAACGTGGCCGATTGTGCCAATGTTGACATGGGGTTTGTCCCTTTTGAAAACTTCTTTTGCCATAATATTATGTATAAAGTTGTTACCAACAAAAAAGAGCCGATGATGGGATTTGAACTCATGACCTCATCCTTACCAAGGATGCGCTCTACCCCTGAGCTACATCGGCTTTTTTGAGCGGGGTAGGAGAATCGAACTCCCATTTCCAGCTTGGAAGGCTGGCATAATAGCCATTATACGAACCCCGCAAGATGCGGAAGCCGCGATTCTCTTCCGCTTCGTGGGTGAGGATGGATTCGAACCACCGTAGGCATCGCCAGCAGATTTACAGTCTGCCCCATTTGACCGCTCTGGTACTCACCCGGATATCGCTGCTGTTGAGCCGATAGAGGGAGTCGAACCCACGACCTCGAGATTACAAATCACGCGCTCTGGCCGGCTGAGCTATATCGGCAAAACTTTGTTATTTCAAAGACCCCTTCTCCAAAGGGACTGCAAAGATAGGGATATTTTTCAAATTCCAAAACATATTTGATAAAAAATTACTACCTTCGGCAGCTCAAAGATAATTAACGCTACAATGTCTGAAAACAGGAAACAACTTCTGAGCGATTCTCCGGCGATGCGCTGGACCGCTCTCGTGCTGCTGGCGGCGGCAAATCTTTTCGCTTATATTTTCATGGACGTGCTGTCACCCCTGCAGGAACTGCTGCAGACGCAGCGTGGCTGGGATCCGGTGGCTTACGGTCATTACGCGGGCTCGGAAACCTTCCTCAACGTGTTCGTGTTCTTCCTTATATTCGCGGGTATCATCCTGGACAAGATGGGGGTGCGTTTCACCGCAGTCCTTTCCGGTGCGGTGATGCTTGCCGGGGCCCTAGTCAAGTACTATGCGGTCAGCGATGCCTTTGTGGGCAGCGGGGCGCAGGCCTGGTTCGACGCGAACCTCAACCTGCCCGAGGCATGGTGGAACGTCACACCTTTTTATAAAGGTATGCCCGGCTCGGCCAAGCTTGCATCGGTGGGATTCATGATATTCGGCTGCGGTTGCGAGATGGCGGGGATTACCGTTTCCCGTGGTATAGTGAAGTGGTTCCGCGGTAAGGAAATGGCGCTTGCCATGGGCGTGGAGATGGCTATCGCGCGTGTCGGCGTAGCCATCGTGATGCTCGGCTCCCCGGTTGTCGCGGCCATAGCCCCGGTAAGCGTTTCCCGTCCCGTTGCGCTCGGCGCCGTGCTGCTCTGCATCGGACTTATCCTGTTCATCGTCTACGGATTCATGGACAAGCGGCTTGACGCACAGGGCGTAGCGGAAGAGAAGGACGACCCGTTCAAGGTCAGCGATATAGGCAAGATACTTTCGCTCAAGATGTTCTGGATTGTGGCATTGCTATGCGTGCTTTATTACAGCGCGATTTTCCCCTTTCAGAAGTATGCTATCAATATGCTCCAGTGTAATCTGGGATATACGGCGGAACAGGCCGGACGCGTATTCTTCGTATTCCCGCTCGGAGCCGCGGCCATTACCCCGTTCCTCGGCAATTTCCTGGACCGCAAGGGTAAGGGCGCGACCATGCTCATCCTAGGTGCGCTCCTGATGATACTCTGCCACCTGACCTTTGCGCTGGTCGTTCCCGCCACAAAGTCGGTGCTGATAACCTATCTGGCGATTGTCCTTCTGGGCATTTCCTTCTCCCTGGTGCCCGCGGCCCTCTGGCCGAGCGTTCCCAAGCTTATAGATGAGAAGCTTCTCGGGTCGGCCTATGCCCTGATTTTCTGGATCCAGAATATCGGGCTTTACGCCTTCCCCATGATAATAGGTTCGGTGCTGAGTGCCTCCAACCCGGGAGTGTCGGATCCACTGAATTATAATTACACCGTTCCGATGCTGGTGTTCGCGTCCCTCGGGGTGGTCGCCCTCATACTCGGATTCGTGCTGAAAGTCGAAGACAGGCGCAAGGGCTTCGGCCTTGAACTTCCGAATATCAAATAATGTACAAATACCTCGACAATATAAGCAACCCTGCGGATTTCCGCCAGTTCGGCATGGATGAGCTCCGTGCCCTGTGCGCGGAAGTCAGGGACTATATGGTCAGGAGCTGTGCGCAGAGTCCAGGGCACCTGGCGTCAAGCCTGGGTGCCGTGGAGCTCATTGTCGGTTACCATTATGTTTTCGATACCTCTGAAGACAAGATAGTCTTTGATGTAGGGCATCAGGCCTACGCCCACAAGATACTTACCGGTCGCAGGGAGGCTTTCAGGAACCTGAGGACCCAGGACGGGCCCAGCGGCTTCCCGAAAATGTCGGAAAGCCCCTATGATGCCTTCGGTGCCGGCCATTCGTCCACTTCGGTATCGGCGGCACTCGGACTGGCGGAAGCTGCCCGGATGCAGGGGCAGGGATATAAGGTTGCCGCCCTGATAGGGGACGGAGCGCTCACGGGCGGTCTTGCTTTCGAAGGCCTGAACAATGCCGGGGAAAGCAATGCCGATATACTCATCCTGCTCAATGACAACAACCAGAGTATCGATGCCCCGCGGGGAGCCCTCCAGCACTACCTGCTGCGGGTGACTACCAGCCGGGGCTACAACCGCATAAAGAACAATGTCTGGAAGGCGCTCGGCGAGGGCCGGGTCCGCCGCGGTCTCCAGCGCAGCGTCCGCGCCATCAAATCCTGGTTCGTCAAGCGTAGCGGCGGCGATTTCTTCGAATCCCTGGGCCTGCGCTACTTCGGTCCGGTGGACGGCAACGATATAGAGCAGGTCGTCCGTGCCCTGCGCCGCCTCAAACGGATGGGGGGACCGCGTCTTCTGCACTGCATTACCGTCAAGGGCAAGGGCTATGCGCCCGCCGAGGCGGATCCCGTCGTCTGGCATGCTCCGGGCAAATTCGATCCCCTCACCGGCGAAAGAAAGCTTTCCGTTTATCCTGCGGACCGCTATCAGGATGTCTTCGGCGAGGTGCTATGCGAACTCTGCGACGCTGATCCGCGCGTAGTCGGCGTAACTCCCGCCATGGCCAGCGGCTGCGGAATGACAGCGCTGGAACGGCGCCACCCGGAGCGTTTCTTCGACGTGGGAATCGAGGAAGAACACGCCGTTACCTTCTCAGCAGGTCTCGCCGCCGGGGGGATGCGGCCTTTCTGCAACATTTATTCAGCCTTCTCGCAGCGTGCCTACGACCAGATAATCCACGACGTTGCCCTGCAGGACCTTCCGGTGGTCCTGTGTTTCGACAGGGCTGGCCTCGTGGGGGAGGACGGTGCCACGCACCAGGGGGCTTTCGACATGGCGGCCTACCGTTGCATACCGGGCTCAGTCGTCAGCGCCCCCCGCAACGAACTGCAACTGAAAGGCCTGATGCATGCCGCGCTCCGCTATCCGGGCGGACCATATATAATAAGGTACCCGCGCGGGACTGGAGAGGGTGTGGAGTGGAAGTCGGTGCCGGTCCCGGAGATTCCGGTCGGTAGGGCGGAAATGCTGCTGGAAGGCGGCGACATCATGGTTCTGGGTATAGGACCGGTAGTAAATCGTGCCGCAGAGGCAGCCGCCGCTTTCGGCGGACGCGTCGGGGTATGCGACATGCGCTTCCTCAAGCCGATGGATACGGCGATGCTGGATGCAATCCTTGCCCGCTGCAAAACCCTGGTGACGGTAGAAGACGGCAGCCTGGCCGGAGGGCTTTACGGTGCAGTTTGTGAATATGTGCAGGCGAAGGGGCTTGCGGTGCGTATACACGGCGTCGGCATTCCCGACCGCTTCATCCCGCACGGCCGTCAGGCCGACCAGCGCGCCGCCTGCGGCCTCTCCACCGAAAAAATATCGGATTTGTTGAATAATATTTTGAAATAATGGAATATAGTGAACAAGAACAAATCAGAAGGGAATCCCTTGTAAAACTGCGCGAACTGGGCATCGAGCCCTATCCCGCAGCCCAATATCCGGTCAATGCCGAAGCGGCGCAGATCGCAGCGGAATACAAGCCTGAAGAGGGCAATTTTGCCGACGTCTGCCTGGCCGGCCGCATAATGAGCCGCCGCATTATGGGAGCGGCATCGTTCGGCGAACTGCAGGACGCTTCCGGCCGTATCCAGATTTACGTCAAGCGTGACGAAATCTGCCCCGGCGAGGACAAGACAATGTACAACACGGTCTGGAAGAAGCTGCTTGATATAGGCGACATCATTGGCGTAAAGGGCTTCGCCTTCATCACCCAGACCGGCCAGCTTTCCATCCATGTGCGGGAGCTGACGGTACTGAGCAAGTCCCTTCGGGTGCTGCCCATCGTCAAGGAGCTCGACGGGCAGGTCTTCGACGCCTTCACGGATCCGGAGTTGCGCTATCGCCAGCGCTACGTGGACCTCATCGTGAACCCCCAGGTGCGCGATACCTTCGTAAAGCGCGCTAAAATCGTCGCGACGATGCGCGAATACTTCAACGCGGCCGGCTGCCTGGAGGTGGAGACTCCCATCCTGCAGAGCATCCCCGGCGGTGCCACCGCGCGTCCCTTCATCACACACCACAATGCGCTGGATATTCCGCTTTACCTGCGGATTGCCAATGAGCTGTACCTCAAGCGCCTGATCGTAGGCGGATACAACGGCGTCTATGAGTTCGCCAAGGACTTCCGCAACGAGGGCATGGACAAGACCCACAATCCGGAGTTCACCTGCATGGAAATCTATGTGGCCTACAAGGACTACAACTGGATGATGGATTTTGTGGAGAAAATGCTTGCAAAGGTGGCGACGGCGGTCAACGGCACGACGGTGGTAAACATCGCCGGGAACGAGGTGGACTTCGGCGGAAGCTACCGCCGCCTGCCCATCCTCGAAGCCATCCGCGAATATGCGGGCGTCGACGTGAAGGGGATGGACGAAGCCGCCCTGCGCGAAACCTGCAAGAAACTGAAGGTGGAAATCGAGCCGTCGATGGGCAAGGGCAAGCTGATTGACGCTATTTTCGGCACCTATTGCGAAGAAAAGCTAGTGCAGCCGACCTTTATTATCGATTATCCGGTGGAGATGTCACCGCTGACCAAGCGCCACCGCGAGGATCCGACGCTGACCGAGCGCTTTGAACTCTTTGTCTGCGGCAAGGAGCTCGCGAACGCCTACAGCGAGCTGAACGACCCCATCGACCAGCTGGAGCGCTTCCAGGAACAGGCCGCGCTCAAGAGCAAGGGCGACGACGAGGCGATGTTCATCGACTATGACTTTGTCCGCGCGCTCGAATACGGCATGCCGCCCACTTCGGGACTCGGGATGGGGATTGACCGCCTGACGATGTTCATGACCGGGCAGACCGCTATCCAGGACGTACTCTTCTTCCCGCAGATGCGTCCGGAGAAACCCCTTCGCAAGGAGGCCCCGAAGGAATGAGCCCGGAGCGAATCACTTCGTTTCAGAATCCCAAGCTGAAGCATTTGCTGGCGCTGCAGGAGAAGTCTTCCCTGCGGCGGGAGACGGGGCTGTTTGTCGTGGAGGGACGGCGCGAAGTCGAGCGCTGCATCGCCTCCGGCTTCACAGTCGATACGCTTTTCATCTGCCCCGAGATTGCCGGCGCTGGTTTTCCGGAGGGTACTGCCCCTTCGGAAGCTGCCGGCAAAGTCTTTGAGCTGAGCCGGGCGGTTTATGAGAAGGTGGCGTACCGCGGGGGAACGGAAGGTGTAATAGCCGAAGTGAAAGCCCGTCACCTGCGCTTGGAAGACCTGAAATTGCCGGAGAGTTCGCTGGTCGTAGTAATGGAAAGCGTCGAAAAGCCCGGGAACCTCGGTGCGGTCCTGCGCAGCGCCGATGCGGCAGGCGCCGATGCGGTGCTGGTCTGCGACCCGCTCACCGACCTTTACAATCCGAATCTCATACGGGCGAGCCTTGGGGCTGTCTTCAGCTGTCCGGTGGCCTGTTGTACCACGGCGGAAGCGATTGCCTTTCTCAAGGGAAATGGCATCCGCATCCTGACGGCGCAGCTTCAGGACAGCAAGCCCTATTATGGTATTGACATGACCGTCGGCACCGCCCTGGTTATGGGCAGCGAGGCGCTCGGCCTTGGTGATGAATGGCGCAAGGCGGCGGATGCCCACATACTTATCCCTATGCGTGGTATCGTTGATTCGCTCAACGTATCCGTAAGTGCTGCCATCCTGCTTTATGAATCCGTTAGACAACGGGAGGAAAGACAATGTTAGATTTGTTAACACATAAAGATACGGCCGGGGCGATTTTCGTCCTGGCGCTGGTCGTCGCCTCAGGACTTATACTGGGGAAATTCAAGGTCAAGGGCGTCTCCCTGGGGTCCACATGGATACTGTTCATGGGAATTCTCCTTGGGCATCTGGGCCTGGGCATCCATCCAGTGATGCTTTCTTTTATCAAGGACTTCGGGCTGATTCTCTTTGTCTTTGCAATCGGCCTGCAGGTTGGCCCCGGCTTCTTCCATTCCTTCCGTAAGGACGGTTTGCCCATGAACCTCCTAGCCCTGGGCCTGGTGCTGCTTTCAGTACTTACCACCTGGCTGATCCACGTCGTTAGCGGGGAGAACCTCGGCATTATGACCGGCATCATGTCCGGCGCCGTAACCAACACCCCCGGACTGGGTGCCGCGCAACAGACGCTTTCCGGGGCCCGGGAGGCGACGGCTGCGGTTACGGATGCGTCCGCAGGTATTGCATCGGCCTATGCCGTGTCCTATCCGCTTGGTGTCCTGGGCGCCATCGGCGTACTGCTGCTTGCCCGCGGGCTTTTCGGCATCAATCTGGACAAGGAGAAAGAGAGGGCCTCCCGCGGAGAAAAGGAAGAGAGTTCCGCTTACAGGATGGCCTGCCGGGTGGAGAATCCCGCGCTTTTTGGAAAGAGCTTGCACGATATCATAGGGGACGAGAATGCGGAACATCTGGTAGTCTCCCGCATGAAGCGGGACTGGAAAGTGTTTTTTCCAGACCTGGACCTTCCTCTGGCGGAAGGGGACCAGTTGCTGATAGTCACCGACGTCCAGCATAAGGACAAGGTCAGTATCATTTTCGGCGAAGAATGTCCGGTAGATATGAACGAATGGCTGCAACCGGGGACCAAACTTGTTTCGGGAAAGCTGTCGATAACCAAGTCCGCCATTACCGGAAAGAGCCTGCGGAAACTGGATATACGCCGCAAATACGGTGTGACGGTTACCCGGATACTGCGCTCCGGCGTGGATCTCCAGGCTGATCCGGACCTCATACTCCAGGTAGGGGACAGCCTGCAGGCGGTAGGCTCGGAAGAAGCCCTCGCTCGTGTTGCGAAACTGGTGGGCAACGAACCGGAATCCCTGCACAAGCCCAACCTGATTCCCATCTTTGCCGGTATGGCGCTCGGCGTGCTGGTGGGGATGATCCCCATCGCCCTTCCGTCGATGCCCCAGCCGCTGAAGCTTGGGCTTGCCGGTGGCCCCCTCATCGTCGCCATCCTGCTCGGACATTTTGGACCCAAGCTCCGGATTACTACCTATACCGCCCTGAGTGCGAATCTGATGATTCGCGAAATCGGAATATCCCTGTTTATGGCAGCCGTGGGGCTGGGAGCTGGAAAGACCTTTGTCGCGAGCCTGACGGGCGGCGGTTATGTCTGGGTGCTCTACGGTGCCCTGATAACCATAATACCGATGGCAGTCATCGCGTTTATAGCCCGTTTTGTAATGAAGATGGATTTCTTCAGGATTTGCGGCCTGCTCTCCGGCGGAACGACGGATCCCGCCCTGCTTTCCTTTTCGGAGCAGCTCTACGGCAGCGGGCGCATAGCGGTGAATTATGCCACCGTCTATCCCTTGACCATGTTTTTGCGGGTGGTAGCCGCCCAGATGATGATTATGTTAATGCTTTAATACTATGAAGAGAATGCTGATGATGGCTGCATCTGCGCTGCTTGCGCTTACAGCCTGTAACGAAAACCCTGATGCCCGTTTTGCGAGGAAAGTAGCCGATTACGCAATTGTTACCGTCCACGCTCCGGATTTGAGCGGGATTTCCGCCAACGGAAAGGAGGTGCTGAATCTCTACCGCTTTGCTGCTGATGAGGTCGATGCCATTTACTGGGAACAGTATTTCGGCGACAAGCAGGCTTTGCTGGATGGCATTGCCGACCCTTCCCAGAAAACATTTGCCGAAATCAACTATGGCCCCTGGGACCGTATGGACGGAAAATCGTTCGTGAAAGGCTATGCCGACCGTCTACCCGGTGCGGGTTTCTATCCTGCGGATATGACCCCGGAGGAATTTGCAGCCTGCCCCGATCCCGACAAGGACAGCCCCTACACGCTGATCCGGCGGGAAGAAGACGGGTCCCTCAAGGCCGTATGGTACCACGAAGCCTACAAGGAGCATATCAACAAGATAGCCCGTTATCTGGAGGCGGCCTCCGATATTACCATAAAGCCCAGCGTACAGAAGTATCTGCTCGGCAAGGCGGAAGCCCTGAAGACCGACCGCTATTATGAGAGCTCCATTGCCTGGCTGGATATGGATGACAGCAAGATGGACCTTGTTATCGGACCGAACGAGGCCGCTGACGACCAGCTCCTGGGAATCAAGCGCTCTTACGAGGCTTTCGTACTGCTCAAGAACGAGGCCAAGACTGAAGAACTTATGCAGTACGTGTCCCGCATTCCGGAATTCCAGCAGGACCTGCCGGGCGAGCCGGCATACAAGGTCTTCGAACCTGGTGCCGGGTCCCACATTTTCTCCTGCGACGCCCTCTACTATGCAGGCAAGGCCAATGCCGGGGTCAAGGTCATTGCGCTGAACCTGCCCTTCGATCCGGACGTGCAGCGTGACCGCGGTACCCGCACGATACTGCTTGAGAATATCATCAGGGCCAAATACAATACTATCGTGGCGCCTGTAGGAGAGTTGCTGCTGGATCCCGACGCATCCGCCCGTCTTTCATCGGAGGCGTTCTTCTGGAACATCGTTTTCCGGGAGGTTGCCCATGGACTCGGCGTCAAGGAAACGCTTGACGGGAAGGGGAGCGTGATCGAGGCGCTTGGAAATATGGCCCAGACATTCGAAGAACTCAAGGTGAACGCCGCCGGAGTACTTCTCGTATGCAAGTTGCAGGAGCATTTCGATATCCATCAGCTTTTCACAAAGGAAGATGCGTTGTCGACCTGGTTCGCTTCGCTGCTGCGTTCCGTCCGCTTCGGTGACGCTTCGGCGCTCGGCCGTGCAAACACTTCCATCTACAACTATCTGGCCGAGGCGGGCGCATTCAAGCGCAAGTCTTCCGGACAGTATGCCCTGGACCTGCCGGCACTGGAGTCCTCCCTTTCTTCCCTGACCGCACTTGCGCTCAAGGTGCAGGCCACCGGCGACCGGGAGTTCGCAGCATCGTTCGAGCAAAAATATTCCAGGCGTCCCGCCGACCTGGACGCGGATGCCCTGAAATTGGGGTTGGAAAAAATCCCTGCAGACATTCGCTTCGATTTTCAGTTCTGATTTTTTCTTTACCGGATTTTTGGGTATATTGCACACCGGAATTTTTAAACAACAACTACTATGTCTCTGAACAAAGTCATGCTTATCGGTAACGTTGGAAAGGATCCTGAAGTACGTTACCTTGAGGGAAACAATGCAAACGGACAGCAGGCCAAGGTGGCCCGCTTCCCCCTTGCTACGTCTGAGCGCTATCGTGACCGCAACGGCGAAACGCGTGAAAATACCGAATGGCACAATATTGCCTGTTGGCGCAACAATGCCGATGTCGTGGAGCGTTTCGTCAAGAAGGGAACACAACTCTATATCGAAGGCCGTATCCGTACCCGCCAGTGGACGGACCAGACCGGGAACAAACGCTACCAGACGGAAATCGAGGCTGATACCATCCAGCTTCTGGGTCGCCGTGATGACGTGCCCGGAGCACAGCAGGGCGCTTATCAGGCAGCCCCCGCACAGCCCCGTCCGTATCAGGGCGCTCCCGCTCCCGCTCCCGCTGCCGCTCCTGCCGCGGCCCCGTCTCCCGCCCCAGCCCCTGAAGCTCCCATCGACATCGCCCTCGAAGACGGTTCCGACGACCTTCCGTTCTAGAAATGCAAGGATTCTGGACGGTCTTGCTGCTGGTGTTTTCGAACATCCTCATGACCTTTGCCTGGTACGGGCACCTAAAACTCAGTGAGATGAAAATATCGACGGGGTGGCCGCTGATCGTGGTCATCCTGTTCTCCTGGGGGATTGCTTTTTTTGAATACTGCCTGCTCATTCCTGCCAACCGCCTGGGTTTCCAGGGTAACGGCGGGCCGTTCAACCTGCTTCAGCTGAAAGTCATACAGGAAGTGATTTCCCTTACGGTTTTCACCTTGATCGTCATGGTTGTCTTCAAGGGGCAGGCTATCCAGTGGAATCATATAGTTGCATTCTTCTGTCTCATCCTGGCTGTATTTTTCGTATTCCTTAAATAGCTATTTGCATCCTGCCGGATTTTTCGTAAATTTGCAGATTATGGCGGGAGAGTGCAAATGGGTACCCAGGGAGCCGGTCGATTCCGCAAAAGTAGACCGGCTCGCAACCGAGGTGGGAATCGACAGGGTTCTCGCCGAGTTACTGGTACGCCGCGGGGTGGAGACTTTCGAACAGGCCAGGTCCTTTTTCCGTCCCAGCCTGGACGACCTGCACGATCCCTTCCTGATGCGGGATATGGATGTGGCCGTGGAACGTCTGCACAAGGCGATTTCCGGCGGAGAGAAGATACTTGTCTACGGCGATTATGACGTTGACGGTACCACTGCGGTATCGCTTGTCCTTGGGTTTATCCGCCGTTTCACTTCCAATGTGGACTTTTACATCCCTGACCGCTATGATGAGGGTTACGGCGTGTCATACAAGGGCATCGACTGGGCGGCCGAGGGCGGCTTTACCCTTATGATTACCCTGGACTGCGGGATTAAGGCCATAGACAAGGTGGAATATGCGCGCAGCAAGGGCATAGAGGTGATTATCTGCGACCACCACCTCCCCGAGGATTCCCTGCCGAAGGCAGTTGCCGTACTCGATCCCAAACGCGAGGACTGCGAATATCCTTTCGACGACCTCTGCGGATGCGGAGTCGGCTTCAAGCTCGTCCAGGGTTACTGCCAGCGCTACGGAATCCCCTTCGAAGAACTTATTCCGCAGCTGGATCTCCTGGTCGTGAGCATCAGCGCCGATCTGGTGACGATGGTAGGCGAGAACCGCGTACTTGCGCATTTCGGGCTTAAGCAGCTGAATGAAAACCCGCGCGAGGGCCTGAAGGCGCTTATAACGCTGTCCAATCTGGAGCCGGGGCACGTCAGCATCGACGATATAGTTTTCAAGATAGGCCCCAGAATCAACGCCGCCGGCCGTATGGAGACGGGCAGGCTGGCCGTAGACCTTCTCAATGCTGCCGACGAGCGCACGGCAATGGCTGTGGGCAGGCAGATCAACGAGAATAACAACGAACGCAAGAATATTGACCGGGAAATTACGCAGGAAGCCCTCGAGATGGTGGAGAACGGCAGGTGCCTCGCTTCCGGAAACGTAACCATAGTCTACAATCCCAAATGGAACAAGGGAGTGGTAGGAATAGTCGCCTCGCGCCTGGTGGAGGCCTATTACAAGCCGGCTGTCGTCCTTACCAAATCCAACGGGTTCGTAACCGGTTCGGCGCGCAGTGTGCAGGGCTTTGACCTTTACCAGTCGATTGAAAGCTGCGCGGAACTCCTGGAGAATTTCGGGGGTCACGTATATGCGGCAGGTCTGACGCTGAAAGAGGAAAACCTTGCCGAGTTCTGCGGGAGGATGGACCGCTTCGTGGGGTCGCACCTCACCGAGGAGATGCAGATTCCCGTGGTGGATGTGGACGCCGTGCTGGATTTTGCCCGGATTACTCCCAAGTTTTTCCGTATCCTCAAACAGTTCCAGCCCTTCGGTCCCGGAAACGGGAACCCCGTTTTCGTTACAGAGAACGTTTACGACTCCGGTGCCGGGCGCAAGGTGGGTGCCGGCGGCATGCATCTGAAGCTGGACCTGATACAGGAATCGCAGCCTTACCGCCAGATTCCCGCTATTGCGTTCAATATGGCGAACTATTACGATTATATCCGTGAGGGAAACCCCTTTGACGTATGCTACTCCATAGTGGAAAACTACTATCGCGGAAATTCCACTATCCAGCTCCGGGTGCGTGACATCCGCGAACGTGACGGCGACATCATCTGAAACCTGCGGAATTTCATTATATTTGCAGGATAGTACGAAATAACAAAAAACCACAAAGATATGTTCTTAAACTTGCTTCAGGCCGACATCGTTGCACAACCGGTTGCGCAGGAGATGTCGTTTTCTCTGATTGAGATGGCAAAGAAAGGCGGCTGGCTCATGCTGGTGCTCCTCTTGCTTTCCATTCTTGCACTTTACATCTTCGGCAAGAAATGGTGGATGATCCGCCAGGCCCAGAAAGTGGACAAGAATTTCATGTTCGATATCCGCGATTACCTCAAGGAAGGCAAGGTGGATTCCGCCCGGACGCTCTGCTCCAAGTATGACAATCCTGTGGCCAGGATGGTTGAAGCGGGTGTCGCGCGCATCGGCAAGCCGCTCGGGGACATACGCACGGCTATCGAGAACGTAGGCAACGTGGAAGTGGCGCGGCTCGAAAAGGGATTGCCCTATCTTGCCACCATCGCCGGAGGTGCTCCGATGATAGGGTTCCTCGGTACGGTGATCGGCATGGTACAGGCCTTTTTCAATATGTCCATGGCCGGTAACAACATCGATATCACCCTGCTCTCAAGCGGTATCTATACGGCTATGATTACCACCGTAGGCGGCCTTGTGGTAGGTATCCTCGCATTCTTCGGGTACAACATACTAACCTCGAAGATTTCCGACCTCGTGGCGGGCATGGAAAGCGCCACCATTGAATTCATGGACCTTGTCGAGCAACCCCGGTAATGGCACTCAAAAGAACACTGCGGGCAGACCCGAACATATCGATGTCGTCTATGACCGACATCGTGTTCCTCCTGCTCATCTTCTTCCTGGTGACATCCACGCTGGTGAACCCCAACGCTCTGAAGCTCCTGCTCCCCAAGAGTACGGGGCAGGTGTCGTCCAAGGCTACGGTAAGCGTTTCCATCAAGGACTGGGGCGAGGACCGTTACACCTATCACATCAACGGGGACGAACAACCTGTCGCATTTGCCGATGTGGAAGACGGCCTGGTGGAGCTTTTGCAAAATGAGGAGGATCCCACTTTCTCGATTTACTCGGATGAGAGTGTCCCCATCAAGGAGATAGTGCAGGTTATGAATATCGCCAAACGTAACCACTATAAGGTGATTTTGGCCACACAGCCCGAGTAGGATGGATAATTTTCTCAGGGAAAGAAAGCGCAACGAGAACCGCAGCAAGCTTCTGGGTGCGGGCCTCGCTGTCGTGGTGCACGTACTGCTGCTCCTGACCCTGAGTTTCAACGGACTCAATTACATCTATCCTCCTCCTGCGGAATCTACCTTCCTGCTCGATTTTACCGACGAGATTGATGAAACGCCCGAAAAGCCTCGTATCATCTCCCGGAAAATCGAACCGCGCGCAGAGGAGGTGGACAGGACAAAACCGGTTGAGCTGGTAAAGCGCAGCAACATCAATGACGCCACTTCCGGCGACGCCTCCAATCCCGCTCCTACGGGCAATGATTATGGTGATGTCGAGACTCCGGCCCAGCCCGAGGAAACCGTAGAGACCATTGATCCCCGCTCCCTTTTCCCCGGTCGCTCCAAGAAGACGGACAGCGCCGGCGAAGAGACTAAAAAGGAGGTGGACGGCGGCAGGCGCAGCGATGGGAATCCGGACGGAAATGCGCCGATAGGCAAGATGGAAGGAGTGCCAAACGCGCATCTGGAGGGGCGGACCTCGAGCAGCCTTCCGCGTCCGGTATACAATGAGCAGGAAAGCGGCACCGTGGTGGTCACAATATGGGTGAACCAGTACGGCGACGTGGAGAAGGCCCAGGCCGGAGCCCCAGGCACTACAACTTCCAGCCCGGCGCTTTGGGCGGCCGCCCGCGCTGCGGCCATGAAGAGTAAATTTAAAATGAAAGCAGATGCCCCTGCCCTGCAGGAAGGCACCATTACCTATGTATTCAAACTGAACTGATGGAAGGGTATTCGAAAGACGGACGCAAACTGCGTCCGAGGCGGCCTGCAGGGCCGCGGACAGAGGAGACTGGAGCGCCGCGCGGCGAGCGGAAAAGTTTCGGCGGGCGCAAGACATACGGCGAACACAAGGCCGAGGGCGAACGGAAGCCTTTCGGCGAGCGTAAGGCCTATGGGAAGCCGGGCGAACGCCCTGCTGGCCGTCCCGGAGGCAGGCCCGGTGCACGGCCTTATGGAAAGCCGGCAGGCCGTCCGGGGGCGAAGCCGTTCGGCAAACCCCGCAGGCGGGATGCCGACGAGGGTATCAACCGGATGATTACCCGCCGGCGCGAAGAGGGGGAAAGCAAGAGCCCCCGTGCGGAGGTGCTCGCCCCCAAGGATGAGATCCGCCTGAACCGTTATATAGCCAATTCCGGCGTGTGCTCGCGCCGCGAGGCTGACACCCTCATCCAGGCGGGCGTGGTGACCGTGAACGGTGAAGTTGTGACGGAACTCGGCACCAAGGTGAATCCGCTCAAGGACGAGGTCCGTTTCAACGGCGAGCGCCTGAAGGGCGAAGAGAAAGTCTATATCGTGATGAACAAGCCTTCGGGCTATGTCACTACGGCGGGCGACCCGCATGCGGACCGCACCGTGATGGACCTGCTGAAGGGTTGCGAAGCCCGGGTTTATCCCGTCGGCCGCCTGGACAAGGCCACGACCGGCGTGTTGATGTTCACCAATGACGGCGAGATGGCCGAGCGCCTCACCCATCCCTCCTACGACAAGAAGAAAATCTACCAGGTGGGCCTGGACCGTCCCTTGAAACAGGAGGATTACGATGCAATCCTTGCCGGAATCACTCTGACGGACGGTCCCATAGCCGCGGATGAACTGGAATTCATCGACGAAAACGACCACCGCAAACTCGGTATCGAGATCCATTCCGGCAAAAACCGCATTGTGCGCAGGATTTTCGAATCGCTCGGCTACACCGTGAAAACCCTGGACCGCGTATACTTTGCCGGCTTGACGAAGCGCGGACTCAAGAAGGGCGAATGGCGTTACCTCAGCGAGGGAGAAGTCAATATCCTTAAAATGGGGGCCTATAGCTGATGCATCGTTCCGGCTTCGTCAATATCATCGGCAATCCAAATGTCGGCAAGTCCACGCTGATGAACGCGATGGTGGGGGAGAAGCTCTCCATCGTCACCGCCAAGGCGCAGACCACCAGGCACAGGATCATGGGGATAGTGAACGGCGAAGACGAAAAGGGCGAGTGGCAGATAGTCTTTTCAGACACTCCCGGAATCTTGAAGCCTTCATACCGCCTGCAGCAGAATATGATGAACTTCGTGCAGGGGGCAATTGGCGATGCCGACCTTATTCTTTATGTGACGGATACCGTCGAGGATCCGGAGAAAAATGGCGAGTATGTGCAGAAACTGCGCGACCTTGCGTGCCCGGTCATCGTCATCGTCAACAAGATCGACCTCAGTGCACAGGACAAGGTCGTGGAATTGATGAAGGATTGGCAGGAGCGGCTGCCCGCCGCGCAGGTCTTCCCCGCGTCGGCGCTGGAAAAATTCAATTTGGATAGCATCCTTGCCGCGGTGGTGGAGAAGTTGCCCGAGTGTCCGCCATGGTTTGACAAGGATGCGTTTACGGACCGGAACTTGCGTTTTTTCGCCTCCGAAATCCTGCGCGAGAAGATACTTCTCAACTACAAGGAAGAAATCCCTTACTGTTGCGAGGTAGGAATCGAATCCTTCAAGGAGGGCGCAGAGCGCTATGATATCGATGCGGTGATTTATGTAATGCGCGAGTCCCAGAAGGGTATCCTCATCGGTCGCCGCGGCGAAGCGCTCAAGCGTACCGGCACCCAGGCGCGGCTTGATATGGAAGACTTCTTCCAGAAGAAGGTATTTCTGCGCACCTATGTGAAAGTAGACCCCGACTGGCGCGAGAGCCGCCGGGAGTTACGCAAATTCGGCTACGAAGATTAGGCTTATGGAAGAATACGACGACATCATTCAGGAAGAACCCATTGAGGAAGGGGCTGAGGAGCAGAGCGGAAAATTCACCCGGCTGCTGAGCAGCGATTCCCGGAAGTACAAACTCTCCGGAATGTTCAGGGACTGGTTCCTGGATTACTCGTCGTACGTGATCCTTTATCGTGCCGTACCGCACATCGTGGATGGCTTGAAGCCTGTGCAGCGGCGTGTCCTGCATGCTATGGCGCGTATGGACGACGGAGCCTACACCAAGGTGGCGAATATCGTGGGACAGGCCATGCAGTACCATCCTCACGGCGATGCATCCATCCTGGGTGCGCTCGTGCAGCTGGGGCAGAAGGGCTACTGCATCGACTGCCAGGGAAACTGGGGCAATATCCTTACCGGCGATTCCAACGCAGCGCCCCGATATATCGAGGCGCGCCTTAGCAAATTCGCGAAGGAAGTTATCTTCGATCCGGAAATCACCCACTGGATGAACTCCTATGACGGCCGCAACAAGGAGCCCGTCGAGCTGCCCGTGCGCTTCCCGCTGCTGCTTGCGCAGGGTACGGACGGTATCGCCGTAGGTATGGCTTCGAAAATACTTCCGCATAATTTCAATGAGCTTATCGACGCGTCGGTCGCAATCCTCGAGGGAAAGCCCTACGAGCTGTATCCGGATTTCCCGACCGGCGGTTTTGCCGACTGCTCGAAATACATGGATGGCCGCCGTGGAGGCAGCGTGAAATTGCGTGCGAAAATCGAGAAAATCGACAAGAGCACCATTTCCATATTGGAACTCCCTTACGGAAAGACCACCCACATGATCATCGATTCAATCCTGAAGGCAAGGGACAAAGGCAAGATCAAGATCAAGAAAATCGATGACATGACCACCGACAAGGTGGAAATCCTGATTCACCTGCCGGGAGACGTGTCTCCGGACAAGACCATCGACGCGCTGTATGCCTTTACCGACTGCGAATGCAACGTAGCGCCCAATGCCTGCGTCATCGTCGATAACAAGCCGCAGTTCCTGAGCGTCAGGGACATTCTCGAATATTCCACTAATCACACTCGTGAATTGCTGCGCCAGCAGCTGGACCTCAAGCTCTCCAAACTGGAGAACGACTGGCATTACAGCTCCCTGGAGAAGATTTTCTTTGAGAACCGCATCTATAAGGTGCTCGAATATGACCACCCTGACTGGGAGTCCCAGCTCCAGGAAGTTTTCGAGAGGATGATGGCCTTCCAGGATGTCCTGCGCCGTGAAATAGTGATGGAGGATATCGAGCGCCTGGTGGAGAAGCCGGTACGCAAGATTTCCAAGTTCGATGTCAAGGCTATGGACGAGCATATCCGCGCCCTGGACGAGCAGATGGATGCCGTGATGGAAAATCTTGCCAACATCAACCGCTTCACCATCGACTGGTTCAAGTCCCTGAAGAAGAAGTATGGCAAGGACTTCCCGCGCCGTACTACCCTGACGGGCTTCGAGAGCATAGCGGCTACCCGCGTGGTGAACAACAACGCCAAGCTGCAGGCCAATCTTGCAGAGGGCTTTGTTGGTATCGGTCTCAAGCGGGACGACGCCGGCGAGTACATCTGCGACTGCTCCGACCTGTCGGAAATCATCGTCATCGGCCGGGACGGGCACTACCGCATAGCCAAGGTCAGCGACAAGGCCTTCTACGGCAAGGACCTGCTCTATGTGGGCGTGTTCAACCGCGGGGATGCGCGTACTATTTATAACGCCATCTACCGGGATGGCAAGACCTCGCTATATTACGCCAAGCGCTTTGCCCTGACTTCCGTAACCCGTGACCGTGATTATGACCTGACGGCCGGAACGCCCGATTCACGGGTCGAGTGGCTGAGCGTTAACCATAACGGCGAGGCGGAGACGGTGCGGGTCCAGCTCCGGCCGAAACCCAAGCTCAAGAAGACAGTCTTCGATTATGATTTCTCGACGCTAGCAATCAAGGGAAAGGGCGTACGTGGGAATCTGGTAACCAAGAATGTGGTCAGCAAGATTACCCTTCGGGCGCAGGGCGTTTCCACCATAGCCGGCAAGGATATCTGGTATGACGCCGATATCCAGAAACTCAATGAAGACGGCCGCGGGCAATACCTCGGGCAGTTCTCTTCCGACGACAAGGTCCTGGCGATTTTCAGGAACGGCACCTTCTATACCACCTCCTTCGACCTGGTGAACAAATACCAGGGCGATGTGCTGCGCATCGAGAAGTTCGACCCGAACAAGACCTTTACCGCCCTCTACTGGGACGCCTCCGCAAAGGCTTTCTATGTGAAGCGCTTTTCCTTTGTCGTGAGCGACAATACGCCTCTCTCCTTCATCGCCGACGGGGCGAAGTCCTTCCTCGCCGGTCTGAGCGACGACCTGCATCCCCGCTACGAGGTCATCTGGAAGCTCTCCGACAAACCCGCCGAAATCGTGGATGCGGAGGAGTGGATTGCCAAGAAGGGCATCGGGGCCAAGGGCAAGAAGTGCGTGGACCGGGGCGAGGTCAAGCTAGTCCGTTTCATCGAACCGCTCGTTAAGCCGGAGGATGAAGTCCCCGATGAGGAGCCGGATGCCGCGGATGCGTCGGAGGAGCCCGTCGATATCGTTTCCGATGTGCCTGAAACCGCGCCCGAGTCGCTCCCCGATCTTCCTGACGGGGATGGGGATACTGTCTTCGAGGAGCTTACGCTGTTCTGATTATTAATCCAGAGGCAACGAATAGGTGAGTTCCAGCATGGGACGCCTTTCCTTCTCCGGGCCGTTGAGTACCGTACGGTAATACCGGTCCTGGTCAAGGAGCAGCTGTGTGGAAGTTGAGCTCGTGGACGCACTGCTGTTCATCGACGACCAGTAGTAATAGTTGGAATAGTAGTCGTTGTAGCCATATCCGGTGCTTCCGCCGTAGCCATACATCTGGTAGTAGTAGTTCTGGTATGCTAGCTGCTGGTAATAGTCGTTGATGCTCTGTGTGGAGGCGTTTGTGGTAAGGGTTTCGTATTTCTTTATCAACAGCCAGATGTCGTAGTTGCCGGTTTCGAGCTTCTCATCCGTCTGGTCAAGTATGGCCTGTAGATGATATGTGATGTCGGGGCGGTAGGACATGGTGCCCAGGTCTATGTCGCCCTGGTTCTCCTCGCTCGCGGAGGCATCGGTAATATTCATGAATACCGCCGAATCTTCAGTAGAGTAACGGACGGTGGGGGAGAGCATCTCGGCGAAGGCGTCGAAACTTTCAGGCACTTCGTACGGGAGGACCAGCGTAGCCTTGTTGACTATGGCGCGGGAGGGGTCTCCTCCGGCTGCCATGATGGCGTCCCGGACAATGTTCCGCAGATAAGTTGCACTAATTACAGGCTTGGGGCCGCCACCGCCTTCCACAAGGATGTCCTCTCCGTGCAGTTTGGTTTCCCTGGTGCTGCATTTCTGCATATTCAGCGCATACTGGGGGAAGCTGCCTGTGGCGCTGTTGGTGAGCAGGGAATCTGCGTTGTAAAAGCCGTCCTGTCCCAGCATGAAGCAGAACAGGGTATCCTTGACCACGCCGTTATACCGTCCCCTGGTCTGGAGTAATGCCAGGTTGCCCAGGAAATATTTGTTGCTGCTGTCGTAATCGAACTGTAGCTTGAAGATATTGATACGTCCCCCCATCCCGGAGGGAGCCTCGGCCTCGATATAAATGCCGGGGAAGCGCTGGATATATTTGTTGTAATCCGCCCTCTCCTCGTCGGTGATGGTGAGGTAGCGCTTACCGTATTCCTCAGTGAAGTCGAAAGACAGGGAGTCGCTGCCGTTTATGACAGGCGAACGGCGCACGATCGATTCGCTTCCGTGGGGCATGTCCTCCAGCCCGCCGTGGTCAGCCCCCGGGCGGATGTGGCGGGAAAGCTCGTAGACCCGTATGTTCTGCAATATACGGTCCTGTGTAGGATTGGCTACGGAAATGGTGTCAAGGGCGGAGGAGAAATGAAAACTGATGAATTCGGGATCTTCCCCGAAGTCCATATTCGGATCCATGGGAACAAGCGCAAGGGCGCAGGAACGGGTTGAAAGCCCGAAGGTTTCATCGCGTATGGATCCTATGGTAATGCGCCTGGATGAGTAGCCCGTGAGGCTGTCGGGGCTCTGCAGGGCAAACTCGTCGACGTTAAGGTCGGCCGTATGGACGGAAAACATCTGGTCTCCCGGCACAAGGCTTTCCCCCAGGCTGTAGTCAATGTCTACGCAGGAAACACAGCACGCAGCCATGGCAGCCGCAAGCACAGGGATAGGGAACTTCATTCTAAAGGCTGTCGTAAAAAGCATTATACCGGTCGAGATATTCCCCGCTTTCCATGGCCTTTGCGTCGAAATCAAGCATCGGCATGCCCGTGGCGCGGCACATGCGGATAAGTGAATCATCTACTCCTCCACCGCCGATAATGACCCCGTCGGAATACTGGATTGCCGTTTTTGCGAGCCCAAGGGCATCAGTGCCGCCGTCCATGAAAGGCAGGTCGTCCCCGTTCAGGGCGCCGAAGGCCACCTTGGAACGGAAGGCGGGGTTGAACTGCACGTCTGCATCCTCGTTGTAGAGAGAAAGCACGACCTTGCAGGAGGAGAAGATGGGATCGTCCTTGTATGTTTTTTTAAGGAATGCGGGGACAAGGTGTGAAATCCAGCCGTGACAATGGATCACATCGGGGGCCCAGCGCAGTTTTTTAACTGTTTCGAGCACGCCGCGTGCGTAAAAGATGGCACGTTCGTCGTTGTCTTCGAAGAATTTCCCGTCCGCGTCCCTGTAAATCTGTTTTCTCTTGAAGTAATCGTCGTTGTCGATGAAGTACACCTGCATCCTGGCGCTGGGGATGGAAGCCACCTTTATGATAAGCGGCCGGTCAACGTCACTGATGATGATGTTCATTCCGGACAGGCGGATTACTTCGTGCAACTGGTTCTTGCGTTCGTTGATGCAGCCGAAACGGGGCATGAAGGAGCGGGTTTCCTTATGACGCTCCTGGATGCCCTGGGGCAGTTGCCTGCCAATCAGGGACATCGGGCTTTCCGGTAAATAGGGGAAGATTTCCGAATTTACGAAAAGTATCCTATGTTTGATTTCACACATATTCGCACAAATATAAGAATTTTTTTTGAATTCTCCTTAAATGCTTATCTTTGAACTCCGAATCTGAAACCATGGACAGAAAAGAAAGGAAAAGGATGCGCCGGCGGCTCATTAACGCCTATGCCTCCAGTATTATCAGTATCAGCCTGGTGCTGATGCTGGTCGGACTGTCATCCCTTTTCATAGTGAATGCCAAAAGGATGGCGGATTACTTCAAGGAAAACATGCAGGTCGTAGTGATGATGCGGGAGGAGGTTTCCGAGCGGCAGGCGGAAGAATTCTGCGCCGGGACGGAAATGCTGCCGTTCGTGCGCAGCGCCAGGGTCGTTACCCGCGAAGAAGGGGAGACAGAGCTGAAGAAGATGCTGGGCGAGGACTTTCTGGATGTTTTCGAGTCGTCCCCCGTGCCGCTATCGCTCGACATAAACCTTTACGCGGATTATGTGAATCCGGACAGCCTTGAGATGGTCCGTACCGAGCTTGGCTCGTCCCCGCTGGTGGAGGATGTGGAATGCCGCCAGCCGCTCGTCGAGATGCTTAACCGCAGCTTGGGAAAGTTGTCCCTGCTGTTGCTGGTGTTGGTGGCGCTTTTGCTGTTCATATCCTATGTGCTGATAGGAAATACCGTGCGTCTTAACGTGTTTGCGAGACGTTTTACCGTGCATACCATGAAGCTGGTCGGGGCCACGCGCGCATTCATCCGCCGGCCGTTCATCGGGGCCGGGGTTATGCAGGGCCTGATTGCGGGTGTGATTGCATTCGGCGGCATAGCCCTTGTGCTTGCACTGCTTCGCAGGTCTTTTGCCAGTCTGGTTGATGTGGTGGTGGGGGATTCGCTGCCTGTGGTTGCGGCGATTGTCGTCGTGGCGGGAATTTTTATATGCGTCACGAGTACATGGTTTGTCGTCAACCGTTTGATATCTCTCAATAAAGATGATTTATATTATTGATAATTTGAAATATCGGGCTGCCTGTATCAAGTTGTGCCCTGCTCTCAGTCGCTTCGCGACCCTATCCGGGAAAATGTTCGCAGGGCACAACCCGCTACAGCCTTAACGCTCTGATATTTCAAATTTGCAATTTGATTCGCTATGGAAAAAGAACGGAATACGAAGATGGCGATGGGGCCGAAGGGGCTGCGGCTGCTTCTGGCGGGGCTGCTGGTGATGGCGGCCGGATTTGTGCTGATGACCGGGGGCGGAAGTTCCGACCCTCAGGTGTTCAATACCGCAATGTTTGATTTCCGCCGGCTGGTCGCCGCTCCGCTCGTGATACTTGCGGGCATAGTGGTCGAGGTCGTGGCGATTATGAAAAAGGCTTGACGTATGGACTGGTGGCAGGCGTTTTTGTTGGGAATAGTGCAGGGGCTCACCGAGTTCCTTCCCGTCAGCAGCAGCGGGCATCTCATGATTGCCAGGGAATTGTTCGGCGTGGAGCAGGAGGGATTCCTGGATTTTACCGTGACCGTGCATTTCGCTACGGTACTGAGCACGATTGTCGTTTTCCGTAAGCCGATAGCGGCTTTGCTGCGCGACCTTTTCCGCTTCCGTATCAACGACGGTACGGATTATATCTTCAAGCTCTGCCTGTCGATGATTCCCGTCGCAGTGGTCGGTTTTTTCTTCAAGGATGAAGTCGAGTCGCTCTTCGGGGATTCCCTGCGTACGGTTGCGGTTTGCCTGCTTATAACGGCTGCGCTGCTGGCTTTTTCGGATCTCCTGGGTGGCCGCCTCCCCGTGCGCGGCAACTACCGTAACGGCATTTCGTGGTGGCAGGCGCTGCTGGTCGGCGTCGGGCAGGCTTGCGCGGTGGCCCCGGGCCTTTCACGCTCCGGGACCACTATCGCCACCGGGCTTATCAGCGGGGTGAAGCGCGAGAATATGGCGCAGTTCTCCTTCCTGATGGTACTGGTCCCCATTATCGGCGAACAGATGCTGGATTTGCTCAAGGGAGTTTCCGGAGCGGCTCCGGCCGGGGGCGTGGGTACCGTTGCTCTGCTCTGCGGCTTTGCCGCCGCCTTTGTCTCCGGGCTTCTCGCATGCAGCCTCATGGTGTCCCTGGTAAAGCGCGCCCGTCTCAGATGGTTCTCCCTCTACTGCCTGATAGTCGCGGTCCTCATTTTTATTTTTGCCTGAGATGAGCGGGCGGAGAAAACTGAATTATTTCGTTGCCGACGTGCACCTCGGGTTGCGGAATGCTGACCGTCACGGGCGCGAGCGGCGCTTTGTGGATTTCCTTAACGGCATCCCGGCAGACAGCACCGAGTCGCTGTATCTTCTGGGCGATATCTGGGATTTCTGGTATGAGTACCACGACGTGGTTCCCCGCGAGGCCGCCCGGGTGGTCTGTGCCCTTGTCCGGCTGATGGATGCAGGGGTGAAGGTTTTCTTCGTCCCCGGGAATCACGATGTATGGACTTATTCCTTTTTCGAGTCGCTCGGGATGCAGCGCCTTGAGCAGCCGGCGCTGGTGAGTATAGCCGGGAAGAATTTCTGCCTGGGTCACGGCGACTGCCTCGGTGATGTCCCCTTCGGTGACAGGCTTATAGGATGGATCTTTCATAACCGGGTACTGCAGGCGCTGTTCAGTACCCTCCATCCTTGGTTCGCGTACAGGATAGGGAATGCATGGTCCTCGCGCAACCGCAAGACTCACGAAGGTTATGTCTTTGACCCTGAAACGATTCCCCTCCGTCATTTTGTCGACGGATATGCAAAATCCCATTCCGTCGATGCTTTCGTCTTCGGACATTATCACCACCGTCTGGACATGGTCCTTGAGGGCGGTGCCCAGTTTGTAATAACAGGGGACTGGATCGACGGTGGTACTCCCTATGCCGTTTTTGACGGGGAGAAGCTCAGCCTTTCTTCTTAAGGGGCCTGACGTCGCTTTCCAGGCGTTCCCGCTCGACGGTATATCTGACAGGCTTTTCCATAAATATAGAGGAGTAGAAGCTGTCCCAGTGCCCTTCTTCCCAGATCTGCACCAGCTGCTCTATGTTCGCATCCTTCCCGGTTGGGTCATAACGGGCTTTCAGGTCCTGTGAAAACAGCTTTGCGACAACCTGCCAGAATCCGGCCGCGAATCCGCTCTCATAGGTCTTTATGAGTTCATACGGGCATTTCCCGCATTCCCTGTCGATAAGGCGCATCAACAACACTCCCTGGCTGATGGTCATGTTCCGGATATCCTTTTCGAACAGACGGAACAGTTCTTTTTCCACATCGTCTATATAGCGGCTCCGCTGCGAACGTTTTGTGACGCCGGCGGCGATGGTGCTGTCCACCTGCCATACCATTTTCCGCGCTGCGAGCGCGTACGGGTATACGCGGTTGAAATTGTATACGAGCTTGTATTCCTTGCGCCAGTCCTTTCCCCTGCCGCGCCTGCGGCGGTTTCTCGGGAATACCCATACCGGGTCGATTACATCCCTGAACACCGTATCCCCGTTCTCCTCGACCTGATAATACATAAGGTATCCCCCCTTGACCGGCCACTGGGCGAAAATCACTTCCGTGGCGGCAAGCAGTATGCAGAGTATTATGAGGGCCTTTTTCACGACGGGACAAAGATAAGAATCTTTTTAATTCTGGGGTGCCTGTCCAAAAGTGTCGGAAGTTTTTTTGAACACTTTACGTAAAGCGCTGAGAAGTAGTTGTTTGACTATCCGGATATCGCGTCGAAAATGTGTGATTTTTTTTGAAAAAAGCTTTGTATTTGCGGAATTTTTACTAAATTTGCAGTCCAAAAATTTGGGGTATTCTGGCGCAATGCTTTGAGTATCACTGATTTGGATTGAATTTTATGTTTTTAAAGTAATACTGCGATGTTACAACCCAAAAGAACCAAATTCAGAAGGGAACAGAAGAACCGCATGAAGGGCATGGCCCAGCGCGGCAATCAGCTCGCGTTCGGCTCCTTCGGCATCAAGACCCTTGAAAATTGTTGGCTTACCGCACAGCAGATCGAGGCGGCCCGTCAGGCTATTTCCCGTTACATGAACCGTGAGGGACAGATTTGGATCCGCGTCTTCCCCGTGAAGCCCGTAACCAAGAAGCCTCTCGATACCCGTATGGGTAAAGGTAAGGGTGATCCTTACGGATTCGTAGCTCCCATCACGCCCGGCCGCATCCTCTTCGAGGCGGAAGGCGTATCCCTGGAAATCGCCAAGGAGGCCATGCGTCTCGGCGCCAACAAACTTCCTGTCGCCACCAAGTTCGTGGTCCGCAGGGATTATGTAGAATAATTAAAGGAGAAAGAAAGTATGAAAGCATCAGAAGCACGCGAAATGTCCATCCAGGACCTGCGCGACCGTATTGAGGTCGAGAAGAACAACCTCGACACGATGAAGATCAATCACGCGATTTCTCCGCTGGAAGACACTTCCAAAATCAAGAAGGCCAGAAGGGATATCGCTCTTATGATCACTATCCTTGCTGAGAAAGAAAAACAGAACTAAAACTTAGGCACTATGGAAAGAAATCTTCGCAAGGAAAGAATGGGTGTCGTGGTCAGCAACAAGATGGACAAGACCATCGTGGTTGCCGTCGAGATCAAGGAGAAGCACCCCCTGTACGGTAAATTCGTGAAGAAGACCACCAAGTTCGTCGCTCAGGATGAAAAGAACGAGTGCGGCGAAGGCGATATCGTACGCATCATGGAGACCCGTCCTTTGTCCAAGACAAAGAACTGGAGATTAGTTGAAATCGTAGAAAAAGCAAAGTAGCATTATGATACAGCAGGAAACCCGTTTGCAGGTGGCCGACAACAGCGGTGCTAAGGAAGTCCTTTGCATCCGCGTGCTGGGCGGAACCCACCATCGTTACGCAACCGTGGGCGACATGATAGTCGTCGCGGTCAAGAACGCCATCCCCGGCGGTGATGCCAAGAAGGGGACGGTGTCGAAAGCAGTCGTGGTACGCACCAAGAAGGAAGTTCGCCGTCCTGACGGATCCTATATCCGTTTCGACGACAATGCATGCGTGCTCCTCAACAATACCGGAGAACTTCGCGGAACCCGTATTTTCGGTCCCGTCGCGAGGGAGCTCCGTGAGAACTACATGAAGATTGTTTCACTGGCACCGGAGGTCCTTTAAACTTAAATGTCTATGAAAAAGATACACATCAAGAAAGGTGACACCGTGTATGTGAACGCCGGGAACGACAAGGGCAAGACCGGAAAGGTCCTCTCCGTCAACCCGTCAAAGGACCGCGCCATCGTAGAGGGCGTGAACATGGTGAGCAAGCACACCAAGCCGAACTCCAAGCAGCCCCAGGGCGGCATCGTCAAGCAGGAGGCCGGCATCCATATTTCCAATCTCAATCTTATCGATCCCCAGTCCGGAAAGCCTACGCGCGTAGGTTACAAGACCGTGGACGGCAAGAAGGTCCGTTTCGCTAAAAAATCCGGTGAGGAAATCAAGTAATTATGGCAAAGACTAAGAAAACAGAAGCGGTTGTGGCGGCGGTTCCGTCCAACTACGTTCCTGCCTTGAAGAAGGTTTATAAGGAGCAGATCGTGGACCAGCTGATGAAGCAGTTCGGTTACACCACGGTCATGCAGGCCCCGAGGCTCGTCAAGATTACCTTGAACGAAGGCGTCGGCTCTGCCACCCAGGACAAGAAGATTGTCGAGGAGGCTGCTGCCGAACTTTCCCTCATCACCGGCCAGAAGGCGGTCATCACCGCATCCAAGAAGGACGTCTCCAACTTCAAGCTGCGCCGCGGCATGCCTATCGGCACCAAGGTGACGCTCCGTGACGTCAAGATGTATGAATTCCTGGAGAGGCTCATCCGTGTAGCCCTTCCCCGTATCCGCGACTTCAACGGCATCGCCGAGAAGATGGACGGCCAGGGTAACTTCACCCTTGGTATCAAGGAGCAGATCATCTTCCCTGAGATCGACATCGACAAGAATCCGCGTATCCACGGTCTTGAGATTACTTTCGTAACCACGGCCCGTACCGACGAGGAGTGCCACGCCCTGCTCGCCGCTTTCGGCCTGCCTTTCAAGAAACATAACAAATAAGATACTATGGCTAAAGAATCGATGAAAGCCCGCGAAGTAAAGCGCGCAAAACTGGTTGCGAAGTACGCAGAAAAGAGGAAGGCTCTCAAGGAGGCCGGTGACTGGGCCGCCCTGGACAAGCTTCCCAAGAATGCTTCCCCGGTACGCCTTCATAACCGCTGCTCCCTTACGGGACGTCCCAAGGGCTATATGAGGGCCTTCGGCCTGAGCCGTATTCAGTTCCGCGAGATGGCCTCCAATGGTCTCATCCCGGGAGTAAAGAAGGCAAGTTGGTAATTAAAAAAGAGAAACGATATGACTGATCCCATTGCAGATTATCTCACCAGGATACGCAACGCCTATATGGCGGGCAAGAAGGTCGTGGAGATCCCTTCGTCCAAGATGAAGGAGGCCATTACCAAGATCCTCTGCGAGAAAGGATACATCCTCAGCTACAAGGTGGTTGAGGGAGTTCCCTACAACACTATCAAAATCGCCCTCAAGTACCATCCCCAGACCAAGATGGCGGCCATCAAGAAGATTGAAAGGGTCTCCACTCCCGGTCTGCGCCGGTACACTGACGTGCAGGATATGCCCCGCGTCCTCAATGGACTCGGCATCGCCATCATCTCCACGTCCAAGGGGCTCGTTACCGACAAGGAAGCCAAGGAAATGGGCGTCGGCGGCGAAGTGATTTGTTACGTATATTAATATAAATAAATAATTGAATGTCACGAATTGGTAAATTGCCTGTAAGCCTTCCGTCCGGCGTCAGCGTTTCGCTCGAAGCCGGCAACGTGGTGAAGGTTAAAGGACCTCTCGGTGAAATGAGCCAGAAAGTCGACCCCGACATCAAGGTCACCGTTGAGGACAATCAGATCAAGTTCGAGCGCCCGACCGACCTCCCGCGCCACCGTTCCATGCACGGTCTCTACCGTGCCCTGGTGCACAATATGGTCGTCGGTGTGTCCGAAGGTTTCACCACCCGGCAGGAACTTGTCGGTGTAGGTTTCCGCGTAGCCCAGCAGGGCCAGCTTCTTGTTTTCTCCCTCGGATTCTCCCACGACATCCACTTCCTCCTTCCCAAGGAGATCAGCGCGGATGTCCCCCAGGTCAAGAAGGGCGAGAACCCCGTTCTCGTTCTCAAGAGCTGCGACAAGCAGCTTGTCGGCCAGGTGGCGGCCAAGATCCGTTCCTTCCGCAAGCCTGAACCTTATAAGGGCAAGGGTATCAAGTTCGTCGGTGAGCAGCTCCGCCGCAAGGCCGGAAAGACCGCAGCCGCTAAATAATTAGGAGGATACAATTATGGCACTTTCAAGAATAGAAAGAAGAAAAAGGATTCACTATCGTATCCGCAAGCATGTCAACGGCACTGCCGAGCGTCCCCGTATGGTCGTATTCCGCTCCAACAAGCAGATTTACGTCCAGGTGATCGACGATGAGCAGGGCAAGACCCTTGTAGCGGCTTCCTCGCTTGAGAAGGAGCTCGCTCCCGCCTGCAAAGGCAAGACCGGTGTAGAGGCCGCGGCCATCGTGGGCAAGGCTATCGCCGAGCGCGCGCTTGCCAAGGGTATAACCGCAATTTCCTTCGACCGCGGAGGATATCTCTTCCACGGCAGGGTAAAAAGTTTGGCAGACGCAGCCCGTGAAGGCGGTCTCGTATTCTAACAGAAACGACTATGGCAAATACGAATGTTAAAAGAGTAAAGACCTCTGACCTTGAACTCAAGGACAGGCTGGTCGCCATCCAGAGGGTTACCAAGGTTACCAAGGGTGGCCGTCACTTCCGCTTCGCGGCCATTGTTGTCGTGGGCGATGAAAACGGTGTCGTCGGTTACGGCCTTGGAAAGGCCAACGAGGTTACCGCCGCTATTGCAAAGGGTGTTGAGGATGCAAAGAAGAATCTGGTGAAGATTCCTATCATCAACTCCACCATTCCTCACGAGCAGGAGTCCAAATTCGGTGGTTCCCGGGTATTCATGAAGCCCGCCGCCCCCGGTACCGGTGTAAAGGCCGGTGGTGCCATGCGTGCGGTGTTCGAGTCCGCAGGTGTGCAGAACGTCCTTGCTAAGTCCAAGGGTTCTTCCAACCCCCACAACCTCGTCAAGGCTACCGTTACGGCTCTCACTGAAATGCGCGATGCGTACACTGTGGCCGGCCTGCGCGGTGTCCCTATGTCCAAAGTGTTCAACGGATAGGAGGAAGCGTTATGGCAAAGTACAGAATTACCCAGATCGTCAGCAGTAACGGCGAAACCAAGCGCCAGAAGGACAACCTCCGTTGCCTTGGCGTGCGCCGCATGCATCAGACCGTAGAGGTTGAAAAGAACCCCGTTTCCACCGGTATGGTGGCTAAGGTGGCCCACCTCTGCAAAGTTGAAGAAATTGATTAAGGAGGGTTAAACGATGAAACTTGAAAATTTGACTCCCGCAACAGGTTCGACCAAAAGCGTAAAGCGTGTAGGTCGCGGCCAGGGCTCCGGCAAGGGCGGCACCGCCACCCGCGGAACCAAGGGTGCGCAGGCACGTGCTGGTTATGAACACAAGATTGGATTCGAAGGTGGCCAGATGCCTATCCAGAGGCGTCTTCCCAAGTTCGGATTCAAGAACCCCAACCGAGTGGAATATCAGGCCGTAAACCTGAGTTCCATACAGGCCATCGCCGAGAAGAACGGTGCTACAGCCGTGAATCCCGATGATTTCAGGGCTGCCGGACTCGCCGCCAAGACCGATCTGGTCAAGGTGCTCGGGAACGGTGAAATCACCCTGGCCGTCGAGGTCGTGGCCAACGCGTTCTCGAAGAGCGCTATCGCTAAAATCGAGGCTGCCGGTGGAAAGGCGACCGTAATCGAATAAAAGTATGAAGTTCGTAGAGACTATCAAGAACATCTTCAAGATTGAAGAGCTCCGCAAGAGGATCGTCTACACGCTGATGCTGATTCTGGTTTACCGTTTCGGCTGTTTCGTGGTGCTTCCCGGCATAGACGCATCCATGCTTGCGGGCCTTCAGGGGAGCACGCAGGAAGGCCTCGTCGGCCTCCTGAACATGTTCTCCGGAGGTGCCTTCGGCAACGCTTCTATCTTCGCGCTGGGTGTGATGCCCTACATCTCGGCATCCATCGTAATCCAGCTGCTGGGTGTTTTCGTCCCTTATTTCCGCAAACTCCAGATGGAGGGCGAAAGCGGACGGAAAAAGATGAATCAGCTGACGCGTTACCTGACTATCCTCGTCATCTGCATTCAGGCTCCCGCATACCTTACTTCCATTCATTCCCAGATTCCGGGAGAGGCTTTCGTGGCCGTACGCAGGCTTGGTTGGAGCAATTTCGCCTTCAACCTCGTCTCTACAATCATCCTGATGGCGGGGTCCATGTTCGTGATGTGGCTCGGTGAGCGTATCACCGACCGCGGTATCGGAAATGGTATCTCCCTCATCATCATGATTGGTATCGTCGCGCGTCTGCCCTATGCCCTTGCGGCTGAAATCGGCGAGAAGGTGGCTGCCACCAACGGCGGTTTCCTCCTGCTGATTGTCGAGTTCCTTATCTGGTTCTTCGTCATCATTGCCGCGATTGCACTGGTCCAGGCCGTACGCAAGGTGCCCGTGCAGTATGCCAAGCGTGTGATAGGCAACCGTCAGTACGGCGGAGTGCGCCAGTACATTCCCCTCAAGGTGAATGCTGCCGGCGTCATGCCCATCATCTTCGCCCAGGCCCTGATGCTCTTCCCGATCCTGTTCTCCCAGTGGGATTCCACGAGGGGACTGGCCGCTACGCTGAGCAACTACACCGGCTTCTGGTATAACTTCATTTTCGCACTGCTCGTCATTGTGTTTACGTATTTCTATACGGCCGTTACCGTGAATCCCACGATGATGGCGGAGAATATCAAGCAGAACGGCGGGTTCATTCCAGGAGTAAAGCCCGGCAAGAAGACCGCGGAGAAACTCGATTCCATTATGTCGAGAATCACCCTCCCCGGTTCCGTCTTCCTGGCCCTTATTGCCATACTCCCGGCCTTTGCGATGATTTTCGGAATCAACAACCAGTTCGCGAGCTTCTACGGCGGTACATCGCTGCTGATTCTCGTGGGTGTCGTCCTGGATACGCTGCAGCAGATTGACAGCTATCTCCTTGTGCGTCACTATGACGGCCTGATGAAGACCGGCCGGCTGGTAGGACGTTCCGGTATGTAATTCCAAGCAAGAGAAAGTAGGATGATCAAGCCCAAGACCGAAGAAGAGATTGCCCTGCTCAGGGAGAATGCTCTCATCGTTTCCAAGACGTTGGGAGAGGTCGGCAAGGCAGTGGAGCCCGGTGTAACCACCGCGGCCCTCTGCAAGATTGCCGACACCTGCATCCGTGACCATGGCGCAGTCCCCAGCTTCCTCGGTTTTGAAGGCTTCCCCGCAGCCATTTGCGCGTCAGTGAACGATGTGGTGGTCCACGGTTTCCCGTCGGACTATGTCCTCCAGGAGGGCGATATCTTCACTGCCGACATCGGCACGCTCTACAAGGGGTATAACGGCGATTCTGCGTACACCTTCCCTGTGGGGGAGGTGGACGCAAAAACGCAGAAACTCCTGGAGGTGACGAAGGCGTCCCTTTACAAGGGAATCGAAAAGGCTGTGGCGGGTGCTCGCGTAGGCGATATCGGATACGCGGTGCAATCGTATGTCGAATCATTCGGTTTTTCCGTAGTCCGGGAGCTGGAGGGTCATGGCATCGGTACAAAGATGCATGAGAACCCCGGCGTTCCCAATTACGGTCGCCAGGGCCACGGCCCCAGGCTTGTGGACGGAATGGTGATTTGCATCGAACCAATGATCAATGCGGGAGGACGGGGTGTGTACCTGGCCAAGAACGGCTGGGCCGTCCATACCGCCGACAAGAGCAATTCGGCGCATTTCGAACTTACGGTTGTTGTCCGGAAAGGCAAGGCGGAGCAATTGTCCACTTTTGATTATATAGAGAAGGATGGCAAGTTTAAATTTTAAAGTGTTATTTCTATGTCCAAACAAGTAGCGATAGAACAAGACGGAAAGGTGATCGAGACCCTTCCGAACGCTATGTTCAAGGTGGAACTCGAGAACGGTCACGTCCTGCTCTGCAACATCTCCGGCAAGATGAGGATGCACTTCATCCACATTCTCCTCGGAGACAAGGTGCGGGTGGAAATTTCACCTTATGATTTGACCAAAGGCAGAATATCTTTCAGATACAAATAAAAATTATCGATATGAAAGTCAAAACATCCATCAAGAAGCGCAGCGAAGATTGCAAGATTGTCAGACGCAAAGGACGCCTGTATGTAATCTGTAAGAAGAACCCCAAGTTCAAGATGCGCCAGGGTTAATTTTAAGTAACAAATTAAGTTAGTATAATTATGGCAAGAATAGCCGGTGTTGATTTACCCAACAACAAAAGAGGAGAGATAGGCCTGACCTATATCTTCGGTATCGGACGCAGCTCCGCCAAAAAGATCCTCGAAGAGTGCGGAATCGACGAAAGCATCAAGGTCGGGGACTGGAACGACGAGCAGATTGCTAAGATCCGTACCAAAATCAATGAGGAGTACAAAATCGAAGGTGAACTTCGTTCCTCCGTCCAGATGGACATCAAACGCCTGATGGACATCGGTTGCTACCGTGGCATCCGCCACCGTGCGGGCCTTCCCGTCCGCGGACAGAGCACCAAGAACAATGCCCGTACCCGCAAGGGAAAGAAGAAGACCGTTGCCAACAAGAAGAAAGCGACCAAGTAAAAATTGATGAATTATGGCAAAGAAAACTACAACATCCAAGAGGGTTGTCAAGGTTGAAGCTTATGGCGAGGCCCATATTTCATCGACCTTCAACAACGTGATCGTTTCGCTGACCAATGCCCAGGGCCAGGTCATCAGCTGGGGTTCCGCAGGCAAGTGTGGCTTCCGCGGGTCCAAGAAGAATACCCCCTATGCCGCCCAGATGGCTGCTGAAGACGCTTCCAAGACTGCATACGATGCAGGTCTTCGCCGCGTCAAGTGCTATGTGAAGGGTCCCGGCTCCGGTCGTGAGTCCGCTATCCGTACCATCAACAACGCGGGAATCATCGTGACCGAAATCGTGGACGTCACCCCGATGCCCCACAATGGTTGCAGACCGAAAGGCCGTCGTAAAGTTTAACCTTTAAATTAAGAAGTTACCATGGCAAGATATACCGGTCCGAGTACCAAAATCGCCCGTAAGTTCGGTGAACCCATCTTCGGTTCCGACAAATATTTCGAGAAGAGAAACTTCCCTCCGGGACAGCATGGCCTTGCCTCCAAGCGCAAGAAGCAGAAGGAGTACGGCGTGCAGCTGAAGGAGAAGCAGAAGGTTAAGTATATGTACGGTGTGCTTGAGCGCCAGTTCCACAATACCTACGACAAAGCCTCCCGTATGGCAGGCCAGAAGGGTGAGAATCTCGTCCTCCTGCTCGAGTCCCGTCTGGACAATGTCGTGTATCGTATGGGGATTGCGCCCACCAGGGCTGCTGCACGTCAGCTTGTTTCCCACCATCACATTACCCTTAACGGTTCAGTCTGCAGCATCCCTTCCACTTTCGTGAAGGCAGGTGACAGCGTGGCTGTCCGTGAGCGTTCAAAGAGCCTTGAGGTCATCCAGAAGAGCGTGGCGTCGGTAACAAAGTATTCCTGGCTCGAGTTTGACACCAAAACCCTTGTCGGCAAGTTCCTCAACATGCCTACCAGGGCAGAAGTCCCCGAGAACATCAATGAGCAGCTCATTGTTGACCTCTACTCCAAGTAACCGTTAAAGACCAAGAATCATGGCAATCTTATCATTTCAGAAACCGGACAAGGTCATCATGCTCGAGAGTACGGAGACCGTCGGAAGTTTCGAGTTCAGGCCCCTGGAGCCCGGCTACGGCCAAACCATCGGCAATGCACTCCGTCGTATCCTTCTGGCCTCCCTGGAGGGGTTTGCCATCAGTCAGATCCGGATTTCCGGCGTAGATCAGGAATTTGCGACCATCCCCGGCGTTATCGAGGGGATGCAGGATATCATCCTGAACCTCAAGCAGGTACGTTTCCGCAGAATGATTGATACGGTGGATACGGAGACTGCAAATATCGTCATCAGCGGCAAGCAGGAGTTTACCGCCGAGGATATTTCGAAGGCTCTCTCTTCTTTCAAGGTACTCAATCCCCAGCAGCATATCTGCTCGCTGGAGCCTTCCGTAAAGCTGGAAATTGTCCTGACCATCACAAAGGGTCGCGGCTTCGTTCCGGCGGAGGAGCTCCACGACGAGAATACCCCCATCGGGACCATTCCCGTCGACGCCATCTACACTCCCATCCGCAAGGTCAACTGGAGCGTGGACAACTGGCGTGTCGAGCAGAAGACCGACTACGAGAAGCTCAATCTCGAGATTGTGACCGATGGGTCCATTTCTCCAGACGAGGCTCTCAAGGAGGCTGCCAACATCCTGATTTCGCACTTCAAGCTTTTCACCGACAGCAAGAAGGTGTCCATAGACAAGGAAGTCGATTCCGATGACAAGAAACTTGACGAGGAATCACTCCGTATGCGTCACCTCCTGCTGACCCGGCTCTCCGACATGGGGCTTTCGGTACGCGCTTTCAACTGCCTCAAGGCAGCTGACATCGATACCTTTGCCGATCTCGTTTCCTACTCCCGTTCCGAACTTATGAAGTTCCGTAACTTCGGAAGGAAGTCGCTCAACGAAATCGATCTCCTCGTGGAGAAGATGAAGCTCAACTTCGGGATGGATGTCACCAAGTACAATATTGAACCCAAGAAAAAGAACGTATAAAGATGAGACACAATAAAGCAATCAATCATCTCGGACGGCAGAGCGGTCACCGCAAGTCCATGCTTGCGAATATGGCTTCTTCCCTGATTCTCAATAAGCGCATCGAGACCACCGTCGCGAAGGCGAAGGCCCTCAAGCCCTATGTGGAGCCGCTTATCACCAAGTCCAAGGAAGATTCCACCCATTCCCGCCGTGTAGTGTTCAGCTACCTCAAGAACAAATATGCGGTTACCGAGCTCTTCAGGAACGTGGCTCCCAAGATTGCGGATCGTCCGGGCGGATACTGCCGTATCCTGCACATCGGTTTCCGTAAGGGTGACGCTGCTGAAATGGCTATAATCGAGCTTGTCGACTTCTTCGAGCCCGCTGCAAAGAAGGAGGTCAAGAAGACCACCCGCCGCAGCCGAGCCAAGAAGGCCGAGGCCCCAGTGGTTGAAGCTCCTGCAGCCGAAGCTCCCGTAGCTGAGGCTCCCGTGGAGGAAGCTCCCGCGGCCGAAGAGCCCAAGGCGGAATAATCCGTCAGTACTCAAATTTTGAGGGGTCCCGTTGCGGACCCCTTTTTTTGTATCCGCTTTTGGTGAAAAAAATGTATCTTTGGGAATTGTAAAACTTATTGCAGACATGAGCAGCCTGACTTTTCTCCTCGCATTGCTGAATTTTGTGCTATTATCCCCTGATGGCAGCATCCGTGCGGATATCCGTGCTGATGAAGGCATCAGCTACAGTGTCACTGTCGACGGGAAAGCCGTGCTTGCATCTTCTGCCGTGGATATGAGCTTCGGGGATGGAACCCGCATTGGCGCCAAGACCAAAGGGGCCAGGGCGCTGACGCGTTCGGTGGATACCAGCCTGCAGACTGTCGTTTACCGTAAATCTGAGGTAAGGGACAGGTTCAACGAACTGCTGCTCAGGCTCCCGGCCGCTGACATTATCTGGCGGGCTTATGACGACGGGATTGCATATCGCATCGTCTCCCGTTCCCGGAAACCCCTTACCGTCGTTTCGGAAAAGGTGGAATTCAACTTTGCAGGAGATTTTCCGGCGCTGGTGCCCTATGTCGCAAGGGGTAAGGCAGGTTCCAGCCAGTTTTTCTCCTCTTTCGAGAGGCCCTACAGCGGGATCACCCTTTCGTCATGGGAGAAGGACCATCTTGCTTTTCTCCCTTTGATGGTGGATGCCGGAGTCGCGAAACTGCTGGTCATGGAGGCGGATTTGCTGCACTATCCCGGCATGTATCTTTGCAATAATGACGGAGATAATGCACTGGAAGGCGTGTTTGCTCCGCTCCCGGAGACTGTCAGGCAGGGCGGATACAATAACTTCCAGGGGCTCGTGGAGAGTGTGAAACCCTGTATAGCCGAGTCTGAGCCGTTTGAGTCCTTTCCCTGGCGTATTATCTCCATTGCCCGCCGCGATGCGGACCTTGCGGATTGCGATATGGTCTACAGGCTTTCGAAGGGAGATGACGGCCGTGACTGGAGCTGGGTGAAGCCCGGAAAGGTGTCCTGGGACTGGTGGGGTGCATGGAACCTGTACGGAGTGGACTTTGAGGCCGGGATCAATACCCGTACCTATGAATACTTCATAGACTTCGCCAGCCGCTTCGGTCTGGAGTATGTGTTGCTGGATGAAGGATGGGCGGTTCCCGGCGCAGTGGATATGATGAAGGTCGTGGACGCCATCGACCTTCCCCATCTCTGCCGTTATGCGCAGGAAAGGGGAGTAGGCCTGATTCTCTGGGGTGGATTCTGGGCGTTCAACAAGGATATCGAGGGGCTTTGCCGCCACTATGCTGAGATGGGCGTCAAGGGCTTCAAGATAGATTTTATGGACCGCGACGACCAGCTTATGGTGGATTTCTGCGCCAGGGCTGCGGAGATGGCTGCCAGGTATAATCTGCTAATTGATTTCCACGGCGTGTTCAAGCCGGCAGGTCTCCAGAGGACCTGGCCTAATGTGCTGAATTTCGAGGGCGTGTTCGGGCTCGAGCAGATGAAATGGCACAAGGATACGGATATGCCGGATTATGATGTGACGGTGCCGTATATCCGCATGGCATCCGGCCCTATGGATTATACGCAGGGCGCCATGCGAAATGCGACAAAGAAGAATTATCGTCCGGTAAAGAGCGAGCCCATGAGCCAGGGGACGCGCAGCCATCAGGCGGCCGAATACATCGTATTTGATTCCCCGCTTGTCATGCTGTGCGATACTCCAACATCTTACGAGGCGGAACCTGAATATACGCGTCTCATAGCTTCCGTACCTACAGTCTGGGACGAAACCCGGATTCTGGACGGGAAGGTAGGGGAGTACATAGTTACAGCGCGCCGAAGTGGAGAAGTATGGTATATAGGCGCCCTGACCAACTGGACGGAACGGGAAATGGATATCCGTCTGGATTTCCCGGGCGGGAGCGCCTGGCAGGTGGATCTTTGCGTGGATGGGCCAAATGCGGGGCGGGCGGCGCGTGACTACGCGCTGCGGACCCTGCAGGTCCGCGCAGGCGAATGCCTGCCCGCCCGTCTCGCACCTGGCGGTGGATGGTTCGCCCGTCTGACACCAGTGAAATAGTTAATAATCCCGAATAGCATATGAAACATTTTTCTCTCCCAAAAGACGGTGGCCTGAAAGCTGAATCCATAGCTCAGGACATACTGCACAGCTTTGACAGGATTTACACGGAAGTCCGTCCGGACGCATACGTCGCCAGCAAGGAGATTGCCGGCATGATTATCTCGGAGATTAAGGCTTTCGAGGCGTCCGGAGAGAGCCGTCCCTACAAGCTCGGCCTCTCCACCGGCTCTTCCCCCATCTCTCTCTATGAGGAGTTGTGCGCCCGCTACAAGGCGGGAGAAGTCTCTTTCCGGAATGTGGAGATTATATCCATAGACGATTATTACCCCATAGCTCCTGACGCTCACCAGAGCCGTAACCGCAAGATTCATGAAATCTTCCTCAACAACGTGGATGTGCGCCCGGAAAACGTCCACCTTCCGGACGGCAGCGTTTCCAAAGAGGAATTGCACGCCTATTGCAAGGAGTTTGATGCCATGGCCCGTGGCATGGACCTGCTGGTGGTGGGTGTAGGTGACAAGGGACAGATAGGCTTCAATGAAGCCGGTTCCTCCGAGACGAGCCGCACCCGTACCGTCACCCTGCCTTACAGCTCCCGCAAGCGTCAGGCCCGCAATTTCAACGGAGATATCGCCGCGACCCCCAAGGCTGCGATCACCCTTGGCATAGCGACGATGAAAAGTGCGAAGAAGGTTATCCTTATGGCCTGGGGTGAAGACAAGGCGGAAGCCGTGCAGCAGATTGTGGAACAGGAGTGCACCTCTGAATATCCGGCTTCCTATTTCCAGCATCATGACAAGATCCGCTTCTTCGTGGATGAGCCGGCGGGAGAGCTGCTTACCCGTAACGTGGCTCCCTGGCTCATCGGCCCCTGCGAATGGACACCGAAGTTCCGCCGCAAGGCGGTGGTCTGGCTCTGCGCCAAGCTGGGCAAACCCATCCTGAAGCTCACTGAAAAGGATTATCTGCAGAACTCGCTTGACGAACTGCTGGACAAGTTCGGCCCCTACGATAAGATCAACATTGACATCTTCAACGATCTCCAGCACACCATCACAGGCTGGCCGGGCGGAAAACCGGGTTGTGATGACGCAACCCGCCCCGTCTCCTCCGAACCCTATCCCAAGACGGTGCTGATTTTCTCTCCTCATCCCGACGATGATGTGATTTCCATGGGCGGAACTTTCATCCGCCTGGCGCATCAGGGACACGACGTGCACGTGGCCTACGAGACCTCCGGCGACGTGGCTGTTCACGATGACGTGGTCATCCAGCACATGGATGCAGCCTATCAGCTTGGATTCGGCAACCGCATCGACGAGGTGAAGGCCCTGATTGCTTCCAAGCGTCCCGGTGCCCCCGAACCGAAGGAATTGCTCGCCATCAAGGCGGCTATCCGCCGCAGCGAGGCCCGTGGCGCCGACCGTTCCTTCGGCCTCAACGACGAGACCAACGTACACTTCCTCAACCTGCCGTTCTACGAATCAGGCGGCATTTCCAAAATGCCCCGTACCCAGGTGGACGTGGACATCATCAAGGACCTTATGAAGCGCCTGGCCCCCGACCAGATTTATATGGCTGGCGACCTTGCGGACCCGCATGGAACACACCGCGTTTGCACGGAGGCGGCGCTCGAAGCGCTCGAACAGCTGCGTGAGGAAGGGGAGCCATGGGTGAAGGACTGCACCGTATGGCTCTACCGCGGCGCGTGGATGGAATGGGATCTGGGCAGCGTCGACATGGCCGTTCCCCTGAGTCCGGATGAAGTGGTAGAAAAGCGCCACGCCATCTATCATCACCTTTCCCAAAAAGATATAGTGCCTTTCCCCGGCGACGATCCGCGCGAATTCTGGCAGCGGGCCGAGGAACGCACCCAAAATACAGCCAAGTTGTACAATGATGTAGGAATGGCTGAATACCAGGCAATTGAAGTATTCTTAAAACTTTATTAACAGTTTATTTAAATTATGAAAGTTATCATTCGTGACGACAGCAAGACCGCTTCCGTATGGGCGGCCCGTTACATTGCAGCCCGCATCAACGAGAAGGCCGCCAAAGAACCCGGAAAGCCCTTTGTGATTGGTCTCTGCACCGGTTCCACCCCTATTGAGACCTATGCCGAACTTATCCGCCTAGTCAAAGCCGGGGAAGTGAGCTTCAAAAACGTCATTTCCTTCAATATGGACGAGTATGTGGGGCTTCCCGAATCTCACCCCGAGAGCTACCATTCCTTCATGCACAAATATCTTTTCGATAATATCGATGAGCCCAAGGAGAACATCCACATCCTCAACGGCAATGCTCCGGACCTTGCGAAGGAATGCGCTGATTACGAGAAGGCCATCGCCGCTGCCGGCGGATTCGATTTCTTCCTCGGCGGTATCGGCGAAGACGGGCATATCGCCTTCAACGAACCGTTCTCTCCGCTGAATTCCCGTACGCGCGTCATGACTCTGACTGAAGATACCCGCATCGTCAATTCCCGTTTCTTCGACGGCGATATGAACCAGGTGCCCAAGCAGGCGCTCTCTGTGGGTGTCGCTACCGTCACCGACGCAAAGGAAGTGATGATCCTGGCCTTCGGCCCCAAGAAAGCCCGCGCCATCAAGGATGCCGTCGAGGGCCCGCTCAGCCACTACTGCACCGTATCGGCGCTCCAGAATCACCAGAACGGCTTCATCGTCTGTGACGAGGCCGCCGTCGGCGAGCTGAAGCTCAACAGCTACAAATACTTCAAGGCTGTCGAAGCCGCCGAAATGCGGGGCTGAGCAACGTGTTTATAATACTTCCTGCGGCATAAGGATGCATTTACCCGGATAGGGTTGCGAAGCAACAAGCATCCGTTGCCGTAGGAAGTATTTTGTTGCGAGAGCCCAGGAGAGCTATCGCCCCGCTTGCTAAAATTGAAAGGAAAGTGTATCTTTGTAGAGTTTATGATGAAACGGACACTTATCCTGATAACCATCCTGCTACTGCCTCTCGCCCTCCTGGCGCAGGACAAGCAGCTTTATAATTTGAATTTCAATACCTGGTCCCGTAGCGGCGTCACCTGGAATCCATATCCCAAGGATGCGACGCCCTCCCAGCGGACTTGGGATACCGCCAACCGGGCGCTCAGCATGCTCGGAATGAATTCCGTAGTCCCGGAAGAAGAGCATGTTGCGGTGAAGGGCGGTAAGGCCGTCAAACTGGTCAGCCGCAAGGTATTCGGCATTTTTGTTTCCGGAAGCCTGTTCACCGGCAGTTTCGAGGGTGTGGTCGGTACTTCCGGCGCCAAGATGAAATTCGGCATTCCCTTCAAGGGACGTCCCAAGAGCCTTTCCGGGTATGTCCATTACATTCCCGGCACGGTGAATTATGCCAAGGCCCCGTATCTGGCGATGAAGGGCAAGACCGATATCGGCAAGGTGGATATTTCGCTGACCGCCTGGCCTGAGGCCAAGCTTTACAATACGACCAAGGACAGTTTTGAACTGGACGGAGATCCTGGCGTCATCGCTACCGATATCCTTTATTTCAAGAAGGCGACGGACGGTTACGTCCGCTTTGAAATTCCCGTCCACTATAAGGATGACCGTACACCTTCCTTTATTATCCTTACTGCCTCGGCAAGTGCATTTGGCGCCTATTTCACCGGCTCCACCGACAGTGTCCTGTATCTTGACGATTTGAGGCTGAATTACTAGAATATGAAGATTCTCTTTGTTCTCAATAACATGTACCTCCGGGGGAACGGGCTCTGCGCCTCGGCCCAGCGGACGATGGATTTTCTGAAAAAGGCCGGACAGGACGTAAAGTTGCTGTCCGGAAAGAATGATGATCCGGACGGCCCCCAGCCTGATTTTGTCCTGGAAAAGGAATTTCATATATATCCCTTTGACGGGCTCATCCACTCCCAGGGTTACAAGTTCTCCAAGAATGACCGGCGGGTCTTCGAGGAGGCGCTTCGCTGGGCGGATGTGGTACATCTGGAAGAGCCCTTCCACGTGCAGTGGAAAGTTGCGAAGATAGCCAAGGAGATGGGGGTCCCCTGTACGGGTACCTATCATCTGCATCCAGAGAATATTTTTTGCAACATCGGAATGGCAGGCTGGAAGTGGCTGAATAGCGCCACGCTGAAAATTGCCCGGGACCTGATCTTCAATCACTGTACTGATATCCAGTGCCCTACCCGCAATGTGATGGAACGGCTGGAGAAGTTCAATTTCACGGCCCGGTTGCACCTGATTCCCAACGGACTCGTTCCCGCCCCGCTCCTGCGTTCGCGGGATGCCGTGAAGGATCCGGACAAGCCCTGGATGGTCACCTGCATCGGCCGCCTCTCGAATGAGAAGGACCAGTTCACCCTGCTCAAGTCCATGCGCTACTGCCGCCACGCCAAGCAGATCCAACTCTATTTTGCCGGCCGTGGCCCCGAAGAGAAAGCCATCCGCGCCCTGGCGGACAAGGTCTATAATGAAGGTACGCTGGCGTATCGTCCGATTTTCGCTTTCCATACCCTCGCGGAGTTGACGGAACTGGCGGCCAAGTCCGACCTGTATATCCATTGCGCCAATGTGGAGGTGGAAGGCCTTTCCGCGCTGGAAGCGATGCAGCAGGCCGTGGTGCCCATCATCGCCGAGGCGCCGCTTTCCGCCACGTCCCAGTTCGCCCTGGATTCCCGCAGCCTTTTCCCCGCCGGAGACCCCAAGGCACTGGCTGAACGCATCGACTACTGGCTGGATCACCCGGAGGAACTGGAGGAAATGCGCTGGAAGTACGCCGAGTCCGTCAAGCAGTACAGAATCGACAAATCCATCGCCGCCCTCATCGAGATGTTCCACCAGGCCTGCGGAGCATAATCTTTATAGCGTAGTCCATCCCATCCGCCGGGCAAGTTCGCGCAGGAGCTCAAGGTCCTTCTGCGGGACAGATAAGCGGACTTCTTTCTTGGTGCCGTAAATGGCGTCGTTCCCGGAGTCCATCAGCAAAGCGGGTTCTCCGGTTTCGGTGTCGTATCCTTCGGTAAGGACAGATGCCTTGTTCCAAGGCCGCCGGACAGCCTCTCCAAGCGTCTTTCTGACAAATGCATTGATGGAAATACCGGCTTCCGCCGCCAGGTGGGCGATATCCCTATGCGTATCCGGTGCAATCCGGACATTAAAGGTACCGGTGTAACTCTTCTCCGGTTTGCGGTTATGCTCTTCACAGAAGACGATATAATCTTCCACTGCCTCTTGAAAAGCATCCGTCAGTTCCGAAACGGACTCTCCTTCGTAATTGACCAGTCCGTCGATTCCCTCAATCTTCCCGAAAAATACCTTGTCGGCCTCGCTGTACGCCACCGACCCGACATACCCTTTATACTTCAGTGTATTCATAGTTCAATATCTCCGTTCGAAATAAGTTCTGATAATAATTGCCTGACGGCATATTGTTTCAGTTCTTTCCCCGGGTGTGGTTTATGTAACATGATGGGTGAACCGCCTGTTTTCAGAAAAATAACACGAGACCCCGATGTCTTCCCTTTGTTTGACATTACATAGCCAAAAGTTGACAACAGTCGTTCTACTTCGTCAAAAGTAAAGTCTTTGGGTTGTCCCTTCAACCGTTCAACCAATTTGTCCTTCGTTCCCATACTGCAAATGTAACTATAATTTAGTTACAATGCAAAGGAGGGGCGTCATGGAGAATACGACATTCGTAAAATCCGACTATATATCGTAAAATCACCTCATAATAGTCTCGATAATTTGTGAACTTGCGGGTCCAAAAAAATAACACATTCCGAATCCTAAGATTGGATAATATCCTGATTCAATATTTGTTATTTCTTCATAAACAGGTTTTTCTTTATGCTGCTCATTCAAAAGAATTACAGGACTGTTTATGTTGGCGCTAGATAACTGCTTCCTTATATCCTTTATTCTTAAGGTATTATCAGAAAACATATTATATTTTCTCGAATATACTAATACAACGTAATTCGCCCCTAAATTATTCACAATAACATCAATAATGGGATAACCAAAAAAACCGTAGTATGGAGGAGAATCGTCAAAGTATATATCAAATGGATACGCTGCAACTACTTCGGGAATTGGCAACTCTTTCTCCACTTTAATTATATCGCGTATCCGAATATTTGTGTTCGAAATTGCCTCCTGAATAGACAGTTCAATCCGTGAGGCCTCTTTTCTTTGCCGTTCCTGTCTTTCTAATTCGCCTAGATTCCATTGTGCTGCGTAACTGACGCCGTCTTAATTGGGGATTTTTTTGTTATATATAGAATTGTAGACGTAATTATATGCTTCTCTATAATTGAAAACCGTTTTATTAGTTATGTTTAGTTTGCTCAAAAAAACTTCTGTTCCTATTCTTGATTTTTCATCTTTTTGTTTCTTCTCGTCAGCCTCTTCCTTCAATTCCTCTAATAATTCAGAACGGCAGCGAATCATATCCTGGTCTTTCTGATAGGCTTTGTGATTGAATAATCCCCTTTCAGTGTGCCGGATTCCTCTGTCAAGTCGAATTATTTCTTTAATCCTTTCGTCAACGGATTCAGAAGACTTGCCATTTATCTCAAGCCATGAGCCCACGATATTTGATTGCTTTTTACAACAAACAGTATGATTGGAATAATTCAAATAATGTTGTTCACAATCCAAACAGATAAAAGGATTAATAATCATAATAGCTCAATTAATTGCGTTCAGTAATCAAAGATTCTTCTTCGTGCTAAAATATTAATAATCATAGATATCTCTAATTTTTAACCAGAAAGTATGACAATCACCATCCCAAAAATCAGTCACATTCAATGACGGATACATAATCCTGCTGTAACCTACAAAAATCTTCGCTGCTGTTTGGGAATAACATCCTAAATATTGCCAAATAAAAATATTTTATTACCCCAGCATAAGGTTTGATTCATCCTGGCAGGCTCTGTCGTAAATCAGGATTTTATCATGCTCTGCGCTATCTTGAGCAGAAGGCGAGATCTGACCCTCCTCTACCAAATCCACCTTATGGTCTACGGCATCAGAGAGCAGGGTCATAATTCTGGAAATGGTGAGGAGCGTAATTCGTGCGTTCCTGTCATATCGTACCAGGATATCCACATCCGATAAAGGCGTTTCCTCCCCGCGTGAATAAGATCCGAACAGCCATGCCTTCACTACAGGCTGCTCTGCAAGAACCGCCTGAATTTTGGGAAGCATACTTTTTGCTGCGTTCGTCATTTGTGGCAAATATAGTCAATCCTTCTGCAACCCGCAAAATCTCCTCGTGTCCGGTAGAATAGGATGATTACCTGGCCCCTTGCACGGAAAAATAAATATTCATACATTTGTGCGTTATGAAGTACGTATGTAATATTTGCGGCTATGTCTATGACGATGCCGAGCAGGGAGTCCCCTTTGCTGAACTGCCCGAGGATTGGGTTTGCCCCCTCTGCGGCGTCGGCAAGGAAGACTTCACGGCAGAAGCATAGCCCTCAAGAAGGTTGGTTATGAACGAGTTGGAAGCGTCCCGGCTGGAAATCAACGCCGTGGACGAACGGATTGCGTTCCTCTTTGAAGAGCGGATGCGTCTTGTCGAGAAGATTCTCGCCTATAAGAAGGAAAAGGGTCTCCCCATCCTGGATGCGGAGCGGGAAAAGCGTGTCATCGAAAGCAATGCCGCCCTGGTGGACGACCCGCTGCTCCGCGAGTACTACGTCCTTTTCCAGCAGCAGCTGATGGCCCTTTCCCGGGCCTACCAAGGGCGTCTGCTCGAAGGGATGAAGGTGGCTTACTGCGGTGTGCCGGGCGCCTTTGCGCAAATCGCTGCGGGCAAGCTTTTCCCGGAATCGAGGCAGATGGCCTTCGCCGATTTTGCGAGTGCCTACCGGGCCTGCGAAAGCGGGGCCTGTGATGCGGCGCTTCTGCCCATCGAAAACAGTTCCGCCGGCGACGTAGGCAGCGTTATGGACCTGGCCTTCACCGGCAGCCTGCACATCAATATGATGGCAGAGATGGACATCACGCAGAATTTGCTGGCCCTGCCCGGCACGAAGTTCTCGGACATCCGGACGGTCCTGAGCCATCCGCAGGCGCTCGCCCAGTGTACCCCTTACCTGCGCGAAAAGGGCTTCGCGGAACAGGAATGCGCCAGTACCGCCGATGCGGCCAAGACCGTTGCCCAAAGCGGGGACAAGCGCCTTGCCGCGGTGGCCTCGCTGGAAACGGCCCGTCTCTATGGCCTGGAGGTACTGGAACGGCATATCAACAGTTCCGGGGCCAACAGCACCCGTTTTGCGGTGTTTTCCCGGGCCCAGGGGCCGATGTCTCCGGTTCCCGCCCCCGGCGAGCATTTCAGCATCGTTTTCACGGTGCGCAACGAAGCGGGCGCCCTCGCCAAAATCCTGAACATCATCGGCGCGCACGGCTTCAATATGAGCAGCCTGCACAGCCGTCCGGTAAAGGGGCCGCAGTGGAGCCATTACTTCTTTGCGGAACTCGAAGGCGGTGCGGGCAGCGAAGACGGCCGCGACCTGCTCCGCCAACTGGAGCCGGTCTGCGCCCGCCTGAAACTGGTCGGTTCATATAAATCCATTCATCTGGAATAACCGGGGCGGATGTGGCCTTCCGGCGCATTTACCCGGACAGGGTTGCGCAGCAACAAGCGCCGGAAGGCCACATCCCGCCTCCAAACAATAGGAAATGAAAAACAGTATAGGCACCAGCGTCATCCTCACCCTTGCGGGGGAATCGCACGGCAGCGACATCTGCGCCATCCTGGACGGGATGGCTCCGGGCCTCCGCGTCGATGAGGCCTTCATCGCCCGGCAGCTGGAACGCCGCCGCCCTTCGGGCATCACCGATACCGCCCGCCGGGAAGCGGACGCCTACCGCATCGTGAGCGGGGTAAAGGACGGGCTGACCACCGGTGCGCCGATTTGCATCCTCATTCCCAATGCCGATTTACGCAGCGCCGACTACGATACCCTGCAGGGACTGGCGCGTCCCTCGCACGCCGACTGGGCCGCTTCCGCCAAATACGGGGGCTTCGAGGACCGTCGCGGCGGCGGGCACTTCAGCGGCCGGATTACCGTCGGTATCGTTGCCGCTGGGGCCATCGCCCTGAGCGCGCTGAAAGCCAAAGGCATCGCCGTGGGGACGCATATCCTGCGTTGCGGGGGTGCGCAGGACCGGACCTTCGGCGATATCGCCGCGGACATTGAAACGCTGAATAGTGCGGCTTTCCCCGTGCTGGACGAGGCGGCCGGAAAGGCGATGTGCGAAGCGATTGCCGCGGCCCGTGCGGAAGGGGATTCCGTCGGCGGCGTGCTGCAGACGGCGGTTGGCGGATTTCCCGCCGGCGTGGGTGAGCCCTGGTTCGGATCGGTGGAAGGCGTGCTTGCGAATGCGATTTTCTCGCTCGGCGGCGTGAAAGGCGTGGAATTCGGGGACGGCTTTGGCATCGCCGGGATGAAGGGCTCCGAAGCCAATGACGGCTTTTACGCCCTGGACGGCCAGGTCAGGACGAAGACCAACCACAGCGGCGGTATCAACGGAGGAATTTCCAACGGGATGCCGATCCTTTTCCAGACGGCGGTCAAACCCACGCCGTCCATCGCGTTGCCGCAGCAGAGCGTAAACCTGCGCACCGGAGAAATCCAGCCGCTGGAAATCAAAGGACGGCACGACCCGGCCATCGTCCGGCGCATCTGCCCGGTGGTGGATGCGCTCACGGCCCTCGTGCTCTGCGATCTGCTGGCGCTCCGCTTCGGAACAGACTATCTGAAGCCGTAAAGAATGGAATACGCGCTCATAGGAGAACATCTGGGTCACAGTTTCTCGCCGGAACTGCACGCCCTGCTGGGCCTGGAAGGCTACGGCCTGCAGGAACTGTCTCCCGCGCAGTTGCCGGCCTTTATGCAGGAATTTCCCCTGAAGGGCGCCAATGTGACGATTCCCTACAAAAAAACAGTCATCCCTTACCTGGACCATCTCTCCGACAGCGCGCGGCTCAGCGCTGCGGTCAACACCATCGTCCGCAGCCCGGAGGGACTCAGCGGTTACAATACCGATTTTGACGGGTTCCTGATGATGGCGCGCGAGGCGGGTATCCGTTTCCGGGACGCTTCCGTGCTGATTCTCGGGGCGGGGGGCGCCGCCAGTGCCGCTGCGGCCGCCATCCGTTCGCAGGGCGCGGCCGAGGTTCGTTTTGCCGTAAGGACACCCCGCACGGAGGACCAGTTGCCGCTCAGTGAGCCGGAACGCTGGATGGACGCCGATATCGTCGTCAACTGCACCCCCGTAGGGATGCATCCCGACGATGCTTCGACGCCCGTCGATATCCGCGTCTTCGAGCGCCTTACCGGCGTACTCGACTGCGTGTACAACCCCATCCGCACCAACCTGGTGCTGGATGCACAGGAGGCGGGCATTCCCGCGGCGGGCGGCCTTTATATGCTTGTGGGACAGGCGTTCCGTGCGCAGGAACTGTATCGCGGGGAAACGATGGACCCCGCCCTTTGCACGCAGGCCTACCGGCAATTGCTGGCGCAAAAACGCAATATCGTGCTCTGCGGGATGCCGTCGAGCGGAAAGACGACCGTGGGCAAGGCCCTGGCCCGGCGCCTGGGGCGTGAGTTCATCGATACCGATGCGTTGGTTCGCGAGCGTACGGGCAAGAGCATCGAAGACCTCTTTGCCGAGGGCGGGGAAGCGTATTTCCGGCGTCTCGAGGCCGAGGCGGTGGCGCAGGTGTCCACCTGCCAGGGAAAGGTAATTTCCACCGGCGGCGGCACGGTGATGTTTCACGCCAACGTGCGGGCCCTCAAGCGCAACGGCATCCTGTGTTTCCTGGACCGTGGCCTGGAAAACCTGCGGCCCACCGGTGACCGTCCGCTCTCGCGCGACCCGGAGGCGCTCCGGCGGCTCTACGAACAAAGACTTCCCGTGTACCGGAGCGTGGCGGACGTGTCGGTATATAACGACGGCGCCATGGCCCAGGCCGTGGATTATCTGGAAAGATATGTTGGACAAGAATAAGAAGATACTCATCGTCGGGCTGGGCCTGATGGGCGGCAGTTATGCACTGGCGCTCAAGGAGAAAGGCTACCGGGTGGGGGCGGTGACGCGCTCGCCGGAAACGATTCGCTATGCCCTGGAACGGGGGATGATCGACGAGGGAACGACCGCCCCGGAGGCGGCTTTCGTCGGCGCATACGACCTTGTAGTCTTTGCGCTGTACCCGCACCTGCTGCTGGAGTGGCTGGAGAAGTACCAGGGCCTGCTGCGTCCGGGGGCGCTGCTTACGGATGTGACGGGTGTCAAAGGCAGCGTCGTGTACCGCGTACAGCAGATACTTCGAGGCGATGTCGAATTCATCGGCGCGCACCCGATGGCGGGACGCGAACTGAGCGGCGTACGCAGCGCCGATGCGGGTATTTTCCGCGGCGCGAACTACATCGTCACCCCAACGGCCGCCAATACGGAAGCGGCGATTACGGCTTGCGAGGAACTCGGGCGGACCCTTGGCTTTGCGCGCATTTCGCGGCTCAGCCCGGAAAAGCACGACGAGATGATCGGCTTCCTGAGCCAGTTGACGCACTGTATCGCCGTGTCGCTGATGACCTGCCGCGATACGGAGCACCTGAGCGCCTACACCGGCGATTCGTTCCGGGACCTGACGCGCATCGCCCGTATCAACGGCGATATGTGGAGCGAACTTTTCCTGCTCAACAAGGAGGAACTGCTGCGACAGATCGGCCTGTTCACTACGCAACTCGATGCGCTGAAAACTGCCATTGAAAATGACGATACGGATACTTTAAAGGAAATGATGCGCCTCTCTACCGAGCGGCGGGCATTTTTTGATAAATAATATGAATATGGAATTTCGACGCGAGCTGTTCAGCCCGCAGGAGATTAAGCAGATGTACCCCGTAACGGAAGCGGGGATGGCGGCCAAACAGGCCAATGACGCGGCGGTACGCGATGTGCTTTCCGGCGCGTCCGGGAAGTTCTTACTGGTCATCGGTCCCTGTTCGGCGGACCGCGAGGATGCGGTCATCGACTATATTTCGCGACTGCGGCCCTTGCAGGAAAAGGTGGCGGACAAAATCGTCATCGTTCCGCGTATCTATACCAATAAACCGCGTACGACTGGTGCCGGCTACAAGGGAATGCTGCACCAGCCCGATCCGCATACCAGTCCGGACCTGTTCAAGGGCCTGGTATCCATCCGTAAGCTGCATCTGCGCGCGCTGCTGGAGACGGGCTTCTCCTGCGCCGACGAGATGCTCTATCCGGAGAATCACCTCTTCCTGAGCGACTTGCTCAGTTACGTTGCCGTGGGAGCGCGGAGCGTCGAAAACCAGCAGCACCGGCTCGTCGCCAGCGGCCTGGACATTCCCGTCGGCATGAAAAACCCTACCGGAGGCGACCTTACCGTGATGATGAACTCCATCAGCGCAGCGCAGCATCCGCATAACTTCATCTATCGGAACTGGGACGTGCAGAGCGCCGGCAATCCCTTTGCGCACGCCATCCTACGGGGCTATGTGGACAATCACGGTACCTCGCACCCCAACTATCATTACGAGGACCTGAAGCACCTGGCCGAGCTTTATGCCATGCACGATTTTGCCAACCCGGCGGTGCTGGTGGACTGCAATCATTCCAATTCCGGAAAGCAGTTCCTGGAGCAGGGGCGGATTGCCCGGGAAGTGCTCCACAGTATGCGGCACTGCAGTACTGTCGGAGCCATCGTCAAGGGCTTGATGATAGAGTCCTATCTGGAGGACGGCTGCCAGAAGGCGGGGGAGAATGTCTACGGCAAATCCATTACAGACCCCTGCCTTGGATGGGAGAAAACCGAACGCCTGGTGCTCGAAATTGCCGAGCTACTTTATCGGTAGCGGGAAATCGTAGCGCAGTCCTGCGCTGAGCATCATAAAGGGATAATCCCTGATACCCCAGGCAAAGACTGCGAAAGGCGTGAAACGCCCTGCATGAAAGTCAAGACGGCCACGTGCAGTGACCGGCCAGTCCCCGTCCTTCTCCCAGCCGAAATAGCCCGCCAGCTGGGTTTCCAGGCGGAATACCTTTGTATCCAGCATGGCGGAAACGCCGGTCTGCCAGGCGTCGTTCTGCCGGCCGTTGTCGGTTTGCCAGCAGAGGAAGCCCCCGCTGGCGGCGCCGCGTAATTCTTTGCAGAATCCGTTGAAATACAAAGAATTGGCGATGGTGACATCAAAGAAATAACCCGGTGCGTCATAGTAGCGTGCTTCGGCAAAATGATTGCCGGAAGCCGTCTTCAGGACGGCCCGCACCAGGATGTCCGGCACCCAGCCCCTGGCTTTCAGGACGTATAGGTCTGCGGAAATATAGAGGTCGCCGGAATCGTGTCCCTTTCCCCCGTCCTTGTAGGCGTCGCCCAGCCTCCGCATGGCGGCGGTCTGTGCGTCATAGCTCCACCATTCCTGGATGGGCATCCACAGGCTCAGGGCGGCCCGGTCCGTCCAGAGCGGAATACGCAGGTGGAAGGAGGGACCGCCCGTAAAGTCCAGGCGCCGGTCCTGGGGGAGGAAAAAGTCCCCGGAGAGCTCCACCCGGAGGTTTTTGTCCAGGCGTGCTTCCGGGATGACCGGGACCGGAAAGGCATTGGGCCCGAAGTAGGCCGGGGCTATTTTGCTCGGAACGGATAGGTCCGAGGGGACGATGGGCGTCTGCGCCCCGGCCTGCGTGCAGGCCAGCAAAAGAAGGAGCGTGAGGACCTTATTGTGCATTGTTCAGGTCGTCGGCGCTCTTCATAAAGGAGGCAATCTCTTCGTCGGAGAGATGGTAGTTCTGCATCTCTCCGGAGAAGTAGCTGTCATAGGCCGCCATATCCACGAAGGCGTGTCCGGAAAGGTTGAAGAGGATGGTCTTCTGCTCGCCGCTTTCCTTGCATTTGAGGGCCTCGTTGACGGTGGCCGCAATCGCGTGGCAGCTTTCCGGTGCGGGAATGATACCCTCGGTCTGTGCGAAGAGCACGCCCGCCTTGAAGGAATCGAGCTGTTCGATATCGACGGCTTCCATATAGCCGTCCTTCATCAGCTGGCTGAGGATGACGCCGGCACCGTGATAGCGCAGGCCGCCCGCGTGGATGGAAGCGGGCTTGAAGGCGTGTCCGAGCGTGTACATCGGCAGGAGGGGCGTCATGCCGGCCTCGTCGCCGAAGTCATATTCGAATTTTCCGCGGGTGAGTTTCGGGCAGGAGAAAGGCTCCGCCGCGATGAAGCGGGTCTTCTTGCCTTCCAGTATGTTGTGGCGCATAAAGGGGAAGGCGAGGCCGGAGAAGTTCGAACCGCCGCCGAAGCAGGCAATCACGATATCCGGGTATTCGCCCGCGAGTTCCATCTGCTTTTCCGTCTCCAGACCGATGACGGTCTGGTGCAGGCAGACGTGGTTCAGGACGCTGCCCAGTGCATATTTGCAGTTGGGCGTGCTCAGTGCCAGCTCGATGGCTTCGGAGATGGCACAGCCCAGGGAACCCCGGTCGTTGGGGTTGCGGGTGAGGATGTCTTTGCCGGCGCGGGTGGACATCGACGGGGAAGGGGTCACCGCAGCGCCGAACGCCTGCATGATGGAACGGCGGTAGGGCTTCTGCTCGTAGCTGACCTTGACCATGTATACCGCGCAGTCGATGCCGAACTTCTTGGTGGCATAGCTCAGCGCACCGCCCCACTGGCCGGCACCCGTCTCGGTGGTGAGGTTGGTGACGCCCTGCTGTTTGGCGTAGTAGGCCTGGGCGATGGCGGAGTTGAGTTTGTGCGATCCGGCGGGGCTCACGCTCTCGTTCTTGAAATAGATGTGGGCCGGGGTGCCGAGCGCCTTTTCCAGTTCATAGGCGCGCACGAGCGGGGTGCAGCGGTAGGCGGCGTACTGCTCGCGCACTTCTTCCGGGATGGGAATCCATACATCCGTCTGGTTGAGTTCCTGGTCGGCGCAAGCCTTGCAGAAGATGGGGTAGAGGTCTTCCGCCTTGAGGGGCTGGCGGGTAGCGGGGTGCAGGAAGGGGAGGGGTTTGTTGGGCATCACCGCCTGGATGTTAAAGAAGTGGGTCGGGATTTCCGATTCCGGCAGCATGAATTTTTTCTGTCTCATGACGATAAAATTTATTATTAGTTCAATATTTTTCTATTCGCAAGAACCTGCATCAACGGATGCTTGTCGCTTCGCGACCCTATCCGGGTAAATGCATCCTTATGATGCAGGTTCTTTTGTTAAAACAAAAAAGACCATCCGGTGCTCCTCCGGACAGTCTCGCAAAGTATGCTCACACTTGCACTTACGCCTAACGGGCCTGACCGGAAAATTCGTTCAGGCGCCACCAGAGGAAAGTGTTCTTGCGTGTCATCGGCAGCAAATGTAAGCATTATTTTTTATTGTGCAAACAAATCGCGTATTTTTTGCACGGCGTCGGTTTTTTCCCAGCCGAAGAACTGCAGTCCGTCCTTGACATAGGGCTCGCGTCCCATGTGTCCGTAGGCGGCCGTCGGTTCGAAAATCGGGGATTTCAGCCCGAATTGCTTGATAATCGCGGCGGGACGCAGGTCGAAAGCCCCGTGAATGCGGCGGGCGATTTCGCCGTCGGAAACGCCCTGCAGTTTCGAGGTGCCGTAGGTATCGACGAATACGCTGACGGGCTCGGCGACGCCGATGGCATAGGCGAGCTGTACCAGGCATTCGTCGGCGATGCCGGCCGCTACGAGGTTCTTGGCGAGGTAGCGGGCTGCATAGGCGGCGCTGCGGTCCACTTTCGACGGATCTTTTCCCGAGAAGGCGCCGCCGCCGTGGGCGCCCTTTCCTCCGTAGGTATCGACGATGATTTTGCGCCCGGTGAGGCCCGTGTCGCCGGCGGGACCGCCGATTACGAATTTCCCCGTCGGGTTGACCAGCAGCTTGAATTTACCGTCGAAGAGGGCTGCTGTCTGTTCCGGGAGGCTTGCGATGAGCCTTGGAAGTACAATTTCGCGTACGTCGGCTTCGATTTTCGCGTGCATTTCGGCTTCGCTGGCGAATTCGTCGTGCTGAGTGCTCAGGACGATGGTGTGGATGCGCAGGGGTTGGCGCTTCTCGTTGTATTCGATGGTGAACTGGGCCTTGGCGTCCGGGCGCAGGTAGGGCATAGGCAGTGGCTCTTCCCGCCGGATATCGGCGAGCAGGCGGAGCAGCCTGTGGGACAGGGAGAGCGCAAGCGGCATGTATTCCGCGGTTTCCCGGCAGGCATAGCCGAACATCATTCCCTGGTCGCCGGCGCCCTGCTCTTCAAGATTTTCGCGCACGACGCCCTGGTTGATGTCGGGACTCTGTTCGTGAATCATGGAGATGATGCCGCAGGAACTGGCGTCAAAGCCGTATTCTGCCTTGTTGTAGCCGATTTTTCTGATGACGCGGCGGGCGGTTTCCTGGATGTCCACCCAGGCCTCGGAGTGGACTTCGCCACCCACGATGACCAGGCCCGAGGTGCAGAAGGTTTCACAGGCGACCTTGGAATCCGGGTCCTTGCGGAGGAATTCGTCCAGAATGGCGTCTGAAATCTGGTCGGCAACCTTGTCAGGGTGCCCTTCGGAGACACTCTCCGATGTGAATAGATAGTTCATCTTAGCGGTACAGGCTTTGAGCGATACCCAGTTCCAGGCCGCGAAGTTCCGCGAGGGAACGCAGGCGTCCGTAGCAGGAGTAGCCGGGATTGGACTTCCGGTTCAGGTCGTCGCACATCTGGTGGCCGTGATCCGGCCGCAGGTAGATGCGCGTCTTGCGCTGCTGCTCCACTTCCAGCATCGCCTTCATCATTTCATAGACGGGCACGTCGCCCTCCAGCAGGTTCGCCTCGTAGAAGTTGCCGTCGGCATCGCGCTTGGTGGCGCGCAGATGCACGAAATCCACGCGGTCGCCGAATTCCCGCATCATCGCCGGAAGGTCGTTGTCCGCGCGTACGCCGAAGGAACCGGTGCAGAGGTTCAGGCCGTTGGACGGGTTGGGTACAGCTGCGACCAGCTTGCGGAAATCGTCCGCCGTGCTCAGGATACGCGGCAGGCCGAGTATGGGGTAGGGCGGATCGTCGGGGTGAATCACCATCCGGGAGCCGACCTCGTCGCAGACCGGGCAGACCTGCTGCAGGAAGAAGATGAGGTTTGCGCGAAGCTGCTCCGCGTCGATGCCCTTGTAGCGGTCGAGCGCCGCCTGGAACTGCTCCAGGGTGAAACTCTCCTCGCTGCCGGGCAGGCCGGCGATCATGTTGCGGGTGATGAGCGCCTTTTCCGCCTCGTCCATCTGTGCATAGCGCGCTTCCGCCCTGGCGATGTCCTCGGCGCTGTACTCGTTGCGGGCGCCGGGGCGCTTGAGGATGCAGAGGTCGAAGGCGAGGAAGGCCGCGCGCTCGAAGCGCAGGGCCCGGCTGCCGTCCGGCATCTCGTATGCGAGGTTCGTGCGCGTCCAGTCCAGCACCGGCATGAAGTTGTAGGTGATGACGTGGATGTTGCACTTCGCGAGGTTGCGGATGGTCTGCTTGTAGTTTTCGATGTATTTCAGGTATTCGCCTTCACGTGTTTTGATATGCTCGTGGACGGGGACGCTTTCGACGACGCTCCATACCAGTCCTTTTTCCGCGCACTGGGCTTTGCGCTTTTCGATTTCTTCGACGGTCCAGACCTCTCCGTTGGGGATGTGGTGCAGGGCGCTCACGATGTCGGTGACGCCGGCCTGGCGGATGTTGTCGAGGGTGACGGGGTCATTCGGTCCATACCACCGCCAACTTTGTTTCATCAGATACATAGCTCAAGTTTCGCAAGTAATAAGTTTTTCACTATTCGAATGTTCGGAGCACTTGCGAAACTTTTCCCTCCGCACATTCTTTACTTCGTTACCCCTACCCTAATCCATCGCCCTCACGGGCTCCAAGAAGGTCGCAAACGGCAAACCAGCTTCAATTTAACGCGCTCGCAATATTAAATACTGAAACTGTTGAAGCCACCGTCTACGACGGAGATGGTGCCGGTGACGCCCTTGGAGGCGTCTGAAGCCAGGTAGTGGAGGGCGCCGACGAGTTCGTCGGGCTCAAGGAAGCGTCCGAAGGGCGTGTGCTCAAGGATCTGATGGGAACGAGTGGTCAGCGAGCCGTCTTCGTTGGTGAGCAGCGAGCGGTTCTGGTTGGTCAGCAGGAAGCCGGGGGCGATGCCGTTTACCCGGATCCTGTCGCCGTACTTGGTGGCCAGTTCCCCGGCCAGCCACATGGTCCAGGATGCGAGGGCCGCCTTGGCCATGCCGTAGCCCGCGACGCGCGTCAGAGGACGGAAGGAGGACATCGAGCAGAAGTTGATGATTGAGCCTCTGCCTCCGTTTTCCACCATCTTCTTTCCGAAGATCAGCGTCGGATAGATGGCCCCGCGGATGTTCAGGTCAAAGACTTTTTGGACGGCATGCATATCCATGTCGAAAACGCTCTGGTCCGGGGCTACGTTGGCAGGCCCCATGTTGCCGCCGGCGCCGTTCAGAAGGATATCGATATGGCCGTAAGCCGCAAGGATATCCACCAGGTTCTGCTCCAGGACGCTGCGGTCCATGACATCGGTGGGAAGATACATAGCTTCACCGCCCTCTGCCCTGATTTCGGCAACGAGCCTTTCTCCGATTTCGACCGTGCGGTCCAGATCCAGCAGGACTACCTTGCTGCCCTGTGCTGCAAAATATTTTACGATAGTGGCGCCAAGAACGCCGCAGGCTCCCGTCATGACGGTCACCTTGCCTTTGATATCAAACAGGTCATTCATATTAATGCAAATATTGCAGAATTTCTTTTTAATTGCAAACTTTGCAACGCTGAATTTCTAAAAATATGTTATATCCGTTCAAATTTGTCCCCATCCTGAAAACCCTTGTCTGGGGAGGTGAGGGAATCGCGCCCTATAAAGGCATTGAAACCGACCAGAAGAATATCGGTGAGAGCTGGGAACTCTCCGGTGTGAAAGGCAATGAATCTGTAGTGCTGAACGGCCCGCTTAAGGGTAAGACCATAGCGGAACTGGTACGGGAATACAAGGGAGAACTTGTCGGGAAACATGTTTACGGGAATACCGGCGACGAGTTTCCGCTCCTTATAAAGTTTATAGATGCGCTGACGGACCTGTCCATACAGGTGCATCCGAATGACGAACTGGCTGCCGTACGCCATAACGGCTCCAAGGGCAAGACAGAGATGTGGTATGTGGTTTCCGCAGCGCCGGGTGCGCATCTGTATGCCGGTCTTTCCAAGGAAATTACCCCCGGGGAATATGCCTCCCGCGTGGCCGACGGCAGCATTACCGATGTGCTGGCCCGCCACGAGGTGCATGCCGGCGATGTGTTCTTCCTCCCCGCCGGCCGCATCCACGCCATCTGCGGCGGATGCTTTATCGCCGAGATACAGCAGACGTCGGACATTACCTACCGCCTTTATGATTACGGTCGCCTGGGGCTGGACGGGAAACCGCGCCAGCTGCATACGGAACTGGCTAAGGATGCCATAGACTACAAGGTTTACGACAATTACCGTACGGAATATGTGCCGGAGAAGGATGATGAAGTGGAGCTTGTCAGCTGCCCCTATTTTACCACGAGCGTGTACGACCTGACCCTGCCCTATGCCAGGGACCTGTCGGAAATCGATTCCTTTATGGTGGTGATGTGCCTGGAGGGCGCCGGTTCCCTGGAGGTGGACGGCGAATCCCTGGAAATCCGCCGGGGAGAGACGGTGCTGATCCCGGCATCGGCCGATGACCTTTGCATGATCCCGGACGGGAGCATGAAGCTGCTTACTTCTTTTGTTCCAGCTCCCTAAGCGCCTGTAATGCCTTGGGACACAGTATCAGCAGGGCAATCACATTGATCCATGTGGTAAGCCCCACGCCGATATCGCCGATGGTCCATGCCGTTCCCGCCTGGGTGCAGGCACCGCCGATGATTGCGGTAAAAAGCAGCCCCCGGTAAATCCAAAGTGCAATGCGTTCGGCTTTTGCGCTTTTATGCCCTCCGGTCTCAAACAAATACGAAAGGCTGGACTCGGCGTAAAAATAATAGGCCATCAGCGTGGTGAAAGCGAAGAAAGCCAGAGATACGGCGACAAAACTGCTGCCCCAGCCGCGGAAGACGGTATCGATCGCTTCCTGCGTATAGGCGACGTAATTGCCTCCGAGCTCACTGCCGTAGAGCCCCGTGCAGAGAATCATAAGCGCCGTTGCGGTGCAGACGAGCAGGGTATCGATGTATACGGATAAGGCCTGTACGAGCCCCTGCTTTGCGCTCTGGTCGACGGCAGCGCTGGCCGATACGATGGCCCCTCCGCCCTCGCCGGCCTCATTGGAGAAGAGCCCGCGTTTGATGCCCATGACAATAGCGCTGCCCACCATACCGCCAAAAACCGGATCCGCGCCGAAGGCCGAACGGAAAATCAGCGCGAAGGCGTCGGGAACGCTGTCGATATGCGCGCAGATGACAATCAGCGCCATAAGGACATAGGCGATCGCCATGAATGGAGTGACTATCGCGGCTACCTTGGCAATACGCCGAAGCCCGCCTACGGTCACAAGAACCAGAAGCAGGACAATGGCAATGCCGGCCCAGAGCGGTGGTAAGCCGAAGGAATTTTCAAATGCGGACGCTACACCGTTAGTTTGTACGGACGAGAGCAGCACACCATAACCGATAATCGTAAAAATAGCAAAGACTATCCCCAGCCAGCGCTGTCCGAGGCCCTTTTCAATGTAACTTGCGGGACCGCCGCGCCAACTTCCCCCGTGCGGAAACTTGTAAAGCTGGGCGAGGGTTGATTCCATAAATGCCGTCGATGCACCGATAAAGGCAATCACCCACATCCAGAATACCGCTCCCGGACCGCCTATGGCAATGGCGGTGGCCACGCCGACGATATTTCCGGTCCCGACCCGCCCGGAGAGGGCGAGGCAGAATGCCTGGAAGGATGAAACGCCGGCGGTCTGCTCCTCGCTTCTGGGGGCAAAGAGCAGTTTTACCATCAGCGGCAGCTTCCGGATCTGCACGAAGCGGGTGCGGATGGAAAAATACAATCCTGCGCCGACAAGCAGCACAATCAGTGCGGGACTCCACACCACCCCGTTCACTGCATTTACGATTTGCTCAAAAGTCACATACAAATATAAAAAAATCCCTATTTTTGTACAAACTGCTACGCTATGTCTTCTAAAAGAATCCTTCTTGCCGGCCTCTGCGCCCTTTGCTGCCTTTCCCTTTCCGCCCGTAAAAAACCTCTTGACCACAGCGTCTACGATGCCTGGGAAAAGGTTGCTGACGTCGCCCTGACAGCGGACGGTGCGTTCCTTAGCTATCGCGTCGCCCCCCAGCAAGGGGACGGAAAACTGCTGATCCGCCGCACGGCCGACGGTTCGGAGCTCTGCATTCCGCGCGGCGAAGGCCTTTGCATCGACGGGAAACATGCATATTGCAGCATAAAGCCGCCGTATGAAGCGGTGCGCGCCGCAAAAATCAAGAAGGTAAAGAAGGATAAAATGCCGCAGGACAGCCTTGCGGTAATTGATCTGGCGACTATGCAGTTGCGCAAATTTCCCCGTTCGAAGGGCTTCAAGACGGGATTTGACGCAATGCCGTTCGTGGCCTATGAGACAAAGGATGCGGTAGTGGTGCTCAATCCCGCCGACAATTTACGGGCCGATACGGTAAAGCACGCCGGCAGCTTCCTGTTTTCCCGTGACGGCCGCTCACTTGCCATGGTGTTGAAAAAGGACAAAAAGGACAGTCTTTCACAAGATGCTATGCTCCTTTACGATCCGGCAACACGCGCAAGGACGGTGCTGGACAGCGGGAAAGCCTATTACGGCAGCGCAGCTTTCGACAACAAGGGCGCGCAGCTGGCGTTCCTCGCATCGGCGGACAGCCTTAAGGATGCGGGCAGGCACTGCGATCTGATGCTCTGGAGTAAGGGTCCGGGGCTGCGTAAGCTTGTGGGTGCGGACTACCGCGTGAAGGACGACTGGTGCGTGAACAATCTCAGTGAACCGTTTTTCTCCAGTTCCGGGAAAAGGATTTTCCTGGGGATGGGGCCCTGCAAGCCGCCAAAGGATACCACTGTTGCGGAATTCGAGAAGGCGGAGCTGGAAATATGGAACTGGGATGCCCTCTACACTCCGCCCATGAAAAAGAAGGACGATCCTTCCAAGAAGACCTTCCAGGCGGTGATTGAAGTGGCGGGAGGGCAGCCTGTCCTGCTATCGGATTCGACGGAGGATGTCATTAAGCACTACGGAGGCGGCGACGGAGACTATGCCCTGTTGCTCAATGACAGCGCCTATCGCCTTTCATCATACTGGGATTCAAATGATTTCTGCGATGCGTACCTGGTATCGCTCATTACCGGCGAAAGGAAGGAACTCTACCATAAGCTGGACGGTACGCCCCAACTCTCTCCCTGCGGAAAATACATTTTGTGGTATAGCTACGCCGATCTGAACTGGCATTGCAGGAACCTTGCGACAGGTGCGGAAGCCAACCTGACATCCGCCCTGGGTGTTCCGTTCTACGATGAGGAGAATGACCGTCCCTGCCCTCCCGGCCCATGGGACCGCCGTCCGCAGTGGACGGAAAAGGATGCCTCCGTGCTGATTTGCGACCGCTACGACGTCTGGCAGCTGCGCCCGGATGGAAGCGCTCCGGATTGCCTGACCCGGCATTCGGGACGGAATGGCGGCATCCGCTACCGGAAAACGGCCTTTACGGACTATGGGCTAAGCCCTGTTGACAAGAAACTCGGACTGGCTCATTGCGTTGCCCCCAAGGAACAGCTCTGGTTCTCCCTTTTCAGTGAATCCGACAAGTCGAACGGAATAGCCGTCGTGGACGGGCTCAAGCCCCGTGCCATCAGCACTTTTCTGGGGTCCTTTCATTTCGGGAAGGTCGTTCTTTCCCGCAATGGCGCCGCAATGGCCTTCACCAAAGGGAACTTCCGCAATCCCTATGACCTGTATCTGGTCTGTGATTTCTCAAAGAAGGGTGTAGACCTGCAACAGATCAAGCAGGCGGAGGCTCTTACATCCATCAACTCCTTCCAGCAGGATTATCGCTGGGGAGACGTGTTGCTGGTTCACTGGAAGGCCTATGACGGAACTCCGCTCGACGGCCTGCTCTTCCTGCCGGAAGATTGTGAGCCCGGTGAAAAACTGCCGGTGATGGTCTATTTCTATGAGCGGAATTCCGAGACCATGTACACTTACCGCCAACCGGCGCCTTCCCGCTCAATCATCAATATCCCGCTTTATGTAAGTAACGGCTATGCTGTCTTCGTACCGGACGTTGTGTATAAAGTGGGGCATCCGGGGGAGAGCGCATACAACTGCATCTGCTCCGGTGCGGAGGCGATGTGCGCCCAGTTCCCCTTCCTGGACCGTGACCGGATGGCAATACAGGGGCAGAGCTGGGGCGGATACCAGGTCGCTTACCTTATTACCCGGACGGATATGTTCAGGGCGGCCGGTGCGGGTGCGCCCGTGGGCAATATGACCAGCGCTTACGGCGGTATCCGCTGGGAGTCCGGCCTGGCCCGCGCAATGCAGTACGAGCACGGGCAGAGCCGTATAGGCAAATCCCTTTGGGACGATGGCGGACTCGGGCTTTATATCGAGAATTCCCCTGTCTTCCACGCCGACAAGGTGAAAACTCCGGTACTGATCATGCACAACGACGCGGACGGCGCCGTTCCCTGGTACCAGGGCATCGAATTCTTCTGCGCCCTGCGGCGCTTCGGTTCTCCCGCCTGGCTGCTCCAGTACAAGGGGGAGGCGCACAACCTTAAGCAAAGAAAAAACTGCAAGGACCTCAGCGAAAGGCTCTTGCAGTTCTTTGACCATTATCTCAAGGACGCGCCTGAGCCGTCCTGGATGAAGGAGTGGTCCCACTAGGGCTTGAACCTAGGACTCCCTGATTATGAGTCAGGTGCTCTAACCAACTGAGCTATAGGACCCCGTATGGTCTGGCGTTATCGTCAGACCTTGATTTCGACTTCCACGCCGGAGGGCAGCTCAAGCTTCATCAGGGCGTCCACGGTCTTGGCGTTGGAGTCCTCGATGTCGAGCAGCCTGCGGTATGAATCGAGCTCAAACTGTTCGCGCGCCTTCTTGTTCACGAAGGTCGAGCGGTTGACCGTGAAAATCTTCTTGTTGGTGGGCAGGGGAACGGGTCCGTTCACCGACGCACCGGTAGCCTTCACGGTGTCGACGATCTTGGCCGCCGACTTGTCGACGAGCATGTGATCGAAAGACTTGAGTTTAATCCTGATTTTCTGGCTCATATCAATTGTTTTTTACTTGTTCAATTATTCATCGTCTGAAGATGCGCGGTAACCGCTCTTTTCAATGATATCCTTGGCCATCGCAGCGGGAACTTCCGCATAGTGGTCGAAGGTCATCGTAGAAGTGGCGCGGCCTGAGGAAAGGGTCCTCAGGACGGTCACGTAGCCGAACTGCTCAGCAAGCGGGACGTAGGCCTTTACGATCCTGGCGCCGGAGGCGGAGGAATCCATGGCCACGATCTGGCCGCGGCGGCGGTTCAGGTCGCCGACTATATCTCCCATATAATCTTCCGGAGTTACCACCTCCAGGCTCATTACGGGTTCGAGCAGCACGGGCTTGCACTTGGGGCAGGCGTGGCGGAACGCCATCCGGGCGGCCAGCTCGAAGGAGAGCTGGTCGGAGTCCACGGGATGGTAGGAACCGTCGAGCAGCGTCACCTTCAGGGACTGTACCTCGTAGCCGGCCAGGACACCGTTGGCCATGGCGGCCTCGAAGCCCTTCTGGACTGAAGGTACGAATTCCTTGGGAACGTTGCCGCCCTTCACCTGGTTGTCGAACTGCAGGCCGTTCACGCCTTCGTCCGCGGGACCGATCTCGACTATGATGTCGGCGAACTTGCCGCGGCCGCCGGTCTGCTTCTTGAACACCTCGCGGTGCTGGAATGAAGCGGTGATGGCCTCCTTGTAGTTGACCTGGGGGGCACCCTGGTTGATTTCCACGCCGAATTCACGGCGCAGACGGTCGACGATGATGTCAAGATGGAGCTCGCCCATGCCGCTGATGACGGTCTGGCCGGTCTCCTTGTCAGATTTGACGGTGAAAGTGGGATCTTCTTCCGCAAGCTTCGACAGTGCGATTCCGAGCTTGTCAAGGTCGCCCTGGGTCTTGGGTTCCACCGCCAGTCCGATTACCGGATCGGGGAATTCCATGGATTCCAGGGAGAAACGCTTGCCTTCCGCGCAGATGGTGTCGCCGGTGCGCAGGTCCTTGAAGCCGACCGCCGCGCAGATGTCTCCCGCCTCCACGAACTCGATGGGGTTCTGGTGGTTGGAGTGCATCTGGTAGAGGCGTGCGACCCTTTCCTTGCGGTCCGTACGGGAGTTCACCACGTAGGTTCCGGCATCGAGATGTCCGGAATAGGCGCGGATGTAAGCAAGGCGTCCGACAAACGGGTCGGTGGCAATCTTGAAGACAAGGCCGCAGAACGGAGCCGTAGCCGACGGGGGAAGCATCACTTCCTTGTCGTGGTCCATGTCCGTAGCCTTGGTCTCGCCGACATCCAGCGGGGAGGGGAGATAGCGCATCACCGCATCCAGCAGGAACTGGACGCCCTTGTTCTTGAAGGAGGAACCGCAGCATGCAGGAACGATCTGCATGGCGATGGTCCCCTTGCGCAGCGCCTCGATAATCTCATCCTCCGTCAGGGAGTCGGGATTCTCGAAGTACTTCTCCATAAGGGTATCGTCGCACTCGGCGGCGGCCTCCAGGAGTTTGTCCCGCCAGACGGCGGCGCTGTCCTTCATGTCCGCGGGAATTTCCCTGACCTCGTAGTTCACGAGCTCCTCGCCGGCGCTGTAATAAATCGCCTTGAGGGAAATCAGGTCGACGATGCCCTGGAACTTCTCCTCCGCGCCGATGGGAAGGCAGATGGGAACTGCCTTCGCACCGAGCTTAGTGCGGATGTCTTCGACACAGGCGAGGAAATCGGCGCCGACCCTGTCCATTTTATTGACATAGGCTATCTTGGGAACGCCGTATTTGTCCGCCTGCCTCCAGACTGTCTCGCTTTGCGGTTGTACACGCCCGACGGCGCAGAACGTCGCAATCGTGCCGTCCAACACGCGCAGCGAACGCTCTACCTCCACGGTGAAGTCCACGTGGCCCGGAGTGTCGATGAGGTTGATCTGCCAGGTCTGCCCGGCATAGTGCCAGAAGGCGGTGGTGGCGGCGGAGGTGATGGTAATACCCCTCTCCTGTTCCTGTACCATCCAGTCCATCGTGGCGGCCCCTTCGTGCACCTCTCCGATCTTGTGGGTCTTGCCCGTGTAGTAGAGGATACGTTCGGATGTCGTCGTCTTACCGGCATCGATGTGGGCCATGATGCCGATGTTACGCGTGTATTTGAGATCTCTTTTCGCCATCGGTTATTCCGATTAGAAACGGAAGTGGGCGAATGCTTTGTTGGCCTCGGCCATCCTGTGCATGTCCTCCTTGCGCTTGAATGCGCCGCCTTCATTGTTGTAAGCGGCGAGAATCTCTGCACAGAGCTTTTCTGCCATGGAGTGGCCGGAACGTTTGCGGGCGAAGGATATCATATTCTTCATCGAGAGAGAAACCTTCCGCTCCGGGCGCAACTCTGTCGGCACCTGGAAGTTGGCTCCGCCGATACGGCGGGACTTCACCTCGATCTGCGGGGTGACGTTCTCGAGAGCCTTCCTCCAAATATCGAGAGGAGCCTTGTCAGAATCTTTCATCTTCTCGCCTACCATGTCAATGGCATCGTAAAAAATAGAATACGCGATACTCTTCTTCCCCTGCAGCATCAAGTTGTTCACGAAGCGGGTAACCTGCGTGTCGTGAAACTTGGGATCAGGAAGTAGAATCCTCTTCTTAGGCTTTGCTTTTCTCATTGTTTTGGAAAATTAAAGTGATTTACAATCCTCAGACTACTTCTTGGGCCGTTTGGCGCCATAGAGGGAACGGGACTGGGTCCTTCCTTCCACGCCGGCGGTATCCAAGGCTCCTCTAAGGATGTGGTAACGTACACCGGGAAGGTCCTTTACACGGCCTCCGCGAACGAGCACGATGGAGTGCTCCTGGAGGTTGTGGCCTTCGCCCGGGATGTAGGCATTGACCTCTTTAGCGTTGGTCAGGCGAACACGGGCCACCTTCCGCATAGCGGAGTTAGGTTTCTTGGGGGTCGTCGTGTAAACCCTGAGGCAAACGCCACGCTTCTGAGGGCAAGCATCCAGCGCACGAGACTTCGATTTTACCTCGATAACCTCGCGTCCTTTGCGAACCAGTTGTTGAATTGTTGGCATAAAAGATTATAAATCTGTTATTTATTAAAAAAGCCCCAAAAATTGGGGCTGCAAATATAAGGATAAAAATTCTAATTCGCAATGGATGCAAACTCAACATCCGTCTCAGCCCTCTTCTTAAGGGCGGGATCGGCGCTGCAGGCGCTGTCCAGATATTTGCGTGCTACCGCGCCCTTCCCCTTCCGGGCTGCGATTACGGCGCGGAGGTAGTCGCTCTGCGCGTCCTTCCCGTCAAGCGCTTCGTTGGCCTTGTCGTATTCGCCGCAGAGCAGCAGGGCGAGCGCCTTGTTGAAGCCTTCCGATTTTTCCGCGGCCGCCTTGTAGTCACCCCTGAGAAGGTCTATGGCGCCCAGGTTGTGTCTGGCCTCGGCTGTGCCGGCCTTCTTGAAGAGCAGTGCGGCATCGTCGTAATTGCCCTTGCGCATCTCGATAACGCCCTTCGCATTGAGCGCGTCCCCGTCGGTGACCTTGAGCTCCTTGGCTTTTTCCGCGGCCATGATGGTATCGCCGGCGTCCAGCGATGAAAGGACATTATTGTAGCGCGCGGCTTCCGAATTGAAGCTTTCGGCGGCTATGCGGTAGAGCAGGGATTTGCGGTTGGGGTCATCGGTGCGGGAGGCAAGGCGGAGCAGCGCGCTCTCGTCGAGCAGGTAAAGCTTGCTCTTTGCGATTTCATCAAGCTCCTCGTCGCTGTAGTTGCGGTATTCGATATCGGCGATGAGGCGGGCCCGGCGCAGGGCGGGGAAAACGGTGGTTTTCATTTCGGTGAATACCTGCGACATATTGCGGATTTCACTTTCGCGTACCGCCGGATCGCTGTACATCGACAGCACCCGCAGGATAAGGTCCCTGTCTTCGAGGTTCGATGCGGCGACCGCGGCCTGGAATCCTTCCCAGTCCTGTCCGATGCTGCGCATGTCCACGTCGGCGCCTTTCTCTCCGGAAATGCTTTCCCAGGCCTTGCCGGCGCTCTCGGCGCGCTTGTCGGAAAGTTTCGCATTGTATTCGGCGCCTCCTTCCGGCGATGCGTAGGCTACGATCTGCGTCCCCTTGACGGTTGCGCGCTCGTCCTTTTCATAGCGTGCCAGTGCTTCCTGGAAATCGGTCACCGATTCGCCTTTCAGCTCGCTTTTACGGACATCGGCCGAGTTGACGTCGTAGAGGATCTGGCCTTCTGCGGATTTATGCAGGATATCCATGTACCCGTCTTCCTTATATTTATATTCTCCGCCGGTGCGTGCGAGAAGGCTTGTGGTGACGCATCCGTCCGCCACCTTGACGGAGGGGATGTCGTAATCCTTGCCTCCATGCCTAATGACGGAACGCAGTTCGAGATAGCATTTTTCCATGCCCTCCTTCCAGGGGAAGCTGACTTTCTCCACTATGATGCCGCCCGCCCAGGAGGCCACCTTGTTATTGTCCTTTACCTTTTCTCCCTGATAGACGAAGGGTGCCGCCTTTGCCTCGCCTCCGGCATAGACCAGGACGGGGGTGACGGTCATCACCGCTGTTTTGTTGAAATAGCCCTTGGGATAGGTTACGGTAATCGTCGCCGGAATAGTGCCGGCCCTGACTTCGAGCAGTTCGGGATTGCAACTGATATTCACCTTCTGGGCCATTTTCATCTGTTCGGCGACAGATTTTGAGCATGATACGAGAAGGGTGCAGGCAGCGAGCGCCGCGATAAGGATTCTATACGATTTCATCTCCGCAAAAGTTTATTTATGCAAAGATAAAGAAAAATTCATAACTTTGCGTGCTTTATGGACATTCAGGAACTTCAGCGCGTAAAAAACCAGTGGGACATCGTCGGCAGCGACGAGGCGCTGAACCGTGCCATAGAGACTGCTGTCGCCATAGCCCCTTCGGATCTTTCCGTCCTGATACAGGGCGAGAGCGGTACGGGCAAGGAGGCGATTCCGCACATAATCCATTCGCGGAGCCTGCGCAAAAGCGGTAAATTTCTCGCGGTGAACTGCGGGGCCATCCCCGAAGGTACCATCAATGCAGAGCTCTTCGGACACGAAAAAGGCTCGTTTACCGGTGCGGTGGGGGAGCGCAAGGGCTACTTCGAAGAAGCCGACGGCGGTACGATTTTTCTCGATGAAATAGGCGAACTCCCGCGCGAAACCCAGGCGATGCTGCTTCGGGTGCTGGAAAGCGGGGAATTCCTGAAGGTAGGCTCGTCGAAGGTGCAGAAGACGAACGTGCGGCTTATTGCGGCTACCAACGTTGACCTCGAGCATGCGGTGGCAACCGGCAAATTCCGCCGGGACCTGCTATACCGCCTGAACGCCATACGGATACTGATGCCGCCCCTGCGCGAGCGCAAGAACGACATATACACCCTTTTCCGCAAATTCTCCTCCGATTTTTCGGAGCGGTACCGCCTTCGCAAGATCAGCCTGGCGCACGATGCCATCAGCTTGATTACGGCCTATCGCTGGCCCGGCAACATCCGCCAGCTCAAGAACTTCGCCGAGGCGGTGACGCAGATGGAATCGCAGCCGGCGACGACCGTTTCGGACCGCATCGAGCTGGATGCGGCCACGATTGCGCGCTATATGCCCGCCGAGCCGGAGACAGTGCTGCCGGTGCCGTCGTCCGCTCCGGGTGCCGACGGGGGGATGAGCCAGAGCGACCGCCAGATGTTCATCAAGGCGCTGCTCGATCTCAAACAGGAGGTGGACCGACTGCGCGATATCGTCGAGAACGGAGGCGGTCCGGTGCGCGAACTGCCGGTGCAGGAAGAGCCGGAAGAGCAGTCCGAGGCGCCTTCGCGTACCGTGGAGAATGTCCCGGAAGCGCCGATGACCATAAAGGAGCAGCGTGAGGAGATGATTCTCCGTACCCTTGAAAAGCACGAGGGCAATGTAAAGCAGGCGGCGGCGGAGCTTGGAATTTCCGACAGGACCATATATCGGCTCATCGCCGCAAGGAGGGGAAAATGATGAAAGCGCGCCTGTTTGCCCTCATGCTGCTGCCGCTGCTTTCCGCCTGCGGTATTTACTCCTTTTCCGGCACTTCCATCCAGCCGGACGTCAAGACCATTACCATTAATTATATAGAGAACAAGGCCCTGAAGGTAAACCCGAATCTTAGCAACGACCTGACGGAAAGCCTGCGCACGACCTTCCGGCGCATGACCAGGCTTGAGCAGGTGGACTTTGACGGGGACCTTGAGATATCGGGGGAGATTACCGGATATGAAGTCTCGGCGCAGGCAATCGGAGCAGCTGATATGGTGGCCCAGAACAGGCTTACGGTCACGGTAAAAATCAACTTCGCCAATAAAAAATATCCCGAGGACGGCTTTGAGAACAAATCCTTCTCGGGCTATAGCGACTATGACGCCACCCTCTCCCTTGATGCCGTAGAAAACCAGTTGTGCACCGATATCGTCCAGAAAATCATAGACGATATCTTCAATGCGACGGTCGCACAGTGGTAAATTTGTTTGCAATATCCCTAAAAAAGTATTTACTTTGCAGCCATGAATGCAGTTTTTACAATTTTGACTATCCTGATTGTCCTTGCGTCAATCCTCCTTATCATTGTTGTCCTTCTCCAGAGTGGAAAGGGAGAGGGCATGGCCAGTAACTTCGTAGCCGGGAACCAGACCTTCGGCGTGCGCCAGACGGCGGACATTCTTGAAAAGGTAACCTGGGGCCTCGTAGCCTTCATTCTGGCGCTTTCCATCATCTCTTCCTTCACGCTGGGCACCTCAGGAGCCGACATTGACGTGACGGAGCAGATTGAGGCCGCTGCAGAAGACCAGCAGCCCGCCTTCCCTGCCGAGCCCATCGAGCAGGCCGCTCCCGCCCAGGAAACTTTCCCTGTTCCCGAAGATTAATTTCCCCGCCGCTGACATTTTGTCAGTGGAACATAATTTGACCTTATCCCGTCTGCCGGCCTTCCGGCGGACGGTTTTTTTTGTTGCTCGGAGCCTGAAAGGCGACCAAGTCCCTTCCCCGAGGGAAGGGATTTAGGGTAGGGGTAACGAAGTGAAAAAGAATGTGCGGAGGAAAAAGTTTCGCAAGCGCTCTGGACATTCGAATTGCTTTAAACTTAATGCTTGCGAAACGAGAGAGATGGAGAATAAATACGAATTTCTAACAAAGTATGCCATTGACCTGAACGAGGCGGCTTCCAAAGGGAAGCTGGACCCGGTCATCGGGCGGGACGATGAAATCAGGCGCGTGCTGCAGATCCTTTCCCGCAGGACCAAGAACAACCCCATCCTGGTGGGTGAACCAGGCGTGGGCAAGACGGCCATCTCCGAGGGGATTGCCGCCAAGATCGTGGACGGCCAGGTCCCCGAGAACCTCAAGGACCGCAAGGTCTACTCCCTGGATATGGGCGCCCTGATTGCGGGCGCGAAGTACCAGGGCGAATTCGAGGAACGGCTCAAGGGCGTGGTGAAGGAAGTCGTGGAGAGCGAGGGTAAGATCATCCTCTTCATCGACGAGATCCACACCCTCGTGGGCGCAGGCCGCTCGTCCGGCGCAATGGATGCGTCCAACATCCTGAAACCTGCGCTGGCGCGCGGGGAGTTGCGGACCATCGGTTCCACCACCCTGAACGAGTACCAGAAGTACTTCGAACAGGACAAGGCCCTGGAGCGCCGTTTCCAGAAGGTGATGGTGGACGAACCCAGCCCGGCGGAGAGCATAGCCATACTGCGTGGCCTCAAGGAGCGCTACGAAAACCATCACCGCGTCAAGATCGAGGACGACGCCCTGATTGCGGCCGTGAACCTGTCGCACCGCTACATCAACAACCGTTTCCTCCCGGACAAGGCCATCGACCTGGTGGACGAGGCGGCATCGAAGCTGCGGCTGGAGATGAATTCCGTCCCCGAGCCCATCGATACGCTGAACAGCCGCATCCGGCAGCTCGAAATCGAGAAGGAGGCCATCAAGCGCGAAGGCGTTTCGCTGAAGATGGAGAAAATCGACGACGAACTGAAGACGCTGCAGGAGCAGCGCAAGGAGCTCATGGGCCGCTGGGAGAAGGAAAAGGGCATCCTTTCCGGCATCCAGGGAGCACGGCAGGAGATTGAAAAGTACCGCATCGAAGCGGCGGCAGCCGAACGGGCGGGCGATTACGGCAAAGTCGCGGAACTGCGCTACGGAAAGATGGCGCAGGCGCAGAAGAAGATTGACGAACTGACTGCCGAGCAGGCGGCTATCGCCGATCCGATCATCACCGAAGCGGTTACGCCGAACGATATCGCCGAAATCGTAGCGCGCTGGACCGGTATCCCCGTGAACCGTATGCTCGAAAGCGAAAAGGAGAAGCTCCTGCGCATGGAGACGGAACTACACAAGCGCGTAGTAGGGCAGGACAAGGCCATCGGCGCCGTGTCGGATGCCGTGCGCCGCAACCGTGCCGGCCTGAGCAACGAGCACCGTCCCATCGGTTCCTTCCTCTTCCTGGGCAGCACCGGCGTGGGAAAAACCGAACTGGCGAAAGCCCTCGCGGAGTTCCTGTTCAATGACGAGTCTATGATGACCCGTATCGATATGAGCGAATATCAGGAAAGCCACACCGTCAGCCGGCTCGTGGGTGCGCCTCCGGGATACGTGGGCTACGATGAGGGCGGCCAGCTGACCGAAGCCGTGCGGCGCAAGCCCTATTCGGTAGTCCTGCTGGACGAAATCGAGAAGGCCCATCCGGATGTGTTCAACATCCTGCTGCAGGTGCTGGACGACGGGCGGCTGACCGACAACAAGGGCCGTACCGTGGACTTCAAGAACACCATCCTGATTATGACCTCCAACCTCAAGGAGGAGGAACTGCGGCTGCGGATGCGTCCTGAGTTCATCAACCGTATCGACGAGATCGTGGTCTTTGACCCGCTGACCCGGGACGATATACGCCAGATCGTACGCATCCAGATGGCGCTGCTACAGCAGAAGCTGGAAGCCGAGAATGTGCGCCTTACCTTCACGCAGGCCTTCGAGGACCGCATGACGGAAGAAGGCTACGATCCGGACTTCGGCGCCCGTCCCGTCAAGCGCCTCATCCAGCGCGAACTGGTTAACTCCCTTGCCCGGGAAATCCTCGAGGGCCGCATCCACAAGGACTCGGTCATCGAGGTCGATTTCCGGGACGGAAAGACTACATTCCGAGATTCTTGAAGATAAAGGCGTAGATATCCGCCTGCTCTTCAATGACTTTCTCAATGGGCTTGCCCCCGCCGTGGCCCGCCTTCGTGTCTATCCTTATCAGACAGGGGGCGGGTCCTGCGTTACATTCCTGCAGGGTAGCCGCGAACTTGAAGGAGTGGGCGGGGACCACGCGGTCGTCATGGTCGGCGGTGGTCACCAGCGTGGCGGGATAGACAGTTCCGGGCTTGAGGTTATGCAGCGGGGAGTAGCCCAGGAGATAATTGAACATCTCCGGACTGTCTTCGCTGGTGCCGTAATCGGGCGCCCAGTTCCAACCGATGGTGAACTTGTGGTAGCGCAGCATATCCATCACGCCCACGCGGGGAATGGCGACGGCAAACAACTCCGGCGCCTGCGTCATGCACGCGCCTACGAGCAATCCGCCGTTGGAGCCGCCCATAATCGCAAGCTTCTTCTCGCAGGTCCATCCTTCGGCGATCAGCCACTTGGCTGCGGCGATGAAATCGTCGAACACATTCTGTTTGTTCATCTTAGTGCCCGCGAGGTGCCAGGCTTCGCCGTACTCGCCGCCGCCCCGCAGGTTCGCCTGCGCGTAGATGCCGCCGCTCTCGAGGAAGGGGATGATGGAGAAGGAGAAGGATGGCGGCAGGGAAATGTCGAATCCGCCGTAGCCGTAGAGCAGGGCGGGATTGCTGCCGTTCGGCTCGAGTCCTTTCCTGTAGGTCAGGAACATCGGGATCCGGGTTCCGTCCTTGCTCGGGTAGAAGACCTGGACGGTCTCGAAGGCATTGGCGTCAAAGGCCACATCCGGCGTGCGGAAAAGCTGGCTGTCGCCGGTTTCCGGATCCAGGCTGTATTGGGTGCCGGGGACGGTGAAGGACGAGAAGGCGTAGTAGCACCAGGGCTCGCCCTTCTTTCCGGAGAATCCGGCGGTGCCGGCGCCGGGCAGCGCGATTTCCTGCAGCCTGTTGCCTTTCAGGTCGCATAAGTATGCGTGGGTGGTAGCGTCTTTGCTGTATTCGGCGATAATCCTGTCCGCCGCGAACGTTACGCCATCAAGTACGCAGTCGCTTTCGGCGATGAGGGGTTTCCAAAACTGGCTCTGGGGCTTGTTTACATCGGCGGTCATCAGGCGGTTCATCGGCGCGCCGTCATTGGTGAAGATATAGAGAGTGTTGCCGTCATTCTCGACTATGCCGCAGCGGTGCTTCATGTCGCTGGTCATCAGGATAAATCCCTTGTCGTTGCGGAAGTCCCTGACATAAAGGTTGTTGCCTATATCGGCGCCATCTTCGTAGAGGTAGGCGAAAGTCTCCTCCTCGTTGGTCTCCATCGTGTAGAAGCGCTGGGGCTCGTCGGGGTTGCTGAAGAAGAGCTCGTCCTCGCCCTGCGGCGTTCCTATGCGGTGATAGAAGATTTTATGCCCTTCGTTCTTTACGCTGTATTCGTGACCTTCGGCCTCGGGAGCATCATACGCGCTGTAGTAAAAGCCGTCTCCGCGCCAGGCGGCGCCGGAGAATTTTGCCCACTGGATATGGTCGTCCAGCAGCTTCCGGCTGGCTGTCTCCATTACGTAGAATTCCTGCCAGTCGCTGCCGCTGCGCGAAATGGAGTAGGCGAGCCACTTGCAGTCGCGGGAGAAATAGATGCCCTTCAGGGCAACGGTGCCGTCTTCGGAAAGGGTGTTGGGGTCCAGCAGCACCTGCGGTTCTCCGTCAGGGGCATCAGCCTCGTAGAGCACACTCTGGTTCTGGAGTCCGTTGTTGCGGAACCAGTACCATTTGCCGTTTTTCTCGCGCCAGGGCAGGCCCACGCGCTCGTAGTCGCAAAGTTCTTTCAGGCGAGTCTTAAGGCCTTCGCGTGCAGGCAGATGTTTCAGATAATGCTCCGTTACGCGGTTCTGCGCCTTTACCCACGCGGCCGTCTCGGGGGAGTTGTCATCCTCGAGCCAGCGGTAGGGATCGGCGACCTGTACGCCGAAATATTCATCTACGGTGTCGTCCTTGCGGGTTTGCGGCAGCTGCGGAGCGCATGCCTGCCAGGAAAGGGATGCCATGGCAATCAAAAAGGGAAGATAAAACTTTTTCATATTGCGTAAAGATAGTAACTTTTTCTCACTGATGAAACTATTCCGCCGGGGATTTTCCCTTGATGAAGATGAGGGCCATCAGGGGCAGGGCGAGGATTGCCATGGTGGCGCTTATGGGGAGATATATGCCGAAGTTGACGTACTGGACCACGAGGTAGGTGACCAGAAGCAGACCGACGCCCATCGCGCTGCTGATCAGGTAGTGTTTGCGGATATCCGTGTCCTTGCAGATGAGGCGGCTCAGGTTGGGAACGCCCAGGGAGATGAAGCCGATGGGGCCGCAGATGCTGACGGCGCTGGTCACCAGGCACATGATGGCCAGCAGCAGAAGGGCTTTACCGAGGTTGCAAATTTCAATTTCGCCCAGGAAATGACGGGTGAGCGTGCCGGCTTTGGCGAGCGCCGCTCCCAGCCCAACGGCAAACAGCGCCAGGGAGAAGAGGATATCGCCCGTCGTTACCCCTTCCAGCCGGAAATTCGCCGCCCCCCAGAGATAGTATTGCTTGAGCAGGTCGCCCGTGGGGGCGTTTGTGACGACGATCGTCCCCAGCGATCCGATAAAAGTGCCGAACAGGATGCCGAAGGTGATTAACTGCTGGGTGTTCACCCGCAGCGTGACGAAAAAGCAGACCAGGGTGCAGGCCAGGGTGCAGACGAAACTGCCGATGGTGAGCGAACACCAACCGGTCATCGTAGCTGCCGCGGCGCCCAGGCAGGCGGCGCTGCCCAGGCCCAGGCTATACACGTCGCCCAGTTGGTTGCGCCATAAATACTGCATCTGGATGCCGCCCACCGGAAGGGCGAAGCCTGCAAGCAGGACGTATAAAAGACTGAGAATCATATCAAAAATGGAATTGGGCCGATGCCATTACGTGAAAGCCGGGCATGGGGTATCCCTGCACGATCTGGTAGTATTGATTGAAAATATTGTTGAGGTCGAGGGCGAGGGTCAGTTCCGGAGTGCGGCTGCGGCCTTTCGGCGCCCGGAAACGGATGGCGCGGGCGATCGAAACATCCGTCGTGCTCCAGGGGGCGATGTAGTAGTCATCGGTATTGGCCGTCCGGGACCATCGGCCGCCGGTAAGGACCGTATTCCAGCTGAGGGTCCACTTCCGCCAGAGCAGTGCTATGTCGATGGCGCCGCTGTGCAGGGGAATGTATGGGATCTGGTTGTCCCAGGTGGCGCTTCCCGCCTCGCTGTGGTCCACGGCCCGCTGGAAAGTATAGCGCAGCGTTGAGAGCAGCGTCCAGTCGCCCCGGGAGTAGCTCCCTTCCGCCCTGGCTTCCAGCCCGCCGATGTCCACTTTGCCGATGTTCAACATCGTCCAGCGGAATTGGGAGGCGGTGGGGATGGCGACGATTTTCTCCTCCACCCGGTTATAATAGGGCGATAGGCGCAGTTCTCCTTTCCAGGGCCCTGCCGCTGCCTTGAAGCGCAGGTCGATTCCGCACTGCAGGGCGGATTCCGGTTTCAGGTCGGAATTTCCTATCGTCCTGTAATAGAGGTCGTTGAAGGAGGGGAGCCGGAAACTACGCTTGACGAAGGCGTCCAGTTCGAACCATCCGACAGGGGCGTAAAAAAGACTGAAGGACGGCATCCAGGCATCCCTGAACGCATTTTCTTTGTCCCAGGCCCCGGGCTGCGTCCGCGTAAACCTGTCCCAGGCCCCCAGATAGCCGATGTGCGCCGCAATGCGGAACTTCTCCCAGACGAGCCGGGCGGCAAGCGCCCCGGTGAAGCACAGCCGCTGCGGCGTTACGGACAGGCCCGCATCGGCGTCCAGGTGGTTCCACTGCAGGTCTGCCGCCAGATCCAGGGCCAGATGCGACCAGGCGGGGACATAGGACTGTACGAAGGACCCGTAGACCGATTGTTGGCGATAATGCAGGTCATAGGGCAGGGCCGCGGGATTTTTCTCCGGATGGGTGTTGTAGTGCGTATAATTATTGGCGTATTTGAAGCGCAGGGCGGTGGCGTAATGCCCGTTCCAGTCCTGTATCCAGCTTCCCTGCGCGGACAAATCCTGGTCCGCCTGCCGTTCGGCGCTGAAAGGCAGGCCGGTGCCTTTCCGGATGACCGGTCCCGGAAAGCCCCTTTCGGAGCCGTAGCCGTAAAGATGCAGCCGCAGTTCGCCGTTGCGCAGCCCCGCAAAGCACCGGGCGTCGATGCGCGCGCTCATCAGGTCGCTGTTTTCGCGCACCAGCAGGCCTTCATCGAAATAAGGGAACTTGTACCGTCCGTTGCTGGCAAGGAACTCCGCGCCCGCGCTGAACGTCAGCCGTCCTGCCGCCTGATCCCACTGGAAGGAAGGGTTTACCGTGCCGAACGATCCGCCCCGCAGGCGTGCGCGAAAGCCGTATCCGTCCGGCAGGACGGGCCGCTCGCTTTCCAGATGGACGGATGCGCCGGAAGTATATTCCCTGGCGGTCTGGAGCCGACGGGTTTTCTGCCCGTTATACAGCGATACCGTCCCCAGCCCGTCCGTGGAAAAGCGTCCCAGGTCCACCTGCATGTTCTGGGCATTGTCCACCTGGATGCCGTCGATGAAGATGCCTACGTGCTCGCTCCCGAGGCTCCGGACGTTCACGGTCTTGAGCCCGCCCACGCCGCCATAGTCCTTGACCTGCACCCCGGTAAAGCGTCGCAACACGTCCGCCACGGCCTGCGGGACGGCCACGGCTTCCGACAACTTCACTTCTTCGGATGCCCGGAGGACGGGAAGTTCCCTGGCGGCAACGATACGCGCGGCTGCCAGGGTATCCGCTTTCTGCGCCTGCAACGGTGCGGACGCAGCCAGCAGAAGCAGGGCTATGGCAGCGGCAGGATGCACTACCAGAGGGCAAAGTGCCCGGGGCAGACGCCGGCGGTGACGCTCCAGCGCTTGCTGCCCATCTTATAGAGGCTGACGGTGCCGGGATTGAAATAATCGCCCGCATCCCCGATCAGGCAGGCATCGGTGCTGAGCACGCAAAGGCCGTAAGGCGTTCCTCCGCCGATGGTAACCGGCCAGTCGGAAACGGCGCCGTCCCTGCATTTCCAGCCCTTCCAGGTCCTTTCCGTCGCGTAGAAATCGAATTCCTGCGCATTGCCGATGCAATACAGCGTACCGTCGCACATCGCGGCGACGCTGGCGTAATCGCCCATATGGCTGACGGCATCCTGCGCGTCAATCCGGTAGATGCCGGAATGGATGCTGTAATAATTGCCCAGGGTGCTTACGTAAAGGTCTGAACCGCCGTCGAACCAGACGTTTTTCAGGTTTACCTGCACTTCCAGCGTCTTCTCGAGGGTAAAGGATGCGGTGTTGATGACGCTGACGCTGTTGTCATAGGCGTAGGACGGGGGGAGGGAACTGGCGATGCCGCCGGAGTTGGCGACATACAGTTTGCCGTTGCGCACGGCGAGTCCTTCGGGCTGATAGCCCACTTCTACGGTCCGGCTGTCCAGCGTTTTGCTGCCCAGGTCGATGCGATATACCCGCCCTTTCGGATTGGAATAGTCCTTAATGGAATAATCGCTGTTATATTCCGCATAGGCTCCGGCCCATGAACTAACATAAGCGTATTTATCGTCGAAGGCGATGTTCCTTGGCGTGGGGATGGTGATGACGGCGATTTCGGTTTCATCTTTTGCCGATATAACTTCCACGATGCCGGAGTTGTTCACTACGATCCAGACTTCATTTCCCCTGACGGCAATGTCGTTTCCCACGTCGCCCAGGCCCGCGCCCACATCGGGATTCATTTTCTTGAACGCGCCGGTGACGTAGGTTCCGTCCGACACGCGGAGAAAATCCAGCGTGGCATTGTTGGCGCCCATACCGCCTTCATTCAGGACGAAAATCTTCTTGGCCTGGATGTCCAGGCCCGTTACGTCCACTTTCTGCCCGTCGAGGTCTGCATCCTTGGAGGGAGGTATCCCCGGATCCAATGGGTAAATGTCGCACGCGCTGAACGTCAGCGCAGCGCAAAGCAAAAGCAGGAATGCTTTTTTCATAAAGGATAAGATTTACGTTTCCACCCGGACTTGTCCCCGAGTCCTGAGGTTTAACTTGACCGTGGCAGGTCTTCTGACTTCCCCGGGCGCCGGCCTTCTCAAAGCCCGGAGGCTTCAATGGCGTTGGATTCGGAGCCCTTGGAGGGTTACACAGCTGCGGGCACAGTCCCGGATTCCCACCGGATTCCCTTTTAAGCCCTGCGGGAAGACTCCCGGAAAGGGCACCACTGTCCGTTGCAAAATTACGAAAAATATCCGGAGAAAATTGGGAACGTGTTTTTTGGAGAAATAAAAAATTGTTGTAACTTTGCCCTCCCTAACGGCTTTGGCTAATCCCAACCCGAACTGGAGAGGTGGGTGAGTGGCTGAAACCAGCAGTTTGCTAAACTGCCGTACGGGTAACCGTACCACGAGTTCGAATCTCGTCCTCTCCGCAAAGGCTGCCTGCACGGCAGCCTTTTTGCGTCGAGGACGAGATCTTTCCCCCGCCGCTACGCGGCTGCCCCCAGGGGCATGCGGCCTGCGCTTCGCTCCGGCCGGTGGCTACGCTGCTTCGATGCATTGCATCTCGCTGACGCTCCGCCACGGCGGCTGATGCCGCCTTCGGGCCTTTGGCCCTCAAAAAGCAAGCCCGCCGCAGGCGGGACGAGATAGCGCAAGCGGCGTCAGCCGCGCAGCGGAATCTCGGGAGAGGACGAGATCTTTATATTTGGGCTCAAAAAAGATACACCAAAAATGCACCGAAAATGCACCGAATGGGACTTCGGAAGAATACCTCCATCAATCGATTCCAAGAAAAGGCGGAGTAACAAACGAGTAAATTTGTTTGTTCAAAAACGGCCACACAGCAACTTGTGAGGCCTTTTCTGTAGTAAAACGAGTAAGTAAAAGCGAGATAACGCGAGTAAATTTGTCTCAGGCTACTTGCTTAACTCCCATTCTTTTTTGTCATTGAGGAAGATCGTGCCCTTTCGTTTCAATTTCGACAAAAGATTGCCGACTTTAAATACTTTCTTTTGCTCTTCCTGCTCTTTGGGCAGATACTCCATTATCAAATCATTAATCTTCCTGCGAGGCAGTGATTTATGCTCCTGTAAGGCTTTGATTATCAAATCGCTGCAGAATGTATCGCTAAATGGTTTATTCTTGGAATAATCAGCCTCTCTGCCTGTAGATTGAGCCAAAGCTTTTGATATAATCAAGTACGGTTTTCGTCCTTCAATTAAGTGCTCCTTGCGGAGTTTCTTAACGGCGTCATTAGAAATTGGCAGATGCTTTTGAACACGGTCAAGGAGGACAGCGGTTGTCAAATCAATACTTGTGTCCTGAATCAAACGAACACTATATTCAATATCAATAACGTTACCAGGTATTGTCAGTAAAACGCCATCGTCAACTCCTATGGAATAATCCGGCATAGGAAGGAATCTGTCTTTCTGCCTGGTAAACATTGTGTGAATTCCATATCCCTGAGAATCAATCATCTTAATGTTAACCATAGCATTGACAAGGAACGGATTGCGATACTTCTTGGGTGTTTTCTTTCCTTCGATGTAATCCTCAAAATGGCCGTCATAGAAATCGCCAGCATTCCAGAAGTCCAGAGAATCCTCCCTTTCCGTCACAATGATACGGGAATTGGAAAGATATCTTTGGTGGGCTATACAATTATGCAGAGCTTCAAGGATGGTCTTCTCGTCGTATTTCCAAACCTCTGTTGGAATAAGAGTATTCTGTGGATAAATCTTGAAACGATAGTTCCTAATCTTGGAAAGAAGCTGTGTGGTGGATAGCAGGAAAGGAATGGTGAATATTTCAGCGGCCTTTTCCTCCTTCGTTTGCAACTTCCAGTTGATTTGAGCAATGTGATTCAAATGATGAGCCGAGCTCTCCTTTCCAACAAGCAATAAGGTGGTACGTGTAATTCTACCGTCAATTGTCAACCCAGCTCGATCTAAGAAGGTAGCCAAATCCCACTTATCCATCTCTTCGGCAAACTTGGGGTAGCGCTCCTGATATCCTTTCTTGGCAACAGTTATTGCCTCGGAGTCTAAATCTTCGAGAGTGGCATCCTCGATAATCTCCTTGCTCCAATCTTTGGTGGAATTGTAGATTTCTCGAATCCATTCCGTATAAGGTCGCAGAGAGGTCGTAGACTCATTAATCCGAACATAAGGTTCGTTTGAAAATGCTGTCGGTAATCCTTCTGCAGCAGGCACTTTGAAAACCACAATACGTTCTTTCCCGCGATACCTAAACTCGTCTATTTGGAAAGGGATACCAGGAGTAATATATCTTCTCAAATAGAGCTCTAGGGATTGGCCGTTTTTCACGTTTTCCCGCTCCCAATCAAAGGTGGTGCCTTTTATCTTGAAGGTATTGTTCTCCACGCCGAAGAACAGGTATCCGAAATCGACATGATCCAAACAGGCACCATTGGATAAGGCGGAAATATATTGGCCGAGTTTTTCTGGAGACTGGTAATTACTCTTGAATTCCAAGAAGCGATTCTCTTTTTTATATTGGCCGATAAGGGAATCGAGCAACTGGGTATATATAGTATTGTCAAGCATTCAAGGTCGTTTTCTGCAAAGATAATAAAATCCGATTTGACAACGTCAACCAGAATTCAAAACCCACAGTACATTTTTAAGGTCCGGCAACCCACTAATTATAGGCCATTTTTAGCCAGGTTGCCGGACCTCATGGTGTGGCAGAGGGTAGTGAATTATGAAAAATCGAAGAAGCAAGTCACAAAAATCACTATCTTTGGGGATAAAGGACTAACTACTGATTAAAAATGCTTGCTGACCCTCTACCCCGTAAAAACAAAACCTTCATTCTGGAGTGGCGTCCCGCTATTTCCAGCTACAAAATGGAGGACTTCGAAAATGACTTCAAAACCATCAACGACCTCTGGTTGAACTGGAGCATCTGTGACTGGCAGAACCTGGAGAAAGGTGACGAATTCTACATGATCAAATGCGGCGAGGGCGAAACCGGCATCGTAATGCACGGCGAATTCATTTCCGCCCCCTATCAAGGCGACGATTGGTCTGGTCGTGGGCGCGTAGTCTATTATGTTGATATCGAACCGGATGTAATGATTCATCCGGACAAAGGGCCGCTGCTCACCACCGGGGCCCTGGAAGCGGCGATGCCGGATTTTCAATGGAACGGTGGCCACTCCGGTCGCGTCCTCCCAGAAGCCTATGCCAACCAACTCCGCAATATGTGGTGCAGCCATCTTGCCCTCAATGACAACTCCTTCAACGATGAAACCATCGCCAAGAAGCGCGAGTGGTTTTTGGTGTAATCAACAACTTGAGGGTGCCGGTAACTACCGTGTGGCAGTTGGATAGACGCAATATAATGCTAGCAAAATGTCATGCAGTTGGACTGAAAGTATTATTTGTCAATTATTGATAACATGAATATAGCAGAATTAGAATCCTCCGCCTTTCTTTGGGATTACGTTGATTTTGATTGCGACATCGCAGAATTGGAATCTCGAGAGCAGGACCGAAAATCTGGCGAGATACCGGAAGCTAAGTCGGCAGGTTTTGAGTTAGTTACAAGACTTACGAGTAAGGGGTTTAAGATTCTCAAGATAACTATTAAAAAATCAAGAGTAGGTTTCCCCCATACTGTTGGTGACATTCCCACTCTCATTGCTCGCATTGTCGTCGCAGAGCCGAAGGGCAAAATTATTTCTTTCCACATCTATCCCCGTTTTCTCGGCAGTAAATCTGATTGGGAAAAAATTCCTGACGGTGTTCTTTGTTCTCAACTCGGATTATGGTTTTTTTGGCGAGGAAAGCGATTTACTCCACTTTGGGAATTTGTTAAATTTGGTGATACTGGGATATGGCTATCCCCCAGCAGTGAGGCCCTACAATGGGATCAAATGTTTAGGAAAGAGATATTAGCAAGTGATTATTAAAGGTACTGTTTGAGATTCTACAATTAGTCTATTATAGCACAAAGGAAGGTCGATTTATGAGTTTTCTGAAAAACATATTTAATGAAAGAAAGGGGGAGGACGTCCCCTCTGTAACTATTTTTGGTAAAACTATTAAGTTTAATGAAGAAACAACGCTCAAGTTCGTCAAGTACTCTCAAGGTCTTCAAGCATATGAGAGCAAACAATATCAGCGTGCAATATGCATTTTTAACGAATTAATTGAAAGTTTTCCGGAACATCAGTATTACACAAGTAGGGGTACCGTATATGAAGATATGGGTGATGATTTAAAGGCAAAGGCTGATTTCGAAGAAGCTGTATTTTTAGCCCCTTCTAATAGTCTTGCTCTTTTCAGGCTTGGTATGGTATACTGGCGTCAAAAAAATGTTAGAAAGGCCATTGAGTACCTTAGAAAATCCTACGAATACATTCCTACATATGATTCGTTATTTGGAGAAGGGAATTACAATAGTATTGAATATGTTCATAAGAGGGTAATTGCCGCAAATCTTGGAATGTTCTTAATTCAAGACAATAAACATGATGAGGGGTGTCGTTATCTTGATGAAGTGATTGATCATTGCCCTGATTACGCTTTCCCGTATTATGGAAAAGGTCTTTCCCTCGCAACCAGAGGGAAGGGTGATGAAGCTACTAAATACCTAAAGAGAGCCAAGGAATTAGGCTATCAGCAAGCTGATGTTGCATTGGCGTTTTTAGCCAAACAACAACCATCAACTAATACTGTCTCGGCAGATGAGGAATCACTTAATGACGAATGTGCAAAGTTTGTTATCCAGTCATCTTTTAACCCGTTCAATATCTCTCTTGATTATGCGGAAAACCAGAATCTACAGTTCGGTGATTTAACATCTGTATTTAAGAAAGAAATCCAAGAATTCGTTGATATGTTTGGTGACGATATGGATTTCAGGCGTATGCAAGAGATAATGGGAGGATATGCCTACAATATGGTCGATTCATATTATAAAAATGCCGGATTTGTTCCCAAAGCAATATTGGATGCCATTCTTACCCAAGTATATCGTGCAACTCAATCGACAACAAAAGGGTATTTGCTTCGAGATAAGGATTTGCGTGCATTCAAGTATCGAATGTACTACAATTTCACTCATAGATAGTTTTTCTGCTATAGGATGATTTATCCCTTTTCAGCAATATTATTATTGTTTATAGCCTGTCTTGTATTTCCAAGGACAAGGGGATATTATCTGTTCATTGTCAGGTCATCATTTGAAGACTTATGGGAAATAGTTGTAGACTATACGCCCTCAAAGCATCGCAAGGTGTCAATTGGGATGGTTCTATTGATGATTGTTTTGTTGCTTCCTGTGGCTATGTTATTTGCAATTGTTTGTTTTATGTCGTTCCCTACGGTCAGCATGATTCACTCCTTCAAGCATCCGGAAGAAGTCGATGATATTCTGCAGTTCGATAAGGATCTGCATGCCCCCAGGCCAGTAAAACCCAAGAGAACGCCGGAGGAGATTGCCGAGGCGACTCGGATTTGGATTGAAAAGATGATGGCTACACGGTTTGATGTGGACCGAAAAGATATTCCCTTTAATCCAGATGAGCACGAGGTCTTCTTCTTTACGCCCGTGGATGCCCGGGAAGTAGAGAATGCCATTTCTTCCCAGTATCAAGAAATCAAAAGTGCTTTTGAGCAGAGGCATTTAAATTTCGTATTCCTGCCGTATTTTAACAAAGAGCTCAATGAAATGCTAAACGCCGATAAGGTGAGTTACTATAATCCCAATGCGGCGGACGCACTTCATATTCCTGTTGAGACGCTTTCCTATCAAGACATCAAGGAAGCCCTGAAGATTCCGGAAAAGGTGGATGGGCCTTGCTTCATCAGATGCAAGAGAAAAGACACAGATCCGCTGATATTCAGTTTCCACAAAATTGAATTGCCAGAGGATGGCGATATGATGCCTGTTGTCCAGGAGTATCTCAGCCAGGTTGGTGATGGGCGTTACTTTCAACATTTGTCGAAAGAGGAAATTGAACGAAGGGTGGAGGGAGTGCCAGCGGATGAGCGCTTCGATACGGATATTTATTTGATTGGGCAGGAAATCAAGGAGCGGCTGGAGAAGTTACGGGCAAAAGGCCTCTCTACCCTCGCCATCAGGAAACTTATCGGAGACGATGCCGACAAACCAGGCAAATTGCTCATTGACAAGCATCACAAACTTATTTTAACGGACTTCGGCAATAAAGAAATCAAGCTTGAACCGCTCCAGAAAACCGTATTCTTCCTGTTCCTTCGTCATCCGGAAGGCATTTACTTCAAGGACCTTGGGGATTACCGGGAAGAGCTGGGAGCCATCTACCGTGAAATTACTGGCCGGGAGGACATCGCCGGTGTCCAGGACAGTATCAATAAACTGACAGATCCGCTCGACAACTCCATCAACGAGAAGTGCGCCCGCATCAAAAATGCTTTCGTTGCGGAATTCCGCGAAGAGGTTGCCCAATGGTACTTTATTGCCGGCAAGCGAGGCGAGAAGAAAACCATTAAACTCCCTCGTGATCTCGTGACTTGGGAAACCAAGGACTAGCCTTTCACAAGCCTTGTGGAAATTTGGCCACTACAATAAGGGCCGATATCTTTGTACCGCAATCGGAAATACTCGATTGCGGTAAATTATGGATACAATAATTGAAACCAGAGTCAAAGTACTGATCGACCAGATGGTCGCTGTAGGAAATTACATTGATGCGACTGTCAAGTGGTTAAGCGAAAACTTGAACAAAAGGATTGACGGTAATTCTTTAGGCGACTGGATGACCGGCGCACTATTCGGAGGTGGCCTTATCGGCATGGCCATCAGCAGGAAGATTCGTACGGGAAAGAAAAGCACCAAGATTATCTACAATGGCATGACTTCTAACGATATGGGACAGGATATCGTCAACCAGGTCACCAAACTTGTAGACTATCAGGCTGAAGTCCAGAAGCTGGTCGGTAAAGAGGAAGAAGGTTACTACTACGGCCACGTGAACTACATCTTCGAGTACTGGTACAAATACTATATGGCCTGGATGCTTTTCACCTCGTACTACTGCACAAACCACAAAGTCGAGTATGATGGCCGTAAAATGCCACTTGAGGAAATGATTCGTCGGCAGAGTCTCAAGCAAATGGGCCGTCTTGACCTTAACGATGTCACTCGTGCCGCCATCGAAAAGAACCTCAAATAAATAGACGTATCCGAATCAAAGAAGAAAATAGGAAAACAAGGGAGATAAAGTATTAGGAAATGATAGATTTAAAACAAAGGTTCGATGAGATGGCCAAGGAACTAGCGAAATCGTTAGGTTGCACTATGCAGACAACGCCTACTTCGGCGAAGCGGAACGGAACTACGACGCATTCCGCGACAATTTCATTCGTGAGCGGAGAGAAAGCCAAAGAGATGGCAAGATTCTATCTGAGGAAAAAGGAAGAGAAGTAAATGTAAGAAATTCCTTTTGCACGCTGACTTACGCCGCCTGAGGGAGCATACGAACGGAATGGACTCGTGTTCCCTGTGAAGGCGGCTATTTCGACTATGAAGCGTTGGCTGAAAAGTAAATTTTTGACGGTACTGATATAATAAAAATTAAATCCAATGACACTGAAATTTTCCTTATAGATCATTCATCGGATGAAGTACTCTATGAGAGCCTTAAGGAAGATGGATTTGGTATCCGCAACAAGTATAACATTAACCGAAAATGACCTTAAATAAATACCTGGAAATATCGGGCGTGACTATGAATACTCTGAGGAGCGGGTTATCGAGGTGCTGCAAGATTTTGGGGTTAAGCCAGAACTCCTGTCTGGGTTTAACATTGCTGCTGAACTCGCGTTGGCAGCTGGCACTGATGTTAGCATGGATGCTTCAAGAGGAAGATGCGGGGAGAAAGCCGGACACTACAGAAGTCGTCTTAATGGCAGAGAAGATACGACAAGCCTGGGAAAAGAAGCAAGCGATGGAAAACCTCTCCCGAAACCGTAGAAATAGCGCGTACTCAGCAGGCATTCCGCGACAATCTCCTTCGTGAGCGGGGAAGAGCGAAAGAGATGGCGAAATTCTATTTGAGGAAAATGGGAGAGAAGAAAAATGTGAACGACAGTGGAACTGACACCTGAACAGAAGAGAATCAGCCCGTCCATCGAATTCTGGGAGAGTCGGGAAAGGAAAAAGAAGCAAGTAGAACGCTGGAAGAAGCAGCCAATCTCTCCCGAGGAGTGGGAGGAGGAACTGAAAAGTCGCAAGGCTTTTCAAGAGAGCTGCAAAAAGAATCATGACTTATGAAACTAGAAACACTTTTCGCCCAGATATTTGTACTGTTATGCCTCCTGGGCTGCGTTGGCAGGCGGAATGGCAATCCCGCGACGACAAAGGGGGAAGCGCCGTTACCTACGCCGCCAATTTCGCTTCGGATAATAAGCGATACCGTGCACGTGGACGGCGCTCTATATGCTTACGGGGACTCTCTGATGATTCCCTTGATTGTTAATGAGACGGATTGCGATTCTTACTACGATACGGACGACGAAGGGGAACGGATGCGGGAAGCCCGGCTTCGCAACGACCGGAAGGTATGTCTGCAGTTCACAAGTCCCATTCACGGTTATGCCGTTCAGGTCACATTACATCCGGATGAGGGGCATGATGAGGTAGGTATGGGAGAATGGCGGCTATCGAAGGGGAAAGATACGCTGAAGATTGACACCGGTTTTTATTGGGACTGGAAAGAGGTGGTGGCAGATCAGGTAGTTGACAGCATTCGTTATTCAGGGGAGATTTATCGAATTGCCCCGTCCCATTTGATGATTCAGGGAAGAGACAGCGTAATCTTCAATACCCCATTCTGTTTCAAGGACGTGGATTTTGACGGAGAGGATGAGATTTGCTTTAGAGCCGGCGGATGGAACAGGTATTATTTCAATGCCTACAAAATACTTTCCCGTTGCGAAGCCCGGTTGATGGAGGGAGAACCGTACAATAATCTCGTGTATTCCCAGATCGAGAATTGTACATCTGAATTTGGTTACACGAATCAAGAGATATCCATCCATGAACAATCTGGAGTAGGTCGTTCTTCGAGCCACCGCTATAAAAGGAGGGCACGCGTGACAGACACCCTAAACCCTATGCAGCATATCTCCGGGTATGAGACTGAATACTCTTCATCCGCATTCCACCATGAAGAATACTTTGAAAATGGGAAGTGGGTAAAATCCGTCAAGACATACCGTTTGGACTATACCGGAGCGTATGCTGATACCGAAATCATCGCCGAGTATGTCGCAGAAAAAGAGATGGTTTTTGCCCTGAAGAAACTCATACTACACGACAGGGACAACAACTTTCATAAAACCTTATACGAAAAATAAATTCTATGGAACTGACACCGGAGCAGATGAAAATCAGCCCGTCCATCGAATTCTGGGAGATGCAGGAGAGGGGAAAGAAGCAAGTAGAACGCTGGAAGAAGCAGCCCATCTCCCCAGAGGAGTGGGAGGAAGAACTGAAAAGTCGCAAGGCTTTTCAAGAGAGCTGCAGAAGGCATTAAAATTCCCTGCACATCGCGTGTAATTATTCAGGCCGGGGACGGAGCACCCGAAGTCGCTGCGAGGCGACAGTGCCGTCCTCATTAAGAAAAATGAGAATCATCTTTTTGGATTTTGACGGCGTGCTGAATACGGAAGCCTGGCAGCGTCACTGTATATCTATGGGGCAGCGGAACGAAGACGGCTTCGGACCCGCCTTTGACCCGGAGGCCGTTGCTCACCTGGCCGAGATTGTGAATGCGTTTCCCGACACGGCCGTGGTCATCACCTCGAGCTGGAAATTGGATGGTATAGCGCGGATGCGGCGTCTGTGGGAAAAGCGGAGCCTGCCAGGGAAACTCCTCGGCATCACGCCGGACTACGTCCCTAACTTCGACGAAAGGACTTTTGATGAAATCCTGCAAGGGATTCTCCCCGACCAGCAGGCGCATTTCATCGAAATCGACCCACGCGTAGGGATAACGGCAGAGGATGCCGGGCGGGCGATTGAAATCCTCCGTCTGTAAAGGACTATATCCCAAATGTGCTTAAGCCTCAATGTCTTGCCCTTATTTTTCCTGTTCGATTGCCCGAAATCTCTCCCGGAGTTCCTCCATCCGTTTCAGGAGGTCGTCAAACGGCAGGGCCTTCCCAAAGATGAAATGGCGCTGCATCTCGGCATAATCGCTGCGCCAGCTCTCAAGTTCCGATGCCGGAGGGATAAAGTCGATTCTATCCGGCGCATGCCGCCCGTAGTCCACGTACTTGAGGTCATAGTATAGCCGTCGATGCTCCACAATGGTGTCGTATAGTTCCTTGTCAGCAAGGGCCTCTTTCCCGAAAGGAGTATCCATCAATCGCTCCAGGTCGTACAGGTGCCGGCTCATTCTCCGGTAGCGCGGCTTCCCCTTTTGGAACTCCTCGTTCAGCAGGAACACCTTTTCCAGGAATGTGCGCGAGGGAACCACGGTGCGGATGGTGCAGGCCATATCATTATCCTCTTCGGGATAATACCTGGCGATGAGCGTGTCAATAGGCCGGGGCTTCGTAGGCTCATCCAAAGCCAGGCAGCCAATCTCTACCTTCACGCGGGCTGGGATGTAATCGACCGCGTCCTCCAGCACGGACGGATAATGCACCAGCAGCACGGTAGGATCGGTGTTACTATTGATATGGACCGGCCCATCCTTGGTCTGACGCTCCGTCACAGGTTCAATACTATAGCCGGTAACGCCCATTCCCTTCAGCCGGGCATCCAATTCATCCTTGAGAGTGGTTATGATATAGGCCCTGGCCATCCTGCACAGGTTGTCCCGCTGCTTTTTGTTGGTACGGTCTATCCCGAAGAAGGAATGGTCCAGCGCCAGGTCAATATCCTCACTCAATCGCTCAATGATGCCCCATCCCTTGGAAAGGCTGGTACCGCCCTTGAAACTAAGTGCATCCTTGCAGGATGTCTGGAACAATGCTTTCAACACGGCAGTTACCCACCAGTCCTTTTCAATGGCGGCTACCTGCTGGAGTTTTTCCTTATCTTCAACGGACTGCAGAACCACTCTCCGTTCCGCAAGGTCCAGGTCTATCCACTTGCTCATGCTTACAGTAAAGGTTTAATGATGGATTTCATCCAGATGGGCATCAGGAGCACATCGGCCCGGAACGCTTCTATGTCCGGATTCTTGTCAATAACATTTTTCAGAGCCGATATCTCCTCTCGGCCGATATTCTCCTCCCCGGTTGCCTTCAGCGCCTGAACGATGAGGGCGGCCAGTCGGGTTTTGTAGGCAAAGTTCCGGGGTACTGCCCGCTGCAGGTTGATGGTCTTTCCTTCCACCGTCAACTTGCGGGAAGAACCGGAAGTGATGTAGGTATAAGCCATCGGCACCTGAGTGGACAGGCCCAGCATATTGGCGGCCGTGTAACCGGAAGGCAGCACCTGCGCGTGGTCCCGCTGCGCAACCGCTTCCACGATCTTGGAGATATCAGGATACAGTGGACCGAAACGGGTGTGGATAGGTTTACAGTAAATCCCCCTGGCCAGACGCTTGATTTCCCCGGCACTTTCCATATCCGTAAGGACGCGCCCCGCCTGCCTCTCCGTACAAAGGTCCAGGAAGTCGGTAGCAAAGATAATGCTTCCGTCCTCCAACGACGTAATCCGCCCGTGTATGTCTTTCGTTCTCATAGACACTCATATTGTTCGGATACAAAGATATAAAATGGTAGCTAACTTTGCAAAAATTAGCTACGTTTTCCTTACACTCTGGAGCAAATCCTGATTCTGCGAAAGCGAGCAGACTCTATTTCAGACACGGTGCGTTTTCCTCTCAGAATTAACGCACTGAATCCGAAAAAGCGTGTAGGAACGAAGAAAAACGAACGATAGTCAGCGCACTAAAAATGGCGTATAAAGTGCCATCTGGAACACTTACAATGAAGATTCGCCTTTTAAACGAGACAAAACAAGAAATCCAAGTCGCTCTCGTCCTCTCCGCAAAGGCTGCCTGCACGGCAGCCTTTTTGCGTCGAGGACGAGATCTTTCCCCCGCCGCTTCGCGGCTGCCCCCAGGGGCATGCGGCCTGTGCTTTGCTCCGGCCGGTGGCTGCGCTGCTTCGATGCTTTGCATCTCGCTGACGCTCCGCCACGGCGGCTAGTGCCGCCTTCGGGCCTTCGGCCCTCAAACGCCCACCTGGTAGGGCACGAGATAGCGCAAGCGGCGTCAGCCGCGCAGCGGAATCTCGGGAGAGGACGAGATGTTTGGGCTTCAAAAAAATGCACCAAAAATGCACCAGGACTTGCTTAACTGGTAACTCACTCTCATTCGTTATAGTTTAGGCTCAATGATTAATGGACGTTCGGAATTATCACAATAGATATTCACAGGCTGAATTTTAGTGGTAATGCTACTTGTGGTAACGCTCTTCAGCTTTTTATTGATAAGCCTTGTGATTTCCGCACACTCGTCCAAGTGAACCTGTATGCCGCCGGTCTGTACCGCGAAGGTAGTAAAGCTGTGAAGCGCTATACAATGATGGAACTTAAAGACCGCGTTGTCCTGATATGTGTGGCATTCGGGGAGAAGGAGTATAAGGCGGAGGGGAATCTTTTCGTCTTTGTTTGAGTTTGTTTTTCTGCCCATTGATATACAATTATTTAATAGATTATTGTTTCTTTTTTAATGTATTGATTTTTGTTTTCTGCCCAATATTATTTATCTTTGCGAAAACTGAAATGAGATGAGTACAATTATAGAATTGCAAAAGCTTCGGGAGCGAGAAGACCACATAGAGTTTAAAGAGGCCAAGCATAATTTCCCGTTTGCCGGAGGAGAAAGGAAAGAGGCTAAAGAACGTCGGCATTGTGTCCTTGGATATGTCGTTGCGTTGGCTAACGAGCGTGGCGGGAGATTAGTGCTCGGAATGGCAGACAAGTACCCACATGTGGTTGTCGGTAGCGATTTTGCGCAGGATGAAGAAGGGCAGCTTATAGATGAAATCTATAAACGGCTCTACATACGTGTTCGCACGGAAGTCCTTTTTGAGAATGGTAAGCGTGTCCTTGTGATAACAACACCCTCGCGTCCTGTTGGTAAAGCTCTTCGTTTTGAGGGAGTCCCTTTGATGCGGACGGGGGAAAGTCTGCGTGTAATGGATGACGCAGAGTATCTGTCTGTCATTCAAGAGCAGGATCCGGATTTCTCGGCCAAGACTTGTGAAGGTTTGAGTCTTGAGGATTTGGATAATGATGCTATTGCCAAACTGCGTCAATTGATTTATGATAAACGGAAGAAAGCTGACATCCTGACGGTTCCGTTAGAGCAAATGCTGTCAGATTTAAACCTGATGACACCTGAAAACAGAATCACCTTTGCGGCTCTTATCCTCATCGGCAAGACTTCCGCCATTGAACGCAATCTTCCACAAGACAATGTAGTTGTTGAGTATCGGAACAATCGTTCTCTGGATCGTTATACTGCCAGAAAAGAATTCCGTTATCCGCTAATCCGGGCCGTGGATGAAATCTGGGAATATATCAGCCACCCGGCGAGCAATCCTTTACTCCATATTAACGATATGCCTCGTATTTTGGATGTTCCGGGCTTTAACGAAGAAACTATTCGGGAAGCTATTCTTAATGCGTGCGTACATAGAAGTTTCCAGATGCCTGGAGACATTCTGATTAAGATTTACCCCGATAGTTTTGAGATTACCAACCCGGGGGGATTCCCCTTCGGTGTCAATATCGGGAATATCCTGACTGTGAATAGCGCGCCTCGCAATCGCCTTCTTGCAGAAACGATAGAAAAGACTGGTCTGATTGAACGGTCCGGACAGGGCGCCGATATTATGTTTCGAAATTGCGTGGCCGAAGGCAAACCACTGCCGGATTATAATGAATCGGATGATTATCAGGTATCTCTCAGGGTTAAGGCTGTGATTGAGAACCCCAGGCTTTATATCTTCTTACATGATTGGGATGTTGAGCTCAACGCCTTTGAGTTATTGAATCTTTATTACATAAACAAAGGTGTTGTGGATAGCTTATTCATGAATAGTTTGTCCAGATTGTTGGAAACCGGTGCAATCTGCGAAGACGATTATTTCCGTTACACGCTTGGAAACACCTACTTCTCGTATGCCTATCACGATAGGGCCGAAATGTTTGGGGCGGATACCATTCGGTTGGTTTATTACTCAATAAAGCGAACTGGATCCGCGGCATCCTCATTAATTATCGAGCAGTTGAAGGAAATGTATACACCAAAACAGGCACGGACCATTATAGCCAAAATGCTTGATGCTGGATGGCTTGCGCAGAGAGGGAGCGGGAGAGGAACAACATATGTGTGGGCAGAGTGAGACTGTTTGGCTTTGATTTTCAGGTAAATGCAGCCATTGTATTAATGCTCGAGAATATTTGGCAACTGGAAGCATTGCGTTTCGATGGCGTCGATGAAAATGAGATTATATTGGATGACAAATCAAATATTGTTGTGCAAGCCAAGAGTGTTGTTAAATGCAGAGCGGATTTAGAAGCGTTCGAATCAATTTCAAAAAGGCCGCAATTTCTTTGTCAGATGCATATCATACAGTAATTTCAATTGAGTCGACTCATTTATATTACAAACTCAAACTGTTGTAATTTTAGGGTGTCCTAAAAAAGGGGAAGTTCACACTAACAGGGAAGGCTACATCCCTACGCCATAACTGCTGAAAAGACAATGCAGATACGGTGCGCTTTCCTCTCAGAATTAACGCACAGAATCCGAAAAAGCGTGTAGAAACGGAGAAAAACGAACGATAGTCAGCGCAGTAAAAATGGCGCATAAAGTGCCATCTGAAGCATCTGCAATGATGATTCACCTTTTAAACGAGACAAAACATGAAATCCAAGTCGCTCTCGTCCTCTCCGCTATATCATGTATAGAATCTCCTGTGAGTCAATAACTTGCGGGGGATTTTGGTTTAACCTCCACCCAAAAAATCACCCGAAAATTCTATTTTTTTACACTTGATTCTGGCTAACGCTTGTGTGGTAGTGTCCCTGCGCTGTCGTCATTCCAGTTTTTCGCGTCCAGGGCCTTCCGACCCCCTTGCCGTATCCATGGACGAAGTCCCCATTACGGCCGTCTATCCGTCGAAAATCTATGATAATTTGGTTAGATGCGCTTCCCGTATTCCAGGATAGTGTCGGAAGGGAGGTCAATTTGCTCGTTCCAGTAGATGCAAGTTCGGCTTTGATCGAGTTGAAAATTCTCGAAAAGCCGGTGCTCTGTCATCAGCGGTGCAAATGCCTTGATGTTACGAATGTCTTCTGCGACATCATATATGACGCAAATCCCATTATCAAAGGTGACAATGAGTTGATAATCTTTCGCCGCTTGTATGGATTTGATTCTCGGTATCATTTTAGAGGCGGAAGTTTTGTGATATTCTGCGTTGCCCACATTTCATCAAGTCTGCCAACATTCTGGGTCAACCATTCTTTGACAAGGTTCTGCGCCCGGACAGGTAAGTCTCCGTCAGTCATTTCGAAGGTGTGGATATCGAATACCCCTACATAATCACCATACAGGGCATGGATATGGGCGGGCTCAAACGACTGATTTCAGGCATGGCTTTATGTGTTTCTGCAAACCTACAAAAAATTATAAAAGTTTCAAAACAACAAAGGATGAACTGTACCCGCCTCAAATTTCCGGAAAAAAATTTCGAAGGCAACTGTACGTGGGGTATTAGGCCTAAGAGATAGGTTTATAAAGTGGAGGCGGTTCACAAATAATCATATCAAACCTTGTTCCCGCCAATATTGTTTTCTTTCATTCCAAGCTCGTATCATGCCTTCTGAAATTCTGCGAAAGCGTGTAGAAACGGATAGGCGCTTCGTTTCCGTGAAATTGCGTAATTTTACGGAAGAGATTCCTTAAAAATTGCGAATTTCTTGGAATCTTTTTCAAAAATGACTAGATTCGCCCAAAAATAGAAGCGGCCTATGATACACAGAAGCATAGAAGATAATATTCGCAAAGCCCTCTCCGGCAAGAAAGCCGTCACCATTATGGGTGCCCGCCAGGTTGGCAAATCCACCCTCACCGAGGCCCTGTTCTCAGGAGAAGAAAACGTACTTTTCCTGAACGGCGACGAGGCTGACGTCCGAGCCATCCTCAAGGACGCCACCTCCACCCGCCTCCGCGCCATTTTTGGCAAAGCAAGCACGGTGGTCATCGACGAGGCCCAGAAGATAGAGGATATCGGCAATGTCCTCAAACTTGTCACCGACCAGATGAAAGACATCCGCCTGGTGGCCACCGGCAGTTCCGCTTTCTCTCTGGCCGAAGAAGTCAACGAGTCCCTTTCCGGTCGCAAGCGCGAATTCAAACTATTCCCGCTTTCATTCAAAGAACTGGTCGATGATACCAACCTTCTTGACCAGACCCGGCTCCTGCCGCAGCGCCTACTCTATGGCAGCTATCCGGAAGTCGTCACTTCTCCCGGCGAAGAGCGCATCGTTCTCAAGGAACTGATGGACAGCTACCTCTACAAAGACATCCTGAACATCAAAGGCATTGCCAAGCAGGATAAACTTGAATCCCTGCTCCGTGCTCTGGCCTTCCAGATTGGCTCCCAGGTCAGTTACAACGAAATAGCGAGTCTCATCCGTATCGACTCCAAAACCGTCGAAAAATACATCGACATCCTGGAGAAATGCTACATCATCTTCCGTCTCCCGTCCTTCGCCCGCAACCTCCGCAACGAGCTCAAGTTTGATAAGAAAATCTATTTCTGGGACATGGGCATCCGCAACGCCATCATCGGCAACTTCTCGCCGATCGAGCTCCGGGACCACAAGGAAGTAGGGCATATATGGGAAAACTGGCTCATGGCCGAACGGATGAAAAAACTCGAATACAACCGGTCCTTTGCCGGAAAATACTTTTGGAGAACTACCGGCAAGAAAGAGATTGACCTCATTGAAGAAGAGGACGGCAAGATTACAGCCTTCGAGTTTAAATGGAATCCGGAAGAGAAAGCTCCGTGCCCCAAGGCATTTGCCGAGGCCTATCCGGAGGCCTCCTTCAAGATCATCACCCCATCAAACGTAGATGAATTCCTTCTTTGATCTATTAGCGCAGCGGAATCTCGTCTTCACCTGGCCCTGCTGAGGAAGTCCCGCACGCGCTGCAGGTATTCTGCCGGGTGCTTGGCGTAGGAATTCGCGTGGACGGCGCCTTCGGCCACCCACATCTCCTTGTAGCCGCTCGTCTTCGCATCAAAATTCTTCTGCAGATGCGAGAAGGGTACGAACTTGTCGGCATCGCCGTGGATAAAAAGCATCGGCCGGTCGCACTTGGCGAGCTGCTTTACGCAGGAAGCCTCCTTGAAATCCCAGCCGTAGCGCCTGCGGCAGACGATGCTGGCGCTGTGCAGTATTGGGAAGGCGGGCAGGTGGAAGAACTGCCGGAGGTTTGCCTTGAACTGGTCCCAGACGGAGGTGTAGCCGCAATCCTCAACAAAAGCTCGGATATAGGGCGGAAGAGGGTCCCCGCTCATCATCATCGTCGTGGCGGCACCCATCGATACCCCGTGTATCACCATAAAATCATCCCTCCAGATACCATGCGCCGTTTCCGCCCACTTCTCCACGTCCAGCCGGTCCAGCCAGCCCATCTGGATGGCATCGCCTTCCGAATAGCCGTGATACCGCAGGTCCGGCAGAAGCACATTGTAATTGAGGGAGTCCCGGTACATCCTGGCAAGATAGAGGAATACAAGGTGGTTGTCCGTATAGCCGTGCACTACGATCGCCGTGCCCTGCGCGGAATCGGGGGCGGCCGACGGTGCAAAGACCGCGTGCAGGGAGCATCCGTCTCCGGTGACAATGGTAGTATCGCGGAAGATGCCTGCGGCGTGCAGGCTGTCGTACCAGGCGATCGATCCGGGCAGCAGGGAGTCCGCCTTATGTCGGGTGCGCTCGATATCGTCAACGCCGTGCGGCTTTGGAGTGAGCGCAGAATTACAAACAAATCGGCCAGCCAGACAGCTGGCAACGCAAATCGCCACCGAAAGGGTGGCGATGGTACGAAGGAATTTTCTCATTTGGCTCCCCTTCTAGGACTTGAACCTAGGACCCCCTGATTAACAGTCAGGTGCTCTAACCAACTGAGCTAAAGAGGAGTGTTCTCCTTTCGGGACTGCAAAGTTAATATAATTTCCTATCTTTGCAAAAAATTGTTTGATTTTTGGAGTCTGAAATCAAAAAATTCATAAAAGACCAGCTTTCCGTCTGGCCCCTGGCCGCCGCAAACTTCCGTGCGGTAAAGCGTGCGAAGACCAAGCCGCTCGAGCTCGGCATCCCCGGTTGCGCGGTGCAGCTGAATCCGTGCAGGGTAGCTTCCACCACGGCCGATGTCAGCGCGGAGGCCATTGCCGCAAGGCCCTGCTTCCTCTGTCCGGAGAACCGGCCTGCGGAGCAGTTCCATCTCAAGTTCGAAGGTCGCAAATCCCGTTGCTACAACATCCAGGTAAATCCCTACCCGGTATTTCCGGACCATCTGGTAATCGTGCGGGACCGCCATATCCCCCAGGCCATCTGGCATCACCTTCCGGACATGCTCGACTTCGTGCAGCAATATAGTTATTTCGCGGTATTCTACAACGGACCCGAGTGCGGGGCTTCGGCGCCGGACCATCTGCATTTCCAGGCCTGCCCCAGGCAGATGCTGCCGCTGGTGAATGCCGCCGATAGCTTCCTGAACGGGCGCCCGGAGGCTTTGGTAAGCCTGAAGGATGCATCGCTATACCATCTCAAGGGCTATACCACCGGGGTATTCGTCCTCAGGGCCGATACCTCAAAATCCCTTACCAAGCTTTTCTACCGCCTTCTGGAATGCAGCCCCCGGCGTGCAGGCGAGAGCGAGCCCCGTTTCAACGCCTATTGCTGGTTCTCCGGCGGGGAGTATCGCGCCTGCGTAGTCCTGCGCTCCGAGAAGCGTTCCCACCATTACAGTGCGGTAGGGGAGGAGCACCTGACTATCAGCCCGGGTGCGGTGGACATGGCCGGCGTCTTCATCACGCCCTTCAGGGAAGATTTCGACAAAGCCACTACCGCACAGATTTCCCGGATGCTTGCCGAGGTATCCGTCAGTCCCGGGGATGAAGCAAAGGTCCTGGACCGCCTCACCCGCACCCAGCAAATGATAGACGTGGGCATAGTCTCCGGCGACGAAATCTGCTTCGAGATAATATCTGACGGCGCTGGCCCGCAGCGCGTAAGCCTGCACGACGGGCGCATCAACTACAACGGGATGCTCTACGACGAGCTTGTCTTCGATTCGATCACCCGTTCAACGCTCTTCGCCGAACCGTCCTTCATACTTTACGGCGTCACCATCGGCATCGGTTTCCACTGGGAGCGCAAGATGGACCTGAAGTTCGCCGGTTCCCTCCGCCTCCGCATCGCAGGGGGCAAAATCGTAGCGGTAAACCGCATAGGGCTGGAAGATTACCTTCTGAGTGTCATCTCCTCGGAGATGAAGGCCACGGCTTCGCCCGAACTGCTCAAGGCGCATGCCGTGATTTCCCGGAGCTGGGTGCTGTGCAACCTGGGACGGCACGATGGCTACGATGTCTGCGCCGATGACCACTGCCAGCGCTACCAGGGGCTTACGATGGCCGTAGGCAGCAATGTGCGGACGGCCATCGACGAAACCTGGGGGCAGGTCCTTTGCTACGGGG
>Ga0310690_10000094_pt1 | contig 199650 bp, 165 predicted proteins | sample AusTroGonzalo_MG_2_FD_207661 | JGI IMG/M metagenome (GOLD analysis project Ga0310690, IMG submission 207661) | Bovine rumen microbial communities from tropical cattle in Woodstock, Queensland, Australia - Gonzalo_04 (v2) (version 2) | ecosystem: Host-associated > Mammals > Digestive system >... | reverse complement strand
ACGGAGCGGCGGCCTTCTTGGCGGCGCCGCCTTCGGTGACCTGGCCGGCGAGGTCGGCGGTGATCACGCCGCCTTCCTTGACCTGGACGTTGAAGGTCTTGCCTTCGACCGTGACGGTGTAGGCGGCGGGGACGTCGTTCTTCGCCTTCGGGGCGGCGTCGGCGGCATAGCGGATGCCCATGGGCTTGTCGCCCTTCAGGAACGCGATGCCCTTGTCGCCGCAGGCTGCCGCGATGAAGATGTTTTCTTCGGTCACGGGGAGGTTGTTCTGCTGGAGGAGCTCGGTGTTGAACTTCACGCCGAGCTTCGGATTGGCGTCATTGAGTTCGACGACGGACTTGGTGGTCACGGGCAGTTTGAGCTGGTCTTCCGCCCACTTCACGACCTGCGGATCGGGTTCGACCGGGGTCTTGCCGAAGTAGCCGAGGACCATCTTGCCGTAGCCGTTCGGATCGAGCTTCCAGGAGCCGTCGGCGTTCTTGCCCATCACGGCGTTGCGGAACGCCTGCTGGAAGTAGAACTGGGAGACGGGGGTGACGGAGGTGCCGAAACCGCCGCGGGCGACGACTTCGCGCATCTCTTCGATGCAGGCATCGTACTTGTCGAGGCAGTTGTTGTCGCGCATCATCTGGGTGTTGGCAGTGAGGGCGCCGCCGGGCATCGGGCTGAAGATGATCTCGGGGGAGACCTGCATGGACTCGGGCGGCATGAAGTACTTGCTGAGGCACTGCTTGAAGATCTTTTCGACCTTGAGGATCTTGTCCGGGTCGATGTCGAGCGTGTAGTCGGTGCCGCGCAGGCGATGGTACATGGTGAGGATGTCGGTCTCGCAGGTGCCGCCGGAGAGCGGGGCCATGGCGAGGTCGATCACATCCGCGCCTGCCGTAATGGCTGCCCAGTTGCAGGCTACGGCCATGCCGGCGGTGTCATGCGTGTGGAACTGGATTTCCTTGGCGCCGACGCCGTATTCCTTGTCGAGGATGGCGCGGGCGGCCTTGATCGTGTCGTACACGGTCTGCGGGGTGGAGGTGCCGGAGGCGTCCTTGAACGCGAGGCTGTCGAACGGGATGCCGGACTTGACGATCTCATTCAGGCGGTCTTCGTAGAACTTCGGGGTGTGGGCGTAGGCTTCGTTGAGCCCGGGAGCGAGGCCCATCATGGTGATGGTGATCTGGTGCTTCAGGCCATTGGCGGCGATGGCGCGGCCGGAGACGTCGAGGTTGCGGACGTCGTTCAGGGCGTCGAAGTTGCGGATCGTGGTGATGCCGTGCTTCTTGAAGAGCTTGGCGTGGAGCTGGATGATGTCGGTGGACTGGGAGGAGAGGCCGACCACGTTCACGCCGCGGGAGAGCGTCTGCAGGTTCACGTCCGGACCGACCGTGGCGCGCCACTTGTCCATCATTTCAAATGCGTCTTCCTGGCAGTAGAAATACAGGGCCTGGAAACGGGCGCCGCCGCCGATTTCGATGTAGTTGATGCCGGCCTTCACCGCCGCGTCGAGGGCGGGAAGGAAGTCGTCGGTTTTGACACGAGCGCCGAGGCAGGACTGGAATCCGTCGCGGAAAGAGCAGTCCATGAATTTGATTTTTTTCATGTGGGGTTGCCTTTATGGTTAAGTATGATAAAAATGTTTGATGTTCAGAGGATCATTTCCCGGCGCGGTAAAGCTTCACGGCTTCGATGGCAGCCAGCGCACGGACCCGGTCTTCGGGAGAAAGGGCTCCGGCCTTCCCGCCGGACGCTTTTTTCTTTTTCGGAGCCGGAGCCACCGGTTCCAGGAAGTTTGAGATGGGGGCCAGCGCTTTCGACATCAATTTCATGCAGATGATCATGATGGAGAGGAAGCTGAAGACCCAGAGCATTCCGAGGGCCATGGCCTTGAGGCCATCGAGAATCAGACTGCCTAAGTTCATTTAGGTTTTCTCCTGTTGAGGTTGGGTATTTGGAGTTGAGGAAACGTTTTTCAAAATTCTAAATCCTAATAATATACCACGCCGGACGCCATTTTTCAACCTCATTCGCGGAAAAATCGCCGCCTTTTTCCGGCATTTTTCAAGGTATATCAGTCATTTCCGGCACGGCTTGGCGGAACGCCCCGGCAAAAGCGGGGAAAGCCGCTCCGGAAGCGTCACGGGATGACACGTTTTTACGTCAAGAGATATGGAAAAGCCATGTGCCACTGCATTTCGGGACCGTCCATTTCGCGGACACAAGCGCCCCGTGCTTCTTTTTTCACGGAAAAACTGAGAAATGTTCCTTGAAAAAATACTGTTTAAGGTCTACATTATTGAGTTTTTACGCCACATACCTATTTCACCCCCTCAAGAAAGGAACAACATGAAACGAATCCTCTGCACCCTCGCGCTCGCCGCCGGATTCATCTGGCAGGCAGAAGCACGCGACGTCGTGAGCCTCTCCGGCGACGGCTGGAAGCTCTGGCGCGACACCGCCGCCCAGTGGCAGTCCGAAAAGGTCGTCGTCCCCGGCACCCCGCTCGACCAGGTCCCCGCGCATCAGCCGACCGGCGGCTGGGACGCCCTGAGCAAGGCGGACCGCAAGGACGTCGCCGTCCCGGGCACCGTCGAACAGTATTTCACGGACATGTCCGCGCTGGAGCAGGACTACACCATCGATCCGAAGAACTTCTGGCAGCCGCTTCAGGGCGTTTCCTGGTGGAGCCGCACGATCAAGGTCGACCAGGACCTGACCGGCAAGAAGGTCTTCCTCCGGTTCGCCGCCCTGCGTTTCCAGGCGGAGATCTTCCTGAACCATGAGCTCATCGCGTGCGATTCCGCCTGCGATACCGAGTTCGTGCTCGACATCACCGGCAAGATCAAGAAAGGCGAAACCGCCAGCCTCGACGTCCGCATCACCAACCCCGGCGGCGACTATGACTGGATGGACTACATCCCGTTCACATGGAACGGCGTCAAGCTCAACAGCGGGCGCGCCGTCGGCGGCATCACGGGCCATGTCACGCTCGAGATCACCGACCCGGTCTACATCGACGACGTGTTCGTGATGAACACCCCCGACCCGAAGACGGTCGAAGTCCGCATCACCGCGGTCAACGACACCGGCGCGGACGTGGAGAAGGAATGCACCGTCATGCTCGTCCAGGACAATGTCCCGGTCATGAGAGCCGAAACGTTCACGCTGAAGCCCGGCGAAAACCTCATCTCCCGCAAGTTCACGTACGAAAATGCGGAGCTGTGGGACCTCGACAACCCGAACCTCTACACCATGAGCGTGAAGCTCGGCGACGAAACGCAGGACCAGACGTTCGGGTTCCGCTGGTTCGGACCCGACGGGATCGGCAAGGACGCCATGTTCCGCCTCAACGGCAAGCGCATCGTGCTGCGGTCCGCCATCAGCTGGGGCTGGTGGCCCGTCACCGGCACCATCCCCCTGCCCGAATACGCCGCCAAGCAGATCAAGGCCGCGAAGGACTTCGGCATGAACATGCTGAACTTCCACCGCCACATGGGCCAGGACATCGTGCTCCAGGAAGCCGACAAGCAGGGTCTCCTGTACTATGCCGAGCCCGGCGGCTTCATCTCCGGCAGCCAGTCCCCCGAGGGCCGCGTGATCGCAAAGGAGCGCGTCCGCCGCATGGTGAAGATGTTCCGCTCGCATCCGTCCCTCGTCATCTACAACCTCATCAACGAGCTCGGCCTCGGCCGCGAACAGCATGACCAGAACTGGTATTCCAGCATGGTCTCCTTCACGCACCAGAACGACCCGTCGCGCATCGTCGTGCTCACCAGCGGCTGGAGCAAGGAAGGCATCAACGTCGAAGACTATAACAAGATGAACTGCATGCCGTTCGACGACAAGGTCTACCAGGTCGGCTTCCGCGACAACCACAACGCCACCGGCCCGAACATCTCCTATCCCGCCAACTACTACACGAACAGCAAGCGCTACTGGAACTACACCGAGAACAAGGAAGAGCTCGTCTTCTGGGGCGAGGAAGGCGCCATCTCCACCCCGCCGCGCCTGGAGCTCATCATGGACGAACTGGAGAAGATCGGCCAGGACGGCATGGACGGCGAGGACTACAAGAACTGGTACAAGCGCATGAACAAGTACCTCGACGAGAAAGGACTCCGCAAGGACTACCCGACCGTTGAAGCCTTCACCACCGAGCTCGGCAAGGTCGGCATCCGCCATCAGGGCCGCCGCATCGAGATCATCCGCCTCAACAACATCACCGACGGCTACGCAATCAACGGCTGGGAAGCCATGCTCCGCGAGAACAACTCCGGCGTCGTCGACACGTTCCGCAACCCGAAGGGCGATCCGGCAATCCTCCGCGCCTACAACGCCCCGCTGAAGCTCGCGGTCCACACCCCCACCCCGTCGTTCACCGTCCCGAACACGGTCAGCGCCGACATCCACATCATCAATGAAGAAAACCTGAACGGCGAATTCACGCTCGTCATCCAGCTGGTCCAGGACGGCAAGGTCGTCTCCGAGACCGAGCGCCAGGTGAAAGTCAGCGGCGGCGACGTCTACGGCGAACTCCTCGCCGAACAGGTCCAGATCCAGGTCGACAAGCCCGGCGTTTCCCTCATCAAGGCGTTCCTGAAAGACACCAAGGCCGAGGGCGACATGGAAGTCACCGCCGTCGACAACTCCAAGATCCAGCTCCCCGCCGGCAAGACCTACGCCGTCTATGAGAATCCGCAGCCTCAGGGCCAGCAGCCCGGCGGAAATCGTCCCGGCGGTTTCGGCGGCGGCCAGGGCGGCTTCCCCGGAATGGGCGGCGGCCAGGGCGGCATGGGCGGACGCGGCATGGGCGGACGCGGCGGCCAGCCCCAGCAGTCGCTCGTCAGCATCCTCAACGCCGCGGGCGGCAACTTCCAGGCGTACCAGCCCGGCAGCAGCCTGAAGCCCGACGTGCTCGTCGTGACCCAGCGCTACCCCGTTCCGCAGAGGATCCAGGCGAACTCCATTGCCACGCCCGACGGGACCGCCGGAGCGTTCCGCCTGACCTTCCTCGTCGACGGGGAAAAGCGCGCCGAACGCAACGTCCGCCAGCTCGAACTGGCGCTCCCGGACGGCGGCACGCCCGATCCGAACGTGCCGATGACCGCCGGTTATACCGTTCTCTTCGAGGGCCAGTACATGCCGAACGCCGACGGCAACTACAACTTCAAGATCGAAGGCCCGACCAAGGCTGACGACCAGCTGAGCTTCAAGGTCGACGGCAAGGAAGTCGAAGTCGCCGGCGACGGCACCGCCACGGTCAAGCTCTTCAACGGCGTCCCCGCGCAGCTCTCCATCTCCATGACCAAGAAGACCGCGCAGCGCTTCAACGTCCTCTGCTTCCCGCCGAACGGCAACTCCGTCGACGTGAACGCGGTCGTCGAGCTCGCAAAGGCCGGCACGCAGGTCATCGTCCTCAACGACGTCTCGAACTGGGCACCGACCATCGCCGCCGCCAACGGCAACCTCAAGTACCTCGGCGACTTCCGGCTCGGCAACAACTGGGTCGGCGGCCAGTACTTCTGCAAGGACCACCCTGTGTTCGACGGCTTCACGAAGCCTGCCGTCCTCGACTACGCGTTCGACGCCGCAGTCTCCAACCCGCGCTCCGCTATCATCATGGAGGGCGACGAGGAACTCATCGCCGGCGCCTGGCACTCCCTCGGCTGCCGCATGGGCACCGCCATCGGCCGCGCGAAGACCGGCTCCGGCTCCATCTTCTACAGCACGCTCGGGCTCACGAACTACAACGATCCTGTGTGCCGCAGGCTCCTCTTCAACCTCATCGAGTACGCCGCCGGACGCAATCGTTCCGACATCGTGGACAGCGGCCACACCGATTCCGAGGGAAACAAGCAGTAATCGACATCCGGCGGGCACCCTACCCTGCCCGCCTCAAAACCAATAGTCTGTCCGGGGGTTACCGCAAAAGCTTCCGACAGGTATAAAACAGGCGGCAGATTTCCATTCTCCGGGAATCTGCCGCCAATCTTTTTGACCGAACAAAAGATAAGCCGTACAAGCCTCATTTGACCTGCACGGCATTGTCCGTCATTCTGCTTTGCGCCTCGTTCTGCAGCGCATGGTGCGAGCTGTTTGTTGGTTGTCTCCCGCCCCGTTTTATTCCTTTTGCGCCTCGTTGAGCGCTTTGGCTTTCTCGACGCGAATGATCGCGCTCTGCGCTCGCTCGAAACCGCCGTCGACTGCCTTGCGGTACCATTCGATCGCCTTGTCAGGATCCCGGTCCACGCCCTCGCCGTTCTCGTAGCAGACGCCGAGTTCGTAGAACGCATCGGGGCAGCCCTGGCCGGCGGATTTGCGGAACCATTCCACCGCCGCGCCAGGATCGAGGGCCGTGCCGATGCCTTTGCAGAGGAACCGTCCGTAGAAGAGTTGCGCCCAGACGTTGCCGAGTTCCGCCGACTGCCGCAGCAGGTCGGCGCACTCGACGTCCCTGTCCTGCCGGTCGAAAAGCTCGATCGCCTGTTGGTACAGCGCCAGGGCTTTTGCTTCCGGGGTGTCCTCCGCTTTCAGCTTCTCGACGCGGTCGAGCGAGACGCGCGCCTCCTCTGCGATACCGGGGGCGTCCAGGGTTTTCCGGTACCATTCGATCGCCTTGTCCAGATCCCGCTCCACGCCCTCGCCGTTCTCGTAGCAGACCGCGAGTTCGTAGTACGCCACGGCGCAGCCCTGGTCGGCGGATTTGCGGAACCACTCCACGGCGGCGGGCTGATCCTGCTCCACGCCGATGCCTTTCTTGAGGCTGCCGCCGTAATAAACCTGCGCCCAGGCGTTGCCCATTTCGGCAGACTGCCGCAGACAATCCGCGCAAGCCTCGAATTCCTGTTTTTCGTAAAGTTCGTACGCCTGCCGCAGAAGCTTTTCCGGCTCGGTCAGCTTCTGCGTGCTCATGCGCGAATACACCGCGAAGCAAGCAAATGCGAGCAGAAGGACCACCCAGATCACGACCGCGGTCTTGTTCGATCCGTTTCCGCCGCCGCATCCGCAGGAGCAGCCGGTCGAAGCCTGTTCCGTTTTCCCGGGCGTTTCGCCGTTCACTTCGTTCTGGTCCATTTCGGGTTCCTCTTTTCAGTTTGGTGAATTACCACTGTTTCTTGTCAGTTTTCTAAAAATATACATGCCGCAGCATCAAAATCAAGCTGCTTTCCGAAAAAAGCCGGAGCCGTCGGTCCCGGCGCGACTCAATCGTCCGAACTGCTCTTGAGCCTTCCGATGCGTTCGAGCGCGCTTCGAGCGACGCCCCCTGAATTGGCGTCATTCAGTGCCTTGCCGTACCACTTTTCCGCTTCGTCGAGATCCCGGTCCACACCCTCGCCGTTCTCGTAGCAGCTTCCGAGCTGGCAAAAAGCCTCGGGACACTTCTTTTTCGCGGCTTTGCGGAGCCATTTCAATGCTTCGTCGATGTTCCGCTCCGCGCCGAATCCATTCCGCAGGCGTTCGCCGTAGTACACCTGCGCCCAGGCATTGCCGAGTTCGGCGGACTGCCGCAGGTATTCCGTACTCCCGGGAACATCCCCCTGTGCGTAAAGCGTATATGCCTCGTTCAGGAGCCTTTCCGCCTCCACTCTGTTCTTGTTCTGCAAATACACGAACAGGCCGACGCCGCTCAGCAGGAGCGTCACCCAGATGGCGACCACCACCTTGTTCGAGCGTTTCACCCCGCCGTTTTCGCGGAGGCTTCCGGACGGTTCCAGTTTGCCTTCCGACGGAGCGTCGCCCGTTTCATTCAGTTCCATCGCGGATTCCTTTCCGTCCGGGATTGCCGGACCGCGCGTTTTTGCCGTGTTCGTACTTTCGTAACAATATACATCCCGCCTCATCAAAATCAAGCCGTTTTCGGAAAAAATGCGGCTGCTCCGCCCGGGTACGGCATCGCTCCGTCCGCGATCATTTCTGTTTAGGAAATACAGCAAAAAAAATAAATCTTTCCTTTTTCCGGCTTGCTTTTCCCCGCAACTGAGTTATATTAGACAAAGTTTCGCGTGTTTCCGCCCGGAAACGCGTCCGCGCCCCTCAATATCAAACCGTTTTCAACCCGAAATATAACACGAAAGGCAACTCAACATGAAAAAACTCCTGATGTCCCTGATGTGCCTCGCGCTCGGCGCATCCGTCTTCGCCGGCGACCTCTACGTCTCCCAGGCAAACGGCAAGAAAAAAGGCCCCGGCACGAAGGAAGAGCCGTTCAAAGCCATCACCGACGCCCTCAAGGCCGCCGAACCCGGCGACACCATCTACATGGCTGCCGGCAACTACTCCGGCCTCCTCGGCGCCAGCGAGATCATCATCGACAAGCCCGTCACGATCAAGGGCGGCTACTCCGACGACTTCGCCACCCGCGACCTCGCCAAGTTCACCACCAAGATCCAGCCCCCGAACGACAAGAACGACTCCAAGGGCCTCGGCGTCATCATGCTGAAGCTCCCGAACGGCGCTGGCCCGGACATGGTCATCGACGGCATCGTGATCGACCAGAGCTTCATGAACAGCTACCACGACACCAAGGGCAAGCCCGAAGGCGTCGAAACCGGCATGTGGCTCGAACCCCCGTCCAAGGGCTCCAAGGACAAGTTCGCCTCCGCCAAGTCCTACTCCATCTACAGCGAGACCGCCGGACGCTATGAAGGCAACATCACCATCCAGAACTGCGTCTTCTCCAACAGCGGCAACTACGGCATCAACATCTACCTCTACAAAGGCAACGTCAAGATCCTCAACAACCTCTTCGTCGCCTGCCGCATGATCTCCTGCAACGTCCTCTGCCCGAACGCCGCAAGCAAGGCCCCGGACTTCACCACCACCTGCGAGTTTGCCAACAACACCGTCCTCTTCTCCTGGAGCCGCACCGACGACTTCGGCGACATGGGCTACGGCTACCGCTGCAACACCAAGGTCAAGTCCGACATCCACAACAACATCTTCGGCCTCAGCGTCTTCGCAGGCATCGACGATGCCTTCGGCGATCCCAAGGACAAGAGCGTCACCATCGACAACAACGTCTTCTTCCTGAACAAGCAGGCCGACGTCACCGTCGTGAAGAGCCCCAGCATCCTGAAGTTCCGCGTCGATGACGACGAGTTCGAAGACATGGTCGACTATCCCGGCATCGAAGACGTCGACGGCAACATCTCCCTCAAGGATCCCGGCGCATTCAAGGGCGCCATCAACGAGGCATACCTCACCGCTTTCCTCAACGCCTCCTACTCCGAGACCACCGATTTCGACGAGAACTCCCCCGCCAACCTCTTCCGTGCCGCCATGGGCATGAACAAGGTCGGCAAGATCGAGACCAAGGTCTCCATGTACGGCAACCGCTATCCGCTCGAAGAGACCTTCAAGCTCTTCGGCGCGTACAAGGGATACGGCGCGCAGAACCCGACGGAAGCCAAGCCGGGCGATGCCAAGATTAACTGATTTCCCCCAGTCAGTTTTGCTTACCGCTTACGGGTCCGGGCTCATCCCCGGGCCCGTTTTCACCTCGAATCATCTGGAAAAAATGCCATTATGAAAAAAGTACGCATCACGGTGAAGAAGATCGTCCGCCACGACGACCTGATCGCACAGTTCGAAAACCCGATCGAACACGCCTGCGACATGAAGTTGGACCAGGTCTTCATCTGCAACGGCTGGGCGCGCCCGGACGGCTTCTGCGACAGCGCCTGGGACACCGTGTCCCCGTTCGTCATGACGCTGGCGCACGGCGGAGAAAATTTCTACGACGGCTGGATGAAAAACCCGAAGTCCGCCATGATCTCCTGCAACGACGGATTCCGTCCCGTCAGTTTCCTGCTGGAGACAATGGACGAGGACGCGGAATATTGACGGGCTTCCGCCTTTTTCCATCCCTCAAAAACAGCGAGTTATCAAGTTTTTTCAGTATAACTTGTTTTTTCCATTTCCGCATGTATATTAGCTGTCGGATCCTGCAATCGCAACATCTGAAAGGAACCGGCTGTGCAACCGAACGAAATGGACCTGAAAACCTGGCGGCGCTATGAGAGAATCCGGGCGCTGTATGAACGCCATCCCGCGCTGTACCGGATGAGGCTGGTCCTGATCTTCCTCCTCGGACTGACGAATGTCCTTTTCTTCCTCGGCTGGCTGATCGCGTTTCCGGCATGGTGTTTTCTGGCCTATTTCTTCGTGAAAGAGTGGCAGTCCACCTCGCTGCCCGTGCTGTTGAAAATCCTCTTTCCATACCTAGCCGGCGGGTTCTTCCTTTGGCGAAGCCTCTACGTCGTCTTCCGCAGCACAAAACCTGACGGGATGCCGCTTGATCCTGAACGGTGCGGACAGATTTACGACGAGGTCCGCGAAGTTTGCCGCGAGCTGAGAATCCACCCGATCCGAAGGATTTACCTCGACCTGAGCAGCAATGCCGTGGTCGTTTCCCGGTTCCAGTGGCTGCCGCTGCTGAGGCGCGACACCCTCGTGATCGGCTATCCGCTGGTCTGCGCGCTGGACCGCATGTCGTTCCGCATATGCCTCACGCGGGTCCTGTGGCATGAGAAGCGCTCCCGCAACGTCATGCTGAACTTGCTCAAGTTCGTGTGGGTGATTCCGCCCGCGAGCTGGAACCCCTGCACAGGCGAAGCGCCGCAGAGAAAATATCTCCACAGCTGGGAGTCGACCGTCCCGGCATGGTTCAACCGGTCGCTCCTCCCGCTCTGGACACAGGAGAGACGCGCCGCGGACACTTACTGCCGCGATGCGTTCGGCAGCCGCGCCTTCGATGCATTCATCACGCAAACGCTGTTCCATGCCGAACATTTCAACCAGGAACTGGTCGTGCTCCGCAATTTCTCCGGGAAACACATCGACACCCACCCCGCCGCCACGATCCGCAATGAGGTCAGGAAACCGGTCCCGGAAACCGAGGTAAAACGCCTTCTCAGCCGGATGCTCCGTTCAAACGAACCGGTCACGGAGCCGATTCCGCCGTTCCGCGAACGCGTCGGCTCGCACGACCCCGCCGAACTGCTGACGTATCTGGAACGGGTACCGGACGCCGCCGAAAAGGTTCTGCTTTCCAATGCGGGATTTGAGGCGGAGTTCGACGAGTATCTGTCGGCACTGATCCGCGCGGCGAAGGAATCCTACGCCGAGGGGAACGACTGGGAGAATGCTCTCGCCCGGCTTTTGGAAGCAGAAAATCTCGACGAATCGTCCGACGACCCGGACGTTTGGACCGCGGCTGCGGAAGCCGCGCTCTCTTTGGAACACGCGGACCGGGCTCGGGAGATCCTGGAAAAAGCCGTCACGAGATTTCCCGGCAACCTGTCGTTCCGCGGCATGCTCCTCGGGTGGCATTTGAACTACGCCGACTCCGCCGAAAAGGAAGACGAGGCGGCGGCAGAGCTTGAACGCTTCACGGAACAGGATTCGATGCTCGTGCTGGAATTCAGCGGCTGCCTGTACGCTTACGCCGAACGGCGGGGCGACGCCGGGCTGATGAAACATTACCTCACGCTCAGGGAAACCGCCCTGAAAGCAAACAAGAAGAAACTGTCCTTCGAGATCGCCATGGACACCGACCTGGAACCGTGCACGGACTACCCGGAAATGAGGGACGGCATCGCGCAGGCTCTGTCGAATCCTTTCTTCGCCGTCGAACGCATCTATTTCGCGACCAAACGCTACGGCAGCCATAGCCAGATGAGGACCTACTACGTCTTTCTGAAGCGGAAAAACAACTTCAGGCGCTTCATCTCCGGCGATTCCATCCCGTTGTCGGGCGTGGAGGAACTCCTCGCGGAAACGCCGTTCCACGTCTGCCAGGCCACAAAAAAGGATTTGAAGATCCTTGAGGCGAAAGGGATACCCGGCGTCGAGCTCAAGCCGTCCAGAGGATAGACGGCACGCGTTTTTCTCTCCTCGTCTCATCATTCCCGCATCGGAAACCGGGCGCAAAAAGGCGGGACGCCCACCCACCCCCTGGGAAGACGCCCCGCACGATCAATCAGATGATTCAGGAGAGATTCGGCTCAGCCTCATTCCTCCACGAAAAGGTCTTCGTCATCGAACGGACGGATGTTGCTTTCACCGGAATTGTACTGGGCATTCGCGCCGGAGCCCGGACGGGCCGTCGGAGCCGGGGTCGTGCCGTCTGCGCGGCGTGCGCCCTGCCTCATTCCGCCGAAACCGCCCATGCCGCCGCCGAAACCGGCACCCTGGCCGCCACGGCCGAAGCCGCCCTGCGGAGCAGCGCCACCAGCAGCGCCGCCGAACCCCTGGCCGAAACCGGCTCTCGGAGTTGTCGCACCGGCTGCCGCGCCACCCTCACGGGTTCGGGGCTGAAGTCCAGCGCCAAAACCGGTTCTCGGAGTCGTTGCGCCGGCTGCAGCACCGCCCTCACGGGTACGGGGCTGAAGTCCAGCGCCGAATCCGGCTCTCGGAGTCGTTGCGCCGGCTGCCGCGCCGCCCTCACGGGTTCGGGGCTGAAGTCCGCCGCCGAATCCGGCTCTCGGAGTCGTTGCGCCGGCTGCCGCACCGCCCTCACGTCTCACACGAGGCTGCCCTTCCGGAGCAACTGCTCCAGGACCACCGGCAGCGGGAGCACCGCCGCCAAAGCCGCCCATACCGAAGCCGCCGCCCATACCGAAGCCGCCCTGCGGAGCGCCAGCGCCGGGGCCCATGCCAAAGCCGCCCATACCGAAGCCGCCCTGCGGAGCAGCAGCGCCGGGGTCACCGGCTGCGGGAGCACCACCACCGAAACCGCCCATACCGAAGCCGCCCATGCCGCCGAACCCGCCCTGCGGACCAGCAGCGGGACCGCCGGCTGCGGGAGCGCCGCCGCCGAAACCGCCCATACCGAAGCCGCCCTGCGGAGCAGCAGCGCCGGGACCCATACCAAATCCACCTTGCGGAGCAGCGCCGGGACCGCCGGCAGCGGGAGCATTACCAGCAGCGGGAGCATTACCGGCAGCGGGAGCACCACCGCCAAAACCGCCCATGCCAAAACCGCCCATGCCGCCAAAGCCGCCCATGCCGCCGAAGCCGCCCTGCGGAGCAGCAGCGCCGGGACCCATACCAAATCCACCTTGCGGAGCAGCGCCGGGACCGCCGGCAGCGGGAGCACCGCCGCCGAAGCCGCCCTGACGGGCTGCGCCGCCTTCACGATTCATACGTCCGCCTTGACGGTTCCCGCCTTCACGGTTCATACGACCGCCTTCACGGTTCATACGACCGCCTTCACGTCTGGCACGGGGCTGTCCTTCCGGAGCAACTGCGCCGGGACCGCCGGCAGCAGGAGTGCCGCCACCGAAACCGCCCATCATGCCGCCGAAGCCGCCCATGCCAAAGCCGCCCGCCGGAGCAGCGCCGGGGCCGCCGGCTGCGGGAGCATTACCGGCAGCGGGAGCACCACCGCCAAAACCGCCCATACCAAAACCGCCCATGCCGCCAAAGCCGCCAGCCGGAGCAGCGCCGGGGCCGCCGGCAGCGGGAGCATTACCGGCAGCGGGAGCACCACCGCCAAAACCGCCCATGCCGAAGCCGCCCATGCCAAAGCCGCCAGCCGGAGCAGCGCCGGGGCCGCCGGCTGCGGGAGCATTACCAGCAGCGGGAGCATTCCCGGCAGCGGGAGCACCACCGCCAAAACCGCCCATACCAAAACCGCCCATGCCGCCAAAGCCGCCAGCGCCGGGTCCCATGCCCGCGCCAAAGCCGCCGAAGCCGCCTGTCGGGCCGGGGATCTGTGCCGCGGTCGCTTCCGGGGCGGTCACGGGTTTTGCATCATTTGCCTGAGTTTCCTGCGCGATGGCGCTGGGGATGAAAGAAGCCATTCCGGCAGCCAGAAGGGCAAGAACGAGGATGGAGTTGCGTTTTTTCATAGTAGTTCTCCTTATTATGATTGTTTGCGTTGTTTGCAACAAGTTGTAATTTTGTTTCAAGCCGTTGTCATTTCCATCTGCATGACCATCATGCAGTACCGGGAATCGCCGCGGCCTTCATTCATTCCGCCGCTTCATAACTCTTTCCTGCAGCGTTTTTTTGGTGGGTTCCACAGCGTGTTCATCTCAATTAACGCATCCTCTTTCCACTTTATTGCCGTGCATTCGTTTTTTTTCATAAAAATACTGACACCTTTTCGATTCTCGCTTGTTTCCGACTGAAATACAGCTTTTTATATCCTGACAGCCTGTTTTTATAAAAAATCCATGCCATCATCCGCCTGCATTCCCGAACGGGCGGAGCGCCTCGCGTTTTATTTCGGGAAATGTCCCGATTTTCATTTGTAATTTATCGCGCGCGTGCTATTGTTATATTATGTTCTCAACAAAAAACGCCGCGCATGCGGCTTCAACCAACCGGGGCGTCCGCTCCGATGAAAGGGCAAGACACTATGGAAGAGGCAATCAGAGAAAAACTTGAAGAACTCCGGGGAATGCTCCAGGCCGACGGCGGCGATCTCGAAGTCGTCTCCATCACCGGCAAGACCGTCTTCCTCCGTCTCCGCGGCGCATGCGGCGCATGCCCCCATGCCCAGATGACGCTGAAAGACGGCATCGAACGTATTCTCCGGGAATCCGTCGATCCCGAAATCGTGGTCGAACGCGCCTGATCTCCGGCGCGCGTCCGTTCACGCCCCCTCCCCTCATTTCACAAAGAAAGCCTTTCCGGCGCCGCGGCATCTTCGTCCGGCGTCGGGTCGGTCGTTTTTACATTCAAAGGTCAAAACAACATGGCAAACATTGTCATCCGGCATGAACAGCCAGTCGACTATTCCCCGATGGAAAACCTCATCCGCGACGCGTTCTGGGACGTGTACCGTCCCGGCGCCAGCGAACATCTCCTGATCCACAAGCTCCGCTCCCACGCGTCGTTCCTGCCCGAATTCAGCTTTGTCGCCGAACTCGACGGCCAGCTCGCGGGCGGCATCTGGTACGCCCTGTGCGCTATCGAAAAACCTGACGGCACGCGGATCCCGGTCCCCGCGCTCGGACCAATCGGCGTCGCGCCCGAATTCCAGAAACGCGGCGTCGGATCCGCGCTCATCCGCCACACGCTCCCGCTGGTGAAAGCCGCCGGACATCCCGGCGTCGTGCTCTTCGGCGACCCGGCATACTACGGACGGTTCGGGTTTACGCCCGGACACAATGCGGGCATCGCGGCATGCGACGGCAATTTCTACGACGTGCTTCAGCTGGCACGGTTCGACGATTCCGCAGACCTTGCCGGACGCTTCCAGGAAAGCGAGCCGTACCAGATCGACCCGAACGAGGTCGACGCGTTCGAGATCTGGTTCCCGCCAAGGGAAAAGCACGTGCTCCCGACGCAGCTGCATTGAGCGGGAAACCGACTCGACATCACCTCAAAACAAGTACCAAACAGGAGACCGTCCAACCGGGACGGCCTCATTTTTTTGCTACCCGTCATAAGGCAAAAGCCCGGCACACGCTTTCACATGTACCGGGCGATGTTTCCCTGTTTTCGGGAATCGGCTTTCCGACCTTACCTTCTGGTGATGTGGATGGTGAAGTCCATCTTGAAAGTCGAGTTGCGGTTGCCGCGGGTGATGTATTTCTCCATCGGGCCGGGGCCGCAGCTGTTGCCGCCGAGCGGGGCCTGGAAGAGGTCGAGCTCGAGGACGGTCCTTTCGGACGGATTCAGGCGGTCCGGCGTCTTGGCGTCGTGGATTTCCCTCTGCGTCCACGGGCTGGCCGTGAACTCCATGCCCTTGTCGTTGTTTTCGCTGCGGACGGTGACGGTGGTCTTGCCATCGTCGGAGGTGAGGCTGACCCAGCTCGTGCCGGTGCGGTTGCCGTAGTGCTGCGTCTTGGAGTACTTCGTGATCATGTCATGCACGGTGGTGTGGAAGATGTCGTAGTACGTGCCGGTGCGGCGGTCGATGTAGTTCTCCTGCGGGCCGCGTCCGAGGTAGTCGACCTTTTCGTAGTCGGAGGTCAGCTCCATCACGAAGCCGAGGCACGGGATGGCGCTGTTCCGTTCATCGAAGTCCGGCTTGATCGTGTTGCAGGAACGAATGGTGCCGTCGGCGTAGATGGAATACTTTGTGTTCACGAAGTAATTGAAGCCCTTGCGCCAGTAGAGTTCGACTTCCACGTCGACCTGCTTGGGGGAGACCTGGACCGCCTTCAGGCTGCGGCATTCGTCATCGATCTCTCCGTTCATGGCGCGGTCGATATTGCCGCCGATCCAGCCGTCGTTGTCGACGCGGGCGCGGGTGAAGTTCAGTTCCGGGCCCTTGCGGATGACCATTTCGCCGTCGCAGGTGATGAATTCGATCTTGCCGTCGACGAACCGCACGACGAAGTAGTCGTTGTAGACGGTGATGTTGTTCATCATGTGGTCGATGAACGCCAGGTCGGAGGACTTCGAGGTATCGACCTTGAGCGGGGCGGCGTCGACGCCGTTGTCGAACGCTTCATAGGCGACCGCGTACTTGCGGGCCTCTTCGACCTTGTTCGCCTTCAGCAGTGCGACCGGGTCGGCTTCCTCGACGAGCTTGTACTGGACGAGGCTGTCGGCCTTGGACGGGAAGACGAGGATGAACATGTCTTTCTTCATGCCGGACGGCACGTTGAACGTGAACTTCGCCGTTTCGCCGGGCGCGAGGGAGGCGAGCTTCTCGGTGAGGACGGTGCGTCCCGCCTTGTCGTCCTGTCCGCCGGTGAAGACGGCTGCCACGGTGTAGTCCTTGATGGTCTTGTGGAAGTACTTGCTGGTAAGTTCGAGCGTGAACTTGTTCGCGTCTTCGGGCGTGGCGTCCTTGAAGCGGAGGTACTGGTAGACTTTCTTCACCTCAAGCAGCTTCGGGGTGATCGTGCGGTCGGACACGATCACGCCGTTGTCGCAGAAGTTGCCGTCGTTCGGGTTGTCGCCGAACATGCCGCCAAAGGCGAAAGCTTCGCCGGTGAACGGCGCGGCCTTGTACGTGCCGTCATCCTTGCGGGTGGCACGGATGTTCTGGTCGACCCAGTCCCAGATGCAGCCGCCGATGAGGCGCGGGTGCGCCTCGAAGGCGTCCATGTATTCCTGGAAGTTGCCGAGGGCGTTGCCCATGCAGTGGGCGTATTCGCAGACGAAGAACGGCCACGGTTCATTGCTCGAGCCGGTGCGGTTCAGCCCGTTCACGTCGGGATACATGGTGCTGCCCATGTCGGTCACGCCGTCGGTGTGGTTCATGTCGCAGGAATGGATCAGGCGCGTCTTGTCGCGTTCCTGAAGTGCGCGGGAAGCGGCGGCGAGGTTGTTGCCGCGTCCGTTTTCATTGCCGAGGCTCCAGAAGATGACGGCGGGGCAGTTTTTCAGGCGGTTGTAGTTGTTGAGGTTGCGTTCCACATATGCCTGCTCCCATTCCGGGTTGCGGGTCAGGTCCTGCTTGCCGTGGCACTCGATGTTCGCTTCGGCGACCAAGTAGATGCCGTACTTCTCGCAGAGTTCGTACCAGTACGGGGCGTCGGGATAGTGCGAGGTGCGCACGGTGTTGATGTTGTGCGACTTCATCAGCTGGATGTCTTTTTCCATGATCTCGCGCGTGATGGCGCGGCCATAGTCCGGGTGCGTCTCGTGGCGGTTCACGCCTTTCAGGATGACCTCCTTGCCGTTGATGAGGAGCTGCTGCTTCGGGCCGACTTCGACAGTGCGGAACCCGAGGTTGACCTGCACGGTCTCGGCGTTCTCGGGCGAATTCGAGTCATCGGAGATCGTCATCTTCAGCTGGTAGAGGTTCGGCGTCTCGGCCGTCCACGTGTCGACGTTCGGCACGACTTCGCTGATCGGGATCGCGACGTCGTCCTTGTTGTCGGCGGCGATTTCGACCTTCTTGGACCCGGACAGGACCTCGCGGCCCTCACGCAGGAGCGTGTACTTCACGGTGCGGGTGGCAGCCTTGCCGCTGTAGTTGCGGACGAGGATCTTGCCGTCGAGCGTGCCGGTCGTGTAGTTGTCTTTCAGCAGCGAACGGAAATCGAAGTCGCGGATGGCGACGTCCGGCGTGCGGAAGAGCACCACGTCGCGGAAGATGCCGGAGTGGCGGAAGAAATCCTGGTCCTCCAGGTAGGAGCCGTCGGTGAAGTGGTACACCTGCACGGCCAGGAGGTTTTCGCCCTCTTTCAGGTATTTCGTGATATTGAACTCGTCGGGATTGAACGAATCTTCGGCATAGCCGACCTTTTCGCCGTTCACCCACACGTAGTAGCCGGCGGACACGCCGTCGAATTTCAGGAATATCTGGCCGCCCTTGCGGAAATCGGCGGGGAGCTTGAACGTCTGGCGGAACGAACCGACCGGGTTGCGCTCGCGGTACGAGGTAAACCACTGCTGCTGCGGGGCATTCGTGACGACGCCGGCAACGCTCGTGTTGAACGGATAATTGACGTTGGTGTAAAGCGGAGTGCCGAAGCCCTGCACTTCCCATGTGGACGGCACAGCGATCGTGGTCCAGGAAGAATCGTCATAATCGGGCTTGAAGAAGCCGGCGGGACGCTGTGAAAGATCCAACTGGCCATCCCGTCCGGTCATGGTGACGAAGTTGAATTTCCACTTGCCGTTCAGCAGGCTCTTCTGGCCTTCATCGAACGGGAGCGCGGAGTCCGAACGGACCGGTTCCACATTCACGAAATTGATCTTCGGGTTTTCCCATTCTTCGCGCATGACTTGTGGTCCCTGTTGTTGAGGTTGTCCGAGCTGGCCCAGGCCTTGACGCTGGCCCTGGCCGCGTCCGCCCATGCCCTGTTGTCCGGCGGGAGCCTGGGCGAAGACCATGCCCGTGGCCAGTGCAAACGTTGCCGTCAGGCCGATAAAAGCTGTTTTTGGCGACATACCGTCTTCCTTTCTGAATTTGAGGTTGAAAAAGTCGTTCAAATAGCTTTAAAATAGTGTATCTGCTAAAAAATAGCAGTCTTTCGGGAAAAGTCAATCCGCCTTTCCATTCTTTTCCATATTTTTTCAGGAAGAAAGACGGAGGAAACGCGCGTTTTTGGCGCTAAGAAACGTTAAATACCGGCAGCAAGGACCCGGTAGACAGCGGCGGCGCAGTGAACGGCGAACGCCGCGGGCATGAACGACACTGTGCCGATCAGCGGGCGGCCTGCCTCGTCCAGTTTCGGCTTGCGGGGCATCTCCGAGGAAAAGACCGCCGTCACGCCGTGTTCGATCCCGAGCTCGCGGAGCCCTTTCCGGACGAGTTTCGCCAGCGGGCAGACGCCCGTTTTGGAGATATCGGCGCATCGGATCGCGCCGGGATCGGTGCGGAGTCCCGCGCCCATCGCGCTGACCACGGGGACGCCGCGCCGGACGCATTCTGCCAGCAGAGCGGTCTTCGACGGCACGGAGTCGATGGCGTCAAGCACGCAATCATAACGCCCCATATCGAGCACGCCCGGCATGTCTTCGGGCTGCAGGAAACGTTCCAGCACGGTCAGTTTGAGGCGGGGATTGATGTCCATGAGGCGGTCTGCCATCACGATCGCTTTCGGCTGGCCGACCGTGCTGTTGAGCGCGGGTATCTGCCGGTTCAGGTTCGTCGTCTCCACCACGTCGGCATCGACGATCGTCATGGCGCCGACGCCCAGGCGCGCGACAAGTTCCGCGGCGAGCCCCCCTACCCCGCCCAGTCCGACGCACAGCACCTGCGAACGGCGTATCTTCTCCACGGTTTCGGCGGATTCGAGCGCGAGCATGCGCCCGAGCCATTCGGCGGACGGATCAAGTTCGGGAGAAGTCATGGCGGAATATCCTTTTGAAGTTGGCGCTGACGGCTTCGGCAAGTTCGGGCGGCGCCAGCAGGTGCATCGCGGCGGCCTCGGCAAGTATCTGCCCGAAAAGCTCCGGGGATTCATCCGTTTCGAGCAGGATGCGGTCGAGCGGGACCTCGGCGAAATAATCCATGTTTCCGGCGTCCCGGAGCAGCCCGACGCCAAATGACAGCACGCAGCCCGCGTCCAGCAAATCGAACGCCTTGCGCTTCGTCCCGCGGAATCCGTGGACGACCCACGGGATCCCGGCGGAATGCAGCGATTTGAGGCGCAGAAGCTCGGGGAAACACCGCACGCAGTGGATCAGCAGAGGTTTGTTCCGGCGTTCCGCCTCCACGATTTGCGCCTCGAAGGCTTTCGTCTGAAGCGTCAGGGACGGACCGGACACGCGGTCGAGGCCGCATTCGCCGATCGCCAGACAGCGCGGAGAATCGAACAGCGGCTTGTACGCGGCGAGTTCATATTTCTCCGCGTCCCAGGGATGGATCCCGGCGGAAAAAAAAGCCCCGTCCGGCACGGCGACGCCGGGTTCACGGATGTTCCAAAGGCGGAAAAAGCCATCGTCCGGGGACGGCGTCCCGTGGGCGTGCGCATCCGGCACGTCGGGAACGTTCGGCGGGGTCCCGGTCATTTGCCACCGTTGCGGACGAAGAGCGCGGTAAACGAGCAGTCGCAGTCGGCGTGGCAGGGCAGAGTCGTGAGGGTGCCGTCGGTCTTGGAGCCGTCATGCGGGCTTTTGAACGGCATGAGCTTGAAATCGGGCCTAGCCTGGAGGAAACGTTTCACGACACCCATGTTTTCGCAGTCGAAGACGGAGCACGTGGCGTAGATGAGCTTGCCGCCGGGGCGCACGGAGTTCGCCGCCTTGTCCATGATCGCAAACTGCGTCCTGTTGAGCTTCGCCAGCTCCTCTTTTTTGAAAATCCAGCGCATTTCGGGATTGCGGCGCCAGCGGCCCGATGCGGAACACGGCGCATCGACGAGCACGCCGTCGTATTCACCGAGAGCACCGCCGAGCGGCGTAGTGACGATAATATTGCGGATCCTGGCTGCCGCGGCGCGCTTTTTCAGCTGCTCCACGGCGTCCTGGCGGATGTCCGAGGCGAAGACTTTCACCTTTTTGCCGCCCATGCAGGCGAGCTGGAGCGCCTTGCCCCCGGCTCCGCAGCAGCAGTCCCACCATTTCTCTTTCGGGAGCGGGTCAGCGGGCCAGACGATGCACTGGGAGGAAAGGTCCTGCACTTCGCAGTTCCCGCTCACGCCTTTGAGGCTGTCAAGATGGACGTGGGGCGTTTTCACGCGCACGGCGTCCACGAGGAGCTGGGAACCACGTTCCGCCTGGACCCCCTGCGAGGCCAGACGGCGGATAAGTTCGGTAGCGGTGATGTTCTGGGCGCGGAGCCACAGGGAGGAACGCGACGCAAGGCCGTCAAGCCACGCCTGCCGGCTCTGTTCCGGCACTTCTTCGGGCATCCAGTCCGGGACCAGGTCGTATGCATCAAGATCCAGGTCGGAATTCGTGACCGTGCGAAGGCGCTCGAACGGGTCTTTCATCGCCGCCAGGACCTCCGGCGCGACGGCGCACCAGAACGGGAAAACGGGGCAGGACGGCTCGTCGGCTGCAAGCGCGGCGGAAAGGGCGGGACCGGGGATGTTCTCCCTGTCGATGTCGAACAGCTTTTCCAGGCAGCCTTTCCAGCGGAAGAACGCGAAAACACTGCTCGTAATGGCGTGCCTGTCGCGGGATCCGTACTTGTGGTTGGCGCGGTAGAACTCGGACAGGAACTTGTCAGCGGGCGTACCGTTCTCCTCCAGTTCATGCCAGGAGAGGCGGATCGCCTCCAGACAGGCGGATGCGAGCGTTTTCAGTTTATTTCCGGCCAAACCTTCGAGCATAGTGGCAAGCCCCCTTTATCGTGGCAATCAGACTTCTTCTTTCGGGAAGAGGATCACGGCGGCGTGCGCCTCGATCGCCTGGCAGTGACCGACAGAGTCAAGCCCCTCGGCGGTCTTCGCCTTGACGGAAACGCGGTCTGCGCCGATGCCGAGGATCGCGGCGAGCGCTTCCCGCATCCGCGGGACGTACGGAGCCAGCTTCGGTTTCTGCGCGATGATCGTGATATCGGCATTGCCGATGCGCCAGGGCTGGAACTCCGGCAGGGCAAGCGTCTTCCGGAGCAGAGACTCGCCGGACGCGCCCAGATACTGGGGATCGTCGTCCGGGTAATGCTGGCCGATGTCGCCGAGCGCCAGAGCGCCGAACAGGGCGTCGATCAGAGCGTGGACGGGGACGTCCGCGTCGCTGTGGCCGTCCAGCCCGGTCTCGTTCGGGATATGGCAGGTGCAGAGCATCAAATCGCGTTCCGGCGCCATACGGTGAACGTCGTAGCCGATTCCGATTCGCATGTCTTTCATGGATTCCGTGTCTCCGTCTTCGGTTATGAAATATGCCGGGTCATTCCTGCTGGTTCCGGCCGCGGCCGTTGTAAATCCGGGCGGAGCCGAGCACCCAGGACTGAATGCCGCGGCTCACGATGTCCTGCTTGCGGTACTTCAGTTCGGTTCCGAGGAGGTCTTTCTGCTCCTCGATCTCCTCCGCGGTGGCTGGGGTGTGCGCGCTGACGAAGACGAACACGGGGAAGCCGTACTGCTTGTCGGGGGCGGAGAGCTTGCCGGGGGCGGTGGAGAGGATTTCGTTCACTGCCGGCATGTACGGATTGGCCTCGATCTCGAAACGGGACCGCGTGGCTTCGGCGTGCCAGGTGCCTTTCAGGGACTTCACGAGCTCCTCGACTTCGGCGGGCGCGTCTTTCAGCTCCATGAACTTCAGTCCGAGCTGGGCGGCAGCCTCTTCGGCGAGGGCGTTTTCTTTCTGGGAGACCACGCGCTTCTGCACGACGTCTTTCACATCTTCAAACGGCTGGACCACGGACGGGCGCCGGGCGGTGAGCAGGAACTTGGACGCGCCGTCGTTTCCGGTCAGGACGTTGGTGTCGGAGCCGACGTTCTGCAGGATCGTGATGGCGTCGACGAGCTGATGGTCGATGTGGAGTTCGGCGTCGTCCTCGGTCCGCGCGGTGATATTGTTCACCTCGGAAACTTTCAGGCCGGCTTTCTCGGCCTCTTCGCGGAAGATCTTCTGGGGATCCGTTTCGTTGCCTTCCGCCTTGTCGGCCTTTATGGCGGCGCGGAATGCATTGTGGAAAGCGCGGGCCTTGGCTATCGCATCGTCGCGTTCCACGGTTTTTTCCAGCTCCTCGCGGATGGTGTCTTTCACCTCGTCGAACGCCTGCTCCGTGCCGTCTTCCTTGACAAAAAGAGCTTTCCTGAGCTCGTAATACTCTTTCAGCTGTTCCTCGGACACCTCGGTCTTCTTCACCGTGTACGGGACATACGCGAGCAGGCCGTCGGACTCCGGCTCGCTCATGAAGAGCGACGGATTGGCGGCATAGAAATCCTTTACTTCGGCCTCGTCGACTTTCACCTGGTCCTCGAACGAGTCGGGGTCGAACGTAATCAGATTGTACGTGATCTTCTGGAGCATCGACTCGATCCCGGTCTGCGCCTCGTCCTCGGGCACGATCACGTTCGATGCCGTCATCATCGGGACCTTCTGCATGCGGATCATGGCGCGGATGGCCTCCTCCAGGTCGGAGAAGCCGAGCCCGTCGGGCGCGAGATAGATGTCCTTGTACTTCGAGTAGAGTTCGCCGGAGAACTCGCCATCTTCGTTCTGGAACACCGGCAGGGAGTGGATCACTTCGGCGACTTCCTTGTCGCTGGCCTGGATGTTCAGGACGTCGGCGGCTTTCAGCAGGATCGCGGCCTGGAACGACGCATCCTCGTCCAGCGACTGGACGCGGCGCGGAGACATGCCGTAGGTGGCGGCGCGAATGAGCGAAGCGACCTGGCGGGCGTTGCCGACGTCGCCGTACGTGATGTCATGGCCGAGCACGGAGCCGTACTTCGAGCCCATGCCGACGTTTCCGCCGAACAGCAGCGAACCGTCCACGCCAGGCGTGAAGAACCAGACGAACGAGACGATGACGACTCCGGTAAAAATGGCAAAAGTGACTTTCCCGTGCTTCACCAGCACGTTGTTCATTTTCTGAATGATCATGGGGTATCCGACCTCTGTTAGTGCACAATGGGGTTTTGATGAAAATACAAAACAATAATTTAATGCCAAAAAGCGAAATGTCAAGGGCGCCGCCAGCAAAAGTCGGGGATTTGTTCCACAATCGCTGCCTGGGGTCCGTTCCCCGGCGCGATGCCCCGCGGCACACCCTTTTTTCCGAATCGTCCTGTTCCATCGTCCGCCCCCTTGCTGACGAAGCCGGACTGCCGCGAAAAAAACGAAAACAACCACCGCCAGCCAGCGGATTTATTGTGGCGAAATGCACATCTTTTATCTTTCCGGCTTGATTTTTATTTTTTTTCATGTATAATATATTGTGATGATTTGATCAATCCCTGGAGTATCTGCCATGTTCAAAGCCATTTTTTCGTTCTGCATTCTTTTCGCGGCGGTCTTTCTCTTTGCGGCGCCTGTTCCGCCACCCCTCTCCCCGCAGGAACGTTTCGACAAACTCATCGAGCGCACCGCTTTCAGCGACGCGGATGTGCAGGAATTCCGTGACATCATGCAGTCGGAAGACTCCGGCAATCCGATCGACTGCTCGTTCTGTCCCGATGCATTCACCTGGCAGCTGGTCTCGCAGGGGCATTTCGACGAGGCGGCATGGCTTTTCGACCACAAGGCGGATTTCGGCATCAAGGACAAGGACGGCATGACGCTTCTCCATCTGGCATGCCGGGGCGGCCACAAAGAATTCGCTGAACTCCTCGTCAAGCTCGGCGCCGAGGTCAATCTCCCCGACGACCATGGCCGCACTGCCATCCACTACGCGGTCATGAGCGGCAATTCGAAACTCGTGGAATCATTGCTCGAGCTCGGCAGCGACCCGAACAAGTTGACCAAGGACATGGAAACGCCTCTCCATTTCGCGGCCAAGTATTCCGGGCTGGAGGAGGTCGTCTTCCTGGTCGAACACGGCGCCAGCATCAAGGCTATCAACTGGACACTCGTGGAAAACCTCAAAGACCAGCGCCGCCGTCAGGAAATAGCATATTATGAATCCTCTGAAAAGCAGGTCGTTGCGCTTAAATCCGCCCTCGGGCTGAAAACGATCGAAACTCTCGGCGACGACGATGAGGATGAAGATGAGGATGACGACTATGGCGGTGCACGGTATGCCGACTCGTTTTCCGATGACAGGCTATCCAGCGGATTATTTCAATTCGGACTGAAAGAACCCACCATCGATATAAACCACATCCCGCCCGACATTCTTCCCCGCGACACAAACGACGCTGCTACCACGGAAGGCATGACCGCCCTGCACTATGCCGCGGAAAAAGGCGACATCGAAGTCGTGAAATTCCTTGTCGAGCACGAAGCGGACATCGACGCCCAGGATACCGTCCTCAGCCGGACCGCCATTCATCTCGCAGCCGAAAACGGCAATCTCGACTGCATCAAATATCTTGTGGAAAAGGGCGCCGACGTGCAGGACAAGGACAGCTATGGCGCCACCGCCCTGCATTACGCGGCGAGGAGCAATCATCTGGACATCGTCAAATTCCTGGTCGACAAGAAAGTGGACTACACTGCCAAGGACACCCGCGGCTGGTCCGCCATGCATTACGCCGCCAACGGCGGCAGCGCCGACATCATCAAATACCTTCTCGCAAAGGGCCTCAACATCAACGAATTGAACAAGGCGGGCCGCACGCCGCTCTTTTTCGTCAGAAATAACCGCGAACTTCGCCAGTTCATGATCTCCAAAGGCGCAAAATGAACTCGGCTCCGGCCGATCGTGCCTGACATCCCGTTTCTCTCACCCGGTTCTTCCTTCTGCAACGGAGAACCGGGTTTTTCTCGCCCTTTTCTTAGAAAAAAAGGGATTGGCACTTGCGAAAAAAGGCAATCCGTGGTACAGTAATGGGATTGTTTTTCATACGGACGGCGCCCCCGCGCCATGCCCGAACAGACTGAACGGAAAGGATCTTGCCATGTCTTTTGAATCGGGAAGCATTTCCCTTATGATCTGCCCCCTCCGCAACCCCATGCCGGAGAATTACCTGGAACTCTTTGCAAAACATTCCGCCGGAAAGCTCGACGACGTGAAGGACGAGCCCGTTCTGGGCTGGGTCAGCGGCCGCCATCTGCTTGAAAGCAGGATCGACGACACCACGTCCATGTGCGGCGGATTCCCCTATATGAACCTGCGGAAGACCGAACGCAAGGTGCCGTCCCAGCTGCTGAACGCCGTCTGCCGCCGCGACGAACTCGCCTACATGCAGGCGCACGACTGCCTCTTCGTCCCGCGCAAGGAGAAACGGGCGATCAAGGAGGAGGCCGTCCAGTCCCTGATGCCGAAGATGGTGCCCACGATCTCCGCAGTGCCGTTCGTGGTCGACACTGCCGCGAACGTGCTGTATTTCGGCGCGTCCTCCCTCGCCAAGTTCGACGTCTTCGTGCAGGAGTTCACCCGCGCGCTCGGCATGGACGCGGAGCCTGTGCCGCTCTCGGTCGACGAGCTCATGGCGACCCTGCTGAAGAAGAATGAAACCGACCTGTCCCCGCTCACGCTCACGAACCTGGCGAACGGCATGGACGAACCCCAGCCCGGCCGCGATTTCCTGACCTGGCTGTGGTACGAGGCGGAAGTTAACGGCGGCAGATGCTCCGTCGGCGAGCTCGGAGATTTCGTCATGGCGCTCGAAGGCCCCCTCACGCTCGCATATTCCCCCGGCAAGTCCAAGGACCCCGACCTGGCAGGCTCCGGCGAAAGCGTCGTCAAGCGCGGCAACCCGATGGCGTCCGGCGAGGCGAAAGCAGCCCTCTCCAGCGGCAAGAAGCTCCGCAAGGCACGCGTCACGTTCGCCCGCGAGGGCGGCGACGCCGAGGTCGACAAGTGGTCGTTCACGTTCGACGCCGACGCATTCACGTTCGGCTCGGTCAAGCTCCCCGCCGGCGAGGAAATGGAACGCGAGTCCGCATTCGAGGAGCGCGTCTCCAACCTGAACGTCCTCCATGCCGTTTTCAAAGCCTACTTCAAGAAATTCGCCGCGGCCGTCATGAACGGCAAGAACATCACCACGGAAAAGGCGATGCGCCAGTGGGTCGCCGACCGCGAATCACTCTGACCGGGAACCGGAGCTCCCATGAACCATCCGCGGAGCAGCGAGACAGCCAATGCGGCCGGATTCGACCGCATCACGCCCGAATTGTTCCTGCCCGCGCTGGAGGACGCCCTCGCCTGCCGCCTGACCGGGCTTGCATCCGCGCTGCCCAGCTACATCAACCGCGTCTACGAGATCGAAGCCGTCACGGGCGAACGCCTCGTGGTCAAATTCTACAGGCCCGGACGCTGGACGCGCGAAGCGATCCTGGAGGAACACGATTTCCTGTGGGACTGCGACGGCGAGGAGATTCCCGTCGTGCCGCCCTACGAACTTGAAAACGGCTCCACGCTCGGCGAACTCGACGGCGTCTTCTTCGCCGTCTTCCCACGCATGAGGGGCCGCGAGGTGGAGCTGGAACAGGATGAGACGCTCGCGCGCGTCGGCTCCCTGCTCGGACGCATCCACGCCTGCGGAGAACGCCGCGACGCGCCCTACCGCCTCCGCATGACGCCAGCGTCTTTCGCGGAATCCGCCATGCGCCGCATCTTCGGGCGCGGGCTGGTCGATCCGTCGTGCGAACAGGAGCTGATGGATCTCTGCGACGCCATCCTGGACCTCGCCGAAGAGGTCTATCCGCCCGACGATTCCATGATCCGCATCCACGGCGACTTCCACCGGGCAAACGTGCTCGACCGTCCCGGCACCGGGCTGATGGCGATCGACTTCGACGACATGGTCACGGGTCCGCCCGTGCAGGACCTCTGGCTCCTGCTCCCCGGCACGCCGTCCGAATCGAAACACGAGCTCGACGTAATCTTAGCCGCATACGAGGTCTTCCGTCCGTTCGAACGCGCCTCGCTCCGCCTCATCGAACCGCTCCGCGCCATGCGCATGATGCATTTCCTGTCCTGGTGCGCCGTGCAGGCGGACGACGCCGGATTCCGCGCACAATACCCCGACTGGGGCAGCCGCGAATTCTGGCGCAGGGAGACCGCCGACTTCCGTATCCAGCTTGAAAACATCCAGCGCGCGCTGGAGGGAAAGGACCATTCATGGAACAGCTGATTACCACTTCGCAGAAACGCGCCCGGAAAAAACGCGTGTTCCTCGCGTTCTGCCTCGGCGCCGTCGCCGGAGCCGCCGCCATGTTCTGCACCGGATTCCTCTATCTCCGCCACAACCTCATCGTCTCCTGCGAATTTCCCGGCCTCACGGCGGACGATTTCGACGACGCGTTCGAGAACGCCATGCCGCCGGAGGCCGCCGCATGGCGCGCCACCCGCGAAGCGTGCTCCCTGCCCCTGCCCTCAAGCGGACGCGCCGTATACAACTGGAAACTCTGCCACCGCGACTACGCCCGCGAACTGATGGACGACCCCGACCACGGGCTTATCCTGCCCGCCCTGCTCCCCTGCACGGTCTCGATCACGAACGACCCGCGGGACGGCCACGCCGTCCTGTCGCGCCTGAACACCTCGCTCATCGGCGTCCTCTTCGGCGGCGGCGCGCGAAACATCTTCCGCTCGCATGTCGCGCCTGAACAGGAGGCCCTGATCGCCGTCATGGCAGACGGCATCCGCAAGGAAAAAGCTCAACGAAAGGATACCACGCCATGACATCCGGACAAGAAACCGCCCCAGACGTCATCCACAACGGCAACCCGTATTTCGACGGCAAGCCCGCCAGCATCACCCGCGAATATCCGACTCAGCTCCACGCCATCGGCCCGGACGGACGGCTCCGCCTCGGCGCGGCGTTCGACCTGATGCAGGACATCGCCGGAGCCCATGCCGAACTCCTCGGCGTCGGCATCCACGACCTGCGCCGCCTCGGCATCACCTGGGTCCTCTCCCGCCTCATGATCAAGTTCGACGCCCTGCCCCCGCGCGCCGATTCCATCCGCCTGAAAACCTGGCCCAGCGGCGTGCACAGGCTCTTCGCCATGCGCCAGTTCGAGCTGACCGACCCCGCCTCCGGGCAGCGTGTCGCCACCGCCAGCAGCTACTGGCTTATGCTGAAGCTCGCCAACCTGCGCCCCGTCTCCCCCGACGACGTGACCGGCAAGTTCCCCTCGAACCCGGACAAGCCGATCTTCTTCGAGGACTGGGGCAAGCTCGACGTCACGCCCGGCTCCGACCCCGTCCGCACCGACATCGGACAGTCCAAGATCGACTACAACAACCATGTGAACAACGCGCATTATCCGATGTTCGCGCAGGACTGGCTCGCCGCCAAGCTCGGATACCCCGTTCGCGTGAACTCCATCCGCGTGAATTTTAACTTCGCGCTCCGCCTCGGCGAATCCATCGTCACCACCGGAGAAGTCAACGGAGATTCGTTCCGCGCGGTCGGACACACGCCCGACGGCAAGAACGTCTTCGCCTGCGACGGCACGTTCGCCCCCATGGAGATCGCCGAAAAGTAACCTCATCCCCGCTCACATTTTTCAATCTTTCATACCACAGGAAACACAGCATGAATCCCGAACTGAACCGTCTTTCCGACCTGCTCCGCGCATCCGTCGATGCCGGCGAATACGCCGGCGCATCCGTCATGGTCCTGCACAAGGGCGAGGAGATCTACTACACTGATTACGGATTTGCCGATGTCGAATCCGGGCGCAAGATCGCCCGCGACACCATCTTCCGCATCTATTCGCAGTCGAAGCCCATCACCGGGACCGCCGCCGTCATGAACATCGACCGAGGCATCCTGTCGCCCCGCGCGATGGTCGCACGCTTTCTGCCGGGATTCCAGAACCAGCGCTATGACACCGAGCACGGACAGGGCCTCGCGATCGTCAGCGACCGCCCGATGTACGTCTCCGACCTGCTGAACATGACCTCCGGGCTGCTTTATCCCGACTGCTCGCCGGACGTGGCTCTGGTCGTGCGCGAGATGGAAGACCTCCGCAAGCAGGGCGTCCAGCTCTCCACGGTCGAATTCGCGAACAAGCTCGGCGGCTGCCGCCTCGCGTTCAAGCCCGGCGACCGATGGGCGTACGGCTATTCCGCCGACGTGATGGGCGCGGTCATCGAATGTGCCGCGGGGAAACGCTTCGGGCAGTATCTGCAGGATGAGATTTTCGGCCCGCTCGGCATGAAAGACACCGGATTCGTCGTCCCCGAGGCGAAACGCGGTCGCCTCGCCACCGCCTACGACCACCGCGACCACACGCGCAAGCGCTTCGACTACGCCGACTGGCACCTCGGGCTGAACGCCTACCGCGAGGACACCGCGTTCGAGTCCGGCGGCGCGGGCCTCGTCTCCACCATCGGCGACTACGCCGAGTTCGTGAAGATGCTCATGAACCGCGGCACGTACAACGGGCACAAATTCCTGTCCTCCGCCGGGTTCGATTATCTGATCTCCCCGCAACTCACCCCGTGGCAGGCGCGCACGTTCACCTGGCAGGACCTCGGCGGCCAGAACTACGGCAATTTCCTCTTCATGAAGACCTTTGGCGGGTGCTCCTCCACGACCGACGCCATCGGCTCGTTCGGCTGGGGCGGCTGGCTGGAGACGAACTTCACGCTCGACCTGAAAAACCGGATCGCCGTCCTCTTCATGGCGCAGAACCAGTCCCCGCAGGACAATTCCCACCTCTTCCACCGCCTCCGCAACGCCGCCTACTACGCCCTCACCTGACAACCGCCGCGATCATTTCCAGCACGTCAAGGATTGTGTGTTCGGGCGTAATGAGCGAGAGGTCGATGAGCGGGATATCGCTCGCGACGTCTAGCGCCCGTTTCAACCCGGTCCGCAAACCGTTCTTTTCCCCTTCCCCGGGGGCAAGAATATGATAAAGCCCGTTGACGGTATCGCAGTCAGCCGTGAACGCGTCATAACGGTCGATTTCGAGTGGCGCCAGCGCCAGAAACGAATCGGACGGAAGAAACAGGGCGTTGGGCCAGCCGTTGCCTCGGATACATTCCCGGATGTCCCGTATCTCCTGCGCCGAAAAACGGCTGGAGGACCACATGGCTTCGATCTCATCCCTGAATGCAGCCCGCGACAGCAATTGCCGTTTGATCTTTTTTCTGAATCTGCTGTTCGCGCCGAAAATGGGAACGGGAGCAAAGAATCCGAACGAGTTTTTCGGCGGAAAGGTTATTGTTTCGATCGAAACCATAGATCAGCCTCATTTCACCTATTTCATCACCAGATAAAGGACGGCAATGATCGTCGCAATGCCTACCGGAACCGTGGAAAAAAACATCTGCTTTTCCGCAAGGATCAGCTGCGCCGCCTTCTCCTTGTCGTATTCCATGAGAATCTTATTGCGTTCCAAAAGGTCTTTCGCGATCTTGTCGTTCCAGGGCGTAGGGCGCATTTTGTAGTAAAAAAGCGGGTATCGGGGAAAAACCTTGATACATTCATTGTCACAACTGGGCAGCGTGTACTGGAAATACCATTTGATTCGGAACCACCGGACCAAAGCCCTGACGTAGATGACAGCAGATATCCCAACAGCAGCAAGATACAGGATGATGAGCCATTTCATGCTTTTCTTTGCACCTCGTTATTGGTGTGATTCGGTTTTGATGCTGCGGGGGAACATCATTGGGCTGGATTGTTGCGAATGAAATGAAGTGCCGCCAAGTCTTTTTCTATCACAAAGAAAGACGGATTCTTCCTTGTTTCCTCACGCTGGGCTTTTGAAAGAAAGATGGTGTCTTTCTGATTCGAATACCCTTCCTCGTCGATCGAAAAAATGTTTGTGTAAGACAAATCCCCGTCTATGACGGAAACAACAATGGTATCTCCCTGTTTTTCGACATAGCACTTGTCATAATAGCGCATTAGATATTCCTCCAATGTTTCCGGCAGAACGGTATTTCCTTTGGCAAAAACAAGGGTGTTGTGTTCGATCTCCGACCATTGAACATATCCGTCCGGATGCTTTCTGATATCGCTGTAAAATGCCGGTTCCTGAAACCATCCGATGAATCGCACGACATTCAACATCTTTTCCGCATCCATGTACTTTTTTGCTTCAAGGCAAACCATAATGAGGCCAATAACGCCGATCAGGAAAAGTGACGCCAGCAGAATGGCGCAGATCTTTTTCATCGGTTGGCGCATGGTTCCGGTCTCCTTGTTCTCGTTGTGATTCGGTTGGATGTGGTGTCGGGGTTAGTCGGCTGGGGGTGGTGAGGAGATTATAGATGTCCTACACGGATCGGGGCATCTTTCCCGGCATCAAGTCACGCCCCGATTTCATCGTCTCAGGCAGTATTTCTCCGCGATCAGGGCCTTTCAGGACCCTCATGGTTCATATAGAGGAAGTCGTCGAAGTCGACATAGCCGCCCGCCGCCCCGCCGTCCGAGCTGGACTGGGCGTAAAGCGCGAGGTAGACGCCGGTGAATCCGCCGGCGGTCTCGCTGCTGAGGAAACCGGTGTCGATCCACCCAAGAGGAACGTATCCGTCGGTTCCGCCCCATTCGAAGCAATAGGAATCCTTGTCCGTGCTTGTTATTCTGAGATTGACCACGGGCGAATCGAGCTCGATTTCCTTCTCAGTGTGCTTCAGGAGGCCCAGCTTGTATTTCAGGATAAGGAAAAACTTCCCGTCTCGCTTCTGTACCGCCAGGTCGCAGTGGTAATCGTTGGACATGAAGAGGGTCAGACCGGCTTCGTCGCCGTTCTTCAGGCCGCTCGCATCGACTTTGGTGATAGTCTGAAACCGGATATGCTGCTGGCGGCGGCCGACCCACGTGGGCGAGTCGTTGCTGTTGATGGAAACCGGGCTTGCCTTCAGGCGCAGCCAGCCGGGACGTTCGGTCAGGGAATAGTTTTCGGTTCGCGGCGCACCGAGGTAATTCCACTCCAGCCCGAGTTCCGGCGCGTCGAACTCCGTTGTGACGGCACGTTTCTCAACGACAGGCGTCTGCGGCAGCGTCGGCACGTCCATGTCGAGCGAGATCGCGCCGTTGCCGTTCACGACCGGCCAGCCGTTTTCGTCCCACTTCACGGGGGCGAGGAACGTTTCGCGGCCGAGGACGTGGTGGAATCCGTTGAGCGGGCGGAACGCGAGGCAGACCAGCCACCACGAGCCGTCGTGCGCCTGGATGAGGTCGGCGTGCCCGGTGCCCTGAATCGGGTTCTGGTAGCCCCGCGCCAGAGCGTGGGACAGGATCGGGTTCGCGGGGCAGCCCTCGAACGGCCCGCGCAGCTCGCGGCTGCGGGCGATGGTCTCGCAGTGGCCGTATTCGGTCCCGCCCTCGGCGATCATGAGGTAGTACCAGCCGTCCTTCTTGTACATGTGCGGCCCCTCGGCGCAGCGTCCGCCGGTGCCCCGCCAGATGATCCCGCTCGGGGAGAGCAGACGCCCCGTCTTCAGGTCGATCTCGGCCAGGTGGATTTCGCCCGCGCCCTGCGCCGTCAGGAGATACGTCTTCCCGTCGTCGTCGAAGAAGAGGTCCGGGTCGATACCGCCCTCGCGCACCCAGATCGGGTCAGACCATTCGCCCGCCGGGTCCTTCGCCGTCACGTAGAAATTCCCCCGGTCGGACACGTTGGTCGTGACCATGTAGAACGTGCCGTCGTGGTGGCGGATCGTCGGCGCATAGATGCCGTTCCAGGTCCCGATGTTCTGCAGACGGGTCTGCGTCGGACGCGTGATGCAGTGGCCGATCGGCTCCCAGTGGATCAGGTCCTTGCTGTGATGGACCGGCACGCCGGGGAAGTAGCAGAACGTGCTGTTCACCATGTAGTAATCGTCGCCCACCCGGCACACGCTCGGATCGGGGTAGAATCCTGGCAGAACGGGGTTCCGGTAGCCGCGCGTTTTAACCTCGGCTTGAGGCTGATCAGCTTCGGCATTTTCCTGCGCGAAAGCGGCGGAAGCAAAACAAGCCGCGACCGCGGCAGCGAGCATAAATGTCCCGCAGAATCTCATAGTCGGAACTCCCGTTGTATGCGGATCAAAAAGGTATCAGCACGCTTACAGTGCGAGCATGCGTTCGATGGGGGCGAGCGCGGCGGTCATGATCTCGGGGTCGAGCACGATCTCCTCGCATTTCCCCTGAAGCGCGGCCAGCACGTTTTCGAGCGTGATCTTCTTCATATCAGGGCAGACGACCTGCGGCAGGAGCGGATGGAACACCTTGTCGGGGTTCTCGCGCATCATCCGGTGAATGATGCCGAGCTCAGTGCCGATGATGAACTCCTTGAACAGCGATTCGGACACATGCCGGAGCATGCCGCCGGTGCTGAGCGCGGCGTCGGCGGCCTCCACGACCATCGGACGGCACTCGGGATGCACCAGCACTTCGGCTTCAGGATGCGCGGCGCGCGCCTCGCGGATGCTCTCCAGCGTGATGTGATCGTGCACGGGGCAGCAGCCGCTCCACAGGGACATCGGGCGGCCGAGCTTCGCGGTCATGTTCGCGCCGAGGTTGCGGTCCGGCAGGAACATCACCTTGGCGTCCGCCGGGATCGCGTTCAGCACGCGTTCCACGTTGCCGGAGGTGCAGCACCAGTCGACCTGGGCTTTCACGGCGGCGGAACTGTTCACATACGCCACCAGGATCTCGTCCGGGTGTTCCTTGCGGTATTGCCGGACGGCGTCGACCTGCGCCATGTCCGCCATGGGGCAGCCGGCGGCGGAGTTCGGCAGGATCACGCGGGACTCGGGCGAGAGGATCTTCGCGGTCTCCGCCATGAAGCGCACGCCGCAGAAGACCATGAGGTCGGCTTTGTATTTCTTCGCCTTGACGCTGAGCTCGAGGGAATCGCCGCAGAAGTCGGCGATGTCCTGAATGGCGCCGTCCACATAGTTGTGCGCGAGGATAGTCGCCCCGGTCTGCGCCTTGAGCGCCAGGATCTCTTTCTGCAGCTCGGCGGGGTCGCGTTTCATTTCGCGCCTCCGGCGCCCGCGTCCTTGCCTTCGAGCTCGGCGATCTTCGCCTCAAGTTTGGCGACGCGGTCCATGAGCTTGCGGACACGGATCGGCAGGGCGAAGCGTTCGAGGTACGCCTGCTGGCTTTCGCCGGGCACGCCGAACACGGTTTCGCCGGGTGGCGTGCTCTTCTGGGCGGCGGAACAGCCGAGGACTCTGGAGCCTTCCCCCATGGTGATGTGGCCGTTGACGCCCGCGCGTGCCTGGAGTTCCACGCCGCGTCCGAGCTCGGCGCTGCCCGCGATGCCGGACTGCCCTATCAGCACGGACGATTCGCCGACGATCACGTTGTGCGCCACGAAGACCTGGTTGTCGATCTTCACGCCTTTCTTGATCCACGTCATGCCGAAGCGGGCGCGGTCGATGGTCGTGCACGCGCCGATCTCCACGTCGTCGTCGATCCGCACGATGCCGTTCTGCGGCACTTTCACGAGCCCGCGGAACGTGGCGTTGTATCCGAATCCGTCGGCGCCGATGACCGCGCAGCCGTGAATGATCACGCGGTTGCCGATGATGCAGCGGTGCATGATGCACACGCCGGGGTAGATCGTGGTGTTTTCGCCGACTTTCGTTTCCTGCCCGATGTAGGCGCAGGCGCATATCTTCGTGTTCTTGCCGATCTCCGCGCCCTCCATGATGACGGCGTTCGGCCCCACGTGGACGCCCTCGGCGAGCTTCGCGGTCGGGTGGACGAATGCGGTCGGGTGGACGCCGACGGGGTAATTGAGCGGTTCGGGCGCGAAGACCGCGCAGAGCTTGGTGAACGCCTTGTCCGGGTCCTCGCAGTGGATGTTGGTCTGCCCCTCGGGCGGCTCGTATTTCCAGTCGTTCGGCACCAGCACGATGCCGGCATGGCTTTCGCGCTGCGCCTTCAGGTATTTTGCGCTGTTGAGGAACGACACTTCATTGCGTTCCGCGAGTTTCAGGGAATTAACGGCGGTGACGACCGCGTCGGGATTGCCGACGACCGTGCCGCGGACGATTTCCGCGAGTTCGGACGCCTTGTATTCTTTGCTCATTTCAGATTCTCTCCTGTTCGGTGAGTTGGGTGTTTGCCAAAAATCATTTGCCGGACTCGGCGGCAGCCGTCGCCGGATCCTTGGCGTTCTTGCGGTAGCCGCGGTTCAGGTCCTGGATTACGGACTCGGTGATGTCGAGATTGGGCTGGAAATAGATCACGAATCCCACGTCGGACAACGCACTGCCGGACTTGTCCAGCACGACCGTATACCCCTCCAGCACGGCCTTGTTGTGCACGACCTTGCGAATCTCCTCCAGCACTTCCTCGCGCATTTTCAGGGACATTTCGCTGATCTGCGCCTGGCGGTTTTCCTTGTAGCTGTTCAGCTCCTGCTCTTTCAGCAGCAGGGATTCGTACAGCTGCTGCGCCTTTTTGCGCTTGTTTTCGCGTTCCGCCCCGGAGTACGCGATGTCCTGCGAATCGTTGCGGGCTTCCTCGTACTGCTTTTTCAGGTTCTGGCGCTGCTGGTTGAGCTGGTTTGCATATTCCCTGTAGACTTCGGCCTGCTGGTTGAGCTTGATCTCGATGGTCTTGGTCTTCTCGTATCCCTCGAATGCCTTCTGCATGTCGACGACGGCGATTTTCACCTCGGCCGCGCACAGTCCCGCGGTCATCGTCAATGCCAGCGCAAATGCGGCGAAGATGCGTTTCATGGTCGTGTTCTCCTTTCCGGAAAAAAGTTCTCCCTAAAAATATAAGGGGAGTCTTGAAATATACAAACTCAACACGTATTTTAAACCGGATTTTTTTCACTTTTTTTGGAGCTTCCACACTATGAACAGCGATTCCATCCAGGCCGCGGCGGACCTAATCGCCGAAAAAAAGAACATGCTCATCTTCACGGGCGCGGGGGTTTCCGTGGAAAGCGGCATCCCGCCGTTCCGCGGCGCGGGGGGCCTGTGGCAGCGGGTGAACCCGGATTTCTTCGAGATCGACCACTTCATGCGGTACCCCGTGGAGTCGTGGAACCGCATCCGCTCCATCTTCTACGACCTGTGGGGCAAATCCGCCCCGAACGCCGCCCATCTCGCGTTCGCCGAGCTTGAAAAAATGGGCGTGGCGTTCTCGCTCGTCACGCAGAACATCGACAACCTGCACCAGATGGCGGGGTCGAAAAACGTGATCGAATTCCACGGCACGCTCGGACGGCTCCGCTGCACCAGGTGTTCGTTCTCCGGACCGCCGACGCGCGAACTCCTCGCGGGCGATCCGCCGTCCTGCCCGAAATGCGCCGCGCTGCTGAAGCCGGACATCGTCTTCTTCGGCGAGGGCATCCCGGAACACGCCATGGACCAGTCGTTCGCCGACGCCGAATCGTGCAGCGTGTGCCTCGTCAGCGGGACCACCGGCGAGGTCATGCCAGCCTGCATGGTGCCGCATACCGCCAAACGCCGCGGCGCGGTCGTCATCGAGGTCAATCCGGAACAATCCGCGTTCACCGGGCACATCACGGACATCTACCTCCGCGGCAAGGCGGGCGAAATCATGCCGCAGCTCCTCGCCGAAGTCAAGAAACGCCTCGCAGAATGATCCGTTCCGGGCTCCCCATCGACGCGGTCCTGCCGCAGATCGCCGGCGCCGTGCGCGCAGGTCGTCCGCTGGTCATCACGGCGGAACCCGGCGCGGGCAAAAGCACCGTCGTCCCGCTCGCCCTGCTCGAACCGGGCGTCCTGCCGCCGGGCAAGGTCGTCATGCTGGAGCCGCGCCGCATCGCAGCGCGCGCCGCAGCCCGGCGCATGGCGGCGCTCCTGGGCGAACCGGCGGGAAAGACCGTCGGCTACCGCACGCGCTTCGAAACGCTTGTTTCAGCGGACACGCGCATCGAGGTCGTGACCGAAGCGCTGCTCACGCGGATGCTTCAGAAAGACCCTGCCCTTGAGGGCGTCTCAGCCGTCATCTTCGATGAATTCCACGAACGCAGCATCCACGCCGACCTCGCACTGGCGCTCACGCTCGACGCCAGGACCGTCGTGCGGGACGATCTCCGCATTGCGCTCATGTCCGCCACGCTCGACGCCGCCTCCGCAGCAAGCCTGCTCGGCGGAAATGCCGAGACAGTCGACGCACCGGGCCGCTGTTTCGAGGTCGAAACCGAATATGCGCCGTTGAAACCGGGCGCTCCGGTCGAACCGCACGCGGCATCCGTCGTGCTGGACGCCATGCGCGGACACGACGGGCATGCGCTCGTCTTCCTGCCCGGCGAGGCGGAGATTCGCCGCACCGCAGCCGCGCTCGCCGCTGTGGCGCACGATTTCGAGGTCCTGCCGCTTTACGGTTCGCTCTCCGCAGCCGAACAGGACCGCGTGTTCACGGATTCGGACCGCCGCCGCATCATCCTCGCCACCCCGGTCGCCGAGACCAGCGTCACCATCCCCGGCATCCGCATCGTCGTGGATTCCGGGCTCGCGCGCATGCCGTTCTTCTCCCCGGCTTCCGGCATGGATCAGCTCCGCACGGTCAAAATCTCGAAAGCCTCCGCCGAACAGCGCCGCGGACGCGCCGGTCGAACCGCTCCGGGCGTCTGCATCCGCCTCTGGCACGAATATGAACAGAACGCCATGCCGGACTTCGCCCCGCCGGAGATCGAGCACGCCGACCTCACGGAGCTCGCGCTTGAGCTCGCGCACTGGGGCGTCGTCCGGGAAAATGCCGCGTTGCTCCCGTGGATGACCCCGCCGCCGGAAGCCAAGCTCGACTATGCGTTCAGCCTGCTGACGGAACTGGGCGCGGTTTCGCCGGAGACCGGTCGGATCACGCCGCACGGCAAACTGCTTCACCGCCTGCCCGTGCATCCGCGCCTCGCGAACGCCATCCTCTTCGCGGACGGGCACGGACTCCGCCGCGAGGCGCTTGAGATCGCCGCGATCCTCTCCGACCGCGACCCGCTCGTCAATCCGCAGACCGCCGACCTCTCCGAACGCCTCGCCGCGCTCGACAAGGCATCCGCCGCGCCAGTGGATCGTCAAATTCTTTCCCGCATCCGGCAGGCTGTCTCCCAGCTCGAAGCCGCCCTGCCCCGTTCTTCTGCGAACACAAAAACGAAACAGGCGAACGCCGACTCGGCTTTCATTGTCGCGGCGGCATACCCGGACCGCATCGCGCGGCGGCGTTCCGGCGGCGACCGCCCCGAATACCAGCTCTCCAACGGCACGGCCGCGAAGCTCGGCGCGCGCGACCCGCTCCGCGATTCGGAATACCTCGCCGTGGCGGATTCCGGCGGACTCTCAGGACAGCCCACGATCCGCCTCGCGCTCCCGCTCGACATCGTCGCGCTCGAAGCCGCCATGCCGGAACTCTTCCGCACACGCCGGGAAACAGTCTGGGACGACGATGCCCTGTGCGTACGCATATTCAGCGTGAAAGCGGTCGGTTCCCTGACCATCGAACGCAAGCCGGCGACATTGCGCCCCGGCGACGACACGGCATCTCTCCTCATCGCCGCGATCCGCAAACGCGGGCTCGCCGCGCTCGGCATCTCCCCCGGCAACCTCAAATTCCTCCGCCGCATCCACTTCCTGCACGTCCACAGCTGCGATGGGTTCCCTGACTGCTCGGAACAGAACCTGCTGGACACGCTTGAAGAGTGGCTCGGGCCGCATCTCGACGGCGTCAGCCGCCTCGACAAGCTCGCCGCGCTGGACTACCGCGCCATTTTCTCCTCCATGCTCCCGCCGAAAGCCCAGTCCGCGCTGAACTCGCTCGCGCCCGAACGCTTCGAGGCCCCCAGCGGCTCGCACATCGCCATCGACTACTCCGACCCGGCGTCGCCCATGGTGCGCGTGAAGCTTCAGGAAGTCTTCGGACTCGCGCATTCGCCGAAGATCGCGGGCGGACGCGTCCCGCTCGTATTCGACCTGCTGTCGCCCGCCATGCGGACCGTGCAGATCACGCGGGACCTGGATGAATTCTGGGACGGCTCGTATTTCCTGGTGCGAAAGGACATGCGCGGACGCTACCCGAAGCACAACTGGCCCGAAGACCCGCGCACCGAGCCGCCCTCCCGTTCCAGCATCAAGCGCCCGAAAAAGCCTTGAATCCCCGGGAAGATCACCCCGTCTACCGCATATCCGCCCGTGATGCGTGATTTATTTGCGGTCCGGGTATTTCTCCTGGATTTCCGCCCAGTATTCCTTCATGGCGGCATCGAATTCCGCACGGTCGGCGTCGGTCCAGATCGCGGCGTCCCAGCGCAGGCGTTCCGCGAGCGCGGGATTCGTCGGCAGGTTGTCGCGGACATACCGGTAGAACGCCAGCCGGAGCAGCGGCAGGGAGGCGAGTCCGTAGGTCGTTTCCCCCGCGGCGAAGTACCGTTCGGAAAACTCTTTTGCCGCGCCGTCGAGCCTGTTCATCCCGCAGTCGTACCACCTCGGCGCATGGTAGCGGCCCTGCTCCGCGATCTTCATGTCCTGCTCCTCGGGGAGGCGGTCAAGGAAGATGCCGTTCAGGATCACGTTCAGGGAGCCGTAGCGGACGATCCGCACCCGGAAGCACGGCCACCCGTTCCATTCCTTATCTACTCCGAACCACATGGCGAAGCTCTTGTACACGCCGCCGCTGGCGAAATCCGCCACGCGCGCCGTGCAGAGCGGCTTTTTCTTCAGACAGTCGTGCAGGTCCTCCCCCTGGAACGAGTCGTATATCTCGATGATGTAGTCGCGCTCGACGTTCTCGCCGATCCTGCCGTTCGAGTTGAAGAAATACAGCGAAACCCGCCATGCGGCAGACGGATCCATGATGAGCGTCAGCCACAGGTCCGGCCCCTCGAACGTCCTCGGATACTCTTCGCCGTTGTCGTTCCATTCCGACTGCGTGCGGTGGCCGTATTCCATCTGGAGCAGCACGTCGCGGTTGTCGTCCGCCCGTTCCCAGTCCACCCAGCTCCGCCGAGAATCGCTGCGGAACCTGTGCGGGCCGATCTGTCCGTTGACCGTGATCGGCTCGTTGGACACGCCGCCGTCCCATGGCCTCGATGAAGGCGCGTTCATCGCGCAAAGCACCTGCTTCCGCGCGCCGTAGCGCCCGGGCCAGTCACCTTTCGTGCACCAGTCTTCGCCGAGGTACTGCGCCCAGACCGCCGGCCGGTCGTCGGGCAGCCAGTCGTACCGCTGGACGTCCCGAAGCAGCGAAACGGGGTCGACGGCGGTCCTGTACGACGGATGAGCCGCGACCGCTGTTTCCTCCGGGACGGGCTGCGGCAGCTCGAACGCGGCGCCGCGGCAAAGCTTCACCAGTCCGCCCCCGTACGTCGCGGCGAACACCCGGCCGTCGGGGAGCTCCGCGAACGCGCGGACTGGCTGCCTGATATCGGGCAAATCGTGAACGACCTCGACGATCTGCGGATTGTCCGGGTCGCGCCATTCGAATCCCTGGACCACGCTCAGAGGATCACTCGGATGACGCAGTTCGGCGCCCTTGGTGCGGTAGCCGATCCACAGGCCATTTTTCCCGTAGAAAACACTGTTCACATAGCTTTCTTTCAGGGGCCCGTAATCGATGTCCGCCTCATCTCCGTAGACGATGATTTCGTCTTCCTCTTCATCGTCGAACTCTTCCTCGTCCTCGTCATCGTAGACGACCCTGCCGCCGGAACCGGACTTGCGGTTCGTCTTCATCTCCTCGTCGATTTCCTCTTTCCGCGCGGAGTTCTCGATCTTCTCCGCCAGGTCGCGTCCCTGCAAATACCGGAACTGCCTGTCCATGCCGTAGCTGATCCCGTTCAGGCCCGCGATGCAGACCTGCCCCGCGCCGTCGATGGTGATCCCGTTGCAGAAATTCGAGCTCAGGCCGTCGCCTTTTACCGTCAGCGGGAAAAGCGCTGCGCGGTCTTTTCCCCAGGTCTCGGGCGCGTTCAGGCGCCACGCCCGGCGGATGGTCCCGCGCATATCGAGCTGAACATATCCGCCGCTTTCCAGCGCGCAGTGAAGCTTGTCCCCTGCCCCGAAGCAGACGCCGCGCACACCGCCGGACGGGAGCCCGTTCAATGCCGTGTAGTCGCTCCAGCTGTCGTCCTGCGAATCGTACACGCTCACGCCGTATTCGTGCGCCACGGCGGTCAGGCCGGATTCCGAGCTTGCCAGGTCATGGATGTGGCTCCCGCTCAAGACCGTGTCGCGGTCGTACCGCTGCCATTTCCCGCCGTTGAACACCTGCACGCCCATGCTCGCGGTGCCGACCCAGATGCGCCCCTGCGAATCTTCGCAGACCGACGTGCAGTTGTTCGTCTTCGGGAACCCCGGCACGGCACGCATGTCCTCCCATTCCTTGTCCGTCTCCGGGTCGTGCAGCCGGAAGACGCCGCCCGCCTCCGCAGTGACCCACAGGTCGCCGGAACGCGTCAGGCAGACGTCCGTAAGGAATCTCGGCGGCTTGACGCGAACGGGAACATAGGGGGCATCCGCCTGCGCCGCCACGGACACCGGGCCGTCGTTTTCCGGGCCGCCGGACGTCTGCACGCATGCCGCGTAAAAACAGGAAAAAGCTAAAACAACGAACAGCAGGACTGCCGCGCCGAGTTGTTTCGAAAAGACCGGACCAAGGTTGTTTCGCAGTTTCATTTTACGGACTCCTATCTTGCTGGAACGCCGCTGAGCCGAACATGTTAGCGCTTCGACGGCTAATGATATTTCGTTACGAAAAGTAATATAACATGCTTTTCCCGAATGTCAAGCGACGGTTCCGCCGCGTCCCGGATTATTCCGGAGCGTCCAGCAGCACGATCTCGGCGGTCACAGGAAAATGGTCCGACGATGCCAGGCCGTTGCGGAAATCATTGACCGTGCCGTGGGACAGCACCCGCACGCGGTTGTTCACGAAGATGAAGTCGATGGGCTTGCGGTGGGTGCGCTCCTTGCGGTTCTCATGGAAATCGTGGAACGTTTCGTCGCCCGCGCCGTAGTGGTCGGACTCGGAGACGGTCCGGGCGTCGCGGAGCACGCTGAGCACCATGCGCACGGGCATGTCGTCGGCGGTGGAATTGAAGTCGCCGGTCAGGATGAAAGGATAGGTTTCGATCATGGGCGCCAGCCGCTTCAGAATCACATTCACGCCCTGCAGCCGGGCGGAGAGGCTTTGATGGTCGAGGTGCGTGTTCGCGATGACGAACCGTTTTCCGGTCTTCCGGTCCAGCATCAGCGCCCACGTGCAGATGCGCGGCAGCGCGGAATCCCACGAGGAAGAACCGGGGACATCGGGATCGGCGGAGAGCCAGAACGTCTCCTGCGAAATCACATTGAAGCGTTCCGGGTCGTAGAAAACGGTGTTGTGCTCGTCGCCTTTCCGTTTGTCGCGCCCGACGCCGAAACTTTCGAACTTGAGCGCTTCGCGGAGGTCGCTGATGGGGCCCGCCAGGGTCTCCTGCGTGCCGATGAGCTCGAACCGGTTCTCGCGGATGGTCTGCACCATGCGCGGCAGGCGGTCGCGCCAGGAATTCGGGGCACGGTCGTTCGGTCCGCGGACATTATAGGTAGCGACGCGGATCAGGTTCTTCGCCGGGTCGGCCTTGGCTGTCTGCGCGCCGGAGAGGTCCAGCGCCGCGATCACTGCAAAAGCCGTCGCCGCACAAACGATCAGAAACGCGGTCCGTCCGCCCGATTTTGTCCGGAAAAATGGTTTCATGGGTTGCTCCTTTCCCCGTTGGTTTCATTTGTCGTGCCCTCAGGCTCCGCCACGATCAGCGGCAGCAGGTCGCGCCGCCCGTTTTTGGAGACGGCGGCTTCCCGCACGGTCCGGACGTCCAGGTCGGCCGCGCCGTCCGCCAGGATCGCGCGCACGCGCCGCCCTGGCGCCAGATCGCCCACGCCCGTGATCTGCCGTCCCGTGCCGGGTTCCGCCAGATAGACGTAGCCGCGCTTCAGGATGCGGAAGGGATCGTAGGCATCGAACTCCGCGCGGACACGTTCCAGGCGGTGCTGCGCGGCGTCCGCCCGGCGTGTCAATACGGCGGAAGCCGTCTGCATCAGCATATCGACCCGCTGCATGCGCTCCAGCGCCAGCCGCATGGAGTCGCGGAACACCTTCGACGCCATCACGTGCGCCAGGCGTCCCGCGGAACGCTCCACGGCATACGAGGCGGCGGTATTCATCCGTTGCCGCATCGCATCCAAGGCGTCGGTCAGCACGCGTTTCTCCGGGACGAGCTGTTCCGCCGCCCCGCTCGGAGTCGGGGCACGCATGTCGGCGGCGAAATCCGAGATCGTGAAGTCGATCTCGTGCCCGACCGCGCTCACCACGGGGATTCCGGAGGCATAGATCGCGCGCGCCAGCACTTCCTCATTGAACGGCCAGAGGTCCTCCAGGGAACCGCCGCCGCGCGTGAGGACGATCACGTCCACGCCGCCCGCCCGGTTGAAGAACCGGACCGCGCGCGCCAGTTTCTCCGCCGCGCCTTTTCCCTGCACGGGCGCCGGGCAGAGACGGATCTCGAGGTTCGGGAACCGCGCCAGCGCGATCTTCATGAAGTCTTTCACGGCAGCGCCCGACGGCGAACTGATGACGCCGATGCGGCGCGGCAGGAACGGGATCGGCTTCTTGTGCGCGGGATCGAAGATCCCCTCGGCGGCGAGCTTTTCTTTCAGGACGGAAAACTGCCGGTGCAGGTCGCCCACGCCGCACATCCGAAGTTTTTTGATGTAGAACTGGCAGTCGCCGCGCTGTTCGTACATCGACAGCGAGCCGAAGACCTCCACCTGGTCGCCGACTTTCAGCCCGAGCCGGCGGCACGCCTCCGACCCGCTGAAATACACCGCCCGTATCTGCGACGACGCGTCTTTCAGCGTCAGGTAGACATGCCCGGACCGGTACGGGTTATACGAGCCGACCTCGCCGGTCAGCCAGAACGGACGGAATGATCCCTCCAGGATGGTCCGGATGGCGCCGGTGAGCTCGGTGACGGTCCAGGGACGGTCCTCGCCGGAGCTGCCGGATGATTGTTCCGGCTCACTCCGCATCGCCGTCCTGTTCCTCCGAGCCGGGCAGGATGGCGCCGCAGCTCACGATCAGGCGCATGGCGTCGGACACGCTCATTTCGAGCATGATGCACTCGTCGCGCGGGATGAACATCAGGAAACCGCTTGTCGGGTTCGGGGTGGTCGGCATGAACACGCTGATCAGGTCGCCCTTGCCGAGGCGCCGGGCGGCTTCGCTGTTTTCCTGCGTGTTTTCATTGGTCATGAACCCGATGGCATAGCAGCCCTTGCGGGGGTATTCGATCAGGACGACCTGCCGGAACATATTGCCCTTCTTCGACGACATGATGGTGTCGCCGATCTGCTTGCAGGTCGAATAGATGAAGTTGACGAGCGGGACTTTCAGGAGCAGCGCCTGCGCCCTTGCGATCACCTTGCGCCCGATGGTGATCTTCGTGAGGACGCCGAGGAAGAACAGAGCGCCCAGCACCACGATCAGCGCCAGCGCGCGGATGATCTGCGTGCGCCAGAAGACCGGCAGTTCGGACATCAGCCCCATGGAATCGGCGAGCGTCAGCCCCCATCCGGTCAGGTGGGAATAAAGGTACCAGGCGACCCAGAGGGACAGCACGATGGGGACTGCCACAATGATGCCGGTCACGATCATGTTCCGGAAAACCAGGAAATGCTTTTTCTTCGCGTGCGTGCTCTTCATTTTATCATTCTGCATCGGACTCGTCTCCTTCCTCGCTGCGGATAATTACCATTTTCAGTTTGCGGACGGTGCGGGAATCCGCCTCGAGGACCTCCGCACGGAACTTGCCGGGCTCCTCGTACGCCTCACCGGTCCGGGGGATGCGCCCCATTCTGGCGCAGATGTAGCCGCCGATGGTGTCGGCTTCGTCGCTGTCGTCGATCTCGGTGCCTGCCACGGTATTCACGTCGTCCACCAGCGTACGCGCGTCCAGGACGACGGACCCGTCGTCGAGGCGGACAGGCGGTTCCTCGAAATCGTCCGCGGTATCGTATTCGTCGTGGATGTCTCCCACGATCTCCTCGATGATGTCCTCGAACGTGACGACGCCCGCGGTGCCGCCGTATTCGTCGATGATGACGGCGAAATGGTTGCTCGTGCACTTGATCTGGCGGAGCAGGTCGGCGACTTCCTTGGTCTCCGGGATGAAGATCGGCGGGCGGGCAAGTTCGGTCAGGGTCCTGCCCTCCAGGCTGTGTTCGTCGATGAAGTCTTTCGCGTACAGGATGCCTTTCACGTCGTCCAGGCTGGATCCGTAGACGGGAATGCGGCTGTGGCCGGTTTCGATGAAGAGTTTCTTGGCATCCGCGACGCTTGCCGAAGCGGGGATCGCGGACAGGTCGACGCGTGGCGTCATGATCTCGCGCACTTTCATCTCCCCCAGCTCCAGGATGCCGCGGATCATCTGCTTCTCCTCTTCTTCCAGTCCGTCGCTCTCGTCCTCGTCCGGGCCGTCCACGAAGCTCATGATCTCGTCTTCGGCGGAGGCGATCTCATCGGGCGCGCCAGCGCGATGCCAGTCGTCGCCCGCGGCCGTCACTTTCTCGATCAGCGTGGCGAGCGGACGGAAGAACCTGCTGGCGACGATCGGGATCGTGAAGCGGAGCAATGCCAGGTCGAAACGCATCAGCACCAGGCGGGCAGCCAGCTCGGAAACCACAGCCAGCATCGTGACCGCTGCCATGATGACGAGCCAGCCCCAGCGGTGGGTGAATTCCGGCGCGATGCCGTCCGCCCACTCCATGGCGAGCACGCCCGCGAACGCGGCCAGGACGCACAGGATAAGTTTCAGCAGGGCAAGCAGGGATTCCTCGCGGTCATGCCAGGATTCCAGCTTGTCCGCGAGCCTGCGGTCGCGTTCGGCGACTTTCAGGATGCGCCCGCCCGTCAGCGAGGAAAACGCCTCGAACGCCGCGGCGATCCATAAAAACAGGATGGAGCAGAAGATGAGGAGCGCCAAGTTCATTTCCCGGGCTCCCTGCATTCCATCGCCGGGATGAGGCGCGCCTCGCGGAGCCCTTTCATCACACGTTTTTCGGCGCGGCGCATCACGCGTTTCGCTTTCGGGTTCAGGTCATCGTATCCCGCCGCATGAAGCAGTCCGTGCGCCACATACAGCGCGACCTCCTCGGCATACGGCAGCCCGCGCTTCACGGCCTGTTCATACGCTACGGCGGGGCAGACGATGAGCTCGATGGACGGGTCGGCATCGGAGGCGTCGTCTCCGCAGTCCAAGTCCATGTCCTCGCCGGTCCGGTAGTCGAAGCTGATCACGTCCGTGGGGCCGTGATGCCCCAGGAAATCCTCGTTCACGCGTTCGATCCCGGCGGGGGACAGGAACGACACGCAAATGCCGCCTGGCACGTCACGGAGTCCTGCCAGTTCGGCGGCGGCGGCGGTCATTCTGCGGAGCTTTGCGCGCGAGGGGGCGGGGAAATTGCCGCCCGCCCGCCAGATCGTGACCGCTTTCATGATTTTTTCTCCTCGAATCTCGAATAGGAGATGCGGGTGTGGTTCATGGATTTGAGGGTCTTCAAGAACGATGCCCGTATCTTCGCAAGCTGTTTCAGCGTGATGTGAGCCGCGTCCAGCTGCTTGCGCTGGATCTTGCCGTTGAATATCTTCTCGACCAGCGCCTGGACATTCTCCTCGGTCGGCTCGTCCAGGGAGCAAACGGCAGCCTCGCAGCAGTCCGCCAGCATCAGGATCACGGCCTCAAGTTCCTCGGGCAGAGGTCCGGGATAGCGGAACGGCTCCTCAGGCGGGACCTTGCCGGTGCGCTCCTTTTCTTTCTCGTAGAAGAACGAAATGAAGTCGTTGCCGTGGTGGCACTGGATGGCGCGGCGGAGCGGCCTCTTCAGCTTGTACTTTTTCGCCAGCTGCACGCCGTATTCGACGTGGTTGCGGATGATCGCGGCGCTTTCCGCCGGGGATTTTCCCTTGAACATGTCCTTTCCGCTGGAGTTCTCCGTGAACATTTCCGGCGAAGCGAGCTTCCCGACGTCGTGGAACAGCGCGTACGCCTGGACTTTCTGCGACATCCCGCCCACGCAGTTCGCGGCCTCCTCCGCCAGCAGGGCGACACGTTCGCAATGGTGGTACGTGCCGGGCGCCTCCATCTGGAGTTTCTTCAGCAGGGGGTGGTTGCGGTCGGTCAGGGACAGGTAGGACATGTTGCTCGTCACATCCAGCACGGTCTCCAGCGCGATGACCAGCGAGGATGAAAGCATCGCGGTCAGGATCCCCGCGGTGAACGGCACGGCAAGGCTGAATCCGAGGCGGTTCCAGTCATGCGACTGCACGATCGTGATGAAATCGGGGTTCTGCTGGAAGATCAGCGAGGACAGCATCATCGTGACCGTGCAGGAGAGAAACGATGCCGTAAAGAATTTCTTGTAGTCGTAGATCAGCCTCACCGAGGCGGTGCCGACCGCGCAGACGAACAGGCCCGTGACAAACGCGGGAAACGAGAAATCCAGCGCCACAGCCAAAACGCCCGCGACGAACAGCCCGGCAAACACAGCGGACCTCCCGCTGTAGATCGAAGCAATCACCAGCGCCGGCAGGGCAAGCGGCGTCGCCAGATACAGCGGCACCACCGGATAGCCGCTCTCCAGCGCGACCTTGTTGTAATACTCCATGAAGATCCGGTTGCACAGCAGCGAGAAGATCACGATGAACCCGATCAGCCAGACGGAGCGGTTGTTGCCGATGAGTTCGGGATGGACGCGCAGGATGAAAATGCAGGAGAAGACGATCAGGAGCGCCACGAGCATAGTCTTCTGGACGAGGTTCGGCCACGTGCGGAGCTCGCGGAGGTAATCGTGGTACCGGATCTGGTATTCCTTGTACATTTCCGCCTTGTCCGCCGTGATCTTCTCATTCTTGTGGATCAGGATCGTGCCTTTTCTGAGATAGACCTCCGGTTCGCGCGCCTCTTTCGGCTTTTCCATGTACTCCTCTTTCAGCCGCTGCTTGGTCCAGCTTTCGTCGTAGGTCAGGTTGCCTTTCGCGTACAGGCCGCGGAAAAACCGCATGAGAGTGTCCTCGTAGGGAACGCGCTGGTCGAAGGAAACGGAGGACAGCAGGGAATTGACGGTCTGCTCGGCGGCGGTCAGAGGCGTCTGGAGCTCGCTGATCTTGATCGGGCCGACTTCCCGCGACTCGGCATCCAGTATTTTCGCGTTCATCTGGGCGTTCACCGCCTGTGCGCCGTCGCCCTCGGAGAGCATGCCGACGAACGGCCGCGATTTCTGGATCTCCTTCTCGGTCGCGATGCCGCCGATGACGATCTCCTCCACCTGGGCGGCAGCCTTCGCTTTCCGCGCGCTGTCAAGCGCGGTCTGCCGGAGGAAGAAATAGAGAAGCGCGGGCATTTCCTGCACGAACTGCACAAGTTCGACGGTTTCCGGATCGGCGTTTTCGGGCGGTCCGTAGGCTTTCCGTTCGTCGTCGGCGGCGGCACGCCGCTGGATCTCGTCCATCATGCGTCCGAAGCCGTCGGTCATCTCCTTCGTCCGCTCCGGGTCCATGCGGAAATAATGCGGGAATTCCAGGACGAAGCTCTGGTAAATGCGCTCCGTCTCTTTCTTGTTCTGGTAGGTAAAATCGCAGACGGCTTCGATGTCCTGCGGCGACGCCATGTTCTCGACCAGCTCGGGCAAATCGCTCTGGCTCGGCATCCACAGCAGGAATACGGCGGCGGCGAAGACCATCAGGACCATCAGGAGCGACATCAGGGGCGAACGCTGCAGGTACGCTCCGACTTTGTCAAAACGCTCGTCTAAGGTTGTCGGGTTCTTTTTCATTGCACCTCTCTCCTCATTGCGGATTCATTTCATAGGCGCGGATGATCTTTTCCACCAGCGGATGCCGTACCACGTCCCGCGTGTCGAACCGGCATATCTGCACGCCGTCGATGTCCGCCAGGCAATCCAGCGCATGCGGCAGACCGGACTTCCCGTGCGGCACGTCCGCCTGCGAGGGATCGCCGCAGACCACGCACTTGGAATGGAATCCAAGACGGGTGAGGAACATGAACATCTGTTCGTTCGAGGCGTTCTGCGCCTCGTCCAGGATCACGAACGCATGGTTCAGCGTCCGCCCCCGCATGAAAGCCAGCGGCGCGACTTCGATGACGCCTCGGGACATCAGCTCCTCGGCTGCGGCGTAATCCATCATCTCGTGGAGCGCGTCGTGCAGCGGGCGCAGGTACGGATTGATCTTCTCCTGAAGCGTGCCGGGCAGGAAACCGAGGTTTTCCCCGGCCTCGACGGCGGGACGCGTCAGGACGATGCGGCTGTATTTCCCGGAAACGAGCAGGGAAACGGCCATCGCCATGGCGAGATAGGTCTTGCCGGTGCCGGCCGGGCCGACACCGAACACGAGGTCCTTGCCCCGGATGGCGCGGAGATACGCCAGCTGGTTCGGGGAACGCGCGGAAACGTCTTTCTTGCCTGGTCCGACCGTGACGCGTTCGACGAAATATGTGCCGAGGTCCTGTTCGCGTCCCTCGCGCCAGGCGTCAAGCGCCAAGTCGAATTCGGACTGGTCGAGGCGGCGGCCGCGTTCTTTCTGGAGGCGGCGGAGTTCGCGCAGGAATCCGTCGCCGCGTTTATCCGGGGTGTCCTCCACGGACATCGCCCAGGATTCGCGCGCCGCGAACTTCACGCCGAGGCTGTATTCCGCAGCGGAGAGATTCCCGGTCAGATTCCCCGCGAACGCCGATTCCAGCGCGCCGGGACTGTCAAAATAGACACGTCCCCCTCCCCCTCGACTGTCGGGAGAGACATCGTCAGAACCTTGTTCCGGGGAATGCATCTCTTGCAAAATTATTACGGGGTGACGGTGGCTTTCTTCACCGCCGGGATCACGAGCTTCATCCCGATCTTCAGGAAGTTCGGCTTCCCGTTCAGGAGTTCCTTGTTCGCGTCGAAAATGATCTCCCACGCGGTGCCGTCGTGGTAAAGCGCCTTGGCAATGGCGGACAGGGAATCGCCGTCCTGCACGACATATTCGGTGGCGGGCTTGGAATCGTCCACGACGAGCTTTTCGCGGGCGGGCTTGGCGGCAGCGGCGGTAGTGGCGGAGCCGGCAGCGGTGGCGGAGGCGGCAGCCTTGCCGTCCTTCGCGGGTTCGTCCTTGATGCCCTTGGCGGCGCGGACTTCGGCCTTGCGCTGCGCCATGATGTCTTCGTCGGTCATCACGTTGATTTTTTCAATGCCGGCGGACTTGCAGAAATTCACGGCGGCGTCCAGGTCGGCGGACTTGGAATTCGGGCGTCCGTAAAGGATCACGGCGATCTCCTTGTTCGCCTTGGCGGCGTCTTTGAGCGCGCTCTTCAGGTCGGCGTCGGTCACGCGTTCGCCGTTGACGGCATACACGCCGTCGACTCCGGCTTCAGCCGGGAACACGTCGACGCGCATGAACTTCGCGGGCGCGGCGGGCTTCGTCTCGACGGGCTGGACTTTCTGTTCTTTCTGCTGGGGCTTGGCTGCGGCGGTCTCGTCCACTTTCTTCACAGGTGCGGACACGGCGGAGTTATCTTCGACCGCGACGACCACCGCGACGGTTTCCGCGCCATCGACGGGACGGGGCTCCCCGAACGCTTCGGCATACGCCGGATTGCCTTCCGGCATCTCTTTCGGAGGCTGCCAGTCGGGATAGGAGGACTGGATCCCGGGGGTCCAGGCTTCCGCGTTTTCGTCTTCCGGAGGCGGCACATTGGAGGCGCAGGAGACAAGAGCGAACATTGCGGCGAACGAAACGGCGAACGAAAGCGTTTTCATAAGGAACCTCCGAAATGGGATGAAAATGAAAATGATGATAGGAACGATTCAGTCTCTGTCATTGGAAGCGGCGGAGCGCGATGACGCCGTTGTGCCCGCCGAACCCGAGGTTGGTGTTCAGGGCGACGTCGACCTTGCGCTCGCGGGCGGTGTTCGGCGTGTAGTCCAGATCGCATTCGGGGTCCGGCGTGGTGTAGTTGATGGTGGGGGGGACGATCCCGGTCTCAATGACCTTCGACGCGATGATGGTCTCGAAACCGCCTGCGGCGCCGAGGCCGTGCCCCATGGCGCCCTTGGTGCTGCTGATCGCCATCTTGCGGGCATGGTCGCCGAACAGCGACTTGATCGCCTGGGTCTCGCAAAGGTCGTTGAGGTGCGTGCTGGTGCCGTGGGCATTGATGTAGTCCACGTCCTCCGGGTTCAGTCCGGCATTGTCGAGTGCCATCTTGAACGCGCGCATTCCGCCGACTCCGCCCGCGATGGGAGCGGTCATGTGGAACGCGTCGCCGGTGGCGCCGTAGCCGACGACCTCGGAGTGGATCCTGGCGCCGCGCTTCACGGCATGTTCATATTCTTCCAGGATCAGCACGCCGGCGCCCTCGGACATCACAAAACCGTCGCGGTCGAGGTCGAACGGGCGGCTGGCGAGCTCGGGGGTGTCGTTGAAATGGGTGCTCATGGCTTTCATGGAGCAGAATCCGGCGTAGCCCAGGCGGGTGATGGAGGATTCCGCGCCGCCGGTAATCATCATGTCCGCGCGTCCGTCAGCGATGGCGTCGAAGCTCTCGCCGATGGCGTGCGTGGCGGTGGAACAGGCGGAAACGACCGAGAAGTTCGGGCCGCCCGCGCCGCAGCGGATGGAGATCATGCCGGAAGCCATGTTCGTGATGATGGACGGGATCATGAACGGGGAAATGGAGCGCGGCCCCTTGTTCAGGAGCAAGGCGCACTGGCTCTCGATGGTGCGCAGGCCGCCGATGCCGCTGCCGACCACAACGCCGACGCGGGTCGGGTCGATGCCGCATCCCTCGTCCCTGAAATCGGCGGGAAGTCCGGCGTCACGCCGGGCCTCGTCGAATGCGACCAGGGCGAATGTGACGAAACTGTCGACTCTGCGGTAATCCTTTTCCGAAACGATGCCCGACCAGTCGAGGTTCTTCACCTCGCCGCCGACCTGAGTCTTGAAATCGCTCGGGTCGAACAGGGTCACGCGCCCGATGCCGCAACGCCCATTGATCAGGGAATCCCACATGGTGTTCACATCGTTCCCCACGCAGGAAACAGCTCCATATCCGGTTATTACAACTCGCCGTCTGTTCATTTGATACTATCTCCGGTCGCAAAAAAAGAAAAAAAGGGGTCACTCAGGAAGAATGACCCCGGAAAGCAAAGAAAGGAAATTATTCCTTGGCAGCAGCCATCTTCGTTTCGATGTACTTGATCGCATCGCCGACGGTCTTCAGGGTCTCGGCGTCTTCATCCGGAATCTCGGAGCTGAATTCTTCTTCGAGAGCCATGATCATTTCCACGATGTCGAGGGAGTCGGCATTCAGATCTTCGACGAAACGGGCGTCTTCGGTAACCTGGTCTTCGGCGACTGCGAGCTGCTTCACGACGAGCTCTTTGACTTTTTGTGCGATTTCGGACATGTTAAATCCTTTCGTATTGGTGAGAAGGGTTGGTTTTCGTTTTCGAAACGTGTATAGACTATAATATACACCATTTTCGCGTTTTTGCAAATCCAAGCCACGCTTTTTTGTGTTTTTATAGCCTTATTATGTGTTTTTTCCGTTGCAAACGAGGTTTCCTTACATCAGGAATCCGCCGCAGACGTTGATGACCTGGCCGGTGACGTAATCGGAATCCGGGCCGCAGAGGAACGCCACGACGTTGGCGACGTCGGCGGGCTTGCCGCCGCGCTTCAGCGGGATCAGGTCCAGGAAGAGCTTCTTGGCTTCATCGGGGAGGTTTTCGGTCATGTCGGTCATGATGTAGCCGGGCGCGACCGCGTTCACCATGATGTTGCGGCTGCCGAGTTCTTTCGCCACGGACTTGGTGATGCCGATGACGCCGGCCTTGGAGGCGGAGTAGTTGACCTGTCCGGCGTTGCCGGCGCGGCCCACCACGCTGGAGATGTTCACGATCTTGCCGTAGCGCGCCTTCATCATGGGGCGGATGGCGGCTTTGGTGAAGTTATAGGTGCCTTTCAGGTTCACGGCGATGACGGCGTCCCAGTCGGCCTCGCTCATGCGCATGAGCAGGTTGTCCTTGGTGATGCCGGCGCAGTTCACGAGGATGTCGAGGCGGCCGAACTTCTCGATCACGGTCTTCACTGCCGCGTCCGCGTCTTCGGCTTTCGCCACGTTCGCCGCGATGGCGATGGCTTCGATGCCTTGCGCGTTGAATTCCGCCACGGTCTTGTCCGCGGTTTCCTGCATGATGTCCACGACCGCGAGTTTCGCGCCCTCTTTCGCAAGGCGTTCGCAAATCGCGCGTCCGATGCCGCGGGCTCCCCCGGTCACCAGCGCCACTCTGTTTTCGAGTTGACTCATTGTGTTTCTCCTGATTCTGTTTCAGTATGCTTGGGTTGTGTTCGATTCACAATTAATATATTTTGTGGAAAATAGTCAGGCGTCCGCCAGCCCGTCGACGCCGGACACATTGTGCAGCGCCGCGCCCGGCAGAATCTTGCGCACGAGGCCCGTCAGGACCGTGCCCGGACCGAACTCCACGAAACGCTCCGCTCCGAACTGTTCCGCCATCACGCGCACGCAGGTGTCCCAGCGGACGCTTCCGGCGACCTGCGAGACCAGGTTCGCCCGGATCTTCGCCGGATCGGATTCCGGTCCGCCCGTGAAGTTCTGAAGCACGGGGAACTTCGGCGCATTCATCGGGACTGCCTCCAGCACGGGGGCAAGCGCCGCGCCCGCGGAAGCCATCATGCGGCTGTGGAACGCTCCCGCCACGTTCAGCGGCAATGCGCGCTTGACGCCGCGCTCTTTCAGGATGCCGCACGCTTTCACGACCAGGTCTTTCACGCCGCTGATGACGATCTGTCCGGGAGAATTGTAGTTCGCCACGTCGATGCCGCATTCCGCGCAGACATCGGCGATCACGGCGGGGTCGCCGCCGATGATGGCTGCCATGCCGCCCTCTGCTTCGTGGCATGCCGCATCCATCAGGGCGGCGCGTTTCGCCACGAGCTTCAGCCCGTCCTCAAACGCAAACGTCCCGGCGGACGCGAACGCCGCATATTCGCCGAGGCTCAGGCCGCCCGCGGCCACGGCTTCTTCGCCGGGATGCTTTTCCAGCCATGCGGCAAGGCATGCCATGCTGGTCGTATAAATCGCGGGCTGGCAGTTCGCAGTCGCGGTCAAATCGGATTCAGGCCCCTCGAAGCACAGTTTGGACAGGCTCCGTCCGAGCACGGCGTCGGCGCGGTCGTAAACCGCTTTCGCCGCGGGGGACGCTTCGTACAGGTCTTTTCCCATGCCGACGGCCTGGGCGCCCTGCCCCGAGAATAAAAACGCTGTTTTCAATGTTGATTTCCTTTCGTGAAATAGTCACCCGCCGCCGGAATATTCTGATCATTCCGGAAAAAAGCAAGCCTAATAAGATACCACTATTTTCAGAAAATGCAAATCAGGAGGCTGTGCCTCCACTGCGGCAGTGCCCGGCTACGCTCGGGCACGAAAGAGACTTCATTTCCTCAGGCAAGCGAGGCTCGAAGCATTTCCTCCGAAACCGGACCTGGACGCAAGATGCTCCATGCGCCGTCGCGTTCGACCTTGATCACGGTCGAAGCCGTCGAATCCGGCGGGATCGCCCCGCCGTCCAGTACACCGTCAGGCGGCATGGCGAGCGATTGAAGCGCCTCCTCCACGGTATGCGCCGCCGGCTGCCCGGAGAGGTTCGCGCTGGTCGAGGCGAGCGGACGTCCGTACTCTTCCAGCAGGCGCAGAAGCGCGGGATGCGCCGGGATGCGGAACCCGGTGAACGCGTCCCCGTCCGGCACGATCAGCGTGACGGGTCCCGGGCAGAACGCCGCGGCAAAACGTTTCGCCGTTTCCGGCATATCGGGGAAAGCGGACGCGGCAGCCTCGGGCGAGGCAAAGAAAAGTGTGAGGAGCTTGGACGCCGGACGGCGTTTCATTTCATAGATTTTCGCGCGGGCGGCTTCGTGCGCGGCGTCGCATACCAGGCCGTAGACGGTTTCGGTGGGGACGAGCAGGACGCCGTCCTCCCTCCCCAGGACATCGCGGAACAATGCGGCGGCGGCCCCGCCGGTGCAGGACATCCGCTCCATATGCTTACTCGGAGTAGATGTAAATGACTTCGCCGTCGCGGCAGAGGTGATATTGTTCGCGGGCGACTTTTTCGATGGCGGAGGCGTTGTGCTGGAGGTCGTGGACTTCCTGCTGAAGCGTGAGGTATTCCGCCTTCACCCGGTCCAGATCGGCCTGAAGTTCGAACACTTCCTGCTTGGTGCGTTTGTACTTCTGGTACGCCGGCAGCACGAGGATGCCGGACACGATCAGCACCAGCACAAGAAGGACATAAATGACAGCTGTCAGAACTTTTCCCATTCTTTCACCTCATTATAACCTAATATAGCATAAACTCCGTGAAATACAATGAAAAAAGCGAAAAAAAACCTCCGCCCCGGAAAAGGGCGGAGGCGGGATGAACGATGTTCCTGAGCCCGGGACGACACGGAGCCGTCCCGGCATTCGGGTCCATGTCAGCCGAGTTTCGCGACGCTTTCGTCGATCTTGGTCTTGATCGTCTCGAAAGCGGCCTGGTTCTGGAGCTGTTCGAGCGTGTTCAGGGCGTTTCTGAACTTGGTGCGCTCGACGACTTCATCGCCGATGGTCACGCAGATCGTGCCGTCCTGCTCGGGGCGGGACGAGAACGCGGCGTCCATGTCGACCTTGTCCGTGTAGTTCTTGCTGCGGACGTATTCGGAGATCATGCCGATGAGGAGCTGGCCGGGGCAGTTGTCCTGCTTGGCGCAGATCGTGACGGTGATCATGAAGCGGTTCGGAGCCGTGCCGCGCATGATCGGAATCTTGGCGTCGAAGAGCTGGCTGCGGTTCTGGTAGACCGTGTGGAGCAGGTGATGCGCCTCGTGGGAGCCGGGCTTGCCGCCGATGTGGTCCTTGTAGCACTGGTCGACCAGGAAGTTGTCCTGGCTCTTCTGGACCTGCTGGGACTTATCGGCAGCGTAGAGGCCCTGCTGGCGCTGGATGCGGATGGCGTCCGTGACGCCGACGGGCTGGCCGCCGCCGGAGATGCAGCCGCCGGGGCACGCCATGACTTCGACGAAGTCGTAGTGGGCCTTGCCGGAGCGGACGTCGGCGATGAGGCGCTTGGCGTTGGCGAGGCCGTGCACGACAGCCACGTGGATTTCCCTGCCCGCCGCGGTCACGGTGGCTTCCTTGAGGGTGTTCATGCCGCGGACCGCCTTGAAGTCGACGGTGGCGAGCGGCTTGCCTTCGAGCTTTTCGACCGCATAGCGGAGCGCGGCTTCCATGACGCCGCCGGACGCGCCGAAGATGACGCCGCCGCCGGTGGCGAATCCCATGGGCATGTCGAACGCTTCGGGCTGGAGCTCATTGAGCTTGATGCCGAGCGAGTTGATCATACGCTGGACTTCGCTGGTGGTCACGACGATGTCGACTTCCTGCTTGCCGTCGACGTTGAACTTCGGCAGCTGCGCCTCGAATTTCTTCGCCGTGCAGGGCATGATGGAGACGACCACGAGGTCTTCGCGCTTGCAGCCGAGCTGCTCGGGCAGGATCTTCTTGGCGATGGAGCCGAACATGGCCTGCGGGGAACGGCAGCTGGAGATGTGCGGGATCATTTCGGGGAAGTAGATTTCAGCGAACTTGACCCAGGCGGGGCAGCAGCTGGTGAACATCGGGAGCGTGCCGCCGTTGGCGATGCGGTCGATGAGCTCGGTGGCTTCCTCGAAGATGGTCATGTCGGCGGAGAAGCTGGTGTCATAGACGTGCTTGAAGCCCATAAGCTTCAGGGCGGCGACGAGCTTGCCCGCCACGTTCTCGCCCGGCTTCGCGCCGAAGTATTCGCCCAGCGCCACGCGGACTGCCGGGGCGACCTGCACCACGACGGTCTTGGTGGGATCGTACAGGGCGTCCCACACGCGGTTGCGGTCCTGCTTTGGCACGATCGCGCCGGTGGGGCAGACGGCGGCGCACTGGCCGCAGTTCACGCATTCGACCGCGCCGAGGGACGCGCCGAAAGCAGGAGCCACGCGGGCGTTGGAGCCGCGGTTGGAGAAGTCGATCGCACCGATGCCCTGGATTTCGGAGCAGACGCGCACGCAGTCGCCGCAGAGCACGCACTTGTTCGGGTCGCGGACGAGCGACGGGGAGGAGAAGTCGATCGGGTCGTTCTTCTTCACGGATTTGTAGCGGATGTCCTGGACGCCGAGCTGGTAGGCGATGCGCTGCAGGGTGCAGTTCTCGTTGCGGGCGCAGGTGGGGCATTCGCGGCTGTGGTTCGCGAGCAGAAGCTCCACGCTGATCTTGCGCATGTCGCGGATTTCCTTGGTGTCCGTGTGGACGACCATGCCGGGCGCGGGGGCGGTGGAGCAGGACGCCATGATGCCCTTGCCCTCGACGAGGACGAGGCAGAGGCGGCATGCGCCGTAGATGCTCAGTTCGGAGTGGTAGCAGAAGGTCGGGATCTCGATTCCGGCCTTGCGGATGACTTCGAGGAGGTTGCGTTCGTTGGTGAACGTGACTTCGCGTCCGTTCACGGTAAGCGTTTTAACGTTATCGGCCATGATGAATGATCCTTATGGTTGTCAGATTCCCTTGACGGCGCCGAACTTGCACGCGGCCTTGCATGCGCCGCACTTGATGCACTTTTCGGGGTCGATGCTGTGCGCGTTCTTCACCGTTCCGGTGATCGCGCCGACGGGGCACTTGCGGGCGCAGGCGGTGCAGCCTTTGCACTTCGCCGGGTCGATCTCCGGACGCGCCAGGGCCTTGCATTCGCCGGTCGGGCAGATCTTGCGGAAGACGTGGTCCTCGTACTCCTTGCGGAAATAGCGGAGCGTGGAGAGGACCGGGTTCGGGGCGGTCTTGCCAAGGCCGCAGAGGGAGCCGAGCTGGACGGCTTTCGCGGTCTTCTCGAGGAGGTCGAGCGTTTCGGCGGTGGCACGGCCCTCGATGATGTCGTCGAGCAGCGCGAGCATCTGCTTCGTGCCTTCGCGGCACGGCACGCACTTGCCGCAGGATTCGTTCTGCGTGAACTGCATGAAGAACCGCGCGATGCGGACCATGCAGGTCTGCTTGTTCATGACCACGAGTCCGCCGGAGCCGACCATCGCGCCCGCGCTCTTCAGGGAGTCGAAGTCAAGCGGGAGGTCGAGGAGGTCGGGGACCAGGCAGCCGCCGGAGGGGCCGCCGATCTGGACGGACTTGAAGTCCTCGCCGGTCACCTTGCCGGTGTTGTCCGTCACGCCGCCGCCGATGTTGTAGACGATCTCGCGGAGGGTGGTGCCGAACGGGACTTCGATGAGGCCGGTGTTCGCGACGTGGCCGGTCAGGGCGAACGTCTTGGTGCCGGGTGAGTTCTGCGGACCGACGGAACGGTACTTCTCCGCGCCGTTGCGGATGATGTACGCCACGGAGGCGAGCGTTTCCACGTTATTGATGACGGTGGGCTTGCCGTAGAGGCCCTTCTGCGCCGGGAACGGCGGCTTCGGCATCGGCATGCCGCGCTTGCCTTCCACGGACGCGATCAGGGCGGTCTCTTCGCCGCAGACGAACGCGCCGGCGCCTTCCATCACGCGGATGGTGAAGCTGAAATCGGTGCCGAAGAGGTTCTTGCCGAGCAGGCCGTATTCCGTCGCGTCGGCGATGGCCTTGCGGATGCGTTCCACAGCCAGCGGATATTCGGCGCGCACGTACACGACGCCTTCGTCAGCGCCGATGGCGCGACCGGCGATCATCATGCCTTCGAGGACGGCATGCGGATTGCCTTCCATCACGGAGCGGTCCATGAACGCGCCGGGGTCGCCCTCATCGCCGTTGCAGATGACGTATTTCTTGTCGTTCTGGGATGCGAGCGTGAATTTCCACTTGAGGCCGGTCGGGAAACCGCCGCCGCCGCGACCGCGGAGTCCGGCGTCGATCATGGTCTGGCAGACCTGTTCCGGGGTCATCTCGGTGATGGCCTTGCGTGCGCCGACGTAGCCGTCGCGGGCGATGTATTCCTCGACGTCGTCGGGCTCGATCATGTAGTTTGCCAGCACGACGCGGGTCTGGCGGGCGTAGAACGCGATCTCGTCCTCATGGCGGCAGGCTTTGCCGCTGACGGGGTCGACGTAGACCAGGCGGTCGATAATCTCGCCGCCGATGAGCGTCACATGGACGATCTCGGCCGCGTCTTCGGGCTTCACGTGGCAGTAGAAGATGCCTTCGGGTTCGATGCGGAGGATCGGGCCCATCTGGCAGAATCCCTGGCAGCCGCTCTTGGAGAAGTAGGTGGCGCCTTCGTTCTTGGAGCAGTCGTGATGGTCGAGGACGACTTCGACGCGCTCTCCTGCCTTTTCGAGTTCGGCGCAGATGGCGTCGCGGACTTTCATGGACCCATTGGCGATGCAGCCTGTGCCGCCGCAGATGATGACGCGGCGTTTGAGCGGGGCGACGGCTTTCTTGTAATTCGCGGCGATCTGTTCCAGATCCGGCGTTTTGATTTCGGTGCTCATCGTATATGATTCCCTTCGTTACTTGTTTTCGGATTCCGCGGCGGCCTTTTCGGCGGCAGTGATCTCGTCGATGATCTTCTCGACCTGTTCCGGGGTGGCCTGGCCGTGGACTTCGCCGTCGACGACGATCACGGGGGCGAGGCCGCATGCGCCGAGGCAGTTCACGATCTCGACGGTGAAGAGCAGGTCGTCGGTCGTGCGCTTCTCGTCGCTGAGGCCGAGCTTCTTGTAGATGGCCTCAAGGAGTCCCATGGACTTCTTCACGTGGCAGGCGGTGCCGTCGCAGAGGCGGAAGATGTGTTTTCCCTTGGGGTTCAGGGAAAAGTGGGCGTAGAACGTCGCCACGCCGTACACATGCGCCACCGGCACGTCAAGGGACGTGGCCACGTAGCTGATGACGTCTTTCGAGAGGTACTTGTAAACTTCCTGCACCTCCTGAAGGATCGGGATGAGCCGGGATGGATCGTTCCCGTTCTTTTCGAGGATCTCGTTGACCGCCGCGAGGTGGTGCACCATCGCGCGCGTCTTTTCCAGGGTTTCCTGCATAGGTTTCTCCATGGGGTTGTTGTGAGGGGTTGGGTATTGCAATTTGGGATTATCAAACGTATTTGATGATGACTTTCTTCAGGTATTGGTTCTCCAGGGTCCGCGCCAGGCGCTGCACGATGTTGCGGCGCAGCTCCAGGTCGTGCGGCAGGTTCGGGTCCTGGTGCGCCTCGTTGATGCGCGTGCCGACCAGAAATGTGATCACGTCGTTGCGGAGCATGAGCCCGGTCAGGAGCCCGGCGGGATCGTTGTGGCGCACGCCGTCGACCGACTCCAGGTACGTCGCGGCTTTCGAGAGCGTGAAGATGCCTTCGGTCACGAGGTTCACGCCGTCCATGGTCGACATCGGGGGCATGTCCGGCGAAATGCTCGACAGGTCCATCTTCAGTTCGCGGCCGAGCTCGCGCGACACGATTTCCGCGCTGGTGCCGCCGCAGATCGCCTTGTCGCCCACGAAATTCTTCAGGAACGACGCGCATTCGGCGTCGCGTGCGGAATCGTAGGGCGGGCCGGTGAAAAGCAGCATCTCGCGCGGCTGCCGGAAATACAGCGCGGCGCAGGTCATGTCGTCCTTGTTGATGTTGTGCGGCTCCTTGCTGATCGCCTCGCCGACCACATGTTCCGCCACTTCGTAGGACGACACGTCGGGGCAGTTTGTCAGGTAGTCCACCAGATACTCGGAGACGCCGCTTTCGCGCCAGCCGAGCGGCAGGTTGTCCGAACCGATGGCGGCCTGCGTGATGCCGTCGGAGAAGAAGACGATGCGGTCCCACATGTCGACCTTGAAATGGTACACTTTCATGCTGCGGTTGTCGTATTTCGAGGGGTTCAGCTCCTCGTACGGCACAGGCACGACCTTGTCGTTGCGGAGCAGCACGAACGCGGGGTTGCCCATCTCGATGATGCGGACGTTGCCGTCCGGCCAGGCGTTCAGGATGGTGAACGTGGCGTAGCTGATCTTGCGGACCTGGCAGATCGGCAGGGCGTCCATCATGATCTCGGCGGCGTGCAGGATGCCGCGTGGGCCTGTGAGCTCGTTGGCGAACTTCAGCGCCATGGTCGCGGTCATCGATGCCAGGATGTTGGCTTTCACGCCGCTGCCGAGGCCGTCGGACAGCACGGCCACCACGCGCGAATCCTCCATGTTCTTGATGAACTTGAAAGCGTCGCCGCAGATGTCCTCGCCGTGCTTGCGGCACTGGCTGAATCCGAGGTCTACGAAAAAGGGTTCGCTCATGGTCGCGTCACACTGCCGTCATTTGTATTTTTTCTTGAAATCGTCTTCCGCGGGCGAATCCGCGTAGTTTTCCGCGATGGACCGCAGCAGGATCTCGGTGTCTGCCATGTGTTCGCCGAGCTTGCAGGCGATGTCCTGCACCGTGGCGAGGTTCTTCCTGATGACTTCGCGCGCCTGAGCGGCGATCTCCTCGCGGCGGAACTCCGTGCGGGTCACGTCGAACATCATCGCGCCGACGACCTGCCCGGGGTCGATGTTGAATATGTACAGGCTCAGGAGCCGTCCGTTCACATGGATGGTGTCGCGCGACAGCTCCTCCTTCGTGGTCAGGACTTCGCGGAAGAGGTCGGTGAAGCTGATGAACGTGTCGAGGGCGGCTCCTGCCATGCCGGGCACCACGCTCCAGACGTCCAGCGCGGATTCTCCGCAGAGTTCGGCGAAACGGTGGTTGGACTCGATGAGCGTGAGGCTCTGGTCCACGATCACGACCGCGGCGGGGATGCACCGCAGGATGGCGTTGGACTTCTTCTGCGCCAGCTTGCGCATGTAGGAGACGCACATATTCGGCTCTGCCTTGCCCGCGATCAGAGCTTTCGCGAAGTTGAGGCAGGTGTTATAGCCGCAGCCGCCGCAGTTCAGTTCGTCTTCCTTGTTTTTCTTGCCCACGCGGAGCAGCGCCTGGCGGATTTCGTGCAGGGAGACGTCTTCCTGCGGCGCGGGCGCTTTCTCGTAATCAAGCTCAAGCGGCACAGCCGGCTCGCGGTCGGCGACCGACTCCGGCACGTCCGCCATCCGCAGGATGCGGAGACGTTCCATCAGGCCGGGCGCGCCGTGTTCGGTGCCGGGGCCGTGGACGCAACCGCCCTGGCAGGCGAGCGTTTCCAGGAAAACAGGCTCGCGGACGTCGCGCGGATGAAGCCCCTCGAGCGCAAGGCGGAGGCTGTCAAGCCCGGTCACCGCGACGTATTTCACATGGGCGCAGTCGGGATGCAGCTTGATGGTGTCGTTCATGCCGCCCTCGATCGGGTACAGCGTGCCTTCGCGTGCGGATTCCGGCACGAAGACGTCGGCGTCGGTCGTCTCCACGCGCCACGGGTCGATCTGCATGTTCTTGAACCACTGGCGGAGCCGCGTGAAGAGCATGGCGAGCGAGATCAGATCACCGTGCCGGTCGGACTCATTTTTCTTCGCGATGCACGGCCCGATGAACACGACTTTCGCGTTTTCGCCGAATGCTTTCTTCAGGATTTTCGCGTGCGTCAGCGCGGGCGAGAGCACTTTCGTGATGCACGGCGCGAAGTCCGGCATGTATTTGCAGATGAAATCGTCGACGACCGGACAGGCGGACGATATCTTCAGTCCGTTTTTGAAATCTTTCAGCTCAAGCGCGAGCGCGTCCGAAACAGCCTGCGCGCCGACCGCGGTCTCGCCGACTCCGGCGAATCCGAGCTTCTTCAGCGCGGCGATCATGTTCTTCGCGGGGAGCCCCTTGAACTCGCTCACCCACGAGGGCGCCAGCGAAACATAGACGGGATCGGGGCCGAGGATGAGCTGGCGGGCGCGCGTCATGTCGTCGCGGATCTTCTTCGCATGAACTGGGCAGACCTCGACGCAGCCGCCGCACGCGATGCAGAGCTCGGGCATGACGGAGGCATGGCCCTCTTCGACCTTGATCGCCTTCACGGGGCAGCGGCGGACGCATTTGAAGCAGTCCTGGCACTCGGCGTCGGCGGTAAAAACCGGATATCCCTGGTTCATGTCATCACCCTCAGATATTATTTGTTCGCGAGGAATTCGCGGTTCAGAATGTCGATCAGAGCTTCCTTGCTCACGTGGCTGTAGGTCGTATCGTCGATGATGATGTTCGGTCCCTCGGAGCAGATCCCCGCGCAGCAGCGCCCGGAGAGCAGGACGTCCGCCTGCAGGTTGTTCGACTTCAGGAAATCCTCGATCACACGCAGGTTTTCCTCGTTTCCGCGGGCAAAGCAGCTGCTCCCCATACAAATGACGATCTTGCGTTTCATGAAAACGGCTCCAATTATGCAGTGTATTAATTGCAGACGGTCGTGAGAGGGACTCGAAAAGGCGTGTCGAAGAGCGGTGGCGCGCCGTGTTCGATATTTTTTTATCGAATATATAATTTACCCCATTTTCCCGTTTTTTCAAATCGCTTTTCGCAAATAACCTTAAAAAACTAACGATTTTTTCCGCCGCCGGGAAACCGTCTGTTCAATCTCATTCGCATACCGAATCATTCAGCCAACTCTCCCCCCTGCCCCGGTCCGAAAACAAACCACCGATTGACAGAGGGAAACGAAAGGCTTCAGAATCAGAACGGCAAATCGGGCTGGTCCGGGTCTTTCGGGGAAGCGGATGCGTTTTTGGTGCGGGACGATGTTGGCGGCTCCAGATGGACCACCACGTCGACGATGTTCAAATCGGAATCGACGAGCAGGTCGCGGACCTTATGGGAAAGGTCGTGCCCCTCGCGGACGGTCATGTTCGGATCGACGATGATGTGGATGTCCGCCCAGATCGCGCTGCCGGCGTTGCGGGTCCGGAGCGCATGCGCGCCGATGACGCCGGGGAGCGAAGATGCCAGACGGTATATCTTCGCCTGGTCCTCCTTGGAAACGCCCGCCTCGGAAAGTTCCAGCAGGGTGGGCTGGATGATCTTCCATGCGGCATGCAGGATAAACCCCGAAACGACGATGGCGCCGACAGGATCGACGAAATGAAGCTTCGGGAAGAAGTACGCGAGGGCGATGGCGAGGGCGGCGGGGATGGAGCTGATGGCGTCGCTCCGATGATGCCACGCGTTCGCCTCCATCGCCGTGGAGCGGACCTCGCGGGCTTTCGCACGGGTCCAGCGGAACAGGACTTCCTTCGAGACGATGGAAAATGCCGCGAAGACAAACGCAAATCCGGCGGGCCCGTGTTCCGTGCCATGGCGGAGCGTGCCGACAGCGTCCCATGCCAGCCCGAATGCCACGACCGCGAGCGCGATGCCGATGAACGCGGAGACCAGCGTCTCAATGCGCCCGTGCCCGTACGGATGCGAGTGGTCGGGCGGCGCGGACCAGTATTTCACGCCGAAGATGACGGCAAGGTCGGTCACGAGGTCGGAAAGGCTGTGCACGGCGTCGGCAAGCAGCGCCTGGCTGTAGAAAAAAATGCCGCCGGCCGCTTTGACCAGGACCAAAACGATGTTCAATATCATTCCCACGACCGTGACGAACTGCACGGTGCGGATCGTTTGCAGATTGTTTTTCATATCTCCGAAAATGTTCCAACCAGCCGCGCCCGAAGATGATCTCCGGGCGGCATCCGGCAGGCAGAAAAAAGACAGGAAGACTTATCCGCATCATGCCCGGAAACGAACTGAAGCGGGAAAAGACCGTCCTGCGCAAGAAAGTTGACGAAGCAGAAGTTTGAAACAGTACTATAACACGAAAAAGAAAAAAAGCAAGATAAGACGGAAAAAATGTCATTTTTCTCTTTATAGCGGCTTGTATTCCTGCTTTTTTGATGTAAGTTATGGTCAGGGAATTAAGGAATGCGGCTTCGCCGCGCTCATGAATACCGACGATCCCAGCAACAACGAGGAAACAATCATGACAGCCCGTCTTTCCATCACGACACAGAAGATCCGGAGCGTTTTTTCCAGCCTGCATGCCACCGTTATGTGTTTTGTTTTTCTGTTGCTGCTCTTTTTCGCCGCGGCGGGCCCGGCATCCGCGCAGGTCATCGTCCAGAACAAACCCGACTTCAACATCCTGATCATTTTCTCGGAGCAGACGCCGAGCGAGATCCGCACCGACCTGTCCGGGTCGTTCTTCGACGCGCTGGCGGCACGCGGCATCATGTTCGAAAGCGAGCTCATCGAGCTTGATTCCCTGCACGACCCGAACCAGACCAGCTGGGACGAGAAACTGAGCGTGAAGAAAGAGGAGATCACGTCCGGGAAATACGAACTCATCATCGCGTTCGGCGAACCGGCGTCCTACACGCTCCGAAACATCCTGCCGAGCGTCCCCGAGAAGACGTCCATCATCCTCTCCAACATGAAAACGTTCCCCGAGGAATGGCGTCAGGAACATCCGAACACGACCGCCGTGATCCGGAAAGCCGACCCGCGGACCAACATCAACTTCGGCCTTGCGCTCTATCCCGAACGGAAGCACGTCATCCTGCTGGCATCGCGGTATGCCTGGACCAACCGCCAGGACCTCACGCTCCGGAACGAATATGCCGGCAAATGCGACTTCAGCACGGTGTACATCAACGGCGATTCCGTCACGGAGCGGAACGCAGCGTTCGACAAGATCGCCGCCGCCCCGAAAGATTCCTTTATCGTCTCCTGCGACTGGGACATGTACCTGCCGAGCGTAGGCAGCCGTTCGACCATATGGTACCAGCTTCTTCAGGTGCGTGACGACCTCCCGATCATCGGACGCCGCCCGGTGACCCTGGACTACGCGATCGGCGGCTACATGTCGCCCCTCCAGTCCGTCGGCGAAGCCACGGCGACCATCACGGAGTACATTTCGAACGGCACGTGGAGCGCTTCCAGCATCGAACCGGTCGTCGTCGCCGAAAACTGCATAATCAACTACAAGAAAATCGGCGCCTGGGACCATGACGAAAGCGCCATCCCGGAAGACGCGGAGTGGATCAACATGCCGCAGACCTGGGCGCACGAGCACCAGGAACTCCTCACGACCCTGGCGATCCTCTTCACCGTCCTCTGCGCGTTCCTCCTCGGCGGACTCATTTATTTCTTCAAGTACCGCAGGGTCACGAACCGCTTCCTCGCCATCCACGGGCACATGCCGCTCCTCGTGGCGGTCTACTCGACTTCCGGCGAAGTCCTCTATTCCCACGTGCCGTTCAACGATCCCGACGCCTCGCAGGACCTCGACGACCTCCGCGTCGCCCTCACCAACACCATCCGTGTCGAAATGGCTGAAACTGCCATCTCCGGCAAGCCCATGACCATCAACCGCAAGCACGCGGACAAGAACTACACCGTGACGCTGACCAAGCTCGACAGGAAGATATTCAACCACGAGGCGGTCATGATCGTGGCGCAGGACACGACCGAAATGGCGGAACTCCGCGAAAAGGCATACAACCTCGCCACCAGGCTTCAGCTCACGCTCCGCGCCATCGGAGACGGCGTCATCGTCACCGACCGGCTCGGGTTCGTCACCATGGTCAACCATTCCGCCGAAAAGATGACGGGCTGCACGCAGGCCGAGGCCGAGGGACGCACCATCCAGGAGGTCTTCAACCTCACCACGCCCGACGGGTCCGCCACGCTCTCATCTCCCGTCGAAACCGCCATCCGCGAAAACCGCATCGTCACGGACAACGACCAGCTCGTCATCGTCTCCAAGGACGGCGTCAGGCGACGCATCTCCACGTCCACCTCGCCCATCCGGGGCACGAAGAACGCGCTCATCGGCGCCATCGTCGTCTTCCGCGACGTCACGGAGGAATACGACCGCCGCGAGGAACTCGACCGCAAGACGCACGCCCTCCAGACCGCCACGTCGCTCGCGAACCTCGGCTATTTCTACTACACCCCGGACTCCGACCTGTTCGAGGCCCCCTCGCCCGCTGACGCCGTCTGGCCGTTCGAGAACGGCAAACGCGTCCAGGCGGAGGACTGGATCCACAAGGACGACCTGCCGAACTACCTCGCGCAGAAGCGGGCGCTCTTCCACGGCAAGTCCGACACCCTCGAATGCGCGTTCCGCAGCGATTTCTTCGGCGAACCGCGCCATTTCCGCATCCTCGCCGTGAAAGACAAGTCCGCGCGCCGGAAGCATCCGCGTTTCTTCTTCATGCTCCAGGACATCACCAAGGTCCGCAACCTGGAGACCGAAGCCGCAAACGCCACGATCCTCCTCGGAAAGCTGTTCGATCTCCTGCCCTGCACCGCCACGGTCCGCGACTACAGCACCGGCGGCACGCTGATCATGGCGAACCAGAAGTATTGCAACGCGATGAACATCCCTGTGGAAAAGGCAATCGGCACGTCCTACGACGAACTCTTCAAAACCGAAACCGCGAAGGATTTCAAGGACATCGACGAGGAAGCGCTCCGGAACGAGGGGCAGATCGTCACGCACGTGCTGAAAGCGCCCGGCGAGCACGGCGAGGTCATGGTGCAGATATCCCACGTGGCGTTCACGTCCGCCGACGGCAGGACGCTCGTCTTCGGCAGCGGCACCGACGTCACTGAGCTGAACAACGCCATCAAGACCGCCGAATCCGCCGCCAAGGCGAAGAGCCTCTTCCTCGCCACTATGAGCCACGAGATCCGTACGCCGCTCAACGCCATCCTCGGATTCAGCCAGCTGCTTCAGGACGAGTCCCTCCCACCCGCCGAAGCAGGCGAATACCTCCGCAGCATCCATTACGCCGGAAACGCCCTGCTCTCCCTCATCAACGACATCCTCGACCTCTCCAAGCTCGATGCGGACCAGATGATCATCCAGCCCGAGCCGACCGACCTCCGCGAGCTGCTGTTCGAGCTCGAGGCAGTCTTCACAGCCAAGGCGAAGACGCAGGGGATCGAGCTCAGCACATCCATCCCGGACGATCTCCCGACGCTCAACCTCGACGAACGCCGCCTCCGCCAGGTCCTCCTCAACATCATCGGCAACGCGGTCAAGTTCACGAAAGAGGGCGGCGTCTCCGTCTCCCTTTCGTTCTTCAAGCTTGACGCCAGCCGCGCCGCGGTCACCATCCGCATCGCGGACACGGGCTGCGGCATCTCGAAGGAATCCCTCTCGAAGATCTTCGATCCGTTCGTGCAGGATAAGACGTCCTACCGCGGCATCCGCACGGAGAACGGCACCGGCCTTGGGCTTTCCATCGCGAAACGCCTCATCGACTGCATGAAAGGCTCCCTCACCGTGGAAAGCACGCTCGGCAAGGGCAGCGTGTTCACCATCCTGCTCCCGGACATCGAAATCTGCAAGGACACCGGAAAGAAGCAGGAATTGCAGAGCATCGGCGGCGGCCTGGACCTCTCGAAGAAGATTCTCGTCGTCGACGACGTCGCGCTGAACGTGAAAGTCCTCTGCGCCATGCTCCGCAAGCTGGGATTCGATCCGGTCAGCGCCTCCTCCGGGGCGCAGGCGCTCGAACTCCTGAAGACGGTGACGCCCGACATCGCACTGCTCGACCTCTGGATGCCCGAAATGAACGGCATGGAGCTCGCAGCCGCCATCCGGGCGGACTCCAGGCTGAAGGACATCAAGATCGTCGCCGTCACCGCCGACACGGAGAACTCCACGAACTTCGACGTGAGCCTGTTCAACGCAGTCATCATGAAGCCCGTCACACAGGAGTCGCTTGTCAAAGTCATCGGATGATCCCTCCCCGTCCGGTCCCCGCACCGGATTTCAATTTGACTTTCTCTGATTCCGTGGTATAGTATTGAGTAGAAACCCAAAACCAACCCCCAACAGAAAGGAGTGATTTATGAAAGCCTTTTTCGCCCTTTGCTGCTTTTTATCCGCCGCTTTCCTCTGTCCCGGCCTCGCCGCGGGGGAATGGCACACCGATCTTGAAAAAGCCCAGGCCGAGTCGCTGAGGACCGGCCGGCCCATCTACATCCTGTTCACGAACTCGGAAAATGCCGCGTGCATCAACATCACCCGCACCATCTTCAACCAGAAAAAATTCCAGGACTACGCCGACAAGAAGCTCGTGCTCATGAAAGCCGACTTCCCGACCACCGTGCATCTCCAGGCGAAACACATCGCGGAACAGAACGCGAAGCTTCGTGCCAAGTACGGCATCTCGGTCTTCCCCTCCTCGCTCCTGCTGGATGCGAACGGCAAAGTCTTCGTCAACTTCGTCGAGAAAGACGGAAGCCCGGAGAAACACCGCAGGAAGATCAACGAGATCATGGATTTCGACCCGCCGAAACGCTACACGGAATACCTCGACGGCTTCGTGAAGAAGTACACGCCGCCGGAACCCGAAGTCAAAAAGGCCGTGGCGAAAGCCGATGACAAGGCTCCTGCGAAAAAGCCTGCGAAAAAGCCCGCGAAAAAACCTGCCGAGACTTCAAAAGTCGAAGAAGAGACCGCGACCATCCCCGATGAAAACGCCGGCAGCCCGCTGATCCCGCTCGACCCCGAGGGAAATTTCCAGGACTGGCTGAAAGCCAGCCTCGGAGAAGAAGCTGTCGAGGCGGAGAAAGAAGCTGAAGAGGCAAGAGAAACCGTGGAGAAAGAAAAGGAAGCCGAGGAGGCGAAGGATGCCGCCGAGGCGAAGGAAGCTGCCGCAGAGGCGAAAGATGCCGCCGAAGAGGCGAAGAAAGACGCCGAAGAGGCAAAGGACGCCGAAGCGAAATAAGCGTCCGGTCCACACGATCCGGCTGACACGATCCCGTACCGTTTCCACGGTGCGGGATTTTTTCTGCCCTGAACGCCTGTCTGCCGCGCAAATGAGAACCGCCTCCGATTCCAGTGTCCGGAACCGGAGGCGGCAGAGTAATATCTTTTTGACAGAGGGGACCGCGGCTTACGCCAGCGGGACCAGTTCCACGAAGAAGACGTCGTTCTGCTTCATGTCAAGCCCGAGCTGGAATTCCTCGCCTTTCATGATGGAGACCTGCGCCTTGTACATCGGGCGGAGCTGGGAAACGCGCGCCAGGCGTGCGATCTCCTCGCGGCTGATGTCCGTCTTCGCGCCATCCTCCTCCAGCCAGGCGGAATACGCGTCGCCAGACTGATAGCCGATGCGCGTCACGCGCAGGTCGTATTCGCCGGGCTTGAGTCCGGTGATGGTGAAGAGGGCGTGCCCCTTGTCTTTCGCCGGATGCGGATCGAAGAAAGTGTCCTGGTTGCTGACCTTGCCGCCTTTCGTCGGGTGGGAGAGGTCCCAGAAAAGCGCCTGCACGCCGCCCTTGCCGTCCTTGCAGACGTAGGACGACGCGTCGCTGGAAACCAGCTCCGTGGGACCGAGCGCCGCCAGGCACTGGTACGCGCGGTAGGCGGCTTTCGGGATGCCCTGGAACGTGATGAGCCCGAATCCGCCGTGGAACGGACGCGGAGCGGGGCCGCATTCCTCGAAAATGTCCGTGAACGTCCACAGGCTCATGCACGCCATTTTTTCCGTGTTGCGGAGCTGTTCCAGGATGAACGGCGCGGCGAAGTAGGAATCGTGCACCGGGTCGACCGGGGACGGCGACGCATGCCACTCCGTGATATAGACCGGGACGTCGCAGCGGAGGTTCTTGCGGATGTCCTCCAGCTTCTTGTTGAAGCAGTCTGCCACGTGCCGGAGATTCTTCATGAGGTAAATGTAATCGCCGCCGAAACGGTCGATCTTCGGCAGCGCCGGGTTCTCCGGGTCGAATCCGTACTGGTGGAACGAGATGAAATCCAGCGGCAGGTGGTTCTTGCGGCAGTAATGCACGAGCGGGGCGATGAAGTCAAGCCCGGCGCCGGAGGGACCGCCGACCTGGTACGCCTTGTTCACGGACTTGACGGCGCGCGCAGTGTGCTTGTAAAGTTCCAGATAGGCGTCGAGCATGGTCGTCTTCTTGCCGGGGTCCCAGAAAACGTCCAGGTCCGGTTCGTTCCACACCTCGAAACGCCACGTCTTCACCTCGTCTTCGCCGTAGCGCTCCGTCCAGTGGTGCACGGTCGCGCGCACGAGGTCCGCCCAGCGTTCGTGCTTCTTCGGCGGTGTCACGTTGGCTTTCCACCAGAAGATCGTGGTCTTGCCGGAGGCGAGCTTTTCGGGCATGAAGCTGAGTTCGACGAACGGCTTGACGCCGATGGAGAGCAGGAAATCGAACACGTCGTCGATGTACATGAAGTTGTACACCGGATTGCCGTCCTTGTCCTCATTGTATACGCGCATTTCGTCATGGAACAGGCCGTGGGCGCGCAGGAACCTGAATCCGAGTTCCTTTTTGCATTTCGCCAGCTGCTTGCGCCAGGAATCACGCAGGCCCTCGCCGATGCGGCCCGCGCCGACGCAGTCGCGCCACACGTCGGACCGTTCGCCCTTCACGGCGTTGAAATCGGCTTCGATGACGCGTTCCGGGGCAGTCTCGCCCGGGAAGACTTCGGGAACGGCGGCCTTGACGGCTTTCTTCGCGGCTTTTTTCGCGGCGGGAACGGCAGCGGATTTCGCAGCCACGGCGGAGGACTTCTTTTTCGTACTCATGGGAAACGTTTCTCCTGTTGATTCGTCCCCGGAAGCGCGGCGCGGTCCCGGAGCGTTGTTTTATGATGAAAATAATCTTTCAGCATCAAATAAGATAGCACGTTCCGGGTGTTTTCCAATATACTTTTTGCAAGAATCCATGTTTTCTTTGAACAAAATGCCGGAAGATGCCGGAATCCGCCGGGATGCGGACGGAAAAAACGGCACGGGCTGCGAAAACCCGTGCCGTGCGGAAGCGGAAACAGATTGTTTCGTATCGCGGTGGAACTCAGAAGCCATCCAGGAGGGACTTCCCGCCGTTGCGTTCGGAGGCTTTTTCCGCCGCCTCCGTTGCGTTGAGGGATTCGGGGCCGCGGATGCCTTCGTCGAGCGGTTCGTCGAGCAGCGGGTCTCTCGGGTCGCGCATGTCCTCCAGGAACTGGATGTCGCGGATCTCCTCGTAGTCGACGTCCTTGCGCGCCTCGCGTCCGCCGACGACTTTCACGATGCCGGTATCGGGGTCGAGCACCAGGCGGGGCGCCCTGTCGACTTTCATCAGGATCTGGCGGTTTTCCAGGTTGCCGTCGGTGTTGTACTGGTAGTAGGCATAGACCTTGGTGCTGGCGGGCAGCAGGACGCTGAGGCGGGAAAGGAAGTCTATCTCGCACTTCGGGCGGAGGTCGGCGCCGAGGTCGTAGCCGATATGGCGCAGCATATAGACATTGTCCTTGTCCTCAAGCGTCAGGCAGTAGATGCTGGACTTGCCCGTGAAATAGCTCACGATCTTGTATTCGCGCGTCTTGATCATCCGGTGCGTCTCCTCCTTCGTGCCGTCCTCGTTGACTTTCTCCTCGGGGGCGTCGTCGAGCAGCGGCAGGCCGACCGTGCGCGACCAGATCACGTTGCCGCGCACGATGTTGAAATGCGCCTCCTTGGACTGGTAGGCGGTCGGCATCTGCGGATGGCGGAGCACGGCTTTCACGCTGTAGCGCCCGGTGGAGCGCAGGTCGTAGTGCTTGCTGAGGTTGAACATGTAAGTCTTCTCTCCGCCGGGCGGCAGGATCACGCCGGTCATATCGGGGAGCGGCGCATCCTTCGGCGAGCGCACGAAGCTCGGCTCATTGCGGTCGGAGCGGCGGATTTCAAATTCAAGCGACCCTTTCAGGCCAAGGCTTTCACCGAACGCCAGCGGATGCGCGGACAAATTGCGCATCGCCACGCGCACGAAAACGGATTCGTACTGGAGATAGTTGACCTGGACAGGCTTGACGACGATCGCCACCTGCGCGCGGACGCACATCGGAAGCAAAAACAAAACGAAAACTGCCGCAAAGGCCCGGCGAAGTTTGAAAAACATGGTTCAGCTCCTTTTTGGAAGAAGTTTGAAAGCCGCCCCGGCAAACGCCGCGGGATCGACCGCATCGTGACAACGTGAGTCTTTACAGTAGCGCAAAAAACAGCGAATGCAAGCGATTTCGGGAACAAACACGCATTTTTTTTCGCAGTACGGCCCCGTCAAGGCGGGATCCGTCGGCCCGAACACGGCTGCCACCGGTACGCCGAGCGCCGCCGCAATGTGCATCGGCCCGCTGTCGTTGCAAACCATCAGCGACGACAGGCGGATGGTCTCCAGAAGTTCGCCCACGCCGGTCCTGCCGCAGACCGAGGCGACGGGGAGCTCGCGCGTTTTCACAAGGATGGCTTCGGCGTCGGCGACTTCGTCATTCGTTCCGGCAAGCAGGAAACTCAACCCCGGATCGAGCTTGGCAAGCGAGGCGATCACGGCGGCGAAGAAATCCGCCGGCCATTTCTTCGTGGCCCAGCGGGCGCCGGGCGCGACGACGGCGAAACGGTCCGGCATGGCACCGCCGAATGCCCCGGCGACGGTTTCCCGGGCGCGCGCCGCGTTGCGTTCGTTCACGGGGAGGTCCAGGCTGAAGTCCAGGTCGTCTCTGCCGAGGAAATCCGCCATCATCGCGTTGTTGACTTCCACGGCATGGCGCGGCTGCTCGCGCCCTTTCAGAAGCCGCGTGTAGAATCCGGTTGCGGCGCGTTCCCGCGGAATGGCAGGACCTGCCCGCAGAGCGCATCCCGTCAGCCGCCCGATGAGGGCGCTCCGCATCAGCCCCTGCAAGTCGATCACGGCGTCGTACGGATCGCGCCGGAGGTCGGCGCGCAGCTGAAGGATCGCCGGCAGGCAATGAAGCGGATGGCGGACCCTGCGGTCATGGAACGGGATCACGCGGCGGACGCATGGGAGATAGGCGGGAAGTTCGGCGAAAGCGGGCTTCACGATCCAGTCGACCGCGGCATCGGGCTGCGCCTTGGACAAAGCCGAAACAGCCGGCATCGCGTGCAGGATGTCGCCAAGGCTGCTCGGTTTCACAATCAGATAACGCATGGAAAGTGCACCTGCCGCGAATGCGGACGGTTTCCGGGTGTTCGGTTACAGGCCGTGCTCCAGCCTCGTGGCCAGGCACTCGGGCAGGCCGGCGGCGCGGATCTTCTCCTGCGTCCCGGCGATATCGTAGGGCAGACGGTACCGCGTCAGCGTGCGCTGGTCGGAATCGTACACGGCGAACGACGCACGGGGATCGCGGTTGCGCGGCTGTCCCACGCTGCCGACGTTGATCAGGTACTTGCAACCGGGCTGAATGGGCAGCACGATCTCGTCCGCCTCGTCGGAACGGAACAGCATGCCCTCCTCGTCGGGCTTGACAGCCCAGAGCTTCAGCTCGTCGACCGGGAGTTCCCCGGGCCGCGCGAGCATCTTCTTGCAATAGGCGATCGGCACGTGGGAGTGCCCGCAGAAACATATCTGCGTATATTGGTAGGAGAAATTGTCCATCGCCTGATGGACGTCGAAGATGTAGCCCCATTCCGACGGGCTGTCAAGAGAAGCATGGACTGCGGTGAACGGCGTCCCGCGCACCTGCATCTTGTAAGGCAGGGAGGCGAGGAAAGCATGCTCCTCGTCCGAAAGCGTGTTCTGGGTCCAGAGCACGGCGTTTTTCGCATGAGGGTTGAATCCCGCCATCACGGTGTCGCCGTTGGACGCGTACTCGTCGTGGTTGCCCTTGACGAACGCCGCGACCGGCAGGGAGCGCATGATCTCCAGGCATTCGTGCGGGCTGGCGTTGTAGCCGACGATGTCGCCGAGGGAAAGATAGGAGTCCACCGCAAGCTCGCGGCAGCGGGCAAGCACGGTCTCCAGCGCTTCGAGATTGGCGTGGATGTCGCTCAGGATCGCATATTTCATCGCATGTCTGTTTCCGGAAAGATTCGTGGATCGGGAGAAAAGGTTTTCATGAATATACTACACTTCGGACGGATTTTAAAGAGCAAAATGGCGAAAAAACCGATTTTTTCTTTAATTATTCCATATTCCCGCACTTTTCGACTTGAAAAATCGGCAATCATGCCGTATTTTTAGCTGTATTCATTTTTCTCCCCACCAAAAGAGGTCTTAACGTGCTTGACAGTGATTATGTGTTGGAACTGCTTCAGGAGAACGGGTTCGTCTCCAAGGAGCAGGTAGATGAAGGCTGGAAGAAAGTCGCCGAATCGGACGGCGACCTGGACATCCTCGACGCCCTGAAGTCCCTGCGTTACGTCGACGAACAGGAAATCACAAATATGCTCGCCCAGCAATACGGGCTGGAGACGATCGACCTTTCCACGTTCGTCATCCCGGACGAGGTCCTTCAGGAGCTCCCGGCGGAAACGGCGAAGCAATACCAGGTCGTCCCCGTCATGCTCCATGACGACATCCTGACCGTCGCCATGTCCGACCCGACCGACATGGAGACCATCGACTCCCTGCGCTACCTGCTGAAACGCGACGTGGAAGCGGTCATCGCCCCCGCGAAGCAGATCCAGAAGATCCTGGAGTCCAGCTACGGCGGACTCGAGGGCACCGTGGACTCCTACGTTGGCAGCGTCGACACCTCCAAGCTCGAAGTCGTCCAGACGGACGAGGACGAAAACGCGAAAGAGGCTGCGAAGGCCGCCAACACCGAGGATGACGCCCCGATCATCAAGCTCGTCTCTCTCCTCATCTACAACGCGTTCAAGCTCCGCGCATCCGATATTCACCTGGAGCCCATGGAGAAGAAGTTCCGCATCCGGTACCGCATCGACGGCGCCCTGCGCGAAATGGAGAGCCCGCCGAAATACCTCCAGACGAACATCATCAGCCGTATCAAGATCATGTCCAAGATGGACATTTCGGAAAAGCGAGTCCCCCAGGACGGACGCATCCAGATCGAAGTTTCCGGCGTCGGGCTCGACCTCCGTGTTTCCACCATCCCCACCACTCATGGCGAATCCATCGTCATGCGTATCCTCGACAAGTCCAGCATCCAGCTCGACATCCCGAAGCTCGGCTTCTACACCGACGACCAGGAGAAGATCGACCGCATCATCTCCATGCCTGACGGCATCTTCCTGGTCACGGGGCCGACCGGTTCCGGCAAGACCACCAGCCTTTACGCGTTCCTGAACACCATCAACAAGCCGAACCGCAAGATCATCACCGTGGAGGACCCTGTCGAATACCAGCTCAGCGGCATCAATCAGGTGCAGGTGAACCCGATCGTCCAGATGACGTTCTCCAACGCGCTTCGCGCCATGCTCCGCCAGGCGCCGAACATCATCATGGTCGGTGAAATCCGCGACTTGGAAACCGCCGACATCGCCATCAACGCATCCCTCACGGGCCACTTGGTCTTCAGCACGCTCCACACGAACGACGCCCCGAGCTCCGTCACACGACTCATCGATATGGGCGTGAAGCCGTTCCTCGTGGCTTCGTCCGTCCGCGCCATCATGGCGCAACGACTCGTCCGCCGCGTCTGCAAGAACTGCATGGAACCCTACAAGCCCTCCCCCGACGAAATCCGTCTCCTCCACCTCGACAAGGAATACCTCGACTCCGCCAACCTCGTCCACGGACGCGGCTGTCCGGCGTGCGGCGGCACCGGGTACAAGGGCCGTATGGGAATTTACGAGATCTTCCTCATCACGGAAGACATGCAGTATCTCATTTACAATAAGGAAAGCTCCGACAAGCTCCGCGCCGCCGCCCGCCAGAGCGGCATGAGAACCCTGCGCGAAGACGGTCTCCGCAAGGCTGCCGCCGGCACCACCACCGTCTCGGAAGTCCTCGCGGTCACCGTCGGCGACGAAGAGTAACGCAATCAACCCCACGGATCACATATCATGCTTGACTCTGAAAATCAAACACTGAAAGACATCCTCCTCAGCGCGAACGCATGTTCCGAACAGAACATGAAAGAGGCGGAAGAGGAATACGAACGCACGGGAAAACCGCTCCAGCAGATTCTGGTCGACTTCCAGATCCTGACCGAAAACGAGATCCTGAACTACATCGCGGAAAGCCTCGGCACCACCGTCGTCGACCTCTCCATGATCGAGGTCCCGAAAGAGGTCATCGACCTCCTCGAAGCGGACAATGTCCGCATGCTCGGCGTCGTCCCGATCGAGGCGGACGAAAGCAGCGTGACGATCGCCGTCCGCAATCCGCTGAACTACCAGATCGCCGATGAAATGCGGTTCGTGCTGGGCAAGGACGTGCTGATCGTCCTGGCGGAAGAGAAGCAGATCGACAGTTTCATCGACAAGTATTATCCCGTCGACATCAACGGCGTGAACGACCTCCTCTCCGAAATGGACGCCGCCGAAGGATCCGACTACGCCTACGCCAACGCCGAGGAAGACGCGAACAAGGCCCCGATCATCAAGTTCGTGGACGCCGTGCTCTACCAGGCCATCCGCGACAAGGCGTCCGACATCCATTTCGAGCCGTTCGAGCACGAATTCAAGATCCGGTACCGCATCGACGGCGCCCTGTACGAGATGTCCCCGCCGCCCCGCAGCCTCGCCATCCCCGTCATCAGCCGTGTGAAGATCCTTTCCGGACTGAACATCTCCGAACGCCGCAAGCCTCAGGACGGCCGTATCCAGCTGAAGATCGCCGGCCGCCCCATCGACCTGCGTGTGTCCACGCTCCCGACCTCCCACGGCGAATCCGTGGTGCTCCGCGTGCTCGACCGCTCCGTCGTCAACCTCGACCTCGACGTCCTCGGCATCAATGAAGATACGCTCAAGAGGATCCGCGAGATCATCGCCATGCCGAACGGCATCTTCATCATCACCGGCCCGACCGGCTCCGGCAAGACGACCACGCTGTACTCCGCGCTGAAAGAGATCAACAAGGTCGAGGACAAAATCCTCACGGCGGAGGACCCTGTCGAATACGACCTCGAGGGCATCGTCCAGCTCCCGATCAACGATGCGATCGGCATGACGTTCGGACGTGCGCTCCGTGCTTTCCTCCGTCAGGACCCCGACATCATCATGCTCGGTGAAACGCGCGATATCGAAACCGCGGAAATGGCGGTCCAGGCATCCCTCACGGGACACCTGGTCTTCACCACGCTCCACACCAACGACGCAGCCGGCGCCGTGACCCGTCTGATCGATATGGGCGTGCAGCCTTTCCTCATCACGGCATCGCTGATCGCCATCCTCGGCCAGCGCCTTCTCCGCCGCATCTGCCCGCACTGCCGCACGGCGTTCGTCCCGACCGAAGACGACCTGAAGCTCCTCGGCCTCCAACGGAAAGACATCGGCGAAAACAAGTTCTACTACGGGAAAGGCTGCTCCGTCTGCAACAACACCGGGTACAAGGGCCGAAAGGCCATCACCGAACTGCTTTGCATGAGCAGCAAGATTTCGTCGCTGATCCTGGATTCCGCGCCCGCCGTCGTCATCCGCGACAAAGCGCGCGAACTCGGCATGACGACCATGCGCGAGGACGGCATCCGCGCCATCCTGAACGGCGAAACCACAATGGAAGAAGTTCTCAAATACACCTAATACAGCATAAAGGGCCCTCAACATGGTCGAAATGGATGAATTACTGGATCTCGTCGTCACAGAAGGATGCAGCGACCTGCACCTCGAAGTCGGCGTCGCACCCGTGATCCGCCTCCACGGTGAAATGACCCAGCTCGATCTCCCGGTGCTTACGCCGGAGGATACGGAAGCGCTGGTCAAATCGATCGCCTCCCCGCGCCACCTCCAGCAGCTCGCTGAAGACGGCGGCTCCGACTTCGGTTTCGCGTTCGGCGACCGTGCACGCTTCCGCGTCAGCGCTTTCAAGCAGAAAGGCTGCGTCGGCGCCGTGCTCCGCCAGATCCCGAACGAAATGATGCCGCTCGACAAGATCGGCCTCCCGCCGAGCATCAAGGACCTGCTCTACCGTCCCCGCGGCATGATCCTCGTGACCGGCCCGACCGGTTCCGGCAAATCCACCACCCTCGCCTCGATGATCAACGTCATCAACGAGGAGCGCGCCGTGCACATCATCACGGTCGAGGACCCCATCGAATTCTACCACCACCACAAGAAGAGCGTGGTGATCCAGCGTGAAGTCGGCGCGGACGTCCCGAGCTTCTCCGAAGCCCTCCGCCGCGCCCTCCGTCAGGACCCCGACATCATCCTCGTCGGCGAATTGCGCGACCTGGTCACCATCGAAGCCGCCGTCACCGCCGCGGAAACCGGACACCTGGTGTTCGGCACCCTGCACACCACCGGCGCGGCGCCCACCGTCGACCGTATCGTCGACGCGTTCCCGACCAACCAGCAGCCTCAGATCCGCACCCAGCTCGCCGCCGGTCTCGTCGGCGTCATCTCCCAGGTGCTTCTCCCGCGCATCGACAAGCCCGGACGCGTCGCCGCGTTCGAGATCATGATCACCACGCCCTCCATCCAGGCCCTCATCCGCGACGGCAAGACGTTCCGCATCACGTCGGACATCCAGACCGGCGCGAAGTACGGCATGAACACGCTTGACTCGCACCTCGTCGACCTCTACAAGAAAGGCATGGTCTCCTACGGCGAAGTCATCACGAAGGCGCAGGACCCCGAAGGCATCGTCCAGACCCTCGCGGGCACCAACATCTGACCCAGGTTTTCGTTTCATCATTCACATAATTCGGAGTTCACAAAATGCCCATCTTCCAATACACCGCGATGGACGCATCCGGCAAGGAACAGAAAGGACAGCACGAAGCCGCAAGCGAAGAAGCTGTCGCATCGTTCCTGAAAGAACAGGGGATGTTCCCCACCTCCATCAAGCCGCTTGCCAAGGCTGCCAAAGCCAAGAAAGAAAAGGCCAAGGGCCCCTCGGCGGGAAAAGGACTGAACATCAACCTCGGCCCGGTCATCATCAAGGGCAAGGACCTGACCGTCTTCACCCGCCAGCTCGCCATCCTGCTCGACGCCGGCCTCCCGCTGATCCGCTCGCTCAAGACGCTCGAACGTCAGGCGAAAAACCCGTCCGTGAAAACGGTCCTCGGCAAGGTCGCCACTTCCGTCGAGGGCGGCTCCACGTTCTCCGAAGCCCTCGCCCAGCACCCGAAATCGTTCGACAAGCTCTACCTGAACATGATCCGCGCAGGCGAGGCCGCAGGTAAGCTCGAACTGATCCTGACCCGTCTGGCAGGCTTCCGTGAAAAGGCCGCCAAGATCGCCGGCAAGGTGAAGTCCGCCATGGTCTACCCTGCCATCGTGCTCTCCATCGCCATCGGCATCACCATCTTCCTCATGATCTTCATCGTCCCGAAATTCCAGGTCATGTTCACGGAAATGCTCGACGGCGCACAGCTCCCCGGCATCACGCGCTTCGTCATGGGCATCAGTACCTGGCTGCAGAACAACATCGTCGTCGCCATCGTCATCGTGGTCGTGCTCGTGTTCGCCCTGAAGTTCGCGCTGAAGACGGAGAAGGGAAAGTTCATTTTCGACAAAGCCATCTACACCGCACCCATCATCGGCCTGCTCATCTCCCGCAACGCCATCTCCAAGTTCTCCCGTACGCTCGGTACCCTCATGGGCTCCGGCGTCCCCGTCCTGAACGCACTCCAGATCGTCCGCGACACCGCAGGCAACGAGCTTGTCTCGAGAGCGGTCCAGCAGGTCCACGACGCCGTGAAGGAAGGCGAACCGATGGCACCGCCGCTTTCCGCCACGAAGATCTTCCCCGACATGGTCATCAGTATGATCGAGGTCGGTGAGGAAACAGGCAAGCTCCCCGACATGCTGGAAAAGATCGCCGACACCTACGACGAGGAAGTCGACAACGCGGTCAGCGCCCTGACATCCATGATCGAACCGTTGATGATCGTCTTCCTGGCAGTCATCGTCGGCGGTATCGTTATCGCCCTGTTCGCCCCGCTGATCACCATCATCCAGACCCTCGGCGGCGGCTGATCCGCCTCACCTCAGGTCCCGCTCCGGCGGGACCTTTTTTCTTTTCCGGAGGTGCGCACAGATGCGCTGCTTTTTGAACATCGGAAACACACACACGCAGATCATGGCATGCGTCGACGGACGCCGCAGCTCGCGGACGGTCGCCACGGACGACTTTTCGCCGGAAATGATTCCGGACGGCGTGAAACTCATCGCCGCAGCGTGCGTCGTCGAAAGGCTGTTCCCGGTCCTGGCGGACCTCGGCGCACATCTGGCGACGCCCGAGGCCGCGTCAAAGTTCGTGGACTTTTCCGCAGTCGATGCGTCGACGCTCGGACAGGACCGCATCGCGAATGCCGTTTATTTGGCAGCGGAGGCCCCTCTCCCCGCGGTTTCCATTGATTTCGGCACCTGCATCACCGCGGAGGTCGTCGACGATCAGAGGCGCTTCCTCGGCGGCGCGATCTTCCCCGGACGCACCCTCACGCGCCACGCCCTCAATCTCTACACCTCGAAACTGCCCCTCGTCGACCTCGCGGACGAGTTGCCCCCCTGCCCCGGAGCAAACACCGTCGACGCCATCCGGGCGGGCACGGACGCGGCAGCTGTCGATGCCGTGGGGGGATTCCTCGCCCGTCTGGAAAAGCGTCTCGGATGCCGCCCCACGGTCTACGCGTGCGGAGGCGACCGCACATTTTTCCTGCGCGCGCCGGAACTCACCGGCATGATGGACGGCGGAGACGATTTCACGTTGCGCGGGGTCGAGCGGATCTTCCGCTGAAGGCGTTTTATGAGGATCAAGATCTGCGGCATCCGTAACGAAAACGACTTGCGTGCGGCGCTCTCCGCCTCGCCTGACGCGGTCGGGTTTCTGGTCGGGCAGGTCCATCCCTCGCCCGACTTCATCCTCGCATGCACGGCGCGGCGCCTCGCCCGGTCCCTGCCTCCGTTCGTCCAGCCGTGGCTGGTGACGCATTATGCCAAGAAAGAAGAAGTCCTCGACCTCGCGGAGGCGTCCGCGATCTGCAACATCCAGCTTCACGGCGACTCCTCGCCCGAGGAGGTCTCCGCCATCCGCGACGCCCTGCCCCCCTGCGCCAAGCTGGTTGTGGCGGTCCATCCCGAGCCGCAGGATTCCTTTTCCGAATACTCCGACTTCCTCCCGTTCATCGATGCCTTTCTGATCGATTCGCTCAACCCGAAGACAGGACAGGTCGGCGGAACCGGCCTCGTCGGCAACTGGACGCGCGCCGCCCGTTTCGTGCAGGAATCGCCTGTCCCGGTCATCCTCGCCGGCGGACTCAATCCCGCCAACGTCTCGCGCGCGATTACACGTGTCCGCCCATATGCAGTGGACGTGAACACGGGCGTGAAAGACCCCGCGGACCGTTCGGAAAGCGCCCCCCTCTGCCGTGCGTTCGCTGACGCCGCCCGCCGGGCGGATCGCCTGGCATAGGGCAAACGCAACGCGCACGCACGCACACGTCCCTCATCGCAGTTGCGCGCCGCCGCTGCGGCAATGCCTCCTCAAAGGATCTTCTGGTAATACTCGATGCTGAGCCAGCGGCCGAATTTCCTGCCCGCCTCGCGGACGGTCCCGGCATGGACATAGCCGCACTTCCGGTGCAGTTCGATGCTCGGCAGGTTCTCCGAATCGATCACGCCGACGAGCGTATGGATGCCCCGGACACGGCATTCGTCCTCCAGGCGTGCCAGAAGCGCCATTCCAACACCCTGCCGCCGTGCGGACGGCATGACGTAAAGGGAATGCTCCGCCGAGTGCAGATAGCCTTGGTAATGCCGGTAACTGCCGCAGGACGCAAACCCGAGAAACGCGCCGTCATCGGATTCCGCCGCCAAAATCGGGTAGTTCGCCTCGGCGTGAACGTCGAAATATTCCCGCATGAACGATTCCGGGTGCGGCTCGCAGTCGTACACCCAGGTCGTATGCAGCACGGCGTCGTTCAGCAATTCCAGCATGAACGCCGCATGCCGCTCGAAGACAGCCGGCACGATTCTCATGCGGCGCACCTCAATTCCCGGTCAGGGCGGGCAGGACGCCCACCTGCCGCCAGACGAAAGCGCGGCGGTCCAGCTCTTCGCCGTTGTCCCAGAAGACCGGGCAAATGCCGTTCTCGCTCGATTTCCGCACGATGGAACGGAAATAATCGATGCGGCTGTTGCGGTCCTTGTTCCGCAGCAGGCAGCCGTACTCGCCGAGGATGACGGGAATGCCCTTGTCCAGGAACGTCTCTTTCATCTTCGCGAAATTCCGGTCCATAGCGGCGCGTTCCTCGTCCGTGCCCCAGCTGTAGTTGTAGCCCCAGCTCGTGCCGGGCGTGGCGATGGCGAACTGCGGCGGGAGGTAGTAGTGGATGGAGGCGATGCAGCGGGCGTCGCCGTCCGGGATGGTCATGTAGCCGCAGGTCTTGTCGAGGTCGGCGCCGATCCCGGGCAGCAGCAGCCAGCGTTTCCGGTTCGCCCCGCCCGAGGCGCGCACAAGCTTCACGAACTCGCCGTTGATGCGGTTCACGAGGGCGGCGTTCTCCTCGATGGGCAGGTTCGCGAAATCGATCTCGTTCATCGACTCGAACAGGAGATGGTCGGTGCGCTCGCGGAACCTGGCGGCGATCTGGCGCCAGGCAGCGCGGAACTGCGTCATGGTCCCCTCGTAATCTCCCGACGCCTTTTCCAGCCATGATTTCTCGTGGTGCAGGTTGATGATCACATACAGCTTTTCCGCCAGAGCCCAGTCCACGACCTCTTCGACGCGGTCCATCCACGCCGGATCGACCGTGTATTCCGGGGCGTCCCCCATGTGCGGGCCCCAGGTCACGGGGATGCGGATCGTGTCGAATCCCTGCTCCTTGATGAACATGATCAGCTTGCGGGTGGTGCGCGGATTGCCCCACGAGGTCTCCGTTTCCAGGCCGCCGCGCCTGCCGCCGATGTTCGGCCAGGCGTCGAATGTGTTGCCGAGGTTCCAGCCCAGCCCCATCCCGGACACGAACGCCTGTCCCTCGGACATCTTCCCGTCCTGTGAGGAAACGCAAGCCGCAAGAAGTGCGGACAGACAGCAGACGAAGAGAATGAAAGCGTGGATTCCTGCGGACACAGAATGGGCTCGGGACATGGGAGACCGCCTTTCCAATGTGCAAATAATGTAAAACGGGGTGAACGGGGAAACTATTATGCCAAAATATAGCATGCTTCATCCACGATTGCAAACAGGAAAAAGGATGACGCTTTTTTCGGGAAAGAAAAAAACGAAAAAAACATGCGGGAAGCAACTTTTCAATTGACTTTTCGGAAAAACGATGTATTTTATAATTATGGATTCACAAAAGGCGAATCCGCACATTTTTGCACACAACAGTTTCCCGGGAGTTCCGATTTATGAAACGACATGTTTCTTTTGCAGCCCTTTTGTTCGGCCTCTGCTGCGCCGTTCTCTGCCTCTGTTCCTGCACGAAACAGAGTCGGGCCAGAAGGACCGTCAGTTCGGAAACGCTGCGCCAGATGCAGAAGACCCAGTCGGAACTTGCGACATGCGTCGAAAGGTGCAAATCCGCAGCCGAGGACTCCAAGGACAGGGAAATCCTCCTCGCCCTCGCAAATTCCCAGCAGGTCCTGGCGGACCGTCATGCCACGATCATCCGCATCCTCCTGAAAAAGAACGATCTCGACAGGATCTCCACGGTCTCCTATCCCATCGAAATGGACCCCCGCACGCTGCTCCTTGCCCCGGTGGATGAATACAAGGAGATCCTTGACAAGGCGGACCCGGAAAAGACGCTCCGGGAAGTCCTGATCGCCCTTGAAGTCACGAACAAGGTCCTGGAATCCGACAAGTCCATCCTGAATCTGATCGATCCCGATTCCCTGATGCCGTTCGACGGGAATTTCTACCTCTGCCCCGTCTGCGGACACCTCTCCACGGAAGAACCTGAGGGAAGCTGCCCCATCTGCCAGTCCGACATGAGCAGGATCATCGCACTGAAGGACGGCGAGATACCGCCTCAGAACAAGGAATCGTTCGTCATCGTTTCGGAGTGATCTCCCGGTCTTTCCCGTTTTCATCCGCGCCGGATTTTCCGGCGCTTTCTTTTTTTTCAGGCGGGGAGCTTTTGCCGCACGGGGGCGTGGTCTTCGGGGGCAAGCAGCCTGGTGTGGTACAGGATGGAACCGCCGATCACCAGCCCGGGGATCAGAAACGGTATTGCCTCAAGAATAAACGCCATGACGCCGAATCCGAGCACGGCGGGCCGGTTCTTCGCGACCTGCCTTTTCAGCACGCCGACCTTGAAGCCCTGCCGGATGGCGCTGTCGTGGAGATACGATCTCCCGCTGACTGCGCTGCAGTATAGGTAATAGACGGCTGGGCCGGCATAGGGGATCAGGAAGAGGATCAGGAGCGGCAGTTTCAGCAGGTTCGACACGACCGTCAGCCAGATAAAACCGGAAGTCAGGCGGAGGACGTGGCCGTACGTCTGGACAGCGCCGGGATGCTCCGGGTATGCCTCCTTCTCGAACGCGTCCACCAGGATGTCGAACAGCATGTTGCCGAACATCTCGTAAAGGGAGCCGATGAAGACGAGCAGAAGCAGCGGGATAACGACCCACAGGAAAAGCGACAGGCACCAGTCCATGGCAGACTGAAGCCAGGAAAGCCATTCGGGTAAGGAAATCCCGTCCACCCATCCCCGGAGCCCCGGGGCGGCCCAGAAGATGACCGCGGCGAGGATCCCGGCATAGAGAACCAGCACGCAGAGCAGCGGCGGCACGGCATACGGCCAGAGCCGCGGACGGGTGAAGAAGACACGCATCCCGCGGAACGCGCAGTCCGCGCCGAAAGTAAACTCATTCCACGTTTTTTTGTTCACGCCGGGATCCCGTCCGAATCGTTCCGCCCGGCGGTCATTTGCCGTCGGCGAAGCTCGTCCAGAGGTGTTCTTCCTCGTTCTGGCGTTGCGGCGTCGCGGCCTCCATGCGGAGCATCCGCGCCAGGTTGTGCGCCAGCGTGCGCATGGTCTGGAGCCCCTCGGCGTCCTTGCGCACGTCGTCCGGCGTGAACCCGTGGACGGAGTTCCAGTACTGCGAGGAGACGACCGGCATCTGGTTGATCGTGAAATACTTGTTCAGACGGTCGAACGACGCGCTCGCGCCGCCGCGGCGGCAGCTGACGACGGCCGCGCCCGGCTTGAACTTCAGCAGCGAACCGGCGGAAAAGAACAGGCGGTCCAGCAGCGCGCACAGGGCGCCGTTCGGACCGGCATAGTACACGGGCGACCCGATCACCAGCGCGTCGGCGCGTTTGACGGCTTCGACGAGCACGGGGAGCGCATCGTCCTGGAACGCGCATTCGCCCCGCTCGCCGCAGGTCCCGCAGGCGACGCAGCCGCGGACGGGCTTTTTGCCGAGCTGGAAGATTTCCGAGGTGATGCCTTCTTCCTTGAGCGTGGCGGCGATCTCGGAGAGCGCGGTGAAAGTGCAGCCTTCGGCGTTCGGGCTGCCGTTGAGCAGGAGGACATGCATGGGTCGTGTTCCTTTCAGGGTGGTGCGTTTGAGGAGAAAAGGAAGAAAAAGGCGGGCCGAAAGAACGCTCGGTCCGCCATGTGGGTCAGATGGTGCAGGCTTATTTCGCGGAGACCTTTTCGATCCAGGCGTCAAGCGCGGATCCGGCGTTCTTGGCGTCCGTGCCCTTGAACGCGAAAACTTCGTCGAAGAAGCTGATCTCCGGAACGGCGGCCTTGGCGTCCCTCAGATAGGTAAACGTGGCGGGATTGCCCTGTCCGTGCGTGCAGAAAAGCGCGACTTTCTTGCCTTTCAGGTCATAGGACTGGAGGAACGTGCGGACCGGCGGCGCGTAGGTGGAGAACCAGATCGGCGTGCCGACGTAGATCGGATCGTACTGCGCGATATCGATGTCCATTTCCTTTATGGCAGGGGCTTTCGGCTGGGCCAGGTCGCGCTGGCCGAGCTGCATGACGCTGCCGAAGTCGTTCGGATACGGGGTGACCATTTCGATCAGCTTGATGTCCGCGCCGGTCTTCTCCTGGAGCATTTCGGCAACGACCTTGGTGTTGTGCGTTTCGGACCAGGTCCAGTACACCACCAGCGGTTTCGTCTTCGCGGCGGCTTTCGCCGTGGCGTCGTCGGAGCAGGAATTCCCGTCGCAGTTGCATCCGAAGAATGCGGCGGCGGACAGGAATGCGGATGCGGCAAGCATCAAAGTGTGTTTCAGGTTCATAAGAGTATCTCCTCTGATTTGGTTGTGACTATTTCTGATAACTATATCACCGATTCCGCGCTTTTCAAGCGGCGGACTGGAAAAAAAGCGGATTCATGCTCCGGATCAAAGTCCCTGCGCGGAAATCCGTTCCGTCTGTTCCGCCTCCAGCGCGTGAGGATACAGCCGGTCGCAGAAAACGTCGAAGACTGTTTCGGATGCGGTCATCTCCGGCGTGGATGAAAGCTTTTTCACCGGATACAGTTTGCCGTTGCGGCTGACCTGCAGGCGCTTCGTCTCGGGATTCCACGAAACGCCGACTTTCACCCATTTCCCGTCAGGGAAAAACGCTTCGCTCCCCGCGCGATTGATCGCATAGGATTCGCCCTCGACGGTGAAGATCACGGGATGCTCCGGCGAAACGGCGAGGTCGAACTCGTCCCACACGGAGATCACCGGGACGATTGCCGCCGGAGCCGCTTCAAAACGGATGTTCGCCGAGAACGCGAAGCCCGTCCCGTCGGCGAAGTTCCACCACTGCTCGGGACGCCACGGAGCGCCTTTCATGCGGTGGAACGGCGCGGGCGGTTCGGCGGCGGACGTCTCGAACACCTCGGAGACTTCCTGCGCGGCAGGTTCGGCGGGCTGTTCCGCGGCGGGCTGTTCCTGCGCTGCCGGTTCCGCGGCGGCATTATCTTTCGCCTTGGCGAAGAACCCGGCGGCGGAAAGGAACGTCACGAAGATCAGCACGGGCGAGATGAAGCGGATGAACACGGACCAGGAGATGATCGGAAGGCGCGTGCGGTTGAACTTCTGAAGCTTGCTGAGCCCGCGCAGGTCGGCGCCGGTGCGGTAGAGTTCGCGCGCCGCCCCGTTGGTGCCCCAGACCCAACCGGCGTAGAACGCAGCGGCGAGGCCGTTCAGGAGCAGGATCCAGTTGCTGGCGACGTAGTCGACCAGGTCGAACAGGCTGCCTTTCACGCCGCCGAACAGCTTCTCCAGCAGCCAGTGCAGGCCGGACAGCCCCGACCAGTCGTTCACGCTGAACGAGATCACGCAGCCGAACGCGGTGATCAGCACGGTGGAAAGCACGACGGATACCCGGCGGGAAAGATTGAGGTTCTGCATGAAGCTGGACACGACCGCCTCCTGGAGACTGAGCCCGCTGGTCAGCGCGGCGATCGCCAGAAGCAGGAAGAACAGGCCGTTCCACAGCCATCCGAGGCCGCCGGGGATGGACTCGAACGTGATCGGCAGGGTGTTGAACACGAGCGCGGGCCCCTGCGCCGGATTGCCGCCCTGGGCGAACAGCGCCGGGAAGATGGCGAGTCCGGCGAGCATGGCGATGACCGTGTCGAAGAAAATGATCCAGAGTGAGGCTTTCAGAATGTTGCGCTGCTTGCTCAGGTAGCTTCCGTAGGTGATGAGGATTGCCATGCCGAGGCTCAGCGAGTAGAACGCGTGCCCGAGGGCGTCCATGATGCTGGAGCCGTTGATCTTGCTGAAGTCCGGCTTCAGGAAGAACGCCACGCCCCTGGACGCGCCGGGGAGCGTCACGCTGCGGACCACCAGAACCAGCACGAGCACGAACAGCAGCGGCATCATGATCTTCGAGACCTGTTCGATGCCTTTCTTCACGCCGAACCAGCAGATCGTCGCCGAGGCGACCATGAAAGCCACCGCCATGCCGGAGGAGAGCCAGCCGTTGGACGACACGCTGCCGAGATACGCGCCCGCTTCTTCCGGCGAAGCGAAAACGAGCTCATGCGCGAACGATTTCCAGGCGTACAGGAAGATCCAGCCGCCGATGATCGCGTAGTAGGAGAGGATCAGCCCCGCCACCAGCGTGCAGGAGAACCCCGCCGCCGACCAGCCGTAATGGTAGATCAGGATGCTCAGGACCACCAGCAGCACTGCCATGCCGTAGTTGCCGGACGCCCCGAGCGCGGCGGCGAGACCGAGCCCGAATCCGCATGCCACTTTCGGCAGGCGCGGCGACCGGATGGCGAAATGCTGGAACGCCTTGATCGGGTCGCCCTGCGAGGCGCGCCCGATGGCGAGTTCCGCCAGCATCACGGGCAGGCCGACCAGCGCGATGCAGAGGAGATAGACCAGCACGAACGCGCCGCCGCCGTTTTCACCCGTGATATAGGGGAAACGCCAGACGTTGCCGAGTCCGATGGCGGAACCGACCGCCGCCATGATGAAACCGAAAGAACTGCCCCAATGTTCGTGTTTAACGCCGTCAGCCATGACTGTCCTGTCCTTTGCCTGCCGTAAAAGTTGTGCCGGCTCCTCAGAGCTGGATGTTGTCGATCAGGCGGGTGGTGCCGAACTTCGCCGCCACCGCGATCGTGAACGATTTGCCGGATTCGAGCTTGGCCGCGGGCAGCATCGTGTCCGAATCGGTCAGCTCGACGTATTCCACCGCGCCGCCCGCCGCCGTGATCTCCGCGCGGATGTCGGCGATCAGCTTTTCAGCCGTCACGCCGGGCTGGGCGGCAAATGTCTTCTGCGCGCGGAAGAGGCTGTGCGAGATCGCCAGCGCGCGGCGGTGTTCATCCTCGGAGAGGTACTTGTTCCGCGAGCTCAAGGCGAGCCCGTCCGCCTCGCGGACGATGGGCGCGGTGATGATCCTGATCGGGAAGTTCAGGTCGCGGACCATGCGGCGGATGATCGCCGCCTGCTGGGCGTCTTTCTGCCCGAACACCGCCACATCGGGCAGCGCGGCGTTGAAGAGCTTGGAGACGACCGTGGTCACGCCCTCGAAATGGATCGGGCGGGACTTCCCGCAGAGGTTTTTGGAAATGGTGTTCTCGTAGACGTGGCAGGTCAGCGGCTGGGGGTACATGTCCTCGACGCCGGGCGCGAAGATCACGTCCACGTTCCGCGCCTCGCACAGCGCGCGGTCCCGCTCGAAATCGCGCGGATACTTCGCGAAATCCTCGTTCGGCCCGAACTGGATCGGGTTCACGAAGATCGAGATGACCACCGCGTCAGCGCCGTTCGCGCGGGCGGCGTCGATGAGCGAGAGATGTCCGTCATGCAGGAATCCCATCGTGGGCACGAGCCCGACGGTCTTGCCGGCCTTGTGCGCGTCGCGGGACCACTGCTGAAGCTCGGGAATCGAATGAATGATCTGTGTCATGGGCGTTGCTCCTCGTTTTCCTGTCACTGTGCCGCGTTGCGGGCGATGCGGGCGGCCACGGCGCGTTCATAGGCGTCGAGGTCGTCAATGCGAATCTGCGCCACGCCGGAAGCCATGGCGGCCTCGGCGACCATGCGTGCCACGCGGGGCACGACGCGGGGATCGAAGGGCTTCGGGATCACGAACGACGCCTTCAGCGGGATCTCTCCCTCGAAGATGCCTTTCGCGGCTTCTTCCGGATACGCGGCGGAAAGCAGCCGCCGGATGTCTTCCGGCATCGGTTCCGCCACGATGTCGGCGAGCGCGCGGGACGCCGCCAGCTTCATCGCCTCGTTGATGTCCGACGCGCGTGTGTCGAGCGCGCCGCGGAAGATGCCCGGGAACCCTAGCACGTTGTTCACCTGGTTGCTGTAGTCGGACCGGCCCGTGCCGGCGACCGCCGCGCCCGCGGCAAGCGCCTCGTCCGGGAAGATCTCTGGCGTGGGATTCGCCATCGCGAACACGACCGCGCCGGGCGCCATCGTGCGGACCATGTCCCCGGTCAGGGCTTTCGGCACGGAGACGCCGACGAAGACGTCAGCGCCCTTGATCGCGTCGGCGAGCGTGCGGGCGTCCGTGTGGGCGGCAAACCGCTGCTTCTGCGGGTTCAGGTCGGTGCGGCCGTCGTGGATCACGCCCTTGGAATCGCAGAGGATGAACTTGGAACGGTCGGCTCCGGCGGAAACGTAGTACTCGGCGCAGGCGATTCCGGCGGCCCCTGCCCCGTTCATCACGAAGCGGCAGTCGCCGATCTTCTTGCCGACCACGCGCAGGGCATTCAGGATGCCGGCGAGCGAGATGATCGCGGTGCCGTGCTGGTCGTCATGGAAGACCGGTATCTTCATGGCTTTCTTCAGCGCGGGCTCGATGGCAAAGCACGCCGGCGCGCCGATGTCTTCCAGGTTGATGCCGCCGAACGAGGGTTCCAGGCGGGCGACCGTCTCGATGACCTTGTCCGGGTCGGTGCGGCCGTCGTCCTTGAAGACGCCGCCGATGCAGAGCGCCACGGCGTCAATGTCGGCGAAGCGCTTGAAGAGGACGGATTTGCCCTCCATCACGGGGAGCCCCGCCTCGGGTCCGATGTTGCCGAGTCCGAGCACCGCCGTGCCGTCGCTGACCACCGCCACGGTGTTGCCGCGTCCGGTGTAGTCCCAGATTTTCTCCGGGTGGTCGTGAATCTCCGTGCAGGGGACGGCGACGCCGGGGGTATACGCCAGGGACAGGTCATCCTGCGTGGTACAGGGCTTCGAGGGGAGGATTTTCAGTTTGCCGGGCTGCGGGTTCGCGTGGTATGCCAGGCTGCGGGATGCGAGATCGTTCGACATGGTATGTTCTCCGGAAATGGTTAGTTGTTCAGGTTCGGACCGGGATGCCGCGTGCGGCAAGGTACTTTTTCGCGTCGCCCACGGTATACGTCCCGAAATGGAAGATGCTGGCGGCGAGCACGGCGTCGGCGCGCCCCTTTTCGATGACTTCGGCGAGGTCGTCCAGGTCGCCCGCGCCGCCGGATGCGATCACCGGCACGGGAACGGCGCCCGCGACCGCCGCGGTAAGCTCGCAGTCATAACCGTCCTTCGTCCCGTCGGTGTCCATGCTCGTGAGCAGGATCTCGCCGGCGCCGAGCTCGACGCCGCGGACCGCCCATTCGAGGGCGTCGATCCCGGTCGGACGGCGTCCGCCGTGAGTGAAGACTTCCCAGCGGTTTTCGCCGGGGACGCGCCGGGCGTCGATCGCCAGCACGATGCACTGTGCGCCGAAACGATCGGAACCCGCTCTGATGAGGTCGGGATTCAGCACCGCAGCCGTGTTCAGGGAGACTTTGTCCGCGCCGGATTTCAGCATCAGGCGGATGTCGTCCGCGGTGCGGATGCCGCCGCCGACGGTCAGCGGGATGAACACCTGGTCGGCGGTCTTCGCGATCACGTCGACCACGCTGGCGCGCGCGTCGCTGCTGGCGGTGATGTCCAGAAAAACGAGTTCGTCCGCGCCCTGCCGGTTGTATTCCACGGCTGCGGAAACAGGGTCGCCGGCATCCACCAGGCCCACGAAATGCACCCCTTTCACGACTCGTCCGTTGTTCACGTCCAGGCAGGGTATGATACGTTTGGCAAGCATCTTCGCGGGACTCCTTCGTGCAGTTGCAAAAAAACGGCGGAAAAACTATATTCTATTTAATATACATGAAAACAGCCCGTTTTCAAGGAGATTTCAGGCTGTTTCCGGCGTTTTCCGCGTTTTCGCGCCGCTCCAGCCGCCACGCGCTCAAAAACTACGCCGTCCGGACGCGATTCCGGGCGGCGCATATGAATTCAGAATGGGGAAAAGGGATTCCTCGGTTCAGTTCTGCGGAGTACGGCGGGGAGGACGGTTCCCCTTGTTTCCGCCGCCATGGTGTCCGCCGTCATCCGGACGCTGCTGGCGCGGCGGACGGTTCTGACCCTGCTGGGGCGGACGGTTCTGCTGGCGGGGTTCACCCGCGGGACGCTGGGGGCGTTCGCCCTGCTTCCGGGGCTGTTGTCCGTGCTGTCTGGGCTGGGCGTCGCCGCCCTGTCCCTGCTGCTGGGGACGCGGCTGTCTGGGCGCGGACGCGCCGGCGGATCCGGTCTGGGGTTCGCCCACGTCTTCTCCGGCGGGAGCGGCTTTCTGTTGCGCTGGATCGCCCTGCCCTCCGGCGCGGACCTTGTACTTGTCGAGGTACACGACCGAGACTTCGGAAGCGTGGCAGATCACCGTGTGCGTGGAGTCGTCCAGCTGGACCGTGACTTTCTGCGTCAGGAGATTGCGGTCGACGATGCGTCCGCGCCCCTCCTTGCATTCGCAGAGTTCGCCGCGGCGCGGCATGGTCTTCTCCAGTTCCAGATAGCCCTCGTGCTCGTATTTCAGGCAGCATTTCAGCCTGCCGCAGATGCCGGAGATGGTGGACGGCGTGAGAGAGAGGTCCTGCTCCTTTGCCATCTTCACGTTGATCGAGGCGAAATCTTTCAGAAACTGGCAGCAGCAGAGCGGGCGTCCGCAGTTGGCGATGCCGCCGAGGATCGCGGTCTCGTCGCGCACGCCGATCTGGCGCAGTTCGATATGCGTGTTGAACTCCTGCGAAAGCTGTTTCACCAGCTCGCGGAAATCCACGCGCCCCTCCGCGCTGAACTGGATCGTAATGAGCTTGCCGTCGTAGGAATAATGCGCGTTGATGAGCTTCATGGGCAGTCCGAGGCGCGCCACGTACTGGCCGGTGATGCGCAGCGCGGTCTTCGCGCGCATGTGGTTCTCATGCGCCTTGCCCTGGTCCACCACGGTGGCTTTGCGCAAAATGGCGTAAATCTCGTTCTTCCTGGCGGAGAAAATGGTCCCGCCCGATTCCCGTTCGTCCTCGACGGGCGGAGGCGGGGCGGGCACGGCGTCAGGCGGTGGCGCGTCGAACTGCTTGACGATCTGCCCGTAGTCCAGATAGAAATCCTTTCGGATCACACAGAAATCGCCGACGTGAAGCCCGAGCGAGGCGTCGCACTTGGCATTGTATCCCGAACCGTTGTCCAGCTGTATCCCGTAAACAATATCCATACGGTATCCGATCTGTTTGCGCCGCGACCCCGCACCGGAAGCCCGTGAACAACGGGCCGCGTGCGGAATCAGGCGATGGTTTCAAGCCCGTGGCGCAGCGTCACCAGCTGGTGACCAGTTTCTTTTTCTTTGCCAGATCCGTGAGGTTGGTGCCGTCTTTCGGATAGACGCCGTAAGAATAGACTGCCACGGAGGCTCGGAGATCGCCGCTGCGTCCGGTGCCGCTGTTGACCGCGCCGATGACATCGACGCTCTTGTCGATCTTGCCGTCGAAATTGTAGTCGAGCACGACCCTGTATTCCCTGCCCCACGGGTCCAGGATGCCCTTGGTCTCATCGTAGCCCACGCCGACTTCGTAGAAGATCATTTTCTTGGAATTGTCGCCGGTAAGGGCTTTGCAGAGCCCCTTGTAGTCGGTCACGGTAGCGTCGTTGCCGCTGCCGGACGAGGGCCAGCAGGAAAATTCCGACTCGTACAGCACGATGGCGGCTTTCAGGGACTGGCATTCGGTGCTGGCCTTGGACTTGCGGGCGTTGTTGCGGACGGTGCCGAGCGCGGGGAACATGAGGCCGGCGAGAATGGCGATGATGGCGATCACGACGAGCAGCTCGATCAATGTAAATCTTTTGCTGGAAGATGTCTTCATGGTATCTGTTCCTTTATGAAAGGGGTTTGGTTCGGTTATTTATTCGCTTTCGGGTTCTTGAAGTTCGCGATGTCGTCGCCGAGCCCGGGTTCTTTCTTCGTGGCGCTGGAGGCGTCGCCGACAGCTTTGTCGCGGCCGACGGAGTACACGTCGTAGGAACCGGTGTTGTATATGCCGGGAGAACGGTAGCGGATCGCGCTTCCCCAGGCATCGCGCACCTTGTCGGCATTGCCGCTCTCTGCGGCGATGGACCGGCACGTCTCGTACGCTTCGCCGAGGAATTCGGGGTCCAGGTCGATGGAATGGAAATCCCCGCCGCCCTCGTTGTAGGCGCTGCTGCCGTTCGGATAATAGTAGCCTTTCTTCGCCTTGTAGTTCTCGTTCGCGGTGCGGATGATCTCCAGGATCGTCTGCGTCTTCGTCTCGTCGGCGCGGCGGTAGGCGACCTGCGTGACCTTGATCGAGATGGCGGCGAGCAGGGCGATCACGATGACCACGCAGAGAAGTTCGATCAATGTAAAGGGGCGTTTGAAGCGTTTCATGGCGTTCTCCCGATAGCTGTTGTTTTTTTCCTTTACGTACTATATCACGCAAACCGGCGGAATACAACCGGATTATTATGAAATATCACCAAAAAAGTTACGGTTTTCCGTCGCGTCCGCGTTCATTCCGGCGCGGGACCGGATGAACAGGACAGGATCTCCTGTTTCAGCGCCTCGAACGCTTCCTCCTGCGGCAGGTTCATGAACGGCACGCCCTTTCGGAAAAGCACCACGTTGCCGTTTCTCGAACCGGCAATGCCGAGCTCGGCATCCTTCGCCTCGCCGGGTCCGTTCACCACGCAGCCCATGACGGCGATCTTCTTCAGCCCGATGCGGCATCCCGAGGCTTTCAGGGAGGCGACGAACTCCTCCACGCGTCCCGCCATTCCGATCAGGTCGTATTCCGTGCGGGCGCAGGTGGGGCACGACACGATCTCCGGGCAAGCGTCCCGCAGGCCGCAGACTTCCAGCAGGACGATCGCGGCTTTCACTTCCTCGCGGGGCGGAGCGGTCAGGCTCACGCGGATGGTGTCGCCGATGCCGTCCAGCAGCAATGCACCGATCCCCGCCGCGCTTTTCAGGATGCCGCGGTACGTGGTCCCCGCCTCGGTTACGCCGAGATGCAGCGGGTACGGCGAACGCGCCGCGAACATGCGGTAAGCAGCCGCCATGACCGGCACGCTGCTGGCTTTCAGGGAAACCTTGATGTCGTGGAAATCGCAGGTCTCCAGAATGCGGACCTGCTCCTCGACAGCGGTGCAGAGCGACTCCGCCATCGCCACGTCATGGTCGCCGCAGGCGGCGAGCTTCGACTCGAACAGCCCTTTCGGCAGGCTGCCGGTATTCGCGCCGACCCGGATCGGGATCCCGGCGTTTCCCGCGGCTTCCGCCACGGCACGGACACGGTCCGCGCCGCCGATGTTGCCGGGGTTGATGCGCACGCCGTGGACGCCCGCGCGGATGGACTCCAGCGCCAGTCGCCAGTCGAAATGGATGTCGGCGATGACGGGGATGGGGGACTCCGCGACGATGCGGCGCATGGCAGCGGCGGACTCCTGGTCCGGCACGGCGCAGCGGATGATGTCGCAACCGAGCGCGGCGAGTTCGCGAATCTGCGCTAGCGTGGCGTCCGCGTCCGAGGTGCGCGTATTGGTCATGGACTGCACGGAAACCGGAGCGCCGCCGCCGATGGCGATGCGCCCGACGTGCACCCGGTTACTCGCCCGCCGCTTCATTTGCGGTCTCCGAGTCAGTCGATACAGGCGTTTCCGGGGTCGTTTCCGGGGTCGTTTCCGTTCCGGCGGACGCTTCAGGCGTTTCCTCCGGGGACGCTTCCGTTCCGGCGGACGTGTTCTCCGCCGCATCGCCCGTTTCGCCGGCGGCCCGGTGTATCTTGAGCTCCAGCGAGTGCGTCCATTCCTGAGGGAGCATCTTCTTCACGTCGAAGATCGAGACGATCACCATGAACGAGATCAGGACGAACATGAAGAAATAGGTGACGGGCTGGACCAGCTTCACCGGGATCGGACGGCGGATGATGATCTCAATCAGCGCGATCATGATGTGGCCGCCATCCAGGACAGGGATCGGAAGCAGGTTGAAGAGGCCGAGCGAGAAGCTGATGACCACGACCAGGTACAGGCCGCGCATGAACGACCCCTGGAACGTCATGATCATGTAGCGGCCGATGCCGAGCGGGCCGGAGAGGTTCTGGACGCCGATGGTGGTATAGCCGGTTTCCTTGCCGACCTTGCTCTGGATCGTGTGTCCGAGGCTCCGCAGGGTGCGTTCGGTCATTTTCAGGACGTTGCAGAACTGCTTGAACGGCGACGGATGCTCGATGCGGTAGAAGCTCACGCCGATCTCGTGCGGCACCACGATGCGGGGCGTGAGCGACAGATCCAGCGTCTCGTCGCCTCGCTTCACGGTCAGGGCGATCTCCTTTTCGCCGTTGGCGGAGACGAGCTCGGAGAACCGCGCGGGGTCGTCCTTGAGCGACTGGCCGTTGAACGCCGTGATCACGTCGCCGGGACGCAGGACGTCCGCCGCGGGCATCCCGGGAATGGTCTCCTGCACCTCGCAACGGGAATTCGCAGTCGAGAAGTAAATGCCGACCTGCGGACGCGGCTCGACGCCGGAAATGGCGGTGGGCGTGACCGGGATGTCGATGAGCTTGTCGTCGCGCGCCACGGTCAGCGTGAGCGTTTTTCCGTTGGAGAAGTTGATGCGGGAGATCAGGTCGTCCGAACCGTAGACCGGCTCGCCGTCGACGGCGGCCACCAGGTCCTCCGGCTGGATCCCGGCTTTTTTGGCGGCGGAACCGGGAAGCGGGAAGACGTAGACGCGCATTTCGGGCTGGAAGAACGGCAGGGTGACGTTTTCGCCGGGCATGAGCCGGTCGTTGACCGCCGGGGTGTAGACGATCTCGGACGTCTCGCCGTTCCGCACGATCTCCAGCGTGATCTGCTTCACGTTGTCATCGTTCAGCATGATCTTCTGCATGAAGTCGTTCCAGCTCAGGTCGAACGAATTGCCGTTCAGTTTCACGATACGGTCGCCCTCGCGCAGTCCGGCGCGGTATTCGGGACAGTCCTCGGGCACATAGCGCACGGTGAACTCCGTGTAGCGGTCCGTGTCCGGCTGCGGCAGGCCGACGATCCAGATGACCGTGCCGAGCAGGAGCCCGAAAATGATGTTGAAGAACGGCCCCGCGAACGCGGTCACGATGCGCTTCCACGGTTCGGCGTGCGGGAGCAGGTTGCCTTCGCTGTCGCGGATCTCGTCGCTGGTGGAGTCGATCTGCGGGAGGTCGACGTAGCCGCCGCACGGGATGCAGCCGATGCGGTAGTCCACGCCGTTGATCTTCTTGCCCCAGATTTTCTTGAAGCCGACCGAGAACGCCTCGATGTGAAGGCCGCAGAACTTCGCGACGATGAAATGGCCGAACTCGTGCACGATGATGCACAGGCCGAAGAAGATCACCATCAGCAGGACCGACGCGATCAGAATCAGTGTTTCCATATGTTCAAAAACTCCTTGTTCGTTCAGAAAATGTCAGGGCAGGACCAGTTTGCGTGCGTAATCACGCGCCCGGGCGTCCGCCTCCAGGACCGCGTCCAGCGTCTCGTCGCCGCACCGTCCCGATGCGGCCATCGTCCGCTCCACGATCTTCCAGATGTCCGTAAAACGTATGGTCCCTGCGCGGAACCGTTCGAAAGCGATCTCGTTGGCGGCGTTCAGGACCGCCGGCATGGCGCCCCCGGCTTCGAGGGCGGCGCGGGCGAATCCGAGCGACGGGAACCTCGACTCGTCGGGCCGCTCGAACGTGAGGTCCGGGGCGGCGGCGAGGTCGAGCGCGGGCAGGTTCGAGGCCGTGTGTTCCGGCCAGGTCAGCGCGTACTGGATGGGGAACCGCATGTCCGGCACGCTCATCTGCGCCATCAGCGCGCCGTCGCGGAACCGGACGAGCGAATGCACGATGCTCTGCGGATGGATCAGCACCTCGATGCGCGGCGACTCCACGTCAAAGAGCCAGCGCGCCTCGATCATCTCCAGCGCCTTGTTCATGAGCGACGCGGAATCGACGGTCACTTTCGGCCCCATCGACCACGTCGGATGCGCCAGCGCCTGTTCCCATGTCATCTTGTCCATCTCGGCGGGGGATGTTTTGCGGAACGGCCCGCCGCTTGCGGTCAGGATCAGCTGCGCCACCTCGGACGGATGCCGCCCCTCCAGGCACTGGAAAAGCGCGCTGTGTTCGCTGTCGACGGGCAGGATGCGGGCATTGTTCGCTTTCGCCTCGTCCGTGACCAGGCGGCCTGCCATGACCATGACTTCCTTGCTTGCCAGTGCGATCGTCTTGTGCGCCCGGATGGCGGAAAGCGTCGGGAGAAGCCCGCCCGTGCCCACGATGGCGCACAGCACGGTCGTGATCTCCGGCGCGGCGACAGCGTCGCAGAGCGCCTCGCGGCCGCTGATGACGCGGCAACCGGCGGGGACTGCCGCCCGGAGATCGTCCAGGCGGGCGGGATCGTCCAGGCACACGCAGGCAGGATGGAACTCGCGGGCCTGTTCGGCAAGGAGCTCCCAGTTTCTCCCCGCGGCAAGCAGGGAGACGCGGATGCGGTCGGGAAGCGCGCGGGCTACCGCGAGCGCGCTTTTCCCGATGGATCCTGTGGACCCGAGCAATGCGAGGGAACAGGCGCTCATTCCTCCGCCTCCGGGTTCGAGGTCACGGAGTATTCCCACGGATGGGAGAGCAGGAACGTCGCCGGGCCGTCGTTTTCGAGCGAGACGAGCATGTCCGCGCCGAAACGTCCGGTCTCCACGCGGGTGACGCCCTCGGACTTCAGGCAGTCCGCGAAATATTCATAGAGTTCGTTGGCGGCAGCCGGATCGCCCGCGGCGTCGAATCCGGGGCGGCGGCCCTTGCGGCAGTCCGCGTAGAGAGTAAACTGCGACACCACGAGCGCCTCCCCGCCGACATCCAGCAGGGAACGGTTCATCTTTCCGTCCTCGTCCTCGAAGATGCGGAGGCCGGCGGCCTTTTTCGCAAGCCAGTCGGCGTCGGTGCGCGCGTCGCCGTGCGTGACGCCGATGAAAAGCAGGATGCCGCGCCCGACGGAGCCGACTGTTTCGCCGGCCACGGTGACGGACGCCTTGCGGACCCGCTGAAGCAGAACTCTCATGAGTGTTTTTCCGGTTCAGCTCAAATCAGGTTCAGATCTTCGCCAGGGCCTGCTCGAAATCGGCCTTGATGTCGTCGATGTTCTCAATGCCGACGGACAGGCGGATGAGGTCCGGGGGCACGCCCGCCGCCGCGAGCTGTTCGTCGGAGAGCTGGCGGTGGGTCATGCTGGCGGGATGCAGCACCATGGTGCGGACGTCCGCCACGTGGACCACGATGGACGCGAGTTTCAGGGAGTCGATGGCGCGCACGCTGGCCTCCTTGCCGCCGACCGCGCCGAAGCAGAGCACGCCGCTGGCTGCCCTCAGGTATTTCTTGCAGCGTTCGTGCTCGGGGCTGTCTTCCAGGCCGGGGTAGTTGACCCATGCGACTTTCGGGTGCGCCTTGAGGAACTTCGCCATTTCGAGCGCGTTGGAGCTGTGGCGGTCCATGCGGAGATGAAGCGTCTGCATGCCCAGACTGATGAGGAAAGCGTTCATGGGCGGCAGGATTGCGCCGGTGTCGCGGACCCACTGCACGCGGAGCTTGGTGGAGAACGGCGCAGTGGGGAAGTCTTTCGTATAAATGAGGCCGTGGTAGCTCACGTCCGGCTCGGTGAATTCGGGGAAGTTGCCGTTCGACCAGTTGAAGTCGCCCTTCTCAACGATTACGCCGCCGATGGAAGTCTGGTGGCCGTCGAGGTACTTCGTGGCGGAGTGCGTCACGATGTCCGCGCCGAAATCGAACGGACGGCAGAGGTAGGGCGTGGCGAACGTGTTGTCGACGATCAGAGGGACGCCGAGGCGCTTCGCCGCTTCGGAGTACGCCTCGAAATTGAGCACGCACACGCTCGGGTTCGTCAGCGTCTCGGCGAAGAGCGCGCGGGTGTTCGGACGTGCTGCCGCCACAATCTCGTCCGCGGTGGCGTCGTGCGGGACCATGGTGACCTCCACGCCCATGCGCTTCAGCGTCATGGTGAAAAGCGTCACGGTACCGCCGTAGAGGGCGGCGCTGGCGAGCACGTGCCCGCCGCAGGGGCAGACGTTCATGATCGCGAGCATATTCGCGGTCTGGCCCGCGGTCACGCCCACGGCTGCCACGCCGCCTTCCATCTCGGCGATCTTGGTCTCGAACGCCGCGACGGTCGGGTTTGCAAGGCGGGAGTAGAAGAATCCGTCTGCTTTGAGGTCGAAAAGGTCCGCCACGCTCTGCGCGTCACTGTATTTATAGGCCGTGCTGTGGAAGATCGGAAGCTGGCAGGGTTCGCCGTTCTTCGGGGTCCAGCCGCAATGGACGGCCTGTGTTTCGGGTTTCCAATTCCTGGAATTCATATGATGCGCTCCTTGATTCTGTCTGGCATACGTTAATTATAAAAAACAGTATCCCATACAATACCATGATTCCTGCGTTTTTCAACTCCGATCCCTCCATTCCGCCCGTTTTTCTCCAAAAAAATCCCCCGCCGCCCGCATGGGAGCGACGAGGGAGCATAACTTTTGATTTGAACTTCCGATTTGCACCTGCGATCACACGCTGGCGAGGAGACCCGTGTCCGCGTCTTCGAATATCTTTTCCGAGTAGAATTCATCGAAAGCGCCCATGATGTAGAGTGCAGCGAAGACCGCCGATCCCCCGTATTCGAAATGGAGGGTGATCCGATCCGTGGAAACGCCGGAGACCGTGACACTGTTCTCGCCGTCGGAATAGGTCAGCGTTTCAGCGTTCCAGTTCTCCATGCTGCCGGAGAGGAACCACAGCGTGACCGTCCCGTCTGCAAGCTGTTCGACCGTGTCGTTCCCCCAGTTCTCGCAGAACGTGAAGTTGTCGTCGCCGCCGCCCCCGTGCATGGAGTCGTTACCGACGCCGCCGACAATGACATCACTGCCGGATGAGCCCACGATCCGGTCGTTTCCGGCATCGCCGAAGAGCTGGTTTTTGCCATTGCCGGCCCAGATGACGTCGTCTCCGTCGCCGCCTGAGATGAGGAGAGCGCCGCCTGTATATCCGAAACGCTGGCTGGTCATATCGATGATGTCGTCGCCCGCGCCGCCCCAGATCTCGTGAAGACGGAACAACCTTGCCGTATTCTCCTCGATCTCTTCCGGCAGGCCGGTGTAAATGTCGTCCAGGAAGAGCGCGTCGCCGTTTTCCGAATCGGTCAGGAAGAGCGAGCCCGGATCGGCCGACCCGAAGAAAAAGTCCTGGATACGACCCTTTCCGGCGGCGGAGACCATTTCGCCCGTGCCGGTCCAGTCGCCGACGAATCCGACGTGCTTCGCACAGTACCGGTTGCTCCACGTGCCGACCGGCGTGGCAAAGAAGATATCGTCGTTGGCGTCGGAGTTGGAGCGGAAGACGTTTGGAACGGCCGCCGTGTTGTCGGAAACGATCTCCTCGCCGACAAACCATTCCGGATTCTCTCCCGAGTCGGCCTTCACCCGCCACTGGTACGTCCCGGCGGGAAGATTCAGCTGATCGATCGCAGTGCCCCTTGTCTCGAACTGCATCACGTGATCGAAACCGTCCATGGAATACTCCACCGAATAATTGTTCATGAGGACCAACGGTTCCCAGGACACCCCGTCTTTCGTTCCGACCAGATTATCCAGCGTGACGTTATCGGGCAAATCGCTCTCATCAGGGATCACGGCCAGATACATCGCGCCCAGATCGTTCAGCAGTCCGCCCCACAGCGGATTGGAATCGTAGGCGGAATTGAGATAGGATGTGATGCGCGCGCCTGCTGCTTCCGGGGTATAGTCTTTGTTCATGAGCACCTTTGCCGTGCAGACCGGATTGCACACCGCGATGCCGCTTCCATGCCTGGCGGGCACGCTTCGGTATTCCAGCACGACCGCATCCAACGCAGCCTCCACGTCGGCGAGAGCCTTTCGGAATCCTTCGGATGTGATCCCGTAGTCGGGATCCGCCATGACGTCGCGGATCATGAAGCCCAGGTCGGACTGCTGGACAATGCTGCCGTTATAATTGCTGCCGTCCAGCGAAGCCTGGAGCATCGCACGGATGAGGACGGCCTTGTCGGTGTCGTTGTCTGCCGCGGCGACCGCTTCGGCCAGGGCTTCCAGCGCATCGCCGAGTCGCGAATCCGTGACGTCGACGGAAGTAAGCATGATCGGCTCTGTGGGGAAATCTTTCTGGGATTCCACGTTCCCGACCATGATCGCCGCCATCTCCCGCGGGGTCATGTCCGAGGTGATCGTATGGAAGAACACGGGGTAGTTGTAAGTAGTCGACCCCCCGTAGGAGTAAGGCTCCGAGACCACGATGACTTCCGTGCTTCCTGCCATTTGCGTCACCGCTAGTTCCGAAGCGAACAAACAGGCATTGTAGATCACGATCGGGATGTTGCCTTTCTCTTTCAGGAGACCGGCCACTTCCGAAACCGTGAAATACGACGCGTTCCCACCCGGATTGGTCGTTACGTCAAAGCAGAACGAGCCGTTCTCACGGCCGTGGTTCCACAGGATCAGACCGTAGTTTTCGGCGGGCGACTCTCCCTGCGCCCAGTTCACGAACCGTTCCAGCGTGTCAATGGACCCCGTATCGAGCTCTCCCCAGGATTCCCAGTCCACCGTCACGGTCAGGCCGGGGCTGTAGGTGATCTTGCCGACGCGGGTGTCCTCCCAGTCGGAATCCCACTTGTATGTCCCGTTGATCGTCTCCTTGTCGCCGGAGCCATCGCTTCCCGCCGGAGACCTGTCCGCCAGGACATAGATGTCGATTTCCGAATCGACTTTCGTCTGCTGGATGGAGACGATGTCGTAAAGGGCGGCGTCGCTGATGTTGCTGTCGGCCGCCATGTAGATCAGGTACGTCCACTTCGCTTTGGGAGATTTCACATCATTCTTTATATTTTCGACAATCGTTGAATCGTTATCTGCCATGATATCAGGGTTCCCTGGGTGTTTCCGGTCATATCAATCAAACAAGCAAATGGCACGGAACCATGTCGATCCCGTGCCGAAGAGAACATTTTTATTCGCCAGTGTACTTCAAGTCGGGCTTGCGGGCCGCGGTCGTCTCGTCGAGGCGCCGCACCGGAGTGGTGACGGGCGCGGCATGGAGAGATTCCGGATCGCTTTCGGCGACGCGGGCGATGTCCTTCATTGCCTCGATGAACTCGTCGAGCATCTCCTTGGACTCGGTCTCGGTCGGCTCGATCATGATGGCCTCCGGCACGATCAGCGGGAAGTAGATCGTGGGCGGGTGGAATCCGCGGTCGATCAGTCCCTTGGCGATGTCGAGCGTGTGGACGCCGTTCGCGTCGAGCTGGCGTTTACCGGAGAGCACGCACTCGTGCATGCAGGGGCGCTTGTACTTGCGGTCATAATACGCATCGAGCTGGGACGCCACGTAGTTCGCGTTCAGCACGGCGTTCTCGCTGACGCGGATGAGCCCCTCGCGGCCGAGCGTGAGCAGGTAGGCGTAAGCGCGCAGGATCACGCCGAAATTGCCGTAGAACGGCGCGATGTAGCCGATGGATTCCGGATAGTTGTACTCCAGGCAGCAGATGCCGTCCGAACGCCGTATCACGCGGGACGTGGGCAGGTACGGCACGAGGCTGATGGAGACGCCGACCGGGCCGGAGCCGGGGCCGCCGCCGCCGTGCGGAGTGGAGAACGTCTTGTGCAGGTTCACGTGCATCACGTCGAATCCGACGTCTCCGGGGCGGACGCGCCCTACGATGGCGTTGAAGTTGGCGCCGTCGCAGTAGCACAGGCCGCCTGCCTGGTGCACGAGCTTGCAGATTTCGGACACGTTCGGGTCGAAGAGCCCGAGCGTATTCGGGCAGGTCAGCATGATGCCCGCCACTTCGGGCGACAGCATGGCTTTCAGCGCGTTCAGGTCCACATTGCCGTCGGCGTCGCTGGGCACGACTTTCGTCGTGAATCCCGCCACGGTCGCGCTCGCGGGGTTCGTCCCGTGCGCGGCGTCTGGGATCAGCATGTATTTGCGGGCGGTGTCGCGGCGGGCGCGGTGGTAGGCGGCGATCAGCATGCAGCCGGTAAGCTCGCCGTGAGCTCCCGCCATGGGCTGCATCGTCATCTGGGAGAATCCGAGGAGTTCGGCGAGCATGCGCTCCGTCTCGTGGAGCACGATCAGCGCGCCCTGGACCAGCACGCCGCCGCGGCGGAGCTGAGGCAGCAGCGGATGCAGATCGGCAAATCCGGGCAGGCGCACGACTTTCTCGTGGAACTTTGGATTGTATTTCATGGTGCAGGATCCGAGCGGATAGAAATTGGTGTCCACGCTCATGTTCATCCGGCTAAGCCCGGTGAAATGGCGCACGACCTCAAGTTCGGAGGCTTCGGGCAGGCCCGCGGGCTCGGAACGGCGGAGCGAGGCGGGGACTGCGGACGCGGCGGGCACATCGCACTTCGGAAGCACGACGCCGGACCGTCCGGCACGGCCTGTTTCATAGATCAGCTTCATAACAGTGCCTCCATCGCGTTGGCAAGCGCCTTGATCTCCTCGCGGGTGCGCTTTTCGGTCACTGCCACGAGGATCTGGTTCTTGCGTTCGGGGTAATACCGTCCGAGCGGGAATCCGGCGGCAAAGCCCTTGTCGATGAGCTTGCCGACCAGTTCCGCGCCGTCCAGCGGGGTCTCGATCACGAATTCGTTGAAGAACGCGCCGGAACCGACGGGCGTCACGCCCGGGATCGCCAGGAGCTGTTCGCGGGCGTAAACGGCTTTCGACATGCACAGTTCGCCGACCTGCCGGAACCCGTTCTTCCCGCACAGGGAAAGGTAGATGAGGGCGTTCAGGGCGCACAGGCTCTCGTTGGAGCAGATGTTGCTGGTGGCGTGCTCGCGGCGGATGTGCTGCTCGCGGGTCTGAAGCGTCAGCACGTAGCCGGTCTTGCCGTTCAGGTCGGTGGTGCGTCCGACCACACGGCCGGGCATCTTCCGCATGTACTTGGCTTTCACAGCCATGAATCCGAGGTACGGGCCGCCGAAGCTCAGCGGGATGCCGAGGCTCTGGCCCTCGCCCGTCACGATGTCGAACCCCATTTCGCCGGGCGTCTTCAGACAGCCGAGCGCGACCGGGTACGCCGAGCAGACGGCGAGCGCGCCTTTTGCCTGCGCCGCGGACACGAGCCCGGTCAGGTCCTCGACCTCGCCGAAGAAGTTCGGATACTGCACGATCACGCACGCGGTGCGGTCGGTCACGGCGGCGGTCAGGGCGTCAAGCGCGGAATCCGTGCCGCGTCCGTCCGGTATCTCGATCCGCTCCAGGTCCAGGTTCCGGCAGTAGCATTCGATCATGCAGCGGAAGATGGGGGAAACGGCGGCGGAGATGACGACCTGGCGGCGCCCCGTGATGTGCGCTGCCATCATCATGGCCTCGAAAAGGGCGGTGCCGCCGTCGTACAGGCTGGCGTTGGAGACCTCCATGCCGGTCAGGCGGCAGATGGCGGTCTGGTATTCGTAGATGGCCTGGAGCGTCCCCTGGGACGCCTCGGGCTGGTACGGGGTGTATGCGGTGTAGAACTCGCCGCGGGCCGCGATGGCGTCGGCGGCCGCGGGGATGATGTGGTCGTAGTAGCCGCCGCCCACGAAGTTGATGAGGTGCGTGGCGTTCTTTTCGGCGAGGCCGGAAAGATACGACATGACCTCGAATTCGGACTTACCCTCGGGGATACCGTCGAGCTTCGGCGCGGGGAATTTCACTCCGGCCTGCTCCCACATATCCTCAATGGACGCAAATCCGGCCGCGGCGAGCATTTCCCGCCGGTCGGCGTCGGTATTCGGGATGTAAGGCATAACGTTGCAGCCTTTCGGATGGTGATAGGTATGGAGAAAAGGATCAGAGCGACTCGACGTACTTGGCGTACGCTTCGGCGTCCATGAGGCCGTCGAGAGAATCCGCCTTCACGCCTTCGAGCTTGCAGATCCAGGTGTTTTCCGGGTCGGCGTTGAGCGCGCCCGGGTCGGCTTCCAGGTCGGCGTTGCCCTCCCCGACAGTGCCCGCGACGGGCGCATAGACGTCGGACACGGCTTTCACGGATTCAACGGTGCAGAGGACGTCTCCGGCGGCGACAGCCTTGCCGGACGCGGGGATTTCGACGTAGGTGATGTCGCCGAGGGAATCGGCGGCGTACTTGGAGATGCCGAGCGTGGCGGTGCCGCCGTCAAGTTCGATCCATTCATGCGATTCAGCGTAGTATTTCGCCATGGTTTTCTCCTGTCTGTTTGGTTGATATGATGAAAAACGGTTGCGGTTCAGATAAAAACGGATTTCAGGATTTCGGGTTGGCGGTGCCGTGCGTCCAGAACGGCAGAGGCGCGAGCTTCGCCCTCACGACGGCGCGATGGAGCTCCACGTCGAACGCGGCGTCCTCCGGGATCTCCGCGGACGCATCCAGGTAAGCCATCGCCACGGCACAGCCCAGCGACGGCGCAAACGTGCCGGACGTGATCGTGCCGACCTGCTTCCCGTCGAGCAGCAGGGGCGTGCCCGTGTGGGCGGCGCGGCGTCCCTCGAGGACGATACCGCGCAGATGCTTTTTCGGCGGATTGGCGCGCAGGGCGGCGGAACCGACAAACGTGCGGTCCGATTTGCCGAGCTTCAGGAGCGCGCCGAATCCTGCCTCGACCGGCGTGGTGGCTTCATCCATCTCGTCGCCGTACAGCGGGTAGCCCATTTCGAGGCGGAGCGTATCGCGCGCGCCGAGTCCGGCGGGCTTCACGCCCGGACATGCCAGGAGCTTCCGCCAGACGTCGACCGCGTGCGCGGCGTCGAAATACAGCTCGAAACCGAGCTCGCCGGTGTAGCCCGTGCGGCTGATGATCATGTCGAGTCCGAAGAGCTTGAACTTCGCCCAGCGGTAGTATTTCGGCAGGGAGGCGGCGTCCAGCCCAAGTGAAGTCAGGACTGCGGCGGAATCCGGTCCCTGCAGATCGAATTTTGCCGTGGTCTCGGAAAGGTTGTCAAGCCGGACCGAAGCGGGAAGGCGCTTGCGGAGCTCGGTGAAATCGACCGCGATGCGGGCCGCGTTCACCACGATGAAGAACTTCTCCGCGCCCATCCGGTACACGATCAGGTCGTCGATGACACCGCCCGCCTCGTTCAGCAGGAAATTGTAGCGGCACACGCCGTCTTTCTGGTCGGCTACGGAACGCGCCAGCGCGGCGTCGAGCGCTTCGGCAGCGCCGGGCCCGGAGGCGGTGAACTCGCCCATGTGGCAGATGTCGAACAGGGAGACGTGTTCCCGCGTGTACTTATGTTCGGCGAGGATGCCTTCCTTGTACTGCACCGGCATGTACCATCCGGCGAAGGGGACCATGCGTGCGCCGATCGCGATATGTTCGTCGGCCAACGGGGTTTTCAGAAGGGTTTCGTCCATGGGAAATGCCTTTCTTTGTCGGGAACCGGAAAAGAGGAAAGAGGGCAGACAGCCTGCCGGAAAAAAATATCAAAATAATATAAACTTGGAACGCCCTTAAATCAAGACCGGGGCATTGAAAAAGGGGCTTTTTTCCGGTCCGCGGACGTCTCCTTTGCGGCGCCATTTTCCGTGTCCGCATCCGCCGCGGGGAAACGATGCGGACACGACGCGCCGGAACGTCCCGTCCATGCAAAAAGGACCTGTTTTTCTCCGGGCAAACCGGCTTTCCGGGTTGAAAACTTGCGCGTCCGCGGGTATATTATATATCAATGTTTTTTCAGCGTCCGGTCCGGACGGAGGCATCGCCGCCGCCCGTTCCGCCGCTTCCGGAGCGCGAACCCGTTCCCCCGGCACAGCATCCCACACTACCTCGCAAGAAGGAGTTTTGAAGTCATGGCTAAGAAAGAGACGAAAGAAATGCTGAAGCAGCTTTTCCTGCATCATCTGACCTGTTCCCTCGGCAAACGGCCTGAAAAAGCCGTCAACCTGGACCGCTACCACGCCCTGGCGCTTGCCATCCGCGACCTCATGATGCGCGACTGGATCGCCACCCGCGACGAATATGAAGAGAAAAAACCGCGCACAGTCTGCTACATCTCCCTCGAATTCCTGATCGGCCGCACGCTCGGCAACGCCATGGTTAACCTCGGCGTCGAGGAGGAAGCCGCGGAAGCAATGGCAGAACTCGGGTACAAGATCGACGAGATTCGCGACGAGGAAGTCGACGCCGGACTCGGCAACGGCGGCCTCGGCCGCCTTGCCGCCTGCTTCCTGGACTCCATGGCCACGCTCGAACTCCCCGCCTACGGCTACGGCATCCGCTACGATTACGGCATCTTCAAGCAGATCATCCAGAACGGCTACCAGGTCGAGGAGCCGGACAACTGGCTCAGCCGCGGCAACCCGTGGGAAATCCGCCGTCCGGAGATCGCCCGCGTCGTCCAGTTCGGCGGCCACGTCGAAAAGATTCGCGACGACTCCAACCCCGCCCGCCGCAGATGGGTCGACACGCAGGACGTGAAAGCCATGCCCTACGACACCCCGATCCCCGGCTACCGCAACCACACCGTGAACACGCTCCGCCTCTGGTCCGCCGAATCCCTCTACGGATTCAACCTCACGAAGTTCAACCAGGGCGACTACATCAGTGCGAACCTCGAGTCCAGCCTGGACCAGAACATCACGCGCGTGCTCTACCCGAACGACAACAACCACGAGGGCAAGGAACTCCGCCTCAAGCAGCAGTACTTCCTCGTCTCAGCCTCGCTTCAGGACCTCTTCGGCCGCACCGAATACCAGAAGACCGACCTGAAAGACCTTCGCAAGACAGCGGTCGTCCAGCTCAACGACACGCACCCCGCCCTCGCCATCCCGGAGATGATGCGCCTGCTCATCGACGTGCACAACTTCTCCTGGAACGACGCCTGGGACGTGACCACCCACGTCTTCAACTACACCAACCACACGCTCATGTCCGAGGCGCTCGAACGCTGGTCCGTGAAGCTCTTCGAGAAGCTTCTCCCGCGCCACCTCGAGATCATCTACGAGATCAATTTCATCTTCCTGCGCCAGGTCGCCACTCGCTACATCGACGACAACAACCGCCTCGCACGCATGTCCCTCATCCAGGAGCACCCGGAAAAGATGGTCCGCATGGCGTACATGTGCGTCGTCGCAGCCAACCGAGTGAACGGCGTTGCCGCGCTCCACACCGAGCTGCTGAAGAACGGCCTGTTCCACGACTTCAGCGAGTTCTTCCCCGACAAGTTCGTGAACGTCACGAACGGCATCACGCCGCGCCGCTGGCTGAAGAAAGCCAACCCCGGCCTCTCCCGCCTCATCGACAACAGGATCGGCGACGCCTGGCCGAAGGACCTCGACCAGCTGAAGAAGCTTGTGAAGTTCGAGAACGACAAGGAATTCCTCGGCGAGCTCACTAAGATCAAGCGTGAAAACAAGCTCATCCTCGCCAAGTACATCTACGAGCACAACGGCGTCAAGGTCAATCCCGACTCCATCTTCGACGTCCAGGTGAAGCGCCTCCACGAATACAAGCGCCAGCTCCTGAACATCCTCCACGCGATCACGCTGTACCTCCAGCTGAAAGACGATCCGTCCATGGACTTCGTCCCGCGCACCATCATCTTCGGCGCAAAGTCCGCACCGGGCTACTACATCGCCAAGCTCATCATCAAGCTCATCAACTCCGTCGCCGAAGTCGTCAACAACGACCCCGCGATCGGCGACCGCCTGAAAGTCCTCTTCCTCGCCAACTACCGCGTCTCCCTCGCCGAGAAGATCATCCCCGCCGCCGACCTCTCCGAACAGATCTCGCTCGCCGGGACCGAGGCATCCGGCACCAGCAACATGAAGTTCGCCCTGAACGGGGCGCTCACCATCGGCACGCTCGACGGCGCGAACATCGAAATCCGCGACCAGGTCGGCGCCGACAACATCTTCATCTTCGGACTGAACGTCGACGAGGTGAAACAGCTTCGCGAACAGGGCTACCGTCCGCGCGAATACGTGGAGAAATCCCCGCTGCTGAAACGCGCCATCGAGCTCATCCGCAACAACTTCTTCTCGCCCGGCGAGTTCGACATCTTCCGCCCCATCCTCGACAGCCTCGACTACGACAACTACATGTGCGCCGCCGACTTCGACTCCTACGCCGCGGTCCAGACGCAGGTAGCCGAGCTCTACCGCAAGCCGATCGAATGGCAGAAGAAAGCGCTCCGCAACATCGCCATGATGGGCTATTTCTCCAGCGACCGCTCCATCCGCGAGTACGCCGGGAATATCTGGGACGTGCAGCCCTGCCCCGTCAACGCTGCGAACCGGCACGGATACAACCTCTCCGCCCACCAGCTGGCGAAGTGACGGAAAACTGACGGTCAGGACATCCCCCCATGAACTGGCTCGCCTCCGGACCATACACGGTCTTCGACCTCGAAACGACCGGATTCAGCGCGGTGCGCGACCGCATCATCGAGATCGGCGCAGTCCGCGTGGAGATCGACGGCACCGTTTCGAGGTTCCAGACGCTCGTGAACCCCGGCGTGCCGATCCCGCCCCGTTTGACCGCGCTGACCGGCATCGACGACGCCATGGTCGCGGACGCCCCGAAGTTCCGCGAGGCGGGGTTCAAGTTCATGGATTTCGCCCGCAAGTCGCGCCTCGTGGCGCACAATGCGCGCTTCGACCTGTCGTTCATGCAGGAGAGCCTGGCGCGCTGCGGCATGGAGCTGATCCCGGGCGGTGCCTACGACAGCATCCCCATCTTCCGCCGCGCCTACCCCGGGCTTTCCAGCTACAGCCTCGAATTCCTGCGCGCCACGTTCCCCGTGCCGGACAATTTCCCCGGCCAGCCCCACCGCGCCGCCTACGACGCCGACGTCACGTTCTCCCTCTTCTCCATGGCGATGAACATCCTCTGTCGCGAGCCCGGGGAGGCGGAGCCTCCACAGCAGTAGTGTCTTGCTTCGCAACGGCACGTACTCCCGCGAAGCAGCACTATATCAGCACACGCAGTGTGTGAGCTTCGCTTGAGCACGGAGACGAGATACTGTCTGTAAAAAATAAGTCCCATACAGGTCGTATGGGACATATTGTGCAGGGCCCGCAAGCGCGAGCCCGTGACAGAAAAATAAGGGAAACAGCTCTTACGCGCCGGGCTTCGACACGTCCGAGGGACCGTTGACGAACGTGATGATGCGCTGCGGGAACGGGACGCTGAGTCCGGCAGCTTCGATCGCAGGCTTGAGCTGCGCCTTGATGGTCCAATATGCCGGCCAGTAGTTCTCCGTGGCGGTCCAGTAACGGAGCGTGAGCTGCACGGAGCTGTCGGCGAGTTCGGACACAAGCACTTCCGGCGCGGGATCCTTCAGGACCATCGGTTCGTGTTCCATGATCTCCTGCATGGCTTTCATAGCGACGGGGAGCGAGTCGGCATACGCGACACCGACCGTGATGTCCGAACGGCGGGTCGGGTTGCGCGAATAGTTCTTGATCGGCGTCCCGAAGACCACACTGTTCGGAGCGGAGACGAAGAGGCCGTCCGGGGTCTTCAGCACGGTCGAGAACAGCCCCATCTGCTGGATGGTGCCGCTGACGGAGCCGCAGTCGATGTAGTCTCCCAGCTTGTACGGGCGGAGGATCAGGAGCATGATGCCCGCGGCGATGTTGCTGAGCGAATCTTTCATCGCCAGGCCGATGGCAAGGCCGGCGGCGCCGAGCACGGTCAGGAAGCTGGCGGTGTTGAACCCGAAGAGATCAAGGATGACCAGCAGGCCGATCACCCAGATGAGCGTACGGACGATCGTGTACGTGGCGTGGCAGAGGGACTCGTCGCCCTCGAATTTCTTGAAAGAACGCGCGATAAGCTTCCGCGCCGCCATGGAAATGAGCTTGGCAACGACGAGGACGATCAGCGCCAGAATGACGATCTTCACGAAGTGGATCACGTCGTCGCTGTGGTTGTTCCACAGGTTCGTGAAGAATCCGGCTCCCTGTTCATGTATCTGGCGAACGACATTGTCGGCTTCGTTCAACTGGCCTTCGATGAGGGATTGTCTGGGCTGGGCTGCGGTTTCGGCAGCTTCCGAAGGCTGAACGGCTTCAGCAACAGCGGCGATCAAGGTATAAGGGATCATTGCGAATACCTTTCTTTTTCGTGTTAGGATTGATGTTTGGGTTATGAAAAAGGTGAAAATCAGTTCGCGAACATGCTCTGAAGTTCCAGCTGGAACTCCTGGAGGTCCTGGCGGTCGGGCTTGCCTTCGAGCTTCTCAAACATCAGGCGGCCCATCTGGTCGAGGCACCAGCTCCCGCTTGCGCCGGAGCCGAACTTCACGCCGCCGGTAGCCAGGAATCCGGGCCGCGCGAGCTGGTCGAGCGTGACCGTGGTGCGTCCGCGCGGAGCCGCTTTGCCGTCGGCGGGGGCATCGGCTTCTCCGGGCGCTGCTGCGGCGTCTTCCGGCGGAAGCGATTCCGCGCCGGCGCCGTCGTCCGGGAGTTCATCCGCATCAGCGGCGGCGGGCGCATCTGCCTGCGCCGCCTGTTTTTCCTCCGGGGCGGGCTCGGGGGCGGGTTCGGACTGCTGCCAGAACGACGTTTCAATCTCGGATGCGATGAGGCGCAGTTCCATGAACGTCATTTTCACGCCCTGTTCGGCGAGCATGTCCTGGATTTTGGAGAGGCTGTGTCCTTCGCGTGTACGGTCCGCGATGAACCTTTTGATCTCGTCATGTGTCATAGTGAAACCTTTCTAAGGAAACGTGCGGAAAAAAGTGTACTAGAAACAATAGGCGATACAGACAAAAAATCAAGGGGAACACCCCGAAAAAATGCCGAAAAAAGCCCCCGCATCCGCTCTTTTCCCGTACATTCCGGCATCTTCATCTTTTCTCGTGCCGCACCCGCGCCCTGCCCCGCATCCGACCTCACGTCGCCTCGTTTGCCGTTCCGCACGGAGAAACACCGGATTTTTCTTACATTTTTACGTTAATATCTTCGCTATCCGGTTGAAAAACGAAGTATCGGGTGTAGATTACTTGAAACCCCGCTTGCTTCCCCCCGGCGGAAGCATATGATTCCATCATACACCTCATTTCATTCATTCCATAAGGAGAAAAACCATGAAACACACAGGATTCGCATTCCTTGCCGCGATCACAGTCTCGGTCCTCGCCGCGCTTCCGTTCACCGGACGCGCCCAGGACGACGCCGCCATCTTCGACAAGACCACCGCCAAACTCGAAAAAGGCGGCATCGCATTCAGCTATACGAACGGCGCCGCAGCCTACCAGATGGTCGACAAGATGTTCGAGTCGTTCGACAGCCTGATCCCGGAGGACGTCCCCGAAGCAAAGCAGATCTTCGATGCCATTCGCGGCTTCGCCGACGAACTCGGGCTGAAGACCTTCCTCGGCTCCGGCACCAGCGTCAAGAAGAGCGGCGGCTACTACCGCTGCATTGATTTCGAATACGCCCCGGAACGCAAGGGACTCTTCTGGGACATGTTCGGCGCGGACGCATCCAAAGGCCCCGCCCCCGAGCTGAAGCTCACCTCCCCGAAATCCGCCATTGCCACGTCTTTCAAGCTGGAGCCCGGCGCGCTCTATTCGTTCATTGACAAGAAGCTCCGCGCCACGCTGGATGAAGAGACCATGGCGGGAATCGATCAGCAGATTTCCGACCTCGCCAGCGCGGGCATCCAGCCCGACAAGCTCCTCGAATGCATCTCCGGCATCACGATCTATCTGGAAAGCCGCAAGTACAAGGAAGAGGACATGCAGGGTGTCTCCGAGGAGGAAGATCCCGAAGCCAGCATTATGGCCATGATCCCGAAGTTCGCGATCGTCTTCACCACGAAGAGCGATCTCTGCTGGAAAGCCCTGGAAAACTTCCTTTCCCAGTCCAGCCCCGAACTCGTGCAGGACGGCAAGATCGTCCCCGTCGAAGGCATCGCGGTCTTCCAGGACGGCAACTACCTCATCGCCACCAACGATGAAGCCGCCATCCGCGACCGCATCGCCGGCAAGGGCACCGACCTGACCGCCAACGCCGAGTTCTCCAAGATGCTCGCGCTCGCCGGCAAAGACTTCTCCGGCTTCTCCTGGGTTTCCGAGGACTACTTCAAGATGATCGCCAGCTTCTCCACCGCGATCAGCGCCATGGCGGGTGACGTCGTCGGCGGCGCGGTCCCTGTTGCCGATCCGTCCATCATGTACAAGGATCTCCACAACGCCCTCGCCACGTGGCAGATCAATGCCGAAGGCCTCCTCATCACCTCGATCACGCCCGATCTTCAGATCGCTCTCCTGAACTCCGGCACCGTCGCGGGCGTCGTCGCCGGCATCCTCCCCTACATCGGCCCGATCGCCAAGCTCATCTCCGAGAACATCAATTCCAATGACATCGACGACGACAACCTGGAACGCCATGTTAAATCCAACGCCGCTTTCGCCATGCTGAAAGCAGCGAAGATCCCGACCGGCAAGTGCGTTTTCTTCACGCTCGGCGAAGAAGGCGATCTCGTCTTCGCGAAGTGGGACGATGCAGAAGAGGAAATCGTGGTCGAAGGGGATTCCGACGAAGTGGACTTCCCGTTCGTCCTCCTCACCACCCCGGACGCCGCTGCCAAGGCCGACAAGCCGGATGAGACCGTCGTCTTCTATGAAGACCCCACCGAATTCTTCGACGGCATCTTCGTCGTGTTCGGCGACGGCTCCGTGAAGTTCCTCGAGGGTGATTTCGACGATCACGCCGAAGCGCTTGAAGCCGCGGCCAACACTTTCGGGCTCTCCGAAGACATCGCCGCGGACCTCGTCAAGAAAGGCGCCGCCATCGACGCCCTTTTCGAGTGATCCTCCGCTCCACGCACACAGCGTTTTTCCGCGCCCCCGTTTCCATCCACGGATTCGGGGGCGCTTCCTTTTCCCGCGGGAGACAAATCGGACCAAATGCGGGAAAAGGACGATTCTCCGCTTGCATTTATTGTTGACAGGATTATAGTATAAAAAACAATAACACCCGGGAGAAACGACATGCCGACTTACACCAGCAAAGGTTCCGGTGGCGACATCCTCCTCGCCCATGCCATGCCGGAAGCCGAATACATGTACGGCTGCACGCCGACCGCGGCGGCAATGCTCCTGGGGTATTACGACCTCTACGGATACCGGGGGACGAACCTGTCCAACATCATAGAGGGCACCGTGGACCTGAAGTCGCGCGGGACGGACGGCAACGCCTACGACATGGACGCGTTCGACACCGTGCTTGGCAGGGCGACCGCGACGGAGGAATACGTCTACAGGTTCTATTCCCGCAACGGCAAGGAGACGACCCCCGAACAGGAACTGACCTATTCGTTCAAGTCCGACGGCAAGACGCTGGACACAAGCATCTGGAACTGCCTGGCGGACTACCTCGGAACGGGACAGTACTGGCGCGGAAACGGCAATCTCTCCACCTCGGAAGCGTACTGCTCCCTCGAAAAGCTTTACACCTACACCAGCGACGTCACCATCACGGACGACACGCATACCAAAACCGTCAAGTATTACGAGACCGCCATGCTGTACGGGCTCGACCTGTACGTGCAGTCGCGGGGTTATGCCATGGACTACGAGATCACCGGGACTTACCAGGTCGACGTCGCGGGCGGGAGCTTCACGTTCGAAGACTACATGCGCGAAATCGACTCCGGCCGCCCGGTCCTGATCGCCATCAAAGGGCACTCCATGGTCGGCTACGGGTACAACCCGGAAACGAGGGAGATCATCTTCGACGACTGCTACAATGCCGACAGCCGCATGAAATGGAACGGCACCTACTTTTTCTCCGGCTCCGAACGGACCCTCAGGACCATCACCGTGATCGGCATCAACGTGAACGGGGACATGGACCTCGCCCTCGTAGTCCCGGACGGCTTCACGGAAAAAGTGACCGTGGCGGGGACGACAGGCGCAACGGAGACCCCGGACTACATATTCGAGGGGACGGCCGCCTACCTGACCTACGCCATCTCCAATCTCGGTTCGAAAGAAAGCCGGGATTTCCACACTTCCATCCGCGACAACGGCGAACTCGTCAGCTCCTCCAGCGTCTACTCCATCCCCAAGGGCACGACCCGGAAAACCGCGAACGTCCCCCTCGGGAAACTCTCCGTCGGCATGCACAACGTCCGCGTAATCGTCGACGAGGCGAACGAAATCCAGGAGCTGACAGCATCCAACAACGCCGCCGAGGCGGAAATCCTCGTCCTCAAGTCCGGCACAAGCATCCTCACCAGCCACAGTACCACCGTCAACTCCTGGCAGACGGTCAACGACGTCTATGTGGCGGGCGACACGACGCAAAGCAGGACACTGAACATTTCCAGCGGCAGCGCGCTCGGCGTGATCCTCCGCGGCAAGATCGTCAGCAGCTCGGCAGAGGGCGGCATCTCATTCTTCCCCGGCAAATTGAACTTGATGGAAGACGGCTATGCATCCGGGGTGGACGTCTACGCCTACGGGTCCGCCGCGATCTCGAGCGGAGGGACGGCTGTGAACACCCACGTGTTTTCCAAAGGCTCGGCGTTCGTCCGCAACGGCGGCATCGCCTCGGACATGGCGGTCGAATCGGGCGGCAAGCTCTTCGTCAGCTCCGGGGGGAAACTCACTGGGCGGATCCAGATCGAAAACGGCGCATCCGCCACGGTCTGGAGCGAGGGCATCCTGGATTTCGACCTCGCATCCGTCGCGCCCGGCGCGGAAGCACGCTTGAACGACGTCTCCCGGATCAAGGGAACGCCCATCTACACGCTCACAGTCTCCGGGACGCAGCAGAACGGCAAATACACGCTCGCGGGCGGCGCCTCCGACTTCAACCAGGCGATCTCCGTCGTCGGCACGGACGGCGTCAAGCTCGGCGAACTGAACGTCGGAGAGACGGCGGACATCGGCGGCACGAACTACAAGCTGAAACTGAGCCAGAACGGCATACTGACCGTCACGGTCGGCGCGACGGAAATGCCGCCGCTCACGGTCATGCCTTTCTTCGTCGGGGATTTCGCCGGGACCGGCAAGGCAATGCTCGTGAAAGAATCCGGCGGCTCCATCTCCATTTACGCCGATGGCGCATGCTGGGGGACGACGCTCACGCCCGGCGACGGCTGGAGCCTCGCCGAAGTCGGCGACCTCAACGGCGACGGGATGGACGATCTGCTTCTGCTTCACTCATCCGGGTTGCTCGTCGGCGGGCTTTCCGGCGGCGACGGCTCGTTTTCGCAGACGATCCTGAACCGGAAAGAATCCGGCTGGGACATCCTCGGCACGGGCGACTTCAACGGAACCGGCTCCGATGACGTGCTGGCGGCAAATCCGGCGGGCATTTCGGAGAACGCCGGACTGCTCGGGTTCTGGGAGGGCGGCGTCGAATGGAACCTCACGGCCGGGTATTCCATGGACTGGGAGCCCGTCACGATCGGGGATTTCAACGGCGACGGCACCGACGACATGCTATGGCGCACCACGGTCACGGACGGCGAGGGAACGCTTTGCTTCGGCTACTGCACGTGGCTGATGGGGCTTGTCTCCGACGACGATGAGGAAGAAGTCGTCGACTGGAAACGGATCGGGGCAATCGCGCAGGACGAATGGGAGTTCCTGGGCGCGGGAGATTTCAACGGCAACGGCACGAGCGACATCGTGATGCTCAGCAGCGAGGGCGTCGTGACCGTCTGGGAGATCAGGGACGGCACAGTGAGGTCCTACTCCGAATCCCAGATCGCGGAGGGCAAGTCCGCCAAGACCGCCCTGGGCGAAGTGAACACCGCCGAATGGGGATTCGCCGGGATCGGCGACTTCAACGGCGACGGCACCGACGACATCGCATGGTGCAACCTGTCGACCGGGACCGCCGAATACTGGCAGATCAACGACAAGCAGCTGTCCGCCCGGCACACCATCGGCACCATCGCGTAAACACGTAAAGGAAGCCCAGTTTCGATCCCGGCGGCTGGCCGCGCTCAGCGACCCGCCGCTTTCGCGTTTTACGGGATGTATGCGATGAGCGTGATCTCGCTGTAGGGGACGGCAACGTTGCACTGGCAGCGGCGCATCATGAACTTGTATTCCGGCACCCACTCGTGCAGGAGCGGCGCGATCCCGAAGAATTCGTCCGGGTTGTGGTAGACGCCAATCGTGATCAGCGGCTTTTCGCGCTTGATGATCTTCTCCGCACCGCGGATCAGCTGGAGTCCGTACCCGTTGACGTCGGCCTGGATCCACGCCACGCGCCCCTGCACGTTCTTCTTCTCCTCGAAGAAGTCCAGGCGCACCATCAGGGACTCCGTCCTGCACGGGTTGCCTTCCTCGTCGCGGTCGGCCAGGGACACCCTGCCCTCGCGTTCGGCGAGGAACATCTTGTACAGTTCCAGGTTCTTCAGTCCGGCATGCGCGATGTTCGCCTGCACGAACCGCATGTGCCCCAGGAGCGGCTCGAATCCGATCATCTTCTCCGGCTTGTACTGGTTCATGGCGATCAGGGACGCTCCGCAGAACGCGCCGCACTGGTAGAAGAGGCCGCCTGCCAGGCGGTCCGTCACGGCGGAGTCCAGGAAGACCGCGCCGTTGCGGTAGAAGAACTGCGGCGGATCGTAGTACGGATATTCGCCGTTCGTGATCTTCGCGTATTCAGGATAATTCCGCAGGTGCGCCTGCCAGTCCTCACGCTCGCTTTCCGTGGTCATCCCGATGGGGCTGAAATATATGACGCTGCGGAACTCAGGAGGCGGGAACGCCTCAAGGCGCCTCAGTCCGATCCGCACGGTCTCCCTGCTCGCATCGTCGCAGAGGAGCTCATCCAGTTTCTTCGGCGCATCGGGATTCTGAAACAGATAGGGCCGGAACAGCTCGGCATACTCGCAGACTTTCTGCGGCACGCGCATCAGCTGGAACCTCTGAAAAAGATCCTCCTCGCGCGTCAGCTGCTGATCCTCGCCGGAGTCATCGGAATCTTCCTCGCGATTGCGGGGCGTGACGGGCGGCGCAGGCTCCTTTTTCTTCGGCGGGGGCGGCGGCGCGGGGATAGTCCCGGCGGCCTGGGATGCCTCGCCAAGACCGAAATTATCCTCGTATCCGTTTCCGGCGCTTTCCCCGAAATTGTCGGCGGCGTCTTCCCCGAAATTGCCCCCGTCGCTCTGCGGCGCGGCAGCTTCCGCGGGCTGTTTTTCCTCCTGGCTGTCCGCCTGGACCGCGGCGGCTTCCGCGGGCTGTTTTTCCTCCTGGTTATCCGCCTGGACCGCGGCGGCCTGTTCTTCGTCTGTCATGGTAAAAGCTCCTGTTCAGAAAATGATGGTCAGGCGGGATCGATCGACCCGAGCGCCTCCCTGAAATGTTCCAGCATGACCGGCACGAGCGGGGCGTTCGTGCAGAGGATGCCCTCCGACGGCCAGTTCGCGCCGCCGTTCATGTCGAGCACCGCGGCTCCGGCTTCGGACGCGATCAGCGCGCCCGCCGCCACGTCGTACTCCTTCAGCGCGATCTCCCAGTAAACGTCCACACGCCCCGCCGCCACGAAGCACAGGTCGAGCGCGGCGGAACCGCAGCGCTTGATGTCCTGCGCGATGGGGAACACGCGGTCGATGACCGGCATGTTGTTCTTCTTCAGCCCCGCCCGCAGGCACGCGAAGCCGGTCGCGACAACCGCCTTGGAGAGCTCGTCGCAGCCGGAGACATGGATCGGGCGCCCGTCCTCGAACGCGCCCCTTCCTTTCTCGGCGGAGAACATCATGCCGAGGCGCGGCGCGTACACGCATCCGGCGATCGTCGTGCCGTTCTCTTTCAGCGCGATGGAAATGCAGAAGAACGGATGCCCGTGGACGAACGACTGCGTGCCGTCGATGGGGTCGACCACCCAGCAGAACGGCGAATCCTGGTCGCGGCGGCCGTACTCCTCGCCGAACATGCCGTGCCCGGGGAATCGCTTCTGGATCTCCGCGGCGATCAGCGTCTCCACGGCCTTGTCCGCGGTGGACACGATGTCTTTCGGCGTGCCCTTGCAGGCGATCGCGTTTTCCTTGATATGGTTGAAGTATTTCATCGCCTCGGCTCCGGCGAGCCGCGCGATCTCCTGAATCTGCGTGATGTAGTCCATGCGTGGTGCTCCTTTCCGCTCAGTCGATCCGGACCTGCCCGACCAGCTCCGTCACCGAGGCGATCCCGTGTGAATCCAGGTAGGCGTCCAGCTCCTCGATCACGCGCAGCGGGGCGCGCGGATCGGCGAAGATGGCGGTGCCGACCGCCACGGCGGAGGCGCCGGCGAGCAGGAACTCGACCGCGTCCATGCCGTTCATGATGCCGCCCATGCCGATGATGGGGATGGAAACCGCTTTCGCCGCCTCGTAGACGAGCTTGATGGCGACCGGCTTGACCGCGGGCCCGCTCATGCCGCCGGTGACGTTCGCGATCTTCGGGCGGCGCGTCTCCACGTCGATCGCCATGGCGGGGATGGTGTTGATGAGGCTCAGGATGTCGCTGCCAGCGTCCTGCGCCGCCAGCGCGAAGTCGGCGATGCGCGACACGTTCGGGCTGAGCTTGGTAATCAGCGGGATGGACGTGGACTTGCGGACGGCGGAAACGACCGAGGAGAGCGCTTTCGGGTCGGTGCCGAACGCCAGCCCGCCTTCTTTCACGTTCGGGCAGGACACGTTGATCTCCAGCGCGGCGATGAAGTCCTTTTCCGCCTCAAGGCGTTCTGCGACATATGCGTAGTCCTCGGGCTTCTTGCCCCAGATGTTCACGATCACGGTCGCCGCCGTCTTCTTCAGGCGCGGCAGATAGTGGTCCCCTGCCAGAAACGCGTCGATGCCGGGTCCCTGCAGGCCAATGGCGTTCAGCATGCCGCCTGTGACCTCTGCCACGCGCGGCGTCGGATTGCCGTGCGACGGCCACGGGGCGATGCCCTTCACGACCACAGCGCCGAGCTTTTCGACCGGGAAAAAGTCCTCGTATTCCTCGCCGTATCCGAACGTGCCGGACGCGGTCATGACCGGATTCTTCAGCGAAAGCGGACCAAGTTTGACGTTCAGATCAGCCACAATACACCTCCTCGGCGGGGTAAACCACGCCTTCCTTGCAGCTGCGCGAATACCGCCAGCCATCCGGCGAGGACTTGTCCACGACCTTGATCACGCAGGCGAAACACGCGCCCACGCCGCAGCCCATGCGCTGGTCCATGCTGACCTCGCACTTCAATCCGAGCTTCGCGGCAGTCTTCGCCAGCGCGTACAGCATCGGCGCGGGGCCGCAGCCGTAGACCATCGTCTCCGCCGGGAATTCGTCTTTGCGGACCTCCATGAGCTCCGTCACAAACCCCTTGAACCCGCGGGAGCCGTCATTCGTGGCAGTCTCCACGCGCCATCCGAGCGCCTGGTATTCGTCGATGAGGATGAAATCGGATTCCGTCCGCGCGCCGAGGAACAGGATGCCGGGGCGCGGCGACTTCTTCGCCAGGAACAGCGTCGAGGCGGAACCGTACCCGCCCGCGGCGATCACCGGGAACGTGTTTTCATCCGGCATGGTGTAGCTCGTGCCGAGCGGGCCGAGGATGCGGCAGGAATCGCCAGGCTTCATCTGCGCCAGACGCTCCGTCCCCGCTCCCACGACCTTGAACACCAGCGTGAGCTCGCCCGTCGCGGGATCGGCGTCGCAGATGCTGAACGGACGCCGCAGGATATGGTCCAGCGCCTCGCCGATGCGCACATGCACGAACTGGCCCGGTCTCGCCTCGGCCGTCACGTGCGGCGCATGGAACACGATCCGGTGGTACGCCCCGTGCAGGACGCCGCACCGGAGAACCGTACAAGGAAAATCATTCATGAAACATGCAGTCTCCTGTCCGGCGGTTTGCTCTCTTCGAGCTTGCAGTTGAAGCCTGTTCGCGGACCGCCGGACCTATGTCTTGTTTTTTGTCTCAAACAACGCGCAATAATATACAGCCTCGCGCGCGAAACGTCAAGGGTAAAATAATCGATTTTGCCAGATGGTTTTTCCGTTTTGCGCTTGACTTTCTTCTGTCCCGTGCTACGACGATTACGGCGTTTTTGTGCTTCCGGCAAGCTGCGTGCAGTCCGCGAAAAATCCTGATGGACAACAAACAAAATATTTTTTTATATTATTTTTTCTTTATCACGATTTTTTCACTTGACTTTTATTCTTCCGCGGTGTATGGTATTGCAATCTTGCGACAGACCGCACAACAGAATGGATCATCGGGTCCACTCCGCTCAGCCGTGCGGGACTGTTTAGGATATACTGTTCGGACAATGCGTAAGCTATTCAGGTTGAAGTGTTCTTCAGCGGGTTGCTCCAGAGCATTCAGTTGTGCCGCACATCATCGCACTGAATTTCAGGCCGCCAGCCCGAAAAGGTTCGTCCCGCCAGATTATTTGAAGCGGAATAACCGCGAAAGGACAACTCCACAATGAGACTGTATGTGGGCAATCTCGCATTCTCCACCACCAACGACGAACTCAAGGCCGCGTTCGAGCAGTTCGGCGCCGTCGAATCGGCGACCGTGATCATGGACCGCGAGACCGGACGCTCCAAGGGCTTCGGTTTCGTCGACATGGGCAACGACGAAGAGGCAAAAGCCGCGATCGAAGGACTCGACGGCAAGCCGATCAGCGGCCGCAATGTCCGCGTGAACGAGGCCCGTCCGCGTGAAGAGCGTCCCCCGCGCGGACCGCGCCGCTTCTGATCGAAGCGAAACAAGCTCAGAAAATCAGGACGGTTCCGACTTTCGGGACCGTCCTTTCCTTTTGCCTGGATTTGTGCTTTCCCCGCCCGTTTTTACGGTTCGCGGGTGCGGCGGTTCCGCCGCTGCTGGTAGTAATTGCTCCGGCTCGTGAATCCGCTCCGTTTGGCGGCCTCGTCGGGCGGCACCCCCTCCGAGATCAGGTGCTCGGCGGTCGCCAGCCGCAGGTCGTTCAGGTACTGGCAGAACGTCTGGCCTGTCGCCTGCTGGAAATGAATATGGAACGAGCTGCGGCTCATCCCCGTGATCCGCAGCGCCTCCTCGACCGTGACGGGCCGGACGTACATGCTGTCCAGGTAGAACAGCAGTTCGGAAATGCGGCGTTCCGGGTCGCCCGTATCGGACGCCACGGGACCGCGCGGCGGCTCCGGCAGATGGAATCCGATCTCAAGCAGGCGCCCCAGCTGGGTGTTGATGCGCAGGGCGTTGCCGAATGCGGGCTTCTTCTGCAAATCCATGATGGCATGGACGATCTCGCCGCAGCGCACGCTGTCCGCCTGCGAAAGCGGCAGCAGATAGCCGTTTTTCTGCACATAGCGCGTCAGGTGCTCCATCAGGAACGCCGCCTCGGACGAGGCGGAGCCCTCCCCCGTGAAATACCGCACGGACTGCATCAGCACGGCGGTCCGGCAGCCGGATTCCGAGGCGCAGAAGACATGGGACTGGCCGGGCGGGATCAGCAGGAGGTCGCCGGGCTTCACACGCTGGCGCCACTGCCCGACAGCCTGGATGCCGCCGCCTTCGCAGCAGTAGAACCATTCGTATTCATCGGGGTGCATGTGCTGGCGGCAGCTCGACACGTCGCCTTGGAACGGGTGCAGATACACGTCAAGCACATTGGGCATGACGCGGATTTTCTTGACTCCGGACGGTGCTTTTCTCATAGGGCGGGTCATTTCTCATTGTTTAGGGGGTGTGAATTTGAGTTACTAAAATATATCCACAAATCCCGTCAATAGCAAGTCTCTTTCCGCTTTTTTTGGACTTTTTTTCCAATGGATTGCAGGCAACAGCGTTACTTACCGTACAGATCCGCATCCCGCCGCCGTATTTGGAGCAAAGACAAAAAAGGACCCGGAGGATCCCTCGGGAAAGGGATGGTCCGGGCCCCTGAAAACCGTTCGAACGAACGGCGGATCATTTATTTCTGGACGTTTGCCATGGCATCCTTGTCGTCTTCCGGAGCATAGAATTCGATATTGATGCTCATGCCGCCGCCACCCATGCCGCCTGCGGGACGATTGCCGCCCGCAGGAGCAGCGCCGCCAGCAGCGGGAGCGCCACCGGCAGGTGCCGCGCCGGCAGGTGCGCCGCCGCCGAAGCCCGGGAAGCCGCCCATGCCGCCGAAGCCGCCCATGCCGCCGGCAGGTGCGCCGCCAGCGGGTGCGCCGCCGCCGAAGCCGGGGAAGCCGCCCATGCCGCCGAAGCCGGCAGGTGCGCCGCCGGCAGGTGCGCCAGCCGCGGGAGCATTACCTGCGGGAGCCGGAGCAAGAGACGGACCAGGAGCGCCGCCGGCAGCAGGAGCGCCGCCGGCAGGTGCGCCGCCGCCGAAACCGGGGAAGCCGCCCATGCCGCCGCCCATCGGAGGCATGCCGCCGCCGAAGCCGCCCATGCCGCCGCCCATCGGGGGCATGCCGCCGCCGAAGCCGCCCATGCCACCGCCCATCGGGGGCATACCGCCGCCCATGCCGCCGCCGAAGCCGCCGAAGCCGCCCATGGCGATCCTGGCTTCCCAGTCGGTCTTTTCGAGCCAGCGGAGTTTCGGGTTGTCGGTCAGGACGTACGGCTTCAGGACGCCGTTCACCTGGGTATTGTCAATGAAGATCTTGGTCGGGGTGCCGTCGGCATCCGTGCCCTGGATGATGTAACGCGCGGAGATCGCGCCGCTTCTCTGGGTGTCGACCGCGCCGGGCTGGATCTCGCCCTTGAAGAACGTGGTGTCGAGGTCGCCGTGGAAGAGGATCATGGTCGCGCTTCCCTTGCCGCCCTGCACGGAGAGCGTCTGGTCGAGGATCACGTGGACCTGGAAGACTTTCTTGCGGCTGACCTGCTGGGCCGTGGCGTTTGCATTCGCGCCCGCGGGTGCCTGAGCATAGGCGATGGTTGTGGGGATGCCGACGAGAGTGACAGCTGCGGCCGTCGCCGTCGCTGCGTACAGGAGGCTTTTCTTCATTGTGAGAACCTTTCTAGTGTTTTTGTAAAAAATTGAGGTGAAAAAGGTGGTTTTCAAAAAGGTCGGGTCCAGACGGGACGGGGGAAAGCCAAACCGCGACGTCCCGCCGGAAACGGGCGGGGATCAGTCCGCCCACTCGGTGATCGCCGCGACCGCGGCGCAGTCCACGATGTCGTCCACGGAGCAACCGCGGGAGACGTCGGTGAACGGACGGCGGAGGCCCTGGATCAGCGGTCCGATGGCAGTGGCGCCGGCGAGGCGTTCCGTGGCCTTGTACATGGTGTTGCCGCAGTTCAGGTCGGGGAAGATCAGGACGTTTGCCTGTCCTGCGACCGGGGAACCCGGAGCTTTCTTCTTTGCGATGTCCGGGATGATCGCCGCGTCAAACTGGAGTTCGCCGTCGATGAGCAGATCGGGGGCGAGCGCCTTTGCCTTGGCGGTGGCCTCAACGACCTTGTCGATGATCGGGTCGTGGGCGGAGCCCTTGGAGGAGCAGCTGATCATGGCGACTTTCGGTTCCTGTCCGGTGTACTGGCGGAACGTCTTCGCCGTGGTGACGGCGATCTCGGCGAGCTGGTCGGCATCGGGGTTGATGTTCAGGCCGCAGTCGGCATAGAAGAAGACGCCTTCGTAGCCCCACTTCGGATCGGGCAGCTGCATGATGAAGAACGCGGAGGCGATATGGTTGCCCTTGGCGGTCTTGAAGAGCTGGAGCGCGGGCTTCGTCTTCTGGGCGGTGTTGTGGGCGTAGCCGTTCGGGTTGCCGCCGCCGGACACATAGCCGTGGGCATCGCCGGCGCAGACCATGGCGGCGGAGAAGACGCAGGTGTCCTTGAGCCATTCGCGGGCCTGTTCGGGGGTCAGTCCCTTGTTCTTGCGGATTTCGACGCAGACGTCGATGTATTTCTGCAGATTCGGGGTCTTCAGCACGTCCACGACCTCGACGCCGTCGAGGCTGACGCCGTTTTCAGCCGCGAGCTTGCGGATGGCGTCCTCGTCGCCGACCAGCACCGGCTTCACATAGCCGAGCTTCGCGAGCTTCTCGGCGGCTTTGAGATTGCGGGGGTCGTCGCTTTCGGTCAGGCAGACTTTTCTGCCCAGGGACTTCGCTTTCGCGCGAATGGATTCGAGCACATTGGCCATTTCTAAGGATTCTCCTTGACTGTGTATTGGATGTTCTGGCGCACGCCGGTGCAGTCAACGCCGGGCGCGATGTTTGTATTGAGGCGGAAACGCGCTGAAAAACGGGGCTGCCTTTTCCGGGTCCCGCCGTTCTTGCGCGTTATCTAATGGACAATATAACACAAAAAACAAAAACTGAAAGCGCAATTTGGATTTTTTTAGCCTTTTTTTGGCTTTTTTTCGTTTCCCGCTTGATTTTTCGCCTCATTGGGTGTAAAGTATATTTCGTAGTCCAGTTACATGGAGTGCTCGGGTGGCGGAATTGGCAGACGCGCTAGCTTGAGGTGCTAGTGGGCAACCGTGGGAGTTCAAATCTCCCCTCGAGCACCATTTTTTTGCCCTGACGGGAAAACCGCAGGGTCTCGTGCTCAAGCGAAACTGAGCACTGCGCAGCGGAGGCTCTGCCTTCCCCCTTTTCCAAGTGTTTCAATTACGGCAAAACCCGGTTCGAGAAGACACTATTTATTAGATTTCCGAGACTCCCGATATTCCGACAGATGCCTGCTGCCTTTCTTCGGGTTCAGGTACATATCGAATTTGATATACCCGTTGAAGTCCTCACTGAACGCTTCGGAATCCACGGGCCTGAGCGGGGAATCTGTGCGCCTGTCGTAGAGGAAACAGGCTTTCGCATAATGCCCCGCGACCCTGACGAACACGGTTCTGTAAGCCCTGTACGAAGAAGACTTGAGCCCGTTGTTGTCCCAGATGCGGATGACTTCTTCGATGGGGATGGAGATCTCCCGGCGCGTGTATCCGTCCTCCGGCGCCATCGTCTGTTCCTGCAGGAAACGGGCTGGCGCGCTTTCCGATTCCTTTCTGAAGAGGTCGCGTTCTTTCTTGTATTCATCTCCGTTGCCGAACGGTCGGATCCTGCCGTCGAAGAGATTCTTTTCCAGTACGGATTCTCCTTCGCCGACCAGAAGGATCCCGTCGTCCGGATCGTCGGAACGGAGCCGGACGATGAAGACCGCAGGATACTGGATCGGATCGCCCCAGTCGTCGACGACGCCGGGAAACTCCCTGAGGACGATCTCGCCCCATTCGTCCCGCAGGAAATCAAGTTCGAAATACCTGTCGGCTTCCGGTTCCTGCCCGAAGGGGATGTCGCGAAGAACCACCTCAACGCCGGAGTCGGGAAATTCAAGGACGCGTTTTCTCTGATTGGCGATGTCGTACCACACGCCCCAGGTCACATGCTCCAGAGTCCGGACTTGTTTCGGCGGCGGAGGCTCTTTCCGCATCACGACGCGCATGCCGCTCCACTGAAACTCTTTTTTCCCGTCCGCAGTTTCTGCGTATTTCTGCGAGATGGTGAAACTGTAATGCTCCCTTTGGTACCCCTCTTTGGTAAAGTGTAAAGAAAAAACTCCGCCCCCGCGGAACAACAGTCTGTCCCGGACACTGAATCTCCCGTTGACGGTCATCGTTTGGAAGATATACTTATCCCGAGCCCAGGATGGCTCGGCCGGAAACACCGGGCTGAAAAACAATAAAAACTTCGGATACGGCGACCGCACCCGATACTCGACCCCGACCGTGACGCCGTCGAGCGGCACGCCTTTTTCGTCCACGATGGTCCCGGAAAAGGCCGGACTGAATTCGGTCCTCACGACTTCGATCAGGACAAACAAGCAGGCAACAATCAGAATAGTTATGAGGAAAAGAAATAAAAGTTTCTTACGTTTTGCGTTCGACATGGCGTAGCTTTCTCAGTTGTTTCAAAATTGCAAGAGGCAACAATGCTGATACTATACCGCATGCTCATTAAAAAATCAAGTTGCAAGATGGTCGTGCTCCCTGACTTTTTGCCGGGAATCACCGAAGAGGCACGTTATTTATCTTTTGAGCCTGAAATCCTCCGTCTTTTTCTCGTTTTCCCCTTGCGGAATCCGTCCCGGGCGTGTATATTAGTAGAATAGTTTTTTCCGACATAATCCCGAACGAAACTCGGAGTACGTTTCCATGGCCGTTTTCAGACCTTTCCACGCCCTCATGCCCCGTCCCGAAGAAGTCGCGCAGGTGGCAGCCGTCCCCTACGACGTCGTCAACACCGCCGAAGCGGCACGCCTCGCGGACGGCAATCCCCTGACTTTCCTCCGCGTCTCCCGCCCCGAGATCGAACTTCCCGCGGGCACGGACATCCATTCCGACGCCGTGTACGACAAGGCGCTCGCGAATTTCAAGCGCCTCTGCGCTGCCGCTCCCCTCGCCCATGACCCCGAGGCGAACCTCTACGTCTATGCGCTCACGATGGACGGCCGCACGCAGATCGGCATCGCGGGCACCGCTTCCGCCGCCGAGTACGATTCCGGCGTCATCAAGAAGCACGAGACCACCCGCCGCGACAAGGAGGACGACCGCGCCCGCCACGTGATGACGCTCCGGTCCCAGACCGGCCCGGTCTTCCTGACCTACCGCGGCGTCCCCGCCATCGACGCGCTCGTGCAGGACATCATAAAGGAGAAGCCGTTCTTCTCGTTCACGGCCGCGGACGGCATCAAGCACGAACTCTGGAAAGCCGGCGACAAAAGCGTCGCGCTGTCGCGCCTCTTCGCCGACACGGTGCCCTGCTTCTACATCGCCGACGGCCATCACCGCGCCGCCTCCGCCGCACGCGCCGCCAGGACCTGCCGCGCCGCGAATCCGGACCAAACCGGAAACGAGGAATACAACTACTTCCTTGCCGTGGCGTTCCCGTCCAGCCAGCTCCGCATCCTGCCGTACAACCGCGCGGTGAAGGACCTGAACGGACTTTCCGCATCGGAATTCCTCGCGAAGCTCGCGAACGAATTCGACGTGGCGGAGACGGACACGAAGTCGCCCGACCGTTCCGGCACGTTCCGCATGCTCCTCGACGGCAAATGGTACGCGCTCACGCCGAAATTCACGTTCGACGGTCTCTCCGTGACCGCCCGCCTCGACGTCAGCATCCTGCAGGACCGTGTGCTCGGCCCGATCCTCGGCATCGACGACCCGCGCACCAGTCCGCGCATCGACTTCATCGGCGGCATCCGCGGCACGGGCGAACTCGAACGCCTCTGCAACGAGGGGCTTGCCGCCGTCTGCTTCTCCATGTACCCGACCACGCTCGACCAGCTGATGGCAATCGCCGACGCCGGGTCCATCATGCCCCCGAAATCCACCTGGTTCGAGCCGAAGCTCCGCGACGGCCTCGTCTCCCACGACTTCTGACCCAGGGCACGGAACACCGACATGAAGACAGCTGTCATCATCCCCGCCCGCATGGGCTCCATGCGGTTCCCCGGCAAGGTCCTCGCCGACCTCGGCGGAAAGCCCGTCATCCAGCACGTCTGGGAAAACGCCATGCGCTCGAAAGCCGACTCCGTGACCATCGCCGCGGACGATCACCGCGTGGAACAGGCCGTGAAAGCGTTCGGCGGAAATGTCGTCATGACGAAGCCGTCGCATCCGTCCGGGTCCGACCGCGTCTGGGAAGCCGCGCAGTCCAACGACGCCGAACTGATCGTGAACGTCCAGGGCGACGAGCCGTTTCTCCCCCACGAGGTGATCGACGACCTCATCGACGCCATGCACGGCCCGGACGCGCCCGCCATGGGCACCGTGGTCCTGCCCTGCTCCCGTGCCGACATCGCCGCGAATCCGAACCTCCCGAAAGTCGTCCTCACATCCGACGACTACGCGCTTTATTTCAGCCGTTCCATGATCCCGTATCTCCGGGAGGGCGGCGAGGAAACGGAAGTCTACCGGCACTGGGGCATCTACGCCTACCGCCGGGAAACGCTCGCGAAGTTCGTCTCCCTGCCGGAAGGCCGCCTCGAACGCTGCGAGAAGCTCGAACAGCTCCGCGCGCTGGAGAACGGCATCCGCATCAAGGTGATCAGGACGTCGTTCGACTCCATCGGCATCGACACGCCGGACGATCTGGTCCGGGCGCAGGAATTTCTCGCGAGGAAGTCAAAAAGCATTTGATTTTTCCCGTTATTGTAGTATCGTATTAAAAACCGGAATTTTTTACTTAGAAGAGTCAGGACGCACGGGCATGACATTCACTCCAGTCAGGACATCGAACCGGACCATCGGCTGCGGCAAACTCGCCGTCTTCGCCGGGCCATGTGTCGCGGAATCCCGCGACCTGTGCCTGCGTGTGGCGGAACACATGGCGGGGGTCTGCGAAAAGCTCGGCGTCCAGTATATTTTCAAGGCGTCGTTCGACAAGGCAAACCGCAGTTCGGGCGACTCGTTCCGGGGTCCCGGCATCGACGCCGGGCTCTCCATGCTCGAAGCCGTCAAGAAAGAATTCGGGCTGCCCGTCGTCACCGACGTTCACGAATCCGCGCAGGCCGCGCAGGTGGCATCCGTGGCGGATTTCCTCCAGATACCGGCGTTCCTCTGCCGCCAGACCGACCTCCTCGTCGCATGCGCGGCTACGGGGCGTCCGGTCAACGTCAAGAAAGGCCAGTTCCTGGCTCCCGAGGACATGGCGGGCGTGATCGGCAAGCTCCGCGCGGCAGGCTGCACGAACATTCTGCTCACGGAACGCGGCACCACGTTCGGCTACCACAACCTCGTGGTGGACATGCGGTCGCTGGCGGCGATGCGTGCGCTCGGCGTGCCCGTGGTCTTCGACGCGACACACTCCGTGCAGCTCCCCGGCGGACTCGGCAAAGCGTCCGGCGGCCAGCGGCAATACGTGCCGTACCTGGCGCGGGCGGCGGCGGCAGTCGGCATCGACGCGATGTTCCTGGAGGTCCATCCCGATCCCGACCATGCGCTTTCCGACGGTCCGAACTCGCTGGATTTCGCGGCCGCCGAACAAACCATCGAACAAGTCAAGGCGATCTATGAGCTTACCGGACAATATCTCTGACATCAAGGCAATCGTGCTCGACATCGACGGCGTCCTCACGGACGGCCGCATCGGCTACGGTGCTGGCAGCCCGCGCGAGATCAAGTTCTTCGACGTCCGGGACGGCCAGGGCATCCGCCTTGCCATGCGCGCCGGGATCCGCGTCGGCGTCCTCTCCGGCCGCAAGAGCCAGGCGAACCGCACCCGCGCGAAAGAGCTCGGCCTGTCGTTCCTCTACGAGGGCTGCCTCGACAAGCTTTCCGGCTGGGAACAGATGCTCGCGGAACAGGGCCTGAAGCCGGAAGAATGCATGTACATCGGCGACGACGTGGTGGACATGCCCCCCATGCGCAGGGCGGGGTTCCCCGTGGCGGTCGCCGACGCCGCCCCGGAACTTGATTCCGTGGCGGTTCTCCGCACACAGCACTTCGGCGGACGCGGCGCGGTCCGCGAAGCCATCGAAATACTCCTGAAAGGACAAGGCAAATGGGACTCCGTGCTCGAAAAATACATGCTCTGAGCCTGACGGCAACTCTCGCAGCCGTCTTTTTCTCCGGCGCCGCCCTCCTCGCGCAGGACATTTCCTCCGGTTCCTACACCGTGCTCAAACGCTACATCTATCCGCGCTACAACGGCGACAACGAGATCGAGTACCTGATCTACGGCGCGACCGCCATCAACAAAGGCTCCCTCATCTATCTGACCATGCCGATGATCGACATCGTGGACGGCTCCTACACGTCCATCCGGCAGATCGACACCATCGACAGCAACGACCCCTACCCGGTCGTCTACAAGCTGAAATCCAACAGGAAGACCATCGAAGACTTCTGGAAAGGATCGCGCCAGAAACATTCCCAGGCGTGGATCTTCGCTGACAAAGCCACATTCGACAAGTCCACCAACATCCTGACCAGCGATGAAATCGCGCATTTCCGGTCGCGCCAGCTCGACGCAGACGGCGTCGGCTTCGATGCGTTCAACGACCGGAAATTCATCCATATCCGCTCAAACGTTCGCGTGGTGCTGCGGCTCCGGGAAAAGAAGCTTGACGTCGAGGGACCCGACCCGCAACACTAAAAATGAAAAGACACACAATGCCATCCGCTTTCCGTTCAGTTCTCATTTCCGCCGGCATCCTCGCCGCTGCCGCGCTTCAGCCGTTCCTGCATGCACAGGAATTCGGCGGCATTTTCTCCGGATTCCAAATGAACGGCATCACGAACGAGGATGAGGATTCGACCGACATCACATCCGATTCCGCCGACATTGACCTGGAAAATAGCATCATCACCCTCTACGGCAACGTCACAGTCAACGACGGCAAAAACCTGATAACCTGCAACAAAATGGAGATATACCTGGAGGAGGATGCCGCGGATTCGCTCGTCGGGACCGCGGAAAAGCCCGTGGAATCCCCCGCGAAGGATCAGGGGAAAGAAGATTCCCAGCCCAAAGAGGCCGACGACGCCGGCAACGGCGCTGGCGCGGACTCCGCCGGAACCGAGGACGAGGAGGAGGACGAAAAGAAGAATATCAGGAAAATCGTCTGCATCGGCGACGTCGTATGCACCAAGCGTGCCGACGGGGACGGGGACGATTCCGAGGGTCAGGAACAGATCGCCATTTCGGGCAAAGCCGAATTCGATGTCCGGAAAGAGATCATCGTGATGACCGAAGCCCATTCCAATCCGGCCGGCATCCTCTCCGGAGGCGTCTTCGAATCCATGCAAAAGCAGCTTCGTGAAAACATCCTCGCCAAGTGTCCGGTCATGGCGCAGGGGGAAACATGGATGGTCGGGGAGTCTTTCACCATTTTCGTCCAGGAAAACAACCGCATGAAAGTCAGGGACATGAAGTTCAATTACACCGGCGAGTCCCTTCTTGCGAACGAAGAGGGAAAGGATGAGGAAGAGGATGAGGAAGAGAAGGAAGTCTCGACCACGCTGATCACGACCAGGGATGCGGATATCGACCTCGAACACAATCTTATCACGCTCCTCGGCGATGTGAACGTGGATGATGATCTCAACAAGGTCACCTGCAACAAAATGGTGGTCACCCTGATGGAGAAAGACTCTCCCGAAGCCGACGCCGATGAAACGGAAACGGATGCAGCGGAAAACGACATCGAGGTGAAAAAGGACATCTCGGGGATCGTCTGCACGGGAGACGTCGTTTTCCTGAAACGCACTCCCCCGGACAAGCCGGACGGAGAAGACCAGATCGCCATGTCCCAAAAGGCCGATTACGATGCTAAGAAAGAGATCCTCGACATGACTGGAAAACCTGTCCTGATGCAGGGATCGAACAGATTGTACGGCAGCCACATCAAAATCTATCTCAAGGAAAACAACCGCATGGAAGTCGATGCGGCAAAGGCTAATCTCGTAGGAAAGCTCCTTTCCTCCGAAAAAGCCAAGGACTCGTCGGGCATCCCCATGACCTCGGTCACGGCTAACCGGGCGAACATCCTGCCGAACGACAAGATCACGCTTACCCAGAACGTTGTCGTGGACGACGGAACGGGCATGATCACCTGCGCGCAAATGGATATTTTCCTGAAAAATGACAACCCGAACTCGTTCTTTCCCGCGGGAAACCAGGCATCCGCCGGCAATGCGGATGAAGAAGACGAAAACGAGATGAGTGACGACGTATCGAAGATCGTCTGCTCCGGGAATGTCGTATACCGGAAGCATTCGGACAGCGGGCAGGAACAGGTCGTCCTGGCCCAGAGAGCCGATTATGACGCCGCCAACGAGGTCATCATCATGACCGGCGCCCACAGCGCCCCGGAGAAAGAAATCTCCAGTGAAACTTACGCCGAGATCAAACGCATGCTCGAACCGGATGGCGCTGCTCCGGGCGGCAACGATTCCGAACAGTATTCGATCCTGATGCAAGGTTCGAACTGGATAGCCGGCACCCCCATCAAGATCTTTCCGAAAGAGGGAAACCGGATCACCATCACTTCTTTCAAATCCGGGCTGAAACAGGGTTCCCGTTCCAGGGATTCCAAAAAGGAAACGACCAGTGACGACAAGCAGAAACCATGAATTCACCCCGGCATCGGATCGGACAGTCCGCAAGGCGCGTCTCTCGGGAAACGCGCTCCCGGCTTTCGAGGCACCCTATGTTTTCACTCTCAACGCAAGGAGATAAGCAATGATATCCCACTTCCGCTCTTTTCTGATCGCAGCCGGAATCCTCGCCGCCGCGGCATTTCAACCGGTCCTGCATGCACAGGGGTTCGGCGGCATGTTCTCCGGGTTGCAGATGGGCAGCAATTCGGACGATGACGAGGAACAGGGCACAAACATTACCGCCGCTGCCGCCGACATCGACCTGGAAAACAACATCATCACACTGATCGGCAACGTCGTTGTGGACGACGGGACCAGCAAGATCACCTGCAACAAGATGACGATCTATCTGGAGGAAGAGAAAGAGGAGAGCGAGGAAGCCTCCGCCGACTCGGAGAAGAAATCATCCGCTTCCGCTAAGAAGAACGAGGAGACGCCGGCGCCCGCCGCAGTCACCGCCGACGGAAAAGGCGCTGACGACAACGGCAAAGATGACGATGATGATGAGGAGGAGGAGGAGGAGGAAGACGAGAGCAAGAACATCTCCAAGGTCATATGCCAGGGCGACGTCGTCTACACAAAACGCGCCACTCCGGATGACCAGATCGCCATGTCGGAACAGGCCGAGTACGACGCCCACACGGAAGAGATCGTCATGACCGGCGGCCCCGGCGGCAACGGCAACCAGCCCGTGATGATGCAGGGCGGAAACAAGATGTACGGCGACGAGATCAAGATCCTCATCAAGGAAGGCAACCGCATGCGCGTCATCAACCCCAATGTCCAGTACATAGGCAAATCCATCCTCTCCAATTCCTCGAAAACCGGGAGCAATCGCTGATGACTAATCCAAACGAAGAAAATTTCCCCGCCGCTGAACAGAACGCAGCCGGAGACACCCCGTCGACGTTCCGCGCCATGGGGATCAAACTGCGGGACGCCGAAGAAAACAATGCCGGGACGGACGAAACGGAAGACAGCGATTCCGCCGAAAAGAAATTCGACGCCCTTGTGGTCAACAGGGAAATGCCGAAAGGGGAAGTCCTCCTTGAGGCAAAAGGGCTCGTCAAGGCTTACCGCGGCCGCAGGGTCGTGAACGACGTCAGCTTCACCGTGCATTACGGGGAGATCGTCGGGCTGCTCGGCCCGAACGGTGCAGGCAAGACCACGAGCTTCTACATGATCACCGGACTCATCAAGCCGAACGACGGATATGTGGAGTTCAAGGGCGTCGACGTCTCCGACCTGCCGATGTACCAGCGCGCACGCATGGGAATGGGCTATCTCGCACAGGAACCCACGATCTTCCGCAAGCTCTCCGTCGAGGACAACATCCTCGCCATCCTCCAGACGCTCGACATCTCCGCGGCGGAACGCAGGGCGCGCCTGAAAGACCTCCTCGCGAAACTTGACCTCACCCACCTCGCCAAGCAGAAAGCCATGACGCTCTCCGGCGGCGAGCGCCGCCGCCTGGAGATCACCCGCGCCCTGGTCACGAACCCGGAATTCATCCTGCTTGACGAACCGTTCAGCGGCGTCGACCCGATCGTCGTGCACGACATCCAGGTCATCATTAAGCGCCTCCGCGATGCGGGACTCGGCATCCTGATCACCGACCACAACGTCCGCGAAACGCTCTCCTGCGTGGACCATGCCTACCTCATGGCCGACGGCAGGGTCTTCATCGAGGGCACATCCGACTACCTGATCCACAGCGAAGAGGCCCGCAAGATCTACCTCGGGCCGGATTTCGTGCTCTGAAACGCCACAAAAGGAGCCAGAAAATGTCTGTTCGAGCCTGTTTCGTTCTTTCCGTTTCCGACATCGCGGCCGAACGCGCTTTCTACCGTGACGTCGTCGCCCTCGGCGAACCGGTCATGGACAGCAACGTCTGGGTCGAATTCCAGCTGGACGGCGGCGCGTCGTTCTGCCTGGAACAGGCAGCCCCGAACAAGGCTCCCCTGCCCCCGCACAGCCGCATGGAGTTCCTTTTCTTCGTGGACTCCCTGGATGAGTTCGAGAAACGCTACCGCTCGTTCGACGCGCCGGACCTTGCCGACGGCGCTCCGTGCGAGCAGACCGGCATCCGCGCCGTCCAGTACCCGGACCCGGAGGGCAACCTGTTCCGCGTCACGGACAAACGCCATTGCTGAAAGGGGGACCGCCCCGTGAAAGCCGCCGACCTGGTTTCATTGCGGATCGCGAGGCGCTGCCTCTGCGCGGCACTGCTCGGGCTCGCCGCGCCGCTGGCGGCACATCCGGCGGGGGATCATCTCCCGCCCTCGTCCGGCCCCGTCACGCTTCTTGCGCCCGACCGGATCAAGGACACCAAGTTCCTGCCGGACCCGAAAAACAACCCGCTGATCCTCGCCTACGAGGAAATCCTGAGCAAGCTTGAGGAGAAACACATCCCGGTCACGGTGCATGCTCTCGCCGCTTACGACGAGGGATTCCTGATCCATTCCGACGCTTCGCCCGCGACCGTGCGCTATATCCTGAAATACAAGCTCCTCGGCGAACAGATCGCCTGGACGGAATCCGGCACGGCGGAAGATCCGGCTTTCACGCTCACCATACCCGACAACGGGTCGTTCCTCATCACATTCCCGGCAAAGGACTGGCTGGTCTTCGCGGCGAACAGGCCCCCTGCCCCGGTCGACGACGCCCCTGCATCAAAAACGGGCGACACTACTGTTGAAAAACCGTCCGCGCCCGCCGTTTCCGCCGCCGCTCTGCTGAAAGCGGCGCCGGACGATGCGGTCATGGCGTATGTCTGGCCGGAACCCGGCGCGACAGCGGAATACCCACTCCTCGGCGAGCTCAAAAGCATTACGTTCTTCGTGACGCGCGACGCAAAGGAAAAGCGTCCGGTCCGCGCGCAGATCGTCATGCCCGCGAAAACGCCCGAAGCCGCGCTGAAACTGAAAAAAGCCTGTCAGGACAAGTTCGACGAAGTCTACGAGAATGCGGCGAAGCTCGGCAAGATACCCGACGAGCTCGTGAACGCGTTCACCGTCGTCCGACAGGATGACGAAGTCACCATCCACATCAATCTCCCCGACGACATGGCGGAATATATGTTCACGCAGTTTGCCGCCGCGCTTCAGGAGGAGATCCGGCTGTTCGCCGTCCCGGACAAGCTCAAATAACCCATCCTGACACAGTCCGTGTCCGCGGGGTTCGGGGCGATTCCGACTTTTTTGTCGCAAGTCTCTGATTTTTTTTTATTTAGCTTGACTTTACCTGTTTTTGTGATACAGTATAAAAACTGATCATAATAAGGAACAGGGAAAGGAACTCCACATGAATATGAAAGAAGCAAGTGATTCGCGGCAAACCGCCTCCCCGGACACGTCTTCCACGGCTTCGGCGCCCCCTCTCTATTCCGGCTCGGAACACGAATACGTGTACTCCTTTTTCCGGCAGGACTCCGCCCCGCTCAGGAAGATGATCCTGATCGCGGTGGTGATCCAGCTCCTCCTGATCCCCATCATCGGCATCATGCCCCATCTCTGGTCAGGGACCGTAAAAATTGTATTCGGGCCCCAGGCGTACGCTTTCGCCGACGCCTTGGAAAGATGGAGTATCATCGGTCTCGCGTCTCCGATTTCTCTCATCGCCCTCCTCGCGATCCCGTACGTTCCGGGCATCATCCTGCGCAGGCATTTCAGGAATGCCGTGATCCCGATGTGCAGGAAAACCTGTCCCGGAGAGGAGATCGCCCGCGGCGCCATGCGGAGTCTGCGTTACATGCTGGCATGTTATGTTCCGGTCCTGCTTCCCGGGATCCTCGTTTACCTCGTGCCTGTCGTTTTCTCGCTGGGCATTCTCATCAAGATAGCCTGCGAGAATGACCCCGGCGAACCTGTGAGAATTCTAGCCAGTTTTTCCGTCATCGTATGGATGTATCTTCTGTCGCTCCCCGGCTGGCTGCTGTCGGAATACGCTCTGGCGGTCTTCCCGGTCGCGCGGCTGTTCACGCGATTGTCCGGCGCGATCCGGCCCGGCATGTTCCTGATGCTGCCGCTGATCTATCTGGGGCGGATCGTTCTCGTTCTGAATCCCGTCTTCACGGCGGAAAGATCCGCATTCCTTACCGTCGTCATCATAGTGGTCTGCACCGCGCTTTCCGTCGGCGCGATCGCGTATTTCAACTATGCGGCAAAAGCCGACGCGGAAAAATGGGACTCGAAGAGCTGAGCTTGCGTCTGCTCTTACATTAAGCCGGACACTGTATCTGCACTGCTTGCAGTGTGCTCAAGCGAAGCTGAGAGCACTGTATCCGTGGAGGGCTTGCCCTCCCCCCTCACATCAGGCCGCGGAGCAGCGTTTCCACCTGCTCGTCGCTCATGGGCTCCGGGTTGTTCTTCATGCTGTTGCTGCGGCAGTTCGCCACGATGAACGGCAGATGCTTTTCCGCGAGTCCGTAATCGCGCAGATGGTCCGGCACGCCGAGCCCGAGGGAAAGTTCCCGCATAGCGGCGATGAAGAGCGCTGCGTCCGGGCGCGGTTCTTTCGGCAGAAACGCATGCGCGAGCTCGCAGTAAAGGCGGCCGCACGCGTTCATATTGAACTGGAACACCGGAAGCATCAGGATGGCGCAGGCGACGCCGTGCGGCACGTGCAGAAGCGAGCCGACGGGGTGCGCCAGTCCGTGAACGGCGCCGAGCCCGGCGTGCGCGAACGCCATTCCCGCGAGCATGGAGCCCTCCGCCATGTCGACGCGGAATCCGGCGTCGGGCGCGAAATGATCGTCGACTGGCTTCCACGGTTCAAGCGTAAGGCTCTTCAGCGCACCGTGGAGCTTGCATGCCGCGGCCTTCGCGAGCGCCCGCGTGTAGTCCGTCCCTTTCGGCGAAACGAACGCCTCGACCGCCTGCACCAGCGCGTCAAGGCCGCTGGCGACGGTCACGCCGCGCGGGCAGTTCATCGTCAAGTCCGGGTCGACGATCGCCAGGTCGGCGGTCATCCCGGGATGCCGGATGGATTTCTTGATCATGGTCGCGGGGTCCGTGAGCACGGAATTGTTCGTCATTTCCGCGCCGGTCCCGCTCGTGGTCGGGAGTGCGGCGAAGAACGGACGGTCCGTGACGGTCAGTTCGCGCGAACCGTTGAAATACTCGATGCAGGAACCGTTCAGACGGGACAGCGCCGCCGCGGCTTTCGCCGTGTCGATCACGCTGCCGCCACCGATCGCGACGACCGCATCCGCGTTCCAGGCACGGATGGCGACCGTGGCCGTGTCGACTGCTCCCGGCGAGGGTTCCGCCATGGTCTCAGCGAAGATGCGCACTTCACGCCCCGATGCAACCAGGGACTCCGCGACCGTTTTCGCCTCGGCGTCCGCCGCATGGCGTCCGGACACGACGAGCACGCGCCAGGCGGAGCCGGGCAGATATCCGGCAAGAAGCGCAGATTTGCCGCGCCCGAACACGATATCGCGCGGGGTGTGAATGGCAAACGAGGGGTATGTGCGTTCCTGTTCCATGGTCCGGTTCATTCCTTTCCGCCGTTGACGTCCTTGTCCGCCCCGTCGTGAAGCAGGATATGGACCGCGGCGCGTGCGGCCTCGCGTTCCGCGAGCTTGTGGCTGCTGGCGATGCCGCGTGCGACGACCCGGTCCTTGATGAGGACCTCGACTTCGTACTGCGGCGCATGGGCTGGCCCGGTGACCGCCACCACGCGGTATTGCGGGACTCCCTGGGCTTTCTGCTGGGTGTATTCCTGGAGAATGCCCTTCGGGTTGATCTCGTGGAGGCATTCGGCGGGATCGGGGTAATTCTTGAGGAGGATCGGCAGGAAGATGTTCGTCGCGGTCTCAAGTCCGTGGTCGAGGTAGATCGCCCCGATCAGGGATTCGAACGCGTCGGAGATCGTGGAGTCGCGGTCCTGTCCGTTCAGCTCGAGTTCGCCCCGCCCCAGCAGCAGGAACGAACCGAGCGAGATGTCGCGGGCGAACTGGGCGAGCGCATCCTGATTGACCATGGCGGACCGTATCTTCGTGAGGTCGCCCTCCTGCAAGTCCGTATACCGCCGGTACAGGTAGTCGGTCAGGATGATCTGGACCACGGAATCGCCGAGCAGTTCCAGGCGCTGGTTGTCGTATGCGAGCTGGTGTTCGGCGGCAAACGACTTGTGCGTCATCGCCTCCTTATAGACGGCTATGTCGCGGAACGTGATCCCGAGGATGCGCTCCAGTTTGACGAAATCGCTCATTTCACCTCAAACACAATTGAATGCCCGTGGAAAGGGGCTCAACCCCCGTCCCGGCGGCCGTCCATCCGGCGCCGGGCGGGACCGCGCCCATGTCCGTGGATCATTCCGCGGGTTTGGCTTCTTCTTCCTTCGCGGCCTGGTCCTTCATCTCGCCGAGGTATTTCGGGAGTTCGATGCCCGCCATGGCGGCGACGTCGTGGATCGGCGGCAGGCTCTGCATCATGCCGCTGAGGAAGCCGGCTGTGGAGGACTTGCCGTCGGCGCGGCCATTCGGGGAATCCCAGACGGTGACCTTGTCGATCTTGATGTTGCTGATGGCTTCGGTCTGGAGCTTCACGATCTCCTCGAGCTTTTCGACGAGGAGCATCTTGGCAGCGGCGTCGGCGTCCTTGCCGCAGGACTCGATGATCATGCGGTAGCCGTCGCCCTTGGCTTTCAGGACTTCGTAATTGCCTTTCGCCTCGGCTTCGTACTTGGCGAAGATTGCGGCGGCCTGGCCTTTTGCCTCGGTTTCGATCTTGGCTGCCACGGCTTCGGCCTCGATGATGCGCTGTTCCTTGTCGATGCGGGCGGCGACGATCGTTTCGGCGCGCTGTTTTTCCTCTTCCATTTTCGCGCGTGCGATCTGCGCCTGCTGTTCCGCCTCGAAGTCGGCCTTGCGGATCATGGCTTCTGCGACGCGTTTCGCGGCCTCGGCTGCCTGGTGCGCGGCGGCTTCCTGCTCGGCGCGGACGGCGTTGGACTTGGCGATGTCGATGGCGGAAAGGTTTTCGCCCTCGATTGCGGCGGCTTCGGCCTGCTTCACCGCCACACGGCGTTCGCGGTCGGCGTTGGCTTCGCCGGTCAGTGCGGCTGCCTCGGCCTGTTTCACGGCGATGCGGCGTTCCTTGTCGGCTTCGGCTTCGCCCGCCTGTGCGGCGGCTTCCGCCTGTTTCACAGCCACGCGGCGTTCGCGGTCGGCGTTGGCTTCGCCGGTCTGCGCCTGGGCTTCGGCCTCGGACACGGCAATGCGCTGGACCTTGCGGGCCTCGGCTTCGCCGATTCCGCCCTTCCGCTCTTCTTCGGCGACGTCGACGCGGGCCTTGTTGATGGCTTCCGCGGCGGCGCGCTTGCCGATGGCGTCGATGTAGCCGCTCTCGTCGGTGATGTCGGTGATGTTGACGTTCAGGAGATGCAGGCCGATCTTGTTGAGTTCGTCCGCCACGTTTTCCTCGACGTTGCGGAGGAACGTCTCGCGGTCGGCGTTGATCTGCTCAATGGTCATGGACGCGATCACGAGACGCAGCTGGCCGAGGATGATGTCCTTCGCCAGGTCGGCGATGGATTCCTGGCGCAGGCCGAGCAGGCGGTTCGCGGCGTTGCCCATCAGGGACTCGTCCGTGCTGATGCCGACCGTGAACACGCTCGGCACGTTGATGCGGATGTTCTGGCGGCACAGGGCGTTCTGCAGGTTCACGTCCAGCTGCATCGGGCGCAGGGACACGAATCCGTAGTCCTGGATCACCGGCCACACGAATGCGGCGCCGCCGTGGATGCAGCGGCCGGCGCGCTGTCCGCCGGTCTTACCGTAGATGACCATGATCTGGTCGGGCGGACATTTCTTGTAGCGGGAAATGAACGTGAGGACCAGGATGAACAGGATGACGAGCAATGCTGCGATGAGCAAGGCGACGCCCTGGACGGATGCGGCTGCGAGGATGGGGTTGAACATCTGCGGAAGCCCTTTCTTGTGTTGTATGTTGATTTTTAAGGAAAAGCGTATCGGGCCCTTTTTGAGCGCGAAGCAATCTGCAATTCGAGTAAATATAACGCCCCATCCGCGAAATGCAAACCTTATTTCCGTTTTTCACGGAAAAAACCCGCGCTTATCCCATAAACGAGGCGGGAAGCAGGCAAACACACATGCAGCGCCCGATGGAAGAGAACCGGCCGGCATGGGCGCTCATTTCGCCTTTTCCCCAAAATGGGATATCTGCGTTTTTTTCCAGTTTCTTTTCTTTTTTTGTCCGATTCCGGTTGTTTTAGAAAAAAAATATGCTATAGTATACATCGGACCTGCCAAATATCGCCGATACGAGGCGGGGCTTGCATATGTTTCAATTTCCTTACACATCATCATATTCAACAATCAGGAACGTTTTCCCGGCGTTCCGGAAAGATCAGGTATGAAACACTTGTTCCTTCTTTTTGCGGCCGCGGCGGTCCTTGTCTGCACCGCCTGCAACTCCCCTGCCGTGACCAACACGGCGCGCAATTCCGTTGAAGAAATGCTCCTCAGCTCCGTCATCGAGCGCGGCGTTTCCTCTGTCGACTTCGAGTCCTACGCCGGCAAGAACGTCGTCATGGACTACTCGAACCTGGCGCCCCAGGTCGACAAGGAATTCCTTCAGGCATACATCGAACTGCATCTCGCCCGCTACGGCATCACCGTGGTGAAGGAAGCAGCCGACGCAGACTACATGATCAAGGCCACCAGCAGCGTGCTTGCCACGGACATGGACAAGTTCCTGCTCGGCATCCCGTCTCTCCCCATCCCGATCCCGTGGGCAAACCTCTCCATCGTAATCCCCGAAATCCCGATCATTTCGCGCATGCATCGCAGCGCATGGGGCCGCTTCTTCTTCAATATCGTCGACGCCAAGACCAACAAGCCTGTCCAGGTCGTCGACGGCGCGAAGTCCGAAGCCCATTTCAACAACTGGGTGATCCTCTTCACCCCGTTCAAAACGCACAGGCTCCCGATCGGGGACGACAATCCCGGAAAGCTTCATTTCCTCTGGTTCTGGGAAGACTGATCCCGTCCCGGTCTGAACCGTTTATTCCTCGTCCGGCCCCTTATGGAGCCGGACGTTTTTTCTGGGCATCAGCGGGAAACGGAAGAAAAATGGAAGATAGCGAACATATCATAGTTTTTTATTCTTTCGGAGAATTAAACTGCTAAAAGGAATAAAAGTTTAAAAAATCAACTACCCTATACAATTTTGAGCTTGATTCAAACGTTATTCGTATGTCCGGTCCCGTTTTCGTGCCGGGCGATCCGGCTATCCAGACATGTCTCCGATGGAATCCGGCATCTTCCGCATCATCGGAGACTGCATCTGCGCCGGGCAGCATTCACAATGCCCGGAAAAACACTGCCATGCCAAAACTTTCCATCATCGTTCCCATCCACAATGAAGTGGCGTACCTGAAACGTTGCCTCGATTCCATAATCTCCCAATCGTACAAGGACCTGGAGATCATATGCGTGGACGACGGCTCGACCGACGGCTCCACCGACATCCTGAAAGATTACCTCAACCGGGAGCCCCGTCTCCGCGCCACGAGCTTCGAACGCCGCCTCGGCACGGTCCTGGCTCGCAAGCTCGCCCTCCTGGATGCCCAGGGCGAATACATCATGTTCGCGGACGCGGACGACATGCTGCTGCCCGGTGCATGCGCCACGGCGATCGGGCTGATCGAAAAGACGAAAAACGACATCGTGCAGTTTTCCGTGGACTTCGAGGCGAAGCAGGAAGACCTCGAATCCCTGGAGCGTTTTGCCCGCGTCTTCCGGACGCGCGCGATGGAATCGCACGACACGAACATCCTGTACGACTGCTTCGTCAACCACAGGTTCATGCACAATCTCTGGAACAAGATCTACCGCGCGGAGATATGCAAGGCGGCGGTGAACGCCATGCCGGACATCCATCTCCAGCACTACACGGACCTGTACCTGTCTTTCTTCATCCTCTTTTTCGCGAAGTCGTTCCGCAGCGTCGTCACGGACGCGTGCTACCGCTACCATTTCGGCGGAGGCGTGTCCACTGCGGTCCCCGACGAGGTGCAGTTCAAGAACATCTGCGAGGTCGGCAAGGCGCTGCCGCTGATGGAGAAATTCCTGCGTGACCGCAACGCCTACGAGATGAACGTCTCCGTGCTGGACGCGATCGAAAACGCGCTTCGCTCGGACATGGTGAACAAGCTGCTGACCATCCCGAACCTGACACGCGAGATCATATCCGCCGCCATTGAGTTCTGGGGCGGCGACATCATCTTCGATTTCCTGGCGAAAACGGGAATGTTCAAGTACACCTGCGAAAGCCGCATGTCCCTGGTCTCCTCCCTGATCGAACAGAACAAAGCCGACCGGAAAGAGATCGCGAAGCTTCAGTCGGACCTGGCGTCCGCCCAGATGAAAATGCGCAAGATGTCACCGCGCAGCTCACAGTCGCTCAGGGCTCCCGCACGCGCGACTTCCCGCCTGCCGCACATTTCTCCGGTTTCCTCCACCATCAAGCAGGAAATTACTTCGAGCCCGCAGAAAGTGTCGTTCCGCTTCATTCAGGACCTCCCGAAAGTCTGAGGAAACACCTGCGGCGCGATTCCCGCCTGAAGCGGGTACGGAAACTCACTCGCCGGGATCCCGGCGCGAACGGAGCGCCTTGATACGGCTTCGGACCGCTTTCTCCTTCAGGCGGCGTTCCATGGATGCCCTGGTCGGTTTCGTGGGACGGCGTTTCCTGGGCTCGGGGCGGGCGGCAAGAGCGAGGTCGCGGATGCGTTCCCGGGCGTGTTCCCGGTTTCGGGCGAGGCTGCGGCTGGAACGCTCCATGACGACGAGAAGATCCCCCTGCATGTAAGGCGCGGCGAGGACGCGGAGACGTTCTTTCTGGGCGTCGTTCAGGACGGAGGTCGCCGCGATGTTCCATTGCAGGCGGACGCCGTTTTCGGTCTTGTTCTGATGCTGGCCGCCGGGACCGCTCGAGGGACGGACGTATTCCTCCTCAAACTCTTCCTCCGGGATGGCAAAAGGCTTTGCCCCGGACATCGGTCATGCTCCCGTTTTCTCTTCCGCACGGGTGATTGCCGCCTTGGACGAAGCGGCTTCCGTGCCTTTTTCCTGCGGAGCGGTCTTTTCCGCCTCCTTGGCTTCGTTCAGCATCGCGGCGATGGCATCGATGAAACGGTATGCGCCGGCGGCTTCGTCCTTGTCGTCGGGCGAATAGGAAACGCGGAGCTTGATGAGCTTGCCGCGGAAAAGCGCGAGGAAGAGGATGGAATCCATCTGCGTGGAACCGCTCTGGATGCGGTAATGCGCTTCATGCCCGGTTTCCGGCGCTTTCCGGTCCGGCGCTTCGATGTGCTTCACCGACTGGATCTTCAGGTTCTGCTCCGGCATTTTCAGGATGCCCTCGTCGGTCTCCCGGAAATGCTTCTCGAACTCGTCTTTCCGGACCGCTTTCGCGCCGGTGTCCAGCGAATAGATGTACACGTCGGCGCAGGTCCCGGCCTCGTCCTCGTAACGGACGACGGTGCCGAACACAGGATTCTCATTTTTGCGCACGCGGACTTTCTGGAACGAATCGACCAGGGCGGGGAACATCAGTCTGGTGTCCTTGTCGACGAACGTCTCCATGGCAGGACGCAGGAACACGTCCTGCGCCGCAGCCCGCGGCATGCCGCAGAGGCACAGGAATCCGGCGGCGGCAGTGAAAAAGTATCTGCGGAAACGCGTCATGACGGGATCCGAAGCTCCTTTTTCCAGAACGCGACCTGCGAGGCGACCTGCTTGAATCCGGTCGCGCCGTAAATGTCGCGCCCCTCGACGGCGTGCGCCGGGGCGAAAAGCTTCAGCATGGAGGCGTCGGCTTCCGGGAACACGCTTTTCATTTCTTTCAGCGTGAGCTCGTTCAGGAGCTTGTCGTGGTCTGCGGCGTATTTGACCAGCGCGCCGACCTTGTGGTGGGCGAAGCGGAACGGCACGCCCTTGCGGACGAGCGCCTCCGCCAGGTCGGTCGCCATGAGACCGGGGTCGGACGCAGCTTTCAGCATCGCGTCCTTGTTGACTTTCATCGAGTCGATCATGGCGGGATAAACGCCGAGGATGGCGTGAACAGTGTCGATGGCGTCGAAGAGCGGCTCCTTGTCCTCCTGGAGGTCGCGGTTGTAAGTCAGGGGAAGCCCCTTGCAGATGGTGAGCAGGGCGGTCAGGTCGCCGTAGATGCGGCCGGTCTTGCCGCGGGAGAGCTCGGCGATGTCCGGGTTCTTCTTCTGCGGCATCAGGCTGGAGCCCGTGCAGAACGCGTCGCCGAACGTGACGAACGAGAATTCCTGCGACATCCAGAGGATCAGGTCCTCGGAGAGGCGCGAGATGTGCATCGCGAAGATGGACAGCGCGGCGAGCAGTTCGCAGGCGAAGTCGCGGTCCGCCACGGCGTCCATGCTGTTCCGCGTCATCTTCGGGAATTTCAGGCGTTTCCGCACGAATTCGCGGTCTATGGGGAGCGTGGTCCCGGCGATCGCGCCGGAGCCGAGCGGCATCACGTTGATGCGCCTGCGGGCGTCGGCGAGGCGTCCTGCGTCGCGGGCAAGCATTTCCACGTAGGCGAGCAGATGATGCGCCAGCAGGACGGGCTGCGCGTGCTGCATGTGCGTGAAGCCGGGCATGATCGTGCGCTTGTGCTCGTCCGCCTTTTTGACCAGGGCGGCCTGAAGCGCGCGGATCTCTTTCGCCAGCTCGTCGATCTCGTCACGCAGGTACAGACGGATGTCGAGCGCGATCTGGTCGTTGCGGCTGCGGGCGGTGTGGACGCGCGCGCCCTCTGCCCCGAGCGCTTCGGTCAGCGCGGTCTCAATGTGCATGTGGATGTCTTCGAGTTCGACCTTGTACTCCATCTTCCCGGCGGCGATCCTGCGTTTCAGGACCGCGAGCCTGCGGCAGATGGCGTCGGCGGACTCTTTCGGGATGATCCCGGCCGCGCCGAGCATGGCGGCGTGCGCCATGCTGCCTGCGATGTCGTGCTTGTAGAGCCGTTTGTCGTATGAAATGGACTGGGTGAAGTCCTGTACGCTGCGTTGTGTTTGTTCGGCGAATCTGCCGCCCCAGAGAGCCATGTCGAACCTCGTGATGTCGGACAAAAAGTGTTTCGGGTTGAAATTTCCGGTTTTAAACAATATAGCACAAGATTTGATTTCATCAAAGCCCTTTTTCCCTTTTTCCCTCTTTTTTCCCGCAAATTCCGTCTTTTTGCCGATTTTCCCTGCGCTTTTCTTCTTTCCGCCGCTTGACAAAGCCACTCTGCACGGATATTTTAATGGTGAAACCGCAACCAGTCCGGATCTTCCGCCAATGAATACCATTCTTCCCGTCCTGCAGTACGCCGCATCCGCCGGCGTTTCCGATCTTTTCCTCACCGCCGGAAAAAAGCCGTTCGTGCGCACCTGCGGCGTCGTGGTGCCGGCGGGGTCTTTCGGCGCGGTTTCCGCGGAATCCATGGATTCGTTCCGCCGGACCGTCATCGGGGAAGCCGGCGAATCCGCCTACGCGGCGTCCGGCTCGTTCGACGCTTCCTGGCGGCTTCCGGACGGCAGCCGTATCCGCGTGAACTTTTTCCGTTCGCTCGCCGGCCCCGCCGCGGCGATCCGCCCGATCCGGAACGGCGACGACGTCATGACCGCCGCGCTGAACCTGCCTGCGCTGCTGGACAAGTTGAGCGAGGCTCCGCGCGGCCTGATCCTGGTGTCCGGCACCACGGGCTGCGGCAAGTCCACCACGCTCGCCGCCATGATCAACCACATCAACCGCACCATGCACAGGCACATCCTCACGCTGGAGGACCCGATCGAATTCGTCTATTCCGACCGGGAGTCCCTGGTGTCCCAGCGGGAGATCGACACCGCGCGCGAGGGCGGCTTCTCCTCCGCGCTCCGCGGCGCGCTGCGCGAAAATCCCGACGTGATCGTGATCGGTGAAATGCGCGACCCGGAGACCATCGCCACGGCGATCAACGCCGCGCTCACCGGACACCTCGTCATCAGCACGGTCCACACCTCGGGCTCGGTCCAGGCGGTCGAACGCATCGTGAACATGTTCCCCGAGGACGGACGCGAGCAGACGGCGATCGACCTCGGCGCTGCACTGAACGGCATCGTGTCCCAGCGCCTGATCCCCGCCGCGGATTCCGGGTCCATGCTCCCCGCGGTCGAAATCCTGCTCGGCACTCCGCTGGTCCGCAAGCTCGTCGCCGGACGCGACTACAAGTCGCTGGAAGACGCGCTCCGCAGCAACACCGAACAGGGCATGATCCCGTTCAACCGTTCCATCTTCCGCCTGTACCAGACCGGCAGGATCGCGCTCCCGGACGCCCTGAACGCCGCGGACAACCGTGACGAGTTCAATCTCCTCGTGAAAGGCATGGAGAGCGGCGTCGACGCGTTCCGCAGCTACTACGGATCCACGCTCGACGGCGCCACCGACGAGACAGTCGTCGACATGCGGGCGCTCTTCCTCGCCGCGCTCCAGGTCAAGGCAAGCGACCTCATCCTGAGCACGGGCGTCCGTCCCACGCTCCGCATCAACGGCGAACTCCGCGAGCTCAATATGCCGATCCTCGACAACGACGACGTGCGCCGCCTTCTCTTCAGCGTCATCAACCAGCGCCAGCGCGTGGAGCTGGAGGAAAACCGCGAGCTCGACTTCGCGCTGTCCGTCGATTTCGGAAAAGAGATCGGCATCCCGAATTCGCGCTTCCGCGTGAACGCATTCTTCCAGCGCGGCTCCCTCGGCATGGTCGCGCGCGTCGTGAACGTCAGGATCCCGACACCCGCACAGCTCGGGCTTCCCGAGGTCGTTTCCGGGCTCTGCGCGAAGCGGCAGGGCCTCGTCCTCGTGACCGGCCCGACCGGAAGCGGCAAGTCGACCACGCTCGCCTCGCTTCTCGACGTCATCAATCGCACGCGCAACGCCCACATCATCACCATTGAGGACCCGATCGAATACGTGCACGGCAACATCAATTCGATCATCGAGCAGCGCGAACTCCACGCCGATACGCACAGCTTCGCATCCGCCCTCAAGTACGCGCTCCGCGAAGCCCCGGACGTCATCATGGTCGGCGAAATGCGCGACACCGAGACCATGTCCGCCGCGCTCACCGCCGCCGAGACCGGGCACCTCGTCTTCGCCACCATCCACACGAACAGCGCGCCGCAGACCGTCGACCGCATCGTCGATTCTTTCCCGATGTACCAGCAGAACCAGATTCGGCTTCAGCTCGCCGCCACGCTCCTCGCCGTGATTTCACAGCGCCTCATCCCGAGCATCGACGGCTCCAGCCGCCTCGCCGCGTTCGAGATCATGATCGGCACGCCGCCTGTCCAGGCGCTCGTCCGCGAGGGCAAGACGCACCAGCTCCGCACCGTGATCGAGACCAGCCTGAAGGACGGCATGTGCACGCTCGACCGTTCCATGGAGGACCTCGCCGCCGACGGCCTGATCTCCCCGGAAGAACTCAAGCGCTTCGCCGCGGACTACAAGCAGATCGACAGCTACTAAGGCCTTTCGACTTTTTTCCCGAAGCCCGGCGGAATCCGCGAAACAGGATGAAGCCGGGAAGCCTTTTTTCGTTTTTTTCCGGCGAAATGATCGTTTGCCGCTAAGATTTCAGGCGGTCCGGGGGACTAATTGTATGAAGACCCGAGCAAATAACCTGTCATTCAACATACAATTCTTTCCACAAGGAGTCAATTTCATGAAAAAAACAATGTTCTACGCAGCCCTCTGCGCGATGAGCGTGACGATGTCCGCCGCCGCGATCGCCGACGAGGATGCCGACCTCACCACGGTCGCCGTCGACATGAACCGCAAGGGATTCGGGCTTTTCGAAACCGTCTGCAAGGCGAAGCCGCAGGAAAACAGCTTCATCTCCCCGTACAGCATCGACGGCGCGTTCGGCATGGTCTATTGCGGCGCGAAAGGCAAGACCGCCGAGGAAATCCGTGCGACGCTCGGCCTGCCCGCCGACCCGAAAGCGTGCGGATCGTTCTTCGACGCCATGACCAAGCAGTACGCAGCCGCGGAAAAGACCGAAATCCTCGTCTCGAACTCCGTCTGGACCGACACGAAGCAGAACGTGCTGCCCGAATTCACCGAGATGATCAAGGAATACTACGGCGGAGCGTTCTACAAGGAGGACTTCGCCCAGTCCGCGAAAGTGGCGGCGAAGATCAACGCCTACGTCGAGGCGCGCACCAAAAACATGATCAAGGACCTGCTCACGCCCGATTTCTTCAGCAAGGACACGTCCATGGTCCTGCTGAACACCCTTTATTTCGAGGCGAAATGGCGCAACCCGTTCCCGAAGGACGACACGAAGCCGATGGTGTTCACGCAGTTCGGCGGCAAGGAAAAAGAAGTCCAGATGATGTACCAGAAGAGCAACTCCATCGCCTACTTCGCCAGTCGCCAGGACAATGTCCATGCGGTCGTCCTGCCGTATGAAAATCCCCGCTTCGAGCTCGTGGCGCTGATGCCGATCGACGGCGGCGCCGACCACGGCGAAGCCGCGCTGAAAACGATCGTCGCCGACATCGGCACGAAGCTGGATTCCTGGCTGGAACGCCGTTCGCGCGGCGAAACGCGCCTCTGGCTCCCGAAGACCGACCTAACCTGCAAGCTCGACCTCGGCGAGACCCTGCAGGGACTCGGCATGAAGACTCCGTTCTCCAACCAGGCGGATTTCTCCGGCATCGACACGGAGGAGGCGCTCAAGATCGAAAACGTGGTGCACAAGACCGCGCTGAAGATGGATGAAGTCTCCACCAAGGCGGCGGCAGCCACCGCCATCGGAATGGCGAGGATCACCTCCATCGGCATGCCCGACCCCGTGAACGTTTTCCGCGCGGACCGTCCGTTCCTCGTGCTCATCCGCGACAACCAGACCGGGCTCATCCTCTTCATGGGCCGCATCAACGACCCCGGCGACGCGAAGTGAAATGACCGCCGCACGGATGCCGCGCTGAGCCCGCCCGCCAGAGAGCGCTGACAGCCGGCATGACAGAACTGCCAGTTCCCGCCGGAACGGACCGAAATCAGGTTCGCTCCGGCGTTTTTTTTGCGCCTGTTTCCGCGCGTGGCTCTCCAGCCCCTGCCTCCAGGTCCACCGGCCTCATCCCGACACGGAGATCCCCGGCGTCCCCTCGCAATTACCACTTATCTCAAAACACCTTGTTTTTTTCGCAAAAAACACAGAGATGCTGCTTGCTTTTCCATTGTTTTGATATTATTGTTATGGACGAATAGGCAAACAAATCATCCATGAACAGGAAGGCTCGGGAAAGTGGCGTACATCATCTCCAGCGGCGAGTCCAGCGACGGCATCATCCTCAATTATGATTCCATGACCGTCCTCGACGGCGGCATCGCCACGACTACCACGGTCAACTCCGGCGGCTGGGTTTATGTCTCCTCCGGCGGCATCGCCACGACTACCACGGTCAACTCCGGCGGCTGGGTTTACGTCTCCAGCGGCGGCACGGCGACGAAAATCCACTGGACGCCCTGCGAAGGGGACGTCTGGGTTTTTGATGGCGGATATGCGACGTTTGCCAGCTCGTATTCCGGTGTTTATTACGGAGAGGGCGGCAAACTGCTGTCCAACACAGCCGTGATGGATGGGAAAAGCCCCGACTGGACCTGCAGGATGTTGGTAATGAACAACGGTACGGCGACCAACACCAATGTCAAAAACTTCGGCACGCTCTATATCTATTCCGGCGGCACGGGGATCAATACCATATTGGTCAGTGGTGGTGCGGAGGTTCGTAACGGCGGCACGGCGATCAGCACCACGGTTGGTGATAATGGCAACCTCTATGTCTCCTCCGGCGTCGCAGCCGACAGGATCACGCTCAAATTCGGCGACGACAAGTCCGACGAGTTCGCCGCGCTCTCCGGCATGGGCGCGTTCGACGCTTTCACGTCTCGGAACATCTTCGAGGAATCCGGCAAAGGAGCCCTCGCCAGCCTGTAACCACACCACAATTCTCCTCAAAAACGGTGATGCACATGAACAAAGCCAACCAGTCATTGCGATTCCACAGAACAGGAAGTCTCCATACGCTCTTTTTCGCGGGGGCGGTCGTCTTCCTGCTGCTGACGGGAGCCAGTGATGCGTTTGGCGCAGCCCAGGCATCACAGGCCGCCGGAAAAGACAAGGATCAGGCTGTCGAGTATGTGGACAAGCTCCCGGGCGTCTTTTACGACCTGAAGCAGACGTCCGACGGAAAGACGACCTACCTGCTGGAGATGCAGGAGGGTAGGCAGTTCAACCGGCTCCGCACGATGGTATACGTGTGGAATCTCTCCGACACGTCGGGCACCGAGTCCGTCATGGTCCCGTTCCTGAAGCGCTTTGTGGTCAGCAACTGGCCCTACAGGACCGATTCGGCGGGAAACCTCTTTTACCGCGAGTTCAGTCAGTTCTTCCGTTCACCCGTCAATCCTGACAAATCGTACTTCTATCAGCCGCTGATTCCGTCCGAGAGTGCGCCGAAGACGTTCTCCGGCGACGAAAGCATCTCCAATGCCGGATGGATCGGGATCAATTCCGGGTATGTCATCGCGCCGTTCACCGGCAAATTCCGTTTTGTCGGATACGGCAACGACGCGCTGGTCGTCCGGTTTGACAGCCAGATCGTCCTGGATTACGGCATTTACGCCTTGTCGATCGGGAAAAAGCTGGATGACACGTGGGATTACAAAGCGATCCTCGGAGGAACCGCCGCACGGACGGATCCGCAGAACCGCATGGTCCTGAACAATCCGGTTTATTCCCGGTGCAAGCTGGAAACGTATTTTCCCTCGCTGTTCGGCGAGCGCGGCGTGGCAAAGGGGGTCCCGATCAGCGTGACAAGGGGGAGATGCTATCCGATCGAGATCCTCGTTTCGGATATCGAGCAAAACCAATTTGGAACGGCGCTGTTCATCGAGCGCCTGGATTCCGATGGCGTCCCGTTGAATTCGAAACCGGAAAAGCTTCCGCTGTTCCGCACGTCCTCGCAGCTGCCGGAGCATGCATCCGGCAGTTTCCCGGATTTCGACGAGAACAGCCCGGTCTGGAACGTCGTCGACCGTAACGGGAAGCCGATCCCGGTACAGAAACCCGCGGTCGCGGAAGAGACAAAGAAACCGGATACGAAAAAAACGGAACCGGATGCTGTCGTTTCCGAGAAAAAAGAGGATACGGAGGCGGCATCTGAACTGATCGTGACGACCGAAAAGGACGCGGAAAACGCTTCCGGGAAGCAACCCCCGCCGAAACGGGACCCGAACCTCAGGAAATCCGTTACGACCGTGACTCAGGACAATGTCACGACGCAGACGACGATGGAGTACCAGGGCGACACGACGATCGAGACCGTGACCACGACCGAAGTCAATGGAAACACCACGGTTCAAACAACGGTCACAACCGAAACGAAAAACGGCGTGGTCGTGAAGAAGACGACCTCCACCAGCACGACGGTCACCGAGACCCGATAAGGCGATCCGGCTCCATCCGCTTCAAAACGGGCAATAACGGCATCACCCGGCGCGCCCCCTGCCCCGGAGATTTGATGCCGAACAAGCGCCTCAGGCGTCGGGGGGCGCCAGTTCTTTGCGCATCCTGATGCAGTCGAACGAACCGCTTTTGACCACGGCGGCGTCGACGGGCGCATAGCCAAGCTTTTCATAGAACGGGACCGCTTCGATCCGGCTGTCGATCACGATCTCCCGGCAGCCGAGTTCTCCGATCCAGCGTTCCGCCTCCTCCACGACTTTCCTGCCAAGTCCCCTGCCGCGGTATTCGGGCAGGACAACCACGCGCCCCAGAACCACGCTTCCGGCGACAGCCTCATAGAACCGGCAGGTCGCCACGGGATAGCCGTCATCCAGGAGGACGATATACTTTGTGCCGTCTCTGTCATGCTCATCGAATTCTTCCCGCAGCGGGATATGGTGCTGGCGGTTCATGCCCTGGATCCGGACGGAATACGCGCCGGCGCGCTGCCATTCGGATTCGGCGCGGAGGACCTCGATCGTCAAGCCAGGGGCGCTTTTCATGGACGGCGGCCCCGGAGATAGATTTCGGCAAGTTCGTCGAGGCGCCCGGATTCACGTTCCTTCGCGATGAAGCCGTTGACGAACTCCAGAAGGGATTCTTCGCCCGGCGGCAGCAGGAAGCCAAGCTCGCCATGCGTAAACGGCGCATTCAGCAACGGCGCCGCCAGCCTCGGATCCCGGCTCACGTAGTATTCGGCCTCCAGGATTTCCGTGATCATCACGTCCGCCTCGCCCGATGCGACCATGCCGGGTATCTCCTCGTTCACCGGATGGATGCTCAGCGAAGCATGCGGCAGGTTCGCCCGCGCGAACTTTTCATTGAGCCCGCCGGGATTCTCCATGACCCGGACCTCCGGGCGGTCGATCGCTTCCAGGCTGGTGTATTTCCCCGCGTCCCCGGCGCGGCAGAGGACCGTTTTCCCGTTTTCGAGATAACCGTCGGACATCAATGCCAGTTCTTTCCGTGCGGAGGTGATCGTGATGCCGCAGACGGCGAGATCGAATTTCCCGCCCAGCGTGTCGTCCATCAGCGTCGGCCAGCTCGTCGGCACAAATACGAGCCGGACGTTCAGCGCCGCGGCGAGGTCTTCGGCGAGTGCGGCATCGAACCCGACATACTTGCCCGTTTCCGGCTCAAGGTAGGACATCGGGCGATAATCCCCGGTCGCGCCGACCAGCAGGACCCCGCGGGACCGGATCGCGGAAAGGGGATCCCGCGGCGTGGCACACGATGTGAAGACGAGGACAAAGAGCAGACACAGTCCGCCCAGAAAATGCGCGATTTGTTTCCTGAACATCGATTTTTCCATAATTGGACTCAGAATCCTTTCATATCTGAACAGCGTCAAGACCGCATTTTTCATGCGGAATCATTCTTTTTGATTGGTTCGACAGGATAACATATCATAGTTTCCGATTTTTTCAAAGCGGGAAAGACTGCCGTGTTCGGCTTGGCGGAAAAAACTTAAAGAAAAGGGATATTTGCGAAAAACGGCCGTTTCTGCGAAAAAAACGGCGTTTGCGTGTTGAAAAAAACGCCCTCGCGTACTATATTTAGAGATTATCTGCCTTTTTTCTCATTCAAATAACCCATAAGGACCGACACAATGCCTGAAAACACGAAAGTCCTGATCGAGACCTCGCTCGGCAACATCACCGTCGAGCTCTTCGAGAAGGAAGCCCCCATCACCGTGGCGAATTTCCTCGCCTACGTCGACGACAACTACTACGCCGGCACCATCTTCCACCGCGTCATCAAGGGATTCATGATCCAGGGCGGCGGACTGGATGCGAACCTCCGCAACGTCCCCGGCAAGGCCCCGATCAAGAACGAAGCCGGAAACGGCCTCTCGAACAAGGTCGGCACCATCGCCATGGCACGCACCTCGGTCGTCGACAGCGCCACCAGCCAGTTCTTCATCAACACCGCCCCGAACTCGTTCCTCGACCATCAGGACGAGACCCCGCGCGGGTTCGGCTACTGCGTTTTCGGCCAGGTCACGGACGGCATGGACGTGGTCCGGGCGATCGAAGCGGTCCCGACCGGTTCGCAGGGCTTCTACGACGATGTCCCGACCTCGCCGATCACCATCTTCCGCGTCTCCCGGATCGCCCCCGCCCAGTAAGCGGGCCGCGTCTTTCACATCAAGTTCATCCAAGGTCAAGTTCAAGCTATGGATACCAACGAAATCCTGATGCTGACCGTGGGGGCAATCCTCGTGAACAACGTGGTGCTCTCCCGCATCCTCGGCATCTGTCCGTTCCTCGGCGTCTCCAAGCGCATCGAAACCGCGCTGGGCATGTCCGGGGCCGTCATCTTCGTCATGACGCTCGCTTCGTTCGTCACCGCGCTGTTCAACAAGTTCCTGATCACACGGACTTTCACGATCAACGGCAAGACCGTCGACCTGTCGTTCACGCGCATCCTGCTCTTCATCGTGGTCATCGCCGCGCTCGTCCAGATCGTCGAGATCCTCCTGAAGAAGTTCAGCCCGTCGCTCTACGTCTCCCTCGGCATCTATCTGCCGCTCATCACGACCAACTGCGCCGTGCTGGGCGCGGCGGAACTGAACGCCGACGCGTGCCGCGGGCTCATCTCGTCCACCGTGTTCGGCTTCAGCACGGGCGTCGGCTTCGGCCTTGCGCTCCTGCTCTTCGCCAGCATCCGCGAACGTCTCGCCATCGCCCGCATCCCGAAGGCGATGGAGGGCACCGCCATCGCGCTCGTGACCGCCGGCATCCTCGCCATGGCGTTCATGGGCTTCTCCGGACTGGTCAAATAAGGGGGACGGCATCATGTTGATCACGATTCTTGTTTCCGCGGGCGTCGTCGCCGCCGTCGGGCTCATCCTCGGCGCGCTTATCGGCTTTACCGCCAAGAAATTCGAAGTCCAGGCCGACCCGAAGATCGAGGAAGTCCAGGCGCTTCTCCCCGGCGCGAACTGCGGCGGCTGCGGCTATGCCGGTTGCGCCGACTTCGCAAACGCCATCGTCACGAAAGACGCCGACCCGTCCGGCTGCTCGGCTTGTTCCGACGCCATGCTCGCGAAGATTGCCGAAGTCACCGGCAAGGCCGCCGGAAAGAAAGAAAAGATGACCGCGGTCGTCTTCTGCTCCGGCAGCTTCTCCCGTTCAGAAAAAGCCGCCGACTACAACGGCATCCTCGACTGCCGTTCCGCCTCCATCGTCTCCGGCGGTGGCGGCAAGGCATGCCGTTTCGGCTGCCTCGGCTACGGCTCCTGCGCCCGGGCGTGCCCGTTCGGCGCGATCGAGATCCGCGACGGCCTCGCGGTCGTGCATCCCGAACTCTGCCGCGCCTGCGGCAAGTGCGTGAACGTGTGCCCGCGCAAGCTGATCCGCCTGGTCCCGGCGTCCGCTCCGATCCACGTCTACTGCAACTCCCTTGAGAAGCCCGCGAAACGCCGCAAGCTCTGCAAGATCCCGTGCCTGGCATGCAAGAAATGCATCCGCACCGACGAAAACCACATGCAGATGCAGGGCGGCCTCGTCCGCGTGAACTACTCCAACCCGCCCGAGCCCTCTTTCATCGAACAGGTCAAGTGCCCCACCGGCGCGCTCCAGCTCGAAGAACTCCACCGCAAGATCGAACCGTTCAAACCGGCGGCCCCCGCGCCGAAAGCCGCGCCCGCGCCGAAAAAGGAGGAGTCCAAATGAACATCCCGATCAAGACATGGCGTTTCCACGGCGGCGTGCATCCCGCCGACGGCAAAGCGCTTTCCAATTCCGTCCCCGCGCAGCGCGCCCCGCTCCTCGAACGCTACACGGTCGCCATCCAGCAGAATATCGGCGCGCCCCCGAAGCCGGTCGTCGCGAAAGGCGACGTCGTGAAGAAGGGCCAGCTCATCGCCGAGCCCGGCGGATTCGTCTCCGCCCCGGTCCACGCGCCCACCAGCGGCACGGTCGGCGACATCGTCGAAGTCCCCGGCGCCAACGGCGGCGCGATCCCCGCCATCGAAATCATTTCCGACGGCAAGGACGAATGGGGCTCCGGCCTCGACCCGATCCCGAACTGGAAGAACACAGACCGCGAAATCCTCAAGAAACGCATCGCGGACGCCGGCATCGTCGGCATGGGCGGCGCTGCGTTCCCGACCCATGTGAAGCTCTCGCCCCCGCCCGAAAAGGTCATCGACACGCTCATCCTGAACGGCGCGGAGTGCGAGCCCTACCTCACCGCCGACCACCGCCTCATGCTCGAACGCACGGAAGCGGTCCTCGAGGGCGCGGCCATCGCCGCGAAGATCCTCCGCGTCGACCGCGTCTTCCTCGGCATCGAGGAGAACAAGCCGGACGCCATCGCCGCGCTCAACGAGAAGGCGAAGCAGTACGGCGTGACCGTCGTGCCGCTCCATGTCCGCTACCCGCAGGGCGGTGAAAAACAGCTCATCTACGCCCTCACCGGACGCTCCGTCGCCACAGGCGGGCTCCCGATGGACGTCGGCTGCGTGGTCCAGAACGTCGGTTCCTGCGCCGCCATCCGCGACGCGGTCGTCGAGGGCCATCCGCTGATCGAACGCTACACCACGGTCACCGGCACCCCGGTCGCCAATCCCGGCACCTGGATCCTCCGGCTCGGTACGACCGTCGAACAGGCACTGACGTTCGCGGGCGGCGTGAAGTCCCGCGCGGCGAAAGTCATCATGGGCGGCCCGATGATGGGCTTCGCCCAGACCTCGCTCGGCGTCACCATCACCAAGAATTCCTCCGGCATCCTGCTGCTCCAGTGGCAGGAGACTTCCGGCTACACCTCCAATCCGTGCATCCGCTGCGGACGCTGCGTCCGCGCCTGCCCGATGAAGCTCCTCCCCGGCCCCGTCAGCGTCATGGTCGAAAGCGAACACTACGACGAAGCCGAAAAGAACTACGTCATGGACTGCATGGAGTGCGGCGTCTGCACCTACGTCTGCCCGGCGAAACGCCCCCTCGTCCAGCATTTCCGCAGAGCGAAGGCGGAGATCAACGCCAAGCGCCGCGCCGCGAAAGCTAAACAAGCCTAATCACGGAGCTGTTTTCCCATTATGAGTGAAGAAATCGAAAAAAACAAAGTCGCGCTCCCCGAGCCCGGCTCCCTCGTGCTGAGCACCTCGCCTCATGTCCAGGACGGCGACAGCATCACCAAGATCATGGTGAAAGTGCTGATCTGCCTCCTGCCCGCCGTCGCGGCGTCCATCTGGTTCTTCCGGTTTGACGCCGTCCGCATCCTCGTCTACTGCGCTTCGTTCTGCATCTTCGCCGAATACGGCTGGACTCTGGCAACCCGCCAGCATGCCACGATCGGCGACTACAGCGCGCTCGTGACCGGCGTCATCCTGGCGCTGAACCTCCCGCCCGGAGCCCCGTGGTGGCTCTGCCTCGTCGGCAGCGTCTTCGCGATCATCATCGTGAAAGAGCTCTTCGGCGGACTCGGACAGAACCCGTTCAACCCGGCGGCGGCAGCCCGTGTAGCACTGCTGATCGGATTCGCCGGACCGATGACCCAGTGGGCGGCCCCCGCGACCGGGACACTGGTCTCCGGCGCGACCCCGCTCGGAGCGATCCAGATGGCGAAAGGCTCCGCCGACGCCATGGCACAGCTCGGATGCAACAACAACCTGATGCAGCTTTTCCTCGGCAACGTCGGCGGCTCCATCGGCGAGACTTCCGCGCTCGCCATCCTGATCGGCGGTCTCGGCCTCATGGCGTTCCGCCTCATCAAATGGCAGATCCCGTTCGCCATGCTCCTCACGATCTTCGTGTTCACCGGCATCGTGCACATGGCGGCCCCCGGCCTGACCCCGAATCCCGTCTACCACATTCTGAGCGGCGGCGTGATGATCGGCGCGTTCTTCATGGCGACTGACATGGTGACCTCGCCCATGACCCCGCTCGGAGCGCTGGTCTTCGGCGCGCTCATCGGCGTCCTGACCTGCATCATCCGCATCTGGGGCGCGTATCCCGAGGGCGTGAGCTTCTCCATCGTGATCGCAAACGCCCTGGTCCCGCTGATCGACCGCTTCTGCTACGTCCGTCCGTTCGGCTGGCACTCCCACAGCGTTTCCGCGCTCAATATCAGAAGGGGTGAAATCAAATGAAAGACATGACCAAAGCATCCAATCCGTTCTATCTGGCGTTCTTCCTGCTCGTGGTCTGCGGCGTCTCCACGCTCGTCATGGCGTACACCGCGGTCAAGACGGACGAACCCATCCGCATTTCCCAGGCGAAAGAGACTGCCGACAGCCTGAAGATGATCCTGCCGGAATTCGACAACAATCCGGCGGAAAAGACGGTCGCCCTCACCTCGCCCGACGGAAAACCCGTCACGCTCTACACCGCCACGAAAGACGGCCAGGTGGTCGGATATGCCGCCGAAGCGGCAGCCGCCGGATTCGGCGGACAGGTCACCGGGCTCGTCAGCTTCGAGCCGGACGGGACGATCCGCACCGTGATCGTGAAATCCGGGCACAGCGAAACGCCCGGCATCGGCACGAAAGTCACCGACCGCTCCGTGAAGCGCACCATCTCCGACGTCGTCAAGGGCGTGAAGCCCGACACCTCGAAGCTCCCGCCGAACGCCGCGCTGGATTCCTACTCCGGCGTGAAGCCCGGCGAAGCAAAATGGACCAAGGAAAAAGACCGCGTCCACTTCGTCTCCGGCGCCACCTACTCCTCGAACGCCGTCTGCGACCTGGTGTGGTATGCCGCGACCGCGGTCCGCGACTACCTCGCCGCCGCTGAAAAGAAGGAGGAAAACTGACCATGAGCATCTTCAAGGAATTCACCAAGGGGTTCTGGAAAGAAAACCCGGTCCTCGTACTCGTCCTGGGCATGTGCCCCACGCTCGCCACATCGTCCGACGCGGTGAAAGGGCTCGCCATGGGCCTCGCCACCACGTTCGTGCTGATGGGCAGCAACCTCGTGATCTCGGTCATCCGGAAGCTCGTCCCCGGCAAGATCCGCATCCCGTGCTACATCGTGGTCATCGCCACGTTCGTGACCGTCGTGAAGCTTCTCATGCAGGCGTACGCGCCGGAAGCTTACCAGACGCTCGGCATCTTCCTGCCGCTGATCGTGGTGAACTGCATCGTGCTCGGCCGCGCCGAGGCGTTCGCGTCCAAGAACGGCCTGCTGGCGTCCGCCGCAGACGGACTCGGCATGGGACTCGGCTTCACGTTCGTGCTCGTCTGCCTCGGCTGCATCCGCGAGTTTCTCGCCGCCGGCACGCTCTTCGGCATCAGCATGCAGTGCTGGGACAACGGATTCGCCGTCATGGGCCAGGCGCCCGGCGGTTTCATCCTCCTCGGCCTCATCCTCGCAGGCATGAACCTCCTGAACATGCACAAGGCGAAAAAGGCCGGCATCCGCTACGAGCCGCCCGCCGAGTTCGACTGCCGCCACTGCTCCATCTGCAAGCTCAGCACCGAAGAACCCGCAAAAACGAAATAACCAACCGTGATCCTGCCGGTCGTCGATTCCGAACTGAAAGAGGTCTCCCTTTCAGATGCGATGCCGCGCACTGCCGCCTTCTTCTCCGAGGATACCCCGCTGAAGAAGGCGGAACAGTTCGGCGGGCGCCCCTACGAACGCCGCGAACAGCAGGCGGAGATGGCGTATGCCGTCGCCGAGGCGTTCCAGCGCGGTCGCAACCTGCTGGTCGAGGCTCCGACCGGAGTCGGCAAAAGTTTCGCCTACCTCGTCCCGGCGATCTTCCACGCCCGCGCCATGCACCAGTGCGTGCTGATCACGACCGAGACCATCAATCTCCAGGAGCAGCTCGCGAAAAAGGACCTGCCGCTCCTGCAGCAGCTCCTGGACTTCGACTTCACCTACGCCGTCGCCAAGGGCCGCGGCAACTACCTCTGCAAGCGCCGCCTCGCGCTCGCCGCCGGCAGCCACCGCGACGAGATCCTGCCCGCGGACGCCCCGGTCAACGAGCTTCAGAGCCTCATGGACTGGGCGCGCACCACGCACGACGGCACGCTCTCCGACGTGCCGTTCCGCATCAATCCCCACCTCTGGACCAGCGTCTGCTGCGAGACCAGCACGTGCCTCGGCCCGAAATGCGCCAATTTCCATTCGTGCTTCTACTGGCGCGCACGCCATTCGTGGGACAAGGCCGACCTCCTCATCACGAACCATGCCCTCTTCTTCACCAACCTGAAGATCAGCCGCATTGAGGAGCAGGAGAACTGCCCCCTGCCCGAACACTGCGCCGTGGTGTTCGACGAGGCGCACACGCTGGAGGACAACGCCGCGAACCACCTCGGCATCCACATCCACTCCGCCGCCGTCCGCGGCACGCTGAACCGCCTCTTCAACCCCGTCAGCGGGCGCGGACTCCTCATGAAGCCCGGCGAGGACTCCATCCAGGTCCGCAACAGCATCGCGAACGCGCACGAGGCGCTGACCGACTTCTTCGCGCAGTTCGACGAAACGCTCGACAAGTCGCCGGAACAGACGTTCCGCATCCACCAGCCGGGCAGATTCGCCGACCTCGTCTCCGACAACATCCTCGATGTCGAGACCATCACCCGGACCTATGCGGACAACCAGGACGATGCCGGATTCCGCCTCGAACTCGAGGCGCAGCTCGAACATTGCACCGACTTCCGCGAGGAGCTGGACGCGTTCCTGAACATGTCCCTGCCCGACCAGGTCTACTGGATCGAGGGGCACAGGTCCGGGTTCTCGCGCACGCGCCAGACCGAGCTCGCCTCGGCCCCGCTCAACGTCGCGGACATCCTCAGCGACCTGCTCTTCGACTCCGGCAAGCCCGTCATCCTCACGAGCGCCACGCTGGCAGTCCACGGCTCGCTCACCTACTACGCCCGGCGCGTCGGGTTCCGGGGCGGCGACGGCCTCATCCTGGACTCCCCGTTCGACTACCGCAAGCAGGTGCGCCTGTTCGTCACGAAGGACATGCCGCAGCCGAACGAGCGCGGCTACAACGACGCGGCGGCCGAGAAGATCAAAATGTTCGTGGAGCGGACCAACGGCAGCGCGTTCGTGCTCTTCACCAGCTACAACATGCTCAAGTACTGCTCGGACAAGCTCTCTCACGGATTCCTTGCCAAAGGCATCAACCTGCTGGTCCACGGCGAATCGCTCTCCCGTTCCGCCATGATCTCCGAGTTCAAAAAGGTCAAGTCGTCCGTCATCTTCGGCGCGACCAGCTTCTGGACCGGGGTCGACGTCCCCGGCGACGCGCTCAGCAACGTCATCATCACCAAGCTCCCGTTCGCCGTCCCCACCCATCCGCTCATCCAGGCACGCTGCGAACGCATCCAGCGGCTCGGCGGCAATCCGTTCGGCGACTATTCCATCCCCGACGCCGTGCTGAAATTCCGCCAGGGCATCGGCCGCCTCATCCGCAGCAGGACGGACACCGGCATCATCGTGGTGCTGGACCCGCGCATCATGACGCGCAGCTACGGCAAATCTTTCCTCGAATCCATCCCGGAATGCCCCATCGAGCATTTCTGATCCGTCCGCGCGTCTTTTTTCCTTATTTTCCGCGAAAGAATCCGCTCCGGCGATTTGCCATGCGGCATTTTCCGGGCTATATTATGCCGTCCGCCCATTCCATCCTCCACCCGAACAGGAGATCGTCCCGTGAAATCCACCCTGACAGGAGCGCTTCTCATGACCGCCGCAGCTTTCACAGCAGCAAATCCCGGTTTTGCCCCCCTCTGCGCCGCAGACGCCGCGGAAGAACCTGTGACGATCCGCTGCACGTTCCAGCCTTTCGTCCAGCCTCAAATCCTCACGGACCACCTCGGGCTCGGCGGCACGAATCCCGACGGCGGCTCCATCGGCGTGAACAGCCTGTACTTCATCCGCGACGGCAAGCCGTGGATCCCGGTCATGGGCGAACTGCATTTCTCGCGCGTCCCGCGCGACCAGTGGCCCGCCGAACTCGCGAAGCTGAAAGCGGGCGGCGTCACGGTCGTCTCCACCTATCTTTTCTGGATCCACCACGAGGAGACCGAGGGCAATCTTGATTTTTCCGGCAACCTCTCCATCCGCGATTTCGTGCTCGAAGCGCAGAAACAGGGCCTCAAGGTCTTTGTCCGCCCCGGTCCCTGGGTGCACGGGGAAAGCAGGAACGGCGGATTCCCGGACTGGCTGCTGAAGAAGCCGTTCCGCACCCGCACGAACAACGACGGCTATCTCGCCGAGGTCCGCCGCTGGTACGGCGCGATCGCGAAGGAACTGAAAGGGCTTTTCTACTCCGACGGCGGCCCGGTCATCGGCATCCAGCTCGAGAACGAACTCACCGGAAACGCCGCCCACCTCGACACGCTCCGGCAAATCGCCATCGAATGCGGCATGAACCCGCCTCTCTTCACCGTCACCGGATGGAACGCCGCCGAGGGCGCGCGCATCCCGCTCACAGGCGTGATTCCCGTATTCGGCGGCTACTGCGACGCTCCCTGGAACGGCGGCACCAGGCCGCTCCCGCCCTCGCCTCATTTCTTCTTCAACCGGATGCGGAACGACACCGCCATCGGCGCCGACCTGATGCCCATCAACCGGACGGGACGCGACGGATGGCGCCTGCCCTACGAACGCTATCCCTTTGCCGCCTGCGAGCTCGGCGGCGGACTCGAAAGCACCCATCACCGGCGCTACATCATCCAGCCATATGATGTTTACGCGCCCGCGCTCATCAAGGTCGGCAGCGGCTGCAACCTGCCCGGCTACTACATGTACCACGGCGGCACGAACCCGCTCGGCAAGCTCTCCACGCTCCAGGAATCGAAAGCGTCCGGCTATCCGAACGACGTCCCGATGCTGTCCTACGATTTCCAGGCGCCCGTCTCGGAATACGGCGAAATCCGCCCCTCCTACAGGCTGCTGAACATGATGCACCTCTTCCTAGAGGACTTCGGAGACAAACTCGCCCCGATGCCCGCGTTCGACTCCATGATCCCGGTGAAGCGGGACGACACGACGACGATCCGCGCAGGTCTCCGCACCGACGGGAAGTCCGGGTTCGTGTTCGTGAACCACTATCAGCGGCGCTCGGAGCTCGCCGACCTGGAGAACGTCGTGTTCGACACGGGCGCGGTCACGTTCCCCGCCATCGACGTCATCGGCGACATCGCGTTCTTCCTGCCGTTCAACATGGACCTGAACGGCGAACTCCTGGAATACGCCACGGCGCAGCCCGTCTGCCGCATGGGCGACACGATCTTCTTCGCGGACATCCCAGGCGTCATGACCGAATACAAGTTCGCGGACGGCACACGGGAAGCCGGTCCGGTTTTCAGGCACGGGAAGATCCGGATCTGCACGCTCCCCTGGAAAGACGCGCTGGGACTCCGGCGGCTCGGCGGGGAGCTGTATTTCTCGCGGGACTGCGACCTCATCCGCGTGGAGGGCGAAAACCCGGTCGTGCGCCCGGTCCAGTCAGGCACGTACGATTGCCGGAAATGGGACGGGGAAAAGTTCAAGGGCCTCCGGCTCGGTTCGCCCCTGCCCCGTCCGGTGCTCAGGATCACAGACGTGAACGAAGCGCCGTTCGAGCTCCCGGAGATGTTTGCCGCCGAGCTTAAATTGGGCGGCGTGCGCCCGCTGACGTGGAAAAAGCTCGAAGTGAAAGGGGCGGACGGCTTCATCGAGCTTGATTTCAAGTACGACGTCGCGCAGATCTATGCAGACGGCAAGCTCGTGGCGGACCAGTACGACTGCGGATTCCCGTGGCGGGTCCCAGCATCCCTGCTGAACGGTAAGGAATGTTATCTGGTCATGTCGCCGCGCCTGAACAACATTTACCATGAGGATGAGGCGGAGCCTCAACTGCAGTAGTGCTTGGCTACGCTCAAGCACACACATAGTATGTTCTGTAGTGCCCGGCTACGCTCGGGCACAGGTTGTTTCCCCGCAGTTTCAGACGGCGGTCCTGTCCGTGCGCTCGATCTGGAGGAAATTCGCAGCCCCGAGCTGGCGGATCCCGGTCAGTTTCCATGGACCCGACGGCGGACGCAGGGCACATTGGAAATCCGGCAGCTCCCAGTAGAAGATTGAGCCTTTCGTCCAGGCGTTGAACGCGTCGTCCGAAGTCAGCGCCGCCAGCATCTCCATGGATTTGGCGTAGGGCGGATCGGCGAAGACGATGTCCGGCGACGGCGGCGGCACACGCACTTTCAGCGAGGCGGGAAGCGTCCCGGGGACCACCTGGAACCGCGCGGACGATTTCGTATGCTCGAACCGGGCGATGTTGCGGCGGATGAGGGCGAGCGCGTCCGGCGCCTCCTCGGCGAAAACGATCATGGCGGCCCCGCGGCTGGCGGCTTCCAGCCCCATGCAGCCGGACCCGGCGAAAAGGTCGGCGAACGTTTTGCCGGCGATGGACCCGATGCTGTCGAAAAATGCCCTGCGGGCGCGGACCGAAGTCGGGCGCACATAATGCCCCTCGGGCAGATCGCCCAGTTTCAGCCCCAATGCGGTTCCTGCTGTGATTTCCATGATGTCGGCTCCTGAATGACTGCGAACGGCGCGGGCCGGTCCGGACGTGACGTCTTGCCGGAACCGGTGCGCGGCGCCGGCATACATAATATGCCCGTTTTGCCGGAAAATGCAATCTTTCCCCGAAAAAAAACGCTTTTTTCGTGTTTCCGGCTTGCATTTCCCGAACAATGGGCTATTTTTAGCGGTGAAAGAGTTTCCGGCGCAATCCGCGCCCATTCTTCAAATGACATCAGATGTTCATCAATAAACCAACACAGGAAAGGAATCCTGCATCATGATCACCGCCATTATTCTGGTCAACGTCGAACGTCAGCGTCTCGCAGCCGTGACGAAAGAGATCCTCGCTGTCGACGGCATCGTCGAAGTCCATGCCGTCGTCGGAGAGTACGACCTCGCCGCCATCGCCCGCGTCAAGGACCAGCAGCAGCTCTCCTCGATCATCGCCGACAAGATGTGCAACCAGATCCCCGGCATCACCCATACGAAGACGCTCCTCTCGCTGAACGCGCAGTACAATTACGACGCAAAGGCGGCCTACGGGATGGAATGACCCCCCCCCGGACATAGGTACACTGCACGGACGGCGGCTCCATGGCGCCGTCCCGTTCTTTCTGCCGTTTTCGCGTTTTTCGGTCCGTATTTCTATATTTTCTTTAGAAAGTTGCGTTTTTTTCTAAAAAAAAGATCCGCTTTTTTTCCGTTCGGATTTGAAATTCAGCCAAACAGGATGTAGTGTACATATAGTATCAATTAAATTCACGCAATTACAGGAGTCCCGGTAATGAGCAAAGCCAGCAAGGTCATCAATATTTTTATTTTCGTCTTTGCGATCGTCGTGGTCGTCTTCGGCGTGCTTCTCTTCCAGAAGCGCGAGCAAATCACGCAGGCGCGGTCGGATATCGCCGCCACGGTGGAAAAGGTCTCCCGTCTGATCGATTCCTCCGCGACCATCCCCGCCGACGACCTCAAGATTAACAAGACTCCTGCCGAAGTCAATGAAGCCATGGTCAAGCTGGAAGCCGCTGTCAACAAGATCGTCAAGCAGCGCAACGCCATCGCCGAGAACCTCACCGACGTGACCGACACCGTGCTCAAGGACGCCTATTACGGCGAGGGCGACGAGCCCTACATCCTCGAGATCGGCAACGTCACCAACTACCGGACCACCGACACCACGCTCGCCGAGATCAAGACCCACATCGGCGAACGCATGGAGTATTTCTCCGTCCGCGACAAGCATCTCTCCGAGTTCATGTCCAAGGATGGCGCAAACCTCGGCATGCCTGCCAGAAGCTATGCTTTCTCCGCCGACAACGCCAAGCTCGCCAACTCCCTGAACGAACTCATCGCCAAGACGAACGACACCGTCGAACGCATGAATGCTTTCCGCGGCCACATCGTCACAGTCTCCAACCAGATCTCCCCCGACTCCAACGAGCTTGACCTGAATTCGCAGGAATACAACCAGCTCCTCAAGGAGAACGTCACCACGGTCGAAGCCTACGTGAACCTGCACAAGCAGCTCATCAAGGACAACGAGGAACTCCGCCAGCGCGTGATGCGCGCGGAAATCCAGCTCGGCACCGCCGATGAGGACATCTCCACCTACAGGCGCGTCGCCGAAGAGGCCGAACGCAAGCGCGCCGACGCCGAAAAAGAAGTCCTCCGCCTCAGAAAGATCATCGACCCGACCGGGTTCGGCGACGAGGAAAATGCCGAGCTCAACATCAATTTCACCGTCCTGAAGGACCTCGTCGGCAAGGTCGTCTACGTGAACAAGGAATACGGCTACATCACCGTCAACATCGGATCCGAAAGCGAAGTCGTCCGCTCCTCCGGCGAACACATCCGCGCTTCCGTCCCCGAGGGCGCGCTCCTCACCATCGCGACCAGCCTTGATCCCGACACCGCCCAGTTCGTCTGCAAGGCGCAGGTCATCCGTCTTCGCGCCAAGGCCGCCGTCGCCACCATCCTCGCATCCGCCGGCGGCTTGTTCGAGTATCCCAGCGTCGGCGACGTGGTTTACTTCTCGCAGGCCGACATCGCCACGATGAAAGCCGCGCGCGACGAAGCCATGCGCAAGAAAGCCGAAGAACGCGCCGCAGCCGAACGCGACCAGACCATGCAGGACTTCAACGACATCATGACCGGCGAAGACGAGATCGACGATGCCGGCATCGATTCCGGCGACGACTTCCTCAATGAGGAAGACGAGGATTTCGACAGCTTCGACGACTCCGGCGACGATTTGGAAGATGACGGCGGTTTCGGCGAGGAAGAAGAATAACCACCACAACACAAGAAAGGCGTTACCATGTTCAGATCCAAGTTCTTTCTTGCGGTCGCGGTGCTCACTCTCCTCATCCTGATCGCCACGGTCGTCATGCAGGTCATGGAAATGCAGGAATTCATGATGTTCTGACCATGAATCTCCGTCCCCTCATATTCGTCATTCTCGCAGCGGCGCTCGCTTTGGGCGCCGCTGCTTGTTCCACACAGGAACGCTCCGGCCGCAACCCCAGGCCGTTCAACGAACCGTCCTCGTGGGAGACCAATCCCTACGGTGACATGTTCCGCAACTGACGGCAATCCATCTGCGATCTGCGAAACGCGCTCACAACGCGCAGACAAGGCAAAGACCCCATGTCCAACGGCTCCACGCTTCATTTCGCCGTCATCGGCGACCCCATCGGGCATTCCCGGTCCCCGCTCATGCACAACGCGGCATTCCGCGCGCTCGGGATCGACGCCGACTACACCGCCATCCATGTCACGCGCGACGCCCTGCCTGAATTTCTTCAGCAGGCGAGAAAAACGCTGAACGGCTTCAACATCACCGTCCCTCACAAGAACGCCGTGATCCCGTTCCTCAACGGCATCACGCCCCGCGCGGCCCTCGCCGGCAGCGTCAACACGGTCTCCGTCCGCGACGGAAAGCTCTTCGGCGACACGACCGACGGGATCGGGCTGGAACGCGCCGTGATGGAAGTCTTCCGGCTCCCGCTGAAAGGCGCAAATGTCTGCATCCTCGGCTGCGGCGGCGTGGTCCGCGCACTCGTCTTCCACCTCGCGGACGCCGGCTGCGCCCGGATCCGCATCCTGAACCGCACCGTGGAAAAGGCAGTTCAGCTCACGGACGAACTCCGCGCGCATGCCCCTGCCCTGGACTGCGGCTATGCCGCCATCGGCGACGCCCCTGCTGCAAAGGGCGCGCTCGACGGCTCCGACCTGGTCATCCAGTGCACCAGCCTCGGGCTCAGGGAAGGCGACGGATCCCCCGTCGACCCGGACCTGATCCCCGATTCCGCCTGCCTCTTCGATACGATCTACCGCGAAACGGACATCCTGGTCCGCTGCCGCGCGCGCGGCATCCGCGTCTCCGGCGGCCTGCCGATGCTCGTGCACCAGGGGGCGGAGTCGTTCCGCATCTGGACGGGGCGAGAAGCCCCGGTCGAGGTCATGCGCGCGGCGGCAGGCTGAGGAGGACAAGTCCTCCACTGAAGCAGTGCCCGGCTCCGCTCGCGCACGGAGAACGCATCAGGCAGAGACGCGGACGTCCGCATGCGCGATCGCGGGAAAAATGCGGCATTTCCACTAAAAAACCGCAGTTTTTATTTGCAAATTTCCAAATCCGTGGTATATTATTGATTTCATGAAGTTATCCATAACTTAATCATAACTGCCAAACAAGGAGTTTTATCATGGCTGTTCCGAAACGCAAAGTCTCGAAAATGAAGCGCCGCCAGCGTCAGGCCGCGAACCGTTACGAAGGCGTCCAGGCCTCGTTCTGCAAGGAATGCGGCAAGCCCGTCGCCCCGCACTCCGTCTGCACCAGCTGCGGCATGTACAAAGGCCGTCAGGTCCTGACCGTCGCCGAGTAACCATTCACCCCGGCCGGAGTCGTTTCGATGAGGATCGCGGTTGATGCAATGGGCGGCGACTACGCGCCCGCCGTCGTGGTCGAAGCTGTCGCCGATGCCCTGCGGATGTTCCCGGACGTGGACATCCTGCTTGTCGGGCATCTGGAAAAGCTCGCCTACTACCTTCAGAAAGAACATCTGAAAGAGGGGCCGCATCTCAAGCTCGTCCACGCCGAGGAAGTCGTCGAAATGGGCGAGCCCTCGACCACCTCGATCCGCGCCAAGAAACACTCCTCCATCACGGTCTGCGCCACCCTTGCCGCCGAAGGCAAGGCCGACGCCGTCATCTCCGCCGGGCACACCGGCGCGGCTGTGGCGGCGTCCAAGGTCAAGATGCGCATCCTGAAAGGCGTCGACCGTCCCGCGATCGCCACGTTCATGCCCGCGGTCGGCGGCAGGTTCATCCTGGTCGACGCCGGCGCGAACACCGACTGCACACCGCTGAACCTCGCGCAGTTCGCCATCTTCGGCGAAGTCTACGCGCAGATGTTCCTCAACATCGAAAAGCCGCGCATCGGCCTGATCTCCGTCGGCGGCGAGGACATCAAGGGCAACGAACTCACCAAGGAAGCGTTCAAGATCCTCTCGAACATGCCCATCAACTTCGTGGGCAACGTCGAGGGGCATGACATGTTCTTCCACAGCGCCGACGTCGTCGTCTGCGACGGCTTCTCCGGCAACCTGGTCCTGAAGACCGCCGAAAGCATCGCCTCCGCCATCAGATCATGGCTGAAGGAAAGCATCATGAAGAACGCCATCCGGAAGACCGGCGCTCTGCTCGCCCAGCAGGCTTTCGCCGACGTGAAAGCCATCAGCAATTTCGAAGAGTACGGCGGAGCCCCGCTCCTCGGCCTCAACGGCGTCTGCATCATCGGTCACGGCGCGTCCACGCCGAAAGCCGTCCGCAATGCCATCAAGGTCGCGAACGACTTCGCCAAGCGCGGTCTCCCGAGCCGTATTTCCACGCGCATCGCCGAGTGCGGCATCGAATTCGCGCCGCCGCCCCATCACAAGCCCGAAGATCAGCAGAAGCCGCCGCTGACCGCGCATCTCTGATGATTCGCATGAAGGGGGGACACCACATGAACGCCGTAGCGAAACGTTTCACCATCGCGGGCGCTGCATTTGTCATTGCCGCACTCTTCTGCTTTTTCTGCAACGCCATCCTGCACGCACAGGAAGTCACCGAACTTACCGCTTCGTCGGGACAGCAGTCTTCCACACCCGCATCCGTCACGGAAAAAGTCTCCGGCGCCATTGAGGGCATCAAATCCGGCGACATCTCCGCGGCAAAGGAAGCCGTCGTCTTCGACAAGCTCCTCAGCTACACCCTCATCCGCATCGCCGACTGCCTGACGCTCTGCAAGCAGGAAATGATCCTCGCGCGGGAAAGCGCCCGTCAGGAAGCCGTCCAGACCGCCAAGGACATCTTCAAAAAGAGCGTGGACGCGGCGACCGAACAGGGCCGCGAAGCCATCCTGGACAAGCTCCCCGAGTTCATTTCTCCGGATCATGACGCAACGTCCGCCGACTGAGCCGCAAAACCGGGCGAGGCGAACCGAAAATGCAATCGGACGGAACAGAAAGACCGAAATCGGATCCGAGCTGGACGGACTTTAACGACGAGATCGAAATGATCCTCGTCCGCGAGGAAGCCAAACAATACCAGGCCGCCCGCCCCCTGAGGATCGCGAAACGCGTCCTGATCATCTGCATGCTCCTGTTTCTCGCGACGTTCATCGGCTCGTGCGCGCTTGCGCAATGGAGCTGGGATCAGCATAGAAGCAGCGCGTCAAATGATAATGCGGATCAAATCACCCTGCCCCAGCCCGACGATGCGCCGAAGTACGAACAGCCGGTCCTGGACCTCGTCAAGCCGGCGATGCTCGCACAATACGGGCTGAAAGAGTTTAAGGTCAAATGCAAAAGGACCGGCATTTACATCCTGATCAAGACCGACGAAACGCGCGGTCCACGCGTCAGCCAGGCGTTCGGGATCATAGAGGACATCCGAAAAATGCGCCGGACCGTACCGGAACTGCCGGCGTGCGCCTGGGTGCTGGAGATCGACCACGAAGCGATGGACGGCGGCATGACGTTCGTCCTGCCTGACGCGAAACGCGGCTACAAAGCGTTCCCCGAATGGCACGAAGACACGCTGTACACGGCAACGCCCGCCCGGGCAGAAAGGGCACGGCGATGAAGGAAACGGGTTTCTGGGGAGTGTTTGACAAGTTATTCGACACCCCGTTATTCGACGTGCTGCTGGTGATAAACGCGATGTTGCTGCTGCTCGTGTTCAATTCTGAATGGCCGACCATGTACACGCCCGGGAAGCCCCTGGAACACGTACAGGCATTCAATCGCCATCACGATCGGATCATCGACGAGTTCGTCCGGCCGAAGATCGAGGAACAATACAACGTGAAGACATTCCGCGCGAAGACAAACCCCACGAAAGCCAGCGGCGTGTACATCCTGATCGAAACGGACGGCACAGGCCGCTATGAGGAGATCGCGGAAGACGTCCTCCGGCTGGCGCCGGTGCTCCAGACCAGGATCGACGTCTCATGGCCCCGGGTGCCTGACATCGGAGACGACGGGGAACCAAATGATCCGCCTCTCGCCGAGGAAAAAAGACCACAGCTGAAATACATCCTGGAGTTCGACCACGGTTCGGACGACGGCGGCTTCACCGTCTTCTTCGCAAACGGTCACAGGTATCCGAAGTGGAGCACCCCGTGGCACTCGAACGATCTTTATAACTTCCATTAAAGGTTATTTCATGCGTTATTAACGCATCCGGCTCTCATTTTTCCCCATTTTTCCGGCGAACCCGGCTTTTTTCCTGTTGAAAAAGCGTCCCTTTCCGGCTATACTATATTCGGAAACGATTATTTGAACCAAAGGACGCGCGGCTTTCCGCCGTCCCCTGCCCCACTGACTTCAAGGTGACGCCATGACTTCTTCCCTCTCACGCAAACTCCGTTCTCTCCGTGCATTCTCCGCCGCCGCGGCGCTCTCCGCGTTCGCGCTGACCGCGGCAGCCGCCGATCCCGACACGAACCCGCTCAGCCCGGAATCGTTCACCTACCGCACGGAAGGCGGCCTGCTGATCGAGCTTACGGCGCTGGCGGACAACGCCGTCCGCGTGCGTTACACCCCGAACAAGGCGTTCTCGAAGAAACCGGAGTTCATCCTCACGAACGCGAAGCCGCGCGCGTTCACGGATGTTCAGCAGGGCAGCGGCGGATTCAGCTGCACGATCGACGACCTCAAAGTCAGCTATCTGGTCCGCGCCGGCGGCGCCAGCGGTTCCCTGACCCCGCAGGAAGCCACGCTGTCCTTCTCTGATGCAAAAACGCCCGGCGACGGCTTCCTGCTGTATGAAACGATCAGCCTCGGTACCGACGCCACCGGCGCCGAAAAGTTCACGAAATCCCCGTCTCGCGACGCCCCGGCGGATTCCTACCAAGTTCAGACGACGTTCAAGCTTCCGGTCGTCGTTCCTGAAATCCAGTTCGGCCTCGGCCAGTTCCAGGACGCCGCGCTGAACCTCGCAAACCAGCCGCGCCAGCTCCTCCAGGTCAACACCCAGGCGTCCGTGCCGTTCCTCTACTCCACGGCCGGATACGGCCTGCTGTGGCATAACTACAGCCGCACGGAGTTCAACCCCGCCGACACGCCGATCGAGCTGAAGAAGGTCGGCGAAGGACAGGGACAGACCGTCAACGTCACGACCTCGACCGGCGGACGCCGCGAATTCCGCCGCGACAGCACGCTCACCGGCGAGTTCACTGTGGACGCCGCCGGCGAATACGCGTTCCAGCTCGACTGCGGCCAGACCATGGCGCGCCGCCATGTGGTCAGCATCGACGGCAAACAGATCGTGGAACAGCGCAACATGTGGCTGCCCCCGGTCGTCGGATTCAAGGTCAAACTGGATGCCGGCAAGCACACCGTGACCGTCCAGAACGAGGCGAACGACCGCACCACGCTCAAATTCCGCCCCAGCGCCAGCGCGCCCCGGCTCAAAACCACGACGTTCCGCTCCGACGACGCGAAGGAGATCGACTACGTCTTCATCTTCGGCGACGCCGAGAAGGTCATGAAGACCTACCGCGAACTCTGCGGCAAAACCCCGATGCTCCCGAAATACGCGTTCGGCTACTGGCACTGCCGCGAACGCTTCACCTCGCAGGACGACCTGCTCACGAACCTCCGCGAGTTCCGCGCCCGCAAGATTCCGGTAGACATCATCGTGCAGGACTGGCAGTGGTGGGATTCCGGCAAGTGGAACTCCATGCACTTCGACCCGCAGCGCTTCGCCGACCCGAAGGGCATGAACGACGAGGTCCACAAGCTGAACGCACACTCCATGCTCTCCGTGTGGTCGAAGGCAAGCAAGGACAACCCGTTCGCCGAAAAGATGATCGCGCTCGACGGCTACATCAAGGGGACGGACTGGATCGACTTCACCAAGCCCGCCGCAGCCAAGCTCTACTGGGACACCATCGTCTCCGACATCCTCTCCACCGGCATCGACAGCTGGTGGTTCGACGCGACCGAGCCGGAGAATGACGACCTGCACAACCGCACGATCACGCTCGGACGCGGCAACGAATACCGCAACGTCTATCCCCTCATCGTGAACACCACCGCCTACGACCGCCTGCGCGAGGCGCAGCCCGACCGCCGCGCCCTCATCCTGACCCGCTGCGCGTTTGCCGGGCAGAGCCGGCAGCCCAGCGTGATCTGGTCCGGCGACGTCGGGAACTCCTGGAGCGATTTCCGCACACAGATCATTTCCGGCCTCGGCATGATGATGAGCGGCATCCCGTACTGGACCACCGACACCGGCGGGTTCTTCCGTCCCGGCGACCAGTACCGGAACAAGGAATACATCGAGCGCCTGCTCCGCTGGTTCGAGTACAGCACGTTCTCGCCCATCCTGCGCGTCCACGGCTACACCAGCCAGACCGAGCTCTGGCGCTACGGCGAGGAGGCCGAGAAAGTCTTCCGCAAGTATCTCGACATCCGCTACCGCCTGCTGCCCTACATCTACACCGCCGCGGCCGACGCCGCGCTCGATGGCGGCGTGATGATGCGTCCGTGGGCGGTAGACTTCCCCGGCGCAAACGGCGTCGTCCCCCTGACCGAACAGAACGAGACCGAATACATGCTCGGGCCCTCGCTGCTCGTCGCGCCGGTCACGTCCGCGACGAACAAGGCCGAAGTCTTCCTTCCGAACGAAGCGAAGGGCTATACTGTCTGGTACGATCTCTGGACCGGGAAACGTTTCGTGGCGGGCGAAGGCAAGGTCGCCGACGACGATCCGTTCCGCGTCTCGTACACGATCGCCACGGTCGACGCCCCGCTGGACCGCATCCCGGTGTTCGTGAAAGAGGGCGCGATCCTGCCCTGGGGCGAGCCCATGCAGTACGTCGACGAGAAACTGCCCGAGACGCTCGAAATCCGCGTGTATCCCGGCGCGGACGGTTCCTACTCCCTGTACGAGGACAACGGCAAAGACTACTCCTACGAACAGGGCAAGTTCACGCGCATCCCGTTCGCGTGGGACGACGCCAAGCGCGAGCTCACGATCGGAGACCGTCAGGGCGAGTACGACGGCATGCTGAAGGACCGCACGTTCCGCGTCTGCCTCATGAACGAACAGAACGCCGGCATGGACACCGTCGCCAAGCCCGATGCCGAGGTCAAATACTCCGGCAAGGAAGTCACCGTCAAACTGGGATCCGGCGACCTCAAGTGACGCTCCCGCCCGGACACGCTTTTTTCATGGAACAACCGGGGAAGCTTCGGCTTCCCCGTTCAGCATCTGCGGCGGCAAAACGCTTTTTTTTGAAAAAAGGACAAAAAAGAGCGTATCGCTATTGAAAAATAAGGAAACCGGGGTACATTATACGGAATGTGAGTACACCTCGAACTTGCCAGCGGGAACCGACTGTGGACTTCAATACCGACAATCTGCTTCAGAAGATCATCAATCCGCCCCTCGTGACGGAGAACGAATCCTATTTGCTCAAGTTCGCGGAAAATGACGACGAGATCCTCGCCGCCCAGAAACTCCGCTACAGGGTGTTCAACTGCGAACAGAACCGCGGCCTGGACTCCGCCAACAGCGCGGAATTCGACAGCGACGAGTTCGACGAGGGCGCGGCGCACCTCATCGCGTTCAACAAAGCGGACGGCGAGCCCATCGGCACCTACCGCGCAATCGGACAGCCCGGAAACGATCCGGAGAAGATGTATTCCGCCCGCGAGTACGAAGTGAACGGCATCGAACCCTACGTGCCCCAGATCATCGAGGTGGGGCGTTCGTGCGTGGACAAGGATTTCCGTAACGGCGGAGTAGTAACGATCCTCTGGATGGGAATGGCCGCGATCACGCTTCGCTCCGGCTGCCGTTACCTCTGCGGCTGCGTGAGCCTGGAAGACGCCCGTCCCGCGGTCGCCTGGGCCGTGTATGAAAGCCTCCTCGAGAAAGGCCTTTCGTTCCCCGGCATCCACTTCACGCCGCGCGACAAATTCAAATTCCAGCGCCCCGACGAGGCCGAGATCGCGCGCGTCCGCAACGACCGGGCGCTTCTCCGCGAGGCTATGCCGCCGCTCCTCAAAGGCTACATCACGATCGGCGCGAAGCTTCTCGGCGAACCGGCGTTCGACTACGAGTTCGGTTCGATCGACCTCCCGGTCATGGTCGACATGTGGCGCCTGCCCGACCGCTATCACAGGCACTTCTTCCCGAACATCACGTTCCCCGGAGACTGACCGATGCGGATTCTGCGCAGGATTTACCGTGTCATCGCGCTTTTCCTGTGGGGGAGCTGGCATGGCATCTACTGCCTGCCGATCCGCTACCTCTACGAGGAGGAACACAGCATCCGCCGCATGGCGCTCCAGACGAAATACTGGGGCGGCGGGATTGTCAGGATCCTCGGCATCCGCACGATCGTGCACGGCAGCCCGGAGGAATACCTGAAGACCGGCGGGCTGGTGGTGGCGAACCATCAGAGCTACGTCGACATCTTCCTGCACGCTTCCATTTTCGGGCTGCGCTTTACGCCGAAAAAGGAGATTAAGTCCTGGCCGGTCCTCGGCTGGTACACCGACATGATCCGCCCCATCTGGGTCGACCGCGAATCGAAACAGGCGTCCGGCGCGCTGATGGAACAATTCCGCGACACCCTGCGGAAGAAGATCCCGCTGATCGTCTACCCCGAGGGCACCACCTCGGACGGGCAGCACGGCCTCAAGGAGTTCAAGACGACGCCGTTCGAAACCGTCGTCGGCACCGACATCCCCATCCAGCCCATCGTGTCCATCTACCGCACGGCGGAGGGCGACATGCACCCGGCATGGTACGGCGACGCCACGTTCCTGCCGCATCTCTGGGCGATCCTCGCCAACCGCCGTTCCACCGCAGACGTCTACATCCTTCCGCTCATCTATCCCGAGGGCCGCAACCGCAAACAGCTCGCGAAAGCCGTCCGCGACGCCATGCTGAAAGCCTACTGCGAACACACCGGCTGGGTCCCGCCGGAACAGAACGCCGCCCCGAAAACGCCCGCAAAGGAGGCCGACCATGAACAACCTGCTTGAAAAGGTTTCCGCCGTCTGGACGCTCGCGACGGGCCGCCCCCTGCCCTACCTGCCTGTGCCCAAGGAGGTCCCGGACGATTTCCCGGTCTTCTTCCCGCTGATCGGGCTTGTGATCGGGCTGGCGTGCTCCATCCTGGCGGGGCTCGTCGTCTGGCTGTTCGGACTCTTCGCCGGCGCCGTTTTCTCCGGCATTCTGCTGGCGCTCCTGCTCGAAATCGTCACGGGCTGGCGCGGATTCAACGGCGCGGGACTCTTTGCCATGAGGTTCTTCCCGAAGACGGCGGAAGCCTCGCCGGACAAATTCACCGCCCAGCCGATGTTTTTCGGCGCGATCCTGTTCGCGGTCCGCGCCGTCCTGATCGCCTCGGTCGTGCAGGCGGGCGGGTCGTTCTGGCTGATCGCGGTCCTGCTGTGCGCCTATTTCGCGCGGGAAGAGCTCAGCGCCGCGCAGACGCCCGACGGCGGCGAACTCATCGCAGCCCCGCGCCGCGAACGCCAGAAAGGCACCGTGGCGGGTTGCAGCCTGATCCTGCTCTTCATCCTCGCCAGCCGCCATATCTGGGGCGCCGTCTGGATGTTCCTGCTGACCTGGCTGGTTTCCTGGTACCTGGTCAAACGCTCCGAAAACGGGACGCTGCACTTCGACCGCCGGGCGTTCGACACCACGGTATATCTGCTCGAGACCGCGCTCCTGATCCTGACTGTGATCTTCGTCGTGCACCGCTGAGGCGGTTCGGAGGATCGACGACGGACCGGGCGAATGCTCGACGGGGATTCGCCGGTGAGGATCCCGACGGTCACCGTATCTTTCTCTCTCAAAACTTACGTTTGGCAGGCTAGCCTGCTTGATTTTTGAAAAGGAAAGAGTATATTATTCTGTCCGGAAAGAATCCGTATTGCGGATGTCTTTCCCGGCATTGCCCGGTCCGTTTGGAAGTTCGCCGCATGTTTTCAGCGGTGATTCCAAGGCGAAACAGACAGCGGCAATGTTTTTTTTTTTCGTGGATCCTTAGCTCAGTGGTTAGAGCGGAGGTCTCATAAACCTTTGGTCGCTGGTTCGAACCCGGCAGGATCCACCATTTTTATGTCTTGATTATCAATAAGTTTTAGCTCAAACAACCCCATTCCCATATTGCCTTCTTTTTCGTTGTTTTTCCCTGTTTTTTGACTGGTTTTACCCATCGTAAAGTAAAATTAAAGTATAACACTTTACTTGAGGTTAATCAAGCTCAGAAAAAAGATGCTGAAAAAGCAAAGAAGGCTCCTTCGGCATAACTCCAGCCCTGTTTTACGGTAATCATGTCGGCAAAACGTATCATTTAAAAATTGCCTTGAGCTCAAAATCGGCAAGTTGGCATGTTTTTGTTCGGCAAGTTGGCGAAAAGAAGATCGGGAATCAAAGCCAGATCCCCAATCATAATTCGCCGTCTGCGGCCCGCAGTGATCGTTGCGCAGAATACGATACGCGCACCACAGACGGTTCTTCAGGTTTCCCCTGACATAGCCCCACACGATTGTTGGACTCGCCTCAAGTCACGATGCAGACATGCCCGTGTTCGCAAAATGAAGAATCTCGCTCTCATCGTAGCGAATCTTCCGCTGAGAGAGCTTAATCTGAGTAATACAGCCTCGTTGTACGAATGCACGCAATGTCGGACGGCTCACGCCGAGTAAGCTCATAGCTTCTCTGGCTGAGATTAAATGGCGGCGTACCGTGGGCTGTTTGCAACTGCGGAGAATGCTGTCCGCATGTTCCCCGCTTACCGTCTCATCCCCGGACAGGATCGTCCGGATCATGTCGATAGTGGTTGGTTTCATATATCCTCCAGTTTTTCGGGACGAGCAGAACAGTTCGTCCCCCAAGTTCAGACTACTGGTTATCTTGCTCCTTGAACCTGATGCCGTTGTAACCGCGAACTTCTGTCTCGTTGCCGGAAGTATCCGTACGTTTGAGGCTGTGTGATTCGGTTACATGGAAACGCGTTTCAAGGCCCTGCTTGAGTTTGCGCTTGTTCTCAGTAGTCACTAGTGGTACCCAATCATTGTTCTGACACCACCGCACATACTGATCCATCAACTCGTTGATGGCAATTCCTGGTCCAGAATCGGACTTCTCAATAGCTGTTCCCAGGAAGCCAACGATGGAATTTGACTCCAGAAGAAGCTTTTTCACACGCTTCCTTGAGAAAGATTCCTTCGGGAATCCTTCCGTGAAAACCCGTGCAGCACCCTCAATTGCCCAGTTCACAATGCCAGCACCTTCTTCTTTCAGCAGGTTTTCGGCAAAAAAAGGATCAGGGGTCTTGGTGGCCTCGCCGATGAGTTGCAAAACCTCCATTCTGCGTTCCCAAGCAGCAAGATCATCGTCCACTTTAACGAGAAGACGACCATTGGAAGTAATAACCATGTTGAAGCACCCCTCTATTTGAACTCTCTCGTTTATGCCCTTGAGTTCTGCTTCATTGGGGTCTCCACCTGTCAGTTTCTTTATACAATCCGCATTTTCGCACAGCAGAAAATCGGTTGGAACGTCGTTGCCGAACAACATCGACTTTCCAATATATCCACCAGTCTCGAACCTAGTGCCGAGCAACTTCGTGTGGAGTTCCGCGCAGTTCTGCGGGCCTATGATACTCCTCATAATATTGACGATGGTTCCCTTCCCGCCGCCTGGTGTACCAGTCAGGATAAAGAACTTCTGTCTGAGGTTATAGGCAAGCAGGGCCTGACCGAACATAAGTTGTACCATGCCGATATCGTCCTGTTCAAATACGGGTTCCAGCAGTTCGGTCATGAAACGAGGACACTGCGCCTTGGGATCGAAGGGGAAGGGACACTGGTTCCGGCTGTAATATTCACGGGCGAAGTCCTTCAGGACACAGGTTCCGTCATCGCGAATCTCGACCACTCCGTTGGCAACATGGATGGCGTTTTTCGGACGACCTTTGAACGGATCCTCTTTCGAGTTCCTCATGAACCCTTGCAGACGCTCGCAGTGAGGCAAATCAAACATAGGGTCAAGCTCCTCGTAGCCGTATGCGGTACCATAGGCGTGCGCAGTACTACCAATCAAGTCGTTTAAGTCTTCTGGCCCAACCATGTTCCACAGCCCGGTCTTATCATCGTACTGCCAGATTACGCCGTCGCCCTTGTACAATTCGTGCTTGCGCATCACATATGCAGCCCAGAAGCGTTCCGTCAATTTTCTAACCGCTCCATTGTTGGTCAAGGTGAAAGGTACGCCGTATTGACTCTTCAGTTCATCAAGTAGCTTCTCTTCCCCCTGAAGTGCGTTTGATGCGCTACCATTAACAGACTGATTCCTGGTTCCTGCGGAGTCCGATCTGAGTTCGCCAGCTTCAAACGAATTCCAATCCGGGTATCCACAGGGACCGCATACAAGATACTGCCGCTTACCGTCGCGCAGGGCACCAGGTAATCGCGTCAGCCGGGAAGCGTTCTTGCACTTTTCGTCAAGTTTGAAGCCAAAGGATCTAACGTAGTCGTAGAGCTTTTTGACGCGCTCCTTGTAGAGCTGGGCGTCAGGCCCGGCACCTATGTGGCATTCAACGTGGAGGCTCTTTCCTGCGCTATTCACGACTGAGACGATCGGAAGCCGCATCTCTCTCAGCTTCGTCCACTGTACATCGACGAGAAGTTCGTCACATTCGAACAGCGCATAGTCATGACGCGTGACCAACGCGTCAGCGGGCGCGTGGCCTTTGTAGTCCGGTGGAACTTTCACTGGGTTCTGGCTGACAACAACACCATTAAGGACACCCCGTAACCATGTGCGTAGTTTTTCATCTTGTGCAAGAGACTCCTCAGTATCCTCTTGACCAAGAGATGGCAGGGGTAAGTATCTGGCTGGGATAAGGTGGTTTTCCTTGTGAGGGGCTTTTTTGTAATGGCAGAGTTCAAACTCTTCACCAGGCTTAAACCTTGCGAAGATGAAATGAGCGGCCTGTGCAGCACACTCGTCCTCGGTCTGTGGCTCAGGTAGCATTGCTTCCGGGACCGGAACAAACGAAGACGCTGCCGCATTTTTCCGCAGCGTCGGCCATCCTGCGCGGGGGATACCCGGCAAGTCATCCCACTTCTTGGCGCACTCATCCTCGTCAAACTTCTTCGACTTTGCAGACCACTTGCGGAAGACGTCATACGGAACGCCGAAGCGTTTCAGCGCACATCCAGTTTCGATCCATACTCCGTAGTCGTCCGCACTGGTTTGAGCAAGCAGACGCTCGACCTCCTGGAGATCCTCAGGTGTTATGCTGCTCGGTTCCTGAGGTTCTGATTCCTGTTTGAGCGGAGACGGTAGTTTTTCTTTCGTTGTCATTCTTCTAAGTCACCTTTCCTTGTTGATGTTGATGGTCGGGGATTCGGCGAGACTTGACTAACCTCCACCGAACAGGTTTCCTCGCTTCCGAGGAGAATCCGTGCTGTCTTTGAACTCATGTGAGTTCCTTTCTTTGGTTGGATGTTTTGTTTATCGGGCTCATCTTATGATGACTCTGCCCGAAAGTGCACCAGTGTAGTGCGCAATTATAATATGCACCGCTATGATGCACTTTTCAAGCCGAAAACAAGAAAATTATCAGAAAAAGTTTCGGAATTTTTCGTTTTTGGCTTGATATAGCACCGAATAGGTGCTATATTATAAATGCCACACAGAACGCAAACACGCCAGAAGGAGCACGATTATGTCGGACACCAAGACATTAGACCGCGAAAAAGACCTGCATACCGCCATTACAGAACTAATCCTCTTCCTCAAGGGCGATGGAACCGTGAGCTCACTACAAAAAAAGACTGGGATTCATCGGAATATGCTTACGGCGATTTTTAATGAGTACTGTAAGCAAAGGGGATATGAGGTAGGCCCAAGTAATCCGAGAATCAAAAAACTGTACTGGGGGACGAACTCTCTCATCACGATTGCCCGTAATCTGGGCATCCGCGTTTCCGAACTCATCCAAGCTGCTGAAGATGTACAAGAGGGCTTTCCTCCCTGGTTTCAGCTCCGTATTTCTCACGACACCCCCCCACATTCTGTTTATGAACTTGGGAACATCTTTCTTGAAGCGCTTGGGTGCTTAACGTATGCTGACCCATTCCCGGAAGTGCCCCAAAAAGAGCGACAGTACCACAGACGAGATGAAATACTATCTTGGGGTCCAATATACAGGATTGAACCATATACGAAAGAGGAATGCTGCTCAATGGTACGCATCGCCATTCAGACAATTGAATCAAGTGAACTGAAAGAGTTTAAAGGAAAGTACCTATCTGGGGCTATAACCAGCAAAGATTGCTACAGAATAATGAAAAAAGCCGTTAATGTCCTGAGGGAGCATGATCGTATTGAGGGAAGGTTTGACACCAATCAGCTATTCGGTAATCGAGATGCTTTTTCCAGCATAATTCGATACCTTTTTGAAGAAAGATAAAATTATAGACTAGTCGACATGTATTAAAGGATGAAGACAATCTGTTTTTCTGGTCGAGATCAACGTAGCTCGGGAGTGTGGTCGCACCTCCAGTTGGGACGCTTGGGACGCAAAAAGGCTTCTTCCATTTTAGTATTTTCTGTTTTTTTACTAGCACACACAAAAGACAACTTATCGGTTCTCCCTCGTCTACGCGTAGGAAGTAAAAAAAAGCGTCCCATACGTCCCAAAGGGGGCCTCCCCTCATCGGTTCCCAGAAAAAAAACGCCGGAGATCAAGGCATACACTCCTTGACCTCCGGGATGCCGATTGACCGGCATGGCTGCATCAGGTCCATGTCGAATTGTTTTCTCCTCCCCGTCAGGCGAAGAGCGCAGCCTTGCGACCATCCAGGCCGAATGCCCGGTTTAGGGCGAGGTAGCTGTGATCCACACGCTGGACTGGGTACTTCTTCAAGGTCTCTGTCAGCGCGTTCATCAAACTCCATCGGGTCGGTTCCTTGAACTCCTCATGCGAGGGAGACTTGAACTCGCGGAACGCCGGAAGGATGTCGCACGAGTTGATGACGCCAAGCTCGGCTGCTCGGACAATTGAACTCCGGACTTCGTCGTCGTTCTTCAGGTACACATCCTTCAAGTCTTCGCAGACTGTTTCCATTGTCAGGAAGTCATCTTCGAGTGAAGCGACAGCCCGGTCGATCAGTTCTGACAGGACAATGCCGCTGGTATGACGGCGTTTCACGACCGTGGTTCCGCCGAATGCGAGGTTCGTGCAGACGCAAACTGCGATTCCGGCAGACAGTCCCACGGCGAAAGATTTGTCGTGGCTGTTGCGGATGCCGATGCAGCGGTGCCAGTCAGGAGAAGACGAGCTGGAAATCTCCATCACGCCGAAAAGCTTCTGTCCCTCGCTGGCGAGGCCGAACTTCTCGCCCTCGATGTTCCAGTTGTGCGCCTTGATGACCTCGGTCACTGCCTCGATCACGTCGATGTGCGGAACCGGACGCCAAGTAGCGGTTGAGCTCGGGGTGTCGGTCCTCGCGACCTCGTCCCTGCTCACGAACTTTCCTTCTGCCATAATCAGTCCCATAAATCACGCAACCTTTCCGTGGCTCGCTTTGCAACGGCCACAGTAAGCGCACTCGGCGCAGTTCATGCAGGTCTCGACCGGGAGGAAGATGCCGTTCGAGATCGACTTCTCAATTTGTCCGGCAAGAAAAACGAATCGCCGGAAGTCATCCTTGCTTCTGAGCGTGTAGAACTGGAAGTGAGCAGGCGTCTTCGCCTTCGTGAAGACATCGAACCGGAACAGCGGGAGCCTGCCGTGAAGCTGGTGGTAGGCATAGCAGAACGTGGTCGCCTGAAGGTCAAGTCCGGCTTTGCCGTTCGGCCACTTGCTGGAGCTCGTCTTCCAGTCGCAGATCGTTTCATCTTCGCCGTCCATTACAACGAGGTCGAATTCACCGATGAGCGGCTTCGACAGACCGGGGACTTCTACTGAGAACGATTCCGCGACGCTCCTGACCGTGTAGTCGTCCGGCCATTCGGCGAACGCCACGTCCAGCATATCACAGCCGCGCTGACTCCAGAACCAGTAGTCCTCGTCGAGCTTGTACGTCAGATTCTCGCTGACCTCGGTTTCGCCTCGGAAGTAGACTGCGAAGTCCTCCTTCGCGTCCTCGATGGTGTAGCTGGTTCCCTTCCTCGCGCGGTCGCTCAGGACGGCGTGGAAGGCTCGGCCGAACGGAATGCTGATCGATGTTCGTTCCACCTCGGCGTGCTCGATGTAGCGGAAGTAGTACCGCATCGGGCACGTCAGGTAAGTGTTGAAAGCCGAGTACGACCAGTGCGGCGTTTCGCGCATGGTTTCGATTTTTCGTTCCATGAGGTTCACGCTGCCTTTCCGTTGAGCTCATCGATGGCCCGGCTGCACTGAACCTTGGTCATGCTTTCGAGCGAAGGCACATTGAACTTCGCCTTGATCTGCTCCGGGGTGATTCCGAACTGGCGGGCGAGGTCCAGGAGGTACTTCACCTGCTTGGGCGAAGCGGGAGCGTCCGAGGTCGTGCCGTTCTTCTTGCCGTAGGCGGGCTTCGACGCGTTCTGAGGTGCGGTGTCGTACAGGCCCGGCTGGGACTGCGGGGATGACGTCTGGATGGTCACAGTGGGCTGTTGAACCGCGTTTCCGTGCAGTTCGGATTCGACGCTGTCGCGGACAAGTGCGAAGGTCTCGTGGATCTTCGTGTTCAACTGTTCCGGCGTAAGGCCATCCGGCAATTCGACCTCTACAGAGGCGTGGTAGGACTGGCTGGAATACTCCGTGTCAGCCGGGACTTTCTTCGAGTAGGATGCATTGAGTTTGAGCATGGTGGATTCCTTTCAAAAAGTTTGCCCCCGGCAACGGAGTGCTACCGAGGGCGTGATGTTGAGTTTGATGTGAGGTGGGGAATCAGAAGCCGCTTGCGGTCCTGATGCGTTCGATGGTGCGCTTGGTCTGGACGTATTCGCGTTCCTTCTGACGTTGTGCGATGGCGACCTCGCGGACCCTGCGGCTCATGACGGCAGATTCGTCGTACATGGCTTTGAGCTTGGTTCTCATCGCTTCGATGTTCGCGGTCAGCTCGTCCAGCGGGTTCAGCTCCTTTGCGGATTCCTGGTTCGGGGTGAACGTCTGCGCGTTGGTAGCAGACACGACGTGGGTGATGGTGTTGGTGTCGATCATGGTGGATTTCTCCTTTGTTGAGGGTGTGGGTGTGGTATTGGTGGGTGATGTGGTTTGTTCTGTGGTTTCGGGCGCAGTCTGCTCCTGCTTCTGCTCGGATGCGGCTGTCTGCTGTTTTGCGGGACGAATGGGCATGGCAAGGTACTGGCCTGTACCGCCCGTGCCGACTACCGGACCGTAGGCGTCGTTCAGTTCGATCCGGGTGTGTCCCGCATTCAGCAGATGAGCAAGGAATTCCTTCCTGACGGTGAAGCTCAGGTCGTCCCAGTTCGGATCGAACTCAGCAAGGACGCTGAACAGCATCCCGTTGGAGCTTTCGAGATGCAGATTGTCCGGGACTTCGGACAGACGGCTCAGCTTGATTCCGTTGTTGTTCTGAGGATCGTCGGGGACGCACTTCAGGTAACGCTGGAGCCGTTCGGCTCTGTCCGGCAGAAAGCTCACGTAGTGCGTCTTCCCCGATCTTTCCGGTACGACACATTTCCAGTTCGGGTAGTTCTCTTTGAACGCCTTTGCCCGCCAGGTCCAGCTGCCGAGTACGAGCTCGAAGTGCGTGTCCTCTTCCTGTTGCCAGGTCGTGAGTCTGCCGGATTCGCCGAATGCTTTTGTTGCGAGCAGAGCGAGCGGGAATGGAATCGTGACGCTCCCCGTTGTTTCGAGGGGAAGCGGGATGTTCGACAGTTCTTTCCCGTTCGTTGCCGTGAACCCGTCCCGGCTGATGTTGATTCCGCTGAGAACCTTGCGGATGTCCCCGCCTTTGTCTGTGAGGGGGGCAAGCAGAGACATTGCGGAGAGTGTGTCGGCAGGCAGTTCTGTGACGCAGGCATCACGATCCGGGATGACATCCGGCTCAGGGAAACGCCCTGCAATTGGATTGAGCTTGATTCCTTCGATGAGAACATCTCCCTTATCATATTCCAGAACGAGTGTTTTCTTTTTACAGTTACGGACTGCGAGACGAAACTGCTCGAATTCGACCAGCGCCGCAGGAAAGTCGTTTTCCAGATCGGCGGGCAGTCGGAATTCGATTTCCTCCGTGTCGTTGCGGGTGCAGAAGGAAAGCGTGTTCGCCTTTCCCTCGATTTGGATCGCCTGGTACATCTTGGTCAGAGACGTCCGGGAGACCTGCTTCCCCAGAGCGGGCAAGGCTCCGGCCAGTTCGTTTTTGTTGAGTGTGATTTCCATGTGTTATCCTTTCGGTTGTGAGGTGGTTTTGTGTTCAAGCCATTTTTTCGTGATCCAGCAGCCGGAGACGAGAAACAGAATCAGAGCGCCCCAGCGAATCGGCCAGGTCAGCACGGACAGGGAATCCGTGAAGGCTTCGGGCTTTTCCTTTGCCGCGATCTTCATGCCTTCTTCCACGCCGTTGCTGACCTTGTAGGCGGCGATGACGGTTCCTGCTGCGGCTCCGCCTGCTGCCACAGTTTTCCACGGCACAGCACGAATGATGCGAGTTGCGGCGGGGACTCTCGGCCTGGTCCGGTGATAATGCGGGGCTGCGGATGAAGCGGCGCTCAGGAGTACCGCGAGGAGAACGAAGAGCAGCTTCATTTCAGCGCCTCCAGTCTGCACGCGGCCTGGCATTCCTGAACGGACTGCTGGAGCAGGTTTTTCATCTCCGGGCCGAGTTGGGTTTTGACCTGGTAGAGGTCGTAAGCGCTCCATACCGTTCCGCCAGCCGCCATGACAATGCCGATGATGTCGCCAATCGGAAGCGGACCATCAGCGGCAGCGCAGGCACTACCGCTGCTGTAGGATGTTGAAAGCCGAGCGACAATCTTGCCGAGAACGGTACGCAGGGAAGCAATCGTCTTCTTCAGGAAGAGCGCTTCGATGGAAAGCCCGGTCAGCGCGTAGCCCCCGGTCAGGGCGTAGTCGGAGTTGACCGCTTTCACGCCATTCACGAATCCGACAGACGTGATGTCGCACCCGTAGACTTTCGCTCCGGCTCGGCACGGTCCGACAATCGGCCCGTTCAGGATGGATTCCAGATAGTCCTGCGTTTTGTGCGAACCGGTGATTTTGTCCCGCGACATGAGCCAGCTGAGCTTGCACAATGCTCCGGTTCCGGTCATCTGGTCCACGACGGACGGGATGTTTCGACGGGCTTCATCGAAATGCGGCTTCGCCTGCGCATCCAGCATTGCGATACGGCTGATCTGTTTCGGGGATGTTGTGGTGATGGCTCCGGGGTGGCGGCGGTAGCAGCAGGAGCCGATAATGCCCAGTGCAAGGGCGGCGGTAAGCCCGGCAAAGACGAACATCCTGCCGAGCTCGTGATGTGTTTTGTTCATTTTGTTCCTCCATGAGGTTGGTTTGTGGTTGCGGACAGAGTTTTTTCAGTCCATCGTATTCTGCCCGAAAAACGAGGCGAATTAAGCTGGTTTTTCCGTTTTCAGCCGGTGTAGCCAATCCTGATGCCGGGTTCCCGTCTTTTTCACTCACCAACTGAGCTGAAAGAACCACACGTCTGGAAACTTGCTGAAGCCAAAGGTCGGCAATTCCAGCTCAAAACGGAATCAAACTTGAGAAAAATAGCGTCACGTTCTTGTTGTGCGTGCTGGGCGACAGACAGACAATCCGTTTTTGAGGTTGACGACGGACTTTCCAGTTTCCGTTTTTTATTGACGCCTATAGTAATCTGGGAACACTATTCACCGCAACATCCGAAAGGAAACGAAAAAATGACCGACTCGACCATCAACACAATTCAGGCTATCCTGAAGGCCGACACCACCGTAAGCGAGGAACAAGCCGCGAGTATCCTCCGCTGCTGCAGGCAGACAACCGTTCGCCGTCGTCTGATCAACGCCAGAGAAGCAATGGCGATTCTTGGCGGCATCTCCCGCCCGACGCTCAGGGCGCTTGTGAAGCGCGGGGTCCTGCAACAGATCAACTTCTCGTCCAGGAAAGCGAGGTTTGATTATGCCGAAGTCCAGCGTTTCGCCAAAAACGGGACCTCGGCAGGGTTGACCGGAACCGCAGACAGACCGTAAGCACGAGTAAAAAAACACATGATCGGGGACATCAAAATGCCAAAGGAGAAGAAACAGTCGTATTCCAGCCAAAACAGAAGACGGTGGATCGGATACGGAGACAACGTACACTACAAGAGGGTTCCTATCCCATCCGAAGTCTACGAGCATGTCAAGAAGGAAATGTGGTACTTGTCCCTGGATGAGCTCAAGAATGAACTGGGAGTTTCCAAGCGCGTTGCGCGGGCTCTGCGAGACGGCAAACAGATGACGATATCTGAAAACTACCTGTCGATTCTGAGATCGATTGTAGGACTTGATCGTCGTTATGGCCGCAGAGCCCGGATCAAATGGGCGATTGAAGAATCTCGCGACAGGAAGCGTTATGTCGCGCTGAATCGTTTCCTGGCAAAGATGATTGCCGAATTACCACCGGACGTAGCGAAGTTGACTGGTGGCGGCTGGATCACAAAGCGGACCAATTTTTGGCAAGCATCGTCAGAATGGCGAGACCAGATATTTGTGCTTCAGATCCTCTCGGCGTTGAAAAAATGGTATAAAATGGTTCACGAGTGTTATCCTGAGTTCGATAGCGTTCTGTTCGAGGGGACGGGCCTCTTTAAGGACAAACCGGCCGTTCGTACGGAAAACGGCTCAAACGACCAGGCCTCTATTCCGGTTCAAAGACCAAGAAGAAAGCCCTCGTCTTCCCGCAAATCGTACGTCGCTATGCAAAAAGGTGCGTGGGATATGGCGAGGTTTCTGCTCAAACAGTTTCCACCGAGGCCATCATCTATCTCCAAGCATAAATAATCTGAACAGATATACGCACGGGCTGTCAGACTGTTTTTTAAAACAGCTGGAGGCCCAATATTTTTCTACCAGACATTAATATACATTTCCATAAAATGCAGATTTTACTTTCCGTTTATTTCCGACTGTTATAAATGTTAAGATTTTCTACTCCAAGTAGAAAATCTCAAATCAGACTGAGATTTAATAATCGATTGTATTAGATGTTTCAGAAAAAAGCGATTATTTATTTTCTGCTCGATCCTGTTCAGAACGACTAACCGCCAACTGTAAGCTCAAAAGACAATCATGTTGACACACGTCTCCCCACAGTTCAGATATGCTTTTGCATGAGCCGTCTGACATGGTGGCATCCGGCCAGATCGAATATCTAAGAGAAAACATCGGAAACCGTTTGCATTTCGCGGGTCGGCGTGTTATATTTCGGTGGATATTTAGAAGCGCGCACGCATGCGACCGCATCCTGATTCGGTTTTTGTACGCGGGAAACGCATCCGCCCGCCCGATTTTGAATTCAAACTTAGATAACATACACACAACACGAAAGGCTGACAGCTATGGCCGACATCTATGTAAACGCCGGAGTCGTCTCCAGCAATGTAACGGTGATCGAACAGAACATGTTCGTCATGAAAAATGGCACAGCGGACAAAACAATCGTCAATAGTAATGGCAGCATGTTCGTCTCCAACGGCGGCATTGCGAGCAGGACCTCTGTGTTAAAAGCCACTGGCTGGATGCAAGTCGAAAACGGCGCGATCGCGACCAGTACGACTGTGTCTTCTGGCAACCTGCATGTGGCAGGCTCGGCAAAAGAGACCACTGTGACCGCCAATGCCAATATGTTCGTCTCCAATGGTGGCGTGACGCTCACCACCACGGTCAAAGGCGGCGGGCAACTGACGGTTTCTGCGGGCGGCTCCGCTGATGACGTTTCTGTCAAAGGTACTGGCGTAATGGATGTTCTTGCCGGGGGTATCGCGACCAACGCAAACATCATCAGCGGCGGCATCGCGAATATTCGGGGAAAAACCGAAAACACCACGGTCAACAAAGCCGGCGGCCTTGATATTGCCAGTCTGATTGTCTTCGACGGCGGGAATACGACGAGCACAACAATCAACGAAGCCGGTTATATGCACATTTCCAACGGCGGGAATACGACGAGCACAACAGTCAACTCCGGCGGCTTCCTGTACGTTTCCAACGGCGGACAGGCGACGAGCAGCTTCGTCAACGACGGCGGCCACATTGACGTTTTCGAGGGAGGACTGGCGTCTGATGCCAGAGTCAGCTCCGGCGGCTCTTTGAGCGTTTCCTACGGCGGCTCCGCATCGAACACCTTCCTCTCGGGTGGACTGATGTACGCCTCCAACGGTGCTACCGTGACAGGTGTTATGGCCTTGCAGGGTGCGAACTTGTACATCTACGAAGGCGCGGCGGTGACGGGACTCGTGGAAAATGGCGGATATGTGTCGTTTCTGACTAACGCAAGCGCGACCTTCCTCTCCAATACCTTCAGCGGGCTTACATTGTCGAACGAGAGCGCGACGGTTCACTCCATGACGAAAGCGGTCGATATCACACTGAATGACAGTGGTCATCTCTACGTCTACGCCGGCGGCACCGCGACCGGAACGACCGTAAATTCCGGCGGTCAGCTCCATGTTTCCTCAGGCGGCAAAATCACCGGAAAGATGACGTTTGCCGATGGGGCATACGTCACCATCCATCAAACCGGTGCAATCGTCGACTTCGATATCTCCGCCCTCAGTCCGAACAATGACGTGCTTATCAACAATCTTTCCAAACTTAACAGCTTCCCGACCTATACGCTCACGGTCAGCGCCACGCAGGCAAAAGGAACTTACAACCTCGCGGAGGGGGTATCGTCCTTCACCAAGAGCATCACTGTCGTGAACACGTTCGGCTCGGAACTCGGCACACTCACCGTCGCAGGCGGGGAAACCAATATCGGCGGCAGAAAGTACACACTCGCCTTGACCGGAAGTGGCCTCACGGTTACGCTCGGGGAAGCATCCACGGACACCACGCCGCCGGAGGTTTCCAACGTAGCTGCAAGCATCATGACGCTGACCAATCAGAATGTGACAGTGACCGCCGACTTTACGGATGACGTGGAGGTCGCGACAAAGTTATATAAAATCGGCACTGGCGCGTGGACCGACTATGTGGACGGGGTGGTTGTGACGGAAAATGGCACGGTGTACTTCAAGGCTGTGGACACCTCTGGAAACGAATCCATTGAGGCCAGCTATACCGTGTCGAACATTGACAAGGTGAAGCCGACAATCACAGACATCACGCCCAGCACAACTGCATTGACGGATTCCGTGACGGTGACGGCGAACTTCGCCGACAATGTCTCGCTTGCCTCGAAGCAGTACAAGATTGGCGATGGCGCATGGACAGATTACACGACTGGCGTAACTGTTACATCGAATACCACGCTTTCCTTCAAGGCCGTTGATACCGTCGGAAATGAGTCGACGGCTCAGTATGTCGTCACGAACATCAATAGCATTTTTACCGGCGACCTGGAAAACACAACGGTAAATATCACGTCCGGCATGTCCGCCGTGAACGTCAACATCAATACCAGTGGTAGACTTAACATCCTTGATGGCGGCGTAGCAAGCAATACAAATGTTAATGAAAAAGGCGAGATGGGGGTGTCCTCCGGCGGCGTGGCAAGCAATATCAACATCAACTCTCGCGGCTGGATGTTTATCGGCTCCGGCGGCAGAACGGATGATGCCACCGTCAATTCCGATGGCATCTTCACTGTCGGATCCGGCGGCACCGCGAACAGGCCCATGGTCAATTCCGGAGGTGTTTTCTATATCAGTTCCGGCGGTACGGCAACCAATATCATTTGGACTCCGTGTGAAGGGAAAGTGATTGTCTTTGACGGCGGGTATGCGACATTCTCCAACTCATATTCCGGCGTCTATTACGGGGAGGACGGCAAACTGCTCGAGAGCGCCGCCTCAATGGACGGCAAAACGCTCAAAGAACATTGTTCGATATATATAATGGACGGAGGTTTGGCGACCAATACTTTGGTAGACGATGGGGAAGCTTTTGTTTGGTCCGGCGGCATGGCGGAGAACACTACGGTCAAAAATTTTTTCTATGTCTCCTCCGGCGGTACGGCCAACAATATCACGGTTTCTTATGGAGCACTTTATGTCTCCTCCGGTGGAACAGCGACGAACATCGTTTGGACACCCGGCGAAGGAAATGTTCATATTTATGACGGCGGATATGCGACGTTAGCCAATTCGCTTTCCGGCGTCTATTACTGGTCGGCTGGCATGCTGTTGTCCCATGCTGCCATGATGGAAAACAAGTACGTCGACAACCAGATGTATGTAATGAATGGAGGCTATGCAAATAACACCACAGTCGACCACTGGGCAGATATCTATATTTGGTCTGGTGGTGTGGCGGATAACACCACGGTTACCGGCAGCGCTACAATCAACGTTTCCTTCGGCGGCATGGCGAGCAATACTACGGTCAATAAGGATGGTATCCTCTTAGTTTCCTCCGGCGGCATGGCAGACAACACCGCTATTAACAGCGACGGTTTAATGAGAATCTTCAGTGGAGGCACTGCCATTAACACCACAGTCAACGACGGAGGGAAGGTCGATATCAATGGTGTGGCAGATAACACCACTGTTACCGGCAGCGCTACAATCAACGTTTCCTTCGGCGGCATGGCGAACAATACCACGGTCAATAAGGACGGCAAACTCTATGTTTCCTCCGGCGGCATGGCAGACAACACCACAATCAACAGCAACGGTTTAATGACAATCTTCAATGGGGGCACTGCGGGAAACACAATGGTCACCGGGGGGATTCTTGGCATTAATTCCGGTAGTGTGGCGAAGGACATCACTGTCACCGACGGCAGCCTCTATAATAGTGGCAAAATGACCGGGTCTATCAATCTGACGGGTGGTCTCATTAGCGCTTTTTCCAACTCTGTCGTCGACTTCGATATCTCCGCGCTCAGCCCGGCAAACGCCGTGCTCATCAACAATCTTTCGCTCGTCACAGGAAAGCCGACCTATACGCTCACGGTCAGCAACACGCAGGCAAATGGCACATATAACCTGGCTGGCAACGCGGCCTCGTGGGGCGACAGGACCATCACGGTCGTGAACACCTCCGGCGCGACGCTCGGCACGATTTCAGTCGCAGGCGAGGAAACCGACATCGGCGGTGTGAAATATAAACTTGCACTGGACGAAGGGAACAACCTCACGGTCACGATCACCGGAACAATAACAATCGATACCACTCTGCCTGCCGTCTCCAATATCGTGGTGAGCACGACCGCTCCGACGAACAAGAGTGTAACTGTCACTGCGGACTTCACAGACAACGTAGGGATCGCCACAAAGCAATACAAGATCGGTGACGGCGCATGGACGAATTACGTGGATGGTGCGGTCATTGAAGAGAATGGAACGGTCTATTTCAAGGCGACCGACACCTCGGGCAACGAATCCATCGAGGCCAGCCATGTCGTGTCGAACATTGACAAGGTGAAGCCGACAATCACAGACATCACCCCCAGCACCACGGAACTGGCAGCATCCGTGACTGTGACCGCTATTTTCTCCGATGATGTCGCGCTTGCCTCGAAGCAGTACAAGATCGGCGATGGCGAATGGCAGGACTATGTCGACGGCGTGACTGTTGCGGAGAATACGACCGTCTTCTTCAAAGCCATTGACGCGGCAGGGAATGTGTCCGATGAGAAAAGCTGTGCCGTCACGAACATCTGTAAGGTTTTTACCGGCGACCTGGAAAACACAACGGTAAATATCACGTCCGGCATGTCCGCCGTGAATGTTAACGCCAATTTCAAAGGCATCCTCAATGTTTTCAGCGGCGGATTAGCCGAAAACACTATTGTCAATTCCAAGGGCGAACTCCGACTCAGAGATTCCGATAGCATCGCGAACGGTGTGACCGTCAACGCGGTCGGATTACTGCGGATATTCAGCGGAGGCAAAGCTACTGGACAGATGACGTTTGAGGAAGGCGCGGGAGTTCTCGTTTCCTCCGGCGGCGTCATTGATTTCGATATCTCGGCGATCAGCCCGAAAAATGCCGTACTCGTGAACATGCTTTCGTTCATTCAAGGCGAACCGACCTACACGCTCACTGTCTCCGCCACACAGACGGAAGGCAAGTACAATCTGGCTGGAGACGCAACCGAATTCAGCGAAACCATCACCGTCGTGGACACTCTCGGCACAGAGCTCGGCACGATTTCAATCGCAGACGGCATGAAGGATATTGACGGCGTGAAGTACACGCTTGCGCTGGACGAAGGCGGTAACCTCTCCGTCACAGTCGGGGATGCATCTACGCCCGACACCACACTGCCGACAGTCTCCAACATCGTGGCAAGCACGACTGCGCCGACGAACAAGAGCGTCACCGTCACCGCGGATTTCACTGACAATGTAGGCATCGCCACCAAGCAATATAAGATCGGTGATAACTCCTGGACGAACTATGTTGACGGCGTGACCATAACGGAAAACGGTACGGTGTATTTCAAGGCCGTCGATATGTCCGGGAATGAATCGTCCGGTACCGACAGCATCACCGTGTCGAACATCGACAAGGTGAAGCCGACAATCACGGACATCACGCCCAGCACGACGGAAAAGACGGATTCCGTAACCGTGACGGCGAACTTCGCGGATGACGTGGATTTGGCTTCGTCGCAGTACAAAGTCGGCCTGGGTGACTGGACGGATTACACAACTGGCGTAACCGTCACGGCGAACACCACGATCTACTTCAAAGCCATTGATACGGCAGGGAACGAGGCCACAGCTCAGTACGAGGTGACGAACATCGAGACCACTGAGCCGGACACGACCAAGCCGGAAATCTCCAATATTAAAGCGGACATCACCACGCCGACCAATGGCAACGTGGTCGTGACGGCAGAGTTCGCGGACAATGTAGGTATCGCTACCAAACAATACAAGATCGGTGACGGTGCCTGGACGGACTACGTGGACGGCGTGACCTTGACTGAGAACGGAACCGTCTACTTCAAGGCAACCGACACGTCGGGGAATGAATCGAATGAGGAGAACTTCCTTGTCAGCAACATCGACAGGACTCCGCCTGCGAAGCCGACAGCATCCGCGAGCACAGAAGCACCCACGAACAGCAGTGTGAATGTGAGCGCGACGTTCGCAGGGGATTCCGTGAAGAACGAATACTCAATGGACGGCACGAACTGGGCGCTGTATCCGGGTCTCGTGAAGTTCGACGACAATGGCACGGTGTATTTCCGCGCGACCGATGAGGCAGGGAATGTATCCGATGTCGAGACGTACAGCGTGACGAACATCGACAAGGTTCCGCCTGCGAAACCGACAGCTTCGGCGGACATCACCGAAAAGACCACGGGCAGTGTGACCGTGACGGCCACGTTCAGCGGCGATTCCACGAAGAAGGAATACTCGCTCGACGGCCTGATCTGGCAGGATTATACCGCTCCGATTGTGTTCAATGCGAACGGCAAGGCATATTTCCGCGCGTTTGATGCCGCAGGCAACCAGTCCGAGATCGGCGGCTATGACGTGACGAACATCGAAACCACTACGCCCGACACCACGAAACCGACCGTAACGAACATCGCAGCGAGCACGACGGCGCTGACCAACAACAACGTGTTCGTGACTGCCGACTTCCTTGACAACGTGGCGGTGAAGTCGAAGCTGTACAAGCTCGGCAGCGGCGCATGGACGGCTTACGCGGACGGCGTGGTCGTGACGGAGAATGCGACCGTGTATTTCAAGGCCGTCGACACGTCCGATAACGAGTCCGACGTGGCGGAATACGCGGTCACGAACATCGACAAGGTCGCGCCGACGATCACGAACATCACGCACAGCCCCACGGCTCCGGCAAAGAGCGTAACCGTCACGGCGACTTTTGCGGACAATATAGGCCTCGCCACAAAACAGTATAAGATTGGCACGTCCGGCGCGTGGACCGATTATGTCGACGGCGTGATCATGACCGAAAACGACACGGTCTACTTCTGGGCGGTCGATACGGCGGGCAACGAATCCTCGACCGTGAGCCACACCGTGACGAACATCGAGCCCACCGGCAGTAGCATCACAGGCGATATCACCGGCGAAACGAAGGACGTTCCGGCTGGCTGGACGGCTCTGAATGTCAATGTCAACACCGGTGGCAAACTCAATGTCCTCGACGGCGGGGTGGCGAGCAATACTAACGTCAATGCCGGTGGCCGTCTCTATGTCTCCTCCGGCGGCATCGCGAGAGACACCACTGTCAATGACGGCGGGCTCATCGAAGGCTCCGGCTGTGAGATCGACGGAATCGTCGTCAATTCCGGCGGCAGCCTCCTGCTCTACAGCGGAGCAAAACTCACCGGACAGATGACGTTCGCGTCTGGCGCGGAAGTCATTCCATTCGTCGGTTCGATCCTTGATTTTGACCTGACGCAAACAGAACCTGGTTCGCCCGCGCTCGTAAATGACCTTTCGATCCTGATGGGGACGCCGACCTACACGATTACGGTTGACAACTCGCAGGCCCTGGGTACATACAAACTGGCGGGCGGCGCGGCGGGCTTCAACAAGACCATCACCGTCGTGAACACCAGCGGCACCGAACTCGGCACGCTCACGGTTGATGGCGGCGCAACAAAGCTCGGCGACGTTTACCTCACGCTCGCGCTGAGCGGCTCCGACCTCACCTTCACGATCAGCGAAGACAGCGGCGGCGGAATCATCCCGGACAACAAGCCGGACGATGGCAAGAACGATTACCTGTACAAGAAGAAAGCCGACCCTGAATGGAACAACGCGAACATCCACGTCACGAACGAGATTACTGGAAACGGCGAAGTTCGTCTTGACCTGCCTGGAACCATCGACACGGAGGATGGCAAGCATAACCTCTTCGGTCACGACAAGGACAACATGGACACCGGCGACGTGGCGCAGGTCGAGGTGAATGACCCCGCGAAGCTGACGTTCACGATCGACTCGAACGCGGCAGGCACGTTCTTTGTGTACGAGGACGGTTTCGATAAGAAGGGCAACCGGAAGATGATCACGGTCAAGAAGGTCACCGTCAAGGCCGGCAAGCTCGCGACGCTGAAGGACGTCTGCCTGACGTCGACTGGAAAGTATTACGTCGCCATGACCGCAAAGAACGTCAAGAAGGTCGGGACCGAAGGTCTGTACAACGTGAACGTCATTGAAAGCAAGTTCTTCGTGGACGCCGACGAGGGCGCGAACAAGAACAATACTGCGGATGAAGGCAAGACGATCTCGGTCGGACGCGACCAGGACAAGAACATCGTCCTGGACGGCAATCCGATGAAAGGCAGTACCGAGTTCAACAGCTTCGTCGGATTCACGGACGGGAAGGACTACGCGAAACTGGATCTCACAGACTCCGCGTATCTGAAATTCCATGTCATGGGTGACGGCGACGGCAAGGCGAAGTTCACGATCTGGAAGCAGACCAAGGGAACCACCGGAAAACTCTCGAAGGTCACGAGCGTGTCGCTGCCTGCGAAGAAAGTGTACGACGCGACCACCAAGGCGCAGTTCCTTGATACGAGCAAGTACACATACTACGTCTCAATGGAATGCTCCGACGAGG